>JAESFR010000018.1_pt1 | contig 514796 bp, 513 predicted proteins | sample 9266191 | NCBI WGS metagenome assembly JAESFR01 (sample SAMN14503063, study PRJNA617104) | algae metagenome | isolation source: Pleurocapsa minor HA4230-MV1 and co-occurring heterotrophs from cement on... | place: USA: Nuuanu Pali Lookout, Hawaii | collected 2009-07-20 | reverse complement strand
CAATCGCCGACGAGCTCAACGACCGACCCCGCAAACGCTTGGGCTACTACACACCACGCGAACGCCTGGCTACCTTGATCGAAGAAGACCTCGAACGCGTTGCGACGACCCCCTGATTCCGCCGGGGACGACCTTCCCCGTCGGTGCCGCACTGCCCCTGGGGCGCTCGCGGGCGTCGATGCTCGCGGTCGAGTCGCTGGGAGACTCACCGGCGAGTCCCTCTACCCTGAAGCCCGTGAGCGAGGACATCGAGGTCGTGGTCGGCCGCATCGGCAAGCCCCACGGCATCCGCGGCGAGGTCACCCTCGACGTACGCACCGACGAGCCCGAGCGGCGCTTCGCCCCCGGTACGACGCTGCGCGCCGAGGCACCCGCCGGGGCCGACCGGCGGCCGTCGAGCCTCACCGTCGCGCGCGCCCGGTGGCACCAGAGCACGCTGCTGGTGACGTTCGAGGAGCTCGCCGACCGCAACGCCGCGGAGGCGGCGCGCGGCACAGTCCTCCACGCCACCATCGGCCTGGACGAGACCCCGGAAGACCCCGAGGAGTACTACGACCACCAGCTCGTCGGGCTCGACGTCGTCGACGTCGACGGCACGCCGCTGGGCACCGTGAGAGCGCTGGTCCACGGCTCGGCGCAGGACCTGCTGACCGTCCGGACGGCCGACGGCCGGGACGCGCTCGTGCCCTTCGTGACCGCCCTCGTGCCCGAGGTCGACCTCGGGGCCGGTCGGGTCGTGGTCGCGGACCGCCCGGGCCTGGTCTCGCCCTTCCCCGACGACGAGGCGGACGAGGCCGGGTCGTGAGGATCGACGTCGTCACGATCTTCCCCGACTACCTCGCCCCGCTGCAGCTGAGCCTGCCGGGCAAGGCGCGCGACAAGGGGCTGCTCGACCTCGAGGTGCACGACCTGCGGCAGTGGACGAGCGACCGCCACCGAACCGTCGACGACACGCCCTACGGCGGTGGCGCCGGCATGGTCATGAAGCCCGAGCCGTGGGGGCAGGCCCTCGACGCGGTGGCGCAGGGCGCGACCATCGTCTTCACCACGCCGAGCGGTGAACCCTTCACGCAGGCGCTGGCCCACGAGCTGAGCGGCGTCGACCACCTCGTCTTCGCCTGCGGGCGCTACGAGGGCATCGACCAGCGGGTGATCGAGCACGCCGCCACGATTGGCACGGTGCGGGAGGTCTCGCTCGGGGACTACGTCCTCAACGGGGGCGAGGTCGCCGCGCTCGCCATCACCGAGGCGGTCGTGCGGCTGCTGCCCGGCTTCATGGGCAACGCCGAGTCCCTGGTCGAGGAGTCGCACGCCGACGGCCTGCTCGAGTACCCCGTCTACACCAAGCCGGCCTCCTGGAACGGGCGCGACGTGCCTGACGTGCTGCTGTCCGGGGACCACGCGCGGATCGCCGCCTGGCGTCGCGAGCAGGCCGAGCGCCGCACGGCCGAGCGTCGCCCCGACCTGATGCCGGCGACCGGTCTCGTCGGTGCCCTCGCCGACCTCGACGTGCGCCCTGCCGTGCCTGCCGACGCGGGCGAGCTCTACACGCTGCAGCGCGCCTGCTGGTTGCAGGAGCTCGAGGCCAACCCCGGCGTGGAGATCCCGGCGCTGCGCGAGTCGCTGGACGACGTACGCCGCGGGCTGGGGGAGTGGACCGTCATGGTCGCCCGCGAGCCGAGCTCCGGACGCCTCGTCGGAGCCGTCCGCGGCCGCGTCGACTCGCACGGCGAGTGGGACATCGGCCGGGTCATGGTCGCCCCGGACCTCCAGGGACGGGGTCTGGGACGCGCGCTGCTCGAGCTCGTCGAGGCGCTCGCCCCGGCCGACGTGACGACGTACGTCCTGTTCACGGGGGCGGGCTCGACCGACAACCTGCGCATGTACAGGAAGGCCGGGTTCCGCCTGCGCGCCGACCGGAAGGCGCCGCCGGGTGCCGTCGTGCTCACCAAGGACGTCCGGAAGCGGATTTCACGCTGACCGGTGGGCTCTGGCAGACTTCACCCTTGGTCTGCTCGAGGCCAGGGTCGCCCGGAGGCATCAGCCGATGCACCGCGCCGGGGTCCCGCCGTACCGCACCTGCCACAGGGGGCGCGCCGGCCGGTCGCACCGAGCACCAGCCAAGTCCATCACCACCCTGCATCCCAATCGACACAGCGCGGCTGACCTGTGGCACTCGCGAGGAGCATTCATGACCAACGTCATCGCCGATCTCGGCACCGCCATCAAGCGTGACGACGTCCCGGACTTCCGCGCCGGCGACACCGTCAAGGTCCACGTCAAGGTCATCGAGGGCAGCCGCTCGCGTGTCCAGGTCTTCCAGGGCGTCGTGATCCGCGTGCACGGCTCGGGCATCGGCCGCACCTTCACCGTCCGCAAGGTCTCGTTCGGCGTGGGCGTCGAGCGCACCTTCCCGGTCAACTCCCCGATCTTCGAGAAGATCGAGGTCGTGACCCGCGGCGACGTGCGCCGCGCCAAGCTCTACTACCTGCGCAACCTGCGCGGCAAGGCTGCCAAGATCAAGGAGCGCCGCGAGGCGTGATCTGTCGCACCGCGCCGCGAGGCGTCGGTTCGACCAGGGACTCGTTAGTCTCTGCAAGTGACTTCTGATGGCCGCGGTTCCTCGTCCCTCTCAGCGGGCGAGGAACCGCGGTCGTCGCGTGTGGGGGAGCAGTCTGAGGATGGCGCGATGAGTGGTCGCACCCAGCGGGTGTCGGAGCAGAAGGCCGGTCGTGGCAAGGGCAAGCGCAAGCAGCTGCCGCTGTGGCAGGAGACGATCCTGCTGCTCGGCGTCGCCCTGGTGCTCGCGATCGTCATCAAGACCTTCTTCGTCCAGGCCTTCTACATCCCGTCGGAGTCGATGGAGCCGGGCCTCATCCTCAACGACCGGATCCTGATCCAGAAGGTCTCCTACTGGGGCGACGGTGAGCCCGAGCGCGGCGACGTCGTGGTCTTCAAGGACCCGGGCGGCTGGCTCCCGCCGGTCGACTCGGCCGGCCCCACGAACCCCGTCGCCAAGGTGATGGCCAAGGTCGGGCTCTACCCGACCGGGGGGCACCTCGTGAAGCGCGTCATCGGCGTCGCCGGCGACACCATCGAGTGCTGCGACGACCAGGGACGACTCATCGTCAACGGGCAGCCGCTCGACGAGTCCGACTACGTCAAGCGCGGCGGCGCGAGCTGCAACGGACCGATGCCGACCAACGGCGCGTGCGACGAGAAGTGGACCGTGGGACCCATCCCCGACGGACACATCTTCGTCATGGGCGACAACCGTTCCCGCTCCGCCGACAGCTCGCAGAAGATGTGCCAGTCCGACGAGACCGAGTGCGTCCCCGGGGACGAGTTCGTCCCCGTCGACCTGGTCGTCGGCAAGGTCTTCGTGCTGCTGTGGCCCGCCGACCGCTTCCGCTGGAACACCCGTCCGACCACGTTCGAGGACGTGCCGGACCCGACCCCGTGACGCTCTCGCCACAGCTGCCGCCCGAGCCGTTGCCGGGCGGGATGACCGTACGCCGTGACGCCGGGATCTACGGCTACGAGCGCGCGCTGCGCCGGGCCGGGCTGGACCCGATCGCGGGCGTGGACGAGGCGGGGCGGGGGGCGTGCGCCGGGCCGCTCGTCGCCGGCGCCGTGATCCTCCCGCCGGGCAAGGCGGGCATCGTGCCGGGGCTGGCCGACAGCAAGCTCCTCACGGAGGCCGCGCGTGAGCGCGTCTACGCACAGGTGGTCCGCCGGGCGCTGGCGTGGTCGGTCGTGGTGATCGACAACGAGGAGTGCGACCGGCTCGGGATGCACGTCGCCAACGTCGAGGCGCTGCGGCGTGCGGTGGCCCGCCTCGGCACGCGGCCGTCGTACGTCCTCACCGACGGGTTCCCCGTCGACGGCCTCGGCGTCCCGGGCCTGGCGGTCTGGAAGGGCGACCGGGTCGCGGCCTGCATCGCGGCAGCCTCGGTCGTGGCGAAGGTGACGCGCGACCGGCTGATGGTCGGCCTGCACGACGAGTGGCCCGACTACGACTTCCGCACCCACAAGGGCTACATCACCGCCGACCACGAGGCAGCGCTCACCCGGCTCGGCCCGTGCCCGGCCCACCGGATGCGGTTCGTCAACGTGCGGCGTGCGGCGGGTCTGGAGCCGATCGTCGAGGACCAGGTGGCTAGTGTCGGCCTCGAGCCGGGCAGCACGACCGAGGAGGACCGATGAGCGCCGAGGATCTCGAGAAGTACGAGACCGAGATGGAGCTCACCCTCTATCGCGAGTACCGCGACGTCGTGGGCATCTTCAAGTACGTCGTGGAGACCGACCGCCGCTTCTACCTGTGCAACCAGGTCGACGTGAAGGCCCGCTCGGAGAGCGGCGACGTGTTCTTCGAGGTCTCGATGACCGACGCCTGGGTCTGGGACATGTACCGGCCGGCCCGCTTCGCGAAGAACGTGAAGGTGCTGACGTTCAAGGACGTCAACGTCGAGGAGCTCGCGCCGCAGGACATCGATCCCCCCAAGGACTGACCCGGCTCGTCCTCCGCGAGCGGCTCGGCTCTGCTGGGCTGGGCTGGGCCGGAGCCGGCTCGGCGCCGGCCGGGGACTCCCCGCTCCAGCGGGGAGTCCGTCACTTCAGGGCCGTTGCAACGCCCACGAAGTGTCGGACTGCCCCAACAGGTCGAGCAGCCAGGCGCCGGTGACCGGCAGTACGACGACGGGATCGGCGCGGGTGGTCGGCGCGTGAGTCGACGCGGGTCGATGGCCACGAACCGTCCACAGGCGCCGTCCAGCAGCCGTCCTCCACAGCCGTCGCACCGTGCGGGCCTCCACGGTCGGTGCGTCGCGGTGTGCTGGTGCCTTCCCGATCCCGCACGACCCGGAAGGCACCCACGATGGCCCGACGAGCTGCAGCCTCCCCCTTCGCCCTCGACCCCGCGGCCGAGCACCGTCGCCGGCTCGGCGAGCGCGGCGAGTCCATCGCAGCGCGACACATGTGCGGGCTCGGGCTCGTCCTGCTGGACCGCAACTGGCGGTGCGACGCTGGCGAGATCGACCTGGTGCTGCGCGACGGCACCACCCTCGTGATCTGCGAGGTCAAGACCCGCAGCTCCACCGACTACGGCGAGCCGTTGGAGGCGATCGACCGGCGCAAGGCCGACCGGCTGAGACGCCTCGGAGCGCGGTGGCTCCTCGCGCACGACTGCCATCCCGACGACATCCGCATCGACCTGGTCGGCGTCCTGGTGCGGCGCGGCCGACCGGTCGAGGTCGAGCACGTCGAGGGGGTCGGGTGATGGCCTTCGCGACCGCTCGCTCGCTGGCGCTCAAGGGTGCTGACGGCCACGTCATCGACGTCCAGGTCGACGTCTCCCCGGGCCTGGTCAACACCACGATCGTGGGCCGGGTCGACAAGACCCTGTCCGAGGCCCGGGACCGGGTGCGGATGGCGATCAACAACGACTGCGGACGCTGGCCGGCGACCAAGCGGGTCACGATCCTGCTGGCCCCCGCTGACCTCCCCAAGAGCGGCACCCACTACGACCTCGCGATCGCGATGGCGGTCATGGCCGCCGACAAGAAGCACGAGGACCTGACGCCCGACCTGCTCGATGGCTGGGCGTTCATCGGAGAGCTGTCCGTCGCCGGTGCCCTGCGCCCGGTGCCAGGGGTCCTGCCCATGGTGATCGCGGCGGCCGCCCACGGCATCACCCGCGTCTTCGTCCCCGAGCCGCAGGCCGGCGAGGCCGGCCTCGTGCCGGGGATGACGGTGTTCGGCGTCCGGTCGTTGGCGCAGGTGTCCGCGGTGCTCCGAGGTGTGGAGGTGCCCGAGGCCGCCCCCGTCGTGGGGCCGTCGTCCAGCCCCTTGGCGACGTGGCGCGGCGAGGACCGCCTGACGGACCTCGACCTCCGTGATCTCGACGGGCTCGAGGACGTCCGCTACGCCGTCGAGGTCGCCGCCGCCGGTGGTCATCCCACGATGCTGATCGGGCCCCGCGGCACCGGGAAGACGTCGATCGCCGAGCGGATCCCCACGATCCTGCCCGACCTGACGACCGAGCAGGCCCTCGAGGTGACGGCGCTCCACTCGGTTGCCGGCGTCCTTCCGGAGGGAAGCGGTCTGGTGCGACGTCCACCGTGGTTCGCCCCGCACCACTCTGCCTCGGCCGCCAGCGTCCTGGGCGGCGGCACCGGCCGGGTGCGTCCCGGACAGGTCAGCCTCGCGCACCATGGCGTGCTCTTCCTCGACGAGTTCCCGCACTTCCGCGCCGACGTGGTCGAGGCCATGCGGCAGCCGCTCGAGTCCGGCGAGGTGACCATCGCCCGCGGCGAGGAGTCCGCCACCTACCCGGCCCGCTCGCTGGTGGTGCTGGCGGCCAACCCGTGTCCGTGCGGCAACTTCCACGGACTCTCCGGCGGCAGCTGCGAGTGCAGCGACGTGCAGCGTTCCCACTACCGCCGCAAGCTCACGGGTCCAATCCTCGACCGCGTCGACATCTGGATGGAGGTGCGCCCCCAGCGCGGGCGGACGGGGCCGTCGTTCCGCCCGGGGCCGGAGTCGTCCGCGGACGTGCGGGCTCGCGTCGTCGAGGCCAGGGAGCGCCAGGCGCGCCGCTACCGCGACTGCTCCTGGCTCCTCAACGCGTCGTGTCCGGGTCCGGTCCTGGTGGAGCGGTGGCCCCTGGAACCCCCGGGCCAGCGACGCGTCGACCAGGAGCTGTCCGAAGGCAGGCTGACCCGACGTGGGTTGACTCGCGTGCAGCGCCTGGCCTGGACGGTGGCTGACTGTGCGGGCGTGACCAGGCCGGGTGAGCGCGAGGCCGAGATCGCCCTGGCGCTGCGATCCGACGACTCCGCCCGCTCGCTGCCGGCGAGCGTCGTGCGGGTGGCGTTGTGAGTGCGGCACACCTGCGGCCCGTGCCGCCCGTCACGGACCCGGTGAGCCAGGTGCGCGAGGCCGAGCGACTCGCCCGGGTGACCCTGAGCTGCGCCGTGGAGCCCGGTGACGGCACGACGTCGTCGCTCGTGCGGCAGATGGGCGCGGAGCGCGCACTCGAGAAGGCACGGTCCGTGGGTGAGGGCGAGCCCGGGGAGATGCTGGCGCTGCGGCTGGCCGAGGTCGACGCGGTCCGGCAGCTCGACCAGGCCGAGCGGTGCGGCATCCGCTTCCTCGTCCCGGGCGACCACGAGTGGCCCACCGGCCTCGACCAGCTCGACGACGCCATCACCGTGGACGGGTTCGGCGGCACTCCTCCGGGCCTGTGGGTGAAGGGCCCGATGCCGCTCACCGAGCTCGTCACGTCGGTCGCCGTGGTCGGCTCACGGGCTGCTTCGGTCTACGGCGTGGAGATGACCCGCTCGGTGTGCGCGCATCTCGCGCTCTCGGGGGTGCCGGTCGTCTCGGGCGGGGCGCTCGGCATCGACTTCGAGGCGCACGACGCCGCGTTGTCCGCTGACGGTGTCACGGCCGCTGTCCTGGCCTGCGGAGCAGACAGGGTCTATCCCGCCCACAACCGACTCCTGCTCCAGCACCTTGCCGCCGAGTTCGCCGTCGTGTCGGAGCAACCGCCCGGCTCGGCGCCCACACGACCGCGGTTCCTGGCCCGCAACCGGCTGATCGCCGCCATGACCAGCGGCACGGTGGTGGTCGAGGCGGCCCTGCGCAGCGGCGCCCTCAACACGGCCGGGTGGGCCGAGAGCCTGAACCGCCACGTGATGTGCGTGCCCGGTCCGGTCACCAGCTACACCTCCCGGGGCGTCAACAACTTCCTCCGCGAGGGCCGCGGCAACCTCGTGACCCACGGGGCAGAGGTGCTCGAGCTGATCGGCGCGGCGGGGGAGCACCTGGTCGAGCCACCGCGAGGCGAGGGTCGACCGCGCGACGACCTCACCCCGACCGAGCGGACCGTCGTGGAGTGGGTGCCGGTCAGCGTGTCGGCCGAGGTGGACTCGATCTCGCGCCTCTGTGGCCTCCCGCTCCGCACCACCGAGGGCGCCCTGCGCCGGTTGAGGTCCAAGCGGTTCGTCCAGCTCACCGATGGGGGATGGCGGCTCGCGCCTGACGTATGAGCACCCTCGGCGCGCCTAGGCTGCGAGGGTGAGCGAGCCGGCCGTGTCCGAGGAAGGCGAGGGGAGGGACCTTCCCGAGTCCTTCGTCCGTCTCCTCGGCGACTACGAGCGCCACCTGGTCTCCGAGCGTGACCTCGCCCCGCACACCGTGCGTGCCTACCTCGGGGACGTCGCCGGCCTTCTCGAGCACTGCCGACGGCTCGGAGTGACCGACGTGACGGACCTCGACCTGCGCGCGCTTCGCAGCTGGCTGGCGCGGCTCCAGACGACTGGTCGCAGCCGCACCACGATCGCGAGGCGGGCCACCGCCGCGCGGGTGTTCACCGCCTGGCTGCACCGCACCGGCCGCTTGCCGACCGATCCCGGAGCCGCGCTCGGCTCACCCAAGAAGCACAAGACGCTCCCACCGGTGCTGCGTGCGGACGAGGCCGAGGCGCTGATCCGCTCCGCCGCGGACCTCGCCGACGACGGCACCCCCGTCGGCGTGCGCGACGTCGCCATGCTCGAGCTGCTCTACGCCACGGGGATCCGGGTCGGTGAGCTCGTCGGCCTCGACATCGACGACGTGGACGACGAGCGCCGGGTCGTACGCGTCCTCGGCAAGGGCCGCAAGGAGCGCTCGGTTCCCTACGGCACCCCGGCCGGGCGGGCGGTCGACCGCTGGCTGACGGCCGGCCGGCCGCGCCTGCGGGTCGCGGGCTCGGGTCCGGCCCTGTTCCTGGGCGTGCGGGGTAGGCGCATCGACCAGCGCGCGGTCCGGGACCTCGTGCACCGTCGCATCGCCGACGTACCCGGGGCTCCCGACATCGGCCCGCACGGGCTGCGGCACACGGCCGCCACGCACCTGCTCGAGGGCGGCGCCGACCTCCGCTCCGTCCAGGAGCTCCTCGGCCATGCCTCGCTCGCGACCACCCAGCTCTACACCCACGTCACGACCGACCGGCTGCGCCGGGCCTACCAGCAGGCCCACCCCCGCGCCTGAGCGAGGAGGCGGGTCCGGTCGCACCGCCACCTCACGGCCGCCTGCTCAGGCCACCCAGTCCACCGGGCGTCGCCATCGTGAGAGGGGCGGGCTCCACGGGAGCCGAACGGTGACGGGGTCGTCGCGCCACAGCGGGAGGAGCCGCACCGGGCCTCCGCCGACGAGGGAGAGGGGGTCGAGGTAGGTCCGGTCGTCGCCGTCGCCCTCCACGAGTCCCCAGTGCAGGCACGCGGCGGGGAAGCAGTGGCTGTCGGTGACCACGAGGCGACCCAGCACGGCGCCGACCGCCACCGCCTGGCCGCGCTCGACCGACGCCACGACCGGTTCGTACGTCGTACGCCGGCCGTCGTGCAGCACGGTGACGACGGGCTTGCCGCCGATCGAGCCGGCGAAGCCGACCGTCCCGGCCAGTGCGGCGCGCACCGGCTGGCCGGGGGATCCGGCCAGGTCGACGCCGCGGTGTCCGGCGGCGTACGGCGTGGGCGGCGGCTCGAAGTGGCGCACGACGTCGGGGCGGGGGTCGAGCGGCCACACCCCGGCGGGCTGATGGTCCGGGCGCGCGTGGGCAGGCCCGGCAACACCGAGCACCAGCAGGAGGACGGCTCCGAGGACGGCTCGCATCAGGGGATCCTCGCCCGGGGAAGGACGTCGGACGAACACGGGCGACGAGGCCTGTGGACGACGACCTCCGGGACCTGCCTGTGGACGCCCGACGGCCTCGGATCCACGCTCGGACCCACGCTCGGACCCACGCACTACACACGCTCAGTGCAGGGGCCGTCAGTGATTCGCCTCGCAGGGAGCCCCTGGCCTACGATGTGCGGAGCAGTCCACCCGGACTGACTTCGCACGCTCGCCGACCGTGCCCGGGATGCTCCTCAGATCCCGGACCACCCGCGGGCGTCGGTCCTCAGTTCCTGCCAGCCCCACCGGTGGGATCGGACCGGCGTGCAAGCGTCAGGGCTCCCGGCTCCCGCCGGGCGCAGCAACTGAAAACAACAGGAGTCCGCTCCCGGTCCGCACCTGCCACAAGGTCGGGCACATCGGCGAGCGTCTCCGCCATCACAGGAGAACCCATGGCAGTCGTCACCATGCGCCAGCTGCTCGAGAGCGGCGTCCACTTCGGTCACCAGACCCGTCGTTGGAACCCCAAGATGAAGCGCTTCATCATGACCGAGCGCAACGGCATCTACATCATCGACCTGCAGCAGTCGCTCGCCTACATCGACCGCTCGTACGCCTTCGTCAAGGAGACCGTCGCCAAGGGCGGCGTCATCATGTTCGTCGGCACGAAGAAGCAGGCCCAGGAGGCCATCGCCGAGCAGGCGACGCGCGTCGGGATGCCCTACGTCAACCAGCGCTGGCTGGGCGGCATGCTCACCAACTTCCAGACCGTGCACCAGCGGATCAACCGCCTCAAGGAGCTCGACGAGATCGACTTCGACGACGTCGCGGGCTCCAACCGCACGAAGAAGGAGCTCCTGCAGATGCGCCGCGAGCGCACCAAGCTGGACAAGACGCTCGGCGGCATCCGTGACATGACCAAGGTCCCCTCCGCGGTGTGGATCGTCGACACCAACAAGGAGCACCTGGCCGTCGAGGAGGCCCGCAAGCTTCGGATCCCGATCATCGGCATCCTCGACTCCAACTGCGACCCCGACCTGGTCGACTTCCCGATCCCGGGCAACGACGACGCCATCCGCGCGGTCGGCCTGCTGACCCGCGTGGTCGCTGACGCCGTCGCCGAGGGCCTCATCGCCCGCTCGGGCGCCAAGGCCGGCGACGCCGACGAGACCGTCGGTGCCGAGGAGCCCCTCGCCGAGTGGGAGCGCGAGCTCCTCGCCGGCGACGCCGAGAAGGCAGCCGCGACCGCCACCGGTGACGCCGCCGCCGAGACCCCGGCCTCCGAGGCCACCGGCGCTGCTGCCGAGGCCCCGCAGGCCGAGGCCGCCGCCGACGCCGCGACCGAGGCCCCGGCCGAGGCCGCCACCGAGGCGCCCGCCGCGACCGACGCTGCCGCCACCGAGGCGCCCGCCGAGGCCGAGGCCGACAAGTTGGACTGATCCGGTCACGCTGGCCGCGGGCTCACGCCCGCGGCCGGCGCCCGCGTCGTCCCGCCCACCGCAGGGCCCCGCTCCCGCGCCGCCCGCGAAACCCCTGGATCGAAGGAAGAAGGACCATGGCCAACTTCACCGCCGCCGACGTCAAGAAGCTCCGTGAGCTGACCCAGGCCGGGATGATGGACTGCAAGAAGGCGCTGACCGAGGCGGACGGCGACTTTGACAAGGCCGTCGAGCTGCTGCGCGTCAAGGGTGCCGCCAAGGCTGCCGCCCGTGGCGCCGAGCGCGAGACTGCTGCCGGCCTCGTCGCCACCTCCGGCAACGCGCTGGTCGAGCTCAAGAGCGAGACCGACTTCGTGGCCAAGAACGAGGAGTTCATCGCCAAGGCGCAGCAGATCGCCGACGTCGCGGACTCCGTCAAGGCTGCCGACACCGAGGCCCTCAAGGCCGCCGAGCTCGACGGCAAGACCGTCGGCGAGGTCGTCGAGGACCTCGCCATCACCATCGGCGAGAAGATCGAGCTGGGCGACGTCGCCTACTTCGACGGCAACACCGTCACCTACATGCACAAGCGTGCCGCCGACCTCCCGCCCGCCGTCGGCGTGCTCGTGGAGTTCGAGGGTGACGAGACCGCCGCCCGCGCCGCCGCGATGCAGATCGCCGCGATGAAGGCCCAGTACCTCACCCGCGACGAGGTCCCTGCCGACGTCGTCGAGTCCGAGCGCTCGATCGCCGAGCAGAAGACCCGCGAGGAGGGCAAGCCGGAGCAGGCGATCGCCAAGATCGTCGAGGGTCGCCTCGGTGGATTCTTCAAGGAGATCGTCCTGCTCGAGCAGGAGTCGGTCACCGAGTCCAAGAAGTCGGTCAAGGCCGTCCTGGACGAGGCCGGCACCACCGTGAAGCGGTTCGCCCGCTTCGAGGTCGGCGCCTGAGCCAGCACCACCTGAGCACCGACGAGGGGTCGTACGCCGCCGGCGTACGGCCCCTCGTCGCGTCCGGGCGGCACCCTCGGCGCTCCTCGTCGCGTGCCGGGCGCCCCTCGGTGACCGCTCGGTTCGTCGCACCCCGCCGGGTCCGGTAGGTTTCGGATGACCCACCCAGGCGCGCGAAGGGAACCACGTGGCGTACAACCGAGTCCTGCTCAAGCTCTCCGGCGAGGTGTTCGGTGGAGGCGAGGTGGGGTTGGACCTCGACGTCATCAACGCCCTCGCCGGCGAGGTGGCGGAGGTCGCCAAGTCCGGCGTCCAGATCGCGATCGTCGTGGGCGGTGGCAACTTCTTCCGCGGCGCCGAGCTCCAGCAGCGTGGCATGGAGCGCGCCCGTGCCGACTACATGGGCATGCTCGGCACGGTGATGAACTGCCTGGCGCTGCAGGACCTCATCGAGAAGCACGGTGTCGAGACGCGCGTGCAGACCGCCATCACGATGGGCCAGGTCGCCGAGCCCTACATCCCGCGCCGCGCGATCCGGCACATGGAGAAGGGCCGCGTCGTGATCTTCGGCGCCGGCGCCGGTATGCCGTTCTTCTCCACCGACACCGTCGCCGCCCAGCGCGCGCTGGAAACTCGCTGCGAGGTGATCCTGATGGGCAAGCAGGGTGTCGACGGTGTCTACGACTCCGACCCCAAGACCAACCCCGACGCGGTGAAGTTCGACCAGCTCAGCTACGACGAGTACCTGGCGCGCGACCTCAAGGTCGCCGACGCCACCGGCATCGCCATGGCGCGCGACAACAAGATGGACATCGTCTTCTTCAACCTCTCGACCCCGGGCACGATCGGGCGCGCGGTGCGGGGTGAGAAGATTGGCACGCTGGTGAGCAGCACGGCCTGACCGGGCCGACGCACCTGCCTGCGCCACCCGCACCACGACGTACGAGGAGAGAGAGCAACCGTGATCAACGACGTCATGAACGATGCCGACGCCAAGATGGGCAAGTCCGTCGAGGCGACGCGCGAGGAGTTCGCCGCCATCCGGGCCGGCCGCGCCAACCCGGCGATGTTCGCCAAGATCACGGCCGACTACTACGGCACGCAGACCCCGCTGCAGCAGCTCGCGAGCTTCACTTCGCAGGACGCCCGCACCATCCTCATCCAGCCATTCGACATCGGCGCGATGGGCAACATCGAGCGTGCCATCCGCGACTCGGACCTCGGCGTCAACCCGGCCAACGACGGCAAGGTGCTGCGCTGCGTCTTCCCGGAACTGACCGAGGAGCGCCGCAAGGAGTACATCAAGCTCGCCAGGGCGAAGGCCGAGGACGGGCGGGTGTCGGTCCGCAACGTGCGCCGCACCGCCAAGCAGGGCTTGGAGAAGCTCGAGAAGGACGGCGAGGTCGGCAAGGACGACGTCACCGGCGCGGAGAAGCGCCTCGACGCCCTCACCAAGACCCACACCGACAAGATCGACGAGCTGCTCAAGCACAAGGAAGCCGAGCTGCTCGAGGTCTGAGCGCCCACCGATGACGACCTCCGAGCCACCGGCGGGCGGCCCGCCCGAGCAGCCGATCGAGCCCGCCGAGGCGATCAAGAAGGACCACGGTCGCGCCGGCCGGGACCTGCGTGCTGCCGTGACCTCGGCGGTCGTCCTCGTCGCGGCGATCCTGGTCTCGCTGCTGTTCTGGAAGCCCGCCTTCATGGGCATCGTGGCGATCGCGGTCGTGATCGCCGTCTGGGAGCTGCACCGGGGCCTGTCGGCCAAGGGCGTCGACATCCCCGAGCAGCCCCTCATGCTCGGTGGCGTCGTGATGGTCGTCGTGGCCTACGTCTGGGGCGCGCCGGCACTGGTCACCGCGACCGCCGTCTCCGCGCTCGTCATCATGCTGTGGCTGCTGCGGCGCGGGGTCGACGGCTACGTCAAGAACGCCACCGCGTCGGTCTTCACGCTCGTCTACGTGCCGTTCCTGGCCTCCTTCGTGGCACTGCTTCTCGGCGAGGGCGGCACCGCTCCCGCGCTCGGCCTCGACGTAGACGACCCCGGCGTGCGGGGCGTGATCACCTTCATCTCCATCACCGTCGCCTCCGACACCGGCGGCTACGTCGCCGGTGTGCTCTTCGGCAAGCACCCGATGGCACCGGTCATCTCGCCCAAGAAGTCGTGGGAGGGCTTCGCCGGCTCCATGGTGGCCACGATCGCGGTGGGCGTCTGGCTGGTGTCATCGTTCCTCGGCGGCGACTGGTGGGTCGGCGTCCTCCTCGGCGTGATCGCCGCGGTCATGGCGACCCTCGGCGACCTCTGCGAGTCCGTCATGAAGCGCGACCTCGGGATCAAGGACATGAGCCAGGTCATCCCCGGCCACGGCGGCCTGATGGATCGCCTCGACTCCCTGCTGGCCACCGTCGCCCCGATCTGGCTGGTTCTCTACTACCTCGTCTTCTGATGCGCCTGCTCGTCACCGGTGGTCGCACCGGCTACCTGGGGCGCCACGTCGTTGCGGCCGCGGACGGCCACGACGTCGTCGCCGTCGCCTCGGCGGACTGCGACGTCCGCGACCCTGCCGCCGTCGACATGCTCCTGGAGACCTGCCGCCCCGACGCCGTGGTCCACACGGCCTACGTCCAGTCCGACTGGGCAGTCACGGCCACGGGGGCGGCGCACGTGGCGCTGGCCGCGGCGGCGTACGACGCCCGGCTGGTGTTGGTGTCGAGCGACGTCGTCTTCTCCGGCGATGACGTGCACTACGACGAGACGGCCGCCCCTGACCCGATCACCGCCTACGGAGCGGCCAAGGCGGCAGCCGAGACGACCGCGCTGGCCGTCTGCGAGGACGTCGTGGTGGCGCGCACCTCCCTGATCCTGGGCGACGGTGCGTCACAGCACGAACGGCTCGTCCATGCTCTCGCCCGGGGAGAGGAGGGTGCGCTGTTCGACGACGAGGGGCGCTGCCCGGTGCACGTCGGCGACCTCGCCGCCGCCCTCGTCGAGCTCGCGGTCGGCGACCACCGGGGCGTGCTGCACGTCGCGGGTGCGGAGGCGATGAGCCGGCTGGAGCTGGGTCGCCTCATCGCGCGGCGTGACGGGCTGGACCCCGACGTGTTGCGGGCTACGAGCCGCGCGGGGCTCCCCGGCGCCGTCGACGTACGCCTCGACTCCAGCCTGGCCTCGACCGTCCTCACGACGCGCCTGCGGGGGGCGCGCGAGTTCCTGGCGCCATGACCCTGTACCTGGTCCGGCACGGCCGTCCCGCGATGGTCGCGGGCGTGCCTGCAGCCGAGTGGGAGCTCGACCCCGCGACGTACGACGACGTGTGGGCACTGCGCTCCTCGGGCCGGCTGCCCCGGCGAGCGGCGTGGTTCTGCTCCGCCGAGCCGAAGGCGATGCAGACCGCCCAGCTCCTGACCGACGCCGAGGTCGGAGTGCTGCCCGACCTCGGCGAGCACGCCCGGTCAGGAACGTGGGTCGACGACTTCGCCGGCACCGTCCGACGCGCCTTCGAGCACCCGGGCGAGCCGGCTGCCGACGGCTGGGAGCCGCTGGACGCCTGCCGCGCACGCGTCGTCCCCGCCGTACGTCGGATCCTCGAGGTGCACGCTGACGAGGACGTCGTGCTCGTGGGGCACGGCACGGCGTGGACGCTCGTCGTCGCGGACCTCACCGGCCAGCCCCCGGACCTCGAGCGCTGGAGCGCGCTCGCGATGCCCGACCTGCTGATGGTGCAGACCTGACGGTTCGTCCCGGCCGGATGGGCCTGTCACCGCGAGCCCCGCGCGGCCGGGGAGGGTCGAGCGCCTAGGCTGGTCACGTGGAGACCGAAGAGGCGCAGGAGCACGAGGTGTCGCAGGACCGGCACTTCGAGTGGTGGCACCACAGCCACCCCACGTTCGCGGGCATCACCGGCTTCTTCGCCGGGATGCTCTTCGTCACCGCCCTGCCGGGCGCCTTCGCGGGGGTGCTGCGCCTGCTGTTCAGCCACGAGACCGCCGAGCGGCTGTTCCCGTTCGTGCTCCTCGCGCTGGCCCTGCCGATCGCGATGCTGGTGATGCGCAAGACCCGGCGCTTCGCCCAGTTCATGTTCGTGGGCATGCTCGTCACCGCCCTCGTCGTCGGTGGTGTCGCCTCCCTCGTGCTCTACTTCATGGCCGACGCCTGAGCCGCTGAATCGCCCCAGCACCCACGGGGATGGGAGGATCGAGCCGATGTCCGAGCCCAGTGATCAGCCGATCAAGACCCTTCCCCTCGTCATGGACGAGCCCCGCGGGCGCAAGAAGCCGCCGCCGCACCTCGCCGACCTCGACGAGGTGGGCCGCAAGGCGCGTCTGGAGGAGATGGGCCTGCCCGGGTTCCGGGCCAAGCAGCTCTCCACCCACTACTTCGCGCGCCTCGTCGACGACCCGGCCGAGATGACCGACCTGCCCGCCGGGCAGCGCGACGACCTCGTCAACGCGCTGCTGCCCGACCTGATGACGCCCCTGCGCACCATGGAGGCCGACCGGGGCACCACGCGCAAGACCCTGTGGAAGCTCTTCGACGGCGCGTTGGTCGAGTCGGTGCTGATGCGCTACCCCGACCGCGCCACCATGTGCGTCTCCAGCCAGGCCGGCTGCGGCATGGCCTGCCCGTTCTGCGCCACCGGGATGGGCGGCCTGCAGCGCAACATGTCGACCGCCGAGATCGTGGAGCAAGTCGTCGCCGGGGCCCGGTCGCTCGCCCGCGGCGAGGTGCCCGGCGGGCCGGGCCGCGTGTCCAACGTCGTGTTCATGGGCATGGGTGAGCCGCTGGCCAACTACAAGGCCGTCATCGGCGCCGTGCGCCGCCTCACCGACCCGTCCCCGGCCGGCCTCGGGATGAGCGCCCGCGGCGTCACCGTCTCCACCGTCGGCCTGGTCCCGCGCATCAACCAGCTCGCCGACGAGGGCATCCCCGTCACGCTCGCCCTCAGCCTCCACGCGCCCGACGACGAGCTCCGCAACGAGCTGGTGCCGATCAACACCCGATTCTCGGTGGCCGAGACCGTCGAGGCGGCGTGGAACTACGCCGCGAAGACCAAGCGCCGCGTCTCCATCGAGTACGCCATGATGCGCGGCATCAACGACCAGGCCGACCGGGCCGACCTGCTCGGCGACGTGCTCAACTCGTACGGCGACTGGGGCTGGGTGCACGTCAACCTCATCCCGCTCAACCCGATCGAGGGCTCGAAGTGGACCGCGTCCGACCCGGCCGACGAGCGCGAGTTCGTCCGCCGGCTCGAGGCGAAGGGCATCCCGACCACGGTCCGCGACACCCGCGGGCGCGAGATCGACGGCGCCTGCGGCCAGCTCGCCGCCAAGGAGTAGCCCCTCCCGGGCGGTCCGAGGGCGCGGAGGGCGGTCACCGGATGTCCGGTGACCACCCCACTTACAGGTACAGATCTCGACCGCGAAGCGGGCAACTCGGGTGCGAAGTCCCGCGCACCCCGGGGCGTCGGGGACCGTTCACGTGTCGTCTGCCCGTGACGGAGTGTCCGTTGCGGCGCGCTTCCTAGCGTGCGTGGCATGGACCTGCTCGAGAGGCGGCGTCGTAGCCGCACCGTCCCGGCCACCGTCGTCCCCCTCGCGCCCGACCAGCCGACACCGTCGCGGGCCGACCGGCTCCGCGTGCTGGTGGTGAGCGAGTCCTTCCTGCCCCAGGTCAACGGTGTCACCAACTCCGTGCGCCGCGTGCTGGAGCACCTGGCGGCCGAGGGTCACGAGGCCGAGCTGGTCGCGCCCACCGGCCCCGCGACGTACGCCGGCTTCCCCGTCACCCTCGCCCGCGGCGCGAGCCTGCCGTTCTACGCCGACTTCCGCATCGGGCTCGAGACACGACGCCGGCTGCGGGCGGCGATGGAACGGTTCCGTCCCGACGTCGTGCACATCGCCTCGCCGGCCACCCTCGGCCACCAGGCGGCCAGGGCGGCCCGCTCGCTCGGCATCCCCACCGTCGCGATCTACCAGACCGACCTGGTCGGGTTCGCGGACCGGTACGCCGTCCCCGGCGGCGCCCGCGCGATGGAGGCCCTGACCCGCCGGATCCACCTCGGCGTCGACCGCACTCTCGCGCCGTCGACGGCCAGCATGGAGCAGCTCGCCCAGCTCGGCGTGGACGCCGTCTCCCGCTGGCCGCGCGGGGTCGATCAGGTGCTCTTCGAGCCGGGGAAGCGCGACGAGTCGCTGCACGCCGAGCTGGCCCCGCACGGCGAGACGCTCGTGGGGTACGTCGGCCGGCTGGCGCCGGAGAAGGAGCTCGAGCTGCTCGCCCACGTCGACCGCGTCCCGGGCGTGCGCCTCGTGCTCGTGGGCGGCGGGCCGGAGGAGACCCGCCTGCGGGCGCTGCTGCCCCGCGCCGCGTTCCTGGGCGTCCTGCACGGCGATGAGCTCGCCCGGGCCTACGCGACCCTCGATGTGTTCGTCCACACGGGGCGCCACGAGACCTACTGCCAGTCCGCGCAGGAGGCCCTGGCCAGCGGCGTGCCGGTGGTGGCACCGCGCTCGGGTGGGCCGATCGACGTGGTGGCCGACACCGTCGCCGGCCACCTCTACGAACCGGGGGACGCGGACGAGCTCGTGGCCCACGTCGAACGGCTCGTGACCCAGCCCGTGCTCCGGCGCCGGATGGCGCTGGCCGCCAGGCAGAGCGTGCAGGGCCGGACCTGGCAGGCGGTCAACGAGCTGCTCGTCGACCACTACCGTGACGTCAGCGCGCCGGCCGCGAGCCGCCGTCGGGCCGGCTGACCGTCTCCCGCACCACCTCGACGGCCTCCTCGACCGTGTCGACGAGGTGGACGTGGCGCTCCATCACCCGACCGTCGGCCAGCGCCTTCAACAGCGGCCAGACCGGCAGCTCCTCGGTCCAGTAGCGGCGACCGAGGAGAACCATCGGCGCCACGGCGGTCCGGCCAGCGTAGTAGTTCTCGCAGGCGTCCTGGAAGATCTCCTGCACGGTGCCGCCGGCACCCGGCAGGAAGACGATCCCTGCGGTGCACACCTCGAGCAGCAGCGCCTCGCGCGGTGCGTTGGCGAAGAACTTCGCGATCGACGTGGAGAAGACGTTCGGCGGCTCGTGTCCGTAGTGCCACGTCGGGATGCCGAGGGACTCCCGGCCGCCAGCGGTGTCGCGCACGACGTCGAGGGCCGCGCCTGCCCACGCGCCCACGTCGGGCTGGAACGACGGGACCGCCACGAGGCGGCCCAATGCGTCGTCGAGGCCGTCGGGCACGAACGCGCCGAGGTTGGCCGCCTCCATCGCTCCGGGTCCTCCGCCGGTGGCCACGGTCAGGTGGTCGCCGAGCGCGTGGCCGAGACGGGCGGCGGCGGCGTACGCCGTGCTGCCGCGCTCGAGGGCGTGCCCACCCATGACCCCGACGACGTCGCGGCCGGCCACCCACGTCGCCAGGGCCGCGTCGACGTGGTGGTCGTGCAGCGCCATCGCGAGCGTGTCCTCCGGGCTGGTGCCGTGCCGCGACCAGGCGTAGGCGCGCGCGTCGAGGGTGTCGTCGTAGCGGGGTGCGTCGTAGAGGTCGCCGGGGGAGTAGAGGGAGGCCCGGAAGGTGTCGACCGGGATGCCGGGGATGTCGTGCAGGACGATCGCCCCGGCGCGCCGTACGACGTCGTCGTCGCCGTCGGCGAACTCGCAGCCGAGGAACAGGGCCTGGCCGAGCGACCGCTCGAGCAGGGCAGGGCCGCGGTCGGTGAGGTCCAGGCCGACCACCCGCCAGCCCGCGAGCGACTGTGCTCCGCCAGCGAGCCTCCGGTCGAGGTCGGCCAGGGTGGTGACGTCGACGACGCGTCCGTGGGAGTGCTTCACGGGCCCAACCTAGGTGCCCCGCCCCCGAGTCCGGTGAGGACCCGAGGACGGGACCGCCTCAGAAGGCGTGCGCCATCAGCTCGCCGAAGAGCTCCTGCTCGTCGACCGGCAGGCCGCGCGAGCGGAACCAGGCGCACATGTTGGCGCAGTCGCGCAGCAGGAAGTCCATGCCGCGCGGGTTGCCGACGAGGTCGACCATCTGCGGGAGGTCGATGATCACCAGCCGGTCTCCCGCGGCCAGGGTGTTGTAGGGCGAGAGGTCGCCGTGCACCAGCCCGGCCTGCACGAGGGTGGTCAGGGCGTCACGCAGCTGCTCGTAGTAGCCCTCCACGACCGAGGGCTCCGGACGCACCTGGGCGACGCGCGGCGCGGTCTCGGTGTCGCCGTCGACGGACACCGTGATCCACTCCATGAGGATCTCGGTCTCGTCGATCTGGACCGGGTAGGGGACGGGCAGCCCGAGCTCCCAGCAGCGGCGCAGCGCGTTCCACTCCGACACGGCCCACTCGCCGGCCGCGACCTGCTTGCCCCACGTCGACTTGCGCTTGAGGGCGCGGTTGTCGCGCGAGCGCTTCATCGACCGGCCCTCGGTGTAGGACGCGGCGCGGTGGAAGGTGCGGTGGTCGGTGTCGCGGTAGCGCTTGGCGGCCATCACGACGGCGGTCTCCGGACGGTGCGGGTCCTCGCGCTCGAGCAGGAAGACGTCGGCCTCCTTGCCGGTCTTGAGGACTCCCAGCTCGGTGTCGATGGCGCCGCTGGAGGTCACGACCCAGTCGGGGCGCGGCTCGGGCCCCTTCATCAGGGCCTCGAGGTCCTCCCAGCGGGACCAGCGCTGACCCTCGCCGAGCTCGTCGGCGTAGGTCTCGTAGGTGAAGACGAACGACTCGTCGATGCCCTCGAGGGGCGAACGGTCGTCAGGCCGGAGGAAGTCCTCCGGGAAGGATGGATCGGTGAAGAGGTGCGACAACGTGGGTGCTCCGTGGGTGAGAGAGGTGGTCGGCGGGCAGGCCGAGGACATTCATGGACATGTCACGGCTCCTCTCGTCTCGGGGCACCGGCGCGGGCACGCGGTGGGCGCGCCCGATCGGCGACGCCGGGCACATCGTCGCGGACGCGGGCTCGGCAGCGCAACGCAATTAACCGCGCTAGGTTCGGACGGTGACCATGCGCCCGACGTCTCGACCCCTGCTGTCCGTCGCGCTGCTGGCGACCCTCGCGGTGGCGTTCACCGGCGTCCCGGCCACGGGTGAGACGCGGGCGGCGCCGGTCGACGGGGCTTCCGGCATCGGCGACCCCTACTGGCCGCTCGACGGCAACGGCGGCATCGACGTGGCGACGTACAAGATCTCCAACCGGTACGCACTGGGGACCAAGCGGCTCAGCGGTCGCACGGCGATCGAGCTGACCGCCACCCAGGACCTCGCCAGCTTCTCGCTCGACTTCCTCCTCGACGTCTCCCGGGTGCGCGTCGACGGGGAGAGGGCGCGCTTCACGAAGACCGACGGCGGGCACGAGCTGCGGATCACCCCGACGCGTCCGCTCGTCGCCGGCAGCGGGCACACGGTCGTGGTGTCGTACGCCGACCGCCCGGCGCGCCGCTCCTACGCCGGCGAGCGCAACTGGTTGGCCAGCGAGCAGGAGGTCATCACGATGAACGAGCCGCACATGGCGCCGTGGTGGTTCCCGGCCAACGACCACCCGCTCGACAAGGCCGTCGTCGACGTGAGGATCCGGGTGCCCAGCGGTCGCGAGGTGATCTCCAACGGCGAGCTCAAGGGCCGCCGGGTCGGCAATCGCTCCACACAGTGGCACTGGCGGGCCGACGAGCCGATGGTGCCCTACCTCGCGTTCTTCGCCGCGGGCGACTTCGCGATCGAGAAGGGCACGCACCGCGGGCTGCCGTGGCTCGTCGCGGTCTCCGAGCGCCTGGGCGAGCGCGACCAGGCGGCCAGCATGCGGTTGATGAGGAAGACCCCGAAGGTCGTCGCCGGGCTGGAGAAGGACCTCGGCGACTACCCGTTCTCGGTGGTCGGCGGCATCACCACCGGACTGAACCCCGGGTTCGCGCTCGAGAACCAGACCCGGCCCACCTACCCGGCGGTCGGCGCCAGCGCGACCAGCCTTGTGGTCCACGAGCTCGCCCACCAGTGGTTCGGTGACGACGTCGCCGTCGAGCGCTGGTCCGACATCTGGCTCAACGAGGGCTTCGCGACCTTCATGGAGTGGCGCTGGACCGAGACGCACGGCGGTCGCTCCGCCGCGGCGATCCTGCGCAGCTACTACGACAACGTCGACGCGACCTCGGATTTCTGGCAGGTGGTCGTGGGCGACCCCGGCGCGGACAAGGTGTTCGACGCCGCGGTCTACGGCCGCGGCGCCATGACGCTGCAGGCGTTGCGCAACCGGGTGGGCGACCAGGTGTTCTGGCAGGTCGTGCGCACCTGGCTCCGCGAGCAGAGCGGCGGCAACGGCTCCACCGCCGAGTTCGAGGAGCTGGCCGCCCGGGTGAGCGGGCAGGACCTGGGCGCCTTCTTCGACGCGTGGCTCCGCACGCCCGCCAGGCCCGCGGCCACCGCCGCGAACGGACTGGGCTGACGATGACGAGCGGGACGACGGGCGTGACCTGGTTCAAGCCGCCCAGCGACGACCACCCCGGCACCCTCAACGCCTGCTACAACGCCCTCGACATCCACGTCGTCCGCGGGCGCGCCGACGACGTGGCGGCGGACCTCGACGGCTCGGCGCGCACCTTCGCCTGGCTGCTCACTGAGGTCGCCGCGTGCGCCGGCGTGCTGCGTGCGTTCGGTGTCGAGGTCGATGACCAGATCGCGCTGGGGTCCGTGCCGCACGGCGCCGGTGTCGTCGCCGTGCTCGCCGCCGCCCGGGTCGGTGCCCTCGTGCAGTACGACGACTCGCCCGGCGCGACCGGGAAGGTCGTCGTCCGCAGTGGCCCGGACGGCGTGGCGTTCGCGGTCGACGGCGAGGACCTCCCCTGGGACGTCGCGATGCGCGCCGGTCGCACCGACCCGGCCGGCTGCGCCGACGTACCCGGTGACGCGGTGCTGGCCAGGCACGGTCGGGACACGCTCACGGTCCTGGCCGCGCTCGGCGCGTCCGACGACCAGAACGTGCCCGTGCCGCCAGGCGCCACGCTCGTCGAGGTCGGTGGGGTGCGGTTCTGGTCGTTCGACGCGCCGCGGGGCTGACCCGGGCGTCCGGCACGGTCCGCGCACGTGGCCCTGACAGACTGACGCGGTGACTGCGCGCGACATCGTGATCCTCGGCTCGACCGGGTCGATCGGCACCCAGGCCCTCGACCTCGTGCGGGCCCACCCCGACCGCTTCCGCGTCGTCGGCCTGACGGCCGGCGGGTCGAACCCCGAGCTGTTCGAGGCCCAGGTCGCCGAGTTCGCGCCGGCGTGGTCCGGGCTGGGGGAGGAGGCGTCCACTGACGCCGCCGGTCAGCCGTGCGACGTCGTCCTCAACGGCATCACCGGTGCCGTCGGGCTCCGGCCCACCCTCGCCGCCCTCGACGCCGGCACCACGCTGGCCCTCGCGAACAAGGAGTCGCTCATCATCGGCGGCCCGCTGGTGAAGGAGCGCGCGCGACCGGGGCAGATCGTGCCGGTCGACTCCGAGCACAGCGCGATCGCCCAGAGCCTGCGCGCGGGCTCCGCCGACGAGGTACGACGTCTCGTCCTCACCGCGTCCGGCGGACCGTTCCGTGGGCGCACCGCGGCCGAGCTCGCCGACGTCACGCCGGAGCAGGCGCTCGCCCACCCGAACTTCGCGATGGGCAGGGTCATCACGACCAACTCCGCGACACTGGTCAACAAGGGCCTCGAGGTCATCGAGGCGCACCTGCTCTTCGACATCCCGTTCGACCGCATCGACGTCGTCGTCCACCCGCAGCAGCTGATCCACTCGATGGTGGAGTTCGTCGACGGCGCGGTCGTGGCCCAGCTCGGCCTGCCCACCATGCTGGTGCCGATCGCCCTCGGGATGGGCTGGCCCGACCGGGTCCCCGATGCCGAGACGCCGATCGACTGGACGAAGGCCGCCGACTGGCGCTTCGAGCCGCTCGACGACGTCGTCTTCCCCGCCGTCACCCTCGCCCGCACCGCAGGGGAGCGCGGCGGCACCGCGCCCGCGGTCTACAACGCCGCCAACGAGGTCGCCGTCGATGCCTTCCACGAGGGCCGGCTGCGATTCCCCGACATCGTCTCCACGGTGGCACACGTCCTCGACCGCCACGACGTACCATCGAAGGAGCACCTCACCGTCGACGACGTCCTCGCCGCGGACGCCTGGGCACGAGCCGAGGCCGCAGCCCTGATCTGACGTCCGCACCCGACGCCCGCACCTGACGCCCTCACCCCAGAAGGACCCCCACGCACATGTCCGCCCTGCTCTACACCCTGGGTGTCGTCGCCTTCGTCGTCGCGATCCTCGTCTCGATCGGGCTGCACGAGTTCGGGCACCTGGTGCCGGCCAAGAAGTTCGGCTGCAAGGTGCCGCAGTGGTTCATCGGGTTCGGCCCGACCGTGTGGAGCAAGCAGATCGGCGACACCGAGTACGGCGTGAAGGCGATCCCGCTCGGCGGCTACGTCAAGATCGTCGGGATGCTGCCCCCGGGCGCGGAGGACCTCGTCGAGGAGACGACGTACGACGAGGACGGCGAGGCGGTGCACAAGGTGCGCCGCTCCAACACGGGCATGTTCACCCAGCTGATCTCCGACGCCCGTGCTGCGGAGTGGGAGTACGTCAAGCAGCACGACACCGACCGGCTCTTCTACCGCCTCCCGTGGTGGAAGAAGGTGATCGTGATGGCGGGTGGCCCGATGGTCAACATCGCCATCGCCTTCGGGCTCTTCGCCGTGCTCTTCGCCACCTACGGCAACCCGCGCGACGAGGTCGTCGAGCCGGTCGTCGCCGCCGTCCCCGAGTGCGTGGTGCCGGTCGAGGACCAGGGCCGGGCCTGCACCGCCGACGACCCGCCCACCCCCGCGAAAGAGGCGGGGATCCGCCCCGGCGACGAGATCCTGAGCTTCAACGGCACGCCCTTCCGTGACTGGGACAGCTTCCAGTCGCAGATCCGCGCCAACGCCGACGGGGACGCCGTCATCGAGGTCAGGCGCGGCGACGAGCAGCTGACGTTGACGACCAACACGACCGTCACGCTGCGCCAGACGTCGATCGAGGACCGCACGCTCACCGAGGTCGGCTTCCTCGGCGTGCAGCCCGAGACCCACCTCGAGACCGGCGGCGTGATCTACACCACGCAGCAGATGGGGACCATGACGGTCGAGACGGTCGAGGCGCTCGCCCAGCTGCCCGTCAAGGTCTACGAGGTGGGCCGCGCGATCGTCGGGCTGCAGGAGCGCGACCCCGAGAGCCCCGTGTCGATCGTCGGTGGCGGACGGTTCGCCGGCGAGGCGGCGTCGGCCGAGGCCTTCCCGGTCATCGACAAGATCGTCACGCTGCTGTTCCTCGTCGCGAGCTTCAACTTCTTCATCGGCATGTTCAACTTCGTGCCGCTGCTGCCGCTCGACGGCGGCCACATCGCGGGCGCGCTCTACGAGGGACTCAAGCGTGGCCTCGCCCGGCTCCTCGGCCGCCCGGACCCCGGGCACGTCGACGTGGCCAAGCTGCTCCCGGTGGCGTACGTCGTGGGGCTCGCGATGCTCGTGATGGGCGTGGTCCTCATCGTCGCGGACATCGTCGTGCCCCTGCGCCTCAGCTGACCTGCCCGAGCAACGGCGTCCTGCTGCCCGGCCCGTACGATGGCGCCATGACGTCTGTCGGCCTTGGCATGCCTGCTCTTCCCCCGCCCGTCCTGGCCCCGCGCCGAAAGACCCGCCAGATCAAGGTGGGGTCCGTGGGTGTCGGCAGCGACTCGCCGATCTCGGTCCAGTCGATGACCACGACGCTGACCTCCGACGTGAACTCGACCCTCCAGCAGATCGCCGAGCTCACCGCGACCGGCTGCGACATCGTGCGCGTGGCATGCCCCAGCCAGGACGACGCCGACGCGCTGCCGGAGATCGCGCAGCACTCGCAGATCCCCGTGATCGCCGACATCCACTTCCAGCCGAAGTACGTCTTCGCCGCCATCGACGCCGGCTGCGCGGCCGTCCGGGTCAACCCCGGCAACATCCGCAAGTTCGACGACCAGGTCAAGGAGATCGCCCGGGCCGCCAAGGACCGCGGCACCTCGATCCGGATCGGCGTGAACGCCGGGTCGCTCGACAAGCGCATCCTCGACAAGTACGGCAAGGCCACGCCCGAGGCGCTCGTCGAGTCCGCGGTGTGGGAGGCCAGCCTCTTCGAGGAGCACGATTTCCACGACTTCAAGATCTCGGTCAAGCACAACGACCCCGTCGTGATGGTGCGGGCCTACGAGCTGCTCGCGGAGGCAGGTGACTGGCCGCTGCACCTCGGCGTGACCGAGGCCGGCCCGGCCTTCCAGGGCACCATCAAGTCCGCGGTCGCCTTCGGCCACCTGCTGAGCAAGGGCATCGGCGACACCATCCGCGTCTCGCTCTCCGCGCCCCCGGTCGAGGAGGTCAAGGTCGGCCTTCAGATCCTGGAGTCGCTCAACCTCAAGCCGCGCCGGCTCGAGATCGTCTCCTGCCCGTCCTGCGGCCGCGCCCAGGTCGACGTCTACAAGCTCGCCGAGGAGGTCACCGCCGGCCTCGACGGGCTCGAGGTGCCGCTGCGCGTCGCCGTGATGGGTTGTGTCGTCAACGGGCCGGGAGAGGCGCGCGAGGCCGACCTCGGCGTCGCCTCCGGCAACGGCAAGGGCCAGATCTTCGTCAAGGGTGAGGTCATCAAGACCGTCCCCGAGTCGCAGATCGTGGAGACCCTCATCGAGGAGGCCATGCGCATCGCTGAAGGGATGGAGCCCCTTGAGGGCGGCGAGCCGGTGGTCAGCGTCAGCTGACCACGAGCGCGCCGACCTCTGAGGCATCCCTCGGTGCCGAGGCGAGCGTCAGCGTCAGCTGACCTGAGGGCAGGGCTCCGAGAGCGGCGAAGCCGCTACGGTGCGCTGGCCTCTGAGCACGGGCTCGCAATGAGTGCGGACCGCCAGGACCCACCTGAGTAGGCTCCGATCGTGCTGAGGACCCGCGAGCAGGTGCGCGTGCTGGGCCCGGGCGACCGGGACGCCTTCATCGCGCTCGCGGAGCAGGACCCGGTCGTCAACGTCTTCGCCGACTACCGCGCGCGCCTCACCAACCTCGACGAGCGGTGGCTCGGGGGACAGGTGTGGGGGCGCTTCGAGGGCGACCAGCTCGTCGCGGGGTGCCACCTGGGGGCCAACCTGGTCCCGGTGCAGTGCACCCCCGACGACGTGGGCGCGTTCGCCGACGCGGCGCTGCGCCGCCGCAACACCGTCGGCACCATCGTCGGACCCGCCGACGTGGTGGCCGCTCTCTGGGAGCTGATCGAGCCGCGCTGGGCCCGACCCCGCGAGTTCCGCTCCAACCAGCCGCACCTGGAGATGCGGCGGGTCCCGGCCGTCGCGGCTGATCCCCGGGTCCGGGTCACCACCCCGTTGGACCTCGACGTGCTCTACCCCGCATGCGTGGCGATGTACACGGAGGAGGTCGGCGTCTCGCCCGAGAACGACGCGGGTGGGGGAGACCTCTACCGCGCGCGGATCCAGCAGCTCATCGGCCGCGGCTGGTCGATGGCGAGCTTCGACGACCAGGGCGTGGTCTTCAAGGCCGAGGTCGCCTGCGTCACGCCGTACGCCGCCCAGGTGCAGGGCGTGTGGGTCCGCCCGGACCGCAGGGGCGAGGGGTTGTCGACCAGCGGCATGGCAGCCGTGGTCTCGCACGTCATCTCCACCGGTCTGGCCCCGGTCGTCTCGCTCTACGTCAACGAGTGGAACACCCCCGCGCGGGCGGCGTACGCCCGGGTCGGCTTCGAGCAGACTGCGACCTTCGCCACGCTGATGTTCTAGTGCGGGAGCCGGCCGAAAAACATATGTCCGACGTGTATCACGCAGGGGTGTACGCACACCTGAGCTGACATGGGGACAATGGTCACCATGTCAGAGGACCGAAGGGCTGAGGGGCAGTCCGAGCAGTCACCGTGGGACATGGCCAGTGGGGCGTTCATCGCCTGGCGTTCGGGGGACGCCAGGGCGATGGACGAGCTGGTTGCCACGATGACGCCGATCCTGTGGCACGTGGTGCGGGCCTACGGCCACGACCGCCAGAGCGCCGAGGACGTGATCCAGGCGACCTGGCTCGGTTTCGTACGCCTCCACCGGACCATCGAGGACCCGCAGGCGGTCGCGTCCTGGCTGATCACCTCAGCCAGGCGCGGCGCCGCCGCCCATGCCCGGGCCGCGCGACGTGCGAGCCCGGTGCAGGACGAGACGCTGCACGCCGCCCTCCCGGACGCGGAGTCGGCCGAGGCGTCAGCGGTGCGAGACGACGAGGCGGCGCGGCTGTGGGGAGCCGTGGCGTCCGTCGACGAGCGCTGCCGCAAGCTGCTGAGGGTCGTGGCGTTCATGGACCGGCCCGACTACCAGTCGATCAGCCAGGACCTCGACATGCCGGTCGGGAGCATCGGCCCCACACGGGCCCGGTGCCTGGCGAAGGTCCGGACCGCCCTGATGAAAGGAGGCGAGCGATGACCGACCAGGATGCCGCTCTCCTCGAGGAACTGCGTGACATGTGGATGACCTACGACCCCCCGCCGCCCGGCCTCGTCGCGACGATGATCGCCGCCGTCGCTGCCGCCGACCTCGACGAGGAGTGGGAGATGCTCACCCTGGTCCGCGACTCGCGCGACGAGCCCGCCGCCCAGGTGAGGGGGCTCGCCACGTCGCGCATCCTCTACTTCACCGCCGCCGAGGGCTGGTCCCTCGACGCCGAGCTCGACGAGGGCCAGGTGCGCGGACAGCTGCTCGACTTCGACGGTGACATGGGTGCAATCGAGGTCGTGGTGGAGGCGCTCGACGGGCAGAGCTGGACCACCGGCCTCGACGAGGTGGGGTTCTTCGTCCTCACCGCCGAGCCGACCGGGTCCGTCCGCTTCACGGTGCGCGGAGGCGACCGGTCGGCGACCAGTCGCTGGATCGAGCTCTGAGTCGCAGACCCCCTGACCGTCCCTCAGGGATGCGGGTAGGGCTGGCGCAGCTCCAGGTGGGGCCCGATGGTCGGGTCCGAGTCGGTCCGGGCGCGCATCAGCACGGCGTCGGCCGCGTCGCGTGCTGACAGGCCCTTCTCGCTGATCTCACGAGCGATCAGACCGGCCACGACCGGCGCGGCGAACGACGTACCGCTCCATCGCGCGAGTCCGGTGCTGAACACCCGGACGTCTCCCTTGTCCGGCGTCTCGTTGCACTCGAAGGTGCCGTCGGGGAACGCGTTGACCAGGTTGCGTCCCAGCGCGTAGACGTCGGCGGAGACCCCGAAGTTGGAGAAGGCCGAGACACGTCCGTCACGGTCCAAGGAGCCGACGCCCACGCACCAGTCGAAGGCGGCGGGCCAGAAGGGAGCCGCCCACGAGTCGTTGCCCGCGGCGGCGACCAGCACGCGGTCCTTCCCCTCGAGGTGCCATCGGTGGAACTTCCTCAGCGGGATCGAGGGCCGGTCGCGTCGGGTACGGCAGCCGGCCGAGAGGTTGATGACCTGCGGGTCGTGCCGGAGGGCGTCCTCGAGCTGCACGACGAGGTCGGACTCCAGGATCCCGCCGCCACCGACGCCGCCGATCGCGAAGCCCTCGACGTAGATCCTGGTGTCGGGGGAGACGCACCGCACGACACCAGCGATGAACGTGCCGTGGCCTGCGTAGGGACGGAGGTCGGGGCCGTTGAGCTCGTCGTCACCTGTAACGCCCGCGAGCCACGGGGTGCGGGGATCGGTCGCGGCCGGCGGGTGCCACCCCGTGTCGACCACGACGACGCTGACCTCCTTGCCCTTGGTCTGCGGTGCCTGCGGTGGCCAGGGGTCGGTCAGTCCGGTCTCCTGGGGCTCGATGGCCGGACACATCTGGCCACCTCCTCCGCCGGGGGAGACGTGCACCCAGTGGTCAGGGGATGCGGCTCCCGGCCTCAGGCCGTTGTCCTCGAGCAGGTCGAGCACCTCCGGCACGGACTGGCCGTCGACGCGCTCGGGCAGCACGTAGCACACCACGTCGCCACCTAGCAGCTCGATGTCGTCTCGGCGCGGCTCACCACGCAGGATCCGGTCGCCGAGCTGCGCTACGAGCTCCTCGAACGCCCCGACGTCGTCACCGTCCACGAGCACCCGGTCCGGATGGAAGACGTAGGTGAAGTCCGCGGGGGCCAAGGTGTCCCACGCGACCTCGCCCTCGTTGGCCTTCTGGAAGGCGCGGATCTGGTCGGTGGTGCGTCGTCGTCGGTCGTCGCCGATCATCCAGTCGCTCATGCACCGACGCTAGCGGCGTACCTGTCTCGGGCCGAGAGGTTTCGGAGAGTTTTCAGCGTCGATCCGCGAGGATGGACGGGTGGATCGGGACGAGGCGGAGGAGCTGCTCCGCAACCTCTTCGCCGACCCGCAGGGGGCCCGCCGACGGGCGCAGGACGTGCTCGTGCCCGACGACGACCCGGCACTCGCCTCGATCGGGCACCAGGTCGTCGGGATCGTGCTCCGCGACGTCGGCGACACGGACGGCGGGCTCCGCGAGCTGCGCACCGCCCTGCGGCTGGCCCGACGCTCGGGTGATCGGACCCGCACCGCCGACGCGATGGCGAGCCTCGGCATCTCGCTGTGCATCGTCGGCGGCATGCGCGAGGGACTGCGGCACCTCGACCAGGCCTCCACGATGCTCGACGGCGTGCCCCTCGCGCGGGTTCTCCACCGGCGCGCGTACGTCCTGGGCCACGTGCTCGCCCGCTTCGAGGAGAGTGCCGCGGACCTCCGCGTCGCACGACGGTTGTTCTCCGGCTCCGGGGACCAGGTGTGGGAGGCCCGCGTCGTCAACCTCCAAGCCCTGGTCGACGTCAAGCTGGGCGAGGTCGAGGCCGCAGCCGAGGCGTTCGCGTACTACGGCGAGATCTCGGCCGCCCTCGGCGACACAGGTGGGGTCGCGATCGCCGAGCACAACACCGGGTGGCTGGCCTTCCTGCGCGGGGACCTGCCCCGGGCACTCGAGCAGTACGCCGTAGCGGCGGCGCTCTTCGACTCGATCGGCATGACCAGCGTCGACCTCGTCCTCGACCAGGTGGCGGCCTACTTGTCGGGCGGGCTCGCGCATGACGCCCTCGCCGTCGTCGAGTCCGCCCTTGCTGCGCGGCCGCTCCAGCCGCGCGAGGAGGCCGACCTGCTCGTGGCGGTGGCCGGAGCCGCCCTTGCCGCTGGTGATCTCGACCGTGCTGTGTCGGCTGCCGATGAGGGCTCGACCCTCCTGGGAGCACAGTCGCGTCACATCCACCGGATGGATGCGGATCTCCTCTCGATCACGGCTCGGGACCGGGCCGGTGGCCGTCCCGCCCTGCTGCTGCGTCGGGTGCAGCGTGTCGTCGACGGCATGCGCGAGGCCAGGGCGCCCCAGCTGCCGCATGCTCTCCTCGTCGGGGCAGGTCTAGCGAGCCGTGTCCGGTCCGAGCGCGCCGCGACGCTCGCTTCGGACTGGCTGGCCGAGGCTGCGTCCTACCGTCGTGCCACCACGGGTCCCGAGCGGGCCCTCGGCTGGTTGGCGCAGGCGCGGGCGCGCGACCTGGCCGGCGACCGGGGCGGTGTGCTGCGTGCGTGCGAGCTCGGCCTGCGCGCGCTGGACGAGCAGCAGGCGACGCTGGGCAGCCAGGAGCTGCGGGCTGGGTCCGCCGGTCACGGTGCTGCCCTGGCGGAGCTCGGCACGCGGACCGCGATGGCCGGCGGAGACCCTCGACAGCTGCTGAGATGGTCCGAGCGGTGGCGGGCCACGGCCCTCTCGACGCCCCTCCAGAGTGCTCGCCCCGACGAGACGATCGCAGCCGACCTGGCTGCCCTCCGGGCCCAGCGCCAACGCCTCGACCAGGCCCGCTCCGAAGGAGCGCCAGCCGATGCGCTCGAGGCGCGCGCGACGCGGCTCGAGCAGCAGGTCCGCCGGCGGCTCCTGCAGCAGCGGGGATCCGGAGAGGCGGCGGCGGCCCTCGACGTGGGCGCGCTCCTCCACGCGCTGGCCGAGGACGACACCTTGCTCGTCGAGCTGACCGAGCTCGACGGCGTCCTCCACGCGATGGTGGCCGGCCGCGGGCGCGTACGACGTCGGGTGGTCGGCGATGCCGCAGCCGCTGCCGCCGCGGTCGACTTCGCGCTGTTCACCCTCCGCCAGGCCGCGCGCGGGCGACGGGCGCAGCTGGACGTCGCCGGATCGCGGCTGGAGCGCGCCCTGCTGGGGAGTGCGCTCGCCGGGGTGGAGGAGGGGCGCATCGTCATCTGCGCCCCGGCCGCGTTGCAGGGCGTGCCGTGGGGACTGCTCCCGTCGCTCGCGCACCGGCCCGTCACCAGCACGCCGTCGGCTCGGCTGTGGCTGCGGGCCCGCACGTCGAAGCCGGCGGACGACCGCCGAGTGATGCTCGTGGGCCCGGGGCTGGGGAGCGGCGGCGCCGAGGTCCCGGCGGTCGCGGCCGACGACCCGCAGGCGAAGGTGCTCGACGGCGACGAGGCGACCGTCTCGGCTGCGCTGGCGGCCCTCGACGGGGCGACGCTGGCGCACGTGGCCGCGCACGGCCACTTCCGCGAGGACAGCCCGCTGTTCTCCTCGCTCACCCTGGCTGACGGCCCGCTGCTGGTCCACGACCTCCAGGGCCTCGAGCGACCACCCCACCGGGTCGTGCTGTCGGCCTGCGAGTCCGGCGTCATGCAGCCGGTCGGCGACCAGGAGCTGCTCGGCCTGGCAGCCGCCTTGCTGTCCATGGGGACCGCTGGCGTTGTCTCGAGCCTCGCCGAGGTCGACGACGCCGCCACCGTCGAGGTGATGGTCGCCCTCCACGCCCGGCTGCGTCAGGGCGGCGGGCTCGGCGAGGCGATGCTCGCCGCCCGCGAGGCGGCGGCCGGCGATCCCGCGCTCGCCGCGACCGCCGCGTCGTTCACCGTGCTGGGGATCTGACCACCGCGCGTGCCGCCGCCGAGGGTGGCGGCACATCGCACACGTAGGGCCGCTGGACGTGCGATCTGCCGCCACCATCGGGCTCGCGCGAGCAGAGGTGGCGGCACATCGCGGGCGGAGCGCCGTCGTACCCGCAATCTGCCGCCACCCCGGGACTGCCCGCCGCCAGTGTCAGGGGGTCTGCACCTTCACCGGGTCGGTCGCGTTCTCGCAGGCGCCGAGCGTGCAGCGCACGGTCGCGGACTTCCGCTTGCCGTTCACGTCCAGGAGCACGGTGCCCGGCGACTCCCACCCCCAGTCACCGAACCAGTTGGTGGTGTACGTCGCGAGGCGGGTCCCGTCGACCTCGCGCAGCCGGATCTCGTTGGGGCCGAGCCCGTCGGTGAGGATGTCGAACGTCAGCATCTCGGCGCCGTCGGGCGAGATGGCCGCGACCCGGTCCCGGCAGGACTTCCACACCTTCACCCGCGGCTTGCTGAGCCGCACGAGCTTCATGCACCCGCCGAGGTAGGGGTCCTTGGTGTAGATGCTCAGCAGGTCGTGCTCGACGCTCGCCAGGCCGGTCAGCCGGGTTGTGAGCGGACGGCGTACCTCGTTCCTCGCCCAGTTCCACCAGAAGGTACGCGTCGTCGTGCGCAGCAGCACCTTCGCTCCGTCGGCCGCCACGATCTCCGGGTAGCCACGGAACGTGCGCTCGGCCGACTCCGTGCCGAGGAGGGCTCCCCACACCTTCACGGTCGCAGCGCTCCTGCGCGGCCGGACGACGGCCAGCAGCGCCGACCCGTCCTCGCTCAGCACCACGCTCGACGGGTCGACCTGTCGGAGCACGTCGGTGACGGTGCCGTCGGCATTGACCCGTACGACGCGCTGGTTGCGCTTGACCTCGACGTTGTTCGTGCCGACGAGCCATCCGCCGCCGGACGGGCCGATGACCCGGGCGACCCTGCCGGGCAGCTCGACGCGGCGAGCGCCGTCGACGAAGACGTCTCCCCACCGTCCGTCCTCGATGTGGGGCACCGCGATGTCGGCCCCACGCGTCAGCTGCTGCGGCTGGAGCTCGACGGTCGGTGCGGCGGCCTGGGCCGGCGCGAGGACCGGCGCGAGGAGCGCGACGGCGGTGGCGAGTGCCGCCAGCACGGTGGCGGTGCGGCGTGAGCGGAGCATGTGGTCCCCCTGGTGAGGTGCGGTGTCATGGGGGAGACGTCCGGCGCGGCCCCCGGGTTGCGGCGCCCTGCGGACGAATCTGGTTCGCGACGCCGCAGGGCCCACCCCTATCGTTGCGCCCATGACTGGCCGCATCCTCCGCATGTCGACCCTGTTCGTGCGCACCCTGCGCGACGACCCCAACGACGCCGAGGTGCCGAGCCACAAGCTTCTCGTCCGGGCCGGCTACATCCGCCGCGCGGCGCCCGGCATCTACACCTGGCTGCCGCTCGGCCTGCGGGTGCTTCGCAAGATCGAGGACATCATCCGCCAGGAGATGGACGACATGGGCGCCCAGGAGCTGTCGTTCCCGGCGCTGCTCCCCAAGGAGCCCTACGAGGCCACCGGCCGCTGGGCCGACTACGGCCCCAACATCTTCCGCCTCCAGGACCGCAAGGGCGGCGACTACCTCCTCGGACCCACCCACGAGGAGATGTTCACCCTGGTGGTGAAGGACCTCTACTCGTCCTACAAGGACCTGCCGCTGTCGATCTACCAGATCCAGACCAAGTACCGCGACGAGGCGCGGCCCCGCGCCGGGCTCCTGCGCGGGCGCGAGTTCGTGATGAAGGACTCCTACTCCTTCGACATCGACGACGCCGGGCTCGAGGTGTCCTACCAGAAGCACCGCGACGCCTACATCCGCATCTTCGACCGGCTCGGCTTCGAGTACGTCATCGTCAAGGCGACCTCGGGCGCCATGGGCGGCTCGGCGAGCGAGGAGTTCCTGGCCAAGGCCGAGGTCGGCGAGGACACCTACGTCCGCTGCACGCACTGCGACTACGCCGCCAACGTCGAGGCCGTCACCGTGCCCGCGCCGCCCGCGCTGTCGTACGACGACGCTCCCGCAGCGCACGCCGAGGACACCCCCGACACGCCGACCATCGACACCCTGGTCGACCACCTCAACGCGGCCCACCCCCGCGAGGACCGGCTCTGGGCGGCCGGCGACACCCTGAAGAACGTGATGGTCGTGCTCAAGCACCCCGACGGCACCCGCGAGCCCCTCGCGATCGGCGTGCCCGGTGACCGCGACGTCGACCAGAAGCGTCTCGAGGGCCAGCTCGAGCCCATCGAGGTCGAGGCCATGGACGAGGCCGAGTTCGCGAAGCACCCGGCACTGGTCAAGGGCTACATCGGTCCCGAGGTCCTCGGTGACGAGTCGAAGTCCGGCATCCGGTTCCTCGTCGACCCGCGCGTCGTCGAGGGCACCCGCTGGGTCACCGGTGCCAACGTGCCGGGCTCCCACGTGCTCGACCTCGTCGTCGGTCGCGACTTCACGCCGGACGGCACCATCGAGGCCGCCGACGTGCGTGACGGCGACGCCTGCCCCAACTGCAGCGAGGGCACCCTCGAGTCCGCCCGCGGTGTCGAGATGGGCCACATCTTCCAGCTCGGCCGCAAGTACGCCGACGCGCTCGGGCTCAAGGTGCTCGACGAGAACGGCAAGCTCGTCACCGTCACGATGGGCTCCTACGGCATCGGCCCGTCCCGTGCGGTCGCCGCCATCGCCGAGGGCACCCTCGACGACATCGGCCTGTGCTGGCCGCGCAACGTCGCACCCGCCGACGTCCACATCGTCGCAGCGGGCAAGGACGAGGCGGTCTTCTCCGCAGCCGAGGTGCTCGCCCAGGACCTCAAGGCCGCGGGCGTCGAGGTCCTCCTCGACGACCGCACCGGCAAGGTCAGCCCCGGCGTGAAGTTCAAGGACGCCGAGCTGATCGGTGTGCCGACCATCGTCACCGTCGGCCGCGGCCTGGCCGACGGCAACGTCGAGGTCCGCGACCGTCGTACGGGTGAGCGCGAGGACGTTGCCGTCGGCTCCGCCGTCGCGCGGATCACCGAGATCGTCCGGTCGTGATCCAGGCAGTCATCTTCGACTGGGGCGGCACGCTGACCCGGTGGCACGACGTGGACTTCCACGCCGAGTCCCTGGCCCTCGCGGAGGCCGTGCGACGTACGCCCTCGCCCGACGACGACCACCACGCGCACGCCGAGCGCCTGCACCGCGCGGGCGACGTCGTGTGGGGGCGCAGCCGGGACCACCAGCAGAGCGCCACCATCGCCGATCTCTTCGCTGTGGCGGGGCTCGACCACGACCCCGACCTGCTGAGCGCCTACTACGAGTTCTGGGAGCCGCACACGCTCACGGATCCGGAGGTGCGACCGATGTGGGAGGAGCTGCGCGCGTCGGGGATCAAGGTCGGCGTGCTGTCCAACACCGTGTGGCCGCGTGAGTGGCACGTGGGCTTCTTCGAGCGCGACGGGGTGTACGACCTCGTCGACGGCGACGTGTACACGAGCGAGATCCCGTGGACGAAGCCGTCCCCGCTCGCCTTCGGCGCCGCGATGCAGGCCGTCGGGGTGAGCGACCCGGCCGCCTGCGTCTACGTGGGGGACCGGTTGTACGACGACGTCTGGGGCGCCCGCAACGCCGGGCTGCGGGCGATCCACGTCCCGCACAGCACGATCCCGGTCAACCAGGTCGGGCACACCGAGGGTGAGCCGGACGCGACGGTGACCTCGTTGAGCGAGATCCCCGAGATCGTGCGCCGTCTCGACGCCTCCTGAGCGTGACATTTCTGCAACTTCGTGCGTTGCAGGAACATGCAAGTGGATCTTGCTTTCGGATCCGCCGGATCGAATGCATGATTGTGCATGTCGCTCGACCACCCCCACAGGTTGGGTGACACAGGGTGATGCTGACCAACCCCATGGAGCGGTCCGCGTCCTCGGCCTTTGGGAGAGATCTCGGGACTTTCCCAAGGGTTGAGGCCGCGGGCCGCTCTTTCCCGTTTCCGGGAGCATCCGGGGAGTGCGTCAGGGGCCGTCGAGCTCGGGTGCCCCCGGCCACGTCTGGGCCGACCCGCCCAGCTGGAGCTGCCAGAGGGCCGACCACGTCGCCTCGGTGAGCCCCCACTCGCGGACGGAGCCACTCGACCGGGCGACGAGGGCGAGGAGCACCTCGACGCTCCCGGCCTCGAGGTCCGCCGCCGCCCGCTCGATCTGTGCGGGACGGAGCAGTGTGCCGTCGAGGTCGTAGGCCACCTCGGCCGCGACCGGGTCGCCGCCGGCGTCGCGCACCATGAGCCGCAGCTGGTCGCGGCGGGCCCGGTGGCGGCGGTAGCCGGCCGTCAGGGTCTCGAGGAGCGCCGGCGAGGTCGCCTGTGACGTCCGGGCGCCGAGCACTCCGTAGGTGTAGAGCGCGGCGTGCTCGGCGGCCAGGGTCTCCTGGAGGGCGTCGAGGACGCTCACGTGGCCTCCCCTGCGGCGAAGAGGTCGGTCGGGGCGGCCAGCGCGGCCCCGTGCTGGGCGGTGGAGGCGGCCATGCTGGCCAGCACCCGGGCCAGGTCGCCGCTGGCGGCGTCGAGGCAGCCGCGGCGCACCTCGCGCAGCAGGCGCTGCTCCGAGCGGCGTACGACGGTCAGCGCACGCGCACGGTCGCCCGCGATCGTGGGCGGCGCCGGGGCGGGGACGTCGGTGTCGGCGACCGCGCCGGCGAGCACCTCGAGGTGGGCGGCGTGGGCCGTCGCGACCGGCTCGAGGACCGGCGTCAGCCCGGGAACCGCAAGCGTCGCCGCCTCGACCACCGACCGGGCGCGGACCAGCTCCGCGACGACCGCGGCCACGAGCTCGGAGTCCTCCGGCGGGGGCGGCGTCGGGTCCGCGGAACCGTCGTCGCGAGCCGGCGGGTCGATGTCGCAGGCGGCCGCCGCGAGCGGGGCGAGCAGCGCCGCGCCCACCGTCGTACGACGGGTCAGCGGGCGGGCGGGCACCCCCGAACCCTATCCGCCCCGCGAGCCGGTCCGGACCGGCCGCGGGTGTTTGTAGTGGCCCACCCGGAGGCGGCTATCGTGGTCCTCGGACAACTACACAAGGAGGTCGCAACCCGATGAGCACCCCCCACCAGGACGCCACCCGGGACCGCATCGAGGCGGAGCTGGTCGACCCCTTGCGAGCCATGGCGCTCGACGTCGAGGCCGTCGAGGTGACGCCCGCCGGCAAGCGCCGGGTGCTGCGCGTCGCGGTCGACAAGGACGGCGGCGTGACCCTCGACGACGTCGCCGACGCGACGCGAGAGGTGTCGCGCGTGCTCGACGAGTCCGACGTGATGGGCGAGATGCCCTACACGCTCGAGGTCACCTCGCGCGGCGTCGACCGGCCCCTCACCCTGCCGCGCCACTGGCGACGCAACGAGGACCGCCTCGTCAAGGCCACCCTCACCGACGGGTCGAGCCTGACCGGCCGCATCCTGTCCTCCACCGAGGAGTCGGTGACCCTCGAGGTCTCGGGCAAGCAGCACGAGGTCGCCTACGCCGACGTGGCCAAGGCGCTCGTGCAGATCGAGTTCAACCGCAAGACCGACAAGACCGGGACGACCGGCGAGAAGGACGACTGATGGACATCGACCTGAGCATCCTGCGCATGCTGGAGCGGGAGAAGGAGATCTCCTTCGAGGTGCTGGCCGAGGCCATCGAGCAGGCCCTGCTCACCGCGTACCAGCGTGCGACCGAGTCCTCGCACCCCGCGCGGGTCGAGCTGGACCGCAAGACCGGTCACGTCACCGTGTGGGCACGTGAGCTCGACGAGGACGGCACGGCCGGTCCGGAGTACGACGACACCCCTCAGGGGTTCGGCCGGATCGCGGCGACGACCGCCAAGCAGGTCATGCTGCAGCGGCTGCGCGACGCCGAGGACGAGAAGACGTTCGGTGAGTTCTCCGGCAAGGAGGGCGACATCATCTCGGGCACGATCCAGCAGGGGCGCAACCCCGACGACGTGATGGTCGACCTAGGCAAGCTCGAGGCCATCTTGCCGATCAGCGAGCGCGTGCCCGGGGAGAAGTACGTCCACGGCGAACGCATCAAGTGCCTCGTGACGTCGGTCCGCAAGGGCATGCGCGGTCCCCAGATCACCCTGTCCCGGTCCCACCCGACACTGGTCAAGAAGCTCTTCGCGCTCGAGGTGCCCGAGATCGCCGACGGCACCGTCGAGGTCGCCGCCATCGCCCGTGAGGCCGGGCACCGCACCAAGATCGCGGTGCACTCGACCGTCCCCGGCGTCAACGCCAAGGGCGCGTGCATCGGTCCGATGGGCCAGCGCGTGCGCAACGTGATGAGCGAGCTGCACGGCGAGAAGATCGACATCGTCGACTGGGCCGAGGACCCGGCCGAGCTCGTGGCGCACGCCCTCTCCCCGGCACGCGTCACGGCCGTGGAGATCGTCGACCTGGCCGCCCGCTCGTGCCGCGTCGTCGTACCCGACTTCCAGCTCTCGCTCGCGATCGGCAAGGAGGGGCAGAACGCCCGCCTCGCCGCCCGCCTCACCGGCTGGCGCATCGACATCCGCTCCGACGAGGCTCCCGCCCCCGATGAGGCGGCCAGTTCGTAAACCACTGGCCGCACCGGCTAGAGTGGAGGTCAGTGGCCACCACGTCTGACACCCCTGCGCCCGGACCCGTCCGGACCTGTGTGGGTTGCCGGACGAAGGCCGCTGCGAGCGAGCTGCTGCGTGTGGTCGCAGGTTCGGACGCCGAGGGCAGACCAGCCCTGGTGCCCGATCCGGACCGCCGGGCACCCGGCCGCGGGGCGCACGTCCACCCCACGCCCGAGTGTTGGCAGCTCGCGGTGCGACGCCGAGCGTTTCCCCGGGCCCTCCGCTCGGAAGTCCCGCTCGCCGGCGCGCCGGTGGAGGACCACCTCGCCTCGCTGCACGACCTTTCCGATCCACAGCACGACCGACCAGAAACTGGAGCACGCAGCTCATGAGCACTCGATGAGTAACTCGTAATGAGTGTGCACACCCACTAGCTGTTCCGTTTCCCCTCCTTCTGGGGTCACGGACCAGAAGGAGTAGTAACCAACCGTGGCAAAGACCCGAGTCCACGAACTCGCCAAGGAGTTCGGAGTCGAGAGCAAGTTCGTTCTCGAGAAGCTCAAGGAGATGGGGGAGTTCGTCAAGTCGGCATCGTCGACTGTCGAGCCGCCCGTCGAGATGCGCTTCAAGAAGCAGTACGGCGACGAGCTGAAGGCCGCAGCGGCCTCGGCGCCCGCCGAGACTGCGGCGTCGGCCGAGAAGCCGGCCGCCAAGAAGGCCGCGCCCAAGCCCGGCCCCAAGCCCGCACCGGCCCCCGCTGCCACCGAGGCCCCTGAGGCCCCCGCGGCCGAGACCCCGGTCGAGGCGCCCGCCGCCGAGACCGCGGCTCCTGCTGCCGAGCCGGCGGCGCCTGCCGCCAAGCCGGGCCCGAAGCCCGGCCCGAAGGCACCGGCCGCCGAGCCCAAGGCCCCGCCGGCCGAGCCCGAGGCACCTGCTGCCCCGGCAGCGAAGGCCCCGAGCCCGGCACCCCGCCCCGTCGGCCGTCCCGGCGCACCGCGTCCAGGAAACAACCCGTTCGCCCCGAGCCAGGGCATGGGCCAGCGCCCCGCCCCGCGCACCTCGAGCGGCGACGACAACCGCCCGCCGCGTCCGCCGGCCGGCGGCGAGGGACGTCCCGGCATGCCGCGTCCCAACCCGGCGATGATGCCCAAGTCCCCGGCCGCCTTCGGCAACGGTCCGGGCGCGCGTCCGGCCCGTGGTGGCCCCGGTGGCGGTCCCGGTCGCCCGGGTGCCCCCGGTCGTGGCGGTGCCCCGGGTCGTCCCGGTGCCGGTGCCCCCGGTGGTGCTCCCGGTCGTCCCGGCGGCTTCGGCCCGTCCGGCGGCGGTCGTCCCGGTGGCGGTCGTCCCGGCCAGCGTGGCCAGACCCAGGGTGCCTTCGGTCGCCCGGGTGGTCCGTCGCGTCGTGGTCGCAAGTCGAAGCGGGCACGTCGTCAGGAGTTCGAGGCGATGGACGCCCCGACCCTGGGTGGCGTGCGCGTCCGCAAGGGCAACGGCGAGACCGTCCGGCTGCCCCGCGGTGCGTCGCTGACCGACTTCGCCGAGAAGATCAACGTCGACGCGGCCGCCCTGGTCCAGATGCTGTTCTCGCTCGGCGAGATGGTCACCTCGACCCAGTCGGTCGGTGACGAGACGTTCGAGCTGCTCGCCGAGGAGCTCAACTACGTCGTCCAGATCGTCTCCCCGGAGGACGAGGACCGCGAGCTTCTCGAGACGTTCGACCTCGAGTTCGGTGCCGACGAGGGCGACGAGGCCGACCTGGTCGTCCGTCCGCCGGTCGTCACGGTCATGGGTCACGTCGACCACGGAAAGACCAAGCTCCTCGACGCGCTGCGTGACGCCAACGTGGTCGACAAGGAGGCCGGTGGCATCACCCAGCACATCGGTGCCTACCAGGTCCACACCGAGGTCGAGGGCGAGGACCGTCGCATCACCCTGATCGACACCCCCGGTCACGAGGCGTTCACCGCCATGCGTGCCCGTGGTGCCCAGGCCACCGACATCGCGATCCTCGTGGTCGCGGCCGACGACGGCGTGATGCCGCAGACGATCGAGGCGCTCAACCACGCGAAGGCCGCCGAGGTCCCGATCGTGGTCGCGGTCAACAAGATCGACAAGCCCGAGGCCGACTCGACCAAGGTCCGCGGCCAGCTCACCGAGTACGGCCTGATCCCCGAGGAGTACGGCGGCGACGCCATGTTCGTCGACGTCTCGGCCAAGGCCGGGCTCAACCTCGACAAGCTGCTCGAGGCCGTCGTCCTCACCGCCGACGCCTCGCTCGACCTGCGGGCCAACCCCGACCAGGACGCCCAGGGCCTCGTGGTCGAGGCGCACCTCGACCGCGGTCGCGGTCCGGTCGCCACGGTCCTGGTCCAGCGCGGAACCCTCCGCGTGGGCGACTCGATCGTCGCCGGACCGGCCCACGGCCGCGTCCGCGCGATGCTCGACGAGCACGGCAACGAGATCACCGAGGCCGACCCGTCGCGGCCGGCGATGGTGCTGGGCCTCTCGGCGGTGCCGGGTGCGGGCCAGAACTTCATCGTGGTCGAGGACGACCGCATGGCCCGCCAGATCGCCGAGAAGCGCGAGGCGCGTGAGCGGGCGGCCATGCAGGCCAAGCGTCGCGTGCGCCGCAGCCTCGAGGACTTCATGGCCTCCATGGAGAAGGGCGAGAGCCAGGAGCTCAACCTCATCCTCAAGGGCGACGTGTCCGGTTCGGTTGAGGCGCTCGAGGACGCGCTGTCGCAGATCGACGTGGGCGAGGAGGTCTCGCTCCGCGTGATCGACCGCGGCGTCGGTGCGATCACCGAGACCAATGTCGACCTCGCCGCCGCCTCTGACGCCATCATCATCGGCTTCAACGTCCGCCCGCAGGGCAAGGCGAGCCAGATGGCCGACAAGGAAGGTGTCGAGATCCGCTACTACTCGGTCATCTACCAGGCGATCGAGGAGATCGAGGCGGCCCTCAAGGGCATGCTCAAGCCCATCTACGAAGAGTCGACCCTCGGGCAGGCGGAGATCCGCGAGATCTTCCGCTCGTCCAAGGCCGGCAACATCGCGGGCTGCATGGTCACCTCCGGCCTCATCCGCCGCAACGCCAAGGTGCGGGTCCTGCGCGACGGAGCGGTGGTGGCCGACAACCTCGACCTCGCGTCGCTGCGCCGCGAGAAGGACGACGCGTCCGAGGTCCGCGAGGGCTTCGAGTGCGGTCTGGTGCTTCGCAACTTCCAGGACATCAAGATCGGCGACGTCGTGGAGGCCTTCGAGATGCGCGAGATCCCGCGCAGCTGATCACCGAGCGGGCACTTCCTGCCCGTCCGCGTCACCGACCGGGCACTTCGTTCTCCTTGCCGGGAACGAAGTGCCCGGTCACCGTCTGTGACGGGCATGAAGCGCCCGGTCACGAGTAGGAGAGACTAGGTTCATGACCAACCCTCGCGTGCGCAAGATCGCCGACCGGATCCAGGTGATCGTCGCCGAGATGCTCGAGCGCCGGATCAAGGACCCCCGCCTCGGCTTCGTCACCGTCACCGACGTCCGCGTGACCGGCGACTCCCAGCAGGCGTCGATCTTCTACACGGTGCTCGGCACCGAGGACGAGCTGGCCAGCACGGCCGCCGCCCTCGAGTCGGCCAAGGGCGTGATCCGCTCCGAGGTCGCCAAGCAGCTCGGCATGCGCATCGTCCCGTCGCTGACGTTCATCCCCGACGCCCTTCCCGAGAGCGCCCGCGCGCTCGACGAGGTGCTCGAGCGGGCCCGACAGCAGGACGAGGAGGTCGCGGCCCGCCGCGTCGAGGCCTACGCCGGCGACGCCGACCCCTACAAGAAGCCGCGCGTGGTGGAGGACGACGACGAGGACGACCTCGACAGCCGGGACGACCGCGCCTGATGGTCGACCCCGGACTCGTCGTCGTCGACAAGGCCCCGGGCATGACCTCGCACGACGTGGTGGCCCGGGTGCGCCGGCTCGCCGGCACCCGCAAGGTCGGTCACGCCGGCACGCTCGACCCGATGGCCACCGGCGTGCTGGTGCTCGGCGTCGACCGCGCCACCCGGCTGCTCGGCCACCTCATGCTGACCGAGAAGGCGTACGACGCCACGATCCGGCTCGGCGTCTCGACGACGACAGACGACGCGGAGGGTGAGGTCACCGCGGTCCACGCGGTCGACGGCGTGCGGCAGGACGTCGTACGGGACGAGCTGGCGCGCTTCGTCGGCGACATCGAGCAGGTGCCGACCGCCGTCTCCGCCATCAAGATCGACGGCAAGCGGGCCTACGCGCGGGTGCGCGACGGCGAGCAGGTCGAGCTGAAGGCCCGCCCGGTGACGATCCACGAGCTGGTGGTGCACGAGGTGGCGCTGCCCGACGTGCGCATCTCGGTGCGGTGCTCGTCCGGCACCTACGTCCGCGCGATCGCCCGCGACCTCGGAACGGCGCTCGGCGTGGGCGGGCACCTGACCGCGCTGCGGCGTACGGCCGTCGGGCCCTTCGGCCTCTCGGCGGCCCGGACGCTCGAGCAGCTGTCCGACGAGTTCTCGGTGGTGCCGATCGCCGACGCCGCCCGGGCGAGCTTTGCCTCGGTCGACCTCGACGACGAGCAGGCGGCGCACGTGCGGTTCGGGCGCGGCCTCGACCTCGTCCTCCCCGGTGACGGTCCGCACGCGGTCTTCGCGCCCGGTGGCGAGTTCCTCGCGCTCTACGAGCAGCGTGGCGACCAGGCCCGACCGGTCGCGGTCTTCGTCTGAGCCCGCCAGTAGGCTTCCCGGGTGCAGATCTGGCGAGACGTCGACGACGTGCCGGCCGACCTCGGCCGCACCGTGGTCAGCATCGGCAACTTCGACGGCGTGCACCTCGGGCACGCCCACGTGCTGCGCGAGGCGCGCACGAGTGCCGAGCGCCTGGGCATCGACACGGTGGTGGCGGTGACCTTCGACCCCCACCCGATGGCGGTGCTGCGTCCCGAGCACGCGCCGCCCACGCTGACCTCGATCCACACCCGCGCCCGGCTCCTGGAGGACGCAGGTGTCGATGCGATCCTGGTGGTCGCCTTCGACCGTGAGATCGCGTCGTGGTCGCCGCAGCAGTTCATCGACCGGATCCTCGTCGACGCGCTCCACGCCCGCGCGGTCGTCGTCGGCTCCAACTTCCGCTTCGGCAACAAGGCGGCCGGCGAGGTCGCCACGCTGGTCGAGGCCGGGGCGTCGCGCGACTTCGAGACCGTCGGGGTGGCGCTCGACGGCGGTCCTCAGGTGTGGAGCTCGACCTACGTCCGCCAGTGCCTGGCCACCGGTGACGTCGCGGGTGCTGCGGAGGCACTGGGACGCCCGTTCACCGTCCGCGGCACCGTGGTCGAGGGCGACAAGCGCGGCCGCGAGATGGGCTACCCGACGGCCAACGTCCCGATACCGCCGATCGACGCGGCCCCGGCCGACGGCGTGTACGCCGGCCGGCTGACCCGGCTCGACACGGGGGAGACCTACCCCGCCGCGATCTCCGTCGGCACGAACCCGACCTTCAGCGGCGAGCGCGACCGCCGGGTGGAGTCCTACGTCCTCGACCGCGACGACCTCGAGCTCTACGGCGTCGAGGTGGAGGTGGCGTTCGTCGACCGGCTGCGCGGCATGGTCAAGTTCGAGGGCATGGAGGCGCTCATCGAGACCATGCACGACGACGTACGCCGGGCGCGGGACCTGCTCGCGTGACGGGGGACCGGACCGCCGTCGAGGCGTGGTTCCTGGGCCACGGCCTGCCCTACTTCGTCGCCGAGGAACGCGCCGCGGCGCGGGCCGGGCTGCGACCTCGACGACTGGTCATCCTCGCCCTGGTGCTCGCCCTGCTCGCGGCGGGCGTCGGCGTCCTGGCGTGGGCCACCGAGACGACGTACGCCGGCCCCGCGGTGTGGATGTCGGTCACCGGGCTCGCCCTGCTGTGGTACGCCGCGACCGCGCTGCACGCCCGACCCATCCTGGGCTTCGCGCTGTCCCGCACCCTCGGGAGCGTGCGGTTCCTCGTGCCGATGGCCTCGCGCGCACTCCCGCTCCTGCTCGTCTTCGTGACGTTCCTCTTCGTCAACGCCGAGGCGTGGGAGATGACCACGAACCTGCCCTTCGGGCTGCTGTGGGTCACCGTGCTGCTGATGTTCGGCCTCGCCGTGCTGTTCCTGCTGGTCCGGCTGCCCGAGGAGGTCGACCGCGTGGACGACGAGGTGGACGACGACTTCATCGTGCGGGCGTGCGCCGGCACGCCGCTCGAGCAGGCCAGTCGTGAGGTCGCGGCGGACCCGCGGATCGACCCGCAGGAGCACGCGCAGGTCTCCGGCTTCGAGCGCTGGAACCTGATCCTCGTGCTGCTGGTCATCCAGTCCGTGCAGGTCCTGCTGCTCTCGGTGACCGTCTTCGTGTTCTTCATGCTGTTCGGGTCGCTGGTGATGGAGACGAGCACCCAGGAGTCGTGGACGGGCCGCGACTACATCCCGGCAGCGCCGTTCCTCCCGCACGTGTCGCTCTCGCTGATGAAGGTGTCGCTGTTCCTCGCCTCGTTCAGCGGCTTCTACTTCACCGTCTCGGCCGTCACCGACGACACCTACCGGCGGCAGTTCTTCTCCGTGGTGGAGAGCCAGCTCGAGCGGGCCGTCGGGATGCGCGCGGTCTACCTCGCGACGAAATCACGCTGACCCGCCAGCGCTGGCTGACGGGTCAGGCGTGGGTGCGTGGTGACGGTCGGCGCGCACCTTTCCGGGTCTCGACACGAGACCTAGGCGTCGAGGTCCTGCTCGACCAACGCGGCAATGGTGTCGACCGCGGCCTGGTCGTCGCCCGCGATCTCGACCGTGTCACCGTTGCCGGCCCCGAGGGTCATGATCATCAGCGAGGAGCTCGCGTCGACGCCGTTGATGGTCACCTCCGAGCCGAGCTCGGCGGCCTTCTCGGCGATGATCGCGGCGGGACGGGCGTGGAGGCCGACGGCGGAACCGACGACGACGGACTTGCTGGGCATGGTTCTCCTTGAGGTGTGGGAGTGCGGTCGGTCGGGTGGTCAGACAGTAGCGACGTCGGCGTCGGTGCGTCCCATGCTCTTGAGCACGATGACGAGCGCCGCGGCCACGAGCACACCGGCCACGAGGGCGATGAGGAAGCCGGCGATGTTGTCCACGGCGAAGAGGACGAAGATGCCGCCGTGCGGGGCCCGCAGCCCGACGTCGAGGCCCATCGCCACGGCGCCGGTCACGGCGCTGCCGGCCATGATGGAGGGAATGACCCGCAGCGGGTCGGCCGCCGCGAACGGGATCGCGCCCTCGGTGATGAAGGACGCGCCCATGGCCCACGCCGCCTTGCCGTTCTCTCGCTCGGGCACCGTGAACAGGCCGGGTCGTACGACGGTTGCCAAGGCGAGTGCCAGCGGCGGGACCATGCCGGCGAGCATCACCGCGGCCATCACCTTCAGCTCGGGGGCGTCCGTCGCGGTCGCGGCGCCACCGAGGCCGGCGACCGCGAAGGCGTACGCCGTCTTGTTCAGCGGGCCACCCATGTCGAAGGCCATCATCAGCCCCAGGATGACGCCCAGGAAGACCGCCGACCCGCCCTGCAGGCTGTTGAGGCCGTCGGAGAGGGCGTCCATCAGGGCGGCAAGGGGCTTGCCGAGGATGACCACCATGACGAACCCGGAGATCAGCGTCGCGACGAGCGGGATCACCAGCACGGGCATCAGGCCGCGCATCCACACCGGCACCTTCCACCCGGTGATCCAGTGGGCCACGATGCCCGCCAGCACACCGCCGACGATTCCGCCGAGGAAGCCTGAGTTCAGCGTGCCGGCGATCGCGCCCATCACGAAGCCCGGGGCGATGCCGGGACGGTCGGCGATGGCGTAGGAGATGTAGCCCGCCAGCGCCGGCACCAAGAACCCGAACGCCGCCGCACCGAGGGTGAAGAACAGGGCGCCGAGGTAGGCGAAGAACGGGCTGCCGAACAGCGCGTGCTCGAGCCCGAACTCGTCCACGTCGGGGAGGTTGAAGAAGGTGTTGTCCACCGCGATCGCCTGGCCGTCGGTCACGATCTCGTAGCCGCCGAACAGGAAGCCGAGCGCGATCAGCAGACCGCCGGCCGCGACGAACGGGATCATGTAGGAGACGCCGGTCATCAGCACGCGGCGGGTCTTGGCGCCGAACGACTCCTCGGGACCCAGCTCGCCCGCCTCGGTGGCGGTGCCCTCCACCTTGGGCGCGTTGGCAGGGTCGGCGGCGTAGCGCATGGCCTCGGCAATCATCTCGTCGGCCTCGTCGATCGGTCGCTTCACCGAGGAGCTGACCATCGGCTTGCCGGCGAAGCGGCCGCGTTCGCGCACCCCCACGTCGACGGCGAAGATCACCGCGCCCGCGCTGTGGATCTTCTCGGGCGCCAGCGGGGTCGACCCGGCCGAGCCCTGCGTCTCGACCTGGATGTCGACCCCGGCCCGCTCCGCTGCTGCCTCGAGGGCCTCGGCGGCCATGTAGGTATGGGCGATGCCGGTCGGGCAGGCGGTGACCGCGACGAGGGACGTCGTCCCGGCGGGGGCAGCCGTGGCCGTCGCGGCAGGAGCCGCGGTGCCTGCGGCCTGCCCGGCCACGGTCGTCTCCCCGCCACCCGGAACGGCAGCGCCGGAGGGTGCACCGGACGCCGGGGCGGCGTGCTTCGCGGCCGGCGCGGGCTCGCCGAGCTCGTGGGAGACCAGGTCGACGACCTCCTCGTCGCTCTCCGCGGCGCGGAGCGCGTCGGTGAAGGCCGGCTTGACCAGCGCGCGGGCCAGCTTGGTCAGGATGGTGAGGTGGTCGGCGTCGCCACCGGCCGGCGCGGCGATCAGGAACGCCAGGTCGGCCGGGCCGTCCTTGGCCCCGAAGTCCACGGGCGGGTCGAGCCGCGCGAAGGCGAGCGTCGGTGTGTCGACGCCGGCCGTGCGGCAGTGGGGGATCGCGATGCCACCGGGCAGGCCGGTCGCCGAGGTGGACTCGCGCGCGAACGCGTCCTCGACGAGCTGGTCCTTGCTGGCGGCCCGACCGGCGTCGTCGACGACGCTCGCGAGAGCGCGGATGACGTCGTGCTTGTCGGCCCCCCAGTCGGCGCCCAGGCGGACGAGGTCGGTGGTGATCAGTGCGGTCATGCGGTGCCTCCCAGTGACGGGGTTAGGGCGGTGACGCCGACCAGCTCCGTGCGGAGCTGTGACGGCCGGGGGATGGTGGTGCCGGGGAGACCTGCGGCGGCGCTGCCGTAGGCGACGGCCAGTGCCAGGCGCTCCGGGGCAGGGAGGCCCCGGATGTCGCCGAGCAGGTAGCCGAAGAGGCTGGAGTCGCCCGCACCGACGGTGCTCACGACTGTGGTGGGAGGCGGGCTGGCGTGCCAGGCGCCCTCCGGGGTGACGAGCACGGCGCCGTTGCCGCCCAGGGTGGCGAGGACGGCTCCGACGCCGCGCTCGATGAGCTGGCGGGCCGCCGACGCGGTCGCGCGGGGGTCGGACTCCAGCTCGTCGGCGTCGCCGCCCGTGAACGACGCGAGCTCCTCGCCGTTGGGCTTCATCAGGTCGGGCGCCGAGTGCGGCAGCGCGTCGACGAGCGCCTGGAGCGGGCCCTCGCTCGTGTCTACGGCGACGCGACCGCCCACCTCGCGCAGCCGGCGTACGAGCTCGGCGTAGAAGGACGTGGGGGCACCCGCGGGCAGGGAGCCGGCGAGCACGGACCAGTCCGCGCTGGAGGCGCGGACCAGGACGGCCTGGGCCATCAGCTCGAGGTGGAGGGGGAGCACGGCGGCGCCCGGCGAGTTGAGCTTGGTGGTGGTGCCGTCGGGCTCGGTGATGGTGAGGTTGACGCGGACGTCGCCGGCCGGCTGGACGGGGCGGCAGTCGATGCCCGCGCCGAGCAGTTCGAGGACGAACGCGTCGTCCTTGGCGGCGGGTACGACGGCGATGCTGGGGATGTCGGCGCTGACGGCGGCACGGGAGATGTTGACGCCCTTGCCGCCGGCCTGCGAGGTCACCGAGGCGACCCGGTGGACCTGGCCGCGTGACAGCTCGCCGTCGAGGGCGACCGTGCGGTCGATGCTGGGGTTGGGGGTCAGGGTCAGGATCACGCGACCATCACCTCGATCCCGGCGCCCTCGAGCGCCCGTCGGTCGGCCGGCTCGATGTCGCTGTCGGTGACCAGTATGTCGAGGCTGTCGAGGGTCGCGAAGCGCACCGCCGTCTCCACCCCGATCTTGGTGGAGTCGGCGAGCACCACGGTCTTGCGGGCGCAGGCGATCATCGCGCGCTTGCTCGCCGCCTCGTCGCTGTCGGGGGTGGTGAGCCCGTGCCCGACCGTGAGGCCGTTGGTGGCCACGAACGCCACGTCGGCGCGCAGGTCCGACAGCGCGGCGACAGTCTCCGCGCCGACCGCGGCGTGCGTGGTGGGCCGGACCTTGCCGGGCAGCAGGTGGAGCTCGATCTGCGGCAGGCCGGCCAGGCGCGTGGCGACCGGCACGGCGTGGGTGATGACGACCAGCCGGTGGTCGCGGGGGAGCGCCGCCGCGAAGCGTGCGGTGGTGCTGCCCGCGTCGATCACGACGACCGAGTCCGGCGGCGGCAGCAGGGCGACCGCGGCATTGGCGATGGCCTCCTTGGCCTGCGTGTTGGACTGGTCGCGCTCGCCGATGCCTGATTCGATGACGGTGAGCGAACCGGCGGGCACCGCACCACCGTGGACGCGTCGGACCAGTCCCATCCGGTCCAGCGTGGACAGGTCGCGGCGCACGGTCTCGGTGGTGACCTCGAACTGCTCGGCCAGCTGGACCACCGACAGCCGGCCGCGCCGGCTGATCATGTGGGCCATCGCCTGCTGACGCTCTTCCGCGTACATCGGACCGGTCCACCTCCACGTGCGTCGCCATTCGATCTGTGTATGTGTTGTTTTAGTCCCGAATGTGTTGCTTGTCAACAACCAGATGTCCTACGGTGTGTCCATGACCACATCCGCGAAGTCGCCCGCGAACACCCTCAGCGGGACCCCGGTGGTGCCGGGCGTCGCCGCCGGCCCGGTCCTCCACGTGCGCGGCGAGGTGTCGCCGGACGCGATCGCGCGCTTCGGTGACGGCGACTTCGCCGACGCAGACGCCGCGCTGGCGGCGTACGACGACGCGGTGGCCGCGGTCGCCGAGACCTTCTCCAGCAAGGCGGCCTCCGCGCAGGGTGCGGCCGCCGAGGTGCTCACTGCGAGCGCCGGCCTGGCGAAGGACAAGGGCCTGCGCTCCGGCGTCGCGAAGAACCTGCAGGCCGGGCAGGGTCCCGTCGCCGCCGTGCAGGGCGCGGTGGAGCAGTTCGTCACGATCTTCACCAACATGGGCGGCCTGATGGCCGAGCGGGTGACCGACCTGCGCGACATCGAGCGCCGTGTGGTCGCCCACCTCGTGGGGGAGCCCGCCCCCGGCGTCCCCACCCCGAGCGAGCCGTCGATCCTGGTCGCCGAGGACCTGGCACCCAGCGACACCTCCGGTCTCGACCCCGAGCTCGTCACCGCCCTGGTCACCGAGCGCGGCGGCGCCACCAGCCACACCGCGATCATCGCCCGCCAGCTCGGCATCCCCTGCGTCGTCGGCGCGGCCGGCGTCATGGACGTCCCGGCTGGCACGTTCGTCGTCGTCGACGGCGAGGCCGGCACCATCGAGCAGGGCGCCGAACCCGAGGAGGCACGCTCGCGCGTGGAGGAGAGCCGGCGGCTCCGCGAGGAGCTCGCCGCCTGGACCGGGCCCGCCGCGACCTCTGACGGGATGCCGGTCAAGCTGCTCGCCAACGTCGCCGACGGCGCCTCCGCCCAGTCCGCGGGCGGGGAGCCCGTGCAGGGGGTGGGTCTGTTCCGTACCGAGCTGTGCTTCCTCAACCGCAAGGACGAGCCGAGCGTCGAGGAGCAGGCCGACATCTACTCCGAGGTCCTCGCGCCCTACTCCGACGGTCGCTACGTCGTCGTCCGCACGCTCGACGCGGGGTCGGACAAGCCGATCGCCTTCGCCACGCACGAGGGCGAGGAGAACCCCGCCCTCGGCGTGCGCGGCCTGCGGCTCAGCTTCGGCAACCCGGCCCTCATGGACCGCCAGCTCGACGGCATCGCCGCCGCGGCGGAGCGCACCGGCACCGAGACCTGGGTCATGGCGCCGATGGTCGCGACGGTCGCCGAGGCGGCCGACTTCGCCGAGAAGGTGCGCGAGCGCGGGCTCAAGGCCGGCGTGATGGTCGAGATCCCGAGCGCGGCGCTGCTCGCGCACCGGATGCTCGAGGTCGTGGACTTCCTGTCCATCGGCACCAACGACCTCACCCAGTACGCCATGGCCGCCGACCGCATGGCCACCGACCTGGCCCACCTCACCGACCCCTGGCAGCCGGCCGTGCTGCAGCTCATCGCGATCACGGCCCACGCGGGCACCGAGGCCGGCAAGCCCGTCGGCGTCTGCGGTGAGGCGGCCGCCGACCCGCTGCTCGCCACGGCGCTCATCGGGATGGGCATCTCCTCGCTCTCCATGGCAGCGCGCGCCGTACGCCCTGTCGGCGCCCAGCTGGGCAAGGTCAGCTTCGAGACCTGCGAGGCCGCGGCCGAGGCCGCCCTCGGCGCGCCCGACCCCATGGCCGCCCGCGCCGCCGTGCGCGAGCTGCTCGGGCACTGAGACCCCATCCACCTCACGACGGAGGAAGCATGACATCAGCGTACGACCGTTACCGCGCGGCCGATCTCGAGCTGCCGGACGGCAGCTGGACCTGGTACCTGCACGGTGCAGGCGAGGAGAACATGGGCAAGGACGGTGCGCCCGAGCTGGCCCCCGTCCCCTCGCCGGATGCCGACCACATGCTGGTCCGGATCGACAGCGTGGGCCTCTGCTTCTCCGACGTGAAGATCATGCGCCAGGGGGGCAGCCACCCGAAGCTCTACAACCGTGACCTGGCCAAGGAGCCCACCCGGCTGGGGCACGAGGTGAGCCTCACCGTCATCGAGGTCGGCGACAACCTCAAGGACCGGTACCACGCCGGCCAGCGGCTGGCCGTGCAGCCCGACATCTACCAGGACGGCAGGAGCACGGCCTACGGCTACACGATCCCCGGCGGACTGACGCAGTACCACCTGATGGGCGCCGAGATGCTCGACACCGACGACGGCGCCTGCCTGCTCCCCCTTCCTGACTCGATGGGGTACGCCGAGGCCTCCACGCTGGAGCCCTGGGGGTGCGTGATGGCCGCCTACACCCAGCGTCGCCGACTCGAGCCCAAGAGCGGTGGGACCATGTGGATCGTCGGTCGACCAGGCGACGAGCGGGAGTACCACTTCTCCTCCGGCCTGGACGCTCCGACCACCATCGTGCTGACCGACGTGCCCGCCTCGGTGACGGAGCTCGTGGAACGCACCTCGGCCGCTCGCGCCGTGGTGCGCGACGGCCTCGGCCCGGACGACTTCCAGGCGTTGGTCGACGAGCTGACCGACGGCGCCGGTTTCGACGACATCGTCATGCTCGATCCCCGTTCTGCGGAGACCGTGGGCGCCGTGGCCACGCACATCGCGCGGCGGGGCACCCTCAACCTGGTCGGTGAGACCGAGCTGGACGGCCTGGTGGACACCGACGTGGGCCGCCTGCACTACGACTACACCGCCTACCTCGGCGGCCGGGGGCCGGACATCGCGGCCTCCTACGGCGAGGCGCGCAACCGCTGCGACCTGCGAGCGGGGGGCACCACGGTCTTCGTGGGCGCCGGCGGCCCCATGGGGCTGATGCACGTCCAGCGGGCCATCCAGCAGGTCGACGGGCCTCGCACGATCGTCGCCACCGAGGTGAGCGACGAGCGCCTGAAGAGCCTCGAGGACCGCCTCGGCCACCTGGCGGAGGTGAACGACTGCGAGCTGGTCACCTTCAACTCCCAGACGGCGGAGGAGTCCCTCCACGACTTCGTTATGGGGATCACCGACGGCCGGGGGGCCGACGACGTGGTGGTCAGCGTCCCGATCTCCGACGTGATGGCCGAGGCGGACACCCTGATGCGGTCCGACGGCATGCTGGTCTTCTTCGCCGGTGTCCCCAACGGCACTCTCGCACCGCTCAACCTGAGCGCGGTCTACCTCGACAACGCCCAGTACACCGGGACGTCGGGGCTGACCATCCACGACCAGCAGCAGGTGGTGGACCTGGCCAACGAGGGACAGCTCTCCCCGGGTTCCATCGTGGGCGCCGTCGGCGGCATGCGGGCGGCCAAGGACGGCCTCCGGGCCCTGGTCGACGGGAGCTACTCAGGCAAGGTCCTGATCTTCCCCCAGATCCACGACCTCCCCCTGTTGGGGCTCGACGAGCTGGAGCAGGAGCTGCCGGAGGTCGCGGCGAAGCTGGGTCCCGGCGGAACGTGGAACAGCGACGTCGAGAAGGCGTTGTTCGACAGCCAGCTTGGCTAAATCCACACGGTCGGGCACAAATCCTGCCCGAATGCTTGGCAACGTGCCCGAATGTGAGGTTTAATCACGACATCATGTGACGGGGGTCACCCCCGCGTTCGACTGGAGGACATCAGCATGGCCACGACATTCTCGGCCCCGACCGGCTCCGGTGCCCGGGTCCGCATACAGAAGTTCGGCACGTTCCTCTCCAACATGATCATGCCCAACATCCCGGCACTGATCGCGTGGGGACTGCTCACCGCCCTGGTCATCGACGTCGGCTGGTGGCCCAACGCCGACCTGGCCACGATGGTCGGCCCGATCATCCACTACGCCCTGCCGATCCTGATCGCCGCGACGGGCGGCCGCATGGTCCACGGTGACCGCGGTGCCGTGGTCGGTGGCTTCGCGGTGATGGGTGCGATCGCGGGATCCGACCTGCTGGTGGCGAACTTCAACGCCGACCTGCCTGCCGACGCGGACCCGCTCGGCCAGGTGCACATGTTCATCGGCGCGATGATCCTGGGCCCCCTGTCGGCCTACGTCATGAAGCGGGTCGACGCCCTCTGGGACGGCAAGATCAAGGTCGGCTTCGAGATGCTCGTCAACATGTTCTCGGCCGGCATCGTGGCCTTCCTGATGGCGATCGTCGGCTTCTGGGTCGTCGCGCCGGTGGTCAACGAGATCATGGAGGTCCTCGGCAACGCGGTCGAGTGGCTGGTCGACAACAGCCTGCTGCCGCTCACGTCGATCGTCATCGAGCCGGCAAAGGTCTTCTTCCTCAACAACGCCATCAACCACGGCGTCCTCACGCCGCTGGGTCTCGCAGAGGCCGCGGAGTCCGGCAAGTCCGTGCTGTTCCTGCTCGAGGCCAACCCCGGCCCGGGCCTCGGCCTGCTGCTCGCCTACACGTTCTTCGGCCGGGGCGTGCCGAAGGCAACTGCCCCGGGTGCGGCGATCATCCAGTTCTTCGGCGGCATCCACGAGATCTACTTCCCCTACGTGCTGATGAAGCCACGACTGATCCTGGCGATGATCGCCGGCGGCATGACCGGTGTCGCGATCAACGTGGCCTTCGACGTCGGCCTCCGCGCTCCAGCGGCCCCGGGCTCGATCTTCGCCGTGTACGCCCAGACCGCACGGGGTGACTACCTCGGGGTCACGCTCGGCGTCTTCGGCGCCGCGGCCGTCACGCTCGCCGTGGCCGCGCTGCTGCTCAAGATGGACAAGTCCGATGACGAGGGTGACCTGAGCGCTGCGACCGCCCAGATGGAGGCCAACAAGGGCAAGAAGTCGTCCGTCGCCAGCACCCTGACCGGAGGCGCGGCCACGGCCACCGCCACCCGCGAGATCCGCAGCATCGTCTTCGCCTGCGACGCGGGGATGGGGTCCTCGGCCATGGGGGCCTCGGTGCTCCGCAAGAAGATCCAGGACGCCGGACACCCGGAGGTGACGGTCGTCAACAAGGCGATCGCCAACCTCGACGACAGCTACGACCTCGTCGTCAGCCACCAGGACCTCACCGATCGGGCCCGTCAGCAGACACCGTCCGCCGAGCACGTCTCGGTCGACAACTTCATGGCCAGTCCCCGCTACGACGAGATCGTGGAGATGGTCCGCGACAACAACCGGACCTGACGCCCGCGCCAGGTCCACCCGACGGTCGAGCCCGGCCCTACCCCCGTGGGGGCCGGGCTCGACCTCCGGCGACCACCCTCCACCGTGAGCGTGTGGTCTGATGACTTCCGCCCCACCCGACACTGCGAGGAAGAGAGACGCCAGATGAGCGACGTACTGAGCAGGGAGGCCATCGTGCTCGGCGGCCAGGCCGCGGATAGGGATGCAGCGATCACCGAGGCCGGCCGGCTGCTGGTCGCGAGCGGCGCGGTCGACGATGCTTACGTCGACGCCATGCACGAGCGTGAGACCTCGGTCTCCACGTTCATGGGCAACGGTCTCGCCATCCCGCACGGCACCAACGAGGCGAAGACGCTGATCCGCCGCACCGCCATCTCGTTCGTCCGCTACGACGAGCCGATCGACTGGAAGGGCAGCCCCGCACGCTACGTCGTCGGGATCGCCGGCGCGGGCGACGACCACCTGGCCGTGCTGCAGGCGCTGGCGGGTGCCTTCACCGACGACGCCAGCATCGCCGCGCTCGACGCCGCGCAGACCCCGGACGACGTCCTCGCCGTGCTCGGCAACGTCAGCGCCTGACGCTCGCCCCGCCCACCTTCGCCCGGGCGCGCGGGGTGCTCAGCAGGCGGCGACCACCACCGGTACGCCGTTGAGCGCGGCGTTGCCCGAGACGTCGAGCAGGTCGGGGTCGGTGAGGTCGTTGACCGAGACGCCCGGGACCTCGCGACTGCGCGACATCAGGACGCCGTCCGCCGCGTGCCCGTAGCCATGGGGGAGGGACACGACGCCCGGCATCAGGTCGTCGGACGCGGCCACCTCGACCTCGACGGACCCGACGCGGGAAGTCACGCGCACGCGCGAGCCGTCCTCGATGGCGCGCTCGGCGAGGTCGTCGGGGTTCATCAGCAGCTGGTGGCGCGGCCGGCCCCGCGTCAGCCGCTCGGAGTTGTGCATCCAGGAGTTGCAGTCGCGCTGGTGGCGCCGCCCGATCAGGACGAGCTCGTCGCCGGCGGGCGCGGGGACGCTCGCGAGCCGTGCGACGTCGGCCACCACGAGCGCGGGCGCCAGGTCGACGCGCTTGCTGCGGGCCGGCAAGCGTTCGGGCAGCTGGTCCCCACGGAGCGGACCGAGGTCGATGCCGGCCGGTCGCGCGCGGAGCTTGGAGAGCGTCACCCCGCTCGACCCGCGGCGCAGCAGCTGACCGATGAGGAACGTGGGGCTCGCGGTGAGCCGGGCGCGTTGGACCAGCCGCTTCTTGAGGGGGGCCTTGCGGTCCAGGCGGGCAGCTGTCCGCAGCGTGATCTCACGGTAGATCTGCCAGTCGTGGCGCTGGCCGGCCTCCTTGTCGAACACCGCCGGGGTGAACCGGGCCGTGTTGCGAACCGCCAGCAGGTGGAAGACCAGGTCGTAGTGGTCGCGCTCGAGCGCGGTGGTCGGCGGCAGGATCACGTCGGCGTGCCGCGTGGTCTCGTTGACGTAGATGTCCACCGCGGCCATGAAGTCGAGGCCGCGCAGTGCAGCGTCGAGCCGGGCCCCGTCGGGCGTGGACAGGACCGGGTTGCCTGCGACGGTGAGCATGGCGCGGACCTGGCCCTCACCGGGCGTCTCGATCTCCTCCCGCAGCGCCGCGACCGGCAGCTCGCCCGCGGTCTCCGGGAGCCCGCGGACCCGCGAGCGCCACGCGTCGTGGTGCCCACGGCCGATGAGACCGGTGCCCACGGCGTCGATCGCGGGGGTGGTGAACATGGCGCCACCAGGCCGGTCGAGGTTGCCGGTGATGACGTTGAGGCAGGTGACCGCCCACTGGCACACCGTGCCCCACGGGCCCGCGGACACCCCGATGCGGCTGTAGACGACGCCTGCGTCGGCGGCGGCCAGCTCGTGCGCGAGCCGACGGACCTCTGCCGCCGGCAGCCCGCTCATCGTCTCGGCGCGCTCGGGCGTGAAGTCGGCGACGAGCTCCACGACGGTGCCCAGCCCGTCGACGTACGACGCCACGCTGGGCGCGGTGTCGGGGGAGGCCTCCGCGGTCAGGACGTGCAGCATCGCGAGCAGCACCCACGCATCGCTGCCCGGGCGGACGAAGTGGTGCTCGTCGGCGACCTTGGCGGTCTCGGTGCGGCGGGGGTCGAGCACGACCATCTTGCCGCCGCGGGCCCGGAGGTCGCGCACCCGCTGCGGGAAGTCCGGCACGGTCATCAGGGAGCCGTTGGAGGCCATCGGGTTGCCGCCGACCACGAGGAACCACGAGGTGCGGTCGATGTCGGGGATCGGCAGGAAGAGCTGGTGGCCGAAGACGAGGTGCGCGACGAGCTGGTGGGGGAGCTGGTCGACCGAGGTGGCCGAGTAGCGGTTCTTCGTGCGGAAGGACTTGAACATCGCGGTGCCGTGCGTCATCGACCCCAGGCTGTGGGCGTTGGGGTTGCCGAGGTAGACGCCGAGCGCGTCGTCCCCGTGCTCGTTGATGGTGCGGGCGAGGTTGTCGGCGACAAGGTCGAACGCCTCGTCCCAGCCGATCTCCTCCCACCGGGCGTCGGCGCCCTCGCCGATGCGGCGCACGGGTCGACGCAGCCGGTCGGGGTCGGCGTACACGTCGGCGATGGCGACGCCCTTGGGGCACACGTGCCCGCGCGACAGCGGGTCGGCCTTGTTGCCGCGCACCCCGACGACCTCACGTCCCTCGATCGTCAGCTCGAGGCCGCAGATCGCCTCGCACAGGTTGCAGACGCCGATGCGCTTCTCACTCATGCGCGTGCTCGCTCCTGGCCCATTGGTGGATCGTTGCACGCCGCACCCTGCAGGGGGATGACACCGGACCGCCTCACCCGTCAGACTCTGCCGGGCCCGGTCCAGACCGCCTCGGTCGCTGGGCGGCATCCCCCCAACAGAATGGAGCACGTCATGGGTTTCGGAGGGCCGATCGGCCTGATCGTCGTGGGACTGATCCTCGCGCTGGCCTTCAACGAGCAGCAGGTGGGACCCCTCGAGGTACCCACCATCGGCTGGATCCTCGTGCTGGCCGGAGCGCTCTGGCTGGTGCTGACGGTGGTCCAGCAGAACACCAAGCGGCGCCACACCACGACCGCCACGACGACCGACGCGGAGGGCCGCCAGGCCTCGACGCAGCGCACCACCGAGTCCGACCCGCCGGCCCCGCCGGCCGTGTGAACACCCCGCGGCGTTCTCCTCCTCCGCTTCGCTCCTCCGGACAACGCCGCGGGGACCCCGTTCCCTCCGACGGGCTCCTGCTTCTCGCTTCGCGGCGCGGATTGGGCCAGGGGTCCGGCGCCTCGATATGATCCTGCGGTTGCCCGCCAGGGCGACACGCCGTCACGACGGCCGCGGAACCAGAGTGCCCCGGTGAACAGGCCCGGGCGCGCCGCGCAACGAGAACCGAAGGAGCCCCCATGTCGATTGGTACCGACGCGGAGACCAAGAAGAAGATCATCGCCGAGTACGCCCTGACCGAGGGTGACACCGGTTCCCCCGAGGTCCAGATCGCGCTGCTCAGCCACCGCATCTCGCACCTCACCGAGCACCTCAAGCAGCACAAGCACGACCACCACAGCCGTCGTGGCCTGCTGCTCCTGGTCGGCCAGCGCCGCCGCCTGCTCAACTACCTCCAGAAGACGGAGATCGAGCGCTACCGCTCCATCGTCGAGCGCCTCGGCCTCCGCCGCTGAGTCACGGAGCGGCTCCCCGCCACGGGGAGCCGCTCCTCTCACATCCGGGCCGCACCGCGCTAGTGTCGACCCGGCACAACTGAAACAACACCCAACAGGAGCGACCCGCCTCGTCGCCCGGTCCTCGGTAGTGGCCTTCAGATCCCAGCCCCACGGCTGGCTGAGCTGCGGGCCTCGATCGAAGACCGGCCCCGCGGGACCTTCGATGGTCCACCACATGAGGGGTGGACGCCGCGGATCGCTCCGCGAAGAGAAAGCAGAGTCCTGCTTCCATGAGTGAACCCATCATCTCCGCTGTCGAGACCGTCCTCGACAACGGCAAGTTCGGCCAGCGCACGGTCAAGTTCGAGACCGGTCTGCTCGCCCGCCAGGCCGCCGGCTCCGTCACGGCCTACCTCGACGACGAGACCATGCTGCTCTCGGCGACCACCGCCTCGAAGAACCCGAAGGACCACTTCGACTTCTTCCCGCTGACCATCGACGTCGAGGAGCGGATGTACGCCGTGGGTCAGATCCCCGGCTCCTTCTTCCGGTCCGAGGGCCGGCCGGGCGAGGACGCGATCCTCACCTGCCGCCTCATCGACCGCCCGCTGCGCCCGACCTTCAAGAAGGGCCTGCGCAACGAGGTCCAGGTCGTCATCACCGTGCTGGCGCTCGACGCCAACATGCCCTACGACGTGCTGGCCATCAACGCCGCGTCGATGTCGACCCAGCTCTCCGGCCTTCCCTTCTCCGGCCCGGTCGGCGGCGTCCGCGTCGCCCTCATCGACGGCCAGTGGGTCGCCTTCCCGACCCACGAGCAGCTCGAGTCGGCGGTGTTCGACATGGTCGTCGCGGGTCGCGTCACCGAGACCGGCGATGTCGCGATCATGATGGTCGAGGCCGAGGCCACCGAGGAGACCATCGCGCTCGTCCAGGGCGGCGCCCAGGCGCCGACGGAGGAGGTCGTGGCCGGTGGCCTCGACGCCGCCAAGCCCTTCATCAAGCAGCTGTGCGAGGCGCAGTCGCAGCTCGCCGCCGAGGCCGCCAAGCCGGTCCAGGACTTCCCGGTCTTCCTCGACTACGAGGACGACGTCTACGCCGCCGTCGAGGCTGCCGCGAAGGACGACCTGACTGCCGCCATGCAGATCGGCGACAAGCAGGAGCGCGAGTCGCGCACCGACGAGCTCAAGGTCGCCCTGCTCGAGAAGCTCGCCGGCCAGTTCGAGGGTCGCGAGAAGGAGCTCGGCGCCGCGTTCCGCTCCGTCACCAAGAACGTCGTGCGCGAGCGTGTCCTGCGCGACAAGGTCCGCATCGACGGCCGCGGCCTCGCCGACATCCGTCCGCTGCACGCCGAGGTCAACGTGATCCCGCGCGTCCACGGCTCCGCGCTGTTCGAGCGCGGCGAGACCCAGATCCTGGGTGTCACCACGCTCGACATGCTCAAGATGGAGCAGCAGCTCGACACGCTGTCGCCGGAGAAGCACCGCCGCTACATGCACAAGTACGTCTTCCCGCCGTTCTCCACCGGCGAGACCGGCCGGGTGGGCTCGCCCAAGCGTCGCGAGGTCGGCCACGGCGCCCTCGCGCGTCGCGCGCTGCTCCCCGTCCTGCCCAACCGCGAGGAGTTCCCCTACGCGATCCGCCAGCTCTCCGAGGCCATGGGCTCCAACGGCTCCACCTCGATGGGCTCGGTCTGCGCCTCGACCCTGTCGCTCCTGCAGGCCGGTGTGCCCCTCAAGGCGCCCGTGGCCGGCATCGCGATGGGCCTCATCTCCGGCGAGATCGACGGCGAGACCCAGTACGTCGCGCTGACCGACATCCTCGGCGCCGAGGACGCGTTCGGTGACATGGACTTCAAGGTCGCCGGCACCCGCGAGTTCGTCACGGCCCTCCAGCTCGACACCAAGCTCGACGGCATCCCCGCCGAGGTCCTGGCCGCCGCGCTGACCCAGGCCCGCGACGCCCGCCTGGCGATCCTCGACGTGATGGGCGAGGCGATCGACGCGCCCGAGGAGATGTCGGTGCATGCGCCGCGCATCATCACCGTGCGCGTGCCCGTCGACAAGATCGGCGAGGTCATCGGCCCCAAGGGCAAGGTCATCAACCAGATCCAGGACGACACGGGCGCGACGCTGTCCATCGAGGACGACGGCACGGTCTACATCGGCGCGACCAACGGCGAGGCCGCCGAGGCGGCCAAGGCCGCGGTCAACGCGATCGCCAACCCGACGATGCCCGAGGTCGGCGAGCGCTACCTCGGCACCGTCGTGAAGACGACGAACTTCGGTGCGTTCGTCTCGCTGATGCCCGGCAAGGACGGCCTGCTGCACATCAGCAAGCTGCGCGCCCTGGCCGGCGGCAAGCGCGTCGACGCGGTCGAGGACGTCCTGACCGTGGGCCAGAAGGTCCAGGTCAAGATCGCCGAGATCGACGACCGCGGCAAGCTGTCGCTGGTCCCCGTCGTCGAGGAGGACGAGGCCGGCTCCGAGGAGTCCGCCGACGCCCCCGAGGCCGTCGACGCCGAGTGACCTGACGCTCCTGCTCCACCCACGACCGGTCGGCCGTCAGGCCGGCCGGTCGTGGCGCTTCACCCCTGCTCGACCCCTTGCTCGACCCCTTGCTCGACCCCTTGCTCCGCCCGGAAGGACCCCCCATGCAGAAGGCGCCGCAGAAGAACGGCACCACCCGCACCCTCCACACGGTGAAGGACGCCGACGGCGCCGTCACCTCACGCGTTCGACGCACCGTCCTGCCCAGCGGCCTGCGCGTCGTCACCGAGCAGATGGCCGGGACCCGCTCGGCGAGCATCGGCGTGTGGGTCGCGGTCGGATCGCGTGACGAGACCCCCGCGCTGCACGGCTGCTCGCACTTCCTCGAGCACCTGCTCTTCAAGGGCACTCCCGAGCGTACGGCGATGGACATCTCGGTGGCGCTCGACGCGGTCGGCGGCGAGTTCAACGCCTTCACCACCAAGGAGTACACCGTCTTCCACGCGCGGGTCCTCGACGAGGACCTCGGCACTGCGGTCGACGTGCTGGGCGACATGGTGACCGCCTCGACCATCGCCGAGGCGGACGTCGAGGCCGAGCGCGACGTCATCCTGGACGAGATCGCGATGCACGACGACGACCCGGACGACGTCGTCCACAACCTCTTCGCGGAGCAGGCGTGGGGCGACACGCCCCTCGGTCGTCCGATCGCCGGCACCGAGGCCTCGATCACGGCGATGACGCGAGCGCAGATCCAGCGCTTCTACCGGCGCCACTACCGCCCCGACAACATGGTCGTGTCCGTCGCCGGCAACATCGACCACGCGAGCGTCGTACGACAGGTCCGGCAGGCGTTCGGCCGTGGCGGCTTCCTCGAGGTCGAGGCCGACCCGACCCCGTCCAACCAGTCCGAACGCGCCCGCAAGGTGCACCCCGGCGAGGCGCGCACGGTCCGCCCGCAGGAGCAGGTCAACCTCGTCCTCGGGGTCAAGGGACTGACCCGCACCGACCCGCGCCGCTACACCCTCGGCGTGCTCAACACCGCTCTCGGTGGCGGCACCTCGTCGCGGATGTTCCAGGAGGTGCGCGAGCTGCGCGGCCTGGCCTACTCGGTCTACTCGTTCGCCACCCACCACGCCGACGCCGGTGTCGTCGGCGTCTCGGTCGGCTGCTTGCCGGGCAAGTACGACGCCGTGCTGGAGACCGTGCGCAACGAGCTCGCCAAGGTCGCGGCCGAGGGGCTGACCGACGAGGAGGTCGAGCGCGGCAAGGGCCAGCTCAAGGGCGGCCTCGTGCTCGGTCTCGAGGACTCCGGCTCGCGGATGTCACGCATCGGCAAGGCCGAGCTCGTCCACGACGAGCTGCTCACCATCGACGAGGTCGTCGCGCGCATCGAGGCCGTGACGGTCGAGGACGTCGCCGCCCTCGCCGAGGAGCTGTTCACCCAGCCGGAGCTGCTCGCGGTCGTGGGTCCATCCGCCGCTGGTTGAGCCACGGCGTTCGCGAGCTCGGCGACGAATGGTCATCACCTGCGCGCGATGATCCCGATGACCGGGGGAGCCTTCTGCTCCACGACGCTGACCCGGAAGCCGCCACGCAGGAGGTTCTCGGAGGCCTTCTTCACGATGTTGGGCACCAGCTCGGGGCGTGCGGCCTCGTAGAAGAGGTAGACCGCACCGCCGGGGACGACCCGCTCGTGGAGCAGGGCGACCTCGTCGTCGCAGGCGCGCACCCAGAACAGGTTGACGTTGAAGGCGAAGACCTTGTTGAGGCGCTTGACCGGGACGCGGAGGGTGGCCAGGTCGATCTGGCGTACGACGAGCCGGCCGGCGTCGACGTACTTCTGGTTGCGGCGCTTGGTGCGGTCCACGCCCGACTCGGACCGGTCGATCGCGAACAGCTTGCCGGTCTCCAGCTTGGCGCAGATCGCCTCCGCACCGGCACCGGGGCCGCAGCCGATCTCGAGGACCTGGTCGGCCGGTTGCACGTCCATGAGGTCGACGGCCCACTTGATGCGCGGCGGGATGGTCGAGGCAGGCATGGGCCACAGCCTGCCAGACGCCTGTTCGCGAGTCAGCCACCGCCACACGCCGATCCGTGCGGCCGATACGGTTGAGCGCGTGAGCAGTGGAGACGAGGGACAGGTCCGGGCACGGGTTCGGGTCGGCGTGCTGGGCGCGCGGGGCAAGGTCGGCTCGGAGGTGTGCCGGGCCGTCGAGGCCGCCCCCGACACCGAGCTGGTGGCCTCGGTCGACGCGGGCGACGACGTCGAGGAGCTCGCCCGCGCGGGCGCCGAGGTCGTCGTCGACTTCACCCACCCCGACGTCGTGATGGACAACCTGCGCTTCTGCATCGAGCACGGCATCCATGCGGTCGTCGGCACGACAGGCTTCGACCAGCCCCGGCTCGACCAGCTCGAGGCCTGGCTCGCCGGGGCACCGGAGGTCGGTGTGCTGATCGCGCCGAACTTCTCCATCGGAGCGATCCTGATGATGCGCTTCGCCGCGCAGGCCGCCCCCTTCTTCGACTCCGTCGAGGTGGTCGAGCTGCACCACCCCGACAAGGCCGACGCCCCTTCGGGCACGGCGCGGCGCACGGCCGAGATGATCGCCGCGGCCCGTCGTGAGGCCGGCAGTGCTCCCATGCCAGACGCGACGTCGACCGGCCTCGAGGGGGCCCGCGGTGCGGATGTGGAGGGCGTACGGGTGCACGGCCTGCGGGTGCGCGGGCTGGTGGCGCACCAGGAGGTCGTGCTCGGCACGGCGGGGGAGACCCTGACGATCCGCCACGACTCGCTCGACCGGGTCTCGTTCACCCCCGGCGTGCTCACGGGCATCCGCGCGATCGGAGGCCACCCGGGCCTCACGGTCGGACTGGACGCCTTCCTCGACATCGGCTGAGCCCGCGGCAACGACTGCGTAACCCGGCGCCCCGACCGCTCGTTGGGCAAGGTGTCGGGGCCGCTCGGGCGCCCGGCCCACCTCTCGGGAAGGCTCCTCCATGCGCAGAACAGCCGGCCTCGCCGCGCTCGCCGTCGTCGCCACCACCGTGGCAGCGCTGCCGCTGACCACCGCCCAGACCGCGCAGGGCGCGCCCGCGGCCGACCGCGGCGGCGTCGCCACCGCCGCCCTCGCCGCCCTCCAGCGCCACCCGGGTGCGGCGCGCGCCACCGATGGCCAGTCCTTCGTCGCCGGCGCCGCCGTCGTCGACCCCGACGGCAGCACCCACGTGCGCTTCGACCGGACGCTCGACGGCCTCCGCGTGGTCGGTGGTGACCTCGTCGTGCACCGCGACGCCTCGGGTGGCTGGGACGGGGTCGACCAGACGCTGGCCGCGCCGCTGACGCTCGGCACGGAGGTCGTCGTCGCGAGGGCCGCCGCGACACGGGTCGTCCTGGCCCGCAACGCCCGCACCGCCGCCGTCCGCGGCGACGGCGACGCGGAGGCGCGCGAGCTCGTCGTCGACGCCACGGGCCCGGAGCCGCGCCTGGCGTGGGAGGTGGTGACCGGCGGCATGCAGGCCGACGGCACCCCGTCCCGCCTGGCGACGTACGTCGACGCGCGCACCGGCGCCGTCATCCGCAGCGAGCAGCAGGTCGTGAACGTCGACGGCGAGGGCCGCACGCTCTACAGCGGCACGGTCCCGCTGCAGGTCAGCGGCTCCGGGACGTCGTACACCTTGAAGGACCCCACGCGCGGTGGCACCCACACGACCGACATGGGCAACAAGCAGGACTCCTTCCTGTGCCAGCTCCTCGGCAGCGGCTGCGCCACCGGGACGACGTTCGCGTCCACGTCGACGACCTTCGGCGACGGCTCGGCCAGCGACCGGGCGAGTGCCGGTGCCGACGCGCAGTACGGCTCGAACGTCACGTGGGACTACTTCGAGGCGGTCCACGGGCGCAACGGCATCTGGGACGACGGCCGCGGCTCCTACAACCGGGTCCACTACGGCAACGACTACGTCAACGCCTTCTGGGACGGCACGAAGATGACGTACGGCGACGGGGACGGGGTCGTGTTCGGCCCACTCGTCTCCCTCGACGTGGCCGGCCACGAGATGACCCACGGCATCACCGAGAACTCCGCGAACCTCACCTACTCCGGGGAGTCGGGAGGTCTCAACGAAGCCACCTCCGACATCTTCGGCACCCTGGTCGAGTTCCACGCCGCCAACGCCGAGGACCCCGCCGACTACCTCATCGGTGAGGAGTTCGACCTCCAGGAGCACCGCGGGTTCCGCCGGATGGACCAGCCGTCGGCCGACGGCAGCTCGCTCGACTGCTGGAGCAGCGCCGCCAAGGACGTCGACGTGCACTACTCCTCCGGCATCGGCAACCACTTCTTCTACCTGCTCGCCGAGGGCAGCGGCACGAAGACGATCGGTGGCGTGAGCCACAGCTCGTCGACGTGCGACGGGTCGTCGGTCACCGGCATCGGCCGGGACGCCGCGGCCGACATCTGGTACCGCGCGCTGACGGTCTACATGACCTCCGGCACCACGTACGCCGGTGCGCGCACCGCGACCCTCGACGCGGCGCGTGACCTCTTCGGCGCCGGGTCGGCCCAGCACGACGCTGTGGCCGCCGCCTGGAGCGCCGTCTCGGTCGGCTGACCACCCCAGCCGACCCACGGGGAGAGTGGGGGCGTCAGACGAGGCGAGTCACAGCCGCCACGACCGACGCCCCCACGACCACGACCAGGAAGGGCATCCGCAGCAGCAGCGCCACCACGGCGAAGCCGAGACCGAGGGCCCTAGCGTCGAGCACCAGCTCGGGGCCCGACGAGAAGGTCTGGACGGCGACGAGCGCGGCGAGCAGCGCGACCGGGATGAGGTCGGCCACGCGCTCGACCGTGGGGTGCGCGAGTACCCGCTCGGGTAGGGACAGGCCGGCGAGCTTGAGCAGGTAGCAGCCGACGCCGGCGAGCAGGATCGCGGTCCACATCAGCGGTGGCCTCCTGCGACGTCGTCCGGCCCGGGGACCTCGGTCGGGTCCTGCCTCCTGCCGAGGACGCCCACGAGCAGCGCCACGCCGCCCGCGGCCAGCACGGGCACCCCGGCAGCGGTGATCGGCACCACCGACAGCGCCACGGCCGCGGCGAGCACGGCGACGAGGATGTTGCGCCGGTCGCGCAGCCGCGGCCAGAGCAGGGCCAGGAACGCGGCACCGACGGCTGCGTCGAGGCCGAAGGTCCGGGGGTCGCCCACGGCCTCGCCGGCGAAGGCCCCGACCGCGGTCGCGAGGTTCCACAGGACGAAGACCGAGACGCCGGTCGTCAGGAAGCCCAGGCGGGCGCCCTCCGTCGTGTCGCGGCCGACCGCCATCGCAGTCGACTCGTCGATGAGCACGTGCGCGGCTGCCGCGCGTCGCCAGCCGCGCCACCGCAGCAGCGGTCCCATCCGGAGTCCGTAGAGGGTGTTGCGGGTGCCCAGGAGCAGTGCCGTCGCCGCGCCCGACACCGGCGCGCCGCCCGCGGCCATGACGCCGACGAGGGCGAACTGGCTCGCTCCGGTGAACATCAGCAGGGAGAGGACGCACGTCTGGGCGATGCTCAGGCCCGAGGCCACCGCCACGGCACCGAAGCCGAAGCCGTAGGCCCCGGTGGCCACGCCCACGGCCAGGCTGTCGCGGACGATCGCGGTCCGCTCGCCGGGTTCGAGGGCGGCGTCGTGCACGCCCCGAGGCTAGGTCATGCCACCGACCGTCCCGCGATGCGTCCCGGGACGGGACCCTCAGTGGAGGCGTCGGCGCACGCGGACAGCGCGGCCCTCACGCTGGTGGAAGTCGTGGACGAGCACGAACGACGCAGCGATGCCGGTCGCGGCGCCCGCCACGAGCCCGACACGGAGGTTGAGCGGGATCTCGGGCACGGCGACGAACCACAGGCCGATACCCGTGCAGACGACGAGCGCGGCGGCGACGAGCAGGTACTTGTGCAGAGCGGGTAGCGGACCGAGCATCTGGACCCCCGTGGTGTGCCGGCCGGGTGGCCGGTCCCTCCATGGTGACGCGCGTCACAGGAAAAACAAGCGCCCCAGGGGTGGATTCCTCCAGATGGGGGGTGCGGCTCGGTCGGGTCAGGCGATCGCGGTGTGGAGGCGTACCTGCTTGACGGTGGTCGCCCCGGTGCCGTCGAGGTCGAGCTCGCGGTGCGCGGTGTCGGGGGCCCAGCCGGCGTCGGTGAGGAAGGTCCGCAGGGCGTCGTCGCCGGCGTTGACCCAGGTGACGGCCCGGGTGAAACGGTCGGCCGCGAGCGTGTCGACCGCAGCCTGCAGCAGTCGGGAGCCATGACCCTTGGCCCGCTCGCCCGGGTCCAGCGTCACCTCGGCCAGCTCGCCGTCGGCGACGGGGTCGCAGTCCGGGTCGGCGGCCGGCGAGGTCAGCGCGAAGCCCACGACACGGTTGCGCTCGAGGGCGACGAGGACCCGGTTGCGGGCGTCGGCGGGGCGCGACAGCGCCTCACGCCACTGCGCGGCCACGGCCTCGACGTCGGTCGGCAGGACCTCGGCCGGCAGCAGTCCGGCGTAGAGCTCGGGCCATGCGCGGACCTGGACGGCGGCGATCGCGGCGGCGTCGTCGGACCAGGCGACGCGCACGGACACGTCGGCGCTCGGGCCCCCGCCCGGGTGCTGGTGCGACATCAGCGAGCGCTCATCGATAGGTCTCGGGGAGCTTCTCGCCGATCTTGACCTGCGCCTTGGGCAGGCGCAGGAACTTCATCTGGAGGGAGCGCATCGCGGCGTAGAGCGTGGTGCCCTTGGTCGGCTCGCCGGGGAAGCGGCGAGCGAGCTCGCGGCGAAGCCGGAAGCGCAGCATCACGATGTCGAAGACGATGACGAGCAGCGTGGTGAACAGGACCGTGTTGCCGATCTGGATCATGCCGCTGTTGCCGGAGTAGCCGAGGATCATCGACACGATCAGCAGCGGGATCATCAGCTCGATGAAGGAGAAGCGCGAGTCGACGAAGTCGCGGATGAAGCGGCGCACGGGGCCGCGGTCTCGAGCCGGCAGGTACTTCTCATCGCCGGTCTTCATCGCCTCTCGCATCTTGCGCGACGTGTCGCCACGAGCGGCGCGCTGGGCGGCGGCCTGCTCCTTGCGCGTGCGGGGGACCTTGGCGCGGGCCCGGGCGGCTGCCTCGGCCTCCTTGCGCGTCGGCGTGGGCCTGCCCTTGCCACCCACCTTCTCGTCGGTGGTGGGGGTCTCCGGCTCGGAGTTGGTACGACGGAACACGCGTGCTGCCTTCACATGGCTTCGGGAGGAACGGATGGGGCGGATCGGGTGGTGGGGCCAGCCTATCGCCGCGACGCGCGGGGCGCGGTGTCGAGGCAGGCCCAACCTCCGACTTGCCCTACCTCCGACTTGCCATTGGTTCTAGGGTGAGAACGTCACTCCAGTCGCATGCCCAAGAGAGGGTCTCCACCCCGATGAGTCTCATGAAGCGCATCAGCCTGATCTTCCGCTCCAAGGCCAACAAGGCCCTGGACAAGGCGGAGGACCCCCGCGAGACCCTCGACTACAGCTACCAGCGGCAGCTCGAGCTCCTGTCCAAGGTCCGTCGAGGCGTGGCCGACGTGGCCACGAGCCGCAAGCGCGTCGAGCTCCAGGTCAACCAGCTCGAGCAGCAGGCCGCCAAGCTGCAGGGCCAGGCCGAGAAGGCCATCGGAGCCGGTCGTGAGGACCTCGCCCGCGAGGCGCTGACCCGCAAGTCCGGCCTCGCCTCGCAGATCACGGCCCTCAAGGAGCAGCAGGCCACGCTGCAGGGCGAGGAGGAGAAGCTCGTCCTGGCGCAGCAGCGGCTGCAGGCCAAGGTCGAGGCCTTCCGCACCCGCAAGGAGACCATCAAGGCCACCTACACCGCGGCCGAGGCGCAGACGCGCATCGGCGAGGCGATGTCGGGCATCGGCGAGGAGATGGGCGACGTCGGCCTCGCCATCCAGCGGGCCGAGGACAAGACCGCCCAGATGCAGGCGCGTGGTCAGGCCATCGACGAGCTGATCGCCTCCGGCGCCCTCGACGACGCCTCCCAGCTCAACGCCGGCGACGACATCTCGCGCGAGCTCGACGCCCTCAGCTCCGGCTCCGACGTCGAGGCCGAGCTGGCCCGGCTCAAGGCCGCCAGCACCCCCCAGGCCATCGAGTCCGGCGACGAGGGCGGCGACATCCTCGCGGCCGAGCCCGACGCCGTACGCGCCGAGGGCGAGGTCTCGGGCAACGAGGGCGGACGGGCATGATCGTCCGCATCCTCGGCGAGGGTCAGTACGACCTCGACGACCACGCTCTCGATGCCCTCAACGGCCTCGACAACCAGATCGAGCAGGCCATCGAGTCGGGCGACGAGGAGATGTTCCGCACCGCGCTGCACGGGCTGCTGTCCGCTGTGCGCGCGAGCGGCACCCACCACTCCCTCGACTCGCTCGACGAGTCCGACATGATCCTGCCGCCGCCCGACGCGACGATCGACGAGGTCCGCGAGCTCCTGGGCGACGACGGCCTGATCCCGGGCTGAGACGCCCCGACCGGTGGCCACCTCACGCTTCATCAAGGACACCGGGCTGACCGCCCGGATGACCCTCACCATGTTCATGCTCGGCGCGCTGTTCGTCGGGCTGGTGGTCACGGTCATGGCGTTCGTCAGGAGCACCGGCGGCGCCGTGCTGGTCGCGGTCATCGCGATCGGCCTGGCGTTCTGGCAGTGGTGGAGCTCCGACAAGGTGGCGATGCGTGCGATGCGCGCCCGCGAGGTGACCCCGGAGGAGGCGCCGGAGCTCCACGGCATGATCGACCGGCTCTGCGCGCTCGCCGACATGCCCAAGCCGCGCGTCGGGGTGTCGCAGCTCGACATGCCCAACGCGTTCGCCACCGGTCGCTCGCCCGACCGTTCCGTCGTGTGCGTGACGACCGGGATCCTGCAGACCCTCGACGCCGAGGAGCTCGAGGCGGTGCTGGCGCACGAGCTCAGCCACGTCGCGCACCGCGACGTGCTCGTGATGACCGTCGCCTCCTCGGCCGGCATCGCCGCGGGGCTGCTGATGCGCTTCGCCCAGTTCGGCGGCCTGGGCCGCTCCCGCAACAACAGCAGCGCGCTGCCCGCGCTGCTGGTCGCGGTGGTCGTCAGCCTCGTCGTGTACGCCGTCAGCTTCGTGCTGCTGCGGCTGCTCTCGCGCTACCGCGAGCTGAGCGCCGACCGCGCGGGTGCCTACCTCACGCTCAAGCCCGCCTCGCTGGCCAGCGCGCTGCAGAAGATCAGCGGCGAGGGTGCCGCAACCCCGCAGCGCGACCTGCGCGCCAGCAGCGCCGCGGGCGCGGCCAGCGCGCTGTGCATCGTCCCCGCTCTCCACGGCGGCCTGGGTGGCCTGATGGCGACCCACCCACCGCTGCAGCAGCGGCTCGAGCAGCTGGCGCGCATCCAGGCCGAGCTCAGCCGGCCGACCGGTTGAGGGGAGCGACATGGGACTGTGGGAGGCGATGCGTGGTCGGACGCAGCCCAAGCGCAACAACCTCGACGCACTGTTCCACGTGCCGAGCGCGGCGATCACGCTGCAGACGGCGCTGGGCTTCGAGCCCACGGGCACCGGGTCCGTCTGCTATCGCTCGGCCGCCGGCGCCGCCTTCGCGCAGACCCAGGCCGACGTGATCGCCCTGCTCCGCGACGACGCCGAGGCGCCCGACGTCGAGGTCACCCAGGACGACTACGGCTTCACCTGGCTCGTCGTCGAGGGCGATAAGGACGACATGGCTGGCCTGTGCACCGACCTCCACGCCGTCAACACCACCCTCGAGCTCAACGGGTTCGAGTCCGGCTTGCTGTGCTCGCTCGTCCCGTTCGTCAACACGTCGGGCCAGCGGTTCGGCCTGACCTACCTCTACAAGCAGGGCACGTTCTACCCGTTCGCTCCCACCGGCGAGCAGACGCGTGACACGCTGCTCGAGCTGTCCGTGCGCGACTTGTTGGGAGAGGAGCTCCCCATGGAGCCCGACCTGCAGCGGTGGCTCGCGGTGTGGAAGGCCCCGGGCCTGTGAATCCCGGTGAGACCCGCGACCGCTCGCTGGCGGCGTACGACGTCCTCGACGGCCGGCCGCGTCGGGAGCTCGACTCCCTCGTGCAGCTCGCCGCCCAGGTGGCCGGCGTCCCCTTCGCCGCGGTCAACCTGCTCAGCTCGCACTCGCAGCACCAGGTCGCGACGGCCGGGTTCGAGGGCACGGACTCGCCGATCGACCACTCGATGTGCCGGCTGGTCGTCGAGAGCGGCCGGCCGATCATGCTCGAGGACGCGGGCGAGGACGTGCGCTTCGCCGAGAACCCGTGGACGACCGGCGAGATCGCCGAGGTGAGGTACTACGGTTCCCACCCGCTCACCACTCCCGCCGGTGTCACGATCGGCACGCTCTGCGTCTTCGACGACCGCAGCCACGAGGTGACGCCGGAGGCCGCGCGGGGCCTGGGCCAGCTGGCCGACCGCGTCGTCGACGTCCTCGAGCTCGAGCTCACCTCGCGCCGGCTCAGCGAGGCCAACGCCCGGCTCAGCACCTCCAACGAGCGGCTGGCCCACTTCGCCGGGCAGGTCAGCCACGACCTGAAGAACCCTCTGACCTCGATCTCGCTGTCGCTCGAGACGCTCGAGCTCGACGTGGAGGATCCCGACCAGCTCGACACGGTGGCCCGTGCGCGCCGCGGCGTGGACCGGATGACCGACCTGATCAACAACCTGCTGGAGTTCGCACAGCAGGGCGAGGCCCCCGGTGAGGACGTCGTCGACCTCGCCGTGGAGATGGGGTCCGCGCTCGACGACCTCGCCGGACGGCTCTCCCGCGACCAGGTCGAGGTCGGGGTGCTGCCGCTGGTGCGCGGCGACGGCGCCCAGCTGCGCTCGGTGCTGATGAACCTCGTGGACAACGCGGCGAAGTTCACGGTGCCCGGCGAGCAGCCCGACGTCGAGGTCGACTCCGTGCCGGCCGACGGACACCACCGCGTCGAGGTGCGCGATCGTGGCCGGGGGATCCCGGAGGACAAGCGCGAGCGGGTCTTCGCGCCGCTGGCACGGCTCGACAAGACCGTCGAGGGCTCCGGCATCGGGCTGGCGACGTGTCGCCGGATCGTCGAGTCCCACGGGGGCCGGATGGGGGTCGAGGGGCGCGACGGCGGCGGGTCCGTCTTCTGGTTCGAGCTGCCCCGCGCGGACGCCTGAGCGAGGCGCACTTCCCGGTGAAGTCCGACACCTCGAGGCCGTTGTATAGGCCTCCAAGTGGTGAACTCCCCGCGTGAGCGGGGAGTTCACCACCAACAGGGGGAGTCCACCACCAACAGGGGGAGTCCACCACCAACAGGGGGAGTCCACCACCAACAGGGGGAGTCCACCACCAACAGGGGGAGTCCACCACCAACAGGGGGAGTCCACCACCAACAGGGGGAGTCCACCGACCGGCGTCAGGGCAGCTTGGCGTGCTTCATCTGCCGCGAGGCGTAGACGTTGCCGATCACGGTGCCGTCGAGCCACGCGGTGAGCCGCCGCGCCTCGTGCTCGAGCGCGTCGAGCCCGTCGGGGCCGACGTCCTCGAGCAGCGACAGCCGGACGACGCCCTCCTCGTCCTGGACCCAGCAGCCGACGATGCGGCCGTCCCACCAGGCCGTGGTGCCGGCGTTGCCGTTGGTGTCGAAGAGGTAGGGGACGTGGGCCGGGTCGAGGTAGAAGTCACGGCCCTTCCACCCCATCACGGTGGGGTCCAGCGTGGGCAGCAGCGCCGCCCACGGCTCCACCGGGCCGGGGGCGTCGGGGTCGTGGGGGTGGACCCACCCCGTCGAACCGTCGTCGAGGTCGACCTCGACAGCTCCGAGGTCGGCGAGCGCACGGGTGACGGCGGTCTTGGTCGAGCCCAGCCACCATTGGATGTCGGCCGCGGTGCCGGGACCGAAGGTGAGGAGCCACTCGCGCACCAGCGCGGTATAGCCCGCGTGCTCGTCGAGAGGCGGCTCGACGACGCCCAACCAGTCCTCGGCGGTCGTCCAGGTCGGCTTGTTCAGCCGCCAGTGCCCGGCGTTGCGCCCGCGCACCACCTTCCCCTCGAGCCCCAGGTGCGTCAGCACCCACGGCGCCACCGGCACCGGCCGGTCCCAGGGCTTGTCGGTGGTGCCGCCGACCGTGCCGGCCAGCTCGGGGACCTCGGTCCGCAGGTCGGTGGTGGTCGCCGGCCCCGCCGCCAGGCGTACGAGGGTGGCCTCACGGGCGGCGTCGAGCCAGGCGTTGCCGTCGGGCGCGAGACCGGCGCCGACGATCGCCTTGGCGATGCGCTTGCGCTCCGACGTCGCCACGCGCGCGGAGGCGCTGCCCCAGGCGGCGGGCAGCAGGTCTCGGGGGAAGACGAACAGGGTCCGGCGCATCGCGAGCTGCTTGACCACCGACCTGGCGTCGTAGAGCTCGGCGTCGACGTCCTCGGGGGTGAGGCCCTCGGAACGCGCGGCGACCGCGAGGTGGACGGTGGCCGCCTCGGTCGCGTGCAGGACCGTCATCGCGCGCACCACGCTCGTCACGTCGCCGTGACGGTGGGCCGGCGCCAGCGCGTGCCGTACGCCGATGCGGCTGCGGCGCTCGGAGTCGCTGATCCGCCGCCGTGCCATCGTCGTCGCCCGGTCGTTCAGTCGCGGTGCGACTTGCCGGGCAGGTCGAGCATCCGCTGCAGGGCCACCAGTGCGTCGGCCTCGGTGTCGGGGTCGACGGTGACGCGGTTGACCACCGTGCCGGACGCCAGGTTCTCGAGCGCCCAGACGAGGTGGGGGAGGTCGATGCGGTTCATCGTCGAGCAGTAGCAGACGTTGCGGTCGAGGAAGACGATCGTCTTGTCGGGGTGGGCGTCGGCCAGCCGCTTGACCAGGTTGAGCTCGGTGCCGATGGCCCACACGGTGCCGGGCTCGGCAGCCTCGATGGTCTTGATGATGAACTCGGTGGAGCCGACGAGGTCGGCCTTGAGCACCACCTCGTGCTTGCACTCGGGGTGCACGAGCACGTTGATGCCGGGGTGCTTGGCCCGGAGCTCGTCGACGACGTCCTCGGAGAAGCGGCCGTGCACCGAGCAGTGGCCCTTCCACAGGATCATGCGCGCCCGCTGCAGCTCCTCGGCGCTCAGGCCGCCACCCGGCTGCAGCGGGTCCCACACGACGCACTCGTCGAGGCCGATGCCCATCTGGAGCACCGCCGTGTTGCGACCGAGGTGCTGGTCGGGGAGGAACAGGACCTTGGCGTCGGGCTTCCGGGCGAAGGCCCAGTCGAGCGCCACGTCGGCGTTGGAGGAGGTGCAGACCAGACCGCCGTTGCGCCCGCAGAACGCCTTGATGTCGGCGCTGGAGTTCATGTAGGTCACCGGGACGACGAGGTCCTGGATGCCGGCGTCAGCCATCGCGTCCCAGGCGTCCTCGACCTGGCGGAGGCGTGCCATGTCGGCCATCGAGCAGCCGGCGGCGAGGTCGGGGAGGACCACCTGCTGGTCGGGCGAGGTGAGGATGTCGGCCGACTCGGCCATGAAGTGGACGCCGCAGAAGACGATGAACTCCGCGTCCGGGCGGGCCGCTGCATCGCGGGCGAGCTTGAACGAGTCGCCGGTGACGTCGGCGAACTGGATGACCTCGTCGCGCTGGTAGTGGTGGCCGAGCACGAAGACCCGCTCGCCCAGCGCCTCCTTGGCCGCGCGGGCCCGGGCGACCAGGTCGGGGTCGGATGCCGCCGGCAGGTCACCGGGGCACTCGACGCCGCGCTCGGCGTCGAGGTCGCGGCCCTTGCCGAGGGGGAGGAGCGGCAGGTCGACGAGACTCATGTCCTCATCCTAGGAGGGGGCGCGGACCCGTGAGGCGGGGTGCCATGCTTCGGCCATGCCACGACGCGGAGAGGTGCTTGCCCTGGTGCAGGCCGGGGGCCAGGGGTCCCGGATGGACGTGCTGACCCGCGAGCGGGCCAAGCCCGACCTGCCCTACGGCGGGGTCCACCGGCTGATCGACTTCGCCATGTCGGGCCTGGTGCACGCCGACCTGGCTGACGTGTGGGTGTCGCTGGAGTACCAGGTGACCTCGATCGACGACTACCTCTCGGGGGGCCGTCCCTGGAGCCTGGACCGCAACCGCGGCGGGTTCCGCCGGATCGTCCCGCAGACCGGCACCGGGCCGGCGACGGAGAGCGGCTTCGCGCACGGCAACGGCGACCTGCTGCTGCGGACGTCCGCCGACATCGAGGCCTTCGGAGCGCCGACGCTCGTCGTGTGCAGCGCCGACCACGTCTTCAACATGGACCTCGCCCCGGTCGTCGAGGAGCACGTGGCCGCCGGCCGCGTCGCCACCGTGCTGACCAGCGAGGTCAGCAAGAAGGACGCCTCGGACAACGTCGTCGTCCTCGCCGGTCGCGACGGGACCATCACCGGGGTCGAGCACAAGCCGTCCCGTCCGTCGTCCGGCACCGTCGCGACGGAGATCTTCGTGTACGACACCGGGGTGCTGCTCGAGACGCTTCGTGACCTGCGGCGTGAGCTGTCCGGTGAGCACGACGACGGCGACAGTGGCATCGGTGACTTCGGCGAGCACCTGCTCCCGCGCCTCGTCGAGACCGGCAGGACGGCGGCGGTGCCGCTGACGGGGTACTGGCGCGACGTCGGGCAGCCCGGCCTCTACCTCCAGTCCCACCGTGACCTCATCGCCGGCAAGGTGGACGTGTTCGACCACCCCGGCCGGCCGGTGATCTCCCACTGGCCCGATCGTCCGGCCGCCCGCGTGCGCGGGACGGGCGCGCTGCACGACTCGCTGCTCTCGCCCGGCGCGGACGTCTCCGGCCTCGTCGTGGGCAGCGTCCTGGGCCCCGGCGTCGTGGTGGAGAAGGGCGCCGAGGTCCACGACAGCGTGGTGATGGAGGACTGCGTCATCCGCGCCGGCTCCGTGGTTCGCACCACCGTCCTCGACGAGCGCTGCGAGGTGAGCGCGAAGGCCCGCGTCGGCGCGGAGACGGCGCGCCGGGTGGCACACGATGACGACCTCGTGCTCGTGGGCCGGGACTCGACGGTGTCGGGCGCCGTGGCGGCCGGAGCGCGCCTCGAGCCGGGCTCGGCGACCTGACCCCGACCTGAGCCTGGCCCAGATCTGACCTGGCCGCTGGCAGCGGCCGGCTGTGGCTAGAGCAGCGAGCCGTGGTGGAGGTAGGGGGCCGGCGGCTTCATCCGGCGCAGGCACAGGTAGCCGTTGGTGTAGATCGCCAGCCGCGCCGCCAGGCCCACGTCCAGCGCCCACGCGTTGGCCGCGGTGATGTGGCGGACCTCGACGTGCCCTCCTGGGGTCGAGGAGGCCAGCGCCTCCCACATCAGCCCCGACGCCGTACGGCGGTTGGTGGCCGCGACCAGCACGGGGACGCCGTCGTCGTCGACGTAGGCGTAGCCCGACCCGGTCGAGTGGTCGGTGACGACGAGCCTGAACTGCGCGAGCAGCAGCTCGTGGTCGCCGAGGTGGGCCGCGCCACGCGTACGCCGGTCGACGGAGTCCATCAGGTCCACGTCGCTCGCCGTCCCCTCGCGGACCCGGTCCACGACCGGGATCGCGCTGCGGTCGACGACGCCGGTGAGCATCATCTGCGGGTGCAGGTCGAAGCCGGCAAGCCGGTAGCGGCGTACGGCGCCCGGGTCGGCGCTGGCGGCGAACATGCCGCGCAGGCACCCCCGTCCGTGGTGCAGCGCCGCGGCCATCAGCTCGGTGCCGATGCCCTGGCCCTGGTGCTCGGGCCGCACCGCGAACGAGGCGAGGATCCACATCAGCTCGCGCACCCGGGACACCGCACCGCCGACGACCTCGCCGTCGACTTCAGCGACCCAGCAGCCGCCCGGGTCGGTGACGAGCGCCCGCCCGGTCCGCCGGACCCAGTGGTCGTTGCGGGCGGCGGGACGTCGTACGGGGTCGGGCCAGGCGCGCTGGTGGGTGCGGGTGTCGACCTCGTGGTAGGAGGTCGCGGTGATCTCGGCGAACGCCGCGAGGTCCTCCTCACGCATCGGCCGGACGACCGGCGCGCTCACGACACGTGCGCGGCGTAGCGCGTGAGCAGGTCCTCCCAGTGCGTGAACTTCTCGCGCACCTCCTCGGTGCCGGGGGTCCAGCCGCTGTGCACGAGCCGCACCTGGGAGCCCTCGGGGGCCTCGGTGAAGCGCACGTCGAGCACGGTCGCCTCGTCCTCGGGGTGCCAGAGCCAGAGCTCCTGGATGTAGTGGCCGATCGGGTCCCACTGCATCACCCGGCCCCAGACGTACTGCTCGTCGCCGTGCACCGACGCGACGGGACCGTTGGGGTCGATGGCGATGCCGGTGAAGGTGGGTGGCTCGGGGCTGAGCAGGGGGTCCCACCACTCGCCCATCTGGGCCGTGAAGCCGACGAAGGCCTCCGTCGGGGTCACCGGGACCGTGATCTCGGCGACGATGGGATCGAGTGTCATGCCGCAAGCATGCCGGACGGACCCACTGCAAGGATGCAGCCATGCGCGTGCTGATCGCCCCGGACAAGTTCGCCGGCACCCTGACCGCGGTGCAGGCCGCCGAGGCGGTCGCCGAGGGCTGGCGCCGGCACGCGCCCGACGACGAGCTCGACCTCGCTCCGATGGCCGACGGGGGACCGGGATTCGTCGACGTGCTGCACGCCGCCCTCGGCGGATCGCTCGACGCCGTGACCGTGAACGGACCGCACGGCGCCCCGGTGCCCGCGGTCGTGCTGCGGGTGGGGGAGACGGCGTACGTCGAGAGCGCGCAGGCCGCCGGGCTGCACCTGGTGTCGGGCCCGGTGGAGACCGCCTCGAGCGCCGGCGTCGGCGAGCTGGTGCTCGCGGCGGTTGCCGGTGGCGCCCGCACCGTCGTGGTCGGGCTCGGCGGCACCGGGACCAATGACGGCGGAGCGGGCGTCCTCGCCGCCCTGGGCGCGGTCTCGGACGGGGTCCTCGACGGCGGAGCCGCCCCGCTGGCGTCGGTGACCTCGGTGGACCTGTCCGCGGCGCGCGCGCGGCTGGCGGGTGTCACGCTCGTCGCCGCCAGCGACGTCGACAACCCGCTCACCGGGCTCTTCGGGGCCACCAAGACCTTCGGTCCGCAGAAGGGCGTCAGCGAGGACCGCATCGCCGAGGTGGACGGGTGGCTCCAGGCCTTCGCCACGGCCACCGATCGGCGTACGTCGCTCGAGAAGGGCGCCGGTGCCGCCGGCGGCATCGGCTACGCGCTCCTGGCCCTCGGCGCGACCCGGGAGCCCGGCATCGAGCTCGTCGCCTCCGCGGTCTCCCTGGCCGCGCGCGCCCGGGCCGCCGACCTCGTGGTCACCGGTGAGGGCGCCTTCGACTTCTCCAGCCGGGCCGGGAAGGTCCCCTACGGGGTGGCCGCCGTCGCCTCCGAAGCCCTCCGCCCCTGCATCGCCCTCGCCGGCCAGGTGCTGGTCGGCTCCCGCGAGATGCGCGCCCTCGGCATCGAGTCGGCGTACTCCCTCGTCGACCTCGTGGGGGAGGAGCGCGCCCTCGGCGCCCCCGCCGAGGCCCTCGCCGACCTCGCCGCCCGCGTCGCGCGCACCTGGTCGCGCTGACCCCCTCCCGGTGTTGCTCCGTTGCCGCCTGAGGGTGGCGGCAGATTGCACGTTTGGATGCTGACGACGCGCGACCTGCCGCCACCACCGCTTGTCGGCCGACGAAGGTGGCGGCCCATCGCAGTTTCGAGAGCCGTCAACGTGCAACGTGCCGCCACCACCGCGCACGGGCAACCGGGCCACCGGACGTCCACAGAGCCTCGGTTAGGAGGGTTGTCCACAGCAACGACTCAGCCGTCGCGACAGCCAGACCCCGGCGCGGCGAACGTCGAGGCATGGATGAGGCCGACGCCGTCCGGGGACATCGACGCGGGGCGATGTGGAGCGCCGTGACGTACGGGGTGCACAGGTCTGCAGGTCGCGCACCGTCGAGCGAGCATCCTCCGCGCTGGGACGAGCACGACCTGGCCGGCTGGCAGCTCCTGATGACCGACGTCGGCTGCTTCACAGGGCTCACGGCACTCGCGGTCCACGGAGTCCCGCTTCCTCCGCTGCCAGAGGCGTGCCCCGTCTTCATGGCCATGGCAAAGGACGACCCACGACCGATGCGGGACGGCGTGCACACAAGCCGCCACATTCGGCCGGTGGAGCACGTCATCGTTCGCGGGTTGCGCGTGGCAACGGTTGGCGAGGCGCTCACGGCGGCGGCGCGATGGGTCGGTGTCGTCGACCTGGTCGCGCTGATCGACGCTGCGATCTTCCTCGAGCTTGTCTCGTTGGTGGAGCTGCAAGCGATCGCGACGACACGACGGCCGGGTTCCCGCCGGTTGCGAGCGGCCCTGCCCCTGGTGGACGGGCGCGCCGAGTCCCTGTGGGAGTCGCTCCTCCGGCTCCTCCATGTCGTGTGCGACATCGAGGTGGAGCCGCAGTGGCTGCTCGTCGACGACGACGGGGTCGTCGTAGCACGAGCCGATCTGTGGGTCGTCGGGACGACCGCGCTACACGAGTACGACGGCGACGAGCACGAGAAGGCGCCGCGTCGAGTGGGCGACCGGCGACGTGATCGCCGAGTTGATCGGCAGAGCTTTGTCCGCCGTGGGTACACGTCAGGAGACGTCATTCACAGGGCGGTGACGATCCTCGAGGACGCCGACCGCTCGCTCGGACGGCCGCACGACCCCACCCGGATCCGGGAATGGCACCGGCTCCTGCGGGACTCACTGTTCACCCCGGCGGGGAGGGTCGCCTTCCTCGCCCGGATCCCCGTCGCCCCGCCTCGGCGGCGTACCGCCTGACGGTGGCGGCAGGTGGCACCTGGCCGTGCCGGTTACCCGCAGTGTGCCGCCACCATCGACGGTCGGTCTTCGTGGGTGGCGGCAGATGGCGGCTCAGAGGTCGTTCCGAGAGCGATGTGCCGCCATCGTCGATGTCGTACGCCACCGGGGTCGCCCGCCGGGCGCTGAGGTGTCCACCCGAGCACGACCACGGGGAATATCCGCCGGTGTGCGACCATTGAGGCAAGCAGTACCCGAGACTTCTGGAGTGATGAGATGACCGAGCAGGTCGAGACCACTGAGCGCCGCACCGACCAGATCAACCTCTCCGCTGTCGCCGCCGGCAAGGTGAAGAGCCTCCTCGAGCAGGAGGGTCGCGACGACCTGGCCCTGCGGATCTCCGTGCAGCCGGGTGGCTGCTCGGGCCTCCGCTACCAGCTCTTCTTCGACGAGCGCACTCTCGACGGCGACGTGACCACCGACTTCGACGGCGTGACCGTGGTCGTCGACCGGATGAGCGTCCCCTACCTCAACGGTGCCGAGATCGACTTCGTCGACACCATCGAGAAGCAGGGCTTCACGATCGACAACCCCAACGCCACCGGCTCCTGCGCCTGCGGCGACTCGTTCCACTGATCTGACGCAGCGAAGGGCCCCAGCCGACCGGCTGGGGCCCTTCGTCGTACGTCGGAGTGGCCGGCGAGGTCAGTCGGGCTCAGTCCAGGTGCAGGTGCAGCGCGTTGGCGATCCGGGCGGCGGCGTCGGAGACGCGGATCTCGCGCTTGGCCACCTCGGCCGGGTAGTCGTCGAAGCGCAGGCTCGGGGCGGGCGACACGGCGGCCTGGGCCGCGCGCTCGAGGCGGCTCTGGAGGCCGAGGTTGCGGCTGGTCTCGCGACCGTCGGCGGCCATCTCGGCGGGGGTGCCCAGCTCGTCGCTGAAGAGGGGTGCGGGGCGTCGTGACGTCGTCATGGGGACGACGCTATTGGCTACTGATGCGTATCCCGAGCCGTACTGCGAGGTAGTGTCTCGCGGCGTGTCCCTCCTCGTTGCCGGATCCATCGCGACCGACCACCTGATGTCCTTCCCGGGCAAGTTCGCCGACAGCCTGGTGGTCGACCAGCTCGACAAGCTCTCGGTGTCCTTCCTGGTCGAGGAGCTGGAGGTGCGCCGCGGCGGCTGTGCCGCCAACATCTGCTTCGGACTGGGCAACCTGGGCCTGCGTCCGGTGCTGGTGGGAGCGGTCGGCGAGGACTTCGCCGAGTACCGCTCCTGGCTCGAGCGGCACAACGTCGACTGCGACTCGGTGCACGTCTCGGAGACCAAGCACACCGCCCGGTTCGTGTGCACCAACGACACCGCGCACGCGCAGATCGCCAGCTTCTACGCCGGCGCCATGAGCGAGTCGCGCGAGATCGAGCTCAAGCCGATCGTGGACCGCGTCGGCGCCCCCGACTACGTGATCATCGGCCCGGACGACCCGGAGGGGATGCTGCGCCACACCGAGGAGTGCCGCCAGCGGGGCTACCGCTTCCTCGCCGACCCCTCGCAGCAGCTCGCGTTCGGCGACGGCGACCTCATCCGGCCCCTCATCGACGGCGCGGACATCCTGTTCTCCAACGAGTACGAGGCCAGCCTGATCACCCAGAAGACCGGGTGGAGCCGCGACGAGATCCTCTCGCGCGTCGGCACGTGGGTCGTGACCCTCGGCCCCGCCGGCGTCCGGATCGACCGCGAGGGCGAGGAGTCGATCGTCGTCGGCGCCGTCCCCGAGATCGCCAAGGTCGAGCCGACCGGCGTCGGCGACGCCTTCCGCGCGGGCTTCCTCGCGGCCCTCACCTGGGGCCTCGGCCACGAGCGTGCCGCCCAGCTCGGCTGCCTCCTCGCGGTCCACGTGGTGGAGAAGGTCGGCACCCAGGAGTACGAGATCGCCCGCGGCGCGTTCCTCGAGCGGTGCGCGAAGACGTACGGCGACGACGCCGCCGCTGACTTCGAGCCGCACCTGCGCACCATCCGGCCGTGATCGTCGGCCCGCGACGCCTCAGCTGACGCGTCGTACGACGTAGCGCGGGGCGCCGTCCTCGGCGACGTCTGCGCCGACGTAGTCCTGCGCCTTCATCCGGCACCAGGCCGGTACGTCGACCGCCGCGGCCGGGTCGTGGGCGACCACCGCCAGGAGCTCGCCGACCCCGACGTCACCGAGGTGACGCGCGAGCTCGATGACCGGCATCGGGCACGGCATCGCCCGGCAGTCCAGCTCGAGCGCGACGTCCCGGGGCCCGCCGGGGGAGGCGTTCACAGGCCCACCCGCGACCGGATCTCGGCGACCACCTCGGGCAGCACGTCGCAGAAGGCGGCGACGTCGGCACGCGTGGTGTCGCGCTGCAGCGAGAGCCGGACGTTGCCGTGGGTGAGCACGCCCATCGCCTCCAGCACGTGGCTCGGGGTCAGCGTCGAGGCGGTGCACGCGGAGCCGCTGGCGATGCCGAAGCCGCGCCGGTCGAGCTCGGTGACGAGCGCCTCGCCGTCGACGTAGAGGCAGGAGAACGTCACCAGGTGGGGGAGACGCCGGTCGGGGTCGCCGACGACCTCGACGTCGGGCACCTCCGCGGCCACCCGGCGCCGTACGACGTCCACGAGCGCGTGCTGGCGCCGGTTGACCTCGTCGCGCTCAGCCACCACCGCCTGCAGCGAGGCCGCAGCCGCGAGGACGGCGGGGACGTTCTCGAAGCCGGTCGAGCGCTCGTCTACGCGGTCGTCGCCGGGGAAGGGGTTGCGCCATCGGGCCCGCTTGCGGACCAGCAGCACGCCGACACCCGCCGGGCCGCCCCACTTGTGCGCCGACCCCGCGGCGGCCGTCCAGCCTGCCGGCAGGGGCAGACGGCCCATCGAGGCGCAGGCGTCGGTGAAGAGCGGGACGTCGTCGGGAAGCTGGAGGGCACCGACGTCCTGGATGGTGCCGACCTCGTGGTTCGCCGTCTGGAGCGCGACGACCCCGGTGCGGGGGGAGCACGCCCTCTCGACGAGGTCGCCGTCAGGGACGCGCCCGTCACCTTCGACGCCGACCTCGGACGACTCGGCGCCCCACGTCACGGCGTGCCGCACTGCGGAGTGCTCCACGGCCGAGTGGACGACCACGGGGCCGCGGCGAGAGCCCCTCACCAGGCCCAGCAGCCCCAGGTGGACCGCGTGCGTGCCGCTCGGGGTGAAGGTCACCTCGTCGGGCCGTACGCCCAGCGCGTCGGCGGTCGCCTCCCGGGCGTTGTCGAGCAGCAGCCGCGCCTCGCGCCCGGCGCGGTGCAGCCGGCGCGGGTCGGCGTACCCCCGGTCGAGGGCGGCCTGGAGCACCTCACGCGCCGCCGGGTGCAGCGGCGCCGAGGACGCGCTGTCGAGGTCGGCGGGCCCGTGCGCAGGGGCAGTCACAGGGGCAACTTATGCCACGTGGAGCCGCCTCGGCGCGGGCGGACAGACCCTGACCAGCGCAGATCGGCCGACACCCGACCCTGCCCCGCACGACGCGGCCAGTTGGGGATACCCTCTGTTCTGTCGAGAAGGACCGAGAGAGAGGCTCGTCAGTGGGTCTGCAAGTCCCCAAGCTTTCGGGCGCGCCCGTGCGGCGCACCCTGAGGGTCGCGCTGCTGGGCGTGGCGATGCTGGTGCTGGCCGGGTGTTCCGAGGCCGACCAGCACCAGATCCGCAACCTCGCGATGCCCGACCGCGCCAGCGCTGAAGGTCCCTACACCTACGAGCTGTGGAAGTGGGCCTGGGTCGCCGCCATGGTGACCGGCGTCATCGTCTGGGGCCTCATCTTCTACGCGGTGGTCAAGTTCCGTCGCCGCAGCGACGACGAGGTGCCGCGGCAGACGCGCTACAACCTGCCGCTCGAGGTCTTCTACACGATCGCCCCGGTCCTGATGTGCGTGGTGTTCTTCTTCCACACCGTCCGGGTCCAGGACGAGGTCCTCAACATCGACCCCGAGCCCGACATGACCGTCGAGGTGCTCGGCCAGCAGTGGTCGTGGACCTTCAACCACGGCGTCGGCGAGCAGGACCCGTCGGCCGAGGCCACGGGCGACGACTTCGCCTACGGCTCCTACGTCTACACGTCCGGCACCGGCGCCCAGATCCCGACGCTCGTGCTGCCGGTCGACCAGACCATCCAGTTCAACCTCCACTCGCCCGACGTGATCCACGACTTCGGCGTCCCGTCGTTCCTCGTGAAGATGGACGTCATCCCCGGCCGGGTCAACAGGCTCCAGGTCACCCCGACCGTCGAGGGCACCTACGCCGGCAAGTGCTACGAGCTCTGCGGTGTCTCCCACTCGCGGATGCTCTTCAACGTCGAGGTCGTCAGCCAGGACGAGTACGACGCCTACCTCGGCGAGCTGGCCGACGCCGGCAACACCACCGAGCTGCCCATCCTCGGCGGCGACTACGTCCGCGAGCAGGCGGGTCTCGAGGACGATTCGGAAGGACACAGCGAGTGAGCGCCCCCACCACGTCCCGGCCGGAAGCGGCGACGCCGCCCCCGGAGCCCAGGAAGCGTCTCGGCGAGCAGGCCGTGCGCATCATGACCACGACCGATCACAAGCTGATCGGCAAGATGTACCTGATCACGTCGTTCGCGTGGTTCGTCATCGCCGGCATCATGGCCATGCTGATCCGCTCCGAGCTGGCCTACCCCGGGCAGCAGATCGTCAACGACCAGCTCTACAACCAGCTGTTCACGATGCACGGCACGATCATGCTGCTGCTCTTCGCGACGCCGCTGTTCTTCGGCTTCGCCAACGTGATCATGCCGCTGCAGATCGGCGCGCCCGACGTCGCGTTCCCGCGCCTCAACATGTTCAGCTACTGGCTGTTCCTGTTCGGCGGCCTGATCGCCGCGTCCGGCTTCCTGACGCCCTCGGGTGCCGCCGACTTCGGCTGGTTCGCCTACACGCCGCTGTCCGACGCCGTACGTAGCCCGGGCGTGGGTGGCGACCTGTGGATCATGGGCCTCTGGATGGCCGGTCTCGGCTCCATCCTCGGTGGCGTCAACTTCATCACCACGATCATCTGCATGCGCGCACCCGGCATGACCATGTTCCGGATGCCGATCTTCGTGTGGAACACGCTGATCACCAGCATGCTCGTGATCATGGTGTTCCCGATCCTCGCGGGCGCACTGCTCTCGCTGGAGGCCGACCGGATCCTCGGGGCCCACGTCTTCGACCCGTCGCACGGCGGCCCGATCCTGTGGCAGCACCTGTTCTGGTTCTTCGGCCACCCCGAGGTCTACATCATCGCGCTGCCGTTCTTCGGCATCGTCTCGGAGATCCTCCCGGTCTTCAGCCGCAAGCCGATCTTCGGCTACGTCGGCCTGGTCGCGGCGACCCTCGGCATCGCGATGCTCTCCGTCGCCGTGTGGGCCCACCACATGTTCGTCACCGGTGCGGTCGACCTGCCGTTCTTCTCCGGCATGACGTTCCTGATCGCGGTGCCCACAGGAGTGAAGTTCTTCAACTGGATCGGCACGATGTGGGGTGGATCGGTGTCGTTCGACACCCCCATGCTGTGGTCGATCGGCTTCCTCGTGACCTTCCTCTTCGGCGGCCTCACCGGCGTCATCCTGGCCAGCCCGCCGCTCGACTTCCACGTCTCGGACTCCTACTTCGTGGTGGCGCACTTCCACTACGTCGTCTTCGGCACCGTGGTGTTCGCGATGTTCGCCGGGTTCTACTTCTGGTGGCCCAAGATGACCGGCCGGATGCTCGACGAGCGCCTCGGCAAGGTCCACTTCTGGATCCTGTTCGTCGGCTTCCACACCACCTTCCTCGTCCAGCACTGGCTGGGTGTCGAGGGCATGCCGCGTCGCTACGCCGACTACCTGCCCGAGGACGGCTTCACCACGCTCAACCAGATCTCCACGGTGGGCTCGTTCCTCCTGGCGGCCTCGACCCTGCCGTTCTTCCTGAACGTCTACCTCTCGGCCAAGGCGCCGAAGGTCACCGTGGACGACCCGTGGGGCTGGGGCCGCTCGCTCGAGTGGGCGACCAGCTGCCCGCCCCCGCGCCACAACTTCCACATGCTGCCGCGCATCCGATCGGAGTCGCCCGCCTTCGACCTGCACCACCCCGAGGTGGCGCTGCTCGAGCTCGACGACAACCCGGCCGAGAGCAACGGCGACGTCGCCGACGCCCCTGAGGTGCACGGCCGCGAGGAGATGCTGCGCGAGCGCGCCGACCTGCCGGTCGACCGCACCGACGAGGAGAGGGACCGATGAAGGCCGAGGCATGGATCTTCGGGATCACCACCGTGTTCGTGGCGGTGGTCGCCCCGGGCTACTGGTTCCTCTCCGGGGACTGGACCGGCACCTCCGCGCTGGTGATGACCGCGCTCCTGACCGCGATGATCACCCTCTACCTCGGCTTCCACGCCTCGCGCATGGACCCGCGCCCGGAGGACCGCAAGGAGGGTGAGATCGCCGAGGGCGCCGGCGAGCTGGGGTTCTTCCCGCCCTACTCCTGGTGGCCGCTGTGGTGCGCCCTCGCCCTCGGCGTGATCGTCTACGGCACCGCGATGGCGGCCTGGTGGCTGGTCATCATCGGCTTCACCGCCGGTGCGGTCGTGACCTGCGGGTTCGTCTTCGAGTACTACCGGGGCGAGCACGCCCACTGAGCCCTCGTTGCAGGGCTGGCCCTCGTGGCAATTCTGGAAGAGCCCCTCCGCGTCGTACGCTGGACGGGTTCTTCCGTTCCACCGCCCGTGAGGGTGGGCAACCCTGGGGGTCACGTCGCATGCGCTCACGCGCGCTCCGGTCCACGCGTCCCGCGCATCGTCGTACGACGGCCGCGGCGGCGCTCCTGACGCTGTCCGCCGGCCTCGCCGCCTGCAGCAGCGGCACGACGCCCGGTGACGACTCCCGGCCCGGCTCCGGGGACGCCCCAGGCGCCACCCAGGCCGCCGACCCGGTCGACCCGGTCCGGTTGACGACCAGCTTCACCGACGCGGGCGCCGTGCCGATCGACGCTCCGGTCACCGTGTCCGCGACCGGCGGTGAGCTGTCCGACGTACGCGTGACGTCGGCCGTCGGTCCGGTCGAGGGTCGCGTCGCGGGCGGCACCTGGACCTCGACCTCCCGCCTCGAGCCCGGCACCGACTACCGGATCACCGCCTCGGCGTCCCGGTCCGACGGCCAGGCCGTCGAGCGCACGCGTGGCTTCCGCACCGTCGACCTGACCCTCGACGAGCAGACGTTCGCCGCGGTCGCTCCGCTCGACGGCGAGACCGTCGGCGTCGGCATGCCCGTGGTGGTGACCTTCGACCTGCCCGTCACCGACCGGGCGCTGTTCGAGAAGCACATGACGGTGACCAGCACGCCTGCCCAGAAGGGCTCGTGGTATTGGCTGAGCGACCGCGAGGCGCACTTCCGCCCGGCCCGCTACTGGAAGGCCGGCACCGACGTGTCGGTCGACCTCGACATCAACAGCCTGCCCGCGGGCAACGGGATCTACGGTCAGGAGTCGCGCCGCGTCGACTTCCAGGTCGGTGATGCCAACATCTACAAGGTCAACGCCCAGACCCACCAGATGCAGGTCTTCAGCAACGGCAAGCTGCTCCGCACGCTCCCGATCACGACCGGCAAGCCGGGCTTCACCACCCGCTCGGGGGTGAAGGTGATTATGGAGAAGTTCGAGTCCCGGCGGATGAACTCCGAGACCGTCGGCATCAACCGCGACAGCCCCGAGGCCTGGGACATCGACGACGTGCGCTGGGCGATGCGGCTCACGTACTCCGGCGAGTTCATCCACGCTGCGCCGTGGTCGGTGGGCTCGCAGGGCTCCGCCAACGTCTCGCACGGCTGCACGGGCATGTCGACCGCCGACGCCGGCTGGCTCTACGCGATGAGCCGACGCGGCGACGTCGTCGAGTACACCGGCACCGACCGCCCGATGACCCTCGAGAACGGCTACGGCGACTGGAACCTCGCTCCCGCCGACTGGAAGCAGGGCTCGGCGCTCAGCTGACGGCCGCCGACCACCCAGGCGCACCTCGAGCGGTGCGTGGAGCAACTTCTGCTGGCCAGGAACATGTCTCACGCACCGCTGTGCGGGGGATGTCGTACGTCGAACCCCGAGCGGTGCGTGAGGCAGCTTCCGGCGGCCCGGAACATGTCTCACGCACCGCTGCGCCGCGGGTTGTACCTCGGCGCCCCTCCGAGCGGTGCGTGAGGCAGCTTTTGGCGGCCCGGAACGTGTCTCACGCACCGCTGCCGCGCGGGTCGTACGTCAGCGCTCGCGCGGTCGATGTGGGGGAGGGGAGAGGCCGGAGACAACGACGAGGGCCCGCCGGGAAGTTCCCGGCGGGCCCTCGTGCAGGTCGTACGACGATCAGTGGTCGCGCAGCGGCACCTCGTCGGTGTCGCGGAGGCGGTGGTCGTCGAACTGGTGACCGTCGACCGGGTGGTCGAGCCCCGCCTGGAGCTCGGCCTCGTGCTCGGCGTGGTGGTGCGCCTCCTCGAGCTCGGCCCGCGTGGGCTTCTGCACGTTGTGGCTGTACATCCACGACGAGAGCTTGGCCCGCAGCTTCTCCGAGCGCGAGTTGGGCGCGGCCACGCCGGAGGCGTCGGTGTCGCTACCGACCGTGAATACCTCGTCGCGGTCACGCGCGGTGAGGGTGTAGGCGGTCGTCTCGTTGATCGGCAGATGCCGCTCGGCGTACTGGCCCTCGGGGGAGCGGGTAATGATGCCCGTCTCGTAGCCGTGGAGCAGCTTCTCGTTGTCGTGGCGCTGCAGTGAGATGCACCAGCGTCGCGTGATCCAGAACGCCAGGAGCGGGCCGAGGAAGATGGCCACGCGCATGAAGTACGTGATCTGGTTGATGCTCAGGTCGAGCTTGATCGCGATGATGTCGTTGCCGCCCGCGGCCCAGGCGAGGCCGTAGAAGGTCATCAGCGACACCATGACCGCCGTACGCGTTGGCGCGTTGCGCGGGCGCTGGAGCAGGTGGTGGTCGCGCTTGTCGCCGGTGATCCAGCCCTCGATGAAGGGCAGCAGCATCAGCACGACCAGCATCAGCGGGGGCACGATGAGGATTGGCAGCATCACGTTCCACGAGATCGTGTAGCCGAAGATCACCGACTCCCAGCCGGTCGGGATGATGCGAAGGAGGCCGTCGGGCCAGCCCATGTACCAGTCGGGCTGCGATCCGGCCGTCACCTTGGTCGGGTCGTAGGGACCGAACTTCCACACCGGGTTGATCGACATCAGGCCGCCCATGATGGCGATGACGCCGAAGACCATGAAGAAGAAGCCACCGGCCTTCGCGGCGTACACCGGGAGCATCGGGAAGCCGACGACGTTCTGCTCGGTGCGGCCAGGGCCGGGCCACTGCGTGTGCTTGTGGTAGACGAGCAGCAGCATGTGAGCGGCGATGAGCGCCAGCAGGATGCCCGGGATCAGCAGCACGTGGATGATGTAGAGGCGCGGGATGATCGACTCGCCCGGGAACTCGCCACCGAACAGCAGGAACGACATGTAGCTGCCGGCGACCGGGGTCGCCTTGAGGAAGCCGTCAGCCGCCCGGACGCCGGTGCCCGAGAGCAGGTCGTCGGGGAGCGAGTAGCCGGTGAAGCCCTCAAGGGTGCCGAGGAGCAGCAGCAGGCAGCCGATGACCCAGTTGAGCTCACGGGGCTTGCGGTAGGCGCCGGTGAAGGCCACGCGGAGGAGGTGGACCATCATCGAGGCGATGAAGATCGCCGCCGCCCAGTGGTGCATCTGACGCATCAGCAGGCCGCCGCGCACGTCGAACGAGATGTGCAGGGTCGAGGCCATCGACTCCGACATCCCCACGCCGCGCAGCTGGTCGTAGGAGCCCTCGTAGGTGATGTGACCCATGGACGGGTTGAACCACAGGGTCAGGAAGACACCGGTGAGCAGCAGGACCACGAAGCTCCACAGGGCGATCTCGCCCAGCATGAAGGACCAGTGGTCGGGGAAGACCTTGCGCAGGTTCTTCTTCATCGCCGTGGCGAGGCCGAGGCGGTCGTCTGCCCACGAGGCCAGCGAGCCGGCAGGTCCGGGCTTGGACGCGGTGGCGGCGTCGGTGCGGTTGCTCGTCGCCACCTTGCTGGTGTCGATGCTCACAGCTTCTCACGCTCCCAGAAACTTGCCCCGATGGGCTCGGTGAAGTCGCTCTGCGCGACCAGGTAGCCCTCGTCGTCCACTGCCAGGGGCAGCTGGGGGAGGGGGCGGGCAGCCGGACCGAAGACCACCCGAGCGTGGTCGGCGAGGTCGAAGGTCGACTGGTGGCACGGGCACAGCACGTGGTGGGTGGTGCGCTCGTAGAGGGAGATCGGGCAGCCCACGTGGGTGCAGATCTTCGAGTAGCAGATGATTCCGTCGACGGTCCACTTCTCGCGGCCCTCGAGCGGGGTGATCTCGTCGGGGTCCATCCGGACGATGATGATGGCGGCCTTGGCCTTCTCGGCCTGCTCCTCCGCGCCGTGGAGCTCGGGGTAGCCGTTCTCCTCGGACGGGAACATCGCCTCGGCGGTGCCGTTGATGAGGTCGCCCATCTCGATCTCGCTGGCGAGGATGGGGGTGCCGACGACGTCGCGCACCAGGCGCATGCCCGGCTCCCAGATGGTGTGCGCGAGCTTGTCGATGTCGAGCTCGTCGCCGGGAGCGAGGTCGCGCAGCAGCACCACGGCAGGCAGGCCCAGCACGCCGACGGCGCCGAGCATCGTGTTGCGCACGAGCGGGCGTCGGCCGATGCCGGCTTCGGCGAGGCCGTCGTTGAGGGCCTTGACGGTGGCGTCGCGGTCCTCCTGCGGGGATGCGGCGGGGTGGCGCATCTCGACCATCTCGTGGTCGGCCATCAGCTTGCGGGCCAGGTGGATGATGCCCGTGCCGATGAGCAGCAGGCTCAGTCCGAGCGTCAGCCCGAGCGTGATCGTCGACGCGCCCAGACCGGCGAAGGTGTCCCAGTTGTCGCCAACCTCGAAGGAGAAGTAGGCGACCACGAAGAGGACGGCGAAGACCATCGCGGCGATGAACATCGCGGCGATCTGCCGCTCGGCCCGCTTCTCGGCCTTGGGGTCGACGTCGGTGGGGCGCCACGTGTGTGCCGGGAGGCCCGGGTCGGCGATCGGCTCGGCCTCGCGGTGCGTGGGCACGTGCGTGTCGTACGGCACCGGGGTGCCGTCGGGCGCGTTGACCGGGTGCTCCGGCGTCGAGGAGTTGTCGTTGCTCACGCGTTCACCTTGCTCTTCTTGCTGCGGGTGGTGTGCGAGGCGATCCAGACTGCTGCGCCCACCAGTCCACCGATGCCGACCACCCAGGCGAAGAGGCCTTCAGACACCGGGCCCAGTCCGCCCAGCGTGAAGCCGGCGTACTCGGGGGTCTCCTCGAGACTACCGAGGTAGGCAATGACGTCGCGCTTCTCCTCGGGGGAGAGGTTGCCGTTGCTGAAGTTGGGCATCTGCTGGGGGCCGGTCAGGAGCGCCTCGTAGATGTAGCGGGGCTCGACGCCGTGGAGCGAGGGCGCGTAGCCACCGCGCGGCATCGCACCGCCGGCGCCGTTGAAGTTGTGGCACGCGGTGCAGTTGGTCAGGAAGATCTGACCACCGCGGGAGATGGCCTCCTCGCGCTCCTCCTCCGACAGGTCGTCGATGGAGTAGTCGGACTCGCTGGGGATGGCCGGGCCGGGGCCCAGCGAGGCGACGTACGCCGCCAGCGCAGCGATCTCCTCGTCGTTGAACACGACCTTCTTGCGCGGGGCCTGCTGGCCCGGGGCGGCCATCGGCATGCGACCGGTGCCGACCTGGAAGTCGACGGCCGCGGCGCCGACGCCGACCAGCGAGGGGCCGAGCTGGTAGCCGTCGCGGACGGTGGGCACGCCCTCGCCGTTCTGGCCGTGGCAGAACGAGCAGCTGGCCAGGAAGAGCTCCTTGCCCTTGGCGACCTGCTCGGTCTCGCTCGGCTGGGAGTCAGCCTGGGCGGGGGAGAAGGCCGTGTAGAGGGAGCCGCTGATCAGCAGCCCCAGGAGCAGCACGGCGAGACCCGCAAGAGGTCCCCGGCGGTGCCGGGAGAGGCGACCAGCGGTTCGGTTCAGCAAACGCACTTTTGAGTCCTTGCCAGTTGCGACGGTGTGGGCTGTCTGGGGGTGCTTACTGGATGACGTAGATCGTGAAGAACAGACCGATCCACACCACGTCGACGAAGTGCCAGTAGTAGGACACGACGATGGCGGTGACGGCTTGCTCGTGGGTGAAGCGGCGGGCCAGGTAGGTGCGGCCGAGGACGAACAGGAACGCGATCAGGCCGCCGGCCACGTGGATGCCGTGGAAGCCGGTGGTCAGGTAGAACATCGAGCCGTAGGCCGAGCTCGGGATGGTGACGCCGTGCTCGATCAGCTCGGCGTACTCAAGTGCCTGGCCGCCGATGAAGATGGCGCCCATGACGTAGGTCAGGATGAACCACTCGCGCAGGCCCCACTTGGTGAAGTTGAGCAGGCCGCCGGTGCGCCCGACCTGGCCGCGCTCGGCGGCGAAGACGCCCCACTGGCAGGCGAAGGACGAGGCGACCAGGATCGCGGTGTTGGCGGTCGAGAACGGGACGTTGAGCTTGTCCGTCTCCTGCGCCCACAGCTCGGGGCTCACCGCACGGATGGTGAAGTAGGACGCGAACAGCGCCGCGAAGAACATCAGCTCGCTCGAGAGCCAGATGATGGTGCCCACGCTGACCATGCTGGGTCGGTCGTGGTGCCCGTGCAGACGGGAGGCCGGAATCGTCGCAGTTGCTGTCGCCACGGAAGCATTATGGCCGTTGGCGGGGACAAGGGGCACCCCGACCCCCTGTGTTGCCCCGTCATAAAGTTCACAGCGTGCTCCACTCCCTCCTCGCCCTCTCCGCGGACACCGCCGAGGTCCTTCCGAGATTCACGCTCGGACGCGTCCTGACGGACTGGGGGATCGACCCGATCCCGTTCGTGGTGACCGTCTGGGCGGTCGGGCTGTACGCCGTCGGCGTGGGCGTGCTGCGCCGCCGCGGGGACCGCTGGCCGGTCGGTCGCACGCTGTCGTTTGTGGTGCTCGGGATGGGGTCCTTCGCCTTCGCCACCATGTCGGGGCTGGGCATCTACGACACCACGCTGCTGAGCGTGCACATGGTCCAGCACATGGTGCTCTCGATGGTCGTCCCGCTCGCCCTGGCGCTCGGCGCGCCCGTGACGCTCGCCCTCCGCACGCTGCCGGCGACGCCGCGGCGGTGGCTGCTGGCGGTGCTCCACTCGCGCGTGGCCAAGGTGCTGGCGTTCCCGCCGCTGGCGTTCGTGCTCTACATCGTCTCACCGTGGGCGCTGTACTTCAGCCCGTGGTACGACGCCAGCCTGAGCTCGTCCTTCGTCCACCAGATGATGCACATCCACCTCGTGCTCGTCGGCACCCTGTTCTTCTGGCCGCTGATGGGCATCGACCCGGTGCCCGGCCGCGTCAGCCCACCGTTCCGCGTCCTGCTCACGCTCATGACGCTGCCCTTCCACGCGTTCCTGGGCGTCACGATCATGGGACAGACGACGCTCATCGGGGAGGAGCACTACCTCGCGCTCCGGGAGGGGCCGATGGGGGCGTGGCTGCCGCCGGTGCTCGAGGACCAGCACCTGGCCGGGGGGATCCTCTGGGCCAGCGGTGACCTCATCGGCATCCTGTTCTTCGGGGTGCTGTTCACCCAGTGGGTGCGCTCGTCGATGAAGGAGGCCGCTCGGGAGGACCGGCGGCTCGACCTCGCTGAGCGGCGTACGCCCGCGGCCAGACCTGTGACGCATGCCTCGACGCCGGGAACCGGTGACGACGGTTACGATGCCTCTCGTGACTGACGCCGCCCGTGCCCTGAAGGTCCTCGTGTACAGCGACGACGTGAACACCCGCCAGCAGGTCATCCTGGCGCTGGGTCGCCGTCCGCACCCCGACCTCCCCGAGCTCGAGTACGTCGAGGTCGCCACCGAGCCGGTCGTCCTCCAGAACATGGACCGCGGCGACATCGACCTCGCGATCCTCGACGGCGAGGCCGTGCCCGCCGGCGGCATGGGCATCGCCAAGCAGCTCAAGGACGAGATCTACGAGTGCCCGCCCGTCGTGGTGCTCACCGGCCGCCCGCAGGACGCCTGGCTCGCCACCTGGTCGCGCGCCGAGGCCGCGGTCCCGCACCCGCTCGACCCGATCCAGCTCGCCGAGGCCGTCGTCGGCCTGCTCCGCCCGTCTGTCCCGGCCACCTCCTGACACGGCTCCGGCGCCCCCTCGGCGCGCCGATAGCCTGACCCCCATGTCCCACACCTGGCCCGACGTCCTCTCCACGCTGGTCGCCGGGGGCGACCTGTCGACCGAGCAGGCGCGATGGGCCATGGACGAGGTCTTCGCCGGCGCGGCCACCCCGGTCCAGCTCGCCGGCCTCGTGGTGGCGCTGCGCGCCAAGGGCGAGACGGTCGAGGAGGTCACCGGCATCACCGACGCGATGCTCGCCGCGGCCAACCCGATCTCGGTGTCCGGCCGCCTGCTCGACATCGTCGGCACCGGCGGTGACCGGTCGATGTCGGTCAACATCTCCACGATGGCCGCGATCGTCGCGGCCGGCGCCGGCGCGCGGGTGGTCAAGCACGGCAACCGGTCGGCGTCCTCGAAGTCCGGCTCTGCCGACGTCCTCGAGGCGCTCGGCATCCGCCTCGACCTCGCCCCCGCCCGGGTAGCCGAGGTCGCCGAGGAGGCCGGCATCACCTTCTGCTTCTCCGCCGCCTTCCACCCCGCCATGCGCCACGCTGCTGTCCCGCGTCGCGAGCTCGGAATCGCGACGACGTTCAACATCCTCGGCCCGTTGACCAACCCTGCTCGTCCCCAGGCCCAGGCCATCGGGTGCGCCGATCCGCGGATGGCGCCGGTGATGGCCGGTGTGCTCGCCGGCCGGGGCGTCGACGCCTGGGTCTTCCGCGGCGACGACGGTCTCGACGAGCTGACGACCACGACCACCTCCACCCTGTGGCGCGTCCACGGCGGCGTCGTGACCGAGCACTCGGTCGACCCCGCCTCGCTCGACATCGCTCGGGCCACCACCGCGGACCTCCGCGGCGGGGACGCCGCCCACAACGCCGACGTCGTACGCCGTCTCCTGGCGGGGGAGCAGGGGCCGGTCCGCGACGCGGTGGTGCTCAACGCCGGTGCCGCGCTCGCGGTCCACGACTCGCCCGACACCGAGGTCGGCCCCGCTCTCGAGGCGGGGGTCGCCAAGGCAGCGGACGCGATCGACTCCGGGTCGGCTCACGCTGCTCTCGAGCGGTGGGTGGCGGCGACCTCGGCGTGATTCAGACCTCGAGGACGTACGACTCGCCCTCGCGCCGGAAGCCCAGCCGGTCGTAGTAGGCACCGACCATCCCGGGCGGCGTGACCACCCGCCGGATGCCGCGGTCGGCGAGCAGACCGCTCTTGCGCCAGACGAACTCGCCGGGAGAGAAGTCGCGGAAGCGGGGCGTGACGTAGTCGAGCAGCACGTCGGCGGTGTCCCCGTCCTTGCGCAGGAGCACGACGCCGACTGTCTCGTCACCCTTCTGCACCAGGAACGCGTCCTGGTCGTCTGACGGGTCGTGGACGAACGCGGGGTTGAACCTCAGGATGTCGGACCCGTGCACCCGCAGGGTGTGGCGCAGGTACTCGTCTGCCGGTCCGACCTCGAGCACCTCGAAGACGGTCTCGTCGTGCCGCTCGTTGAGCAGCTTGACGATGAAGTACGCGTTGATGGCGACCAGCACGGTGTTCATGCCCACCATCGGCCACACCTCGAGCATCGCGTTGAAGACGATGAGGATCACGCACGCGATGGCGTTGAGCACGCGCAGCCGGAGCACGCTCGCCTGGAGCAGCGAGTACACGAGCAGCGCGCTGCCGCCCCATCCGAGGACGTCGAGCCAGTGGTCAGCGAGCCAGGTCACGGCGGGAGGATATCCCCGCCGTGACCGCCGCGCTGCGTCGTCACTTTCCTACGTAGAGCACGATCTTCTTCGACTTCGACCCGAAGACCTGTGCGGTGCCGAGATAGACGATCTGAAGCTTGTGCTTGCCCTTCTTGAGCTTCTTGAGCTTGAGCGTCTTCTTGCCCTTGTGGACGGGCGCCATGGTGAACGACGCGATCTTCTTGCCCTTGTCGAGCACCTGGATGGTCCCGTTGGGGGTGGCCAGGCCGGACACGCTCAGGGTGATGCCGAGCTTGGCCCGCTTGGACTTCTTGATGCGGTCAGCCTTCAGGGACCCGGTGATGCTCGATGACATTCGGGCCACCGACACCGACGCGCTCGTCGCGGCTCCGTCGGTGAAGCCGGTCTTGGACGCACCCACGACCAGCGAGATGTCGGCACCGGCGTCCTCGGGCGTGAGCTTGTAGCTCGAGCTCGTGGCTCCTGGGATCGGGGCACCGGTGCGGAACCACTGGTAGGTGAAGGTGGGGGACGGCTGCGACCAGGTGCCGGCGGAGGCACGGAGCGACTGGCCGACTGTCGCGGTGCCGGTGATGGTCGGCGCGATGGTGGCCTGCAGCGCACCTCCGGCCGTGACCATGACTGCGCTGCTGACCGTCGTCGCGTCCTGGAACCCGGCCTTGCTGCCGGTCGCGCGCACCGAGATCTCCTTGCCTAGATCACCCACGGTGAGGGTGTAGGTCCCGGCGGTGGCGCCACCGATGGCGACCCCGTTGCGGAGCCACTGGTAGGAGGTCGTGACGTCGGACTGGTTCCACATCGGGGCGACCGCGACGAGCCCCGCGCCGACCCCGGTCCCGGCAGGCGCGGAGATCTGTGGCAGTGACCTGGGAGCGAGCGACGCCACCAGCACGGGGCTGGAGCTCGCCACGCCGTCGTTGTAGCCATTGGCCGAGGCCGTCACCCGGAACACGAGCTCGGCGCCGAGGTCGGCAGCCGTCGCGGTGTAGGAGGTGCCCGTCGCGCCCGCGATCGGCGCCCCGTCCCGCAGCCACGCGTAGGCGTAGGTGAGGGTGCCGAAGCTCGTCGGCCACGTGCCCCGGTTGCCGGTCAAGCGACTGCCCACGGCAGGCGTGCCCGAGATGGTCGGGTAGTCGGTGGGCTGCGGTGCACCACCGGGGGTCGCGCCGATCACGTTGCTGATCGACACACCGTTCGCGAAGCCCGGCTTGGACCCGGTCACCTGCAGCGCGATCGACGCGTTCACGTCGGCGACGGTCAGCGTGTAGGTCGGCGAGGTGGCGCCGTTGATCCGGGCGCCGTTGCGCAGCCACTGGTAGCTGTTGGCGACGTCGGGCTGGCTCCACGCTGGTGGGACGCTCGTGACGACCTTTCCCACGGCCGTGCCGCCGGTCGCCTCGATCTGCGTGGCCTGCACGACCTCGAGGCCGTTGTCGACGGTGAAGGTCGACGAGGCGGTCGCGATCACGTTGTCGCCCGCGTCGCGCGCCGTCACCGTCCACTGGTAGTCACCGGTCACGAAACCGACCTGGGCGGCGTACGTCGACGCGACGGTGCTCTGCGAGCTCACCGACGTGCCACCCGTGGTCAGCGGGGTGATGGAGACGTTGTAGTTGCGTGCTCCGTCCAGGGGTCGCCACTGCAGGACCGGGCCGTTGGGGGCCTGGCTCCCGCCGGGGACAGGCGTCAGCAGCTGCAGCTCGTCGCTGCCGACGGTGAACCGACCGGCCTCGGACCACGGGCCCGCGTTGCCCTTCGCGTCGGTGCGTCGCACGCGCCAGCGATAAGGCGTCGCCGAGGCGGGGAGCGGGTCCGTGTGCGCGTAGGCAGCGGTCTTCAGCGCCGACTTGTTGATGACGCGGTTGGCGATGGACCAGGTCGGGTCGTCGTTCTTGAAGACCTCGAGGTCGTAGGAGCTCGCGAAGGCCTCCGGAGCCCACCGGAAGGCGGTCGTCCCGGCCACCACGGCGTCGTTGACCGGCGACTGGAGGGTCACCTGCGGGCTGGCCTTGGTAAAGGACTGGATGTCCGACCAGGCGAGGCCGTTGTCGTCGGAGTCGATGGCCTGGACCCGCCAGAACAGCGGGCCCTCGCGGTAGAGCTTCTCGAAGGAGGTGTAGGTCGTCTGGTCGACGAGCTCGTCCTCCACCAGGCTCCCCGCGAACGACTCGACGTTGTTGATCTGGATCCGGTACTGCTTGGCCGCCTGCGGGCGGTCCTCACCGGTCTGCTGCCACTGGCCGCCGACCCCGGCCTCGCGGTCGCGCCCCAGCCGGTTGGTGTCGAAGTAGTCGTCCCAGCTGAACGTGATCTCGTTGCTGTCGACGGGGGCGTACGGCGGGCGCTGCCCGTTGATCCTGAGACCGGTGACCTTCGGCGAGCGCTTGACGAAGCTCATCTGCGCCTTGCCGATGGTCGACACGGGGTCCGGGCCGCAGTTGAGGGTGTTACGGCATGGTCGGGCGTACCAGTAGTAGGCGCCTCCGGCCTGGCTGTCGGCGTAGGTGTGGGCGGCGTTGTCGAGGGTCGGGACGTACATCGTGCTGCTGGTCGCCGGGACGCGGTTGCTGGGCTCGACCAGGTTGGTGAAGCTCGCGTCCTCGCTCACGTAGACCATGTAGAACGCGGCGAACGGGTCGGGCGTCCACTTGAGCACCGGCGTGCTCGGCACGGTGCACACCTGCCCGGGCGTGCAGGCGTCGACGGTGTTGCCGGGGGCGAGGGCGTTGCCACCGAGCGCTGCCTCGTGCCCAGTCGTGAGAGCGACGTCCTCGACCGTGAACCGGCCCTCCGTCCCACGCGCGATCACTCGGTTGCCTTCGTCGTACGCGGTCACCTGCCAGTCGTAGGTGCCGGGCAGGAGCAGGCGCAGCGAGGTGTCGGTCATCGCCGGGTACGGCACCGACTTGGCGAAGAGGCTGTCGCCGCTCGACCCGAACCAGATCTGGTCGGAGTCAGCAGCCGTGCCCACGTTGACCGAGTAGTGGTGGGCGTCCGGGTGGGGCTCCCAGGTCAGCTGCGGTGCGTGCTTCAGGCCCATGGTCGACGAGGTGGGGGTGAGCGGGGTGAGGGGCTCTGCCTCGCTGGTCTCGGGCTCACCGCCGACGTTGAAGCGGGAGACGTAGATGACGGACTTCAAACCCTTGGTGGTGGTCGCCGAGACGCGCCACGTGTGGGGGTTGTCGGCCGGGTCGAGACGCTCGGTGCCCGGCAGGGTCCAGGAGGGGGAGTACGTCGTGGCGCTGGCGACCTTCTCACCGGAGGCCGTCTCGACCTCGACCTCGTAGAACTCGTTGCCGGTGACGGGAGCCCACGACAGCGTCGGCACGGCGACCGTCTGCCCGCCGGTGGGGGACATGCCGGTGATGTTCTGGGGTTGGTAGACGAACGTCTGGGTCTCGGAGAAGATGCCCTGGACTCCGGGGATGTCGCCGGGCTTGGAGAAGGGCCGGTCGAGCGCGCGGACCCGCCAGTAGTTGAGCCGCCCCGTCTGCGGCTCGCAGTCTTCGTTCTGCCGGTTGGTCGAGGGCTGGCCGGTGGTGTTGATGGCGAACTGCCCGGCGACGTAGGTGGTGCCGGCGACCCGGCAGCTCTCGAAGGTGCCGACGGTGAAGTTGGGCTGGGTGCCGACCTGCAGCTCGTACTCGGAGGCGTGGCGCACCGACTCCCACTCGAAGTACATGGGGTCGCCGACGACCTCGTTGCCCGCGGCGGCGGGGTGGACGAGCACCGGGACGTCCGGCCAGGTCCGGTTGAAGCTCGAGCGGGCCGGGCTCCAGGCGGTCGCGCGGTTGTCCAGGTCGACCGCCCGCACCCGCCAGAAGTACTGGTTGTTGTCGTAGGTCGTGGTGGGGGAGTAACGGGTGCCGACGATCCCGGTCCTGGTCTCGATGAGCGAGCCGCCCTGGGTGAAGTCCTCGCTGGTGGAGACCTGGATGTCGTACGACTTCGCGCCCTTCACAGGCGCCCAGTCGAGGACGACGTCCTGCAGCTCGAGGTTGGCGTCGTCGGGCGGTGACACACGGGCTGGGGCCGGAAGGGCCCGCACGGTGAACGTCGCGGTGTCGCTGGGCAGGGACTGGAGGTTGGTGCCCTTGATCGCGGACACGCGCCAGTACCACGGAGCGGCGTTGAGCGGGCGGTCGACGACCAGCGACGTGGTCTTGGTGTCGAACGACATCGCGCCGACGAAGTCGCTCGCGTCGTCGACCTCGACCTTGTAGCCGATGGCACCGGGAACGGCCGACCACGACAGCAGCGGCGGGTTGGTCGGCTGGGCCAGCTCCGCTCCGTTTGCGGGGGCGAGCGTGAGGGGCCGGGCGAGTGCGGCCTTCCCGAACTCCGCTCCTGACCAGCTGGACGCCTCGGAGCCGGTGAACGCCCGGACCCGCCAGTAGGTGGTGCCGGGGGCGAGGTTCATCGGGGGCACGAACGAGGTGTTGACCGTCGACACGCTCAGGTAGGTGCTGGAGAACGTCGGGTCGTCGTCGACCTGCACCTCGTACTTGGTGGCACCGGGCACCGCGGCCCACGACAGGATGTTGGTGGAGTCGTCCGGCTGCTGCACCGAGAGCGAGCTCGGGTCCGCGGGCGGGGTGGCGACGGCCGGGCTCGACGGCGAGACCAGGGCGGCCACGAGGGCCACCGTCGTCAGCGCGGCGACCCGCGCGCTGTGCTTCAACAGGCCGGCATTCGACATGTGTGCTTCTTCCCCTCGTGCACGTCGGTGACCCGGTCACGCTAGGGGCGGCGCTCGACGCGGGGAGGGTGATTGGGACCGCCTAGTCCGAAATGACTAGAGGGTCCGGCTGATCGGGCACGCTGGCCGCCGCCCGTGCCGTCAGGGCTACGGTGGGCTCCATGATCACCGCCATCGTCTTCGTGAAGGCCGACGTCGCGCGCATCCCCGAGGTCGCCGAGGCGATCGCCTCGCTCGACGGGGTGAGCGAGGTCTACTCGGTGACCGGGCAGATCGACCTCATAGCGCTGGTGCGGGTGCGCGAGCACGAAGACGTGGCCGCGGTCGTCGCCGACCGGCTCAACAAGGTCGAGGGAGTGACCGAGACCGAGACGCACATCGCGTTCCGTACCTACAGCAAGCACGACCTCGAGTCGGCGTTCAGCATCGGGCTGGACTGAGGGGTCTCGCGACGGGCGCTGGGCGCCCTCCTCGACCAGCGGCAGCTGCGTTGGGCCGCCTCCTCGACCAGCGGAACTGCATGGGGCGTTCTCCTCGATCAGCGGGCTACCTGACCGGGCGGTGCACCGGCGAGGGCAGGCGCTTCTCGTCGAAGGGAACGAGTGACAGCCGGGACTGGTTGGCCGCGTCGTAGAGGGCGAGGTGGCGCGCCGCACCGCCCAGCGGGCACACCCACTCGCCGTCGACGTCGACGAGCCGCACGCCCGGCGACTCGAGCCAGCGCAGGATCTTCTCGGTCTCCTCGGCCGTCGCGGCGGGAACGGGACCCGGTGCCGGATCCACCGTCTCCGCGCTCGCGGTGAGCTCGCGGACGTACTGGTGGGCATCCGCCCCGGGCGGGATGACTCCCGCTGCGGCGAGTCGTCCATGACGTACGACGTGCACCGACCAGCGGCCGGTGTCCTCCCGGCGCGCGGCGACGACCTCCGGGCAGCAGGTGAGCGCGGACAGGCGTTGGGTGCGCGCGGCAGCGCGGACGAAGGTGGCGAGGCGGTCGCGATGGACGCCCGCCTCCTCGAAGCGCTCGCGGTCGGCCAGCGCGGTCATCCGTCGGTTGATCGCATCCACGACGTCCTCAGGGTTGCGGAGCAGCGTGTCGCGCAGCTGACGGACGATCGCCGCGTAGGTGGATGCGTCCGTCGAGCCGTCACAGGGGGACAGGCAGCGGCCCATCTCGGCCAGCACGCACGCCGATCGGGAGGGCGCCAGGGGCAGCCGTCCGCTGCACTGCCTGACGGGAAAGGTCTCGTGGAGGGCGGCCAGGCACTTCTCAGCCGTCTTCTTCGACGAGAACGGTCCGAGGTAGTCGGCGTCGTCGTCGAGCACCTTGCGCACGAGCGACAACCGAGGCCAGGCCTCCCGGGTGAGCTTGAGGAAGTGGACCTTCTCCGGGAAGCGCGAACGGCGGTTGTACTTCGGCTTGTGCTCGGCGATCAGCCGGAGCTCCCGCACCTCGGCCTCGAGCGGTGTCGCGCACTCGATGCCGGTGACCGACTCGGCGAGTCCGACCATCTCGCCGATGCGGCTGCGGGTCTCCGACGACGTGAAGTAGGTGCGGACCCGCGTGCGGAGGTCCTTCGACGTACCGACGTAGAGGACACGCTCGCGGTCGTCGCGGAAGAGGTAGACGCCGGGGGAGTGGGGCAGTCCCTCAGCGAGGTGCCGTTTGCGGCGCTGGGCCGTGCTGACGCGCGCCGAGAACGTCTGCAGCTCCTCGAGGGTGTGGACTCCGAGTCCGCCGAGTCGCTCCATGAGACCGTGGAGCACGTCCACGGTGGCGCGGGCGTCCGACAGGGCGCGGTGGTTGGGCGTCGTGCCCGAGTTGAAGACCTTGGCGAGCGACGACAGCTTGCAGTTGGGGGCGTCGTCGCGGGTGATCACGCGCCGGGCGAGCCTGGCCGTGTCGAGCACCTCGAACTTCGGCCAGGGCCGGCCCTGCTGGCGTGCGAAGTGTTGCAGGAAACCGACATCGAACGGCGCGTTGTGGGCGACGAGGACACACCCAGCCGCGAAGTCGAGAAAGGCGGGCAGTGCGGACTCGATCGGAGGAGCGTCGTGGACCATCGCGTTGCTGATGCCAGTGAGCACCGCGATGAACGCCGGGATCTCGGTGTGGGGGTTGACCAACGTCTGGAACTCGCCGAGCACCTCGCCGCCCCGGACCTTCACGGCTCCGATCTCGGTGATCATCGATCCGGCTGCGGCCGAACCACCTGTCGTCTCCAGGTCGACCACGCAGAAGGTCAGGTCGCGCAGCGGCCGTCCCAGCTCGTCGAAGCTGCGCTGCGCCTCCCAGCGGGACCTCTCCCGCGAAGGACGTTGGGCGGTGGTGCTCATGTCCGACGACGCTAGACGTGGGATCCGACATCGGCGCTGCGGCGCGCGGACTACGCTGACCGCGCCTGCGCGCAGAGGCGACGACGACTCGAGGAGACCCCGTGCCCGACCAGACCAGCGACCTCCCCCTCCCCGGTGACGGCGAGCGGTGGCGCTGCGCCGGCTGCGGCAACCTCACCCGGTTCGACGTCACCCGCACCCGTCGTACGACGGAGTACTGGCACTTCGACCTCGCGGGCGACCACGAGGTCGAGGAGGAGGCGGTTCGTTCCGAGGCGGTCGAGTCGGTGTCCTGCCGGTGGTGCGGCCGCAGCGACGCGATCGAGGTCGTGGACCGCGCGTCTGCTGCTGACACGTCCATCGACCCGGCTGCCGGATGATGGACAGACCGTGACCGAGCTCGCGGCCCTGCCGGAGCGGCTGCGCCTGAGGATCGTGGCCCTCGTCTCGGCGGTGCTGCCGTCGGTCACCCCCCTGCCACCCTCGCTGCGCAAGGTGGCGGGCTTCGCGCCCGCTCGTCGTGCACGGCTCGGCAGCGGGGCCATCTGGGCTGCGCTCGGCGACGACACCTTCCGCGAGCACGCGGCTGTGCAGGTCGCCGCCGTCCAGGCATCCGTGGGCGATCCGGTCGACGCGGCCGCTCGGGCCTGGCTGGCTCGGGAGGACGGCTGGCAGGGCGTCGTGGCTCGGGCCGCCGACTCGCTCGAGGGCGACGAGGCCCGCGACGAGCAGACCCATGCCGAGCACGCCCGCCTCGCCGCCCAGGTGGCCGCGCTGCAGGCCGAGCTCACTGCTGTGCGCGCGGAGCACCGTGCCGAGCTGGAGCGGGCGAAGGCCGACCACAAGGTGCTGCGCCAGCGGCTGGGGGAGGCGCGCAGTGTGCTTCGCGCCGCGGAGGAGGAGCGCGACGCGGCAGGTGCCGCGCGCGACGAGGCCGTGGCTGCGGCCGAGATCGCGACCCGCACGGCGGAGGCCGACGTACGCCGCCTGCGGGCGCAGCTGGAGGAGGCCGAGGCCAGCGCGGCGGCCAGCCGTCGAGACACCCGCTCGGAGCGCGACGCGGCGAGCATCCGGGCTCGGCTCCTGCTCGACGCCGTGGTCGACGCCGCGACGGGGCTCCGACGAGAGCTCGCCCTGCCGTCCGTGAGCGGCGCTCCGGGCGACGCCGTGGAGGCCGCCCTGGCCGGCGTCGACGCGGCACCGTCCTCGAGCGCTCCAGCCACGCCGGCACTGCTCGAGCAGACCTTGGCGCTGCCACGGGCCCGGCTGGTGGTCGACGGCTACAACGTCACCAAGCAGCGGTGGCCGAGCGCGAGCCTCGAGGCCCAGCGCAGTCGCCTCGTCGCTGCCCTCGGCCCCCTGGTCGCGAGGACGGGGGCGGAGACGACCGTGGTGTTCGACGCAGCGGAGTCCTCGGTCCGTACGGCGATGCCGGCGCCGCGAGGCGTCCGGGTGGTGTTCAGCCCTGAGGGCGTGATCGCCGACGACGTGATCCGTCAGCTCGTGGCCGCTGAGCCTCGCGGTCGCGTGGTGGTCGTGGTGAGTGGGGACCAGGCTGTCGCGCGCGACGTGGCACGCGACGGCGCGCGAGCAGTGCCTGTGGCGGCACTTCTCGGCGTCATCGGTTCCTGACGCGACACGCCGACCGGCGACACGCCGAGGAGGCGTTGTCGGTGGCCCCTGTCACCGTTCAGGACATGACGACACGGATCGACTGCGACACCTGCGTGGTGCGCGGGCTGCACTGCCACGACTGCGTGGTGACGGTGCTCCTCGGCCCACCGCCCGAGCTGACCATCGACGACGACGAGATGGCGGCACTCGACGTGCTCGCCTCGGGAGGGCTGGTGCCGCCGTTGCGGCTCGTCGAGCCCGTGACGGGGCCGGTCATCGAGTCGGCCTGAGCTGCGTCGGACACGCGGGCCCGAGTTTCGCCCGAAGATTGGCGAGGCCCCGGCAACCGGTCTAGGGTGTGGGCTGACGTCCGTGGCAGTGGGTCACCCGGCCCGCGCGGGCGTCGCGCCGAGTCGTGGACCACACCCCCGCATCACCCGTGGTCCACGAGCCGGGGAACCACACTTCCCCCTGGGGTGAATCCTCTGTGAGGCGCGCTGCGCGAGCGGCGCGAGGAGCAGGGGTAGGCCTGTCGTGGCCGAACCCGTCAGCTCACCTGGTAGGCGTACGACACCCCGAGGAGTTCCCCCGCTCGTGGCTCACCCCCGCAAGCGAGTTGGTGCGACCGTTCTTGGTCTCTCCGCGATCGCTGCCATTGCCTTCGTGCCCGCCACCCCTGCGCAGGCCGACCCCGACATCCAGGACGTGAAGGCTCGCGTCGACCGTCTCTACCACGAGGCCGAGGCGGCGCAGGAGCGCCTCCACGACGCCAAGCTGGACCTCGCCGAGCTGCGTCGCGACCTGAGCGGCCTGAAGGCTGACCAGGAGCGTCAGGACGAGCGCCTCGACGCCGTGCGCGACCAGGTCTCGGACGCCGTCGTCCGACAGCTCGAGGGCGAAGGCATCGCGACCGTCGGCCAGATCGTCGTGTCCGACGACCCGGGTGCCTTCCTCGACTCGCTGTCGACGATGTCGTCCTTCAACGACCTCCAGGCCTCGCTGCTGTCGGACTACGACACCGAGCTCGCAGCCCTGGAGATCCGCCGCGAGGCCACGGGTGCCCGCGCCAAGGAGATCGCCGAGCTCACCGACCAGCTGAGTGCCGAGAAGGACACGGTCGACGACAAGCTGGCGGAGGCCAAGGCGCTGCTCGCCGACCTCGAGGCCGAGGAGCGTGAGCGCGTGCTGGCCTCGCGCGGCACGACGACCCGTGCGCCCAGCTCGGTCTCCGTCCCGGCATCCGGCCGCGCCGCCGCGGCCGTCCAGTACGCCATGGCCCAGGTCGGCGACGCCTATGTCTACGGCGCGATGGGCGAGAACGCCTTCGACTGCAGCGGCCTCACCATGCGCGCGTGGGCCCAGGCCGGCGTGTCGCTGCCGCACTCCTCGAGCGCCCAGTTCAGCTCAGGTCCGCGGATTGCCGCGAGCGACCTCCAGCCCGGCGACCTGGTCTTCTACTACAGCCCGATCAGCCACGTCGGCATGTACATCGGCAACGGCATGATCGTGCACGCCGCCAACCCCGGCACCGGCGTCGCGGTCTCGGGCCTCCACTCGATGCCCTACGTCGGCGCGGTCCGCCCTGGCTGACCAGCAGACCTCGAAGGCCGGTCGTCCACTCCTGTGGGCGGCCGGCCTTTCGCTGTTCCTCGTGATTGTCCTGGTCGTCGTCGTCCTCTTCATTCGCGACGGACGGCAGGACGTCACGCCCGCGCCGCCCGCCGAGGCACCGCGCGCGAGTCCCGGGCAAGCGGCGGCCGCGCTGGCGACGTTCGTGGAGGCGGTCGAGAGGCGCGACCGCGCGGCGCTGGACCAGCTGGCCCCCGCCGACCAACCCGCCGCGAGGGAGCTCCTGTCGGGTGTCGCGGCCAACGTCCGGTCGCTCGATCTCTCGGTCGTCACCGCCCGGTACGTCGACCAGGTAGGGACCGTCTCCGCGGAGGGCTCGTGGACCGGCACGGCAGAGCTCACGTGGCGGCTGCGCGGCTTCGACCAGCGGCCGGCCCGCAGCGACGTCAAGGTGCGCTTCGCCCCACACGGTGACGGGCTCGGGATCGTCGGGTTCGAGGCGGCCACTGAGGGTGGGAGTCGCCTCCCGCTGTGGCTGCGCGGCGAGCTCTCCGTGGCCCGCGCCGGGGACGTGCTGGTCGCCGTCGACGGCAGTCGCCGCGACGCCCTTGACGTCCTCGGACGAGCGGTGCGGGGCAGTGCCGTCGTGCGCCGGGTGCTGCCCGACTGGGACGGGCCCGTGGTGGTCGAGGTGCCTGTCAGCGGCGCCGACCTCGACGAGACGCTCGGCGTCGAGCCCGGCACCTACTCCGGCATCGCCGCGGTGACCGCGCCCGTGGGGGATCCCGATGACGTCGACGGCCCGGTGCACGTGTTCGTCAACCCGAGCGTGACCGATCGGCTGCGGCGGACAGGGGCGCAGGTGGTGATGAGCCACGAGCTGGTGCACGTCGCCACCGACGCCGTGCGCCGGCCTGTTGAGCCATGGCTGCTCGAGGGCTTCGCCGACTACGTCGCCCTGCGAGACACACGGCTGCCAGACCGGATCACGCTGGGACGGGCGATCGAGGCCGCGCGCCGCGACGGTGTGCCCGACGCGTTGCCGTCGGCCGCGGACTTCGACAGGCGGTCGGACGACCTTCAGGCCCACTACGAAAAGGCCTGGCTGGCCTGCCGCGTCATCGGTGAGAGGCTGGGGGAGAAGGGCTTGGTCGACCTGTACGACGACGTGAGGGCCGGTGCGCCAGTACGCAGCGCACTGCTGGCGCGCGGTCTGCGTACCGCCGAGGTCACCCGCGTGTGGCGAACACGTCTGGTGCGACTGGCCGGCTGATGCCGACATGCGCGAAGGGCGACCGGGATCCGGTCGCCCTTCGCGTGGCGTTGTGTACGTGCCGGGGTCACGGACCGTCGAACGTCCCCGCCGGGATCAGGAACAGGTCCGCGACGGACAGGCCGAAGAACGTGACGGCAAGGATGATGGCGATGGCGATGCAACCGACCATGAGACCGTACTCGACGGCCGTGGCGCCCTGCTCGTCCCGCTCGGCGTCTCGTAGCTTCATGTGCAGGTGTCTCCTTCGGAAGCAGCCCGGAAAAGAAGCAGGGCCGGCGCGCCGCACGAGCGGGCGCCGGCCCCGGGTGAAGCAGATGGATCAGGGAGCGGTGTTGTCCGCGATCTCGGTGCCGACGCCCTCGAAGAGGCCAGACAGGTTGCCACCGAGGATGGAAACCATGCCGATGATGGCGACGGCGATCAGCGCGACCATCAGGCCGTACTCGACGGCGGTGGCGCCCTTCTCCTCGTCGCGGCGAGCGTTGAGCAGGATGGTCAGGAACTGGATCATGATGATTTCCCCTTGAGAAGTGTGTGGATGATGAGTCCGGCTGTCCGAGCCCCGGTGGACCCGTCACGAAGAATCTTCGTCGCTCGGCGACGCGGGCGAATCGGGTGATCGGCCGCAGGTGTGTAGTCCCTTGTGACTAGGCCCGGATGTCCCGTCGGACCACCGCCTGCTGCCCGTCGGTGCGCGCCTCAGAACCGTTGTGGCGACAGATGGTCGAGCAGGCCCATCCGCATCGCAGTGACCAGGGCTTGCGCGCGGTTGGCGGCACCGAGCTTCTGGTAGATGTGGGTGATGTGCGTCTTGGCCGTCGACTCGCTCAGGTAGAGCCGACCGGCGATCTCGCTCGTGCCAAGGCCGTCGGCGAGCAGGGCCAGCACCTCCTCCTCCCGGCCGGAGAGCCTCGGCGTGGAGGGTCCGGTGGCGCGGCGGACCATCGCCGCGCTCAGCCCGGCGCAGAGGAAGGTGCGAGGCGCGACCGCGGCGTGCTTCGCGGCACTGACGACCTCTGAGGCCTTGCTGTCCTTGCCCACGAAGGCCGAAGCGCCGGCCTCCATGGCGGCGAAGATCTGGTCGTCGCCCGCGTGCATCGTCAGGACCACGAGACCGGTGGCGTCGCTGGTCTCCCGGATGCTGCGCACGACGTCGAGGCCGTACCCGTCGGGCATCTGGAGGTCCGTCACCACGACGTCGGGCCGGAGCTCGGCCCAAGCCGCGACGCCGTCCGAGACGCTCCCTGCCTGTCCGACGACGCTCATGTCGTCGTCGCGCTCGAACGCCCGGGCCAGGCCCTGGCGGATCAGCTCGTGGTCGTCAACCAGTAGCACGGTGGTGCCCATGGGCGCTTTCTCCTTCGTGGGGGGCGGTCGCGGGCGACCGCAGGGTGACGACGGTGCCGCCGCCAGGTCGAGGAGCCACGTCCAGCCCCGCTCCGACGCCCTGGGCGCGCTCGCGCATGCCCTGCAGTCCCCAGTGGCGGTCGCGCGGACTCGCATTGCCGATCCCGTCGTCCGCGACTTCGAGGTGCAATGAGGTGCCGTCCGAGTCGAGGCTCACCCAGAGGTTGGTGGCCCGAGCGTGCTTGCGCACGTTGCCGATCGCCTCCTGTGCGACCCGCAGCACCTCGGTGGCGTGCCGCGGCGACAACGGGGGCCCGGACTCAGCTAGCGAGAGGTGCACGCGAAGCCCGGTGGCGTGGCTGACCTCGCGGGTGTAGTCGGCCAGTGACGCGGAGAGCCGGCCGTCGGTGACCTCGTGGCGCAGGTCGAAGATGGAGAAGCGGATCTCCGAGACCAGGCGAGTGATCTCGGAGCGCAGGACGGTGACGAGCTCGCGCGTCTGCGGGTCGCTGACCGACTCGATCTCGTCGACGAGGAAGCCGAGTCCGACGATCTCCTGGGCAACGCCGTCGTGCATCTCGCGAGCGATCCGGTTGCGCTCCTCCGCCGTGGCGAGCGCTCGCACGTCGTCGAACAGCACGGCGGTGTCGAGGCGCACCGCGAACTCGTCGGCGATCTCGAGAGCCCGCTCGTCGAGCTCGTGCGTCCACCTGGGCACGCCGACCAGCACGCAGTAACCGAGGGTCTGCTGTGCGCCGCGCAGGGGTACGACCGCGGCACCCGGGGTGCGCTCGGACTGCGGGAGGTCGACCTCCGAGGCAAGGCGCTGAACGTCGTCACCGTGGAGGGGGCGCAGGGTGTCGTCGGCGTCGACGACGAAGACGGTCGTGCGGGCGCACCCGGTCGCCTCGCGCATCGCCGTGTCGAGGTCGATGGCGAGTGAGGCCGTGTCGAGGCCGAGTCGGCCCGAGCTGGCGAGCTCGTGGACGCGCTCCATCAGCTGGTGCGCCGCGGCGTAGGGGGCCTGTCGCGCGACGAGCGTCCGCGTCGAGCGCGACTGCCAGCTGGCGAGGAGGCCGACGCCGAGCCCGATCAGCAGCCACGGCGCGGCGTCGGCGAGACGGGTGAGCGCTTCGTTTCCCGGGTCGGCCGCGATGGTGGCGCCCATGGCGAGCCCGGAGACGAGGGTGACGTTGAGGGTTGTCACGAGGCCGTGCCGAACGCCGGCGGCGATGAGGGGGACGGCGAGGTAGGCGCCCAGCTCAGAGGTGGCATGAGTGCCCACGACGAGGGCCGTGACCGCCACCGCCTCGGCGACTGCGTGCCAGTGTGCCGGCCGGTTGCGCGTCATCCACTCCAGCAGCGAGGTCACGGCAGCCACGAGGGCCAGCACGACCACGAGGGGCGCCGACGCGACCAGGGTGCCCGCGTGGAGAGCGGACCCGGTGGCCAGCGCCGTCGCGAAGACCCGTACGGCGGTCGTGGTGCGCCATGACTGGAGTGCCGGGCGGGGGGCACCCGTCTCCAGCGCCACCGGCGTCATGGCCGGCTCACGTCTTGCTGAAGGTGTCGGCGATCTGGATGCCGGCCGGGCCGAGGATGACGATGAAGAGGCACGGCAGGATGAAGAGGACGAGCGGGATCATCATGCGGATGGGCACCTGCTGGGCTTTCTCCTCAGCCCGCTGGCGACGCTTGGTGCGCATCTCCGAGCTCTGGATGCGCAGGACACGGCCGATCGGGATGCCGAGGCTGTCGGCCTGGACCATGGCGAGGCAGAACGACTTGAGGTCCTCGAGAGAGGTGCGCTCGGCCATGGCCCGCATCGCCTCGACCCGTCCCACGCCGATCTGCATCTCCTGCAGCAAACGCGCAAACTCCTGAGACAGCGGCCCACTGGTGTTTCGGGCGACGCGCTCGACCGCGGCGTCGAAGCCGAGCCCGGCCTCGACCGAGACGGTCAGCAGGTCGATCGCGTCCGGCAGGGCGTTGCGCATCAGTGTCTCGCGCTTCTGGCCGGCGTTGTGGAGGAGCAGGTTGGGCAGGCAGTAACCGAACACCGCGGCGAGCCCTGTGACCGCCATGACCCGCAAGAAAGGCCAGTCAAAGCCGAGAAGGTAGAGGAACCCCAACCCCCCGAAGACGGCCATGCCGAGCACCTTCAACCCGATCAGGCGGTTGACGTCCCAGCCCTCGGGGTTGCCGGCGACGTTGAGTCGGTAGTGCAGCTTCTGTGCCGTGTCGGCCCGCACGAGCTTGCGGCCGGTGCCGACGAGCTGGTCACCCAGGGGACCGAGCACCCGTTCGGCGAACGGACGCTCGAGCTCCTGCTTGACAACGTCGGGCGCCCGGTCCATCGCCTGGATCGCGGCCACAGACCGTGCGACGCCACGACGTTCGCCGGTCAGGACGCCGATAGTCGAAAGCAGGAGCGCGATCGCCACAAAAACGAGTGCTGCGCCAATCATGAGGAACATCGTTCAGACCTTCACTGTCGCGAGCTTGGCCATGGCCCAGGATCCGATGCTCAAGAGGATGAGCGCGGCAGCGAGCATGGCGAACCCAATACCGGTCGTGTAGAGAAGCGCGACGTAGTCGGGGTTGCTGAAGAGCATGTAGACGAAGATCAGCGGGGGAAGGCCGACGAGAATGTAGCCGGAGAGCCGGCCCTCGGCGCTCAGTGCCTTGACCTGGCGGCGCAGGTACTCCCGCTCGCGCAGGGTGTCCGACACCGTGTGGAGGATCTCCGCCAGGTTGCCGCCGACCTCGCGCTGGATGCGGATGGCCATGACCACCCAGCCGAAGTCCTCGCTGTCCATCCGCTCGCCGACGCTAGCGAGGGCGTCGGTGATGTCGACACCCAAGCGCTGCTCCACAAGGGCCCTTCTGAGCTCACCAGCCATCGGCTCGTTGCCTTCACGCACCACGGTGTCGACCGCTTGCGGCAACGACAGGCCGGCCTGCAGCCCGCCCGCCATCAGGCCCAAGGTCTCCGCGAGCTGACCGTTGAAGGCGCTGAGCCGTCGGCCGTGACGCCACTTGAGGTAGAGCCAGGGGACGATGGCGCCGAGCAGCAGACCGAGGAAGCCCAGGAGCCCGCCGCCCATGACGAACCCGACGAGAGCGCCGGCCACTGCGATTCCTGCGTGGAGCAGCAGCCACTCGGACGCCGTCAGGGCGGATCCCGCCCCCGTGAGTCGACGGGAGATCTTGGTCTCGAGGTCGGGGCGGACGACCTTGTCGGTCATCGCGATCGCGGACTGGCGCAGGCTGGCGGTCTCGGTGAGCGACTTCTTCCTGCGCTTCGTCGATGCCGACTTCCCGTCGGTGCCCGCGAAGTAGGCGTCGAGCCGGGACTCGGCGGTCGTGGGACCGCGCGGGCCCGTCAGGGACACGACGAGGAGGCCCCCGAGGCCGAGGAAGACCGCGACGGCGCCCATCAGCATGACCGGCGTGCTCACCAGTGCCTTACCGGTGTCGACGACGTCGGGTACGTCGAGGGCCAGCGCCCCCAGGGAGACGAAGGCCGAGTCGGAGAACGTCGTGTCGCCGTTGGTGACGCTCACGTCGATCGAGGCCTCTCCCTCGACGCCCTCGGGGACCTCGAAGCTCACCACGAGCTGGTGGGCCAGGGCGTCACCCTGCTCGGAGAGGACCGCGCTGAGCGCCTCGGGGTCGGCCGGGATGACCCGGCCGCCCGTCGCGTCGGCGAGGGTGCTGATCTGCTTGGTGTCGTCGGTGCCCTGCAGCGCGACGACGTCGACGACGATGCCGGCGTCGACAGCACCGCCGGAGGCGACGTCGAGCGTGGTGGTGCTGTTGGTGTCGGCGCCGTCGGAGAGGACCAGAAGGGACCGGGCTCCCTCGTCGCCGAGGAGCTCGCGCGCGGCGTCGATCGCGTCGTAGACGCTGGTGCCCTTCGTGAGCTTGGCACCTTCGACGGCAGCGAGCACGGCCGCGCGGTCGTCGGAGGGCGCGATCCGGTCCTTCACCTTGCCGGCGAAGGTCACCAGGCCGACGGCGATCTCCGGGGGCGTGGCCTCGAGGTAGGCGTTCACCGCGCCGATCGCGGCGTCGTACTTGTCACCCTTCTGCATGCTCGCGCTCGTGTCGACCACGAGGACCGTCGAACGCTGGATGCCGCCGGTGGCCGCCGTCTCGACGCTCGCCTGCACCGGGTTGCCGTCCACCACCACCGAGAGGGTGTCGCCGTCGACGACGCTTCCCTCGGGCAGGCCGTCGGCGGACATGAGCATCGACACCTCGCCGGAGCCGGACTCGACGTGGTCGATGTTGATCTCGTTGGTGGCGTGGGCCGGCAGTGCCGTGCCCAGCAGCAGGAACGAGCCGGCGAGAGTCGCGGCGATCGCGCGGGGGAGCGTGCGCCTCATCCGCGCGCGCCTGTCATGAAGACCGAGGGGTCGACCCGGACGCCGTGGTCCTGGAGGCGCTCGAGGAAGCGGGGCCGCAGGCCGGTGGAGATGAGCTCGCCCCGGAACTTGCCGTTGTCGTCGACGCCGGCGTTGTAGTCGAAGAGGAAGACGTCCTGGGTGGTGATGATGTCTCCCTCCATGCCCACGATCTCGGTGATCGCCGTGATGCGTCGGGTGCCGTCCTTGAGACGGGTCTGCTGGATGATCAGGTCGACGGCGCTCGACACCTGCTCGCGGATCGCGCGCACCGGGAGGTCCATGCCCGCCATCAGCACCATCGTCTCGAGACGTGCGAGGGCGTCGCGCGGGGTGTTGGCGTGGAGCGTGGAGATGGACCCGTCGTGACCGGTGTTCATCGCCTGCAGCATGTCGAGCGCGGCGGCGTCGCGGATCTCGCCGACGACGATGCGGTCGGGCCTCATGCGCAGCGAGTTCTTCACCAGGTCGCGGATCAGGATGGCGCCCTTGCCCTCGATGTTGGGTGGACGCGACTCGAGGCGGAGCACGTGGTCCTGCCCGAGGCGGAGCTCGGCGGCGTCCTCGATGGTCACGATGCGCTCGTCCTCGGGGATGAACGACGACAGCACGTTGAGGGTCGTCGTCTTGCCCGCGCCGGTGCCGCCCGAGACGAGGATGTTGAGGCGTCCACGCACGCACGCCTCGAGCAGGCTCGCCGACGCGCGGCTCAGGCTGCCGAAGCGGATCAGGTCCTCGACGGTGAACGGGTCCTCGGAGAACTTGCGGATGGTGAGCTTGGAGCCGTCGAGGGCCAGCGGCGGGATGATGGCGTTCACGCGGCTGCCGTCGGGCAGGCGCGCGTCCACCATCGGGCTGGTCTCGTCAACGCGCCGGCCGATCTTGCTGACGATCTTGTCGATCGTGCGACGCAGGTGGGCCTCGTCGGAGAACGAGGTGTCCACCTTCACGAGCTTGCCGCCGCGCTCGACGTAGATCGAGTCGAAGGCGTTGACCATGACCTCGGAGAGGCTGGAGTCACGCAGGAGGGGCTCGATCGGTCCGTAGCCGAGGATGTCGTCGGCGATCTCCTGCGAGACCCGGGTGCGGTCGCTCGACGACATCGGGCGCTCGGTGTCGCTGATGGCGCGCTGGAGCGCGATGCGCACCTGCTGCTCGAGCTCGCTGTGCGTCATGTGGACGTCGTAGAGCTTGGGGCCGAGCGCTTCGACGAGCTGGGCGTGCACGACCCGCTTGACCTCGAGGAACGGGTCGGACCCGTTCGCCTTCTTGCGCGCGGCGGCCACGGCGACCGCGGGAACGTTGCCCGAATCGGTGGTCGGGGCGCCGGCGGATGCGGCGTCGGGGCTGGGCGTCGTGCTGGCGTCGGAGCGGGAGCGGGCCGCTGCCAGGCGGTCGGTGAGGCTCACGTCAGGCCTTCCTCAGTCGGAGACGGCCGGTGGACTTCCGGCCTTCGGCGGTGGTCTGTGCGGGCACCTTGGGAGCGAGCGACGCCGTCAGCGAGGTGGCAAGCGCCTTGAAGGACTTGCTGTTGGCGTGGTTGGGGTGGGCGCGGACGATCGCCTCGCCGCGGTTGACGCACGCGAGGACGTCGCGGCTCGACTCGAGCGAGTGGTCCGCCTTCAGCTTCACCGTCGACTCGAACTCGTCGACGCTCAGGCCGACCTTGGCGTCCGCCCGGTTGAGCACCAGCTTCCACGAGCCGCGCTCGAAGTTGAGGAGGTCGAGCGTGCTGGTGGCGAGCTTGAGCCCCTTCAGGGAGGGGATGTCGAGCGTGGCGACCAGCACGATGGTGGCTGAGCGGTCGAGCGCGGCCAGCGCGAAGTCGTCGAAGGACCCCGAGGTGTCGACGACCACGAAGTCGAACATGGCCTGCGCGACGTCGAGCAGCTTGCCGACGTCCTCGCTCGTCGCCTTGTCCGCGCCGTCGAGGTGGACGGGCGCGGCCACGATGGACAACCCGGGGGAGTGCGGGGTCACCAGCGTCTCGACGGCCGAGGCGTCGATGTCGCCGTTGAAGGCGATCAGGTCGCCCACCGTCCGGTGGGGCGTCGCCTGCAGCATGATCGCGACGTCGCCGTTGCTGACGTCGAGGTCGACGATGCAGACGTTGTGCCCCTGGTCGGCGAGGGCCACCGCCGTGTTGGTGGCGACGAGGCTCTTGCCGACGCCGCCCTTGGTCGCGAAGACGGTGATGATCTTGCCCCGGGGGGCGTTCTCCGCCTCGGTCGCCGCTGCGGCGGCCGCCTGGGCGGACTGCACGGCGCTCTGGGCGGCGGCCTGCACCTCGTCCTCGAGGGTCTGCGCGATCGCGGAGGCCACGTTGCGTGCCCGCTGGACGGCGGTGGTGATGCCGGCGAGGTCCTTGGCGGCGACGACCTCGCGCATGCCCGAGCGGAGGGCGAGTGACAGGGCGTTGCTGTCCACCTCGTGACGCAGGAGGATCACCCCGAGGTCGGGCCGGTTGACCCGCGCCCACTGGGCCAGCGTCGAGGCGTCGTCGGACGTGATCGAGGGGCCGATCACCACCGCGAACTCGGCGGGAGACACCTGGATGTGATCGCCGAGCTCCTCCATGGTGCCGAAGGCGTGGGAGCCGTGCAGCATCGCCTGGAGCAGGGCGAGGTGCGCCCGGTCGGACTCGACGATCGCGGTCACGACGCGGTCCGCAGGATCTCGGGCATCAGGTCGGTGGCCGTCACGCCGGGACCGTCGTCGATCTTGGAGTCCTCGGACAGGAGGGCGAAGGAAATCTCCGCGTTGCGGGCCGCGTAGATGACCTTCTCGGCCTGCTCCTGGTCGACGGCGAGCGTGAGGATGGCCCGCGGCACCTCCTCGACGATCTGCTCACCTTCGTCCGTGGTGGTGGTCTTGGCGGAGATGCTCGAGGTGCCGACGCCGATGACCTGCACCTTCGGGAGCAGCAGGCGCGTGTACGCCGGGAGCGTCTGCTCCGAGCCGTCGGGCATCCTGCGGATCGGGTCGGCCGACATGAAGATCGCCACGTCGGACCCCGGGTTGACGAAGCCGGCGACCCGGGCGGGGTCGCTGAGCTCCACGGAGATGGCGACCTTGTCGTCGGGGATGATCAGGCCCTCGGTGTCGCTGAGCGTGCCGAACTTGGGAGCGATCACCTGCTCACCCGCGTAGATCGTGCCGAGGGAGACGAGGTCGGAGATCGATCCGGTGGAGGAGAGCGCACCGTCGACCATGTCGTCGCGCCGCACTTGCCGCTTCTCGAACTTGCCGGCCTCCATGGCCGCGGCGACCGACTCGCCGGCCTCGATGGTGTCGGTTGCGGCGAGCACCTCGACCAGCTCCTGGCCCGCGACGGCGCGCTTGTCGATGCCCTGGACGTAGAGAACGATGAGGGCGGTGCCGACGAGCGCGATGACGAGCGCGACCGCGAGGAGTACAGAACGGCGAGCCATAGGAGTTCTTCCTTCGGGTGAGGGTGTCCGTGCAGGGTCAGGCGACCGGGAGGGCCGGCGACGGCGTGGTACGAGGGGGGTTTGCCCGACGCGCGCGAGGTCGGAGGCCGTGTGACGACACGTGGATGCACCCCTCTCGCAGGTCCGTCGGGGGTCCCGGATGATCCCCAGCGTCAGGAATCTAGGGACACTCCGAACGGGTGCGCGGGCTAAACCTCGCAAACCACCCGAAGGTGGTCCGGGCATGGCCCGAAGTGACTAGTCCGACCTAGTCATGGTCCAGTCCGCCCGGTGTGCCCCGAGCGGTCACCTGCCGCCCCCGGACGGGGCAGGTCACCTGACATCGGTCACCCGAGGTAAAGCGCCTCGATCTCCTCGCGCGACTCACGCATCACGACGCGGCGCTTCAGCTTGAGGCTGGGCGTGAGCTGCCCGCCCTCCTCGGTCCACTCGCTGGGCAGGATCGTGAACTTCCGGATCGACTCGGCCTTCGAGACCGCCTTGTTCGCCTCGTCCACGGCCTCCTGCACCGCGGCGACGAGGTCGGGGTCGTCGAGCAGGGCGGCGACGTCGGCGGACTTGCCGTGCTGCTCGGCCCACGCCGGGAACGTCTCGCGGTCGATGGTGACCAGGGCGCCGATGAACGGCTGGCCGTCGCCGACCACGAGGCACTGGTCGACCAGGGCGTTCGCCCGGAGCCGGTCCTCGAGCACGGCCGGGGCGACGTTCTTGCCGCCCGCGGTCACGAGGATCTCCTTCTTGCGGCCGGTGATGCGGACGAAGCCTTCGTCGTCGACCTCGCCGACGTCACCGGTGTGGAACCAGCCGTCCCGGTCGATGGCCTCGGCGGTGGCGGCCTCGTCGCCCCAGTACCCGGCGAAGACCTGGCCGCCGCGGAAGAGGAGCTCGCCGTCGTCAGCCAGGCGCACGCTCGTGCCGGGAAGGGGGCGCCCGACGGTGCCGATCTTCGTGGCGTCGGGGAGGTTGACGGACAGGGCGGCGGTGGTCTCGGTCAGGCCGTAGCCCTCGAGCACCGTCAGGCCGATGCCGCGGTAGAAGTGGCCGAGCCGGTCGCCCAGCGGCGCCCCGCCGGAGATGGCGTACGTGCAGCTCCCGCCGAGCGCCTGGCGCAGCTTGCCGTAGACGAGCCGGTCGAAGAGCGCGTGCTGGGCGCGCAGGCGCACCGGCACCCGCTTGCCGTCGGACGCACGTGACCAAGCGATGGCGACGTCTGCGGCGCGGTCGAAGATCCTGCCGCGGCCATCGGCGGTCGCACGCTGCGAGGCGCTGTTGAACACCTTCTCGAACACCCGCGGCACGGCCAGGATGAAGGTGGGCTCGAACTCGCCGAGGTCGGCGACGAGGTTCTTGATGTCCGCGCTGTGGCCCAGCCGGGCGCGGCTCTTCACCGCGCCGACCTGGATGATGCGAGCGAAGACGTGGGCGAGCGGCAGGAACAGCAGCGTCGAGGCGTTGTGGCTGTCGAACAGCTCGTGCAGCTCGTCGACGGCCACCCCCAGCTCGAACATGAAGTTGCCGTGGGTGAGCATGCAGCCCTTGGGCTTGCCGGTCGTTCCGCTGGTGTAGATCAACGTGGCGAGGTCCAGCGGCGTCGCCGTCGTACGCCGCTGCTCGAGCACGTCGTCGGAGATGTCGGAGCCGAGGCGACCGAGTACGTCGACGGCGTTGTCCTGGAGCGACCACACGTGCTGGAGCTCGGCGAGGTCGCCTGATTGGCGGGCCTCGCGGACCCGGGCGAGGTGGTCCGAGCCCTCCGCCACGATGGCGCGGGCACCGGAGTCCTGGAGGATCCAGCCGATCTGCTCGGCCGACGAGGTCTCGTAGATCGGCACCGTGACAGCGCCGGCGAACCAGATGGCGTAGTCGAGGAGCGTCCACTCGTAACGGGTCTTCGACACCAGGGCGACCCGGTCGCCGACCTCGACGCCGGCCGCGACGAGCCCCTTGGCCACCGCGCTCACCTCGTCGAGGAACGTCGCCGCGGTGACGTCGGTCCAGCCGTCGTCGGTGCGGCGGCTGAAGACCACCGTGTCCGCGTGCTCGAGGCCGTTGGTGACGACGTCGTCGGTGAGGTTCCCGGTGGACGGGATGGTGATGGCGAGCGGCGTCGAGAACTCCCGCACGGTGGAACCTCCTGGAGCGTGGTGGACTGCGACCGGCAGGCTATCGCCTGAGGGATCACGGCCGGCTTGCCGGGCGAAGCCCGAGCCTCGCTGCCGCTTGCGGCAAGAGGTTGGGCCTACATGTCGTAGGCTCCGGCCATGGCCGAACAGACCTCATCGTCGATCGTCGTCGACGCTCCTCCGGCCGACGTGATGGCCGTCATCGCAGACTTCGAGTCCTACCCGGAGTGGGCCAAGGGCGTGCAGAAGGCGGAGATCGTCGAGCCTGGAACCGGCGACCGGGCCGAGCAGGTCTACTTCGCCCTCGACGTCTCGCCGATCAAGGACGAGTACACCCTCGCCTACGACTGGGACGGCGATCGCGAGGTCGTCTGGACCCTCGTCGAGGGCAACATGCTGCGCGCCCTCGACGGTGCGTACACGCTCGTCGACCGCGGCGACGGCAGCACCGAGGTCACCTACCGGCTGGCCCTCGACGTGAGCATCCCGCTGATCGGCATGCTCAAGCGCAAGGGCGAGAAGATCCTCATCGACGCCGCCCTGAAGGGCCTCAAGAAGCGCGTCGAGTCGCGCTGACGCGCGGTCCGGGCATGCGGATCCTCCTGTTCACCGGCAAGGGCGGCGTGGGCAAGTCGACCCTCGCCGCGGCCACCGCGTGCGCCAGCGCCGCGGCCGGGCACCGCACCCTGGTGCTGTCCACCGACGCTGCGCATTCGTTGGCCGACGCCCTGGACGTGCCTGCCACGTCCGAGCCGACCGAGGCTGCGCCGAACCTCTGGGTCCAGCACGTCGACGCGCAGGGTCGCTTCGAGCGGTCGTGGGCCGCGATCCGGGACTACCTCCTCCGCGTCCTCGACGTGGCGGGCGTCGACCCGGTGGCGGCCGAGGAGCTGACGGTCATCCCCGGTGCCGAGGAGGTGCTCGCCCTGCTGGAGGTGCGCGCACAGGCGAGGTCGGGGGAGTGGGACGTGCTGGTCGTCGACTGCGCGCCCACCGCCGAGACGCTGCGGCTCCTGGCCCTCCCCGAAGCCCTCGGGTGGTACATGACCCGCGTGCTCCCCGTCGAGCGCCGGGTCGTCAAGGCGCTCAGACCGGTCCTGACCCGGGCCGCCGGCGTGCCGATGCCGGAGGACTCGGTCTTCGACGCGATCGAGCGGCTGCACGCCGACCTCGACGACGTACGCGCGGTGCTGAGCGGTCCCGAGGCGTCGGTCCGTCTCGTCCTCACGCCCGAGTCCGTCGTGCTGGCCGAGGCACGGCGGGCCTACGCGTTCCTGACGCTCTTCGGCTACCACGTCGACACCGCGATCGTGAACCGCGTCTTCCCCGAGGAGGGCGCGGACGAGTGGCGGCGGACGTGGGTGGAGGCCCAGCGTCGCCAGCTCGAGGAAGCCACCGACTCCTTCGCCGGGCTCGAGCTCCGGACGTCGGTGTACCGGGCGACCGAGCCGGTGGGACGCGTCGAGCTCCTGGATCTCGCAGCGGCTGTGTACGACGACGCCGACCCGCTCGCGCAGGGCCCGTCCGCGCCTTCCATGTCGGTCCGCTCGACGGCCGGCGGCCTCGTGCTGTCGCTCCCGTTGCCACTGGTCGCGCAGGACGACGTCGACCTGGTGCGCAAGGGCGACGAGCTCATCGTCTCCGTGGCGTCGTACCGCCGCATCCTGACGCTCCCCTCCGGCCTCGCGCGACACCAGGTGGTGGGCGCCCGCGTGCGTGAGGGTCAGCTGCAGGTCCGGTTCACCAAGCCGGCCGCCGCCACCGCCGAGCTGACCGAGGGGGTCTCGTGACCGACGCGGAGCCACACGACGTCGGGTCGCTGGGTGAGGAGGCCACCAAGCTGCTCGGCGCACTGTCCGGGTGGGCGCGGGAGCACGCAGCCGAGGCCGGGGACGGGCTGTCCGGCCTCGCCTCGCATGCCACGGCGTCGGCCCGCGACCTCGACGACCACCTCGCCACGGGCGCCGCCGAGTGCACGGTGTGTCCGGTTTGTCGCACCATCAGCGCCGTGCGCCAGGTCAGCCCGGAGGTCACGGCACACCTGTCCGCCGCCGTGAGCTCGCTCGCGCAGGCAGCTGCGGCGTTGATGGCGACGGTGCCGCAACCCGGACCGGGGTCGACCGACGTCGAGCACATCGACGTCACGGACGACTGGCCCGAGGACGCATGAGCGCGTCACCGCTCGGCGTCATGGTCGGGGTGGACATCGGCGGCACCAAGGTGCTGGCGGGCGCGGTCGACGGTGAGGGTCGGGTGAGAGGGACGGCGCTGCGTACGACGCCCGGCCGGCGCGTGGTGACGAGCCGCGTCGAGGATGCCTTGGTCGAGGCCATCATGGAGGCTGCGGGCGGCGCCCCCCTCGTGGGGGTCGGGGTGGCTGCGGCAGGGTTCGTCGACTCGGCGGGGGAGCGGGTCATGTTCGCCCCCCACCTCCCCTGGCAGGGGGAGCCGCTGAGGGACCTCCTGCAGGAGCGGCTCGGCTGCCCGGTCGGCCTCGACAACGACGCCAACTGTGCGGCGCGCGCCGAGGCCCGCTACGGCGCTGCACGGGGTTGTGCCTCTGCGCTGATGGTCACCATGGGCACCGGGATCGGCGGCGCGGTCCTGCTGGAGGACCGGGTGGTCCGGGGCGCCAACGGGATGGCGGGGGAGTTCGGCCACATGCAGGTCGTGCCGGACGGCCAGCCGTGCGAGTGCGGTCGACGTGGCTGCTGGGAGCAGTACTCGTCGGGCAACGCGCTGGTGCGCACCGCTCGAGGCCTGATGGTCGAGCAGCCGTCGGTCCTCGACGACATGACGGACGGCAACGCGGAGCTGATCACGGGGCCGATGGTGACCATCGCCGCGGAGCAGGGCGACCTCGTCGCACACCGGGCCTTCGCGTCGGTGGGTCACTGGCTGGGCGTCGGGGTGGCGAACCTCGTCGCAGCCCTCGATCCCGAGGTGGTGGTCGTCGGCGGTGGCGTCTCAGCAGCAGGCGACCGACTGCTCGAGCCTGCGCGGGACGCGCTGCGTCGTACGTTGGTGGGCGCGGACCATCGCAGGATCCCCGGGTTGGTCGCCGCCGAGCTGGGCCCGCGGGCCGGGCTGATCGGGGCAGCGCTGCTGGTCTCGTGACCGCGGGGTCGTCAACCCCGGCGGTGGTCCGGCACCAGCTCGAGCGCGAGCTGCTCGAGGAACAGCCCGACGTCGGTGACGATGCCGCGGCCCTGACCGGTGCCCCGATCGGCGAGCCGAGTCACGATGGCCGGGTTGATGTCGACGCACACGAGCGGCACGGACGCCGGGAGCAGGCTGCCCGTGGCGACGGCGTACAGCTGGGTCGCCATCATCAGGCAGTAGCCGATGTCGTGGACCTCGGCCCGCATGGCGCGCTGCCCCTCGACGACGTCGGTGTGGACGCCGGGGAGGGGGCCGTCGTCACGGACGGACCCGACCAGGACGAAGCGTCTCCCCTCGGTGACGAGCGCACGCATCACGCCGCTGGGCACGACGCCGTCGCGGACCGCGCGCTCGATCGAGCCGGCCCGCCGGATGGCGTTGACCGCGCGGACCCGGTGCTCGTGACCATGCTCGTGGCCCGGGGGTGCGACGTCCGGGCTCGGGCCGTAGAGGGCGGTCTCGATGTCGAGTGCCGCCATCGCGTTGCCGGCGAAGAGGACGTCGACCCAGCCTGCCCGGACGAGGGCGACCATGGCCGGTACGCCGCCCGCGTGCACGACGCCGGGGCCGGCCACCCACAGCAGTCGCCCGCCCGCCTCCCGAGCGCGGCGCATCCCGTCGGCCACCTGGCGGACGAGCACCGTCTGCGGCCGCTCGGGTCCGTGCCCACCGTGGAAGGAGGCGACGGCCTCGGTCGCTGGGGCAGGGTCGGGCACGGACACGACGATCCCGGTCGCACCCACCACCACGCGCATGCCGCGCACCACGTCCGACAGGGGCACCGTCCGCACCCGCACGTCTCCCGGGACCGGTTCGTCGACGACGAGACCGCAGTCCATCTCGGGGTGGTCCACGGTGTACCACCGTCCACCGAGGCGCACCTGCGTCTCGAGGTTGGTGGTGGCGTAGAACCCGTCGGGCAGCACGCCGTCCCGGTCGGCGGTCGCGAGCGCGGCGTCGCCGTGGGAGAGCTGGTTGACGCCTCGGGTCTGCAGGCGCATGAGCAGGCGCTGCAGCGACTCGTCGTCGGGAGCCTCGACGGTGATGCGGGCGCTGCTGGGGTCGTGGGCCTCGCGGCCGACGTCGAACTCCTCGATGACGAAGTCCCCGCCGTACTCGCGGATGTCGTCGAGGACGCGCGACAGGATGCCGCTGTCCATGAGGTGGCCTGTGACCTCGACCGTCTCGCGTGCCCCCACCCGGCTGACCCTACGCCTGCGAGATGGCCGGTGGGCGGGTCAGATCCGGGAGCCGTCGTCCCAGGGGTCTCGGGGCGCCTTGGGCATGACGAGGACGAGGTAGGCGAAGCCTCCGACGAACCACCCGACGAGGGCCCAGCCGACGAGCGGGTGGACGTAGATCGAGAGCAGCCCGATGACGAGCGCGATCACCGGCGCCACGAAGATGCCGGCCCAGGCCAGCCCCCGCTCCCACGTGCGGGGGACCGGGAACGGTGGCGCGGGCGGCGGCCTGAAGCGCTCGGACTCGGCGATCGCCTGCTCGCGCCGCTCGACCTCGTCGTCGTCGCGCAGGTGCTCCGGGAGGTCGGTCGGGGACGGTGCGGAAGGGGTGCTCGACGGAGCCTCCCCAGGGCCCCCGGAGGAGCTCGACGAGTCGTCGAGGACCGGGCGCTCGCCGTAGTTCTCGACGATCTCGCGCCACGCGAGCTCGGTGCGGCTCTCGTCCTCCGGGCGACTCACGCGGACCACGGTAGCCGCAGGAGGTGAACGGGTGTCCAGAGCGACCGCAGCCGAGGTTGATCCTGGTGCACACTGTGCCCGTGAAGATCCCGTTCCGCGGCGCGCAGGCCGCCCCCCTCGACCCGACGCTGGTCGCCCCGATGTCCACGCCCGCGCGGCCCGAGCTGACCGGCGGGCGGCGCATCGGCGTACTGGTCCAGCACGGCTTCACCGGCAACCCGGCGTCGATGCGGCCGTGGGCCGAGGACCTGGCGGCTCGCGGGTACGCCGTCGAGATGCCGCTGTTGCCCGGCCACGGCACGCGCTGGCAGGACCTCAACAAGGTCACGTGGGCCGACTGGGTCGCCACTGTCGAGGGTGCGCTCGACAAGCTGTCGGCGGAGAACGACGCCGTCGTGGCGGTCGGCCTGTCGATGGGTGCGGCGCTGTGCCTGCGGCTCGCGGCCGACCACGGTGATGACCTCGCCGGGCTCGTGATCGTCAACGCTGCGGTCGACACGATGCGCAAGGACGTCAAGCTGCTGCCCGCGCTCAAGCACGTCGTACCCGGCTTCCCAGGCATCGCCAACGACATCAAGAAGCCCGGCATGGACGAGCATGGCTACCCCACCACACCGCTCAAGGCGGCCGCTTCCATGTTCGCCGGGTACGCCGAGCTGCGCCGCGACCTGCCGAGGATCACCGTCCCGGTGCTCTTCTTCCGCTCGGCCGAGGACCATGTCGTCGACATCTCGAGCTCGCGGGCGCTCAACGCGGGCCTGTCGTCGAAGGACTTCGAGGAGCGGGTGCTGGAGGACAGCTACCACGTCGCCACCCTCGACAACGACGCTCCGCGCATCTTCGCCGAGTCGGCCGAGTTCATCGAGCGGGTCACCGCCCAGCAGCAGGGATAGTCTCGGACCGTGCTCTATTGGTTCCTGAAGTGGATCGCCCTCGGGCCGGTGCTGCGACTCGTCTTCCGGCCCAAGGCCTACGGCATCGACCACGTGCCGGAGGAGGGTCCCGCGATCCTCGCCAGCAACCACCTGTCATACGCCGACTGGCTGTTCATGCCGCTCACCCTCACCCGGCGCGTCACCTTCGTCGCCAAGGCGGAGTACTTCACCACCCCCGGCATCAAGGGCTGGTTCCAGAAGAAGTTCTTCACCGGCGCCGGGCAGGTCCCCATCGACCGCTCGGGCGCCAACGCGGCCGAGGGCGCGATGAAGTCCGCGATGAAGATCCTCGGTGAGGGCGACCTCTTCGGCATCTACCCCGAGGGCACCCGCTCCCACGACGGCAAGCTCTACCGCGGCAAGACCGGCGTGGCCCGGCTGGCGCTGGAGAGCGGAGCCCCGGTGATCCCGTGCGCGGTCGTCGGCACCGACGTCGTGGCGCCCACGGGCAAGGTCTACGGGACATGGACGCGGCCGGTCGTGCGCTTCGGCAAGCCGCTCGACTTCTCCCGCTACGCAGGCATGGAGAACGACCGCTACATCCTGCGCTCGATCACCGACGAGATCATGTACGAGATCATGCGGCTCTCCGGCCAGGAGTACGTCGACCTCTACGCCAGCAAGGCCAAGGAGCTCGCCAAGGAGAAGGCCCGCCAGGACGAGCGTGAGAAGGCCGACCGGGAGAAAGCGGAGCGCGAGCAGGCGGCGCGCGAGCAGGCCGGGGACGGGCCCGAGCAGAAGGCGTCCTGAACGCCTTCACGGACCCGCGGGCGCAGCACCCGCGGACCGACTCCGCCCTCGCCGTCGAGGACCGGCTCTACTCCGCGCTGGCCCTCGTGCGGGTGGTCGTCACGGTCAACATGGTCGGCCTCAACGCCTACCGTCGCGACAGCTACGCGCACCCGGACCTCGCGCTGGCCGTCGTGCTGGCGCTCGTGCTCTGGACCGGCGTCGCGATCTGGCTCTACAGCCGGCGCTCGCGGCGTACGCCCGCCCTGCTCGTCGCGGACCTCCTCATCGCCGTCGCGGCGATCGCCGTCACGCCGTGGCTGAAGTCGGAGGGCTTCCAGGCCACGCTGCCCGGCTTCTGGGTGATGGGCGCGCTGCTCGCCTGGGCGATCCACTGGCACTGGAAGGGCGGTCTCGTCGCTGCGGTCGTGCTGTCGCTGGCCGACCTGCTGCCGCGGCAGGCGGTCGACCAGGGCAACTACGGCAACGTCTTCCTCGTCCTCATCGGCGGCCCGATCGTCGGCTTCATGTGCGAGTCGCTGCAACGGATGGCTCGGGAGCGCGACGCCGCGGAGCGCGCGGCAGCGGCAGCCGAGGAGCGGACCCGGCTCGCCCGAGCCGTGCACGACGGCTTGCTCCAGGTGCTGGCCATGGTCCAGCGCCAGGGCGCTGCGACCGGCGGGGAGTGGGCCGAGCTCGGTCGGCTGGCGGGCGAGCAGGAGCGCGGGCTGCGCTCGCTGATCCGGCAGCAGGACACGGTGCCGACCCGGTCGGGCGGCCAGGTCGACCTCGCCGGGGCCCTGGAGGCCATGGCGACCGCGCACCCGGTCCGCGTCGAGGTCGCCACACCCGGTGGCGCCGTCCTGGTGGACGAGCACGTGGCCACCGAGACCGTCGCCGCGGTCAAGGCCTGCCTTGACAACGTGCTCGCCCACGTGGGCCCCGCGGCCACCGCGTGGATCCTGGCCGAGGCCGCCCCCGACGCGATCACCGTGTCCGTGCGCGATGACGGCCCCGGCATGGCGGCAGGCCGGCTCGAGCAGGCCGAGGCACAGGGCCGGCTCGGCGTCACCTCGTCGATCCGCGGACGCATCGAGGACCTCGGCGGCACGGCCTCCGTCCAGAGCGGCGAGTGGGGCACGGAGTGGGAGCTGTCAGTCCCGCTAGCGTGACGGCGTGACCATCCACAGCGGCCACCCGTTCCCGACGCCGGACGACCCCGTACGCCGCCTGCGCGGGCGCCTCGGCGGGACGGTCTCGCTCTGGACGACGGGCGACGACGCCGGTCGGGCCGGGCTGACGGTCACGTCATGGCTGGTCGCGGGAGGCGAGCCGGGTCGCGTGCTCGCGCTGCTGGACCCCGACGCCGACCTGACCGAGCTGCTGCTCGAGACCGGCCGCGGCGTCGTACAGCTGCTGTCGTGGACCGACCGGGACCTGGCGGACGCCTTCGCCGGCACGACGCCCGCCCCGGGCGGACCGTGGCGGATGGCCGGGTGGGACGAGACGTCGTACGGCCCTCGGCTCGCGACGGCTGCGACGTGGGCGCTGGTGCGCGTCGAGGCGTCCGTCGAGGTCGGCTGGTCGCGGCTGGTGACGTGCACGCTCGACGAGCTGGTGGTCGGCGACGACCCCGAGCTGCTCGTCCACCGTCGGGGGCGTTACGTCCCGCCGGGCGGCTGATCCGTCTACGCTGCGGCCAGACCAACCGGGAGGGGGACCCATGGTGAGGGTGATGGTGGTCGACGACCACCCGATGTGGCGTGACGCGGTCGAGCGCGACCTGCAGGCGGCCGGGCACGAGGTGGTGGCGGTGGCGTCCAACGGGCGCGAGGCGATGGCACGGTTCCCGGCGGCGGCCCCGCAGGTGGTCGTGCTCGACCTCCAGCTGCCGGACAGCACGGGCGTGCAGGTGACCAGCATGATGCTGGAGCACGACCCGACCGCGCGCGTGCTGATCCTGTCCGCGAGCGGGGAGCAGGACGACGTCCTCGACGCGATCAAGGCCGGCGCCACCGGCTACCTGGTGAAGTCGGCCTCCAGCGCCGAGCTGATCGACGCCGTGACGCGCGTGGCCGACGGCGACACGGTCTTCACGCCCGGTCTGGCCGGTCTGGTGCTGGGGGAGTTCCGGCGCATCGCCGACGGTCCTGCCGACGACCCGCGCGACCAGCTCACCGAGCGGGAGACCGAGATCCTCAAGATGGTCGCCACCGGCATGAGCTACAAGCAGATCGCCGCGCGTCTGGTCCTGTCGCACCGCACGGTGCAGAACCACGTGCAGAACACGCTGCGCAAGCTGCAGATGAACAATCGCGTGCAGCTGACCCGGTGGGCCATCGAGCACGGTCTCGACGACGACGCCTGACGGCGCTGCTCAGGACGGGACCGTCACGACGGCCAGCACCCGGCTGCCGGCGTCGGTCTCGTCGAGCTCCACACGCCACTGGTCGTCGGTCTCGGCCCTCCCGCAGGGGACGGGTTGCTCGCCCGACTCGGCGCACGCGAGCGACAGCACCTCCTGCGAGCGCACCACCCGGACGTCACGCGCCTGCGTCGCGGTGACGTCGAGCGATGTCGTGGTGGCGAGGCCGCGTCCGTCGGCGGACGAGCTGAGCTGGACCGCGCCGGACATCCGGTAGCGCACCTGGATGCGGCTCGCGTCGGAGAAGGTGTACGTCGCCCCGCTGGGCATGACGACCCCGGGTCCGGGCGCCGGCCGCCCGTCGGCGGTGACCTCGACGCGGTCTGCCGTCACCCTCGCGCCGTCGAGCTCGGGCAGGGTGAGCTCGAGCTCGTCGAGGGGGCGCTCGGCGTGTATCCAGTGGGTGACCTCGAGGTCTCCGCCGGGCAGCACCTCGGTGACCGCGCGCGACTCCCCGGCGATCGGCCACCCGTCGATCGGCAACGACGCCGCTGGGGGCGAAGGCTCGTCCGGTCCGACCAGCTGCCACGCCACGACCCCGCCGGCGAGCACCCCGACGAGGGCGGCCGCGACGAGAGCGACCGTCCGGCGTGTCCGTGGCTCAGACCGCTGCGGGGCGGGGTCCGGTGGCGGGACGACCGGCGCTGGCGGCGACGTGGGCTGCGTCGCCGGTGCCGCAGCCGTCGCCGTGGCCTCCGGCTCCGACGTACGGGCGGGGGGAGGCGCCGGAGCCGGTGTCGGGGTCGGGGCAGGGAGGTCGGCAGGAGCCGCCTCGGGAGTCACGTCGGGCGGCGCGGCCGGCGGCGGGGTGCGCCGAGCCCTCGGAGGAGTGGGACGCGGCCGGACCGTCTCCTGCGCCGGGGCGCGGCGCTGCGCCGGGGGCAGGACCGTGGGCAGGTGCTTCTGGTAGGGCTTCTTCGGGCTCACGTCGCCTCCGGGGGGCCGAGGGGGACGGCCGTGACCACGGCCAGGTTCTGGTAGCCGCCGCGGGAGGCGTCGTACGGCGGCGCGCAGGTCACGAGGGTGAGCCGGAGGTCTCCCGACGCGTCGAAGATCCACCCGTCGTCGACGAGGCTGCCCTGCGGCACCAGCCGGCGCGATCCGATGCGGAAGTCCTGGCGCAGCCCGTCGGCCTCCAGACGCACTCGCGCACCGTCTCGGACCGTGAGCAGCTCGGCGAAGGGTCCGAGGCCCTCGGAGTCGGAGTCGACGTGGGCGGCGACGAGGATCGAGCCGAACGGGTCGCCGATGCGCGACCCGCCGCGCCACCAGCCCGCGACGTCGACGTCGTCGGGCACGTCGAGCACCCCGGTGCCGGTGGTGCCGGCGGCGGCCACGCGTACGACGCGTCCGCTCGGCAGCGTGGCCCGGGTGGGCCGTCTCGGGGCGACCACCGACCCGGCGCGCCGGGCCGGGGCGACCGGTTCGGCGGACGTCGGTGTTGAGGAGGTCGGTGAGGAGGGCCGGGTCGAGGGCGTCGGGTCGGCGGTCGGGCGGGTGGCGACGTCACCACCGGCGCATCCGGTGGTGACGACGACGAGGCAGGCGGACAGCATGAGTGCGCGCGGACGGGCGCTCATCCGGGCGGTGGCACGGGCGGCACACGCCGCCTCCGGGTGGCCGCAGCCAGGATCCCGAGCGCGGCGAGCGCCACGACTCCCACCGCCACCGGCGGCACGAGCAGACCCCGGTCGCCAGCGGCCGGGCCGGTGAAGGTGGTCACCCGGTCGTCGGCCAGTCCTGCCGACCCGGTGTCGATGCGCGAGGGTCGTACGCTCCCGTCGGCGGCCAGGTCGACCGTGTGGGCGATGACGTTCATCGACTGGTCGCGCGGGTTGCCGTAGGCGTAGATCATCGAGAGCGTGCGCGCCTCCAGGGCCACGTCGAGCGGGCCGAGGATGGGGTCGGCGCCTTCCGCGCCCGACGGCAGCAGTGCCACCTCGATCGAGCCCTCGGGGACGTCTGCGTCGGCGAACTCGCCGTTGGCGATGTTGGTGAACACCGTCTGGCCGTCCACCTCGACGTCAGCGGGCGCGACGGTCGCGGTGTGGGCCAGCAGGACGCGGGCCTTGTCCGGCCCGATCGGCCCGTCGGGCGCGGCGTACGAGTGGACCACGGGCTCGCCCCCGACGTCGGCAGGCAGGTGCAGCACCACGTCACTGGTGTCACCGGCTGCGACGTCGAGGGTCGACTCGACCCTGACGCCCTCGCCACGGAACGAGATCTCGTGGCTGCCGGGCGCCATCTCGAACGGACCCAGCACGTCTCCGACGCCGGCGCCTCCGGCGACCCTGCGGCCGTCGACGGACACGTCGACGCTCGCGCCGGGGACGGCCTGGACGACGCTGACGCGGGCCGGAGCCGGAGCCCCGGCCCCGGCCGGCGCCCCGGCCAGGAAGGGCAGGCACATGGTCGCCAGCGCCCCACCCGACAGCACTGCTTGAAGTCGACGCATATCGACCACACCCCCATAGCCCCCGCTACGACGCCGTCCCGATCGAGACGCCGGCCCTCACCTGAACACCCGACGGTCCGGGTCCGCGACCCCGATATGGGGTACGTCCGGGCGGCCGCCCACCCCTAGGGTTGGGGCGTGCAGACGAAGGTGACCTGGCGGCGGGCGACCGCCGACGACGCGGTCGCGCTGCGCGACCTCGAGCGCATCGCCAGCCAGACGGGCCTGGCGCACGTCTTCGGCGACCTGCCCTACCCGGATGACGACGTACTGGCCCGTTGGGTGCTGCTCCTCGACGACCCGGGCGTGACGGTCGAGGTCGTCGAGGACGACCGCGGGCTCGTCACCCTGACCGCCCACGACGGCTCCACGCTGCGCCACCTCGCCGTCCGGCCCGACCACTGGAGCGCCGGTCTGGGCCGGGAGGGCTTCCTCCGCGCGCAGGCCGCAGGCGCGCGGCGCCTGTGGGTGCTGGAGGCCAACGCGCGGGCGCGCCGGCTCTACGAGTCGTTCGGCTGGACACCCAGCGGCGTCACGCAGGAGTGTCCCTGGACGCCCTACCCGACCGAGGTGGAGTACGTCGCTCCCTAGGATCAGTGCATGCCGGACGCCGACCCGCTGCTGGAGATCGCCGACGACCTCTACGCCCTGCCCCTCGCGGACTTCACGCCCGCCCGCGACGCGCTGGTCAAGGAGCACAAGGCCGACAAGACGCTCGCCGCGTCGATCAAGGGACTGCGCAAGGCGTCCGTCGCGGCCTGGGTGGTCAACCTGCTCGTCCGACGCGACCCCGACCAGGTGGACCAGGTCCTCGCGGTGGGTGAGGCCCTGCGGGACGCGCAGGACAACCTCGACGCGACCCAGCTCCGCGAGTTCACCAAGCAGCGCCGCCAGCTGACCGCGTCGGTGACGACGGCCGCCCGGCGGATGGCGCGCGAGGAGGGGGTCCGGACGACCGAGTCCGTCGCCGAGCAGGTGGAGGCCACCCTCACCGCGGCCATGCTCGAGCCGGACGCAGCCCGTGCCGTCCGGAGCGGGCTGCTCGTGACGTCCTTGTCCGCGACCGGGCTCGGTGACCTCGACCTCAGCGGTGCCGTGGCGCTGCCCGAGGCGCTCGGCTTCAGCGCGAAGGCCCGCCCGGCGGCGGCGCCCGACCCGACGCAGCGGCCCCAGCTCCACGTCGTACCCGACCCGGACGCCGACGCCAAGGCCCGCGCAGCCGCCGACGAGCGGCTCGCCGCCGCCCGCACTGAGCTCAAGGAGCACGAGAAGGAGCACCGGGCCGCCCGTCGCACGGTCGAGAAGCTGCAGGCGCGCACCCTGCAGGTCCAGTCCGAGATCGACGAGCTCCGCGGCCGGCTCGCCGCCCTGGAGGACACCCTCGAGGAGGTCGACGAGGAGCTCACGGAGGCCGAGGCGGCCCAGGCCGAGATCGAGGAGGCCGTCGACGAGGCGAGGACCGAGGTCGAGGCGGCGCGCGAGGCGCGCGAGCGGCTCTAGGAGCTCGCCCAGCCCATCGAGCGCTGCACCGCGTCGGCCCAGCGGGCGTACGACGCGTCGAGCACGTCGCGGTCGCCACCGGGCTCGAAGCGCCGGTCGAGCGCCCACGTGTCGCGCAGGTCGTCGGTGGATCCCCACACCCCGGTCCCGAGCCCGGCGAGGAACGCGGCGCCCAGGGCCGTCGTCTCGACGATCTCCGGGCGCTCCACCGCGCGCCCGACCTGGTCGGCCTGCAGCTGACAGAGGAAGTCGTTCTCCGCAGCACCGCCGTCGACGCGCAGCGTGGTGAGCTCGGGCAGCGTCTCGAGCACGTCGCGGACCTCGAACGCGATGCCCTCGAGCGTGGCCCGGACGAGGTGGGCGCGGGTGGTGCCGCGGGTGATCCCGAGGATCGTGCCGCGGGCGTGGGGGTCCCAGTGGGGCGCGCCGAGCCCGGTCAGCGCCGGGACGAACACCACCCCGTCGGTGTCGTCGACCGTGGCGGCGATGGCTGCCGTCTCCGCGGCGTTGCCGACGATCTGGAGGCCGTCGCGCAACCACTGCACGGCCGCGCCCGTCACGAAGATCGCGCCCTCGAGGGCGTAGGTCAGCTCACCGTCGGGGGAGCGCCACGCGGCGGTCGACAGCAGCCCGGCGTCGCTGCGGACGACCCGGCTGCCGGTGTTGGTGAGGATGAACGACCCGGTGCCGTAGGTGCACTTGGACTCGCCCTCCCCGAAGCACGTCTGCCCGAACAGCGCCGACTGCTGGTCGCCGGCGACGCCCGCGATGGGCAGGGACAGACCGAGGAAGACGGCTGGGTCGGTCGGCGCGACCTCGCCCCAGTTGGGGACCAGGTCGGGCAGCGCGTCGCGCGGCACGCCGAAGAGCTCGCACAGCTCGTCGGACCAGTCGCCCGACTCGAGGTCGAGGAGCAGGGTGCGGCAGGCGTTGGAGACGTCGGTGACGTGCCAGGTGCCGCGCGTCATCCGGGCGATGAGGTAGGAGTCCACGGTGCCGACGGCATAGCGTCCCGACTCGACCAGCGCCCACGTGTGGGGCTCGTTCTCGGCGAGCCACATGAGCTTGGTGCCGGAGAAGTAGGGGTCCAGGCGCAGGCCGGTGAGCTCGGCGACCCGGTCCTCGTGGCCGTCGGCGCGCAGCTGGTCGCAGATGTCGGCCGTGCGCCGGTCCTGCCACACGATCGCGCGGCGCGGGGAGCCGAGCGTCTCGCGGTCCCACAGCACGATCGTCTCGCGCTGGTTGGTGATCCCGACGGCGGTCAGCTCGGACTGGTCGACCTTGGTCAGCACGTCGCGGGTGGCCTCGAGGGTCGCCTGCCAGATCTCCTCAGCGGAGTGCTCCACCCAGCCCGGCTGCGGGAAGTGCTGGCGGAACTCCTGGTAGCCCGTGGCCTGGATGCGCCCGTCGGGGGTCACCACGACGGCGGTCACGCCCGTGGTGCCGGCGTCGATGGCGAGGATGCTCACTTGGCGCCCCCGCGGATGATGTCGAGGATGCGGCGATCGATCCACTCCGGTCGCAGGCCGGGGGCGACCCGCATCTCGTAGTTCTCCGAGCCGACCCATTCCCGGAAGCTGTCCTTGCCCTCGCCCTTGGCCAGCGACTCCAGCTCGATCATCAGCGCGTCGTCGACCGGCACCTCCTCCTCAGGGGTCGAGGCCGTCAGGTAGAGCTCGTTCAGCTCGACCAGCCGCGCGAGCTCGGTGACCGGGTCGCCGTGGTCGTCGACGCGCAGGTCGACGGCGACGTCGTCGTGCCCGCCGTAGCCGGCCCCGTCGCGTACGACGAGCAGTGCCGCCGACTGCCGGCCGCGGCTGTCGCCTCCCGCACGGTCGCCGGCGGTCAGCGCCGCCAGCAGCCGCCGCTCGAGCGACAGTTCGCCCGACGCCTTCCACGCCCGCTCCATCGACTCCACCACCTCCGGTCCGGTGAGGATGTTGCCCTGGATGGCGTAGCCGCCGCGCTCGCCGCTGCGGCCGGTCGTCCCACCGGCCCAGGCGAAGCACTCGGTGCCGGTGAAGGTGGCCGCGTTGCCGTCGGAGTCGACGACGCCGACCTGCCGATGCTCGCGCCCGTCGTCCTCCTCGACCAGTCGGTCGAGGGCGACCTGGGCGGTGGCTCCGTCGTCGAGGTGGGCGAGCCCGACGTACTTGAACGACAGGTTGGCGTCGGCCTGGGTGGCGATGGCGCCGACCCCCGCTGCGGCCGCAGGGACGGCCGATCCGACCGCCAGGAACTTGGACGCCACGGCGACGCCCCACGACTCACCGTCGTCGGACCGGGCCACGATCGAGAAGGTCATGTGCCGAACATAGCCGGGAGCACGACCGTCGGCGCGCCGTCCTAGTCTTGCTCCGTGCTGAGCCGTCTCGGATTCCCCCGCGTGGGGGAGCACCGCCGCTTCGTCGCGGCGATCGTGGCCGACACCGTCGGCAGCGGGATGTTCATGCCGATCACGCTGCTCTACTTCCTGGCGATGGCCGACCTGTCCCTCGTGCAGGTGGGGTCGGCGTTGTCGATCTCCGCGCTGCTGACGATGCCGGGCGCGTTCGTGATCGGCAGCCTCGTCGACCGGTTCGGGCCGCGTCGGATGATGCTGGTCGGCAACCTCGTCCAGGCTGCCGGCATGCTGGCCTACCTGTGGGCCGACTCGCTGCTCGCCGTCGCGCTGTGGACGGCACTGCTCAACCTCGGTCGCCAGTCGTTCTGGGGGTCCTTCGGCAACGTCGTCACCGCGATCTCGGCGCCGGGGGAGCGCGAGATGTGGTTCGGCTTCCTGCAGGCGGTGCGCAACCTCGGCTACTCGATCGGCGGCGTGCTGGCCGGCCTCGCGCTGCAGGTCGGCACCGACGTCGCCTTCCAGTCGGTGGTGGTCGTCAACGCGGTGACATTCGTGGTCGCCTTCGTCCTGCTGCTCGACGTGCCTGACCACCGCGCGGCCCATCCCGCCGACGCCCCGGGCGAGGGCTGGGGCGTGGTGCTGCGTGACACCGCCTACCTCCGCCTCGTGCTCGGGCAGTTCGGGTTCGTCGCCGGGACGATGGTGCTCAACTTCGCCCTGCCGGTCTACGTCGCCGAGACGATCGACCTCCCGGGCTGGGTGGTGGGTGCCATCTTCACCCTCAACACGGCGCTCGTCGGCCTGGGCCAGGGGCTCGTCGTACGACGCATGACCGGGCGCGTGCGGGCACGGATGATGGGGCTGGCCCAGCTGGCCTTCGTCGTCAGCTATGCGCTGTTCGTGGTGGCCGGGTGGCTGCCGGTGTGGCTCGCCGTCGTCGTCATGCTCGTCGGCGCAGCGGTCTACACGGGCGGCGAGCTGACCGGCGGGCCCGTCTTCAGCGCGGCCGCCGCCGAGGCGGCGCCCGACCACCTCCGGGGCCGCTACCTCGGGCTGTTCCAGCTCAGCTGGGGCATCGGCGGGGCCGTGACGCCCGTGGCGTTCACCTGGCTCCTCGCCCACGGGCAGACGACGCTGTGGTGGGTGCTCTCGCTCGTCGCGCTCGGCAGTGCGGCGTACCTCCAGCGCCTGCCGCGCGTCCTGCCGGCCGCGGGCCGACGGGTGACCAACCGGTCGGAGCAGGAGGCAGCCGAACCCGCGTGAGCCTCAGCCCTGGCCGATCTCCGCGAGCAGGTCGGTGAACCACTCCTGGGTGACGTCGAACGGCTTGTGGCCGGCGATCCGCTCGAACTCGATCGCGCGCAGCTCGTCGCCCCGGTCCTCGTCGTGCCCGATCACGCCGGGCGTGCCGTCGAGGGCACAGGCGACCGCGAGCTCGGCCATCTCGCGGATCAGGGCGAGGTCGGTGTCGTTGGCGGGCGCGGAGCGGGAGAAGTAGCCGGACTTCTGCACCATCTTCTTCTCGGCGCCGATGGCCTCGGAGAAGCGGTCGGCGAAGTAGCGGCCGGGGTTGATGGTGTCGATCTTCACGTGCCCGAACGGGTCGCGCCCCACGGTCTCGCCCGACGCCTCGAGGTCGGCGACGATGTCGTCGATGCCGGCGCCCTCGGCGAGGAAGATGTTGACGCAGCCGATCTCGTCCATGACGGCCCGCAGCCGCTCGGCCTCGGCGGCGAGGTCGATGGCCAGCTCGGGGACGTAGACCGCGTGGATCGCCCACTTGCGGCCGTCGAGCCCGATGCCGGGCAGCCACTCCTGCTCGGCGTGCCAGGCCATGTAGTCGCGCGCGGCGGCGGCGGTCAGCCAGCCGCTGGCACGACCCATGACCTCGTGGACGATCAGCATCCGCGGGTTGGACCCGTGCTCGGCGAGCACGTTCTGGGCGAACCGGGAGGCCTGCTGGGCCGCGGTCTGCGCGCCGAGGCTCTGGCGGATCGGCACGATGTCGTTGTCGATGGTCTTGGGGAGGCCCACGACGGTCAGCTCGGAGCCCTGCGTGGCGAGGTACGCCGCCAGGTCGGCCGCCGCGGTGTTGGTGTCGTCGCCGCCGATGGTGTGGAGCACGTCGACGCCGTCCGCCTGCAGGCGACGGGCGGCGACCTCGAGCGCCGACTCGCCGTCGCCGATCAGGCCGCGCTTGCGGCAGTCGGCGTCGTTGGTCAGCTTGACCCTGCTGTTGCCGATCGGGCTGCCGCCGTAGCGGTGGAGCAGCCCGGCGCCGGCACGCTCCTCGGGGCCGATCGTGACGCTGTTGCCGGTGAGCAGGCCGTGGTAACCGTGCCGGTAGGCGATCAGCTCGATGGCGGGGTCGGTGGCGTCGTAGGTCTCGATGAGGGCGCCCACCGCGGAGGAGAGGCACGGGGCGTATCCGCCCGCGGTCAGGATCGCAACACGCTTCGGCATGGGGAGCAGGGTAGTTGGAACGTTCTAAGCCCGGAAGTGCGTCCGGTCCACCCCTGGGAGGCACCCGTCGGGCCGAGGGCGTGACCCGAAGGCCGACACGACGTCGTCCGGGTGCCGCGGTGGTTGCCACGCCCTCGCGGCAGGGCCATTGTGAGAAGGCGCCGTGCGCTGCACGGGCCGATGAGGGGAGTCTCGATGAGCGCGACTGAAGCCACGACGGACCGGGACGGGACGGAGTCCCACGAGCTCAAGCGGGTGATGGGGCCCAAGCTCCTGCTGTTGTTCATCATCGGAGACATCCTCGGCGCCGGCGTCTACGCCGTGACCGGGCAGATGGCCGGACAGGTCGGCGGCATCGTGTGGCTCCCGTTCCTGCTCGCCTTCGTCGTCGCCACCCTGACGGCACTGTCGTACCTCGAGCTGGTGACCAAGTACCCCCAAGCCGCAGGAGCCGCGCTGTACACGCACAAGGCCTTCGGCATCCACTTCGTCACCTTCCTCGTCGCCTTCGCGGTGGTCTGCTCGGGCATCACGAGCGCGTCGACCTCGGCCAACGTGCTCGCCCAGAACCTGACGGGCGGGCTGGTGGTCAACGGGTGGCTCGACGAGGCGCCGGGCACGGGCACGATCATGGCCATCGCGATGGCGTTCATGATCCTGCTCGCGCTGATCAACCTGCGCGGCGTGGGCGAGTCGGTGAAGTTCAACGTGATCCTGACCCTGGTCGAGATGACCGCGCTCGCCATCGTGATCGGAGTCGGGCTCTGGGCAGTCGCGCAGGGCGACGGCGACCTGTCGCGGATCACGACCTTCGACGACCTGCAGGACAAGGGCCTGTTCATGGCGGTCACGCTGGCCACGTCCGTGGCCTTCTTCGCGATGGTCGGCTTCGAGGACTCGGTCAACATGGTCGAGGAGTGCCACGAGCCGGAGAAGATCTTCCCGCGAACCATGCTCACCGGCCTGGGCGTCGCCGTGCTCATCTACATGCTGGTGGCCGTGTCCGTCGTCGCCGTCCTCACGCCCGGGGAGCTGGCGACCATCAACGAGGCCGAGGGCCGCGCCCTGCTCGAGGTGGTGAGCAAGGGAGCCCCCGACTTCCCCATCGACAAGGTCTTCCCGTTCCTGGCCGTCTTCGCCGTCGCCAACACAGCGTTGATCAACATGCTCATGGCGAGCCGCCTGCTCTACGGGCTCGCCAAGCAGGACGTCCTGCCCCGCAGTCTCGCCCACGTGTCGTCCGGGCGTCGCGCCCCGTGGGTCGGCATCATCTTCTCGACCGTCCTCGCCATCGGCCTGATCTGGTACGTCGCCTCGCAGTCGGACAGCCCGGTCGTCACCAACCTGTCGACCACGACCGCGCTCCTGCTCCTCGCGGTGTTCACGGTGGTCAACGTCGCCTGTCTGGCGCTGCGCCGCGACGGGGTCGACGGGTTCTTCAAGTCGCCCGGACCGACGCCCCTCGTGGCCGCGCTCACCTCGTTCCTCCTCATCGTCATCCCGTGGGGTGAGCGGGACCCCATCGTCTACCGCATCGCGGGCGGCCTGATCGGTATCGGGATCGTGCTGTGGGCACTGACCTGGCTGACCAACCGCGGCGTGCGTGCCAAGAAGACCGGCTTCCGCGACATCGACCACCTCGAGAAGTGAGGCGCCCGCCGGCGACTCGGCGGGGTTCGGTACGCGCGCGTCGGTCCCGCCGTCTACGGTTGGCCGAGTGACGCGACGACGTGTGGGGCCCGTGCTGGCGGTGCTGGTGGCCGGTGCGCTCGGCTGCTCGACCGCCACGCCACCTGCGCCCCCCGCGAGCGCGACGCCTGCCTCCGACGACGGCGTACCGGCGAGCGTGCAGCCGACCGTCGACCCCGGTTCCGGTCGTACGTCGACCCCCTTCCCGTCGACGTCCCTGCGCGGCCCGCGCGACCGGCCGTCCGTGCCGGCGGCCCCCGACCTGGCCGGCGCCTACCGCTTCGTCTCCGCGCCCGACTTCCTCAACCAGGACGTCGCCGACCTCACCGCCGACGGCCGGCGGACCTACGTCGTGAAGGCCACCGGTGAGGTCGCCAACTCGACCAACGAGTCCTACGAGACCGCGCTCGACACCGTCATCGACGAGATGGCCTCCCACGGCGCGCGCGACGTGCTCGTCCCCGGCGACCTCGTCGAGGGGCGCTGGGGGCGCGACGACTCCAGGACCGGCGTCTTCGGACCGGTGCGGACGCAGGCCCAGCGGCTGCGGGCGTGGCGCCGGGCCGCAGACGTCTACTACCCGGCCTGGTTCGAGCGGTTCGACGACCGCGGCCTGACGACCTACCCGGCGGTCGGTGACCACGAGATGGGCGACGACCCGTGGCGGGTCAAGGGTCGCCACGCGTGGGTCGACTTCAAGCGGCGCCACATCCCCCAGTTCAAGCAGGTCTTCGCCGACCAGGCGCTCTCGGGCAGTGACGGCCGCCCCCGGTTCGCCGAGCGCCCGGAGCGGGGCCCGGCCCGGCGAACGGCCTACGCGGTACGGCTCGACCCCGACGTCCTGCTCGTGACCCTCGACGTCTTCGAGCGGCGCGACGGCGACGTGCACATCTCCGTCGACCGGGCGCAGCTGCGCTGGCTGCGCTCCGTGCTGCGCCAGGCCCGCAAGGACGACGTCCCGTGGGTGATGGTGCAGGCCCACACGCCGATGCCCGGCAAGGTGCGCGTGCGCAACTCGACCCACCTGGTGTACGAGAAGGGCCGCGCGTCCGACCTGTGGCGCACCATGGTCGACGGGGGCGTCGACGTCTACCTCAGCGGCGAGGTGCACGACCAGACCGTCCGCCGCCGCGACGGCATCCTCGAGGTGTCGCACGGGTCGCTGTTCTACCGGGGCGAGGCGTCGTACCTCGTGGGTCAGGCCACCTCGGACCGCCTGGTGCTGGAGAACCACCAGTTCCGCGGTGAGGTCGGCTTCCAGGACCGGCTGTGGACCACGTCGCGCCAGGGCGCACCCGGCCACATCAGCTACCCCGACCCGTCCGTCGTCACCGGAACGCTGGCCGCCAGCCGCACCCGCTCCGGCGGCCTGCGCGTCGACGACGCGGCCGGCGTGCTCACGCCGCGCGGCTGAGCGACGACGTCGGACGTGCGTCGGACGTGCGCGGCGTCACGCGTTCAGGGGTCGGTCAGGGTTCGGGGGCCGCGGCCGGGTCGCCGTACCCTTGACAGGTGAACGCCATCCCCACCCTCGAGCAGTTGCACGCCCTCGGGCCCAAGCAGCAGCCGACCTATCCCGACTCCGGGGCGGTCGACGCTGCCGTGGCCCGACTGAGGACCGCGCCGCCGCTCGTCTTTGCGGGGGAGTGCGACGACCTCACCGACAAGATCGCCGCCGTCACCCGCGGCGAGGCGTTCCTGCTCCAGGGCGGCGACTGCGCCGAGACGTTCGCCGGCGTGACCGCCGACAACGTGCGCAACAAGCTGCGGGTGCTGCTGCAGATGGCCGTCGTTCTGACGTACGCCGCCTCGGTTCCCGTCGTGAAGCTCGGCCGGCTCGCGGGGCAGTACGCCAAGCCCCGCAGCTCCGACCTCGAGACCCGCGACGGCGTGACCCTGCCGGCCTACCGCGGTGACGCGGTGAACGGCTACGACTTCACGCCGGAGGCGCGGGTGCCCGACCCGCAGCGGCTCGTCGAGGTCTACAACTCCTCGGCCGCCACCCTCAACCTGGTCCGCGCCTTCGTGACCGGCGGTTACGCCGACCTGCGCCAGGTGCACACCTGGAACACCGACTTCGTGCAGACCTCGCCCTTCGGTCAGCGTTACGAGGCGATGGCCGACGAGATCGAGCGCGCCCTGACCTTCATGAAGGCGATCGGCGCCGACCCCGACGAGTTCCACCGCGTCGACTTCCACTCCAGCCACGAGGCGCTGCTGCTGGAGTACGAGCAGTCGCTGACCCGCATCGACTCGCGCACCGACCTGCCGTACAACGTGTCCGCGCACTTCGTGTGGATCGGCGAGCGCACCCGTCAGCTCGACGGCGCGCACGTCGAGCTGCTGTCCAGGATCAAGAACCCGATCGGCATCAAGCTCGGCCCGACGACGACGCCCGACGACGCCCTGGCGTACGCCTCGCGCCTCAACCCGGAGAACACCCCGGGCCGGCTCACGTTCATCACCCGCTTCGGCGCCGGCAAGATCCGCGACGGGCTGCCCGCCCTGGTGGAGAAGGTCACGGCCGAGGGGCTCAACGTCGCCTGGGTCTGCGACCCCATGCACGGCAACACCTTCGAGGCGTCCTCGGGCTACAAGACCCGCCGCTTCGACGACGTCATCGACGAGGTGCAGGGCTTCTTCGACGTGCACCGCGGCCTCGGCACCTGGCCCGGCGGCATCCACGTCGAGCTCACCGGCGACGACGTCACCGAGTGCGTCGGCGGTGGCGAGGAGATCGACGAGGTCGGCCTGGCGCACCGCTACGAGTCCGTCTGCGACCCCCGCCTCAACCGCGTCCAGTCCCTCGAGCTGGCCTTCCTCGTCGCGGAGATGCTGCGCAAGGCCTGACCCCTGGCTGCCGTCTGCCGGTCGGGCGGTGCGTGACGCAGGTTCCGGGCGTGCAGAAGATGTCTCACGTACCGCTGGCGCGGGGTCGGCGTACGAGCGGTGCGTGACGCAGGTTCCGGGCGTGCAGAAGATGTCTCACGCACCGCTCGGTGGCCGCCGCGCGGGTGACCCGTGATGGGATGAGCCCGTGATCGACCTGCGCTCCGACACCTTGACCCGTCCGACCGACGCGATGCGCGAGGCGATGGCACGCGCGGAGGTGGGCGACGACGTCTACGGAGAGGATCCGACGGTGGCGGCACTGGAGGAGCGGGTGGCCGGGATGTTCGGTCACGAGGCGGCGCTGTTCACCCCGACTGGCTCGATGGCCAACGTGCTCGCCGTTGCGAGCGTGGTCTCGCCCGGCGAGGAGGTGCTCTGCGAGTCCTCGGCCCACATCGCGCGCGCCGAGCTCGGTGCCCACGGTGCGATCACCGGGCTCACGATGCGCACCTGGACCAGGGAGCGCGGCCAGGTCGACCTGCCGGCGATCGAGGCGATGCACGCACCGGACATGGGCCCGTTCTTCGTGCGCACGGCTGCGGTGTCGGTGGAGAACACCCACAACTTCGCCGGCGGGGCCGTGCTGCCGATCGAGGACCTGCGGGCCCTGCGGACGTGGGCCGAGGCGAGCGACACCAAGCTTCACCTCGACGGCGCCCGGCTCTGGAACGCGCACGTCGCGACCGGGACGCCGCTGGCCGACTACGGCCGGATCGCCGACGTCCTCGCGGTCTGTCTGTCCAAGGGCCTCGGCGCGCCGATCGGGTCACTGATGGTCGGCTCGGCCGACGCCGTCGCCGAGGCGCGGGTGCGGCGCAAGCGCATGGGCGGCGGGATGCGACAGGTCGGTGTGCTCGCCGCAGCCGGTGCGTACGCCCTCGACCACCACGTCGAGCGGCTGGCGGACGACCACGCCAACGCCCGGCTCCTCGGCGAGGCCCTCGGTCTCGACCCGAAGGGCGTCGACACCAACATCGTCGTCGTCGAGCGCTCGGACGCCATGTCGTTCGTCGAGCGCGCGGCGACGGAAGGGGTGCGCATCGCCGCGGTGGGGCCGCGGACCGTACGTCTGGTGACGCACCTCGACGTGTCGAGGTCCGACGCGGAGCGGGCGGCCGCCGTGCTCAGCCGGCTCGCCGCCCCGTGATGCTCACCTCGCTGATCGCGGTGTAGTCCCGGCCGAGGTTGCCGGCGCCGGGCGGGGTCACGGCGGTGAAGGTGAGGGTGACCGCGGCCGTCTCGACCGGCGGCACCTTCAGCCGCTGCATGCCCGGTCGCTCGGCGAACGTCTGCTCGACCGTCGTGCCGTCGTCGAAGCCCCAGGTGACTGCGACCGTGCGCCGGTTGTTGGGGTACCAGTCGACGCCGGCGACCTGCTTGGCGTAGCCGTTGACCAGCCCCACCCGGGTGACCACCCCGGGCTCGGGCAGCGTCACCGTGATGGTCTGCCCGTCGCGTCGCCGGCCGTGCGCCAGGCCGTGGCCGGGTTGCCGTCGCCCATCTGGCTGGCCTCGTAGGCCACCAGGTTGCCGTCGAAGTCGGTCGTCGGCGGCGCCGTGCCGGGCACCTCGAAGGTGGCGCCACGGGCCAGCTCACGCACCTTGCCGACCCCGGCCGGCGCCTCGCCGCTGTCGTCGGCCGAGCCGACGCCGGACGACCCGCTGTCCGAGGAACCGGAGTCGGGCGGCGGTGCCTCAGCGCTGCTCGTCGCGCCGCTGGCGGGGTCGGTGGCGACCTCGTCGCCGGTGTCGAAGACCCGCAGCAGCACGAAGGCGAGACCCACCAGCAGCGCGGCGCCCAGGACCCAGCCGATCCACGCCTTGCCTCGGACCGGGAGGTCGCCGTCGAGGTCGTCGACCTCCTCGTAGGGCAGCAGGTCCTCGCGCGGGTCCCAGGTCGTCCGCCGTGTCGCGACGGGCGCCGGCTCGTCGCGTACGTCGTCGGGCGGGCCCGTCGGCTCGCTGGCCGGCTCGTTGGCCGGTGGGCTCGTCGGGGGTACGGGGGTGGGGTCGGCGGCCTGGACGGGAGGCACGACCGGATCCGGATAGGGCGCGGGGTCGTGCGCAGGGTCGTCGGCTGACTCGGCCGGGACCTCGTCGGCGGGGCGCCCGTCAGGTGTCACGCGTGAGTGATCGTCGGCGACGTCGTCGCCCACGGGAGCGGGCGCGGTCGTGGGCGCCGACGGAGGCGGGGAGGCGACCGGCGGATCCGTACGGACCGGTGCGGGCGCGCCGATGCGGTGCCCACAGTTGAGGCAGAACCGCCCCACCCCCAGCTCGGCGCCGCACGCCACGCACGTGTCCACGGGCCCCACGATAGGGGGACGGACCCACGTCGAGGTCCACCCGAGGGACGGGCGGGTCACACGGCGATGTGCGGGACCTCGCCCTCCACCACCCGCCGCGGGGCGAGCTCGACCATCAGCATCGCGACCAACACCATCGAGCCGCCGACGAGCAGGCGGGTCGTGACGTCCTCGCCGCCGAGCCAGACCGCGAAGAGCGAGGCGAAGACCGGCTCCATGCTCATGATGATCGCGCTGCGCGTCGGAGGGAGGTGCGCCTGCGCCCACGTCTGCCCGAGGAGGCCGAGCGCGCCGACCACCACCGCCATGTAGATCACCGCCCACCAGTCGGCCGCCCGGTCGGGCAGCACGATCCCGTCGTGGGCGGTCGCGGCCGTGCACACGACGGCGATCACCATGATCTGCAGGATCGTCATCCCCACGGCGTCCTGCGCGGTCGACCACGCGCCCAGCCCGACGATGTGCAAGGCGTAGAGCACCGCCGAGGCGAGGGTGATCAGCTCGCCGTAGCCGATGCTGAGGCCGTTGAGCGCGAGAACGCCCAGCCCCACGGTCGCGAGCACGACGGCCGCCCAGGTGATCGGCGGGATCCGCGTACGGAGGATGGCCGCCGCGAGCAGCGGGGTGAACACGACGTACAGGCCGGTGACGAACCCGCTGATGCTCGCCGGCGTGTGGGCCAGCCCGGCGGTCTGCAGGATCTGGGCGATGCCGTAGAGGACGCCGAGCACGACGGCGTGGCGGCGTACGACGGGGGAGAGTCGGCCGAGGGCCTTCGGCGCGACCACCAGCAGCACGAGCGAGGCGATGGCGAACCGCACGGCCAGGAAGTCCAGCGTCGGGACCCGGTCGAGCAGGTCCTTGATCATGAAGAACGTCGAGCCCCAGCAGGCGGCGATGGCGAGCAGGGCGACCGCCGCGAGCAGGGACGTACGACGGTTCTGCTCGGCGGGCACGGACGAAATCTAGGACCTCACACGAGGAACAACGTGATCGTCGATCCCTTGGGGACCTCGTCGCCGGCGCCGGGGTCGGAGCTGGCGACGTAGCCGAGCCCGAGGTAGGTGCTGGACTCCTCGGTCTCGACCACGAACCCGAGGCCCTCGAGGAGCTCGGTCGCGGCCTCGACGCCCATGGCCTGCACCCGCGGCACCTCGACCAGCTCGGGACCGAGGGAGACGACGAAGGACACCGTGTCCCCGCGGAAGAGGGTGGCTTCCGGCGGGTCCTGCGAGATGACGTCGCCCTCGGCGACGGTGTCGCTGTACTCCTCGCCGGTGACGCTCACCTGCAGCCCGCGCTTCTCGAGCGCCGCCGAGGCGTCGTCGAACGATCTGCCCGTCCAGTCCTTCACCTCGATCGGCTTTCGGCCGCGGCTGAGCACGAGGTCGACGCTCGCGCCGGGCTTGAGGGTGGTGCCGGCCTTCGGCGAGGTGCGGATGACCTGTCCTTCGGGCACCGTCTCGCTCCAGCGCCCCTTACTGGCCCCGAAGGCGAGGTTGGTCGCGGCGAGCGCGTCCTGTGCCTGGTCCTCGGTCTGCCCGGCGAGGTCGGGCACGTCGTAGCGCTCGGGCCCCAGGGACAGGGTGAGGGTGACGGTGCCGCCGTCGAGCACCTTGCCACCCGGCCCGGGGTCGGTGGCGATGACCAGCCCGGGGGCGACGTTCTCGCTGTAGGCCGGCTCACCCGCCTCGGCCGCGAGGCCGGAGTCCTGCAGCTCGGCGGTCGCGGCGGCCTCGTCGAGGCCCAGGACCCCCGGGGTCGTGGTGTAGCGCTCCCAGCCGAACCACCAGGCGCCGGCCGCGACGCCGGTGACGAGCAGGAGCGACAGCAGCAGGACGAGGGGGCCCTTCATCGACCGGCGGCGCTCGGTGGTGGCGACGGGTGCCACCCTCGACGGCGCGCGTCCGGGACCGGGCCGGGCGCTGGTCGGTGGTGCCGGCAGGGTGGTTGTGGCGGTCGCGGCGGCCGCGGGCGCGACCGTCGTGCGCATCGGTTCGGTGACCGGACCGCCCGAAGGTGCGGGGTGCCGCTCGAGGGCGGTGGTGCGGTCCGGGCTGCCGTCGTCGACGAGCCCCGAGTCGCGCGGGTCCACCTCGGTGAGCAGGGCGAGCGCGCCGGCGTCGAACGGCTCGGGCGTGGTGTCGTCGGGCGACGCGGGCTGGTGCGGCGCGGTCGAGGCGGACCGCGGCAGGAGGTCGGCGGCCAGCTCGGCGTCGGCCTCGAGGCCGTCGCGCAGGGCCTGCGCGACCCGGTGCAGGTGGTGCAGCAGGACGGTCGCATCGGCCGGGCGCTGGGCGCGGTCGCGGGAGGTCGCCCGCGCCACGAGGGCGTCGACGTAATCGGGGATGCCGGGCTCGACCAGCGACGGCATCGGCACGTCGTGGTGGACGTGGCGGTAGGCCACCTGGATCGGCGACTCGCCCTCGTGCGGCTTGCTGCCGGTGAGCAGCTCGTAGAGCACGACGCCGGCGGCGTAGACGTCCGCGCGGGCATCGGAACGGCCGTCGATGACCAGCTCGGGGGCGAGGTAGGACACCGTGCCGATGAGCACGCCACCGGTCGCGGTGTGCTGGGTGTCGGCGCTGACCGCCTTCGCCAGCCCGAAGTCGGCGACCTTGACGGTGCCGCCGTGTGCCTCGTCGGCGATGAGGACGTTCTCGGGCTTCACGTCGCGGTGGACCAGGCCCGCCCGGTGCGCGGCGGCGAGCGCGGAGACGACGGGCTCGAGGAGCGCGAGGGCCCGCGCGGGCGCCATCGGCGCCTCCTTGCGGAGCACGTCGCGCAGCGTGTGGCCGGGGACGTACTCCATCACCAGGAAGATCGTGTCCGTGCCGTCGGAGGTGTCGTCACCCTGGTCGTAGACGCCGACGACGTGCGGGTGGTTGAGGCGGGCCGCGGCCCGGGCCTCGCGCACGAAGCGCTGGGCGAACTCCTGGTCGTCGCCGAGCCCGGGGTGCATGACCTTCACGGCGACGGTGCGGTCGAGCCGGGTGTCGGTGGCCTCGTAGACACTGGCCATGCCACCGCGAGCCACCCGGGAGAGGATGCGGTAGCGACCGTCCAGCAGCCGCCCGACCATGGGGTCGCCAGCGGCGCCGGGCGCTGCTGCGCGGGCGTGCTCGGATGGCTCCACTGGTCGACCTCCACGCCGGACCAGGGGTGGGACGGGGAAGGATCCGGCGCGCCCATCGTACGGAAGCAGCGCCTGGGCCCACGCCCAGGCGCTGCTTCCGGCGTGGCGTCACGCCGGCGGGCGGCCGGCCTCGAGCCGGTGCTTGATCGCCTCGACGTTGCTCACGTAGGCCCTGGTCTCGTCGTAGAGCCCGTGCCGCCGGACCGCGCCGAGGCCCTGGTAGTAGGCGCCGATCTGGTGCGTACGACGCTGGGTGTGGCGGGACAGGACGTCGAGCAGCAGCACGCCGGCCCGGGCGTTGTCGCCGAGCCTGCGAAGGTCGAGCGGCCGGCCTGCGTAGTCCTCCATCCACCGTCCCGTCGAGGGCAGCACCTGCATCGCGCCGATCGCCCTGGCGTGCGAGACGACGCCCATCTGCCAACCGGACTCCTGCCACGAGACCGCCAGCGCCAGGTGCGGGTCGACCCCGTGGTTGCGGGCCGCGCCCGCGACGACGCGACGGACCTTCTCGCGCTCCGGGTCGGGGTGCTGCCACATCGTGGTCCGGGACCCCCCCGCGGGGCCGCTTGCCGACGACCGGGATCTCGAGGCGCTGGCCGACCTGCAGCGCGCCCGTGGTGCCCAGGTGGTTGTGGGCGACGATCTCGGCCGTCCAGGCGTGGTGCTCCACGGCGAGGCCGGAGGCCGTGTCGCCCGGCTCGACGTCGTACGGCACCAAGGTGCGGTCGGTGGGCAGCCGCTCGTGGTCCGCGTGGGCTGGGCCGGCAGCGCTCATGAGCGTGGTCACGGCGAGCACGAGACCTGCGGCGCACCGCGTGAGCCGGCGGAACGGCCTCGCTGGTCGGGCTGGTCGCGCGGGTCGGGGGTGTGGGGGCACGGGTCGCTCCTCACGTCCGCTGCGCCCGAGGGTCCGAGGCCCGCGGGAGGGAAGCGCGCGAACGAGCAGGCGACGCTAGCCACTGACAGCGGGAGGACGCGAACGGCGGCCGGGCCGGGCGTGTCGCCCCGGACCGGCCGCCGCGCGTGGTCAATCGAGTGGTGCAGGGGTCAGCAGGCGCCGTTGAAGGTGCTGAGCTCGAGCTGCGGAGCCTTGATCGACTTCTCGTTGGGGGCGCGCATCGACCAGTAGCGCATCCAGTCCATCTGCATCCGGGCCGGGTCCATCCTCGTGCCCTTCCGGGCGCGCAGCTCGAACTTCAGCTGCCGCGACACGGGGTCGAGGGCCTCGGCCCGGCGCTCGGTGTTGATGACGTGCCCGTCCACGAACCAGGAGACGTGGTCCTTCGCGACCTCGACGCCGTAGGTGTGCCAGCGGTCGTTGCGCAGGTGCCGACCGAGGAAACCGCGGTAGGAGCTGTCGGGCAGCGTGTGGACGTAGGACTTCACGGTGTTGGTGCCGAGGGTGAAGTTCTCGATGCCGATGTCGCGTCCGCCGCAGTGCTGGTCGCGGCTGCCGCCGGGGACGAGCTCGGTGACGACCTTGAAGGGCTTGCCGCCCTTGACCTTCTTCATGGTGCGCGCCCGCATGCGGATCTCCCACCGGCCGTAGGTGTGGCCCTTGAGGTCGAGCGTGGCCGACACGCTGCCGCGCTGGGTGCTCATGAGGGTGAGCATGCCGTTCTGCGTGCGGACGATGCCACGGCCCTTCTTCTTCCAGAAGCCGGGCTTGGGGCCGATGAACTCCTGCCGGAACACGCCGTGCTGGTACCACCCGAAGGTGTTGCCGGCGTGGACCGGGCCGGGAGCGCCGTCGTAGTGGTCGGCCGAGGCGGGGGAGACGGCGGGGGAGAGCGTGAGCGCCAGCAGGCCCACGAGGGCTGCGGCGACAGCGGATCGGAGGGGGTGCATCCCGCGCACGCTACGGATCACCCGCCGGGGTGACAACTCCGGCGCCCCGGACGACTTCGCCGCGGCACGTCCCCTCTCCTAGGCTGCGGACATGACTGACGTCCCCCTCGCCGACCGTGACCTGTCCGCCCTCGTCCCCGAGTGGCTCGACTGGGACCAGGTCGCCGAGTTGCTCGGCGTGTCTCCCGGCAAGGTCCGCACCATGATCCGCGAGCACGAGCTGGCGGCCGCGGTGCCGGAGCCGGGCGCCGGACCACGGGTGCCGGCCGACTTCATCCAGGACGGCCTGGTGGTCAAGGGTCTCCCCGGCCTGCTGACGCTCCTGCACGACCACCGGTTCGACGACCGCGAGTGCATCGCCTGGCTCTTCACCGACGACGACCTCCCGGGCCGCCCGATCGACGCCCTGCGCGAGAACCGCGGCAGCGAGGTCAAGCGCCGCGCCCAGGTGCTGGAGTACTGATGGTTGCGGCCGCGTCGACCGGCAGGCAGCGATACCGCTGGCTGCTGCTGCTCGTCGCGGCGGTGATGCTCGTCGCCTGGCTGGTCGGCGGGGGCGGCCAGGGTGACCCTGAGCCCGCCGGCACCGACGGGTCGACCTCGACCTCGACATCGACATCGACATCGACATCGACGTCCCCGTCTGGGGACGCGACCGATCCGGCGAGCGGCCTGCCCGTCGTACGTCTGTCCACCCTGCCGCCCGAGGCCGCACGGACGGTGGAGCTGATCGAGGCCGGCGGCCCGTTCCCGGAGCCCGGGCACGACGGCGGCACCTTCGGCAATCGCGAGGAGCTGCTGCCCGAGCGGCCGATGGGCTACTACCGTGAGTACACGGTCCCGACACCCGGCCTCGACCACCGCGGCGCGCGCCGCATCGTCGCGGGCGAGGACGACGAGCTCTACTGGACCGCGGACCACTACAGCTCCTTCGCACGCATCAGGAGGTAGGAAGCCATGAGCGGACTGGCAGCCGTGCTGGCGGGGCACGAGCCCCCCGGCATCCACCTGTGGCACGGCGCCTTCGACGCCGCCGACGTGCGTCACACGGTCGAGCACGCCGGCTGGGGCTTCGGCTGGGTCGACGGCTGGACCGGTGCCGACACCAAGCCCGCGTTCCTCGCGGCGGTGGGGAAGGCGCTGGACTTCCCGGACCACTACGGGCAGAACTTCGATGCCCTCGCCGACTGCCTCCACGACATCGGGAGCGGCCGCGACGGCGTCGTCCTTCTCTGGGACGGCTGGGCGACCCTCGCGCGGGCCGACGACAAGGCGTTCAGCATCGCGCTCAGCGTGCTGGGCTCGCGCGTCAACGACGACCGGGGTGTGCCCTTCACGGTGCTCCTGCGGGGCGAGGGCCCGACCCTGCCGGGGGTCACCAGCCTGGACTGACCCGCGACGCGCGGGGGCTCAGACGGTGCGCTGGGTGGCGGCTGCCGCCAGCTCGACGAGTACGTCGCGGGCGTGCTCGTCGACGTCGGCTGCGCGCAGTGCCTCCACGGCATGGTCGGACAGCTGGCCGATGACCGCCTCCACCTGGGCGCGCGCGCCCGACTCCTCGATGATCGCCCGCAGCTCGTCGACGTCGGCGTCGGTGAGCGGCGTCCCGAGGGCGGCGTCGAGGCGCTCGGCAGCGGCGCGCGGGGCGGCGTCGAGCGCGAGGGCGACGAGCACCGTGCGCTTGCCCTCGACCAGGTCGTCGCCGGCCGGCTTCCCCGTCTCCTCGGGGTCGCCGAAGACGCCGAGCAGGTCGTCGCGCAGCTGGAACGCCTCACCGAGCGGCAGGCCGAAGCGACCGAGCTGCTCGAGCTGGTCGGGGGTGGCCCCGCCGAGGGCGGCGCCGATGTGGATCGGCCGCTCGATGGAGTACTTCGCGGACTTGTAGCGCAGCACCGTCATGGCCGTGTCGACGTCGGCGCGACCGCGCGCCTGCACGGACACGTCGAGGAACTGGCCTGCGATGACCTCGTTGCGGCACTGCTCGAAGAGGGCCAGCCCGGGCGCCACGTCGCCGGGCGGGAAGCCGCTGCGGCGCAGCATGTCCTCGGCCCAGCCCAGCAGGAGGTCGCCGAGGAGGATCGCGGCGGCCGCGCCGTACTGCTCGGGGTCGCCGCGCCAGCCGGCGGCACGGTGCTCGGCCTCGAACGCCCGGTGGGTCGCGGGCCTGCCGCGTCGGGTGTCGGAGGCGTCCATGAAGTCGTCGTGGACGAGCGCGCTGGCGTGCAGCACCTCCAGGGAGGCGCAGGCGCGGGCGAGCGCCGCTTCATCGTCCACCGACGGTCGGACGGCGCGGTGTCCCCAGTGGCAGAACGCCGCCCGGAACCGCTTGCCCCCGCTCACCGCCGTACGTGCCTCGGCGATCAGCCGTCCCGCGTCAGGACCGAGCGCGGCGAGCTCGGAGGCGCGGTCGTCGAGGAAGGTGTCGAGGACCTCCTGGACCCGGTCGCGGAAGTCGGCGGGGTCCCAGGTCGTCACCTATTCAGCCTAAACACTGGACAGGACGCCGCGTACGGCGCGGTCCTCCGTAGGCTGTTGCGCATGACGCACGGACGGGGACTGAGCATGCGCGAGCGGCTCGCGCGCGGAGACCGATCCTTCTCCTTCGAGTTCTTCCCTCCGAAGGACGAGGCGGGCGAGCAGCAGCTGTGGCAGGCGATCACCGAGCTCGAGCCCTATGGCCCGACCTTCGTGTCGGTCACCTACGGCGCAGGCGGTACGACGCGTGACCGCACCGTCGCGATCACCGAGCGGATCGCCCGCGAGACCAGCCTGCTCCCGGTCGCGCACCTGACCTGCGTCGGGCACACCACCGACGAGCTCAGGGCGATCCTCGACGACCTCGCGCGTGCGGGTGTCGACCACGTGATGGCGCTCCGGGGTGACCCCCCCGGCGGCCCCGGCACCCCGTGGACGCCGACGGAGGGCGGGCTGACCTACGCCAACGAGCTGGTGGCGTTGATCCGCGAGCGCGCCGACATGCGCATCGGTGTGGCCGCCTTCCCCGAGGGGCACGTCGAGGCCACCGACCTCGACCAGGACGCCAGGGTGCTGAAGGCGAAGCACGACGCAGGCGCCGAGTTCGCCGTCACCGACATGGTGCTGCGGGCCTCCGACTACGTCGCGCTCGTCGAGCGCGCCCGAGCCGTCGGGGCCGACCTGCCGATCATCCCGGGCATCATGCCAATCCTGAACCTCCGCTCGATGGAGCGGATGGTCGAGCTCTCCCGCCGACAGCTTCCGGCGGAGATCACCGCCCGCCTGACGCCGTACGCCGACGACCCAGCAGGTCTGCGCGCGGAGGGCATCGCGATCGCGACCGAGCTGTGCGAGACGCTGCTCCGGGCCGGCGCACCGGGCCTGCACTTCTACACGCTCAACCGGTCCAGGGCGACGCGCCAGATCTTCGCCAACCTGCAGATCACCGTCTGAGGCGGGCGTGCAGACCGTCACCGTGTCCGGGACCGGCGTCGTCACCGTCGTCCCGGACAGCGCGGTGGTGAGGCTCGCGGCGTTCGCCCGGGGGAGCGGCGTCGCCGAGGCGTACGCCGCCATGGCCGCAGCAGCCGCCACCGTCGTCGATGTCGCGCGCCGGCACACCGAGGAGCGCCGCGTCGCCTCGACCGGCATCTCGGTGTGGCCTGCGCGCGACCACGAGGGTCGCGAGACCGGCTACGAGGCCCGCCACTCCTATGCCGTCACGTGCCCCGACCTGGCGACCGCCGGCGCCCTGCTGGACGAGCTGGCCGGGCAGGTCGGCGACGCGCTCGCGGTCGACGGCGTCGCACTCGAGGTGACCGAGGACCAGGATGCCGGGAACCGGGCCCGGGAGGCGGCCTTCCACGACGCACGTGAACGCGCCACCCAGCTCGCCCGGATGGCCGGGGCCGGGCTCGGCGCCGTCCGGACGATCGTCGAGGGCGACCCCGACCGCGGACCGTCACCCATGCCCCGGATGGCGCTCGCCGGCGCGTCGGCGGCCGGCCTCGAGCCGGGCGAGGCCTCGGTCACCACCACCGTCACCGTGGTGTGGGAGCTGGCCTACTGACCTGTCCGGGGTGGCGCCCGGCCGACCATCTCGGCCACCAGCGCGGCGCTGAGCCCGGTGAACGGCAGCCCCGAGCCGGTGGTGGCGTGGGCCCCCGCGGCCAGCACGCCCGGGATGGGCGTCCACGGGCCCAGCCGGGTGCGAGTAGTGCGTGGACCCTGCCACAGCACGCCGTGCGGGGACCCGCCCCAGGCCTCGACGAGGTCGCGCGGGGTGCGGTCGACGCGGGCGACGACCTGCGCGCGCACGTCGAGGCCGTGACGCGCCAGCGCGGTCAGGAGGTCCTCGGCGATGCGGCCGCGGCCCAGCACCGTCCACGCCGCAGCGCCGTCGGGAGCCCGACCCCCGGTGCGCACCACCAGCAGAGGGTCGCCGTGCAGCACGACCTCGTGGGGCAGGTCGGGGACGTCGCCCTCGAGCCCGACGTGGCACACGACCGGAGGGAAGGCCGGCATCGTGCGCCGGACGTACGACGCGAGGGCCGGCAGGCGGCGGGGGTCGACGGCGACGACCGCGTGGTCCGCGTCGACCTCGCCGCCCGGGGTCCGCACGGCGGCGAACCGGCCCTCGCGCACGACGAGGTCGGTTGCCGGGGTGCCGGTGAGCACGGTCACGCCGCGCAGCGCGAGCCGGTCGGCCATCGCCGTGCCGAGCGCGGCGAGCCCGCCGGGGACGGTCCACGCCCCGAAGCGCTGCTCGAGGTAGACGTCGACGCCGGCCAGCACGGGAGCCTGCCGCAGGTCGTGGCCGTCCATGACGAGGCGGTGGCCGGCGACCAGGCGCAGCCGGTCGTCACGCAGCGCCCGGCGCAGCCGCTTGTGGAGCGACTCGCGCCGCTCGAGCAGGGCCTCGAGCTCCCGGGGCGCGACGTCGGGGTCGAAGGGGCGCTCGTACCACTCCTTGCGCAGCAGCTCCCACGTGTCGCCGTAGGACGCGACGTGGTCGACCCACTGCTGGCCCAGGCCTGCGCCGAGGGCGTCGAACGCCGCGAGCTGGGCGGCCCGCGACCCGCCGGGCAGCTGCAGCGCCGAGCCGTCGTCGAAGCGGTGCTCGCGGACCACGTCGAGCGGCTGGAGGTCGAGCTCGCGCTCGAGCGGGCGGCCCGACTTGCGGAACAGGTCGCGCACGACCGCTGGCAGGAGCGTGCTGGTCGGTCCGGCGTCCCACGCGAAGTCGCCGTTCCGCACCGTGGTGAGCGCGCCGCCCAGCTGCTCGGAGCGCTCGAGGAGCGTGACCTCGTGCCCCAGCCTGGCCACTCGCGCGGCGGCCGCCATGCCGCCGAAGCCGCCGCCGACCACCACCACTCGAGCCACGGGGGAACCCTAGGCGCCTCCTACGGGACGTCGCGGACGGGCTCCTGCTCCTTCGACCCACGCTGCTTCCACCGTCGCCAGCCGCGGCGCGCGAACCGGCCCAGGACGAGCAGCAGGACGAGGCCGACGAGGAGCAGGACGCCGGCGATCGCGGCAGCCGCCTGCGGGTGCTCGAGGGAGAACCACACCACCCCGAGCACGAGGGCGTCCTCGGTGAGGCTCGCTGCGACGTTGGTCACCGGTTCGGGCGAGGAGTTGATGGCCAGCCGACCGCCGGCCTTGGCGAGGTGGCTCAGCAGGGCCGTCCCGCCGCCCACCACGCCGAGCACGGCCTGCTCCAGCGAGGAGGCGTCGCCAGCGAGCAGGACGCCGATCACCGCGCCCGCGGTGGGCCGGATGGCAGTGGAGATCGCGTCCCAGGTCGAGTCGATGTAGGGGATCTTGTCGGCGACGAACTCCATCGCGAACATGAAGCCGGCAGCGGCCAGCACGTCCCACCGGCCCAGCACGTCGGGGATCTCGGCGACCGACCCGACCCGGTCCGCGATGCCCAGCACGAGCACCACGAGGTAGGCGTTGATGCCGCTCGCCCACCCGCTGGAGAACGTCATGGCCAGCGCGTCCATCAGCAGGTCTCCATCAGTCCACCTCGACCTCGACCGCGCCGGTCATCGCCACCAGCTCGTCGTAGGACGTCGAGAACACCGCGGCGGGGTGGCCGGCCGCGGCCCACACGACCTCGTGCCGGCGCAGCCACGGGTCGATCCACGTGCGGATCGGCGCGGGGTGGTCGATGGGGGAGACGCCCCCGATCACCTGCCCGGTGTGCTGGCGGACGAAGTCGGGGTCGGCGCGGCGCAGACGGCCGACGCCGATGCGCGCGGCCACGGCCGCCGTGTCGACCCGGTGGGCGCCCGAGGTGAGGATCAGGACGGGCTCGCCGTCGCCGTCGAAGAGCAGGCTGTTGGCGATGGCGCCGACCTCGCACCCCAACGCCGCCGCGGCGAGTGCTGCCGTGTGGGCGCTGTCGGGCAGGATGACCACGTCACCGGCGCCGCCGCGTCGGGTGAGGTCGCCTCGAAATGAGGTGATCGATGCATGCTCGGACGACATGATGCGAGCCTAGCGACGAACGACGACGAGCCTCAGGGGAGTTAGTACATGGCGCGCGACCTGCCGGGATCCGTGGTCAACAGCATGCGAGTGCTGGGGCTGATCGTCGCCACCTCGGGGGTCATCACGCTGCTGATCTGGTTGATGCGCGACGAGGTGATCCTCGGGTGGGCCGAGGGCAACCCGTCGGCACAGGAGATCCTCGCCCAGGGCGGGATCGAGCAGCTGCGCGAGAGCCCCATCGTCCCCGGTTTCGTCGCCCTGTCGGTGGTCGCGTTCGTCGGCTTCGCCCTGCTGGTCCTCGTGCTGGGCTCGTTCTTCGTCGGCGGGCACGGTTGGACCCGTCCCGTCCTCACGGCCACCGCCGGGGTCGGCGTGCTGGTCGGCGTCGTGTGCCTCGACGCCCACCTGCCGACGATCTTCGTGGTGCTCTCCGCGCTGGTGATCGTCGAGGGCCTGGTGCTCTCGTTCTTCCTCTGGCGGCGCGAGACCACCGCCTACCTGCGCCGCACCTGAGGCGCCTCCGCACGTCGCCCGTCCGGGTCGGACGGTTGGTCCTCCCCAGCCGGCGCACGGGTCTTGACGGCCTGTCGGTGGGGGGTAGTACCGTTCTGGGTGTTCGAACACGTGTTCGATGCGATCCGGGTGGCGGTGACCTCGACCCCCTCCGTCACCCGGGTCGGCCCGGGGTCGACGACTGTGCGAGGAGGCGCGATGAGGCAGTGCGACGACCCCGTCGAGGTGCGACGAGGCGAGGCGGAGGACCCCGACCAGTTCCTGTGGCGGGGCCGGTTGTGGAAGGTGCGTGCCGTGGTCGCGCACTGGGTGGAGACGGGCCCGTGGTGGCAGGGCGACTCCGGTGCGGTCGCCGACCTCGTCGCCGAGCGAGAGCTGTGGCGGGTGGAGGCCGGCCGGGGCATGCCCGGAGGCCGGCAGGCGAGTGACCCCCAGGCCTACGGCGTGTTCGACCTCTCCTTCGACTGGACCGACGGGCGCTGGCAGCTCGTCGGGTGCCTGGACTGAGGGGGCCCGGTCATGACCGCACCCAACCCCCGCCGCGGGCTCGCGCCCGTCCCCGGGCCGCACCTGCTGCCGGCCAGCGCCCACTCCTACCTCGCGCGCTCGGCGACCTCGCTCCGCGACGCGATCACTGCCCGTGACGTGCCGACCCGCTACGCCTGTGCCCACGTGGCCGCCCTCTGCGCGGCAGCCGCGCTGCTCGCGGCCCGGGCCCGGCCGGCGCCGCGGGGTCGCCGACAGAAGAACGCTTGGGTGCTCCTCGCCGAGGTGGCTCCCGAGCTGTCGGAGTGGGCGAGCTTCTTCGCCGCCGGGGCCGCCAAGCGCGCGGCCGCCGAGGCCGGGTCGACGCGGGCCGTCACCGAGCGGGAGGCTGACGACCTGGTGCGCGACGCCGACCGGTTCCTGGCCGTGGTCGAGCAGGCGCTCGGCCTGGTCCCCCACGCCAGCGTCGCCTGAGGGCGGGTGCGAGTGTCGCGCGATCCGTTCGTCCACCTCCACGTCGCCTCCGGGTTCTCCCTGCGATACGGCGCGTCCCACCCCGACGCCCTCGTCGAGCGGGCGGCAGAGCACGGCATGGACACGCTGGCCCTCACCGACCGTGACGGCACCTACGGCGCGGTGAAGTTCGTGCGCGCTGCCCGTCGCGCCGGCGTCCGGCCGGTGCTCGGTGTCGACCTCGCGGTCGCCCCGACCATGGCTGCGCCGGAGGGCGGGATGGTGGGCGGGAGCACCGCGGGGCCTGCGCCGCGCCGTCGTACGCCGGTGCGGGGCGGGGTCGCCCGTGACGTGTCGGTGCAGCTGGGCGGCAGCGCGCGCGTCACCTTCCTCGCCCTCGGCAGGTCCGGTTGGGCGGCGCTGTGCCGGATGGTCTCTGCGGTGCACCTGTCCGGCGAGCGCGGGCGTCCGGTCGCCACGCTCGACCTGCTGGCCCCGCACCTCACCGGGGGTGACGTGCTGGTGCTGCTCGGACCGTCCTCGGACCTCGGCGCCGTCGCGACCCGGCGGCGTGACGACCTGGCTCCGGTGGCGTTCGCGCCGTGGCTCGAGGTGGTGCCGCGACACCAGCTCGTCGTCGAGCTGGTGTCCCACCGGCTCGGCGGTCGCGGGGGCGACTGGGGCCCGGGGACCTCGGCGCACGCTGCCCGCATGGCCGGCCTCGCCCGTCGCGCCGGCCTGACCACCGTGATCACCAACGCGGTCCGCTACGCCGAGCGCCACGACGCGCCGACCGTCGACGTCCTCGATGCGGCCAGGCGCCTGGTGCCGCTCGGCTCGGCCGGGCTCCGCGACGTCGGCCCCGACGGCGCGCGCGGCAACGCCGAGGGGTTCCTCAAGTCCGGCAAGCAGATGTACGAGGTGGCCGACGAGATCTGCCGGCTCGCCGGGCTGGGCGACAGCGAGCGGGAGGCGAGGCGGCTGCTCGCCCGCACGAGGGCGGTGGCCGACCGGTGCGCGCTCGACCCGCGCGCCGACCTGGGCATCGGCGAGGTGCACTTCCCGGAGCTCGACCTGAGCGACGCGTCCTCCCACCGCACCGCCGACGCCGTGCTGCGGGCCCGGTGCGAGGCGGCGATCGGCTGGCGCTACGGCACGGGCCCGATGATGCGGGTCTGGAAGCGGCTCGACGACGAGCTAGAGACCATCCGCGCCCTGGGCTACGCGTCCTACTTCCTCACCGTGGCCGACGTCACCGACCTGATCGGCCGCATGGGCATCCGTTGTGCTGCCCGCGGGTCCGGCGCCGGCAGCATCGTCAACTACCTGCTCGGCATCTCGGGCGTCGACCCGATCCGCCACGGTCTGCTGATGGAGCGGTTCCTCTCGCCGCTGCGCGCGTCGCTGCCCGACATCGACGTCGACGTGGAGTCGGCGCGACGCGAAGAGGTCTACCGCGCGATTCTCGATCGCTTCGGCGGCGAGCGGTGCGTGACCGTCTCGATGATGGACACCTACCGTGTCCGCCACGCCGTTCGCGACGTCGGCGCCGCCCTTGGCATGCCACCGGGCGAGGTCGACGCGATCGCCAAGGCGTTCCCGCACGTGCGTGCGCGCGACGCCCGCGCGGCGCTGCGTGACCTGCCCGAGCTGCGGGCCAGCGGGCTCGACGGCGGGGGACTCGACCGGTTCTTCGGCCTGGTCGAGCGGCTCGACGGGCTGCCCCGGCACATCGCGATGCATCCCTGTGGCGTGCTGCTGTCCGACCTGACCCTGCTCGACCGCACGCCTGTCGAGGCGTCCCACGCCGGTTTTCCGATGAGCCAGTTCGACAAGGACGACGTCGAGGAGCTCGGCCTGCTCAAGCTCGACGTGCTCGGCATCCGGATGCAGTCCGCGATGGCCCACGCCGTCGCGGAGGTGCGTCGCGTCGACGGGGTGCAGGTCGATCTCGACGACGAGGCTCAGGTGCCCTTCGACGACGCCACGACCTACGACCTCATCAGCAGCGCCAGGACGCTGGGCGTCTTCCAGATCGAGTCGCCGGGCCAGCGTGAGCTCGTCGGCAAGTCCGGCATCGAGACCTTCGACGACATCATCACCGACATCTCCCTCTTCCGCCCCGGACCGGTCAAGAGCGACATGATCACCCCCTACCTCGAGGCCAAGCACGGGTGGCGCGACGTCCACTACCTCCACGACGACCTGCGCCCGATCCTCGAGGGCACCCGTGGCGTCGTCGTCTTCCACGAGCAGGTGATCGAGATCATCGCCCGGTTCGGTGGCGTGTCCTACGCAGAGGCCGACGAGAAGCGCCGCGCGCTCGGGAGCCGCGACGCGATGGCGGCGACCCGGGCATGGTTCTTCCCGCGCGCGCTGGCCCAGGGCTACGCCCCGCCGCTGGTGGAGCGCATCTGGGCGGTGCTGGAGGCCTTCGCCTCCTTCGGGTTCTGCAAGGCCCACGCCGCGGCGTTCGCGCTGCCGACCTACCAGTCGGCCTGGCTGAAGGCCCACTGGCCGGCGCACTTCCTCGCCGGGGTCCTGACCCACGACCCGGGCATGTACCCCAAGCGACTCATCCTCGACGACGCCCGCCAGGTCGGGGTCGGTGTGCGCGGGCTCGACGTCAACGCCAGCACGTCGACCTACGTCGTCGAACCCGTCGACCCCGTCGAACGCGAGCGAAGCGAGCCTGTCCGACGGAACAGACAGGGCTGCGCGAGCGAAGCGAGCACACAGCAGTCCGGATATGCGATCCGGCTCTCGCTGTCCGACGTCAAGGGCATCAGCGCGGCCGAGGTCGCGCGGATCGTCGAGGCACGCGGGGGTGGCCGCTACGCGTCGCTGTCCGACTTCTTCCACCGCGCCCGGGTCTCGCGACCGACGCTGGAGCGGTTGGTGCTGGCCGGTGGTTTCGACGACGTCTACGGCATCTCGACCGGGCAGCAGGCGGTGGACCGGCGCGGCCGGGTGACGAGACGCGACCTGCTGCTGCAGGTCGCCGAGCTGGACCTGCACGCCCGCCTGCTCGACCGGGCCTCTCGGGCACGCGGGCGCGGTCGCGCCGGCCGGAGCGCCGCCCCGCCGGCGCTCACCGCGGCGATCGACGCGGCAGCCCGCAACAGCACCGACCCCGCAGTGCGGGCGGGGTCAGCGTCGACGGAGCGCCACGCGCTGGCCGACGGGGGCGTCTGGGCCCGCGCCTCCGCGCAGTCGCGGGCCGCGCGGCCGGTCGTCGGCGCCGAGTCGGTCCAGCTGACCCTCGCGTTGGGTGACGAACCGGGTCGACCGGGGGAGCGACCGACCGGCTTGCCGGAGATGACCACGATCGAGCGGATGCGCGCCGAGCTGGAGATCCTCGGCCTCGACGTGAGCCAGCACGCGATCACCCCCTACGCCTCGCTCCTCGAGGCGCTCGGGGTGACCCGCAGCCGTGACCTGCTGCGTCGACGCAGCCGCGCCGAGCTGCTCGTGGCCGGGGTGAAGGTCGCGACCCAGACGCCACCGATCCGGTCCGGGCGTCGGGTCGTGTTCCTGACGCTCGACGACGGCACGGGCCCGGTCGACGCGACGTTCTTCGACGACACCCAGGGCCCCTACGCCGCGACGGTGTTCTCGTCCTGGCTGCTCCTGGTGCGAGGCGAGCTCCGGCGCACCGGTCGTCGGGGTGTGTCCCTGCGCGCGACCGGGGCCTGGGAGCTGCCCGGGTTGCACGCCCTCTGGCAGAGCGCCCGCACCACCGACGAGGCCCTCGAGCGAGTGCGCGCCGAGCTGTCGCGCCAGCCCGAGCCGGACGCGGCAGGGCCGGACGAGCCCGCAACGAGGCGGGTGCTCGTGCACTCCAGCGGTTTCCGGCTCTCGCCCTACGCCGACGTCGGCCCGGCCGGTGACTCCCCCCGCGACGTCGGCCGCAAGCTCGCCACCGACGCAACCGATGCGACTCACCAGCCGCCGTCCCGTGCCCTGTGGCACCGCAGCCCCGGGAGCCCGGGATGAACCCCGCCCCCGCGCCGACCCTCCGCGCCCGCGGCTCGGCGGTGACGCCGGCGGACGAGCCACTAGGGTGGCGCCCATGGCCCAGCCGACCGCGAGCTCCTCTGCCAGCGAGCGACGCCAGTCCGTCCGCACCGGCGTGGCCTGGGACGGCGTACGCCGCCTCCTCGACGCAGCAGCCGCCGACGGTCAGCAGGCCCGCATCGTCGACATCGGCGGCGGCACCGGCGGGTTCGCGGTCCCGCTGGCCGAGCTCGGACACACCGTGCAGGTCATCGACCCGAGCCCCGACGCCCTCGCCTCGCTCGACCGGCGTGCGCGCGAGCGCGGCGTCTCCGACCGCGTCACCGGCCAGCAGGGCGACCTGTCCGACCTGTCCGACCTGGTCGACGAGGCCGACCTCGTCCTCTGCCACGGCGTGCTGGAGATGGTCGAGGACCCCGCCGCATCCCTCGCCTCCATCGCGGATGTGCTGCGTCCCGGCGGTCACCTCAGCCTGCTCGTGGCCCAACGACACGCCGCCGTGGTGGCGCGCGCCATGGCCGGTCACTTCCAGGCCGCGCGCGAGCTGCTCGACGACGTACCCCACCGACCGGAAGGCGGCTCGGCCGGGCGCAGCGGCCGTCGCTTCGCCCACGACGAGATCGTCGACCTCCTCGTCAGGGCCGGCCTCAGCCCCGAGTCCGTCCACGCCGTCCGCGTCTTCGCCGACCTCGTCCCGGGAAGCCTCCTCGATCTCGAGCCGGGTGCGACAGCGGCGCTGGTCGAGCTCGAGAAGGCCGTGGCCACCCGCCCGGAGTACCTGCCCCTCGCTGCCCAGCTCCACGTCGTCGCGCGCCGCTGACGGACGCCCCCGTTGGGGTCGGCGATGACCGACACCCCGCTGCTTCACGTCGACATGGACGCGTTCTACGCCTCTGTCGCGCTCCGCGAGCGCCCCGACCTGGTCGACCAGCCGGTCGTGGTGGGCGGGAGCGGACGCGGGGTCGTGCTGGCCGCCAACTACGTCGCCCGCCGCTACGGCATCAGGTCGGCCCTGCCGATGACCCGCGCCCGCCGGCTGTGCCCGCACGTCGTGGTGCTCGCGCCCGACTACGCCACGTTCACGAGCGTCTCGGCGTCGGTGATGGAGACGTTCCGCGACGTCACCCCGGTGGTGGAGGCGATGTCGCTCGACGAGGCGTTCCTCGACGTGCGGGGTGCCACACGACGGCTCGGCACCCCCGGCGAGATCGCCGAGAGGCTGCGGGCGACCATCCACGACGAGCAGGGCATCACGTGCTCCGTCGGTGTCGCAGCATCGGTGTCGGTCGCCAAGGTCGCGAGCAGACGGGCCAAGCCCGACGGCGTGGTCGTGGTGCCCCCGTCCGAGGTCACCTCCTTCCTGCATCCGCTCGACGTCGGCGAGCTCTACGGCGTGGGGGAGAAGACGCAGGCGCTCCTGCACCGCTTCGGCCTGCTCACCGTGGGCGACGTCGCCCACACCCCGTTGCAGACCCTCCGGCGGGCTCTCGGCGACCACCTCGGTCGCCACCTCCACCACCTCGCCTGGGGCACCGACCGACGCGACCTCTCGCCGACGGCCGGGCCGCACGAGCCGGAGCGGTCGATGGGGGCCGACGAGACCTTCGCGCGTGACACCGACGACCGCGACATCATCGTCCGCGAGCTGCTCCGGCTGTCCGCCCGGGTCACCGGACGCATGCGCGCGGCCGGGGTGGCCGGGCGCACCCTCACCCTGAAGGTCCGCTTCGCGGACTTCACCACGATCACCCGCTCGCGCACGATGCCCGAGGCCACCGACGTCACCGTCGAGGTGCACCGCGCGGTGACCCACCTCTACGACGCGCTGGGGCTCCAACGCGCGCGCGTGCGGCTGGTCGGCGTACGGGTGGAGGGGCTGGTGCCGCGAGCGACAGTGCACCGGCAGCTCGTGCTGGGGGAGCCCACGCACGGATGGGCTGAGGCCGACCGTGCCGTGGACCGCGCGACGCGGCGGTTCGGGGCCGCGGCCGTGCGGCCGGCGAGCCTCGTGTGAGGCACAGCCCACGCGTCGGGGTGGAATTTTCCGGGGACGCCTACCGTAGGTAGGGGCGGGTGCCTAGACTTGCACCAGAAGGTGAGGAGGAACTGTGGAGCTCTCCGAGGAAGAACTGCGAATGCTCGAGCAGATGGAGCGCGCCCTCGTCGAGGAAGACCCCAAGCTCGCCTCCACGCTTCGTGGCACGTCGTTCCAGCGAGCCGCTCGCCGCCGGATGGTCCTGGGCGGTGCGATCCTCCTCGTCGGCATCGGTCTTCTGGTCGTCGCCGTGCTCCTCGACCTCACCGCCGTGCTCCAGACGATCGTCGGTGTCCTCGGCTTCGTGGTGATGCTCGGCGGCGCGATCCTGGCCCTCACGTCGGCACGCAGCCCGGGTCACGCGACGCCCAAGGTGCGGGCCTCCGGCCGCACCGGGTTCGGAGTGGTCGACGGTGGCCGTCCGCACCGACCTCGTCGGCAGCGCTCCGGCAGCCCGTTCATGGAGCGCATGGAGGAGCGGTGGCGGCGCCGCCGCGAACGCGGCTTCTGACCGCCCTCCCTCAACACCCCAGCTCGCATCCCAGCGCCCGGTCCTCGGACCGGGCGTTCGTGCATCCGCACTCCCCGCACGCACGTTCAACCGGACGTCATGCCGGGTGGTCGTCCCGGCGACCGGGCGCCATGACGTTGCGGTCGGCGACCGGCGGGCCCGGGTCAGCCGACGAGCTCGTCGACGGTCCGGGCGGACTCGTGGTCCGGGGTCGTGGTCAAGGCCCGGCCGGACCTGCCGCGCAGGCGCCAGGACGTACGACGTCCCACGACCGAGGCGGGCCACCACTCGGCGCGGCGCGCCTCGCGTGACGTCACCCCGGCGGTGAGGGACTCCTCGACGAGGGCGAGGTCGCCGGCGAGGCGCTCGGCGGTGAAGGTCTCCGGATCGCGGGCATAGCGGCTGCGCTCCAGCGAGGCGACGAGCCGGTCGAGGGCCTGCGCCGCTTCTAGAGCCTGCTCGCGACCGCGACGCGGACGGTCGGGCCGCGAGCCATCGTGGACCGGGGCTGCCAGCAGGTGCCCCAGCCAGTCACCGACCCGGCGGGGCGAACGACCCTCCGGCCACGCGTGGCCCAGGTCGCGGGCCACGTCGCGCAGCTCGAGCCAGAGGTCCTCGACGTCGCCGTCGAGGCGGCGCCGGCGCCGCGAGGCACGGACCAGCCGGGGCGTCAGCAGCAGCAGGATCACCAGCGCGAGGCCGACCAGGCCGGCGAGGATCGGGGCCCAGGGAACGGACGAGCCCGTCGGGTCGTCGGCGGCTGCCTCGGCGTCGGCCTGCTCACCCCGGTCGGGCAGCTCCTCGGCGGGCTGTCCGGCGCTGGGGGTGGGGGTCGGGACGATCGGCTCGAACTCGGCCTCGGTGTAGCCCGGCGGCTGGCTGGCGCGCGACTGGGGAGTGGGCTCGAAGCGCACCCAGCCCGACCCCGGGAAGTAGAGCTCGGGCCATGCGTGGAAGTCGTGCGCGGAGAACTCCCACGCGCCCCTGGTCGCCTTCTCGGGCTCGAGGAAGCCGATCGCGACCCGGCTCGGGATGCCGAGGACGCGAGCCATGATCGCCATCGACGCAGCGAACTGTGTGCAGTAGCCGGACCGCTCGTCGAGGAACGCGAGCAGGTCGGCGTCGCCGCGGCCCGCCGACGCGGCCTGCGCCTGGTCGTAGCGGAACCCGCCGTCCTCGCGGAACCACTGCTGGAGCACCTGGGCCTTCTGGAAGCGGGTGGGGGCGTCGGCGGTGACGCTCGCCGCGAGCCGCCGGACCTCGTTGCTCAGGCTGCTGGGCACGTCGGTGAAGGTCGCGGCCACGGATCCGGCGCCGGAGACGGCCCGGTCCATGTCCTTCGGGTCGTAGGTCAGCTCGGCGGCGGTGAAGTCGTAGGTGAGGTCGGCCGTGGTGAGGCCGTCGCGCGCGGCGATGAAGTCGCGGGTGCTGAGGTCGTAGCGCCAGTCGGACCCGGCGGCGATCCGCGTGGTGTGCGCGGCCGTGGGCAGCCAGGTGGAGTCGAGGTCGGGACCCACGCGGACGTCGTACTTGAACTGCCGTCGCGGCACGTCGACGCCCACGCCGTCGAGCGGGGGCAGGGAGCCGGTCGCGGACTGTGACTCGGGGATCTCGCGGTCGCCGGGGGTCCACGCCGTGCCGGTGAAGTTGGTGAGCACCGACAGGCGGAGATAGGTCGGGCGCGGCCCCGAGGTGGTCACCCACAGCATCGGGACGTCCTCGCCGCGGCTCAGGTTGCGTTCCAGGTCGAGCAAAGGGTCCTTCACCTCGACCTCACGCGTGCCGGGGCCGTTGCCGTCGAGGACGCTCATGCTCATCGTGGGCACGGCGGCGGGCACGACGACCGCGAACGCGATCGCGCTCGCGCCGAGCGCCAGCGCGGTGTTGCCGATGGCGCCGGTGCGCACGGAGAAGGAGCCCTTCTCCCCGTCGGGTGCGCGGCCCCAGCTGGTGACGTGGTCGCTGTGCTGGATGAAGACCAGGGTGAGGAAGAAGGCGGCGATCACCGCGAAGAGCCACCACGACACGGGGTCGCCGGTGACCGCGACGGGCAGGGTGTAGGCGGCGAGCAGCACGAGCCCGGCAACCGGGGCCCGGCGCAGGGTGCACGCGACGAGGTCGACCAGCAGGACGATCAGCACTCCGCCGATGAGCAGCAGCGGGTGCACGGGCGGTACGCCCGTCTGGACCGGAGCGGCGTAGCTGCGCGAGGTCTCGAGCGCGTCGTCGAGCGCGGCCCGGAAGGCGTCGACGTTGTCCGGGGTCGGGACGGGAGAGCCGGTCGTGGTGCCCAGCACCAGCAGTGCGCCGAGGACCACCTGACCGGTGACGATCACGACGACCGGGAGGCGGTTCCAGCGGGCCAGGGCGCCCGCCCCGGACAGGACGACGCCGATGAGGAGCAGCGGGATGGCGACCTCGGCGAAGCCCTCGGTCAGGACCCGCCACGACAGCACCGTGGTCCACGACGCCAGCAACGCGATGCCGGCGATGCGCAGCTGGTGGGGGAGCGTGCTCCACGCGGACCTCATCGCGCGGCTCCCGACGAGGCCGTCGCCCGGCTCTGCATCAGGCCCAGCTCCTGCCAGGCGGTGTCGAGGCGGTCGCGCGGGCCGAGGGTGATCGAGCGCCACCCGGTCGACGTGAGGTGGGCGGCCGCGCCCGGACCCGGCTGGACCGGCAGGTGGGGCGCCCAGGCGTCGACGTCGAGGGCGATCGCCAGGCTCGACGACGCGTGGTGCTGCAGGCGGCGGAGGAACGGCAGGTCGGGGTCGCCGAGACCTCCGAAGATCCCGATGGTGAGCCCACCGTGGCCGGGCTCGGCCAGCCACTGCGTGTCAGGCGCGGGGGAGTGGTCGAGCTGGACGACGGCGAGCGCCTCGAGGAGCGGGATGGTGCTGGCCTCGGCGGTGTGGGAGTGCCACTCGGTCTCGCGGCTGTCGCCGGAGGCGGTGACCAGCCGGACGGTGTAGCCGTGGTGGGCCAGGTGGATGGCGATCGAGGCGGCCGCGGACACGGCACCCTCGAGCGAGCTGGCGGCCCCCTGCCCGCGGTGGGCGGTGCCCCGGTTGTCGAGGAAGACGGTCGCACGTGACTGCCACGGCTGCTCCTCGCGGCGGACCATCAGCTCGCCGACGCGTGCCGAGCTGCGCCAGTGGACGCGCCGCAGGTCGTCGCCGCGTCGGTACTCGCGGACGGTGACGTCCTCCGCGCTGCCGGTCGCGAAGGCGCGCGGGCGGTTGTCGCCGGAGCCGGTCCACGCCCCGCCCAGCGGGATGCTCGGCAGGGAGATGGTGCGCGGGGTGACGGTGAGCCGGGTGGTGGCGTGGAACGTGCGACCGAGCTCGACGAGGCCGAACGGGTCGGTCACGCGCACCGACATCGGTCCGATGTCGAACTGGCCGCGCAGCTCCGAGCGCACCTGGTAGGTCGCGTGCCGACGCCACCCGTGGCCGAGCCCCTCGAGCACGAAGCGCGGACGGGTGCCCAGCACGTAGGGGAGGCGCTCCTCGAGCAGCAGCACGCCCGTGGGCGTGCGGGACTCGTTGGAGACGGTGAGCTCGACGGTGGCGGGCTGACCGGCGACCACGAGCTGGGGGGAGACCGTACGCACGAGCGAGAGGCGGTAGCGGGAACGGCCGACCCACCAGGCGGTGAGCAGCGGCAGCACCGCCACGAGGACGCCGATGCGCACCACCGAGGAGTGGCCCACCACGATGGCGGCCACGACGGTGGTGATGCCGGCGGCCAGGAACGCCCGTCCGCGGACGGTCAGCGCAGCGAGCGCCTCACGCACGGCTGCCGCGTGGGATCGACGTGGAGTCGGAGGCGGTGGGCACCGGCACCGACTCGACGATGCCCGACAGGATCGCGGCGGTGGTGCGTCCGCTCATCGTCGCCTCCACGTTGGGCAGGAGCCGGTGGGCGAGGACCGGGGACGTGATGCCGTGGATGTCGTCGGGGAGCACGTAGTCGCGCCCCTGCGTGGCGGCGACGGCCTTGGCGGCCCGCACGAGGTGGAGCGTCGCGCGGGGTGAGGCGCCGAGGTGGAGGTCGTTGCTGGCGCGGGTGGCGGTGGTGAGGGCCACGGCGTAGCGCTGGACGGCGGGCGACACGTGCACGCGGCCGACGATCTCGATGACCTTGCGGATCTCCCCGGCGTCGGTGACCGGCTCGAGGTCGTCGAGCGGGTTGTGGGCGGTGTGACCCTCCAGCATCGCGATCTCCGCGGACTCGACCGGGTAGCCGACCGAGACTCGCGCCATGAAGCGGTCGCGCTGCGCCTCCGGGAGGGCGTAGGTGCCCTCCATCTCGATGGGGTTCTGCGTCGCGATGACCATGAACGGCTTCTCGAGCTGGTAGGTCGCGTTGTCGACGGTGACCTGGCGCTCCTCCATGCACTCGAGCAGCGCCGACTGCGTCTTGGGTGACGCGCGGTTGATCTCGTCGCCGACGACGATGTTCGCGAAGACGCCGCCGGGGCGGAACTCGAACTCGCGGGTGTCCTGGTTGAACACCGAGACGCCCGTGACGTCGGACGGCAGCAGGTCCGGGGTGAACTGGATGCGGCGCACCGTCGAGTCGATGCTGCGCGCGAGGGCCTTGCTCAGCTGGGTCTTGCCCACGCCGGGGACGTCTTCGATGAGGAGGTGGCCCTCGGCGAGCAGGACGACGAGGGCGGCGTTGACGACGTCGGGCTTGCCCGCGATCACGCGCTCGATGTTCTGGCGTACGGCGCCGGTGACCCGCCGCACGGTGTCCAGGTCGGGCGCCTGCCCGGAAGACCCAGTCGTCACGTTGTCGTCCATCCCCTCGTGCGTGCTCCTCGACCACGGTATGTGGTGCGCGCAACATACCCGTCCTGGCGGGCGTGCGCCGCCGTCGTCGAGCGACGTCCCCCACCCTTGCGACCCGCCGTCCCCCACTTCGCTCCACCACCGGCGTCCCGTCCTCCCCACCGGCGCTCCACCCGGCCCGATCTGAGCGTGGATCGCGCGGTCCCACGCGGGATCCGACGCCGTGCACACCGGACGCCGACGGCGTACGAACGCGGCGGATCGGGCGAAATTCGTGCGTGAAACACGCGCGATCTGGTTGACGGTGGAGCGAAGTGGAGTACTGTGGTGCGAAGTGGGGGACAGGGTCGATCTGCCCGCCGAGCAGGGGAGGTGCCGAATGTTCTTCGGCACCTACACGCCCAAGCTCGACGAGAAGGGCCGGCTCTTCCTCCCGGCGAAGTTCAGGGACGAGCTGACGGAGGGACTCGTGGTGACCAGGGGGCAGGAGCGCTGCCTCACCGTCTGGTCGCTGGAGGACTTCGGGAGGCTCACCGACCGGCTCCGCGAGGCGCCGGTCACGCAGAAGAACACCCGTGACTACGTCCGCATGCTGTTCGCCGCCGCCAGCCAGGAGGTGCCGGACAAGCAGGGACGCATCAACATCCCGGCACCACTGCGGGAGTACGCCTCGCTCCGCAAGGAGTGCGTCGTCATCGGATCGATGAACCGGATCGAGATCTGGGACCCGACCGCCTGGGCGACCTACTCCGAGGAGCAGGAGCAGAAGTTCTCCGAGCTCAGCGACGAGGTCTTCCCCGGCATCTGAGCTGCGACCAGAAGCACCACCCGACAACTCCACAGCTGACATCGCGACCCGTATCACCAGGTCTCGAGCCCGCTCCTCGCGTGGCCATCTGGGGCACTTCCCCGGCACCAGAGGGCTTCCTTTCCCCATCAGGGGAGCGGGCAGGGACCTGGTGCGGCGGCTCGCCCCGTGCCACCTGGCGGGGAGTGTCAGCCGCACCGCCAACGCCAGAGAACCCAGAAGAACCCAGAAGAACCCAGAAGAACCCAGAAGAACCCAGCAGCACCAGCCAGCACATCCGCAGCAACAGTGGGGTCGAGACCATGAGCACCACCCAGCCCGTGGGGCGCGCAGCAGCGGTACCGCCGCTGCGGGTGCGCGACCAGGCGCGCGAGGCGGCTGCCCTGATCGCGTTCTCAGCCGCCACGGCGTGCGGCCTGGCACTGGCCCTGCTGCTGCTGACCCGCCTGGGCTCCCAGGGCTGAGCAGATGACGACTCCTCGCCACGCCCCGGTGCTCCTCGACCGGGTCGTCGCCCTGCTGGCCCCTGCGCTCGAGGCACCCGGCTCGGTCTACGTCGACTGCACGCTCGGCCTCGGCGGCCACAGCGAGGCCGTCCTCGAGCGCCTCCCGCAGGCACGGGTCATCGGCATCGACCGCGACCCGACCGCCCTCGAGATGTCGCGCGCGCGGCTCGCGCCGTACGGCGACCGCTTCACCGCCGTGCACGCGGTGTACGACGAGCTGCCCGAGGTGATCGGCTCGCTGGGCCTCGACCACGTCGACGCCGTGTTCTTCGACCTCGGGGTCTCCTCGATGCAGCTCGACGTCCGTGACCGGGGCTTCGCCTACGCCGAGGACGCACCCCTCGACATGCGGATGGACCCGAGCACCGGTCGGACAGCGGCCGACCTGCTCAACACGGCCACCGCCCAGGAGCTGACCCGTATCCTGCGCGAGTACGGCGAGGAGAAGTTCGCCAGCCGGATCGCCCGCGAGGTCGTCCGCCGGCGCGAGGCCACGCCCTTCTCCACCAGCGCCGACCTCGTCGAGCTGCTGTACGCGACGATCCCCGCCCCGGCCCGGCGTACGGGCGGGCACCCGGCCAAGCGCACCTTCCAGGCGCTGCGGATGGCGGTCAACGACGAGCTCGCGATCCTGCGGCGGGCCATCCCGGCCTCCATCGAGTCCATCGGCGTCGGCGGTCGCGTGGTGGTGGAGTCCTACCACTCGCTCGAGGACCGCCTGGTCAAGCGAGCGTTCGCCGACGCCACCCGGCTCGACGTGCCGCCGGACCTGCCGTTCGTCCCGGAGGGCGCCGAGCCCGCCCTGCGGCTCGTCACCCGCGGGGCCGAGCAGGCCGACGCGCACGAGATCGCCGACAACCCCCGAGCCGCCTCCGTCCGCCTGCGTGCCGTTGAGCGCGTCCTCCCGTCCTCTCCCTCTTCCCCAGGAGTCGCCCGATGAGCAGTCCCGCCCTGCAACCCCGCACCCGGGTCACGCGCATCGCCCAGGAGGCCGTCGACAAGGCGCGCCTCACCGTGGTGCCCCGGGTGCGGACCCGCGCGCCACGCGTGCCGTTCATGACGCTCGTGAGCCTGGTCCTCGTCGGCGGCATCGTCGGGCTCCTGCTCTTCAACACCTCCATGCAGCAGGCGTCGTTCACGGCGTCGGCGCTCGAGACCGAGGCCGACATCCTCGCCGCCCGCGAGCAGACGCTGCGGATGGAGCTCGACGAGCTCCGTAACCCCCAGCGTGTGGCCACCGAGGCGCAGGCGATGGGCATGGTCATCCCGTCGGCGCCGGTGTTCCTCGACCTCGAGACCGGCAAGACCGTCGGGGTCCGGACGCCGGCCACCCGGGAGAACGCCATCCAGCTGCAGCCGCCGGCGCCCATCAAGCCGGCGGTCCTCGCGCCCGAGCCGACGTACGTCGAGGTGCCCGCCGCGCCCACCGTCGAGGAGCAGCCGGTGACGGACCCCGTGGCGTCGAGCGCGAAGCCGCGCAAGAACCGCAACCGCTGACGGCGCGGTCACGCCGTTCCACGACGCCGCACACCTAGATTGTCGAGCAGGCCGGGCCCAGCAGGGGACCGTCCGGAAACGAGGGAGACCAGTGCCGAGCACCCGCGCCACCGGCAAGCGCGGCGCCTCACGGGGCGCACCGATGCTGCGACTGCGCATCGGGTTCGTCCTCATCGCGATGGTCCTCTCCTTCTTCGGCGCCCGACTCGTCCAGCTGCAGGGCGTCGACCCCCGCTCCTACGCCGTGCGCGCAGCTGCCGAGGGCGCGGTGCGGCTCCCCCTCGTCGCCGAGCGGGGCGACATCCTCGACCGCAACGGCGTACCCCTCGCCGACTCCGTCAAGGGCAAGATGGTCATCGCCGACCCCGACCTGACGGCCGACCGGGCGCCCGAGCTGGCCCGCCTGCTCTCCGACCGGCTCTCGGTCGACTATTTCAAGACCCTCACCGCGCTGCGCGGGCGCAAGGAGGGCAGCCGCTACGAGTACGTCGCCCGGCGGGTGCCCAGCACCCTGGCAGGCGACACGCTGGCGGCCCTCGACGAGGCCGGCTTCACGGGCATCAGCCTCCAGGACGACCCGATCCGCTCCTATCCCTCGGGTGACGTCGCCGCCAACCTGCTCGGCTACATGGGCACTGACGAGCCCCTCGGCGGCTTCGAGCGCACCTTCGACGAGCAGCTGGCCGGCGTCGACGGCGAGGCGACCTGGCAGTCCAACTCCGGCAAGGGCGTCCGGATCCCACTGCGTGAGAGCACTCTCAAGACCGCGCAGAACGGCGCGCCCCTGCGCACGACCATCGACCGCGACCTCCAGTGGTTCACCCAGAAGGTGCTCGCCCAGTCGGTGCGGCAGTACCGCGCCGAGAGCGGCGCCGCGGCAGTCATGGACACCCGCACCGGGGAGATCCTCGCGCTCGCCGACGTGCCGACCTTCGACGCCAACGCGCCGACCGAGGCCGACGCGGACGACCTCGGCTCGCGTGCCATGAGCGACACCTACGAGCCCGGCTCGGTGGAGAAGGTGCTCACCGCCGCCTCGCTCATCGACGCCGGCAAGGCGTTCCCGCGCCAGCGGTTCAAGGTCCCGCCTAACCTTGCGCGCCAGGACCGGGTGATCGGCGACTGGTTCGACCACGGCACCATCCGGCTGACGCTGGCGGGCATCATCGCCAAGTCGTCCAACATCGGCACCGTGCTCGCCGCCGACGCGTTCTCGCCGGTCGAGCTGGTGACCTACCTGCAGAAGTTCGGCCTCGGGCAGCGCACCGACGTCGGCGTGCGCGGCGAGACCCCCGGCATCCTCACGCCGGGCGAGGCGATGACCTCGCAGACCAAGGACCGCGTCGCCTTCGGCCAGTCGCTGTCGGTCAACGTCGCCCAGATGACGGCGGCCGTCAACACGATCGCCAACGGCGGCGTGCGGGTCTCCCCGAGCCTCATCTCCGGGTCGGCCGTCACCGACGACGGGGTCACCGTCGGCACCGACGTGGCCACCCGCACCCGGGTCGTCAGCAAGCAGGCCGCCCGCGCGACCGCGCGCATGATGGAGAAGGTCGTCGACCCGGAGGACGGCGTCGCACCCCGTGCGCAGGTGCCGGGCTACCTCGTCGCGGGCAAGACCGGCACCGCGCAGCGCGTCGCCAGCGACGGCACGGGCTACGACGGCAGCACCTCGGTGTCCTTCGGCGGCTTCGCGCCGGCCGACGACGCCCGGTTCACCGTCTACGTCGTGGTCCACGCACCCAAGGTCGACGGGGGTGGTGGCTCGATCGCCGGTCCCGTCTTCTCCCGCATCATGGGCTACGTCCTGGGCCGCTACGGCGTCGAGCCGACCAACGGCACGCCGTCGCGCCTGCCCGTCGAGTGGTGACTCGATACGCTCGGCCGGTGCACGACCCTGTGAGTGCGACGCGGCCGCAGCGGCCCCCGTCGACCCCGGCGACCGGGCTCGCCCAGTGGCTCTCGGCCGCGACCGAGGTGACCGTCCACGGCGACCTCGGCGTCGCGGTCTCCGGCATCTCGCTGAGCACCGCACGCGTCCGTCCCGGTGACCTGTACGCCGCCCTGCCGGGCGCACGCGCGCACGGCGCGGACTTCGCGGCGCAGGCCGTCGCGGCCGGTGCCGTAGCCGTGCTGACCGACCCCGCCGGCCTCGACCGCCTGCCCGAGGGCACCCCGGCCGTGGTCGTGCCCGATCCCCGCAGCGTGCTCGGGCGCCTCGCCGCCCGGATCTACGGAGAGCCGGCGACCGGCCTGCGCGTCATCGGCGTCACCGGCACCCAGGGCAAGACGACCACCACCCGCGTGCTGGAGCAAGGACTCACCGAGGCCGGGATCACCTCGGCCGTCATCGGCACCGTCGGCACCCGGATCGCGGGGGAGGACGTCAAGACCCAGCTCACGACGCCGGAGGCACCGGACCTGCACGGCCTGTTCGCAGTGATGCGCGAGCGCGGCGTCGACACGTGCGCGATGGAGGTCTCCAGCCACGCCCTCGTGCTCGGCCGCGTCGACGGCGTCGTCTTCGACGTCGCGACCTTCCTGAACCTCGGTCGCGACCACCTCGACTTCCACGCCGACCTCGACGACTACTTCGCTGCCAAGGCAAGCCTCTTCACCCCCGAGCGGGCGCGGGTCGGGCTGACCAACGTCGACGACGAGTCCGGCCGGCGCCTGCTCGACGTCGCCGGCATCCCGATGTCGACGTACTCCTCCCGCGGCGCCGACGCCGACTGGCGCGCGGTGGACGTCGACCTCACCGCGGGTGGCGCGACGTTCACGGTCCTCGGGCCCGGCGTCGAGCTGCGCGCCGAGGTCCACGTCCCGGGCGAGTTCAACGTCTCCAACGCGCTGGCCGCGATCGCCTCCGCCGCCCTCGCCGGGCTCGACGCCCGTCAGGTGGCCGACGGCATCGCCCGCGTGGGCGGGGTGCCGGGCCGGCTGGAGCAGGTCTCCGCCGGGCAGGACTTCACCGTGGTCGTCGACTACGCCCACAAGCCGGACGCGCTCGAGGCCGTGCTCGCCACCCTGCGTCCGCTCACCACCGGCCAGGTCGTGGTCGTCGTGGGCGCGGGCGGTGACCGCGACACCGTGAAGCGTCCGGTGATGGGCGAGATCGCCGCGCGGCTGGCCGACGTCGTGGTGGTCACCGACGACAACCCCCGGACCGAGGATCCCGCGTCGATCCGCGCCGCAGTCCTGGCCGGCGCGCGTGGTCCCGCAGAGGTCGTCGAGGTCGGCGACCGCCGGCTCGCCATCCGTGAGGCCCTGCGTCGGGCGCGACCCGGCGACGTCGTGCTGATCGCCGGCAAGGGCCACGAGTCCGGCCAGGAGGTGGGCGACGTGGTCCACCCCTTCGACGACCGGGTCGTCGCAGCCGAGGAGGTCGCGACGCTGGCCTCGGGCCACGACGGGACGGACCGCCCCGGGAGCGACGCATGATCGAGATGACCCTCGACGAGATCGCCGCCGTGGTCGGCGGGACCGCGCACGGTGAGGCGGTGGTCAGCGGGGGCTCCTTCGTCGACACCCGTACGCCGGAGGAGGGCGGGCTGTTCGTGGCGATCGCCGGCGAGCGCGTCGACGGCCACGACCTCGCTGCCGCCGCCGGCGCGGCCGGTGCTGCCGCGGTGCTGGGCAGCCGGCCCACCGAGCTGCCCACCGTCGTCGTGGACGACGCGACAGTGGCTCTCGGGCTGCTCGCCCGCCACGTCGTGGACCGGCTGCCCGACACCGTGGTGCTGGCGATGACCGGGTCGCAGGGCAAGACCGGCACCAAGGACTACCTCGCCCACGTGCTGTCCGAGGCCGGTCCGACGATCGCCACGCGCGGCAACTTCAACAACGAGCTCGGCGTGCCGCTGACCGTGCTCCGGGCGACGCCCGACACCCGCTACCTCGTCGTCGAGATGGGCGCCCGGGGGGTGGGCCACGTCGCCGAGCTCTGCGCGATCGCCCCGCCGCGCGTCGCCGCGGTGCTCAACGTCGGCACGGCGCACATCGGCGAGTTCGGCAGCCGCGAGGCGATCGCAGCGGCCAAGGGCGAGATCGTCGAGGCGCTCCCCGCCGACGGCACCGCCGTGCTGAACGCCGATGACGACCTCGTCGCCGCGATGGCACGGCGCACCGTCGCGCAGGTCGTCACCTTCGGGGAGGCCGCGGACGCTCGCACCCCCGACGTAGCCGTCAGTGAGGTCACCACCGACGAGCTGGGCCGCCAGTCCTTCGAGCTGGCCCATCGCGGCTCCGGTGCCACCGTCCACCTCGCCCAGGTCGGCGCGTTCCAGTGGCGCAACGCGGCGGCTGCCGCCGCCATGGCCCTCGCGGCCGGGCTCGACCTCGACACCGTCGCCGACTCGCTCGCCGATGCCGTCCCGGCCAGTCGGTGGCGCATGGAGCTGACCGAGCGCCCCGACGGTCTCGTCGTGCTCAACGACGCCTACAACGCCAACCCCGAGTCCATGTGCGCCGCGCTCGAGACGCTCGCCGGCATCGGCGCCCGCACAGGACGGCGTACGGTCGCGGTGCTGGGCCAGATGCTCGAGCTCGGCGACGGCGCGACCGAGGCCCACCGCTCGGTCGGGGCCTACGCCGCGCGCGCGGGTGTCGACGTGCTGCTCGCCGTGGGCGACGACGCCACGCGGATCGCCGAGGGCTTCGCCGACGTCGGAGGCGGGGGAGTGAGCATCACCACGGCGGGGCGTGACGAAGCCGCCGAGTGGCTGCGGCACAATGTCTCGGCTGCTGATGTCGTCCTGGTGAAGGCATCGCGGGGGGCGGCGCTGGAACTGATCGCCGACGACCTCACCGGGAGCGGCAAGGAAGGAAGCACCGCATGAGAGCCATCCTGTTCGGAGGAGGACTCTCCCTGCTGATCTCCCTGCTCGGCACGCGCTACGCGATCAGGTTCTTCACCCGGCAGGGATTCGGCCAGCCGATCCGCGATGACGGTCCCACCACCCACCACGTCAAGCGCGGCACGCCCACCATGGGCGGTGCGGTGATCATCCTCGCCACCGTGATCGGGTACTTCGCCGCCAAGCTGATCACCCAGACCGCCCCGACCGCCTCGGCGCTGCTGCTGCTGTTCCTGCTGGTGGGCATCGGCGCGGTCGGCTTCCTCGACGACTTCCTCAAGGTCAGCAGACAGCACAACCTCGGCCTGCGCAGTCGCGCCAAGATGATCGGCCAGACCGTCGTGGGGCTGGTCTTCGGGTTCCTCGCGCTGTCCCCGGCCCTCGAGGACGACCGCGGGTGGCGACCGGCGTCCAACCACCTGTCCTTCATCCGCGACTACGAGGGCTTCGCGCTCCCGACGGGTCTGGCGATCCTTCTCATCTGGCTCATCGTCACCGGCGCCAGCAACGCGGTGAACCTCGCCGACGGGCTCGACGGACTCGCAGCGGGCGCCTCGATCCTGGTCTTCGCCGCCTACACGCTGGTCAACATCTGGCAGAACAGCCAGTCGTGCGCGCTGGAGGCCGGTCCGAAGTGCTACGAGGTCCGCGACCCGCTCGACCTCGCCGTCGTCGCCGCGGCGATCACCGGTGCCTGCTTCGGCTTCCTGTGGTGGAACGCCTCGCCCGCCCAGATCATGATGGGCGACACGGGGTCCCTCGCGCTGGGCGCGGCGATGGCCGGCTTCGCGATCATGACGCGCACCGAGCTGCTGCTGGTGATCATCGGCGGCCTCTTCGTCGCGATCACCCTGTCGGTGATGATCCAGGTCTCCGTCTTCAAGCTCAGCAGGGCGAGCGGACTGGTGCGGTCGGTCTTCAAGATCCAGCCCGGGCACCGCGTCTTCCGGATGACGCCGCTGCACCACCACTTCGAGATGCTCGGCTGGGAGCAGGTGACGATCGTGATCCGCTTCTGGATCGTCACCGGTCTCGCCGTCGCCACCGGCCTCGGCATCTTCTACGCCGAGTGGGTCGCCGGCATCGGATGAGCACCCCACACATCGACACCGACTCGCTCGGGCGCACCAGCGACTGGTCCGGCGTACGCGTCGTCGTCGCGGGGTTCGGCGTCTCCGGCTTCGCAGCTGCCGACAACCTCCTGTTCCTCGGCGCGCAGGTGACGGCGCTCGACGAGTCCACCAGCGAGGAGAAGGCGGAGAAGGCGCAGCTCCTCGAGACGCTGGGTGCGACCGTCCGGCTCGAGCCGGGCGCGACCGGGGTGCTGCCCGACGACGTCGACGTCGTCGTCACCTCGCCCGGCTGGAAGCCCACCGCGCCGCTCCTCGCGCAGGCCGTCGAGCGCGGCATCCCCGTCTGGGGCGAGGTCGAGCTGGCGTGGCGGCTCCGCGATCCCGAGAACCCTGCTCCGTGGCTCGCGGTCACCGGCACCAACGGCAAGACCACGACGGTGCAGATGCTCCAGTCCATCCTCACCGCCGCCGGGCTCCGTGCGGTCGCGGTCGGCAACGTCGGCCTGCCGATCGTAGAGGCGGTGATGGACCCCGAGCCCTACGACGTCATGGCCGTCGAGCTCTCCAGCTTCCAGCTCCACTACACGCAGTCGATGGCCGCGGAGTCGGCCGTGGTGCTCAACATCGCCGAGGACCACCTGGACTGGTACGGCGAGGGCGACGGCTCGGTGCCGGGCGCCCGCTCCGGCATGGAGGTCTACGCCGCCGACAAGGCGCGCATCTACGACGGTGTCCAGCGCGCCTGCGTCTACAACCTCGCCGACCCCGCTACCGAGGAGATGGTCCGCGAGGCCGACGTCGTCGAGGGCGCCCGCGCGGTCGGCTTCACCCTCGGCACGCCGGCTCCGGGCAACCTCGGCGTCGTCGAGGACCTCCTCGTCGACCGGGCGTTCATCGAGGAGCGTGCGACCAGCGCCGCTGAGCTCTGCACGCTGGGGGACCTCGCCTCGCCCGCTCCCCACTTCGTCGCCAACGCACTGGCCGCCGCCGCGCTGGCCCGGGCCCACGGCGTCAGCCAGCAGGCGGTGCGTGACGGCCTGCGGGCCTTCCGCCCCGACGGACACCGCATCGCCCACGTCGCCGAGGCCGCCGGCGTCACGTGGATCGACGACTCGAAGGCCACCAACCCCCACGCTGCCCAGTCCTCGCTGTCCGCCTACGACGACGTCGTCTGGGTCGCGGGCGGGCTGGCCAAGGGTGCCCGGTTCGACGACCTCGTCACCGCGGTGCGCGGGCGCCTGCGCGGGGTCGTGCTCCTCGGGCGTGACCGGCAGGTCGTCGCGGACGCACTTTCGCGACACGCGCCCGATGTGCCGGTCATCGATGTGGGTGCCGACGAGACTGGTGATCCGATGGAGCGTGTGGTCGACGCGGCCGCCGGGCTCGCCAGGTCCGGTGACACGGTGTTGCTCGCGCCGGGGTGCGCCTCCATGGACATGTTCGCCAACTACGCCGCCCGCGGCGACGCGTTCGCGGCGGCCGTCCACGCACACATCGCCCGTACCGACCAGCCCGACAGCGACTAGCAGCCACCGACACCCACCGACCTGAGGGGAGCCGCGACGATGACCACCGCGAACCCCGGAGGAGTGGGGCTGGACGTCGGCGCGGGCCCGGTCCGCGACCCGCAGCCGGACCACGGTGCCGGGTCGACGGGGCCGACCGGGGCCGGCCGTGCGCCGCTGGGTGCGGGACTCGTCGCAGGTCTCCGCTCGGTCCGTGAGGCCCTCGACAAGCCGCTCGCGTCCTACTACTTGCTCCTCGGGTCGTCGGCCCTGCTGCTCACCATCGGCCTGATCATGGTGCTCAGCGCGTCCAGCGTGCGGTCCTACCTCACCTACGACGACTCCTACGCCGTGGTGAAGCGTCAGCTGCTGTGGGTCGCCATCGGACTGCCCGCGGCGTGGGTGGCCTCCCGAATCCCGGTGCGCCACGTCCGCAGGCTCGCCTACCCGGGCTTCCTGGTGGCCCTCGTGCTCCTCGGCCTGGTCGCCCAGTTCGGCGTGCTGATCAACGGCAACAAGAACTGGCTCGCCCTCGGCCCGGTCAACATCCAGCCCGCCGAGATCGCCAAGCTGGCCATCGTGCTGTGGGCCGCCAACATCTACGCCCACAAGGAGCGGCGCCTGCGCGAGCTGCACCACCTCCTGGTGCCGGTCGTGCCGGGGCTCTTCGCCGTCATCGCCCTCGTGCTGGTCGGTCGCGACCTCGGCACCGCGATGGTGCTCGCCGCCATCCTCCTGGGGATGCTGTGGGTCGTCGGTGCGCCGCTGCGGCTCTTCGGGCTCAGCCTGTCGGTGCTCGGCGTCGCCGCCGTCGCCCTGGCGGCCACCGACCCGGAGCGGCTCGAGCGCATCACCCACTTCACCGACCCGTTCAAGGACTACACCGACGCCGGCTGGCAGCCGGCCCACGGTCTCTACGCCCTGTCGAGCGGCGGCTGGTTCGGCCAGGGCATCGGCGCCTCGACCCAGAAGTGGGGCGACCTGCCCGAGGCGCACACCGACTTCATCTTCGCAGTGCTGGGCGAGGAGCTCGGGCTCGTCGGCACGCTGCTCGTCATCGCGCTGTTCTTCACCATCGCCTACGCCGCGGTCCGGGTCGCCCTCAGCACCGAGGACCCGTTCGTCCGCTACGCCACCTTCGGCATCGTGGTCTGGCTGCTCGGCCAGATGATGATCAACGTCGGCATGGTGCTCGCCGTCCTGCCGGTCATCGGCATCCCGCTCCCGATCGTGTCCTACGGCGGATCGGCCCTCCTGCCCTCGCTCGTGGCCCTCGGCCTGGTGATCGGCTTCGCGCGCCGCGAGCCCGAGGCCGCGGCCGCGCTGGCGGCGCGCCGACGCAACCGCTCCGCCGGTCTGTCCGCGGGTCCCGCTCGCTGAGGGGATGTGTCCCCTAGATTTGCCCCGATGCGCGTACTCCTCGCCGGCGGCGGCTCCGCCGGCCACACCTCCCCCCTGCTCGCCACTGCCGATGCCCTGCGCCGGCTCGACCCGGCGACCGAGGTCACCTGCCTCGGCACCCGCGAGGGGCTCGAGGCTCGCCTCGTCCCCGAGGCGGGCCTGCCGCTCGAGGTCGTGCCCCGCGTCCCGCTCCCGCGACGCGCCGGCCCCGACCTGCTGCGTACGCCGTCCCGCTTGCGCGCCGCGCGTGCCGCGGCCCTGGAGGTGGTCGACCGGGTGCGCCCGGACGCGGTCGTCGGCTTCGGCGGCTACGTCTCGGTCCCTGCCTATCTCGCCGCTCGCAAGCGCCGGCTGCCCCTCGTGGTCCACGAGGGCAACGCGATCCCCGGGATCGCCAACAAGCTCGGCGCCCGCATGACGAGCCACGTCGCCACCAGCTTCCCCGGCACCGACCTCCCGCACGCGGTGTGCACCGGTCTGCCGATCCGGCGGCTCATCTCGACGATGGACCGTGGTGCGCTGCGGGCCGAGGCCCTGGCCACGTTCGGGCTGCGCGACGACCTCCCGACGCTGATGGTCACCGGCGGCTCACAGGGAGCCGCGCGGATCAACGCGGCGGTCTCGGGGGCGGCGCCCGCCCTCGCCGCGGCGGGCGTGCAGGTGCTGCACGTCGTCGGACCCAAGCACGAGCTCAGCGTCGCGTCGGGCGAGGTGCCCTACGTCGTGCTCAACTACGTCGACCGGATGGATCTCGCCTACGCCGCCGCTGACGTCGTGCTGTGCCGCGCGGGCAGCAACACGGTCACCGAGGTCTCCGGCGTGGGTCTGCCGGCGGTCTACGTCCCGCTGCCGATCGGCAACGGCGAGCAGGCGCTCAACGCGCGCCCCGTCGTCGACGCCGGCGGCGGGCTGCTCGTCTCCGACGGCGCCCTGACCCCCGAGTGGGTCGCGGCCAGTGTCCCGGGCCTGCTCCACGACACCGAGCGGCTCGCCACCATGGGGGCCGCGGCCACCGGGGTGATCCCGCTCGACGCCGACGAGAAGCTCGCCCGCATGGTCCTCGATGCAGGAGGTGCACGCGCGTGAGGATCCCTGTCCCCGACGAGGTGCTGCCCGCCGCCGAGCTCGGACGGGTGCACTGCGTCGGCATCGGCGGCGCCGGCATCTCCGCGATCGCGCGCATCCTGGCCCGTCGCGGCGTCACGGTCACCGGCAGCGACGACCACGACACGCCGTTCCTGCCCGCGCTGCGCGAGCTCGGGGTGGTGTGCCACCTCGGCTACGACGCCGCGCACGTCGGTGACGCCGACACGCTCGTCGTGACGACCGCGGCCCGCGAGGACAACCCCGAGGTGCTCGAGGCCCGTCGTCGCGGCCTTCGGATCCTGCCCCGTTCGGCCGGGCTCGCCGCGGTCATGGCCGGCTCCCGCGTCCTCGCCGTGGCCGGCACCCACGGCAAGACGACGACCACGGGCCTGCTCACCTCGGCGCTCCTCGCTGCGGGGGTCGATCCGTCGTACGCCGTGGGTGGCGTGCTGACCGCCACCGGCCGCAACGCCGACGCCGGTGCCGACGACCTGTTCGTCGCCGAGGCCGACGAGAGCGACGGCGCCTTCCTGCACTACCGGCCGCACGCGGCGATCGTCACCAACGTCGAGGCCGACCACCTCGACAACTGGGGCACCGAGGAGGCCTACCACCGCGCCTTCGAGGACTTCGCCGACACCGTCGACCTCGACGGCTTCCTCGTCTGCGTGGTCGACGACCCGGGCGCCGCACGGCTCGCCGGGCTGGCCCGTGAGCGCGGCCTCGACGTCGTGACGGTGGGGGAGTCGCCCGAGGCCGACGTGCGCGTGCGCGACCTCACCCTCGACGGTTCCACCTCGTCGTGCCGGGTCACCCGCGGCGGCGACGACCTCGGGGAGCTGCACCTGCGCATCCCGGGTCGCCACTACGTCCTCGACGCGGTCGCCGCACTGGCCATGGGCCTGCGGCTCGACCTGCCGTTCGACGCCCTGGCCGAGGGCCTGGGCGGCTTCACCGGCACGGGGCGCCGGATGGAGCTCAAGGGCGAGGTCGACGGTGTGCGCGTCTACGACTCCTACGCCCACCACCCCGTCGAGATCCGCGGCGACCTCGAGGCGGCCCGCGCGCTCGCCGGCGAGGGCCGCGTGGTCGCCGCCTTCCAGCCCCACCTCGTCTCGCGCACCCGGATCTTCGGCGAGGCGATGGGGCGCGAGCTCGGCGCCGCCGACGAGGTCGTCGTGCTCGACGTCTACGTCGCCCGCGAGGACCCCGACCCGGAGGTCACGGGGCTGCTCGTCGCCGACGCCGTCCCGCTGCCCGCCCAGCACGTGACCTACGTCGACGGGCTGGGGGCCGCCGCCCAGGCGCTCGCCGAACGCGCGCGACCGGGTGACCTGGTCATCACCCTCGGGGCAGGCGACATCACGGGCGTCGGGCCGCGGGTCCTCGACCTGCTGGGGGGTGGCTGAGTGGACCGCGAGGCGCCGGAGCGGGGCGAGCGCGGGGCGGCCGCCACCACGAGCACCGGCATCGGCCGTGAGGCAGCGCACGACGTCCCACCCGAGCCGAGCAGGCAGGACGCGCGACAGGCGGCCCGGCAGAAGAGGTCAGCGCACCGGACGCGCCGCCGCTTCGCGCGGCGGCAGTGGGCCCGTCGCTGGCTGTCCCTGCGCTACGTCCTGGCGCTGCTGCTGGTCCTGGCGCTCCTGGGCACGTCGATCCACCTGGTCTTCTTCTCGACCAGGTTGCAGGTCAAGCGGGTCGAGGTCGTCGGCAACAGCTTGCTGAGCGACGGTCGGGTTCGCGAGGTCGCCGACGTCCCGGTGGGGGAGCAGCTCGCCCTCGTCGACCTCGGTCGGGCCGATGCCCGCGTCGGCTCGCTCGCCGAGGTGGAGTCCGTCGACGTGACCCGCACCTGGCCCGACGCCGTACGCATCTCGGTCGTCGAGCGCACCGCGGTGGCCGTGGTGGAGCTCGCGGGAAGGCTGCGCGGCCTCGACGCCGACGGTGTCGTGTTCCGCGACTACGAGACCGTCCCCCGGCAGATGCCGCGCGTGCGGCCGGGTTCCAATGCCGGCACCGACGCGCTGCGTGAGGCGGCCACGGTGGTCAGCGCCCTGCCGAAGGACCTCGTCACGCGGGTGGACCACGTTGAGGTCGCCACCGTCGACCAGATCACCCTCGTCCTGCGCGACCAGCGCCAGGTGCTGTGGGGGAGCGCGGAGGAGTCGGAGCTGAAGGCCGAGGTGGTCGACAAGCTGCTGGCCGCCCAGAAGGCGCCCTACTACGACGTCAGCGTCCCGGGGAACCCGACCTACCGCACCACGCCCTGACCTCGCGACGCGCGCCGGCAGAAAATCTTTGCCGACATGCCGTCCTTGGGCGTGTCCGCCGGTGATCGGTGCCGCTCGGTGCCTACTGTCTGGCGAAAGGCGAGGTTGACATAACTATAACCCTCAGGCTCACGGTTAGAGTTCCGCGGGCCGCGGAGGGTGCAGGGACCTCGTCCATCCCCAGACTTCACAGACCCACTCGAGGAAGGCCCCGGAGCCGTGGCAGCAGCGCAGAACTACCTGGCGATCATCAAGGTCGTCGGCATCGGTGGCGGCGGCGTCAACGCCGTCAACCGCATGATCGAGGTCGGCCTCAAGGGCGTCGAGTTCATCGCCATCAACACCGACGCCCAGGCACTCCTGATGAGCGACGCCGACGTCAAGCTCGACATCGGACGTGAGCTCACCCGCGGTCTCGGCGCCGGCGCCAACCCCGACGTGGGCGCCAAGGCCGCCGAGGACCATGCCGACGAGATCGAGGAGGTCATCAAGGGCGCCGACATGGTCTTCGTGACCGCCGGCGAGGGTGGTGGCACCGGCACCGGCGGTGCGCCCGTCGTGGCCCGCATCGCCCGCTCGCTGGGCGCGCTGACGATCGGAGTGGTGACCCGGCCGTTCGCCTTCGAGGGACGGCGTCGTGCCAACTCCGCGGAGGAGGGCATCAGCCAGCTCCGCGAGGAGGTCGACACCCTCATCGTGATCCCCAACGACCGGCTGCTGTCGATCACCGACCGCAACGTGTCGATCCTTGACGCCTTCAAGCAGGCCGACCAGGTGCTGCTGCAGGGTGTCTCGGGCATCACCGACCTGATCACCACGCCCGGCCTGATCAACCTCGACTTCGCCGACGTGAAGTCCGTGATGGCCAACGCCGGCTCCGCCCTGATGGGCATCGGCTCGGCCCGCGGCGAGGACCGCGCGGTCGCGGCCGCCGAGATGGCGGTGTCCAGCCCGCTGCTCGAGGCCAGCATCGAGGGTGCGCACGGCGTGCTGCTGTCCATCGCGGGCGGCTCCGACCTCGGCCTCTTCGAGATCAACGAGGCCGCGGCACTCGTGTCGCAGGCCGCCCACGCCGAGGCCAACATCATCTTCGGCGCGACGATCGACGACGCCCTCGGCGACGAGGTGCGGGTCACCGTCATCGCGGCCGGCTTCGACGGAGGCATGCCCAAGCGTCGCTCCGACGGCAACGTCCTGCGCCAGGGCCAGCCCGCGCAGACGCAGGAGCAGACCCGCGCGGCGGCCCAGCAGATCGCCTCGAAGCCGCAGGCCCCGGCCCGCAGCGAGCAGGCCACCGCCCCGGCGCAGGCGACGTTCGCCCCTTCGGCGCGCGACGACCGCTCGCAGCCGGCGCCGTCCCAGCAGGGCCAGCCCACCCAGCCCGCCCAGCAGGCCCAGCAGCCCGCGCCGTCGCGGCCGGCCCGTCAGGTGCAGTTCGACGACGACGACCTCGACGTCCCCGACTTCCTGAAGTGAGGTTCCTCCACCGTGACACCCTGGCCACGGCGCACGGCGCCGTGGCCGTGGGCTTCACCGAGCCCCTGCCGATCATCACCGACGTGGGCCAGGCGCGGGCGACCGTGCTGGCCGACGTCGGTGCGGTGACCGGCAGGACGCCGTGGGTGATGCACCAGGTGCACGGTGCCGACCTGCACGTGGTCGGGGACGACGAGGTCGCCGACCGCCCCGCCCTCGACGTGGACGCGCTGGCCACGACGCGTGTCGACGTGGCGTTGATGGCGCGCGCGGCCGACTGCGTGCCGCTGCTGCTCGCGTCTCCCGAGGGTGCCGTCTCGGCGGTGCACGCCGGTCGGCGCGGCCTCGCCCTCGGGGTCGTCCCCGAGGCCGTCAGGTGCCTGCGCGACCTCGGCGCCACCCGGCTGACCGCCTGGATCGGTCCGCACATCTGCGGCCGGTGCTACGAGGTGCCGCAGGCGATGCAGGAGGAGGTCGTCGCGCTGGTGCCCGCGTCACGGTCCACCACGTCGTGGGGCACGCCCGCGCTCGACCTCGGGGCAGGCGTGCGTGCGCAGCTCGCGGCGGAGGGTGTCGACGACGTACGCACGGTCGACGCCTGCACGCGCGAGGACGACCGTTGGCCGTCCTACCGCCGCGACGGTGACGCCGCCCTGCGCTTCGCCGGCGTGGTCTGGAGGGAGTCGTGAGCCGCCGCGAGGAGATCGCCGCCAACCTCGACGTCGTACGACGCCGCATCCGCGCCGCGTGCGCCGAGGCCGGTCGCCCGGAGGACGACGTCTCGCTGGTGGTGGTCACCAAGTTCTTCCCTGCCTCCGACGTGCGGCTGCTCGCCGAGATGGGGGTCAGGGACGTGGGGGAGAACCGGCACCAGGAGGCCGAGGCGAAGGCTGCCGAGTGCGCCGACCTCGGGCTGCGCTGGCACTTCATCGGCGGCCTCCAGTCCAACAAGGCCGCTGCCGTCGCGTCCTACGCCGACGTGGTGGAGTCGGTCGACCGGCCCAAGCTGGTCGGGCCGCTCGCGCGCGGCGCCCACTCGCGGGGTCACGACGTCGACGTGCTGCTCCAGGTCAGCCTCGACCCGCCCGGGGCTGACAACCGTTCCGGCGCGCGCCCAGGCGATCTCGCCGACCTGGCGCGGCGGGTCGAGGAGGCCGGCATGCTGCGGTTGCGCGGGCTGATGGCCGTCGCGCCCCTCGGGGAGGACCCCGACGCCGCGTTCGCCAGGCTCGCCGAGGTCCGCCAGTCGTTCCTGGTCGACCACCCGCAGGCGACCGCGTTGTCGGCAGGGATGAGCGGCGACCTCGAGGCGGCGATCCGCCACGGTGCGACACACGTGCGTGTCGGCTCCGCGGTCCTCGGTGAGAGGCCCACGGTCCAGTAATGTCCACAACAGTCAACAGGTGCCCGGTCCCGGGTGCCAGGTCTAGCGGAGGAAAAGTCTCATGAGCGGCGCGATGCGCAAGATCGGCGAGTACCTCGGCCTGCTCGAGGACACCGGCCACTACGACGACTACGACGGCGACACCGAGACCACGACCCACGACGCCGTCGACCAGCGTCCTGTCGTGCGCGAGCGTCGCCCTGCCCCTGTGTCCGACCTCGCCGAGCGCCGTCGACCGGCCTCGGTCCAGACAGGAGTCGTGGCCGAGTTGAGCCGCATCACCACCCTGCACCCCCGCAACTACAACGAGGCCCGTCTCGTCGGTGAGAACTATCGCGACGGCACCCCCGTGATCATGAACCTCAGCGAGATGGACGACAACGACGCCAAGCGCCTCGTCGACTTCGCAGCCGGCCTGATCTTCGCCACGCGCGGGTCCATCGAGCGGGTGACCAACAAGGTCTTCCTGCTCTCGCCGCCCAACGTCGCGGTCTCGGCCGAGGACAAGGAGCGCATCGCCGAGGACGGGTTCTTCAACCAGAGCTGATCCATAATTCAGTCGTGGTGATCTTCGGTTCGATCCTCTGGTACCTCCTCTTCATCTTCATCGGCCTGCTCTGGATCCGGTTCATCGTGGACTGGGTGCAGGTGTTCGCGCGGCGGTGGGAACCCAAGGGCCCGCTGCTCGTGGCGCTGGAAGGCGTCTACTCGGCCACCGACCCGCCGATCGTGGCGCTGCGTCGCGTCGTCCCACCGCTCCGCATCGGGCAGGTCGCACTGGACCTGAGCTTCCTCCTGGTGATGGTAGGAGCATGGCTGCTGCTCAACGTGGTCGCGACCATCTTCGGCCTCTAGAACCATCCGTCACACGGGTCACTGTGCCCGGTGGCGTCCCGGGCGCTATTGTCTTCTGACAGCAGAGCCACCGTGATATCGATCGTGAAAGTTTGGGTGAGGTCATGCCGCTGACGCCTGAGGACGTGAGCAACAAGCGCTTTACGCCTGTCCGCCTCCGTGAGGGCTACGACATGGGCGAGGTGGACCAGTTCCTCGACGAGGTCGAGGCCGAGCTCGCCCGGCTGACCAAGGAGAACGACGACCTGCGGGCCAAGCTGTCGGCCGCGCAGTCCGGCGGCCCCTCGACGTCCGCCCCGGCGACGACGTCGTTCGCCCCGGCCGCTCCTGAGTCGGAGCCCGAGCCGGAGCCGGAGCCGGAGCCGGCCGCCCCGGCGCCCGTGGCCGCCGCCGCTCCCGTGCAGACGATGCGCGTCGAGACGGTGCCTGAGGCGTCCAACGCCGCCGCGCGCCTGCTCGAGATCGCGACGCGAAACGCCGACGAGCTCGTCGAGGACGCCAAGAACGAGGCCGACCGCATCGTCGGTGCCGCTCGCACCAAGGCGGAGCGGGTCGAGTCCGAGGCCAAGGCCAAGGCCGACCGCATGGAGGCCGACGCCCGCCAGCGTTCGCAGATGCTCGACTCCGAGACCGCCGAGCGCCGCCAGCAGATGTTCGGCGACCTGGAGAAGGAGCGCGACAAGCTCAACAGCGACGTCGAGACCCTCCGCCAGTTCGAGCGCGAGTACCGCTCCCGCCTGAAGACCTACTTCACGCAGCAGCTCGAGGCCCTGGCCAACGGCAGCGAGACGCAGGCTCCGGTCGACAGCGGCAACGCGCCGAAGCGCCTGCGCTCGGTCCTCGGCGACGACGAGAACTGACAGCCGCAACCCGCACCAGCAACGAGAACGACCGCCCCTCGGGGTGGTCGTTCTCGCATTTCGGCGAGCCGAGGTTGGTTCGTCAGGGTGCACCGGCTAGCCTCCCTGCCACCGTGTGGTTCCCGCCACACCTGATGCATGCGGAGGCCCTCGGAGATGGCTGGCACCACGCGCAAGTCCCTGGCCGGCACCGCGGCCGCTGCTGCGAAGCGGGTGATCGGTCGCAAGCGAGCCGCGAGCCCGGACGGGGCCGCCGCCGACGAGGCGCCGGCGAAGAAGGCCGCTGCCACGAAGGCGCCCGCGAAGAAGGCGGCCGCCAAGAAGGCCTCTGCGAAGAAGGCCCCCGCCAGCACGTCGTCCGCGAAGAAAGCGCCCGCCAAGAAGGCGGCCGCCACCAGCTCGGCGACGAAGAAGGCCGCTGCCACGCAGGCGCCCGCGAAGAAGGCGCCCGCGAAGAAGGCGCCCGCCACGAAGAAGGCGCCCGCCACGAAGAAGGCCCCCGCCAAGAAGGCCTCTGCGAAGAAGGCCCCCGCCAGCACGTCGCCCGCGAAGAAGGCCGCTGCTGCCAAGAAGGCTGCTGCCAAGAAGGCCCCCGCCACGAAGGCGACGACGACGAAGACCCCGACCAAGAAGACAGCGGCTGCCAAGGCCGCGCCCACCACCACTCCCACGAAGAAGGCTGCGCCCGTGACGAAGGCCGCTCCGACGCCTGCCAAGAAGGCAGCGCCGGCGAAGAAGGTACGCAAGGCCACACCCTCCACCCTCGTGGTGCTCGACGGCGAGGACCCCTGGACCAAGGGCGAGCTCAACGAGGTCGTGAAGGAGCTCAAGGAGCACCGAGACCGGCTCGCGGCGATCGTGGGGGAGTCCGAGCAGGAGCTCGCCGGCCTCATGCGCGACGCCGGCGACGGGGCCGGTCACGACCAGGCGGACGTGGGGGCGACGAGCTTCGAGCGCGACCACGAGCTCACCGTCCTGGCCCGCGAGCGCGAGACACTGGTGCAGATCGAGCGGGCACTGGCACACATCGACGACGGCACCTACGGCGTGTGCGACTCCTGCGGCAACCCCGTCGGCAAGAATCGGTTGATGGCGGTGCCGCATGCCACACTGTGCATGTCATGCAAGCAGCGCGAGGAGCGTCGCTGAACCCCAGCGACCATGCCGACCACGTCCCTGCCCGACCCCGCGTCGACGCGCGGCTCGTGTTCGCAGCAGTGGCCCTCGTGGCCTACGGCCTCGATCTCGCCAGCAAGCAGTGGGCGCTGTCCGAGCTGGCAGACGGTGACATCCCGGTCCTCGGTGACTGGTTCACCCTCCACCTGACGTTCAACCCCGGGGCCGCGTTCAGCACCGGCACCGACTTCACCATCGTGTTCACCTGCCTGGCGATGGTCGCGGTCGCGGTCGTGCTGTGGCTCAGCCGACGCGTCGCGAGCATCGGCTGGGCGCTCGCCCTCGGCCTGCTGCTCGGTGGTGTGGGCGGCAACCTCACCGACCGGATCGTGCGCGAGCCCGAGCCCTTCCACGGGCACGTCGTCGACTTCCTCATGCTGCCCAACTGGCCGGTCTTCAACATCGCCGACATCTGCATCAACGTCGCGGCCGGCCTGATCATCCTGCAGACCTTCCGGGGCATCGCCCTCGACGGCACCCGCGACTCCGACCGCGGGTCCGAGCGCGAGGCGGCGTGACCACCCGCGCCGAGCAGCGTACGGTCCTCGTCCCCGACGGTCTCGCGGGCGAGCGTGTGGACGCGGCGATGGCCCGGATGTTCGGCCTCTCGCGCACCCGTGCGGCCGACCTCATCGCCCAGGGACTCGTGCACGTCGACGGCGCGGGCGTCGGCAAGAGCGACCGGGTCCATGCCGGCTCCATGCTCGACGTCACCATCCCGGCCGAGCGCGACCCCCTCGAGGTGAAGGCCGAGGTCGTCGAGGGGATCCGGATCATCCACGACGACGACGCCATCGTGGTCATCGACAAGCCTGTCGGCGTTGCCGTGCACCCCTCGCCCGGCTGGCGTGGGCCGACCGTCGTCGGACACCTCGCCGGCGCGGGGTTCCGGATCTCCACCAGCGGTGCCAAGGAGCGCGAGGGCATCGTCCAGCGCCTCGACGTCGGCACCTCCGGCGTCATGGTCATCGCGAAGTCGGAGCACGCCTACTCGGTGCTCAAGAACGCGTTCCGCCACCGCACGGTCGACAAGACCTACCACGCCTTGGTGCAGGGGCACCCCGATCCGCTCGCCGGCACGGTCGACGCCCCGATCGGCCGGCACCCGCACCACGACTACAAGTTCGCGGTGATGGCCGACGGCCGCCACAGCGTCACCCACTACGAGACGCTCGAGGCGCACCGGTTCGCCAGCCTGCTCGAGGTCCACCTCGAGACCGGGCGCACCCATCAGATCCGGGTGCACATGAGTGCGCTCAAGCACCCCTGCGTGGGCGACCTGACCTACGGGGCCGACCCCACGCTCGCCAAGCGGCTGGGGCTGGAGCGGCAGTGGCTGCACGCCATGCGCCTGGGCTTCGACCACCCGGAGACCGGTGACCACGTCACCTACGAGTCGACCTACCCCGACGACCTCGCGCACGCGCTCGACGTCATCCGTGATGAGCACTGACCTGGTCCTCCGTCCGGCCATCCCCGACGACCTCCCGGCGATCGCCGAGCTGCACCTCGCGGCGCGGCGCGGGGCGGGCGAGGCGTTCCCCCCGCCGGTGCACCCCGACGAGGAGGCGCGAACGTGGGTGGCCGGCTGGGACCTGACGGCGTACGACGTCTGGCTGGCCGAGCGCGCCGGCGTGCCGGCCGGCTACGCACGCTGGGCAGCGACCTGGCTCGACGACCTCTACGTCCACCCCGACCACCAGGGGCACGGCGTCGGGACCGCGCTGTTCGACCTTGTCGCCTCGACCCGCCCGGGCGGCTTCTGCCTCTGGGTCTTCGAGACCAACGTGCCGGCGCGCGCGTTCTACCGCAGTCGCGGGTGCCTCGAGCTCGAGCGCACGGACGGGTCGGCCAACGAGGAGCGCGCACCCGACATCCGGGTGGCGTGGCCCGGCGCCGATCCGCTGGCCTTCCTCCGCGGCCTGATCGACGAGACCGACCTGGTGCTCGGCGACGTGCTGGCGCGACGTACGGCGCTGACCCGGGCCGTGCAGGCGGTGAAGCCGTCCACCGAGCGCGACGCCGCCCGTGAGGCCGAGATCGTCGAGCGGGTGGCGGCCGTGGTGCCCGAGCTCGGTGTCGAGCGGGTGGCCCGCATCGTCGACGTCATCATCGAGGAGTCCCTCGACGCCTCCGGCTGACCGGTCAGCAGCCGGCGGCGCTCGGGTGATCTCCTCGGTCAACGGGTTCGACAGGACTGCCCGTACGACCGGGTGGCCGCCGGGCATGATGGCGGGGTGCTGCTCTACGACGACGTGGTGACCGAGTACCGCGACTTCGCGACGTACGCCGCCGGCGACTCGCCCTGCTTCGAGGAGTGGGCCCTCGGCGTCGCCGACGACGCCGTGGTCCTGGCGTGGCTGGCCACCCTGCCGCCGATCAAGCGTCAGCCCAACCTGGTCTTCGCCGCCGCCCGCTGGCACGGTGCGCCCGCCCCGGCGCCGTACGACGCCCTGCGCACGGTGCTGCTCGAGCGGGAGCGGGAGGTGCGGGCGACCGTCATGGCACGGGCGACGCAGACCAACGAGGTCGGCCGTCTCGCCACCCTCGTCCCGGTGCTCGGCCTGGTCGACGGACCGCTGGCGCTGGTCGAGGTCGGCGCCAGCGCCGGGCTGTGCCTGTTCCCGGACCGCTACGACTACGCGTGGCCGCCCCTGGACGGGTTGCGGGGTACCGGCGGTCCGCTGCTGAGCGCGCGGGCCACCGGGAACCTCCCGTTGCCGGCGACCCACCCCCGCGTCGCGTGGCGCGGCGGCGTCGACCTCAACCCCCTCGACGTCACCGACGACGACGCGATGGCGTGGCTGACCACCCTGGTGTGGCCCGAGCAGGACGAGCGCCGTGAGCGCTTGCGAGCCGCTGTCGACGTCGCCCGGCGCGAGCCGCCCGTGATCCGGGAGGGCGACCTCCTCGAACACGTCGCGGACCTCGTCGACGAGGCGACGCCGCACGGCACGCCGGTCGTCCTCCACTCGGCGGTGATCGCCTACCTCGAGGAACCGGACCGCGAGCGGTTCCACGACCTGATGACGGGCCTGGTGGCCGAGGGCCGCTGCCGGTGGATCAGCAACGAGGGAGGGCGGGTCCTGCCCGGCGTCACCGGTGCACTGGAGGTGCCCTCGGGGCGGTTCGTGACCGCGCTCGACGGCACGCCGGTGGCGTACAGCCACGGCCATGGCCACGCGATCGACTGGCTGTGAGGGCGGCGCCCGCCGCGATGCAGGTCGGGGTCGGGTCGGGGTCGGGTCGGGCCGAGTGTCCTGTCGGTGGGGCCGGGCACACTGACGTAGGCTGACTGCTCTTCCCCCTCCTTCTGGAGCACGCTGCGCAGTCAGCACCTCTGCCCCACCCGTGACACCGTCAGCGACCCCGAAAGGCGCGGAAGTCTCCTCCATGTCGTCCGGCTCCTCCACCAGCTCCGCGGACAACTTCGTGCACCTGCACGTGCACACCGAGTACTCCATGCTCGACGGCGCATCGCTGCTCGACGGGCTGTTCCAGCGCACCGCCGAGCTGGGCATGCCGGCGATCGCGATGACCGACCACGGCAACCTGCACGGCGCCTACGACTTCTACCGCAAGGCCAAGCAGCACGGCGTCAAGCCGATCATCGGCATCGAGGCCTACCTCACCCCCGGCACCATGCGGGGTGAGCGCCGCCGGGTCCGCTGGGGCCAGGGCGACGTCGCCGAGGAGGGCGGCAAGGACGTCGCCGGCGGTGGCGCCTACACCCACATGACCATGTGGGCGGAGACCACCGAGGGCATGCACAACCTCTTCCGGCTCGCCAGCCTCGCCAGCCTCGAGGGCTACTACTACAAGCCCCGGATGGACCGCGAGCTGCTCCAGCGCTACTCCAAGGGCATCATCGCCAGCACCGGGTGCCTGTCCGGTGAGATCCAGACCCGGCTGACGCTCGGCCAGTACGACGAGGCGCTCCGCGCTGCCGGGGAGTTCCAGGACATCTTCGGCAAGGACAACTTCTACCTCGAGCTGATGGACCACGGCATCGCCGCCGAGCGGGCCACCCGCGCCGACCTGCAGAAGATCGCAGGGACGCTCGGCCTGCCGACCATCGTCACCAACGACACCCACTACACCAACCCCGAGGACGCCGACGGCCAGGACGCCCTCATCTGCGTGGCCTCCGGCAAGCGGCTGGCCGACACCAACCGGCTCAAGTTCGACGGCGGCGGCTACTACGTCAAGTCCGCTGCCGAGATGCGCGAGCTCTGGGCCGACGTGCCCGAGGGGTGCGACAACACCCTCGAGATCGCCGAGCGGTGCAACGTGGAGTTCGTCGAGTCCACGGGCGGCTACATGGCCCGCGCCGACGTCCCCGAGAGCGAGACCGAGGAGAGCTGGTTCCGCAAGGAGGTGTGGCGCGGCATCGAGGCCCGCTACCCCGGGGAGCGGCTGACGCAGGAGGTGCGCGACCGCGTCGAGATGGAGCTGGGCGTCATCTCGCAGAAGGGTTACTGCGGCTACTACCTCGTGGTCGCCGACTTCATCCAGTGGTCCAAGCGCAACGGCATCCGCGTGGGTCCGGGTCGTGGCTCCGGAGCGGGCTCCATCGCCGCCTACGCGCTGAGCATCACCGACCTGTGCCCCCTGGAGCACGGCCTGTTCTTCGAGCGGTTCCTCAACCCCGAGCGCCCCTCGATGCCCGACTTCGACATCGACTTCGACGACGCGCGTCGCGGCGAGGTCATCAAGTACGTCACCGAGAAGTACGGCAGCGAGCGGGTGGCGCAGATCGCGACCTTCGGCCGCCTGAAATCCAAGGCCGCCATCAAGGACGCCGCGCGCGTGCTCGATCACGGCTTCGCCATCTCCGACCGCATCACCAAGGCCCTTCCCCCCGACGTGATGGGCAAGGGCGTCGCGCTCAAGGACATCTTCGACCCCCAGCACAAGCGCTACAACGAGGGCGGCGAGTTCCGCGCGCTCCACGACTCCGACCCCGACGTGCGCACGATCTTCCACACGGCGCTCGGCCTCGAGGGCCAGATCCGCAACTGGGGCGTGCACGCGGCCGGCGTGATCATGTCGAGCGAGCCCATCATCGACGTCGTACCGATCATGGCGCGGCCGCAGGACGGCGCCGTGATCACCCAGTTCGACTACCCGATGTGCGAGTCGCTCGGGCTGGTCAAGATGGACTTCCTGGGCCTGTCCAACCTCCGGATCCTCGAGGACGCGCTGGCCAACATCCAGGTCAACCGCGACGAGACGGTCGTGCTGGAGGAGCTCCCCTTCGACGACCGGGCGACCTACGAGCTGATGGGCCGCGGCGACACGCTCGGCGTCTTCCAGCTCGACGGCTCGGGCATGCGCGCGCTGCTGCGCTCCCTGCAGCCCGACGCCTTCGCCGACATCACCGCCGTCAGCGCGCTCTACCGCCCCGGCCCGATGGGCGCCGACTCCCACAACAAGTACGCGCGCCGCAAGAACGGTCGCGAGGCGATCGAGCCGATCCACCCCGCGCTCGCCGAGGCGCTCGAGCCGGTCCTGGGGGAGACCTACGGCCTGATCGTCTATCAGGAGCAGGTGATGGCGATCGCCCAGGTGCTCGCCGGCTTCACCCTGGGCGCCGCCGACAACCTCCGCCGCGCGATGGGCAAGAAGAAGAAGGAGGAGCTCGACAAGCAGTACGCCGGTTTCCAGGCCGGCATGCTCGAGCGCAACTTCCCCCAGGTCGCGATCGACAAGCTCTGGGAGATCCTGCTCCCGTTCTCCGACTACGCCTTCAACAAGTCGCACTCCGCCGCCTACGGCGTCATCACCTACTGGACGGCCTACCTCAAGGCGAACTACCCGGCGGAGTACATGGCCGCGCTCCTCACGTCCGTCAAGGACGACAAGGACAAGATGGCGATCTACCTCAACGAGTGCCGGCGCATGAAGATCCAGGTGCTGCCGCCCGACGTCAACGAGTCACACGCCAATTTCACCCCGGTGGGCCACGACATCCGCTTCGGCCTCACGGCGGTGCGCAACGTCGGCAGCAACGTCGTCGACCGGATCGTCAGCGCGCGCGAGGAGAAGGGCCGCTACACCGACTTCAACGACTTCATGGACAAGGTCCCGGCCCTGGTCTGCAACAAGCGTGTCCTGGACTCGCTGATCAAGGCCGGCGCCTTCGACGACATGAAGCACCGGCGCCGGGCGCTCTCGATCATCCACGAGGACGCCGTGGAGAAGTACGTCCAGGCGAAGAAGGACGACGAGAGCGGGCAGGACTCGCTCATCGACATGCTGATGCCGGACGACGTGGGCGCCGCGGGGGCGACGGTCGTGATCCCCGACGTCGACGACTGGGACAAGATGACCCTGCTCGGCCACGAGCGCGAGATGCTCGGCCTCTACGTCTCCGACCACCCGCTCCTCGGCCTCGAGCACGTGCTCTCCCAGGGCACCGACTGCACGATCGGTCAGCTGATGCTCGACGAGGAGCGCGCCCACAACTCCACGCTGACCGTCAGTGGCCTCATCACGTCGGTCTCCCGCAAGATCACCAAGCGTGGCGACCCGTGGGCGACCATCACGCTCGAGGACCTCGACGGTGCCATCGACGTCCTCCTCTTCCCCAGCGCCTACACCCTCGCCTCAACGCTGCTGGTCGAGGACAACATCGTCCGGATCAAGGGCCAGCTCTCGCGTGACAAGGACCAGCCCGAGCTCCGCGCGCAGGAGGTCACCGCTCCCGACCTGACGCAGGGACCGACCGGGCCGGTGGTGATCAGCCTGCCGTCGACGCGGTGCACCCCACCGGTCGTGGCCCAGCTGCGTGACGTCCTCGGCACCCACCCCGGGATGACCGAGGTGCAGCTGCGACTGCTCACCCGGAGCTCGACCAAGGTCCTGCGCCTCGACGACAACCTGCGGGTCAGCCCGAGCCCGGCGCTGTTCGCCGACCTCAAGCAGCTGCTCGGCCCCGGCTGCCTGACGGGGTGAGCGACGTGACCGCGGCCGACGTCACGCGGGCCGAGGTGACCGGCTCGGCCGGCTCGACCGGCCGGGTGCTGCCCCGCGTGCTCACGATCCTCGCGGCGTTCGTCGTGGCCGGTGCCGCCGCCGGTGTGCTCTGGGAGCGGCTGTGGGACGCGCCCACGGGGCTCGCCTTCGAGGGCCGCTGGTACCTCGAGCCCGCGGGGCCCGACTTCTCCTTCGAGGCGATCGCCCTCTACGTCCTGATCGCCTTCCCGCTCGGTCTCGTCCTGGCCGTGCTGGCCGGGTTGTGGCGCGGGCACGAGACCGCCACCGTGGTGACGGTGCTCGTGGCCGCAAGCATTGCCGCGGTCGCCATGTACGCCGTGGGCAGCGCGCTCGGACCACCCGACCCGCAGGTGCTGGCCGCAGGCCAGCCCGACTACACCCCGTTGCCGGGTGACCTCGGGCTGACCGCTCCGGACGAGGGCCGGGTGCCGTGGCACTCGACCGCGTTCGTCGCCCTCCCGGCCGGTGCGATGGCCGGTCTGGTCGGGTCCTATCTCTTGGGGAACAGAGGGTTCGCGCGGCGGTCGCGTGGGTAGGCTTGCGGCGCCCGCAAGTGGGCAGTCCCGACGCCGTCGGGACCCGTGAGACGGGGGAGCAGAGCGAGATGAGCATGACACCGGGCGGGCCGGCCGAGAGGCCTGACTACCTCGACGGATCGGGGCCCGCGCAGTCGGCGCCCGACAACGACAACAAGAAGCGTCTGATCGCTGTTGGCGCGATCGTCGCCGGTGGCGCGGTCGTCGCCGGCGGCGCCTGGGCGGCCACCAGCTTCTTCGCCACCGGTGCGCAGCCCGCCGAGGCGCTGCCTGCCTCGACGGTCGCCTACGTCAGCGTGGACCTCGACCCGAGCGGCGGGCAGAAGATCGAGGCCATCAGGACGCTGCGCAAGTTCCCGGGGTTCACCGACAACGTCGACCTGCAGGCCGACGACGACCTGCGCGAGCGCCTGTTCGAGGAGATCACGTCCTCCGGCGAGTGCGAGGGCCTCGACTACGCCTCCGACGTCGAGCCGTGGCTGGGCTCACGGGCGGCGATGGCCGTCATCGACCTCGGGCAGGACGAGCCGACGCCGGTCGGGGTCGTGCAGACCACGGACGGCGGCAAGGCCGAGGAGGGCCTCGCCACGCTGGTCGAGACGTGCGGTGCCGGCGCGAGCGAGGGCGAGGAGGGGGACGCGACCAGCAGCGACGTCGGCGGCTGGGTCGTCGAGGGCGACTGGATCGTCCTGGCCGAGACCAAGGACATCGCCCAGCAGGTCGTCGACGCGACCGACGGCTCGACGCTGGCGGCCGACTCCTCCTTCCAGGAGTGGACCGGCGCAGCGGGCGACGACGGCTTCATGTCGGTCTACGTGGGCAAGGGCGTGACGAAGTACGTCGAGGACCTCGCCGGCATGGGCATGATGGGCATGCCCGGCGCGTCGCTCGGCGGTGAGCCCGGGATGCTGTTCGACCAGGAGTGCCTGGACGAGGCTACGACGAGCGAGGAGATCGACGCGTGCTTCACCTCGGACGGTGACGCAACCGGTGGCGACACCTCCTCCACCGAGGCCGAGGCGGTCCCGGAGGAGATCCAGCAGATGATCAACGACTTCGACGGCGCCGCCGCGACCGTCCGCTTCGACGACGGGGCGGTCGAGGTCGAGTACGCCATGTCCGACTACAACCCGGACCTGACCCGCTTCATGGGGAGCGAGGAGGGCGTCGACATGATCTCCGCACTCCCGGAGGACACCGTCGCGGCCTTCGGGTTCGCCCTCGAGGAGGGCTGGGCAGAGGCGATGCTCGACTACGTCAAGACCCTGGCCCCCGACGAGAGCGCCTCGATCGACGACCAGCTCGCCCAGTTCGAGTCGGAGACCGGCCTCTCCTTCCCCGAGGACCTCGAGACCCTGCTCGGTGACGGGGTGACGGTGTCGATGGGCAGCGGGCTCGACCCCGACGCCGTGGCCAACGGCGGACCGGGCGAGGTGCCGGTCGGCATCCGGATCGATGGCGACGCCGACCAGATCCAGGCCGTGCTCGACAAGATCGCCGCTCAGGCCGGTCCCGAGATGGCGGAGTTCATGCAGGTGAGCGAGGGGGACGGCTATGCCGTGCTCGCGCTCCAGGACGACTACCGCAGCGCCCTCGAGGGCGGGGGCAGCCTCGGTGACAGCGCGACCTACTCCGAGGTCGTGGAGGCCGACGAGGCGCAGTCGGTCCTCTTCGTCAACTTCAACGCGGACGACGACTGGCTGGTCCGCCTCGCCGGCGACATGCCCGAGGTCAGCGAGAACCTCGAGCCGCTGGCGGCGCTCGGGGTGAGCGGATGGGTCGACGACGAGGTCGTGCACGGCCTGGTCAAGCTGACGACCGACTGAGCTGGATCCAGGCTGACTCAGCGACCGATGGTGGCGGTCACTGCTCCGGTGATCGCCACCAGGTCCGTCGGTGCGAGCTCGATGTCGAAGCCGCGCCGACCGCCGGACACCAGGATCGTGTCGTGGTCCAGGGCGGACGCGTCGAGCACCGTGCGGTGCCGTCGCTTCTGCCCGACCGGCGAAATGCCGCCGGCGACGTAGCCCGTCGCCCGCTCAGCAGCAGTCACCTCCGCCATCACGGCCTTGCTGCCGCCCAGTGCGCGCGCCAGCGCCTTCAGGTCCAGCTGGCCCGTGACCGGCACGATCCCGACCACCAGCGAGCGGTCGAGCGACGCGAGCAGTGTCTTGAAGACCCGGCTGGGCTCGACGTCGAGGGCCTCGGCGGCCTCCAGCCCGTACGACGTCGCGCGGGGATCGTGCTCGTACGCGCGGACCTCGAACGCGATGCCCGCCGCTGAGAGCGCCACCGTGGCCGGCGTACCTCCGGCGCCGCGCGCCTTCTTCGCCATCGATCCGGTCCCGACGGTCAGTTCGGCGACCACGCGGTGCGAGCCACCTGGGTGGCCGGCAGCGATGGGATGACGTTGATCGCTCGCAGCTCCTCGGTCAGCAGCCGGGTGACGAGGGTGAGCCGCTCGGTGGCGTCCTCCGCCTCCAGGAGCGACTGCCGCTCAGCCATGGGCAGCGGCGCCAGCGCGGACAGGGTCCACGCGAGGTAGTCGGGGTCGCGGGGGAGCGTCCCGCTGAACGGGTCGCCCTGCAGCTCGGTCATCGCCGCGCGGAACGCCGTGAAGGTGGCGCGGGCGCGTTCGAGCACCTCCGCCGGCACCTGCACCTCCGGCTCGGGAAGCACGACTGCACGTCCCTGGGGGTAGTCGGCACCGCGCTGCATCTCCTCCAGCACCAGCCGCTCGCGGGCGACGGCGACGATGTCGAAGGTGCCGTCCTCACGCCGGTCGACCTCGGTGAGCTGCAGCACGCAGCCGACCCGGTAGACCGACTGCGCACCGTGGTCCCCGACCTCGTAGCCCTCGCGGATCGCGACCGTGCCGAAGACGCGCTCGGCGGGGTCCTCCACCTCGAGCAGGTGGCGCACCAGCATCCGGTAGCGGTCCTCGAAGACGTGGAGCGGCACGCTCATGCCCGGGAACACCACGGTGCTCAGCGGGAACATCGGCAGCGGATCGCTCACACCCACGACACTAGTGGCCGCTGTCCACCCTGCATCCGCGACTTCGGGTCGACCCGCGGGGGAACCTAGAATCAGGTGCATGTCCCTGATCCGTCGCATCGACCTGAGGGGCGCCGACGCGGCGTCCGTCGACTACCGCGCGAGCGTGCCCCGCGCCGAGTTCGACGTCGAGGCCGCCACGCATCAGGTGCAGCCGATCCTCGACGCCGTCCGCTCGCGGGGCGTGGAGGCCATCACCGACTTCTCCGCCCGCTTCGACGGCGTACGCAGTGACGACATCGCCGTGCCGCGTGATGCCCTGACGACCGCGCTCGACCAGCTCGACCCGGCCGTGCGGGCGGGCCTGGAGGAGTCGATCCGGCGCCTGCGGGCGACGAGCGAGGCCGAGCTCGAGCGTGACGTCACCAGCCAGGTCGCGCCCGGCGCGACCGTCACCCACCGCAAGGTGCCGATCGACCGCGTAGGCCTCTACGTCCCCGGTGGGCTCGCCCCGTTGGTGAGCAGCGTCGTGATGAACGTCGTCCCGGCGCAGGTGGCCGGGGTGCGGTCGATCGCGCTGGCGAGCCCGCCGCAGAAGAACCGAGACGGGCTCCCCGAGCCCACCATCCTCGCCGCGTGCGCCCTGCTGGGTGTCGACGAGGTCTACGCCGTCGGCGGTGCCCAGGCGATCGCGATGTTCGCCTATGGCGCCGGGCCGTGCGAGCGGGTCGACCTGGTGACCGGTCCAGGCAACATCTACGTCGCGGCCGCCAAGCGGCTGCTGCGCGGCGTCGTCGGCATCGACTCCGAGGCAGGTCCCACCGAGATCGCGATCCTCGCCGACGACAGTGCGGAGGCTGCGTTCGTCGCCGCCGACATGGTCAGCCAGGCTGAGCACGACCCGATGGCCGCCTCGGTCCTGGTCACCGACTCGCTCGAGCTGGCCGACGCGGTGGAGGCCGAGCTCGACAAGCAGGTCTTCGCCACCCGCCACACCGAGCGCATCCGCACCGCGCTCGGTGGCCGCCAGTCCGGCATCGTGCTGGTCGACGACATGGACCAGGGCGTCGAGGTCGTCGACGCCTACGCCGCCGAGCACCTCGAGATCGTCACCCGCGACGCCGCGGCGCACGCCGCGCGGGTGCGCAACGCGGGCGCGATCTTCGTGGGCCCCTGGTCGCCCGTGTCGCTGGGCGACTACTGCGCGGGGTCCAACCACGTGCTGCCCACCGCCGGCTGCGCCTGCCACTCCAGCGGGCTGTCCGTGCGCGCCTTCACCAAGTCGGTCCACGTCATCGACTACTCGCGCGACGCGCTCGCCGAGGTCGCGGGCCACGTCGTGACGCTGGCCGAGGCCGAGGACCTGCCGGGCCACGGCCAGGCGGTCGGCGTGCGCTTCGACGGCCGGTCCGAACGGTGACGGGGCTCTTCCCCCCGCTGCGCGAGGAGCTGCGGGGGATCGAGCCCTACGGCGCGCCCCAGCTCTCGCTGGAGCAGGCGCCCGTGCAGCTCAACGTCAACGAGAACCCGTACGGCCCCTCGCCCGAGGCGGCAGCCGACATCGCCCGCGCCGTCGGCGAGGCCGCGGTCTCGCTCAACCGCTACCCCGACCGCGAGTTCGTCGAGCTGCGCGCGGCCCTCGCGGCGTACCTCGACACCTCCGGCGGGTCGGGCATCACGCCGGAGATGGTGTGGGCGGCCAACGGGTCCAACGAGGTCATGCTGCAGCTGCTGCAGGCCTTCGGCGGCCCGGGGCGGGTCGCGCTGTCGTTCGCCCCGACCTACTCGATGTATCCCGAGTACGCCCGCGACACGATGACCGAGTGGGTCGCCGGCCACCGCGCCGAGGACTTCTCCCTCGACCTCGACGCCGCGCGGCGGCTGGTCGAGGAGCGCCGGCCGTCGGTCGTCCTGCTGCCCAGTCCCAACAACCCGACCGGCACGGCGCTGCCGCCCGAGGCCGTGACCATGCTGTGCGAGGCCGCCGCGTCCTACGAGCCCGCAGGCCTCGTGGTCGTCGACGAGGCCTACGGCGAGTTCCGCCGCGCCGGCACCCCGAGCGCGCTCGAGCTGCTGCCACGGCACCGCAACCTCGTCGTGACGCGCACGATGAGCAAGGCGTTCGCGCTCGCAGGGGCGCGGCTGGGCTACCTCGCCGCCGACCCGGCGATCTGCGACGCGATCCGCGTCGTGCGGCTGCCCTACCACCTCTCGGCCGTCACCCAGGCGACCGCGCTGGCGGCGCTGCGGCACGCCCCGGAGCTGCTGGGCAAGGTCGACGAGCTGCGCGCAGAGCGCGACGCGACGGTGGCCTGGCTGCGGGAGCAGGGCCTCGAGGTCGCCGACTCCGACGCCAACTTCGCACTGTTCGGCCGCTTCGCCGACCGGCACGCGGTCTGGCAGGGTCTGGTGGACCGCGGCGTGCTGATCCGCGAGACCGGGCCCGACGGGTGGCTGCGCGTGTCCATCGGGACGGCCGAGGAGATGGCAGCGTTCAAGAAGGCCCTGGTGGAGACACTCCAGCACACCGACCAGCAGACGAAGGAGCTCGCATGAGCCGCACCGCGAAGATCGAGCGCACCACCAAGGAGTCCAGCGTCCTCGTCGAGGTCGACCTCGACGGCAGCGGCCGCTCCGACGTGTCGACCGGTGTGGGCTTCTACGACCACATGCTCGACGCCTTCGCCCGCCACTCCCTGGTCGACCTCGTCGTCCAGACGAGCGGCGACACCCACATCGACGCCCACCACTCGGTCGAGGACACCGCGATCGTGCTCGGCCAGGCGTTGCGCGAGGCCCTCGGCGACAAGGTCGGCATCCGTCGCTTCGGCGACGCGACCGTCCCGCTCGACGAGGCGATCGTGCAGGCCGTGGTGGACGTGTCCGGCCGCCCCTACTGCGTGCACACCGGCGAGCCCGACGGCCAGGAGCACGTCGCCATCGGCGGCACCGGCGCGACCTACATGGGGTCCCTCACCCGCCACGTCTTCGAGACGATCTCCTTCCACGCCCACCTCGCGCTCCACGTGCGGGTGCTCGGCGGGCGCGACCCGCACCACGTGGTTGAGGCGCAGTACAAGGCCTTCGCCCGCGCCTTCCGCGACGCCGTCGCGATCGACCCCCGCGAGACCGGCGTACCGTCGACGAAGGGCAGCCTGTGACGGCTCCTGACGTCGTCGTCCTCGACTACGGGTCGGGCAACCTCCGCTCGGTCGTGCGCGCCGTCGAGCGGGCGGGAGCCAGGGTCACCCTGACCGGTGACTTCGAGACCGCGCTCGCCGCCGACGGCCTCGTGGTGCCCGGCGTCGGCGCCTATGCCGCCTGCATGGCGGGCCTGCGCGAGATCAAGGGCGAGCGGATCATCGGCCGGCGCCTCGCGGGGGGTCGGCCGGTCCTGGGCATCTGCGTCGGGATGCAGATCCTGTTCGCGGGCGGGGTCGAGCACGGCGTCGAGACCGTGGGCTGCGACGAGTGGCCCGGACTGGTGACGCGGCTCGAGGCCGACGTGGTGCCGCACATGGGCTGGAACACCGTCGAGGCACCCGCGGGTTCGCGGTTGTTCGCCGGCGTCGAGGACGAGCGGTTCTACTTCGTGCACTCCTACGCCGCACGCTCCTGGGACCTCGTAACCAACGACCGCACGGCCGCGCCGCTGGTGACCTGGGCCGAGCACGGGGGAGACCGGTTCGTGGCCGCGGTCGAGAACGGGCCACTCTCCGCGACCCAGTTCCACCCGGAGAAGTCCGGAGACGCGGGCGCCGCGCTGCTGCACAACTGGGTCGGAACGCTGGCTTAGGCGGCTGGTCTTCGGCGCGGACTTCCTCAAGAACTGGGTCGCCGCACGGCCGGGTCGCGGTCTACCGTCCGAGGCATGACGGGGACCTTGAGCATCAACCAGGTGATTCACGCGGCCGTACGGCGCGACGTGGGCCGCACCGAGCAGGCGCTGCGGACGTTGCCCGACGGCGACACGGCGCGCGCCCGCCAGATCCGGACCGCGTGGCGCAACCTGGTCCGGGAGCTGACCCACCACCACGAGGCCGAGGACGAGCACGTGTGGCCGTTCCTGCAGTCGCGCGGCGTGGACCTCACGCTCCTCGAGGAGATGGAGGCCGAGCACGTCGCGATGAAGCAGGCGCTGGCGGCGGTGTCGACGAGCCTCGACTCGGTCGTCGCCGCACCGTCCACCTTCAACGCCGCGGCCGCCGCCGACGAGGTGGCACGAGCGCGCGAGGTGATCAACGGCCATCTCGATCACGAGGAGCGCGACGTTGAGGGCCCGATGGGCGACCTGGCCGACGACGAGGAGTTCAAGGCGATGACCAAGAAGCTGCGCCCGGCCAGCCCGGTCGACGCGGCCAACTCGCTGGCGTGGATGCAGGACGGTGCGGGGGAGCGCGAGCGGTCGTCGCTCCGGGCCGCCATCCCGGGGCCTGTGATCACCGTCCTCACGCTGCTGCTCGCCCGGCGCTACCGGCGCGAGGTCGCTCCCGTCTGGCGCTGATCCGCCTCCCTTCCAGCGACGAGCTCCCGGTCGGCGGTGTGCACGGCCGGCCGGACGTGCCAGAGTGTGACGCGTGTCGAAGGTCGCAGTCGTGGGAGCCGGGGCGGTGGGGACCGCGATCGCGTACGCCGCCCAGATCCGCGGCGCCTGTCGCGAGCTGGCGCTGTTCGACCTCAACGCCGGCAAGGTCCGCGCCGAGGTCCTCGACCTGAACCACGGCCTTCAGTTCACGCCGATGGCTCGCATCACCGGCAGCGACGACCTCGGCGTCTGTGCCGGGGCCGATGTCGTCGTGATCACTGCCGGGGCGAAGCAGGATCCCGGGCAGACGCGGCTCGACCTCGCCGCCGCGAACGTCGCGATGTGCCGCGACCTGGTCCCCGACCTAGTCTCGCTGGCCCCGGACGCGCTGCTGCTCGTGGTGACCAACCCGGTCGACGTGGTGACCTACGCGGCACTCCAGTTCTCCGGCCTTCCTGCGCACCGCGTCTTCGGCTCGGGCACCGTGCTCGACTCGTCGAGGCTGCGGTTCCTGATCGCCGAGCACACCCGTGTCGCCGTGCAGAACGTGCACGCCTACATCGCCGGGGAGCACGGCGACTCCGAGGTGCCCCTGTGGTCGACCGCCACGATCGGCGGTGTGCCGGTGAAGGAGTGGTCCCACAACGGCGCGCGTGCGCTCGACGAGCAGGCCCGCGAGCGGATCCATCACCAGGTCGTGACGTCGGCCTACGAGATCATCGCCGGCAAGGGCGCCACCAGCCTGGCGATCGGCCTGGCGGTCTCCCGGATCCTGGAGGCGGTCCTGCACGACGAGCACCGGGTGCTGCCGGTGACCTCGCGTCTCGACGCCGTGCACGGGCTCTCCGACGTCTGCCTGTCCATGCCCTCCGTGGTGGGCCGGACGGGGATCGAGAGCGTGCTCGCCACCCCGCTCAGCCACGACGAGCGCGCGGCGCTGGAGGCTTCGGCCGGTGCGGTGTCGACGGTGGCGCGCGACCTCGGGCTCTAGGACCTCGGCGTCGATGCGTCGCGACCGGCCAGCTCCGCGAGAGTGAGCAGCTGCTTGCGCGCCATCACCAGGTCACCGAACGAGAGGGCAGGCGCCAGCCACCTGCTGGTGCGCGCGACGACCTTGAGCACGAGGCGTACGTCGCCGCCGTGCGGCAGGACGGCGTACGACAGGTGGGCACCCATGATCGTCGCAGTCAGCTCCCGTCCGGGGGCGACGGCCACCACCCGGCCCTGGTCTCGGCCGAGGGCACGGGTGAACGGGTCGCCGACCTGCGGCTCCGGGAGTGCGCGGAGCTCGCGCGGCGAGCGCCGGCCCAGGTTGTCGAGGAGGTCGTAGGAGTAGGGCGCCAGACGCACCTGCCTGACCCGCGCCCACACGGTCGCCGGATCCGCGTGGACCGTGACGCCGCGCCACGCCTCGAGGGTCGGGCGGGTGACGAAGGCGTCGCACCCGTACGCGCGACCTACCTCCGCGTCGCTGACGCCCCACCGGTCGCCGATCACGGCCCCACGCTAGCGGGGAACCTGCGGCACGCCCGGGACGTCATGGGAGTCGGTGGTTCTGACCTCGAACTCTCATGACGTCCGCAGCGTGGTGGGGTCGGCGGCGTCCAGAGCTGAACGCACCTGATGGACCAACAGGTCTGTGTCGAGGGCCCCTCCGGTGGCGACCCGGACCACCGTCCCGAGTCCCAAGGGCTGCGTCGCCGCCGTGGGCAGCCAGTCGAAGGATCGCTGTACCTCCGGTCGTCCCTTCTCAGGACGCCCGTTGGAATCCGCCAGCCACCAGGACCCCAAGGCCGCCACGCTCGCCGCAGCGTCCGTGTCGAGCGTCATTGCGAGCGCCGTCCTCGGTCGAACCCCCATGGGGCGATCCGGTCAGCCCGGGTGAGACGCGTCTCGCCCTGACGAGGCGGCGGCCGGAGGCGAGCCGACCACTCCTAGGATCGACCCATGCCCAGCACCCCCGAGCAGCCCTACCTCGAGCTCCTGCCCGCCGTGGACATCAAGGGCGGCCAGGCCGTCCAGCTGGTGCAGGGGGTGGACGGGTCGGAGAAGCGGTTCGGGGACCCGATCGAGGCGGCGCTGCGCTGGCAGCAGGCCGGTGCGGAGTGGATCCACCTCGTCGACCTCGACGCGGCCTTCGGGCACGGCCACAACCGCGAGCTCCAGGCCCGGATCGTCGGCACGCTCGACATCCAGGTCGAGATGAGCGGCGGCATCCGCGACGACGAGTCGCTCGAGGCGGCCATGGCGACCGGGTGCCGGCGCGTCAACATCGGCACCGCCGCGCTCGAGCAGCCCGAGTGGTGCGCCCGGGCGATCGCGACGTACGGCGACCGGGTGGCCGTCGGCCTCGACGTGCGGGGGACGACGCTGGCCGCGCGCGGCTGGACCCGCGACGGTGGAGACCTCTACGAGACCCTCGAGCGCCTCGACTCCGAGGGCTGCGCCCGCTACGTCGTCACCGACGTCAACAAGGACGGCATGCTGCAGGGCCCCAACCTCCAGCTGCTGCGCGACGTCTGCGCCGCCACCGACAAGCCGGTCGTGGCCAGCGGCGGCGTCACCACGCTCGACGACATCCGTGCGCTGATGACGCTCGTGGACGAGGGCGTGGAGGGCGCCATCGTCGGCACCGCGCTCTACGAGGGACGCTTCACCCTCGAGGACGCCCTGGAGCTGACCCGGCCGTGAGCATGGAGTTCACCGACTACCACACCCGGCTCGCGGCGTACGCCCTGCTGGTCGACGAGGTCGACGGGCAGGAGCGCGTGCTGCTCGCGTGGTGGAACGGCGAGGGGCACAGCGACCCGGAGTGGTCTCTGCCGGGCGGCGGTGTCGACTTCGAGGAGTCCGTCGTCGACGCCATGGTGCGCGAGGTCTTCGAGGAGACTGGCTTCCACGTCGAGCCGGGCGGGCTGCTGGCCGAGCACTTCTTCACCGGGCGCGGTCGCACCGACGACTACTGGTTCCGCTCCCAGAGGTTCGTCTTCGACGCGACGATCACCGCTGGCGAGCTCGGCACCACCGAGGTCGACGGGTCGACCGACCACGCCGCCTGGGTCCCGCTGGCGGAGCTCGAGGGCCAGCCGCGGGCCGACATCGTGGACGTCGCGCTGGCGGCCTGGCGCCAGAGGAAGGCACGCGGATGAGCCTCGCGATCCGGGTCATCCCGTGCCTCGACGTCGACGGCGGTCGCGTGGTGAAGGGCGTGAACTTCACCGAGCTCCGCGACGCCGGCGACCCGGTCGAGCTCGCCCGCCTCTACGACGCCGAGGGCGCCGACGAGCTGACCTTCCTCGACATCTCCGCCTCCCACGAGGGTCGCGCCACCACGATGGAGGTGGTCAGTCGCTGTGCCGAGGAGGTCTTCATCCCGCTCACCGTGGGCGGAGGCGTCGGCAGCGTCGCGGACGTCGACCGCCTGCTGCGGGCGGGGGCCGACAAGGTGGCGGTCAACACCGCCGCCATCCACCGGCCCGAGCTGGTGGCCGAGATCGCCGACCGGTTCGGCAGCCAGGTGCTCGTGCTGAGCGTCGACGCCCGCCGTGCCGGCGGCACGGACAGCGGCTTCGAGGTCACCACCCACGGTGGCCGCAAGAGCGCCGGGCTGGACGCGATCGAGTGGGCCGCGCGCGCCGCCAATCTGGGCGCGGGCGAGATCCTGCTCAACGCGATGGACGCCGACGGCACGACCGACGGCTTCGACCTCGAGCTGATCAGGGCCGTACGTCGCGAGGTGTCCGTCCCGGTCATCGCGAGCGGGGGAGCGGGCGCGGTCGAGCACTTCCCGCCCGCCGTCGAGGCAGGGGCCGACGCCGTGCTGGCTGCCACCGTGTTCCACTTCGGGACCCTCACCATCAGCGACGTCAAGGCTGGTCTGTCCGCGGCCGGTCATCCCGTTCGCTGACGCCGCGCGGAGTCGTAGGATTCGGCCATGCTGAAGACCTCCCGGCGCGCCGCCAGGCGCCACCTCGCCGTCGTCACCCTCACGGCCGCCGCGATCGCGCTCTCCGCGTGCGCCCCGACCGACGAGGCCGACAGCGGCACCGACACCGGCTCGGACTCCTCCGAGACCTCGGAGTCCGAGGCGCCCGCTGCCGACGAGTGCACCCCCGACACCCTGGAGACCGTGGCCGACGGCACGCTGACGATCGCGACCGACGACCCGGCCTACGAGCCGTGGTTCGTCGACAACGACCCGACCAACGGCGAGGGCTACGAGTCAGCGGTGGCCTATGCGATCGCCGAGCAGCTCGGCTACACCGCCGAGCAGGTCGCCTGGGTCAAGGTGCCGTTCAACAAGGTGGTGCAGCCCGGCCCGAAGGAGTTCGACTTCGACGTCAACCAGGTCTCCATCACCGAGGCCCGCCGCAAGGCCGTCGACTTCTCCTCCGGCTACTACGACGTCGTCCAGACCGTCATCACCAACAAGGGCAGCGCGATCGACGGTGCCACCAGCCTCGCCGACCTCGCCGACGCCAAGCTCGGCGCCCAGGTCGGCACGACCAGCTACACGGCCATCACCGACCAGATCCAGCCCTCGGCCGAGCCGGCCGTCTTCGACACCAACGACCAGGCGGTGCAATCGCTCAAGAACGGCCAGATCGACGGCATCGTCGTCGACCTGCCGACCGCCTACTTCATGACCGCCGTCCAGCTCGAGGACGGGGTCATCGTCGGCCAGCTCCCGCTCCCCGACGGCGAGCCCGAGCAGTTCGGCGCCGTGCTGGCGAAGGACAGCCCGCTGACCGACTGCGTGTCCTCGGCCGTCGACACGCTGCGCGAGGACGGCGTCCTCGACCAGATCGGCCAGGAGTGGCTGGCCCAGCAGGGCGCCCCCGAGCTGTCCTGAAGGCCCACCTCATGACTGACCAGGTGGACACCGCCTGGGAGCCCTCCGAGGTCCAGCGCGAGCGCGACGAGTGGCGGCGCCGGCGCACGGTCCGCAGCGCCGTCATCGCGTCGGGCAGCACGCTGCTGCTGCTCGGCGTCGTCGGGGGCCTGGTGGTCAGCTCACCGGGCTGGGAGCGCGTCCAGAAGACCTACTTCGACTGGGACAAGGCCGTCTCGTCGTTCCCAGCGGTGCTCGAGGGCCTCTGGCTCAACATCCGGGTGATGGTGCTGTGCGCGGTCCTCATCGTGGCGCTGAGCCTGACGATCGCGGTGATGCGCACCATCCGCGGCCCGGTCGCGTTCCCGCTGCGTCTGGTCGGGACGGCGTACGTCGACGTCTTCCGCGGCCTGCCGCTGCTGCTGGTGATCTTCCTGCTCGGCTTCGGCGGCCCCGCGCTCAGCCTGCAGGGCCTGCCGACGTCCGCGCTCTTCTGGGGCTGCGCGGCGCTAGTGCTGTCCTACTCGGCCTACGTCGCCGAGGTGTTCCGCGCCGGCATCGAGTCGGTGCACCCGAGCCAGCGCCTGGCGGGGCGGTCGCTCGGGCTGAGCTACGGGCAGACACTGCGCCACGTCGTGCTGCCACAGGCCTGGCGCCGGGTCATCCCCCCGCTGATGAACGACCTGGTCTCGCTCCAGAAGGACTCCGGCCTGATCGCCGTGCTGGGCGTCGTGGACGCGATCCGGGCGGCGCAGATCCAGACGGCCATCGACTTCAACTACACGCCGTACGTCGTCGCGGGCGTGCTGTTCTGCTGCCTCACCATCCCGATGGCGCGCCTCACCGACCGCTACGCGCGCAAGAAGGGCTACCACGGCGCCGGAGGCCACCTGTGAACACTCCCGACGCCACCGAGCTGCTACGCCTCGACGGGGTGCGCAAGTCGTTCGGCGACAATGTCGTGCTCCGCGACGTCGACCTGACGATCGAGCCCGGGCAGTGCGTCGTGCTGATCGGCGCCTCCGGCTCGGGCAAGTCGACCCTGCTCCGGTGCGTCAACCTCCTCGAGGTCGTCGACGACGGCGTGATCACCTTCGACGGCCGCGACATCACCGACCCCCGGGTCGACGGCGACGAGGTGCGGTCGCACATGGGGATGGTCTTCCAGGCCTACAACCTGTTCCCACACCTCGACGTGCTCGGCAACGTCACCCTCGCCCTGCGCCTGGTGCACGGGGTGGGAGCCGAGGAGGCGCGTTCGCGCGGGCTGGCGATGCTGGAGCGTGTCGGACTCGCTGCCAAGGCGCAGGCCCGCCCCGACGACCTGTCCGGCGGCCAGCAGCAGCGCGTGGCGATCGCCCGGGCACTGGTCACCGACCCGCGCCTGATGCTGCTCGACGAGGTGACGAGCGCGCTCGACCCCGAGCTCGTCGGCGAGGTGCTCGACCTGTTGACCGACCTCAAGGGCGAGGGCGTCACGATGCTGCTCAACACCCACGAGATGGGCTTCGCCCGCGACGTGGCCGACGAGGTCTGCTTCCTGCACGACGGACGCATCCACGAGCGGGGCGGGGCCGGTCAGGTGCTCGACGACCCGCAGGAGGAGCGCACCCGCGCGTTCCTCTCCCGCATCCGCGCCTCCTGATCGAGAGGTCGACCGGGGGACGCGGAGCGGACCCCTCCGGACTCTCGACGACAGGGCTCTCCCGTCCTGATTCGCCCGCTGTCGGTGCCGAGGAATAGCCTGACGGACGGCTTGGTTGCGATCGGCAACTGACCGGCGTAGAGATCCGGACATCGAGCAGACCGGGACGACGGGGAGGCGGGCGACACCTGTGGGCGAGGACGCGGAGCTGCGGGGCGCCACCACTCGCGACGGGTTCCGGGTCCTCTGGGTCGGGATCAAGCGCGAGCCGATCGTCTTCACGGTCGCCACGCTGGGGGCGGTGCTCTTCGGGGTGCTGACCGTCGCCGACGCCTGGGTGCTCGGCTGGGCGACGCAGCACGTCCTGATCCCGGCGTTCGAGACCGGCGAGATCGGCACCGACATGCTGGTGTGGGTGGTCGCCCTCTTCATGGGTGTGGCCATCCTGCGCGCCGTCGGCATCGTGGCGCGCCGGCTCGGCGGCGGCATCATGTACTACCGGATGCAGTCCCACACGCGTCGTGGCGTGACCCGCCAGTACCTGTCCCTGCCGATGGAGTGGCACCAGCGCCACCCGACCGGCCAGCTGCTCTCCAACGCCTACTCCGACGTCGAGGCCGCCTGGTCGCCGATCATGCCGCTGCCGATGGCGCTCGGCACGGTCGTGATGATGGTCATCGCGGTGGTCCAGATGTTCATCGCCGACGTCGTGATGGCGATGGTGGGGCTGCTCGTCTTCCCGGCCGTCGTGGTCGCCAACCTGCTCTACCAGCACTTCTCCTCCCCGCTGATGACCCGGGCCCAGGGGCTGCGCGCCGAGGTCAGCGAGATCGCCCACGAGTCCTTCGACGGCGCGATGGTCGTCAAGACGCTGGGTCGTGAGGTCGAGGAGACCGACCGGTTCCGCGCCAAGGCCCACGAGCTGCGCGACGTCAACATCCGTGCCGGGCGCTTCCGGGCGATCTTCGACCCGACCCTGGCCAGCCTGCCCAACCTCGGCGTGCTCGTCGTGCTGGCGGTCGGCGTCTCCCGGGTCGCCAGCGGCGCGACCGAGGCGGGCGACGTCGTCACCGTCGCCTACCTGCTGACCATCGTGTCGTTCCCGATCCGTGCGATCGGCTGGCTCCTCGGGGAGTTCCCGCGGTCGGTCGTGGGCTACCGCCGCGCCCAGGCGGTGCTCGACGCCACCGGCAGCATGGCCTACGGCCTTGACGAGCTGCCCACCCGCACGACCGGAGGAGCGCTCCTGGAGGTCGAGGACCTCCACTACTCCTACGACGCCGACGCGCCGCTGCTGCAAGGCGTCGACTTCGACGTACGTCCCGGGCGCACCGTCGCGCTCGTCGGTGCCACCGCGTCGGGCAAGAGCACGCTCACCAGCCTGATGACCCGGCTCGTCGACCCCGACGCCGGCCACATCCGCATCGACGGTCACGACCTCACGGGCCTGCGCAAGGGTGAGCTCCCGCGCGACGTGGCCCTCGTCCCGCAGACCGCCTTCATGTTCGACGACACCGTCCGGGGCAACGTCACGCTCGGCGCCGACGTCCCCGACGCCGACGTGTGGGCCGCGTTGCGCACCGCCCAGGCCGACGGCTTCGTCGCCGCCCTCCCCGAGGGGCTCGACACCAGGCTGGGGGAGCGCGGCACCTCGCTGTCCGGGGGCCAGCGACAGCGGCTCTCCCTCGCCCGGGCGCTGGTCCGCCGGCCGCGCCTGCTGATCCTCGACGACGCCACCTCCGCGGTGGACCCCGAGGTCGAGGCACGGATCCTCGCCTCGCTGCGCGACGACCGTGACGGTGACGGTGACGGCGACGGCGACGGTTCGGCCGCCTCGCTCGTCGTGGTGGCCTACCGCAAGGCGACGATCTCGCTGGCCGACGAGGTGGTGCACCTCGACGAGGGGCGCATCGTCGGGCGCGGCACCCACGCCGAGCTCCTGGCCTCCAGCCCCGCCTACGCGCGGCTGGTCAACGCCTACGAGACCGACGCCGCGCTCGACGCCGGGCCTGCGTCCGCCACCGACGGAGGGAGCTCGCGATGAACCCACCCCACGACGTTCTCGACCTCCCCCGCTTCGCTCCTCCGTCCGACAACGCCGCGGGGACCCCGGAATGAGCACCACCACGCCCGCCGCCTCCGGCACCCGGATGGACACCGGCGAGGACATCGGCGCCATCGCGACCCTCCGCCTCGGCATGAAGTACTCACCCGAGCTGCGTGAGGGGCTCGGCCGGACCCTCTTCTACGCCGTCATCGCCTCCTGCGGCCAGATCGTCGTGCCGATCGCGGTGCAGCAGACCCTCGACCGCGGCCTCGCCGGGCCGGACGGTCCGCGCCTCGACTACGTCGCCTGGATGGGGGTGCTGGCCGCCGTCGCGATCGCCGTGACCAGCTGGGCGTCCTACCTGATGACCAGCCGGTTGTTCACCGTCTCCGAGCGCGGCCTCGCGACCCTGCGCACCAAGGCGTTCCGCCACGTCCACGACCTGCCGCTGCTCACCCAGAACACCGAGCGCCGCGGTGCGCTGGTCTCGCGCGTGACCAGCGACGTCGACCAGGTCAGCCAGTTCCTGGTCTTCGGCGGCCTCATCTTCGTCGTCAGCATCGGGCAGATGCTGGTCGCGACCGTGCTGATGGTCGTCTACAGCTGGGAGCTGGCGCTGGTCGTGTGGCTGGCCTTCGCGCCGCTGTTCCTCTCGATCCGCTGGTTCCAGAAGAAGCTGTCGGCCGCCTACACCGTCGTGCGCCAGCAGGTGGGCGTGCTGCTCGGCGCGATCTCCGAGCCGGTCGTCGGCGCCGCGGTCGTCCGTTCCTACGGCATCGAGGACCGCACGCAGGCCCGCATCGACACCGCCATCCAGGACTGGCAGGACGCCTACACGCACGCCCAGACCTACACGGTCACCTCGTTCTCCCTCGGCGGCCTCTCGGCCGGCCTGGCCAATGCCGGCGTGATCGTGATCGGGGTGCTGCTCGGCTTCACCGGTGACATGACTCCCGGCACGGTGCTGGCCTTCGCCTTCCTCGTCACGCTGTTCGTGGGGCCCGTCCAGATGGGCACCCAGATCCTCACCGACGCGCAGAACGCGATCGCCAGCTGGCGTCGGGTCCTCGGCATCCTGGAGACCCCGGCCGACCTCGTCGACCCGGGCGCGGACGGCGAGGTGCTGCCCCGGGGACCGATCGACGTCCGGTTCGCCGACGTCAGCTTCGCCTACCCCGACGGGCCCCCAGTGCTCCGCGAGGTCGACCTCGCGATCGAGGCGGGCACCCGCGTGGCGATCGTGGGGGAGACCGGCTCGGGCAAGTCCACCTTCGCCAAGCTGCTCACCCGCCTGATGGACCCCACCGACGGGTCGGTGCTGCTCGACGGCGTCGACGTACGCCGCATCGACGCGCGCTCGCTGCGGCGCAGCGTCGTACTGGTGCCGCAGGAGGGGTTCCTGTTCGACGACTCCATCGCGGCCAACGTGCGCTACGGCAGGCTCGACGCCACCGAGGACGAGATCCGCGCGTCGGCGGTCGAGCTCGGCATCGACGACTGGTTGCGCGGCCTCCCGCGCGGGCTGCACACGCAGGTCGGGCAGCGTGGCGAGTCGCTGTCCGCCGGCGAGCGCCAGCTCGTCGCGCTGCTGCGCGCGCACCTCGCCGATCCCGACCTCCTCGTGCTCGACGAGGCGACCAGTGCGGTCGACCCGGCGCTGGAGATGCAGATCGGCCGCGCCCTCGAGCGGCTCATGCAGTCACGCACGTCGGTCACCATCGCGCACCGGCTCTCGACGGCCGAGAGCGCCGACGAGGTGATCGTGGTCGACAAGGGACGGGTGGTGCAGCGCGGACCCCACCACGAGCTGGTCACGCAGGCGGGGAGCGTCTACGCCGGCCTGCACGCGAGCTGGGTCGCCCAGCACTCCCGGGTGTAAGGGCGGCTCAAGAGGCAGTCAGGAAGCGAGGAGCTGGCTGATCAGTAGGTCGGCGTCGAAGGCGTCGGACTCGGTGCCCGGGGCGACCACGGCGACGGTGCGCGCGATGAAGTCGAGGACGTCGGCCGCGCGGGCGAGCAGCACGAGGTGACCGTCGGGGGAGCTGAGCTCGATCGAGACCATGGCCCGGCCGCTCATCCCGAGGGCGGGGGAGACGTGGACGTCGCCCTCACCGACCGGGGCCTCGGTGCCGCGGATCAGCAGGTCGCGGCCGAAGGTCCACACGAGGTTGCCGTCGGAGGTGACGAAGGTCATGGCCACCGCGAAGGGGTCGGAGCTGGCATAGCTGAGCACGGTGTCGATCTCGTGGCGGATGCCGCGATCGTCCATGCACTCGACGGTGATGTCCAACGCGACGTCGGACAGGGTGTGCCCGCTACCGGACAGGTTCATCGAGGGCTCCTCGTGGTTCGCCCGGAGTGAGGGATTTCTCCGGGTTGCGTGCTCATGAGACGGCATCCCGTGACGCTCATGATGCGAAACGGCAAAATATGACCCGGACCGGTCCAGACCGGATCTTGAGGCTGGCTCGTGGCGAACTTGACGGTAACCCGGGCTTCGGCCTGCAGAGAAACCGCTGGTCCGGCCGGGTAGGTTCTACGCATGACGGGGGCAGCCAAGCGCATCGGTCTCGAAGTCCTGGGGTGGACGCTGCTGCTGCTCGGGGTGGCGGCGATCTTCCTGCCCGGCCCGGGGCTGCTCGGCATCTTCGCCGGCCTCGCGCTGCTCTCCCAGCAGTACGACTGGGCGGAGAAGCGGGTCGAGCCGGTCCGGCTGCGCGCGATGCTCGGCGCCGCGGAGAGCGTCGAGACGTGGCCCCGCATCATCGCGTCGTGCCTCGGTGCGATCGTCCTGGCCGCGTGCGGTGTGCTCTGGATCATCACGCCGCCGGCTCCGGACTGGTGGCCGGTGTCCGAGACGTGGTGGCTGCCCGGCGGGATCTGGACCGGCGTCACCCAGGTGGCGTCGGCCTTCATCGCGGTCGGGCTGATCATCTACAGCTACCGCCGCTTCCACGGGCATCCGGAGAAGGCCGATGAGCTGCGGCGCGACATCAAGGCGCGCAGCCGCAGGACCGACGAGGCGGACGACCGTACCGTCGGGGTCGATTCCTGACCCGATTCCGGCTCCGGCCGCACCATGGGATACCGTTCTGCCGAGCTCGGGCGATTGGCGCAGTGGTAGCGCGCTTCGTTCACACCGAAGAGGTCACTGGTTCGAACCCAGTATCGCCCACCGAGATCATCCAGAGCCGCGCTACCGGGTAGCGCGGCTCTGCTGTTCGCACCGAAGAGGTCACTGGTTCGAACCCAGTATCGCCCACCGAGATCATCCAGAGCCGCGCTACCGGGTAGCGCGGCTCTGCTGTTCGCACCGAAGAGGTCACTGGTTCGAACCCAGTATCGCCCACCGAGTCCGCGACAGCCCCTGACCTGCGACACACGCAGGTCCAGGGGCTGTCGGCATGTGGGACCCATGTCGGTCCAACGACGGACCCCCCGAGAGGTGACGGCCCCGGGACGTTCATCCAGAGCGGGTGAGTCGCCCGGCCCGGAAGGGGCGAACGATCGTCGCGACACCGGACCCTCAGAGGAGCGGAACATGGGAACACTCACAGTGTGGAAGTTCGACACTGCAAGCGGCGCGGACGACGCCACCACGGTCCTGAAGGACCTCGCCAGCAGACAGCTCATCACCATCCAGGACGCCGCTACCGTGCGGTGGGACGAGGGGAGGAAGAAGCCCAGGACCCGCCAGCTCAACAACCTTGCCGGCGCCGGCGCCCTCGGCGGGGCGTTCTGGGGAATGCTCTTCGGCCTCATCTTCTTCGTGCCCCTCCTCGGCGCCGCGATCGGCGCTGCCGCCGGCGCACTCGGGGGCGCTCTCACGGACGTGGGCATCGATGACACCTTCATCAAGCGCGTCCGGGACCAGGTCACCCCCGGAACGTCCGCGCTGTTCGTGATGAGCTCCAACGCCGTGGTGGACAAGGTGAAGGACGCGTTCGCCGGCTCGAGGCCCGAGCTCATCTTCACGAACCTCACCGACGAGCAGGAGACCGCCATCCGCGAGGCATTCGCCGACCAGGACTGACGAGCGGTCACTCGGGGGAGGCACGACGGCCCGGGCGCCCGCGCAGGGGGCCGACGAGTCGCGGACCCGCCAGGCGTTCCCCCCAGCGCAGTCCCTCCCGACGGAGGGGCTGTGCGAGGTACTGGCCGAGGATGACCCCTGCGGCCAGGGCGATCGCGGTGGCGCCGGCAGCGGCCAGGTCCAGCACCCCGTCCTCGCCCTCGGCAAGGAGGGCCAGCCCTCGGTAGATGGACAAGCCGGGCAGGAGTGGCACGACAGCGGGCACGATCAGGACCAGGGGTGGCACGCGCACGCTGGTGGCGATGGAGTGACTCATCGTGCCGATCGCCACAGCCGCGACCGAAGCGGCCCACGTCTGGCCCAGCGCGAGACCGTCGACGGCGAGGAAGATCGCCTGCCCGCACGCTGCCACAGCTGCTGCCGAGGCTGCAGCGCGCAACGGCGCGTAGCACGCCAGGGCGTACGCTGCCGCGGCCAGGGCGGCGCCGACCGTCATGACCGATCCCTGGGCCAGACCTCTGGCCCCCGGCTCGACCCGGCCGAGATCAATCCCGACGACCTCCGCGAACGTCAGGCCGGCGGCCACGCCGGCGATCACACCCGTGGTCGCCAGCAGCGCGTCGAGCAGTCGCGCGCTCGCCGTGAGCGGATACCCGGTGAGGGCGTCGGCCATGGCGCCCATGAGACCGACCCCGGCGAGCAGGACGATGATGCCGGCGGTGACGATCAGCGAGGGGTCTGCGTCGAGCGGGATCGCAGCGGCGCCGACCGCGATCATCGTCGCGAGGAACCCACCGGCGGTCTGCTGGTAGAACAGCGGGACCCGGCGACGGGTGACCCGGCCCAGCAGGTCGATCCCGCAGGCGGCCGCGAACGCCAGACAGCTCACCACCGGGCCGCCGCCGAGGGTCACGGCCAACGACGCACCGACGGCACCCCAGCTGACGGTGACGAGCCCGCGAGCACGTCGGTGCTCCGAGGCATCGAGGGCTGCGACACGGGCTCGGGCCTCGTCGCGGGAGGACGTGCCGTCGACGAGGTCCTGCACGAGCCGATCCACCTCGATCAGCTCCGCGTAGTCCACGGGTCGTGGACTCACCCGTCGGACGAGGATCGAGGCGGGTGCGCCGATGCTCGACTGCTGCTGCAGCGACAGCTCGGTGAAGGTGACGTCGGCGTCGACCCCCTGGAGGCCACAGGCGTGAGCGACAGCGAGCATCGTGGCCTCGACGTCGGAGGCGCCACCGCCGGAGGTGAGCAGCAGGTTGCCGATCCGGAGAGCGAGGTCGAGGCTGTTGTAGACGTCGCCGGGCTCGAGCTCCGCCATCCGCGTCGGACGACCTTCGGTCAGCTCGAGGTGGCGGCGTACCGCTGGAGGAACAGGGCCTCGGTCAGGGCCATGTCCGCGATCTCCTGCGGGTCGACGCTCTCGTTGGGCGCGTGGATCAGCGCCTGCGGCTCCTCGACGCCCATGAGGACGATCTCGGCGTCGGGGTAGGTGTCGGTGAGCACGTTGCACAGCGGGATCGAACCGCCCTGCCCCAGGGTCACCATCGGCCGGCCGTAGGCCTCCTGCATCGCCGCCCCCATCGCGCGGTAGGCCGGGCCGTCCACCGCGGCCCGGAACGGCGCACCGGTGGCCTCGACCTCGACGGACACGTGGACCCCCCACGGTGCGGCGCTCTTCAGGTGCGCCGTGAGCGCCTTCAGCGCAACCTCCGGTGACAGGCCGGGCGGGATGCGGAGGTTGAGCCGCGCGGCGGTCCTCGGCACGATCGCGGCCGCCGACCCGACGACGGGCGGGCAGTCGATGCCGAGCACGGTGACCGAGGGGCGGGCCCACAGCATGTCCGACACCGTGCCGTCGCCGAGGAGCCGTACGCCGTCCAGCAGCCCGGCGTCGTCACGGAACTGCTCCGGGGGGTACGGCTCGCCCTCCCACCGGCTCGTGGCGTCCAGGCCCCCGACCGTCGTGTTGCCGTTGGCGTCGCGCAGGGAGGCCAGCATGGCGATCAGCGCCGCCAGCGCGTCCGGGGCGGCCCCGCCGAACATGCCGGAGTGGAGCTCGGAGGCGAGGGCCTCGACGGTGACGACCACGTTGACCATCCCGCGCAGGCTGACCGTCGCGGCCGGCCGACCCACGGCCGCGTTGCCCGTGTCGCAGACGAGGATCGTGTCCGCGCGGAGCAGGTCGGGGTTGTCGACCACGAAGCCCTCCAGGCCGCCGGTGCCCTGCTCCTCCGAACCCTCCACCACCAGCTTGAGGTGGACCGGCACGTCGTCACCGAGTGCTCGCAGGGCCAGGAGGTGCATGAGGATGTTGCCCTTGCAGTCCGCGGCTCCGCGCCCGTACCAGCGACCGCCCTTCTCGGTGAGCTCGAAGGGCGGTGTCTCCCAGGCGTCGTCGTCGAGGGGCGGCTGCACGTCGTAGTGGGCGTACAGGAGGACCGTGGGTGCGTCGGCGCGTGCGCACGGCCGGGAGCCGACCACCGCGTTGCTGCCGTCCGACGTCCTGGCGAGCCGGGCGTCGGCGAAGCCCAGGGCCGCGAAGCGCTCGAGCACCCACTGCGCCGCGCGGTCGCACTCCTCCGGCGGGAACTGCCTGGGGTCGGCGACCGACCTCATGGCGACCAGCTCGGCCAGCTCCTTCTTCGCCTGCGGCATCAGCGCGGCGACACGGGTGGCCAGGCCCGTGCCCACGTCCATGCTCACGAGCCCGCCACGTCGTCGGTCTTGAGGTCGTCGACGAACTCCTGGAAGTCCTCCAGCTCGTCGGGGCAGTAGATCTCGATGATGAGCAGCTGGGCCTGGAAGACCCGGCTGTCCGCGATCACCGGTCGCGAGCCCGGGCCGCTCGCCCCGTTCGCGAGCTGCGCGAGCAGCACGGCGCGGTTGAGCGCCTCGTTGGGGTCCTCGCAGGTCGCGCCTCCGTCATCGCCCAGGACCCGGACGATGCGGTCCCGGTCGGGCGTGACGGCCCCGGCGTCCTCGAGCGCCGCGATGAGCTCGTCCGCCTTCGTCAGTGCCCGCGCGTTCTCACGGCCCTCGCTGAAGGCGAGGACGCCCGCCAGGGCGATCACGCCCAGGAGGACCAGGGCCGTGATGAAGATCCAGCTGCGCTCGCGCGTGCTCTGGGTCTCGGTGGGAGTGCTGCCCGGCGTGCTCATGGCGCGCCCACCTCCTCCGGCTCGGGCTGCTTCCACGACGGCTTGCGCATCTTGTAGAAGATGAACGGGACCAGGAGCCCGAGCCCGAGGGCGCCGCCGCCCACGATGACGAAGTAGACCCCGGCGTTGCCGCTGGCGAACTGCGACGGCGGGATGAAGCCGACGAGCAGGGCCGCCAGCGAGGCCGCGAAGCCGATGCCGCACATGCCGACCAGCATCGGGGCGCGGTAGCCGCGCGGGTGGTCCGGGTCCTTGCGCCGCAACTGGATGGCGGCGACGAACATCAGCAGGTACATGATGAGGTAGACCTGCGTGGTGATCACGGAGAAGACCCAGTAGGCGCTGGACACGTCGGGGATCAGGGCGTAGGCGAGTCCGATCACCGTGGTGACGAGTCCCTGGACGACCAGGATGTTCTGCTGGACGCCGTTCTTGTTCAGCTTCTGCAGGAACGGCGGCAGGTAACCCTCCTGGCGGGAGATCAGCAGCAGGCCCTTCGAGGGGCCGGCGAGCCAGGTCAACATGCCGCCGAGCGAGGCGGCGACCAGCATGATGCCCACGATCGGCGTCAGCCACTGCCACCCGAAGTTCGCGAAGACCGCGTCGAAGGCCTGCATCACGCCGGCCGTCAGGGACAGCTCCTCGGCGGGGACGACCCAGCTGATCGCCAGCGCGGGGAGGATGAAGATCATCAGGACCAGGCCCATGGCCAGGAACATCGACCGCGGGAACTCCCTGGCGGGGTCCTTCAGCGACGACACGTGGACCGCGTTCATCTCCATCCCGGAGTAGGAGAGGAAGTTGTTGACGATCAGCACGAGGCTCGACAGGCCTGCCCACACCGGGAAGATGTTGTCGGAGGTCATCGGTGCCGCTGACTCGTTGCCCTGCCCGAGGAAGACCACGCCCAGCAGGACCAGGACGACGCCCGGGATCAGCGTGCCGATGATCAGGCCGCCGCTGGCCAGGCCGGCCACGCCCTTGGTGCCCCGCGAGGAGACCCACACGCCCGACCAGTAGACGACGATGATGACGGCTGCCGTCCACACGCCGCTGCTGGCCAACTCGGGGTTGAAGACGTACGCGAGCGTGCTGGCCACGAACCCGAGCAGGCTCGGGTAGTAGAAGATCGTCATCGCGAACTGGCACCACACGGCCAGGAAGCCCATCGGCTTCGAGATCCCCTCCGACACCCACTTGTAGATGCCGCCCTCCCAGCCGGACGCCAGCTCGGCCGACACCAGCGACGTCGGCAGCAGGAACACCAGCGCAGGCAGGAGGTAGAGGAACACGCACGCGAGGCCGTAGACGGCCATGGTCGGGGCGGCGCGCAGGCTGGCGACCGAGCTCGTCGTCATCATGGCCAGGGCCACCCACGAGATCCAGTTGACGGCCGGCGCCCCGGCACGTGCCGCTGCGCCTGCAGCCACGTCCGCGGCGCTCACGTCGGCACCCGCCCGGTGTCGAGCGTCATGTCACGAGTCATTGTCATCACACCTCCGCGAGCCGGGTCAGTGCCAGTTCTTCGAGATTCGCAGCGGGCGCCTGGCCGCGGATCATCCGCGGCGGGTGACCTGATCCGGTCGTCAGTCGCGTGCCATGGCGTCGACGCACACCGTGATGCCGAGGATGAGGGCTACGTCCTGGCCGCGGGCCAGCTGGACGCCGTACGTGTCGCGGACCCGGAACCACTTCTTCGAGACCTTCGCGACCGTGTCACCGTCCCGCTCGATCTCGTACTCGTGGTCGACGATGTTGCCGTGCGCCTTCAGGTCCTCGCCGCCCTCCACCTCGATGACGTAGTGGTCACGGATGCCGAGGAGTCGCTTGTGCACCGTCGCCGTGATGTCGCCGCGCTCGATGGTCATCGTGTCGCGGACGGCGAGCTTCTTCTCCTGGATCTTGACCAGCTCCTCGCCGCTCGCGTCCTCCAGGACGAAGGTGTCTCGCCACCGGACTGCCTTGCCGTTGACCTTGAAGAGCCGGTGGCCCTGGTCGTCCTCGATCCAGAAGTCGTCCCCGACCGAGAGCAGCTTCTCGCGCATCTGGAACCTGGGGCCGTCGAGGTCCCGGTCGCGAAGTCCCATCGTTCCTCCCTCGTCGCGTGCCCCGTCCCTGCCATGGTCGTGAGCGCGCGCCCGAGGTGGCGTCACCCCCGCTGGGTGATCCGACGGCGCGTGCCCCTGACCCGTGTCCTCGCCTCATCTCATGGGGTGTCGGTCGGCTCGTGGGCCGGTCCTTCGACCACACGCACCGTGCCCGGCTCACCGCTGATGAGTGGCAGGCGCCACCGTCCGTCGGGGTCGGCCTCCACCAGCACCGCCCGGACCAGCAGGCTCATGGGCACCGCCAGCAGCGCCCCGAGCGGCCCCAGCACCCAGGTCCAGAACACGAGCGACAAGAAGGTGAGGCTCGTGGACAGCCCGACGGCGTCGCCGACGAAGCGAGGCTGGATGAAGGACTGGATCACCACGTTGATGACGGAGTAGAGGACGATCACGGCGAGCATGAGCGAGGGGCCGCCCTCCAGCAGCCCGATCAACGCGGGCGGGATGACGCCGATGACGAAGCCGATGTTGGGGATGAAGTTGGTGACGAACGCCAGCACTCCCCAGATGAAGGCTCCCGGGATCCCCATGAGGTAGAGGACCGCGGCGTCGATGACCGCGACGATGAGGCCGAAGACGGCGGAGACCCCGAAGTAGCTGCGGGTGCCGCGGGCGAAGCTTCCGAGGCTGTCCACGAGCAGGGGCCGGTGCACGCGGGCCCCGTCGGCCAGCGCACCGGTCCTGGCGGCGTCGAAGGAGAAGAAGACCAGCAGGGTCACGATGAGCACGAGACCCGAGGTGAGTGACAGGACGCTGCCGAGCACCGAGGTGACGAGGTCGACCAGCCGCTGCGGGTCGAGAGCCGCAGCCATCGCGTCGGTCTGCTCGGCACCGACTCCCGCCGACTCCAGCGCGGCTCCGAGGTCGTCACCCAGCTCGTCGACGTCGGAGGCGTAGGACGGGACGAGCGTGGCAAGCCGGCCGATCGCGACGACGACGGCGACGGCCAGCGACACCAGCAGCAGCACGGCAGCGACGAGCAGGAAGGTCGACGCCGCCCAGCGGGGCATGCGCCTCTCGAGTCCGCGGCGCAGCGGGTGGAAGAGGATCGTGAGGAGCAGGGCCAGCACCGCGGGAGCCACGATGTCCTGGGTGGCCCTGACACCGGCCAGGACCACCACGGCGGCGGCCGTGCTCACCAGCAGCAGGGTGGTGCGGGGGATGGTCACGACGGGATCCTCTGCAGCTCGGTCCGGTGGCCCAGGGCGACCAGCATCGCCACCAGCTGCCGGTGCAAGTCGTCACCGCCGACGATCGGGTGGTCGGGGGCGAAGAGGTGCGTGGGCGCCATCACGAACGCGCGGTCCTGCCACCCGCCCAGCCCACCGTGACACCCGACCAGCGGCTCGAAGGCCGCCACGTCCATCGTGACCGGGTCGAAGGAGCTGTTGACGTACAGCTCCGGCGCGCGGGGCATGAGGGTCGCAACCTCGAGCATCGCCGGGGCGTGGGCACCGAAGGCGGCGAGCGGGTCCGTGCCCTCGACGGCGCCGGTCGAGAGGTCGCGACGTCCGTCCCGGCCCAGGACGACGGGACCGGTCGCGCTCAGCGCGCTGACGAAGCCCACGCCGGGATGGGCGAGCAGCCCTGGCACGAGGGCAGGCCAGCGGTCCTCCAGCTCCTCCAGCAGCAGCCGTCGTGGACCCGGGACGTGGACCAGCCCGAGGTTCCCGCTGGCCAGCACGACGAGCTCGGCGTCCTCGGCGTCGGATCCCTCGGGCTTGAGCTTGCCGTCCACGCGCTTGGCGGCCGCGTCCGTGACGGCACCGGTGTGCGTCCCGCCGAGGTCCTCGAGGACGGAGTCGACGCGCCCCCACCCCTCGATGCTGCCCTCCACGCCCGCGGTCCGCGACTGGGTGAGCGACCGGCACAGGTCGCTGAGGTCGGTCCCGTAGCGCGAGGCGAACGGCTCGCCCTGGGACTGGCCGTGGTCGCTGAGGAGCACGAAGTGGTAGGTGCGAGGCGCGCGCTCGGCCACTTGCTCGAGCACCGCGAGCACCCGGTCGAGGGCGGTGAGCGAGGCGACCGTCTCGAGGCGCGTGGCTCCGGCGTGGTGGGCGATCTCGTCGTAGTCGACGTAGTCGACGTAGATGCTGCGGGTGCCGCGCATCATCTCCTCGGCCACCACCGTGGTGTTCAGGTCGCGCAGCAGCCCGTTGCTGAAGGCCCGCAGGCCGGCGAACGTCCACGAGCGGTGGACGCGGGGCTGCACGCCGAGGCGTCGCTGGCGGAGTGCCTGGACCCGCTCGCGCCCGATCTCCGCGATGGTTCGCGAGACGCTGCGCACCAGCCCGTCCGGGCGGATCACGAAGCGGGCGAAGACCTGCCGGGTGCGTCGTGAGCCGCGCGTCACCTCGAGCCGGCTCATCGTCATGCAGGCCCTCTCAGCATCCCCGGTGAACAGGTTGGACACCGAGACCCCGCCGTCGGCCAGGAGGCCGTGGCCCGTGGCGGCCCGCGACTCGATGACCGAGGCATCGGCGGGGCGGTTGGCCACCAGGACGCGGCCGACGTCGCGGTCGTACCAGCGGAACGCCGGTACGCCGTCCGCGCTGCCCTGCAGGATCGCCTGCTGGCTGGCCGGCGTCGTGCACGGCATCTGGACGGTCCACTCGTGGACCCCGTGGCTGCCGGCGTCCAGCCACCGCCGGGGGGTCGTCATCGTGCCGGACTGGAGCACCCACTGCATGACGGGGAAGGACACTCCGTCCAGCTGCACGAAGACGACGCCGTCCAGCTCGGGGTCCGAGACGGTGGCGGGCTTGAGGCGGACGAGGCTGGCGGTCATCGACTCGTCGGTGCCCGCGCTCGTGAGCCAGGCGAGCAGCGTCGAGATTGCAGCCGTGAGCCAGGCGGTCGCCACGGCTGTCCAGAAGGAGTCGAACGACGCACCGGGGACGATCGTGATGGCGGCCTGCATCACGAGAGCCTGCCCGAAGACGGCGACCGCTGCGACGGCGATCCACCCGATGGCGCCGGCCACCAGGGCGAGGACGGGCCGCACGACCATGCCCACGAGCCCGCCGACCGCGGCGGCCACCGCCAGCGGCCACCACGAGGTGTAGGTGAAGCCGGGCAGCAGCTCGGCGGTGAGGAGGAGCGAGAGGAAGGTCAGGACGCCGGTGCCGAGCAACCGGACGACGTCGGAGCCCCGGATGCGCACGGCGAACAGCCGGTGGTCCGCGTCCGAGGCGTCGGACGGGGCGGTCGGACTGGGGGGCGTCACTCGACTGCTCCTGTCGACGTCGCGGTCGAGGCGTCCGCTCAGGCCAGGACCTTGGCCTTGGCCTGGTCGTACTCGGCTGGCGTGAGGACGCCACTGTCACGCAGCTCGGCCAGGCGTTGCAGCTCCTCGGAGACCTGGGGCGCGGCCGGACGCTGTGCGCCGTACACCTCCATGCGGGCCATCGCTGCCTCGCGGTTGCGCTTGTTCATCGAGTCCCCTCGCGAGATGAGGTACACGAGGGCCCCAAGCCATGGGATGAGGACGATGAAGATCGTCCACACCGCCTTCATGCCACCGCCCAGCGTGTCGTCACGGAAGATGTCGATCAGGATGTGGACGAGAAGCGAGATCCAGGCCAAGAGGATCGTGAACCAGAAGATCGAGATCATGACGTCCCAGAAGCCGAAGTCGTCCGACATGTTCCACCTACTCAGTAGTTGCTGAGCGACCGGCGGTCGCCATGGGCTGTGACGGCGTAGATCACCAGGACGTTGACGGTGATCATGATGAGCGACCACAGGGGATAGGCCGCCATGAAGACGAGGTTGGCGACCGAGCTCAGGACCGCGAGCACGATGGCCACGATCCGGGCCCACATCGCGCCGCGGAGGAGCGCACCGCCCGCCGAGGCGACCAGGATCCCCAGGATGAGGTGGGTCCAGCCCCAGGTGGTGTAGTCGACGGTCACGACGAGGTCGTTCTCGCCCACCAGGTAGTAGTCCTCGTCGAAGATGCCGACGAAGCCGGCGATCGCGTGGAAGCACCCGAGGATGAACATGAGGGTGCTGGCGAACATGATCCAGCCCGACCAGCCGTCGTCCGCGTACTGGCGGTCCTGCTCGCTCACCGGGGTCGGTGCAGACATCGGCGTGCCTCCCTGTCGTCGCGCTCGTCCGTCCAGCATGGAGACAGCGACGCGGCACGGCCTCACCCATCCAGGGTGACGCGAGGACCCCGCCGACAGCGCACCGTGTCGGGATGGTGCAGCACTTGGCCGTCGATGAGGCGCAGGCATTCGAGTACGACGTCCAGCTGACATGTGAGCCGGACGCGTCGCTCCGTGAGCGGTATCCGCACATGACGATGCGGTGCACGGAGGCCCAGACCGCGCTCCGCCGTCGCGTGGAGAGCCCCGAGGAGCTGAGCGCGTTGCTCGTCGAGATCGGTGCCGTGGGTCTGACGCTCACGGACGTGCACCGGGTGGCAAGCGGAGGCCCGGGGGTCTACGAGGTGCGGGTCGTCGGGGAGCTGGGCGGCCCCCTCCTGCGCTACCTGAAGTGCGCGCACTACTCGGTGCAGCGGCAGACCCTCGTCCGGCTGACCCTCGCGGCGGGCGAGCTCCACCGGTTCCTGCAGGCGTGCGCGGACTCCGGTGCGCGTCTGGAACGCGTGCGACGGGTGGGCGCCCCGGTGCTGGCCGGCTCGCGCTAGCAGAGGCCCAGCGCCCGCCCACGGCGTACGGCGTCGACCCGCCGGTTGACGCCAAGCTTGCCGAAGATGCCCTTGAGGTGGGTCTTGACCGTGTTGGTGGACACGTAGAGGGCTGCGGCGATCTCCTCGGTCGAGTTCATCTGCGCCAGCAGCTGGAGGACCTGGCCCTCGCGCTCGGTGAGCAACGAGGGAGGCAGCTGGTCGGCTTCCACGGCGATCGGCGCGGCGACGGATGCCGGTTGCCAGGGCCCGTCGGCGTCACCGGGGCAGGTGGCGAGGAAGTCGCGGTGCTTGCGCAGCAGGACGGTGTCGCGCTCGACCGTCCGACGCAGCCACCCCCAGTCCCGCATCACGGCGCGGCGCATCCCCTCGCTCGTGGCCGAGCGGAGGGCTCGGTCGGTGAGCAGCCGTGCCCGTTCTTCCCGGTGCTGGTCCTCGGCCATGCGTGCCTCGAGCAGCCACGCCTCGACCTGCAGGGCGAGGGGAGCGTGGTCGAGGTCGGTCACCGCACGGCTGAGGACGGCCAGCGCGCCGCGCACGTCCCCGATCGTCCGCCGTGCCAGCGCCGCCATCACCATCGCCTCGACGACCGCGTGGCGGGGAACGGGCGTTAGCAACGCCATGGCCCGGTCCGGCTCGCCCGACGCGATCAACGCCTCGGCCCGCACGACCGTCAACAGCTCGGAGAGCCAGTCCGTGGTCCTGGCCGCCGGAACCGCCGGCTCGCGGGCCGCCAGGAGACGGATCGCGGCCTCGGGCGTTCCGAGGGCGATCGCCAGCTTCGCCTCGAGCAGCACGTGGCTCGTCGCCAGCCACGGGTCTCGCCCGCGCACGACGTCCTCCAGGGAGTCGAGGCGGAGCCGGGCACCGGGGAAGTCGGCCCGCTCGAGGGCGACCCAGGCCTCGGCCAGGCGGGCGTGGGCGTGGCCGGAACCACCGTGGGGATCGGGTGGTCCGGTGTGCACCTGCCCCGCGTGACGCTCGGCCCGCCGCAGGTCGCCCTGCAGGGCCTCCACGTGGGCCAACGGACCCACGAACCTGCTGCGGATCTCGGCCGGGGCGGCGTCCGCACCGCGGGAGAGCACCATGGCGATCTCACCGCGGCCGGCATCCTCGAGGCGCGTGGCCGCGAGGTGGGTCTTCAGGAGCTCGCTGAGCTCGGTGATGCTCGACTGCGCGGTCGGTGGACCGTCTGCGTGCGGTGGGTCCAGGGTGCCCGGTGCCGGGATCATGCGGGGTTCGCCCCAGGTGCCGTCCGACCGGATCTCGACGAGGGCCCAGCCCCAGGTGGGCGGGTTCTGCCCGCGCTCGTGCACGCGGGCCCGGGGTTGGGGCACCGTCGGCGCGGCGACGTGCTCGGTCCGTGGAGGCCGGCGGAGGGGGGCGTGCCGGGCCGGGGGATGGAGTGGCATGTCGGACCACCTGGTCTGTGACGAAACGGTCACCACTCATTGAGCCACCCCTCGGGGTGAGGCGGGATCACCCCACGGGTGATATCACCCGGGTGAGGCTGATCCCCGGTCTAGATCAGGGACCGGCGACGCGCCAGGCTCACCGCCTCGGTCCTCGAGTGGACGCCGAGCTTGCGGTAGACGGCCCGCGCGTGCGTCTTCACCGTGTTCGGCGACAGGTAGAGCGCGCCGGCGATCTCGTGGAGGCTCAGCGGGCCCTGCAACATCCGGAGGACGTCGACCTCGCGGTCGGTGAGAGGTTCCCCGGACAGGTCGGGGGCGGCGTCGTCCTGGATCATGTTCCACACCGCACCGGCCCGCGCGTGCATCGCCGTCATCCCCTCGGTGAAGCGGCTCATGCGATGGGTCAGCTCGTTCAGCAGGTCGCGGGCGAGCGCGGCGTGCCCCAACCGAGCTGCGATGTGGGCGCTCATCAGGAGGTGGTGGATGGGCCCCCAGACCGCCTGCGCGTTGTCGAGGCGGCGGGTCGCGAGGCCGAGCTCCAGCGTGCGCATGGCCTCGTCCGCCTTGCCGGCGTCGGTCTGGGCCAGCGCCAGGGCGACATAGGCCCAGGAGGCCTGGGGAGTGGCTCCGAGTCCTCGGCTGTCGAGGACGTTCATCGCTCGCTCGGCCCACTCACGTCCCTGCGCCGTGTTGCCCCGCTCGCACTCGGCGAAGCACGCGAGGGACAACGCCAGGATGCGGAGCAGGCCGGGTGCGCCGTCGCCACGGATGGCTGCCTGGAGGTGCGGTACGGCCTGGTCGAGCTCGCCCTGCAGGTAGTAGGCGTGGCCGAGCGTGGCCTGCGCGATGACGTACTGGGCCGAGCGGCCATTGGTCTCGAGCTCCGCGGCACGTCGGGCTGTGGCCATCATGTCGAGGGGGCCGGCGAAGCCGAACAGGGCGCGCATCTGGACCGTGGCGGACTCGATCGAGCAGGAGCCGTCCGGCAGTGGACCGTAGTCCTCGAGACCCGCGAGGGCGTGCAGGTGCCCCGCCATCGTCCGCTCGTCGCCGGCCAGGCCGGCCAGCCAGGCTGCCGTCACGTGCGCCGGCGGACCGCCGTCGCCGAGCCCGACCTCCTCGAGCCACGCCTGGACGGTGGCGCCCTGACCGGCGTCCATGAAGCGCAGCCAGTTCGCCTGGACGAGCTCGGCTGCATCCTGGGACCGCCCTGCGGCGAGCCAGTGGGTGATCGCCTCCGGGACGAGGGCGCGTGCGGAGAACCACTCGGCAGCCCGGGCATGGAGGCCGGCGAGGTCCTCGGGTTCTCGAGCCAGCTCCAGCTCGCTCCGGGCGACGGCGGCGAAGAGCTGGTGGAACCGGAACCATGTGCGCTCCCCGTCCAGCGGGACGAGGAACAGGTTGGCGCGCTCGAGGTCGTGGAGGACCGTCGCGCTGTCCCTGCGTCCGAGCGCGTGGTCGCAGAGCGAGGCTGAGAACCGGTCCAGCACGGAAGCCTCCAGGATGAAGTCGCGCAACCGCTCCGGCTGCCGGCTGAGCACCTCCTCGGTGAGGTAGTCGCCGATGAACCGGTTGGTCCCGCTGAATCGGTGGACGAACTCGTCGGGGTTGGGTCGATCAGCCAGGGAGAGCGCGGCCAGGTAGAGGGCCGCCGGCCAGCCCTCCGTCCCATCGACCAGCTCTGCGAGGATGTGGTCGGACAGGGTCACGCCCGTGCGGGCGAACATCTCGCGCGCCTCCGCGAGCGTGAAGGCGAGATCGTCGGCCCGGAGCTCGGCCAGATCGCGGGACACCCGCAGCCGACCCAGCCTCAGGCCGGGGTCGGACCGGCTGATGATGACCAGGTGCGCGTTGTCAGGCAGGCTTCGCACGAGCAGCTCGACCTCCTCGTGGCGCGCCGACGACCGGACGAAGTGGAAGTCGTCGAGGACGAGCACCAGCTCCTCCGGCATGGCTTCGAGTGCCGCGATGATGGTCGTCAGCAGCGTCTGAGGGGCCTCGGCCAGCCTGGCGAGCACCCGTCCGGGTTCGACGGCCGGCAGGGCACACCCCGCCCGTTCGAGGGCGGCAGCCACGTGGCTCCACAGCCGCATCGGGTCGTCGTCCCCAGCGTCGAGGGAGACCCACGCGGAGGCGGGGCACTGCTCGGTCAGCAGCCCCTGGGCGACGACTGTGGTCTTGCCGTACCCGGCCGGGGCGGCCACCAGGGTGACAGGGTGGAGGATCGCGTGGACCATAACGTCCAGCAGACGTGGCCGGTCGACCCAGCTCGCGCGCACGGATGGGGCATGCAGCTTGGCCTCCGAGAGGGGGTTCATCGAGGGGAGGACAGCACCATGGGGGAGCGGGACCGGCCCGACAGTGTTCACCAGTCGGCCTCCCCTCCGCCTGTGTACGAGTCGGAGCATACGCCGCTCGGTCACCAGTCGTCGGGTCCCGGGACCCAGGGCTCACCGAGGTTCACGGTGACGGCCGCCTGCGTCGGGAACGCCGTCGAGTGGTACGACTTCGCGATCTACGGGGCCCTGGGTGTTGTGCTCACCCAGCTGTTCCTGCCCGTGAGCGACCCGAATGTGGTCCTGCTGGCGGTCTTCGCCCTCTATGCCACCGCGTTCCTGGTCCGCCCGCTGGGAGCCGTGCTGTTCGGGAGGCGTGCCGACGCGCGAGGGCGGCGGGGAGTGTTCGCCGGCGTGCTGCTCCTCATGAGCCTCGCCTCCGCGGCCGTCGGCCTGTTGCCCGTGTATGCAGCAATAGGGGTCGTGGCGCCCGTCCTGCTGCTGGTGCTGCGTGCGGCCCAGGGCCTGGCGGCCGGCGGTGAGCTCGGACTGGCTGCTGTCTACATCGTCGAGTCGGCTCCGACCGGTCGCCGCGGCGCGCTGGCTGCCTGGCACACCGCGACCCTCGCCCTGGGTCTCGCTGCCGGCATGGGGGTCGGCGGTCTGGTCCAGCTGCTCCCCGACGACCAGGTGACGGCCGGTTGGTGGCGCGCGCCGTTCCTGCTGGCGCTTCCCCTCGGCCTGGTGGGCGTCGTGCTGAGGCGACGCGGATCGGAGTCCCCGGTCTTCCTGGGCGCCGAGGTCACGTCGGAGCGACGCCTCTCCACAGTTCGGGTCGTGTGGTCGGACCACCGTCGTGGCGCCCTCACCGGTTTCGCCGTGATCGCGGCGGGCTCGCTCGCCTTCAACATGTTCTTCGTCTACGTCCCCAACCACCTTGTGGCGACCCGCAGCTGGGCTGCCTCCGAGGCCCTGCTCGCCTCCATGCTCGGGCTGGTGGCCGCAGCCGTGTCGGCGCTCGCGCTCGGCTCGCTGTCGGACCGCGTCGGACGACGCCCGGTCGTGGGCAGCTCACTCGTGGCGCTGGTCGTGGGAGCCGTCCCGGTCATGGCGCTGGCCCGTAGCGACGCCCTACCCACCATCGTGCTCGCCGAGGTCCTGGTGGGCGTCGCGGTCGGCGGAGTGCTGTCCACCTCACTTCTCGCCGAGATGTTCCCCACGCCGGTCCGCGCCACCGGTCTGGGGCTCACCGCCGGCATGGCCACCGCCCTGGTCGGAGGCACCGCGCCACTCGTGGGTCAGGTGATCGCCACGGCGACCGGGCACGACCTCGCTCCTGCGGCGTACGTCGCCGGCGTCGCCGTCGTGGCGCTCGCGGCCCTGCGGTCGTGGCCGGAGACCGCCTTCGGCGCCCTTCCCTAGTCGTTAGCGGGCTCGACGGGCGGCTCGCGGCGGACGTCGACCAGCGCGAAACCCTCGCGGCTGAGCGCGGCCAGCAGCCCGTGCAGCTCCGCCTCGTCCCCGAGCACCACGTGGATCGTCGAACCCCCTGGGTCCTTCGAGACGGTTGCGCCCTCGAAGTCGTCCAGGAGATCGGGCGGCACCTCGCCGACGGCGCGGATCTCGTAGACCGATCTCGACATGGCGCCCTCGATTCGTGGAGGTGGGGAACCGAATGGCCCCACCATGCCCACCCGGATGCGCGGACGCGTCACCCTCGGCGGGTGACGCCGATCGCCCGTGGTCCGTCGCACGGTGGAGCATGGCCGGTTCGCAGACCTACGACAGTCCGGAAGAGGCCGCCCAGGAGATCGAGCGCCTGAGGGCGGAGGTGGCGCGGTTGAAGAGCGCGCCGCCAGCGGCGCAGCCACCGGTCACGACCGAGCGCCGTGGCTGGTGGCGCCCGGTGGTCGCGGGTGTGCTGATCCTGCTCGCCGCACTGATCGCACCGCTGTCGGTGCTCGCCACGTGGTCGAGCGGTCAGCTCCAGGACACCGACCGCTACCTCGCGACAGTGGCTCCGCTCGCGGAGGATCCCGACGTCCAGGAAGCGATCGCGGCCCGCATGGAGCAGGTCATCTTCTCCTATCTCGACATCGACGCCGCCGTCGACGAGGTCGTGGACGCGCTCCAGGAACGGGGACTCCCGGTCCGGGCCGCCACGACGCTGGAGGGCCTGTCCGGCCCCCTGTCGACGGGCATCCGCAACTTCGTCGAGGACCGCATCCTGGCGCTCGTGCAGTCCGACGCGTTCGAGCAAGCCTGGGTCGAGGCGAACCGGACAGCGCACGAGGAGCTGGTGGCCGCGCTGAACGGCGAGGAGGAAGGAGCCGTGGTCATCGACCGGGGCGAGGTCAGCGTCAACCTCGCCACCCTCATCAACACCGTGAAGGGGCAGCTGGTCGACGCCGGGCTCCAGATCGCGGAGCGGATCCCGGAGGTGGAGGCCTCCTTCGCCATCGTGCAGTCCGACGACCTCGCGACCGTCCAGGAGCTCCTCGGGTGGCTGGACGACCTCAGCACCTGGTTGCCGGTGGTCGGCCTGGCCCTCATCGCGATCGCGGTGGCGATCGCCCGTGACCGCCGCAGGACGCTCATGGTCGCGGGCCTGGCCGTGGCCACGTCGATGTTGCTGCTCGGCGCGGCCCTCAACGTCATCAGGCCCTTCTACCTCGACGCACTGCCGGAGAGCAGCTCGCCGGGGGCCGCCGGTGCGGTCTACGACCAGGTCGTGTCCTTCATCAGGGTGGCCCTGCGAGGGGTGCTGGTGGTCGCGCTGACGGTGGCCGTGGTGGCGTGGTTGAGCGCCCCGCACGGGTCCGGAGCCACCGCGCGCTCGGCGCTGACGCGGGGCGTGGACGGGCTCCGCCGGGGTCGCTCCCGCGCCGGGATGGACACCGGCCGCCTCGGGACGACGCTTGCGACGTACCGGACGCCGATCCGGGCGATGGTCGTCGCGGTGGCGGCGCTGCTCTACTTGGCCCAGGACCACCCCACGGGTGGGACCGCGTTGGCGTTCGTGCTGGTGACCGCGTTCGTACTGCTGGTGCTCGAGGTGCTGGCCGCCCGCCCCGAGCCGGCCGCGGCAGTGCCACCGGCACACGAGTAGGCGGGCGGTCACCCGTCGGCGTGGGTGCCGTTGCCGCTGCCGCTGCCGTTGCCGGCAGACGGTCGGATCACCAGCTCCAGCAGGGTCCCGGCCACGGACACCACGACGGCGCCGAGGACAGCACTGCCCGGGCCGGCGACGTCCATGTTCGCGGTCACGCCGGCCGTGAGGGCGAAGAGGGTGCCGTTGACGATGAGCGCGGAGGCACCCATCCGGAGCCAGGACTGCGAGCCGAGCAGCCACTGCAGCACCGGGCCCACCATGGCATTGACCAGGCCGAAGACCACAGAGATGGAGAGATAGGTCGCGACCCCACCGCTGACCTCGATGCCGGGGACGACCACCGTCGCGATCCACACTGCGGCAGCCATGATCGACCAGTTCACGAGCACGTGCCCGATGGCCAGCAGGTCGGCACTCGTGAGGCCGCCCACCTCGCGAGGTTCCGCCACCGGCTCGGCGGGCTCACCCGCCGTCGGGTCGGTGAGCGCGAACCGGCGCCTGAGCTGCACGAGCCACGGAGCGTCCGAGGAGTCGAACTGGGCGCCCATGACGGCGCTGGCGATGAGGATGCCGGCCGCGGCCAGGAGCCAGCCGAGCAGCGTGATCGTGACCCCGAAGAGACCGAAGTCCTCGGTGGCGCGGGTCATCACGCCCGGCATGTAGATGGGCGTGCCGATCGCGAAGACCGTCATGCCCACGGCGGAAGCGCCACCGGTGACCAGCAGCCGACGCCAATGCACCTCCCGTTCGAGCATGAAGTAGGGGATGCACGTCCACAGCACCAGACCGATGGCGGCCGAGAGCGGGATCGTCCAGAGCCACTCGAGTGGAAGCCGGCTGGTCAGCTCGCGGACCAGGAAGGAGAGCGAGGCCATCAGGGTGAAGGCGATGAGTCCCAGTCCGGCGAACAGGGTGCTGCGCATGCCGCGCCTCTCGCGTCCCCACGCGGCCCGGTACATCGACTGCAGGCGGCGGCTGAACGCCATCGCGGAGTAGAGCAGCAGCAACGCGCTGAACACCGACACGGTGCTGGTCGCCCCGGCCGGGGTGAGGAAGAGCTGTTCCACGGCGTCGGCCGACTCACCCGTCAGGGCGAACCTCCGGACGATGGCGCGACTGATGACGTCCTCCTGCCCCGCCGGGGCGGCGCTGGCCACGACGATGAAGAGCGGGATCAGCGCGGTCAGGGCCTGGGCCGAGAGCACGATGCAGCGGTCGAAGCCCTCCATGAGGGCGAAGCGCCGCACCGACTGCCCGAGGAACGACGCCGCCACCCGGCGAGAGAGGGCACTGACCTCGTTCGTCCGCTCCTCTGGCAGCAGCCGCATCAGGCGATGCTCGGGGTAACCGGTGCGGATGTCGTCATCCGTGCTGGGTGAACCGATGGGACTCACACGTAAGGGGTGATACGCCCGTGCCGCTCGCACCCGACACTCGACCGAGGCGGTACGGACCGTGACGCGGACAGCCGCGTCGGTCAACTCCGACGTGGCTGATGGCGAGGTGGGTGCAGATGATCCGACACCACCGGCTCGTGGGAGCCCGGTGATGGACCGCCTCCTGGTGCTCCTGGGCGCCGGCCTCGTGCTCCTCGACTACGTGATCAAGTTCCTGGCGATCGGGGTGCTGCCGAGCAACCGCAAGCCCTCGTCGGCCATGGCGTGGTTGATCCTGATCCTGATCGTGCCGCTGGCGGGCTTCCTCGTCTTCCTGGTCCTGGGTCGTACCAGCCCCGGCCGGGGCAGGCTGGCGAGGCAGCGCGAGGCAGACGCGGCGATCCGTGCCGCCACGGAGGGCCTGCCCGCGTCCACCGTCTCCGTACCGGCGTACCTGCCGTCGATGGCGACCCTGAACTACAACCTCGGGTCGCTGCCTCTTCAAGGAGGGAACCAGGTCGACCTGATCCCGGGCTACCACGACGCCATCGCGGCGATGACCGCCGAGGTCGCCGCGGCCGAGACGTCGGTCGAGGTCGAGTACTACATCGCGGCCTGGGACGAGGTGACCGCTCCGTTCTTCGAGGCGCTGGTCGAGGCCACCGGGCGGGGCGTGCGGGTGCGGCTCCTCGTCGACCACCTGGGGTCGAGGGGCATCCCGGGCTACGCCGACTTCGCGAAGCGCCTGGACGCATCAGACATCCAGTGGCGGGCGATGCTCCCGGTCCGTCCCCTGAAGGGCGAGTTCCAGCGCCCGGACCTGCGCAACCACCGCAAGATCCTGGTGGTCGACGGCCGCGTGGCCTTCATGGGATCGCAGAACCTCATCGAGCCGGGCTACGACAAGCCGAAGAACCATGCCGCGGGACGCGAGTGGGTCGAGCTCGTCGCGCGCGTCGACGGGCCAGCGGTCAGCGCCCTCCGGGCGGTGTTCGCCAAGGACTGGTTCACCGAGACCCACGAGCGCCTGGGCGAGGAGTTCTCCGCCTCGATGCCGCGGACCCACGCCGCCGGCGTGACGGCGCAGGTCCTGCCCAGCGGTCCCGGCTACGTCACGGAGAACAACCTGCGGCTCTTCACCGCCCTGATCTACTCCGCGCAGTCCCGCGTCTCGTTGACCAGTCCCTACTTCGTCCCCGACGAGCCCCTGCTGTACGCCGTCACGACCGCGGCACGCCGGGGGGTGGAGGTGGAGCTCTTCGTGAGCGAGGAGGGCGACCAGTTCATGGTCTACCACGCTCAGTGCTCCTACTACGAGGCGCTGCTCGAGGCCGGTGTGCGCATCCATCTCTACCCCGCCCCGGCCGTGCTGCACTCCAAGCACTTCTCCATCGACGACGACGTCGCGGTCATCGGCTCCAGCAACATGGACATGCGTTCCTTCGCGCTGAACCACGAGGTGTCGATGATGCTCACCGGCGCGGACGTGGTCGCGCGCTTCCGCAAGGTCGAGGACGACTACCGCGCGCTGTCGCGCGAGCTGACGCTCGAGGAGTGGCGACAGCGCTCGCACTGGCAGCGATACCTCGACAACACGATGCGGCTCACCGCCGCGCTGCAGTGAGGAGACCGACATGGCGCGAACGACTCACGAGCTGTGGCTCGAGGACCGGCAGGGCGTGCTCGACCGGTGCCGCGACAGGACCTGGTGGCGGTGGATGCACTGGTGCACCTCCGTCGGCCTGCTGCTCGCGGTCGTGCAGTGGGGATGGGTCGGGCCGAGCGCGGTCGTCCTCGCGGGCGTGGCCGTGTCGGTGCTGCTCTTCGTCGCGTGCGTGGGGAAGGTGGAGGTCCCTCAGGTGCGGCTCGTCGTGGACCTGACCGCCCTGGCCGCCCTCGCGGCCGTGGGTGCAGCCGGCCTGGTCGCTGTCTCGGCGACGGTGGGGATGCTCGTCGTGCTCGTGCTGACGCTCACGTCGCCCGCCGTGCGCCGGTCGCTGCGTGACGCCCGCACGGCGTTCCGGCTGTCCGTCGTCCTGACGCGGGAGGCACGCAGGCGGCCCAGGTCCCTGCCGTGACCATCAGGGTCACGTGGCTCGGCCATGCCACCGTGGTGGTCGACATCGACGGCGTACGCCTCGTGGCGGACCCCCTGCTGCGGCGGCACAACGGAGTCCTGCGGCGCCGCGGCGGCGCCACGACCGCCCCGCCGGACGAGGCCTGGTCCGGCGCGGACGCCGTCCTGCTCTCCCACCTGCACCACGACCACGCGGAGGTCTCCTCGTTGCGCAGGCTCGGGGAGGTGCCGGTGCTCACGGCACCGGACAACGCCGCGTGGGTGACGAAGAAGGGCCTGGTCGGGAGGGCAGTCGCCGAGGGGGAGTGGGTGCCCGTCGGCGATGCCGGCGACGTGGCGGTCCGGCTGGTGCCGGCGGTGCACCATTCGAGGCCCATGCCGCACCGACCCAACGCGGCGAACGGGCACCTGGTGCGAGGCCCGTCGGGAGTCGTCTGGGTCGCGGGTGACACCGACCTGTACCCGGCGATGGCGGGCCACCCGGAGCTGGCGGGCTCAGCGGTCGACGTGGCGGTGGTGCCGATCGGTGGATGGGGTCCACGCCTCTCGCCGGGGCACATGGGACCCAAGCAGGCCGCGAAGGCGTGCCGGCTGGTGGCCGCCCGCTGCGCAGTGCCGGTGCACTGGCAGACGCTGCACGTCCCGGTTGCCGGAAGGTTCCCACGCGGCTGGATGGACCTCGCCGGTCCGCGGTTCGCGGAGGCACTGACCCACGAGGCGCCGACCTGTGAGGCGCGGGTGCTGGAGATCGGTTCGTCGACGACCGTGCCCTGACCGAGTGGGGAGCGCCGCTCACTCGCTTCGGGGGATACGCGGTCCCGGCCTCCGGACCAGACTCGGCCGTGCCCACCGCCGACAGCAGGAGACAGGCATGCCGCACGCGGACGAGACAATCGCCGACGACGTCAGCACGGACGCCGACCTCGTCTTCCGGGTCCAGCGCTACCGGGAGGTGCGCGAGACCCTCGAGCGCAGTGCACTCCCGCGCGCCACCTCGATCGACGGCCGGACCTTCGAGCTGCAGGCCTCGCTGCACGACCTGCAGCTGCGACGCGGGGGGTACGTCGCCCTCGAGTCGGGTGCCGTCACCCGGCTCGGCCAGCTCACCGACCTGGCCTCCCACATGGTCACCGTCGACCTCGGTGGGCCGGACGGGTCGCGCTCTGGCGTCCTCGTCCGGCTGGCGGTGGGCAGCGGCTTGCTCCTCGACCGTGGCGAGACGTTCCACGATGCCCACGTGAGGCCCGCCGAGCCGGAGGAGGTGGCGACCTGGCTGGCCCGGACCACGTCCGACCGCGCCGCCCTCACCGTGGGGGAGCTGCTGCTGGCACCCGGCGTGCCGGCGGCGCTCGACAGCGGTGGGCTGGGCCGCCACACCTTCCTCTGCGGCCAGTCCGGCTCGGGGAAGACGTACGCGCTCGGGTTGCTGCTGGAGCGTGTGCTCGCCGAGACGACACTGCCCGTCGTCGTGCTGGACCCGAACTCCGACCACGTCAACCTCGGGCGGCTGCGCGCCGACGCCGACCCGGAGCTCGCCAGCCGCTATCGCGAGGTGGCCGGCGGCGTGGACGTGTGGGGGAACCATCCCGGCCAGCGCCCGCTGCGCCTGCGCTTCGACGAGCTGGACCCCCGCACCCAGGCGGCCGTGCTCGGTCTCGACCCCCTGCGCGACGCCGAGGAGTACGCCGCACTGGTAGACCTCCTCGCCGCCCGTGAGAGTGGACGGCCACTCATCACCGGTCTCTCACAGCTGCTCGAGGCCGAGTCGGAGGGGACCCGCAGGCTCGGCAGGAGGGCCCGCAACCTCGGCGTCCTCGACTGGTCCGTGTGGAGCCCCGACGAACCCTCGATCCTCGCCGAGGTCGCGTCGCCGTCCGCCCGCTGCGTCGTGGTCGACCTCGGGTCGCTGCCCACCATGGGTGAGCAGCGGCTCGTGTCGGACGCGGTGCTGTCCGCCCTCTGGGCGCGTCGGCACGACCGCAACCCGGTGGTCCTCGTCATCGACGAGGCCCACAACATCTGCTCTTCCACGCCGATCGACCCGCTCGGTCGCCTGTCCACCGAGCGCACCATCCAGGTGGCGGCGGAGGGACGGAAGTACGGGCTCTACCTGCTGGTGTCCACCCAGCGGCCGGGGAAGGTGCACGAGGAGATCGTCTCGCAGTGCGACAACCTGGTGCTGATGCGCATGAACGCCGCCTCGGACCTGCGCGAGATCGAGAGGCTGTTCTCCTTCGTGCCGCCCGGGCTCGTCGCGGGGGCGTCGGGCTTCGTCATGGGGCAGGCCCTCGTCAGCGGCCGCATCTTCCCGCCGGGTGCGTGCTACGTCCAGATGGGCGACCGGGTGGCGGAGGAGGGCGGGGCCGACGTGCCCGCGACCTGGGCGCGCGCACGGGGCGGGTGAGCAGGCGGCGGGGGCTCATCCGTTACGGGTGAAGCGAGCCGGTGCGCGTGCTCCCTACGCTCCGAGAGGACGGCGGCCGGGTGATCGGACCGGGTCGCGTCCCACCAGCCGCAGGAGGAGAGCATGTCCAACGACCTCGACCAGACCGGCGACGACCTCGATCTCATGGGTCCGATCGACTACATCGTGGTCGAGTTCCCGGGGAGCAGGATGACGGGGGAGGGCTTCCCCATCCTGGTCGACCTCGTCGACCGGGGCCTGATCCGCATCCTCGACCTCGCGTTCGTCACCAAGGACCCGGACGGATCCATCCACGCGATCGACATCCGCGACATCGACGGCGACGGCGAGCTCGACCTGACCGTCTTCGAGGGCGCGTCGTCGGGACTGCTGGGCGGGGATGACCTCGACGAGGCCGGCGCCGTGCTCGAAGCAGGCAGCTCGGCGGGCATCCTCGTCTACGAGAACGTCTGGGCCGCCCCCTTCGCCCGCGCCGTACGCAAGGGCGGCGGCCAGCTGGTGGCCAGCGGTCGCATCCCCGTCCAGGCCCTGCTGGCCGCAGCCGAGGCCGCCGACGCCGGCGTCTCGGCCTGATCCACGAGAGAACAGGACACGTCATGCCAGGTCTTCTTCGCGGTGTCGCACGCACCGCCGCCATCGCCGGCACCGCCACTGCGGTGTCCAACAGGGTCTCGCGACGCCAGGCCGGCCGCTGGGCCGCCCAGGAGCAGGAGCAGATGCAGCAGCAGCAGTACGCCGCGCCGCCGCCCCAGCAGTACGCCGCGCCGCCGGCCGCCCCGCCGACCGGTATGGACGACAAGCTGGCGCAGCTGAAGGAGCTCGGCGAGCTCAAGGCCGCCGGAGTGCTGAGCGAGCTCGAGTTCGAGCAGCAGAAGGCCCGCATCCTCGCCGGATGACGAGGCGCGCTGCTACTCGCGCACGTCCTCGAAGTGGACCGTGACGGCGTAGATGACGAGCACGTCGAAGATGATCAGCATCCCGTACCACCCGGGCGACGCCGAGAGGAACGCCAGGTTGGTCACGGCGCTGAGCGACGCGATCACGATGGTCGTCACCCGGCTCCAGGGCCTGCGGTAGAACAGGGCGATGCCGGTGAGGAACGCGAGCGTGCCGAGCGCCATGTGGGCGATCCCCCACCCGGCGTAGCTCTGGAACAGGAGCAGCTCCGACGCGTCGGGGTCGTACACCCGGTTCTCCAGGAGGGCGATGAACCCGCCGAGGACGTGGAAGCCGCCGATCAGCACGAGCATGACCGAGGCGAAACCCATCATCCCGGTCCACAGTCGTGAGGCCGGCTCGTCGTCGTACGCCTCCTGGGGGTCCGACCGGGTGGTGTCGCTCGCCATGGTGCTCCTCCTCGTGCCGACGCTTCCGGCTCAGGCTCGCACCGCACGGGGGCGTGGGGTTCACCCGACGCGGGTGACGTCCGGCGGGCCGGTCAGGACGACGGGGGCCCGGTGTCCCGGCGGAGCTCCTCGAGCGCCTCGACCATGGCGGCCGGAGCGTCCTCGGACAGCTCGGCGTGAAGGAGCACCACGTCACCTCGCTGCAGCTCGCGTTCCATCGCGGGGCGCACCTCGTCGAGGTTCCCGTCGCTGGAGAGCACGAGGAGCGCGGACGAGCCGGGGGTCAGCTGCGAGCCCAGCTCGTCGACGAACTGCTGGTCGATTCCGGACTTGCGCAGGCGCGCTGCCACCGAGGCGACCCCCGCCCCTACGGCGGCCCCCGCCAGCGGCGCCAGCACGACCATGCCGACCAGGCCGCCCAGGACTGACCCCTTGCCGGCGCTCGAGGCTGTCGGGTGCTTGAGGTGTCCGATCACCGGCTCCTTCGCCTGCGGCATCCACGCGATCGTGATGGCGTCGTGGACGGTGAGGACCTTGCGCTCCGCGAGGCTCGTGAGCCGTACCGCCGCGGCCTCGGCCCCGAAGGGGGTGTCGTAGCGCCAGACCGTCAGGGCCGTCATCGTCGACGCCTTCAGAGGGCCGGCGAGGCCGAGCCCGCCGATGAGGGGGTGGGGGACGGCGAGAAGGGGTGCAGCTGCTCGCGGCCACCCTCGATGACGAGGCACGTCGACTCCGGCACCTCTCGCCAGGCGCCCTGCAGGGACCCCAGCGGCTCGGACACCACGAGGCGTGCGTCGTCGGACAGCTGCTGGAGGGTCGGGTTGTCCGGGTGCTGCAGCCGCAGGGCGCTGACGTCGACGTTGTGGAACAGCGACCGCGACCTGCCCTCGCTGGAGTAGCGGAACGCCCACGTGACCTCGCCGTCGGTGGTGGCGACGGTCATCTGGATCGGGAACGGGACGCCGTGGCGCCGCCCCGTCTCCTCGATGAAGCCGACGGCCTGCGCCACCGCGGACGGCGGGTCCTGCTCGAGCCCGTAGGTGAGGGCGAGGAAGAAGAAGAGCTCCGAGTCCGTCGACCCCTCGATGAGCGGGAACAGGGCGGGTTCCACCTCGAGCGTCAGGTCGCGCTTCACCGACGAGAAGTCCGCGATCGCGCCGTTGTGCATCCAGAGCCAGCGCCCCTGCCGGAAGGGGTGGCAGTTGCTCTGCTGCACGGGGGTGCCGGTGGTCGCCCGGATGTGGGCGAACACCCGTGCCGCGGAGGCGTGGCTCGAGAGCTCGCGGAGGTTGCGGTCGCTCCACGCCGGCTCGGTGCTGTGGTAGATGCCCGGCTCCTCCTGGGCGCCGTACCAGCCCACCCCGAAGCCGTCGCCGTTGACCGCCTCGACCCCGAGCCGCGAGTGCATGCTCTGCACGACGAGCGAGTTCTCCGGCGCGAACAGCAGGTCCGAGAGGAGCACCGGCGAACCGGAGTAGGCGAGCCATCGGCACATCGCGGTCGTCCTTTCGGTCATGGTCAGCCACTCCATTCCACGCGCGCCGCGGGGTCGACGGCTCACCCGCGCGAGGTGAGGTGGGCCCCGGGACCGGGTCGTAGCGTCTGGTCGGTGGCCCCCGAACCGCCGGCTCCGCTCGCACTGGCCAGGGGCCTGGCAGCGCACCGTCCCGGCTCGAGGGTGCCGCACACGGTGGTGGTCCTGCCGTCCTACAGCGTCGAGCACGCGCTGCTCGCGCACTTCGGGCCGCGCATCCCCGTCCTGGAGAACAGGCAGCTGCTCACGCTGCTGTCGCTCGCGCGCATCCCTGGGGCGCAGATGGTCTTCGTGACGGCCGAGCGGCCCACCGAGCGGGTCGTGGACTACTACCTCTCGTTCGTCGAGGACGTAGTCCGCGACGACGTACGCGCCCGGTTCCACGTGGTGGAGGTCCCCGACAGCAGCCCGCGCCCGGTCACCGCGAAGCTCCTCGACAGGCCGGACCTCCTCGCACGCATCCGGTCGATGACCAGGGGCCGGCTGGCCTTCATCGAGCCGTGGAACGTGACCCACCTGGAGATGCAGGTCGCCCAGCGGCTGGGGCTGCCGCTCAACGGCACGCCCGCGAGCCTCTGGCCGATGGGGTTCAAGAGCAGTGGGCGCCGGATCATGCGGGACCCGGGCGTGCCGCTGCCTCCGGGGCGGGAGGACGTCCGCAGCGTCGAGGACGTCCTCGCGGCCGTCGAGCACGTCCGGCTGGAGCATCCCGGCGCCGAGGGTGTGGTGGTGAAGCTGGACAACAGTGCGACGGGCCTTGGCAACCGCGTGATCAGGTTCGAGGACGTCCCGACCCCGACCATGCTGCGCACCACGGTCGAGCTCCTGGGGCCGGAGTACCTGTCCGAGCTCGCCTCGGGTGGCGTGGTCGAGGAGCTCCTGACGGGCGAGGAGCTCGCCAGCCCGAGCGTGCAGGGCGAGATCACGCCGGGGCGTCGTGTGCAGGTCATCTCGACCCACGAGCAGCTCCACACCGGCACCCACCGACAGGTCTACGCGGGGTGCCGGTTCCCGGCGAGGGGCGACTATCGCAGCGAGCTCGCGGCGTACGGCGCGTCCGTCGGACGGCTGCTGGCGGACCGGGGTGCCCTGGGCCGGTTCGCCGTCGACTTCTCGGCGACCCGTACGCCGCCGTCACGGTGGCGCCTCCACGGCCTCGAGATCAACCTGCGCACGAGCGGCACCTCGCACCCGCTGACCCTGCTGCACAACCTGACCCCCGGCCACTACGACGACCTCGCCGGCACCTGGTCGCTCCCGGACGGGTCACGACGCTGCTACCGCTCGACCGACCACCTCGTCGACCCGGCCTGGGGCGGGCGCTCGGGCAGCGGCGTCATCGATGCCGTCGACCGCGCCGGGCTGACGTTCGACCGGGGGCACGCGGTCGGTGCGGTCCTCCACATGCTGAACGGCCTCAAGGCAGGCGGGCTGATGGGACTGACGACGATCGGCCGCTCACCCGGGCACGCCCAGCAGCTCTACGACGCCGCGGTGGCGGCGGTGGCGGGACGAGGACCACCGGATCCGGGTGAGGCACACGGACGCAGGTGGTCTGGCAGCATGAGTGGCGGGAAGGACGACGCATGGACCGAGGCACCCGGGCTGACATCGACGGCGAGGGCGTGAGCCGCGGCCACCGCCGCCGGGCCGCGGACACACTGGCCCGCCGGGATCCCGGTGGCCTGCTCTACGGGGCGGTGATCGCGGCCGGTTCCCTGGCCGCGGTGAGCGCGAACCTCTCGCACGCCCACCGGGTCGCGCTCAGCGTCGTCGCTGTCGTGGTCACCTACTGGCTGGCGCACGTCTACACCGAGAGCCAGGAGATGCTCTTCGAGGGCGACCACCGCCCGTTGTACCGGCGTACCCCGCACGCCGCAGCCAAGGAGGTCTCCATCCTCGTTGGTGCCGCGCCGGCCATCGTCGTCTACCTCGTGCTCTACCTGCTGGGGTTGTCCTCGAGCGGCGCGGCGCTCTGGGCGCTGTGGTTCTCCGTGGCGTTCCTGTCGGTGATCGGCTACCTCGGAGCACACCGGGCAGGCATCGGCGGATGGCGCCTCGTGCTCGAGTCGGCCGGGGCCGCTTCGCTCGGGGTCCTCGCGGTGCTCGGGAAGCTCTTCCTGCACTGAGTGCCGTGCGCGCTACTCGACGACCTGCAGCTCGCGGGCGGTGTTGTTGAGCCGACGTCCTCCGGTGTCGGTGACCGTGACGATGTCCTCGATGCGGACCCCGAACCTGCCGGCGAGGTAGACGCCGGGCTCCACGGAGAAGCACATGCCCGGGACGAGGGGCTGCTCCTCGCCCTCGATCATGTACGGCGGCTCGTGCGTCGTGGTGCCGATCCCGTGCCCGGTGCGGTGGATGAACTGCTCGCCGTACCCGGCGTCCGTGATGACGGCGCGAGCAGCCCGGTCGACCTCCTGGCAGGCCACGCCGGGCCGCACCGCGTCGACGCCTGCCTGCTGGGCGAGCCGCACGATCTCGTGCACCTCGCGGATCGCGTCGGACGGCTCGCCGACGCAGACGGTGCGGCTCGTGTCCGAGCCGTAGCCGTGCATGAGCCCACCGAAGTCCAGGACGATCGCGTCGCCGACCTCGATGGTGCGATCGCCCGCCTCGTGGTGGGGGTTGGCGCCGTTCGGTCCGGAGCCGACCACGGTGAAGTCGACCTGCTCGTGGCCGTGCTCGCGGAGCAGACGCGCCAGGTCGGCTGCCACGTCGGTCTCCCGGCGACCGGCGAACCGGACGCCCAGGATCTGTTCGTACGTCGCGTCTGCCGCGGCGCCCGCCGCCTCCAGGCGGGCCAGCTCGTTGGCGTCCTTGACCGCGCGGAGCATCGGGAGCCGCGTCGTCACGGCGTCGTACGTCGTGCGCGGGAGCGCCGCCTGCAGGCCCAGCAGGTGCATCGCCCACGTGCTGTCGGAAATCGCGTAGCGACCGTCCGGACGCAGCAGCGCGCTCGCCGCTGCGTAGGGGTCGGCCCCGTCGAGCCAGTCGACGACCGTCGTTGCGGCAGTGCCGTCGGCCCGCTCGACGTCCGGTCGCTCCAGCGTGGGCACCAGCATCGTCGGCTCGCGGTCGGCGGTCAGGACCAGCAACGTCAGCCGCTCGGTGATCGCGGTCGGCTGGTAGCCGGTCAGCCACACCAGGTCCGGGCCGGGGGCCACCAGGACGCCGTCGACACCGGTGGCCCCGCCGGCTGCCACGACCCGGGCCATCCGCGCGGCGTAGTCGGCTTGCGTGAAGGGGACGGGCATCATGACGCGCTCCCTGAGGCGGTCGTCGGGATCGTGTGGACGTGCGCCGCGGCCGCGGCGGCGGCGTCCCGCGTGGTGCCCTCGGCCGCCTTGTGCCGACGGATCGCGACCAGGGCGAGGAGGATGCCGAGGGCGCTGATCACCGCCATCAGCCAGGAGGCCGCCCCCAGGCCGGAGGCGAGGGCGTCCCCAGCGCTGGCACCGTCGTCGAGCTGGTTGCTCTCGACGGTGGCGTAGATCGTGGCGCACAGGGCGGTCGCGACAGCGGCGCCGACGTAGCGAGCCATGTTCGACACGCCGGACGCCCCGCCGACCTGCTCCTGCGGCACGCACGCGGTCGCTGCGGACGACGCCGGCCCGTTGGAGAGGCCCATGCCGACGGCGATCGCCAGGATCGGCAGCAGGAAGGCGGTGTACGTCCACGACGAGTCGGTGAAGCCGATCCACGCGAAGCCGACCGCCATCAGGATGAAGCCGACGCCGATCACCTGGCGTCCCCCGAGCTTGTGGGCGAGCTTGGGCACGACCGGTGCGACGACCACGAGGCCGACGGTCGCGGGCAGCGTGGCGATGCCCGCCTCGAGCGGCGTGAAGTCGAGCGCCACGGGGTTCTGGAAGTAGAGGCTGAGCAGGTACATCAGCCCGTTGATCGTGCCGGCGCCGATGAGGATGGCGAGCGTCGAGCCGACCAGGACGCGGTTGCGCAGCAGCGCGAGGTCGAGCAGCGGCACCGCGACCCGCTGCTCGACGACGATGAAGAGGTAGCCGGCGACGGCCGACGCGGCGAAGCAGCCCAGCGTTGCGGCGGAGATCCAGCCCCAGTCGCCGCTCTTGGTGAAGCCGTAGATCAGCGGCGCGAGCGTGAGCGCGATCAGCACGGTGCCCAGGTAGTCGATCGAGCGTGGCCGGGCCTCGTCGCGTGACTCCTGGACGGTGGCGAAGGTCAGCGCCATGCAGAGGACCGCCACCCCGGCGTCGATCCAGAACAGTCCCTGCCACCCGGTGACGTCCACGAGGACGCCTCCGAGCAGGGGCCCGGCCGCCGCCCCGACCGCTGCGGCGGCGCCCCACAGCGACACGTACTTCAGACGATGGTCGCCTGAGGTGGCGACCGTGAGGAGGCTCAGGCCGCACGCCAGGATCGTGGAGCCGGCCGCACCCTGGATCACCCGTCCGGCGATCACCATGCCGCCGGACCCGGCGAGCGCGATCATTACGCACGAGACCACGAAGAGCGCCAGGCCGAGCTGGAAGACCCGCTTGCGGCCGAACACGTCGCCCAGCGAGCCGGAGGTGATGATCACGGCGGCGCCGACGAGCGAGTAGCCGGTCACCGCCCACTGGAGCGTGTCGACACCCATCCCGGTGTCCTCGCTGATCGCGGGCAGGAGGATGCTGACAGCCGAGGTGTTCGCGTTGACCACGAGCGTCGAGATGCAGGTGGCCGCGAGCACCCCGCCCGCGGTGGTCCTGACTGCGGCCACGTCACTCATGCCGATCCTCCTCCTCAGATGACGGGCTGGTCCCGGTCCCCGACGTCGGGATGCCCACCACGGCGGGCGATGCCGCGTCGCGCCGCCGAGGTGAGCAGCCTGATGCCGAGCCCGAGCACGGCCAGGTTGATGATCATCTGCGTCGTCACCAGCAGCATCATGCTCTGGCTCGAGGCGACGATGTCCCCGAAGCCGACGGTGGCGAAGACGGTGACCGTGAAGTACAGGGCCGTGACGTGGTCGAGCGGTCGCGAGAAGCCCTCAGGGTCGTGGATCGAGTTCGCCAGGTAGAGCCGGGCGAAGATCAGCAGGTAGAGGGGGACCAGCACCGCGAGGGACTCGACCGCCCGCAGGATCGGGTACCGCGACCGGACGATCGCCGGCACCTGGGCACCGACGACCGCGGCGAACACGCCCAGCATCAGCACCAGCCACAGCAGCCCGGTGCCGTCGTCCGGCCGCCTAGCGGGCAGCAGGAAGTACGCCGCGCTCAGCAGCGACACGACCAGCACCACCCGGCACATGACGAGGACGCCCTGCGTCCGGGCTGCACGGCGCGCGTCCGGGGGCAGCGCCGCGGTCATGCCACGCACGTTCCGAGCGGAGACATGGCGCACCTCCTCTTCCGGGTCGCCGCACCGTCGAGGATCGGGCACCCGCGGAGGAGCCACCTCCCCCCATCTGGGTGAGCGGATGCTCCGGGCCCGGACCGCTGGGTCAGGCGGCGTCGGGAGCCCACCGGACGACGAGCAGTGCGACGTCGTCCTCCTGCTCCTCGCTCGCCATGCCTCCCAGCAGCCGGTCGCACAGCTGGTCGAGGTCGGACGTCGAGGGAGCCACCTCGGCGAGCAGGTGCTCGAGCGCCTCGATGCCGTCCTCGATGTCGCGGTCGCGGCGCTCGACGAGCCCGTCGGTGTAGAGCACGAGGGTCGCGCCGGCCTCCAGCGCCACGGTGCCCTCGTGCCGGGCGGCGGCGGGGTCGAAGCCGAGGAGCAGGTCGTTGGCGTTCGCATCGGCCAGCCTCGTCACGGTGCCGCGCGCGTCGACGAGCAGCGCCGGCGGGTGCCCGGCGTGGGACCAGCGCAGCAGCACGTCCCCGGAGCCGCTGGTGGTCGAGCCGGCGGGGGAGCGCACCTGCTCGATCCGCGCCACCACCGCGGTGGCGGTGGTCTCGAGCTGCAGGGACTGCATGACCGTGTCGAGCCCGGACAGGATCGCTGCCGGCGCGTCACCGCTGTGGACGGCGATGCCGCGCAGCAGTCCGCGGACCTGACCCATCGCGGCGGCCGCCTCGACGTCGTGCCCGACCACGTCGCCGACGACGACCACGATGTCGGGCGTCGTGGACGCTCCGTCGCCCTGCAGGAAGGCGTCGTACCAGTCGCCGCCGATGCGGGCCGCCTCGCCGGCGGGCGTGTAGCGGGTGACGACCTGCAGGCCCTCGCGGTGCGGTGGCGGGGTGAGCATGCTGCGCTGCAGCGCCTCGGAGACGTCGCGCTGGGACTCGTAGAGGCGGGCGTTGTCCAGCGCGAGGGCGGCGCGGGCGCCGATGTCCTCGAGCAGGGCGACGTCCTCCTCGGTGAAGGGCGTGCGGTGGATGCCGCGGAAGGCGCTCACGATCCCGACGGTGCGGCCGCGGGCGCGCAGCGGGACGGCGGCTGCCGAGAAGGGGGCCAGCTCGCGCAGCAGGTCGCGGGCGGAGCCCGGCTCCAGCACCGCCGCCACCGCCTCCGTCGCCGACGAGGACATCAGCACCGACGTCGTCTCCCGGATCGCCCGGGCGAGGTAGGAGGAGTCGGTCATCGCCCGGAGCCGCCTGGTCGCGTAGTCGTGCAGCGTCTGCTCCATGGCGGGGTCGCGGTGCGACCACCCCACGTCACGCAGGCCGCGTCGCCAGTCGGTTGCGTGGGGATCCTCGACCAGCGTGACCAGGCACCAGTCCGCGAGCTCGGGCACCAGCTGCGTGGCGAGGCGGCTGACGCCCTCGGTCGGGTCGAGCGTCGCGGTGAGCGCCTCCGACACCGACGCGAGCAGCGCCAGGCGGTGGGCCGACCGGTCGAGCGCCTCCTGGGCGTCGCGGCGCGCCGTGATGTCGACGAAGTAGACCGCCAGGCCCTCGGGCGAGGGCCACGCGCGCACCTCGTACCAGGCATCGAGCGGCGGCGGGTAGTGGGCCTCGAAGGTCACCGGGTCGCCGGACGCGACCGCCCCGCGGTAGTGCTCCTCGAACGTGCTTCCCGCGGCAGCGGGGAACGCCTCCCAGATGCTGGCGCCGACCAGGTGCACCCGGTTCGAGCCCAGCAGTCGCTCGGCCTCGGAGTCGACGTAGGTGAAGCGCCACTCGCGGTCGAGCTGGAAGAACGCGGACGACATCGACTCCAGGACGCGACCCACGCGGGCCTCGCCCTCGCGCACCTGGGTCGTGTCGTACGCCGCCCCGACCAGGCGGACCGGCGGGCCGTCGGGTCGGTCGGCGAAGGCGTGCCCCCGGGCCTCGATCCACCGCACGGTCCCGTCGGGCCGGACCACGCGGTACTCCGCGTCGTAGTCACCGCACGTCGCGATGGCGCGCTGGAGCGCGTCCGAGACACGCCCGATGTCGTCGGGGTGCACGCACCGGTTGAAGGCCTCGATGGTGCCGCCGAAGCTGTCCTCGTCGAGGCCGAACAGCTCGAGGAGCCGGCCGTCGAACCGGAGGTCGCCGGTCACCAGGTCCCAGACGAAGGCGCCGACACCGGCGGCGTCGACGGCGAGCTGCCACGCGAGACGGTCGCTCTCGGCGTCGAGGGAGGACCGGGAGCGCGGCGCCGTGGAGTCGTCGTCGGTCACAGGTCCTTCTCATGCCAGCTCATGCCAGGTCGGTGGCCCGCGATCCTCGAGGCACGCACACAGGGTGTCACACGGAGGGACGCGCCGTCGGCGAACGGCGAAACCTCAGCGCCTCCCCGCGACCCGCGCGGCGGGCGGCAGGTCGTCGACGTCGGCGGTCGCGGCGGACACCGGGTCGGGAGGCAGCTGCGCCACCTGCTCGCGGCACCACACGGACACCGCCCGGCTCCCGTCGAGCACGCCCGAGCGGAACGCCTCCCAGGGCTCCCAGCGGGCCTCGCCGACCTCGTCGGGGTCGGGTGTCACGGCCCCGTCGGCGGACCCGACGAACACCGGGCACATCTCGTTCTCGACGACGCCCTCCTGCTCGGCGCGGTAGCGGAACCGCGGCAGCACGAGCCGCAGGTCGGTGACGGTGGTGCCGAGCTCCTGCTCCACCCGGCGGCGTACGGCGTCCTCGAGCGGCTCGCCCGGCGCGGGGTGGCCGCAGCAGCTGTTGGTCCACACGCCCGGGAACGTCCGCTTGTGCAGCGCGCGTCGGGTGACGAGGACGTTGCCCTCCCCGTCGAACAGGTAGCAGGAGAAGGCCAGGTGCAACGGGGTGTCGGCGTGGTGGACGCCGGCCTTGTCGGCGGTGCCGACAGCGCGTCCGTCCTCGTCGAGCAGCACCACCAGCTCGGGCGTGACGGCGGTGGCGTCCGTGTCAATCGTGGTCATGCGGGCCTCCCCACGGGTCGGGCGAGCTGGTTGACGGCGGTGTCGAAGAGCCACGGCAGCGTCGCTGCGGCCGGGACGAGGTGCCTGCGGACGGACGCGTGGGCGGTGGCGCGCAGCAGGGCGCGCGTGAGGAGCTCGTGGCGCGCTCCCAGACGGCGGGCCAGCCGGTCGTAGCGGTCGGTGCGGCCCTCGGCGATGCACGCGACGGCGACCCGCGCCTGGGCCAGGCCGAGCGCGATGCCCTCACCGGTGAGGGCGTCGACGTAGCCGCCGGCGTCGCCGACGAGCAGCACCCGGCCTGCCGAGCGGGACCGTGCACGCTGCCGCAGCGGCCCGGCTCCCATCACCCGGGTGCGCTGGCCCGTCAGGCGCTCCTGCAGCAGCGGGAAGTCGTCGATCAGGTCCTCGAACCGCGAGCCGGCGTCGCCCAGCACCGCGACGCCGACGAGGTCGTCGTCGACCGGCGTCACGTAGGCCTCGGCGCGCCGCGACCAGTGCACCTCGACGTACGACGACCACGGCGCCTGCTGCACGTGGCACCGCAACCCGAAGCGCCGTCGCCCGGCCACCGGGGCGTCGAGGCCCACGAGGCGGCGCACGGGGGAGTGCAGCCCGTCTGCTGCGACGAGGTGCCGGGCGGGTTCGCCGTCGACCAGCAGGTGGTCGCCGGCCTCGTCGACGCGGGTCACCGGACGGGGATCGACCGGGATGCCGGCAGCGGCGACCCGCTCGGCGAGCGCGTCGTGGAGCACGGTGCGGCGCACGCCCCGACCCGGACCGCGGGAGAAGCGTGCCGTGGCCTCCGGTCCCTCGACCGAGCCGTCGAGGTAGCGGATGCCGCTCAGCTCGCGCCCGCGCGGGTGCACCCCGAGGGCCGCCAGCTCGGCCACGGCGCCGGGCATCAGCCCCTCGCCGCACGCCTTGTCGATCGGGCCGGTGCGCGGCTCCCGCACGACGACCGACAGCCCGGCGCGACGGGCGTGCAGCGCCGCGGCGAGGCCCACCGGCCCGCCGCCGGCCACGACCAGGTCGGGGACGAGGTCACGCACCGGCCGGCTCCGCGCTCGGCAGCGTCGCGAGCGCCGCGTCCTCCACCCGGATGCGGACGACGAGCAGGGCGGCGTTGAGGACCGTGAACACCAGGGCGGTGATCCAGGCCGCGTGCACGAGGGGCAGCGCGACGCCCTCGACGACGACGGCGACGTAGTTGGGGTGGCGCAGGAACCGGTAGGGACCCGACGTCACGGGCGCCATGCCGGGCACGACGATGACACGGGTGTTCCAGCGCGGGCCGAGGGTCGCGATACACCACCACCGCAGGGCCTGCGACGCGACGACGAGACCGAGCATCGACCACGCCAGGACGGACGGCACCTCCGGTCGGCGGATCCACGCCTCCGCGAGCGCGCCCACCAGCAGCGCGGTGTGCAGCACGACCATGAACGGGAAGTGCCCCAGGCCGTGCTCGACGCCGCCCCGCTCGCGGCTCCACCGGGCGTTGCGGGTCGAGACGACGAGCTCGGCGACCCGCTCGAGGCCGACGAGCGCGACCAGGACGGTGAAGGCGACGAGGCTCGTCACGACACGGCCTTCAGCAGCACCAGCTCGGAGCAGAAGCCCGGGCCCATCGCCATCAGGACGCCGTGGCTGCCGGGTGTGGGCGGGCGCTCGCGCAGCGTGTCCTCGAGGACGTGGAGCACCGAGACCGACGACAGGTTGCCGACGCGGGCCAGCGAGTCCCAGGTCAGCCGGACCGCCTCGCGCGGCACCTCGAGCGCCTCCTCGAGCGCCTCGATGACCTTCGGGCCGCCCGGGTGGCAGACCCACCAGCCAATGTCGGCGCGGGTGAGCCCGTGGTCGCCCAGGAAGGCGTCGACGTCGCCGCGGACGAAGCGCCCCACGAGGGTGGGCACCTCGGCGTCGAGCACGATCCGCAGGCCGCTCCCGGTCACGTCGAAGCCCATCGTGCGCTCGCTGTCGGGGTAGAGCCGGCTGCGCGAGTCGAGGACCTCCACCGGCCCCGGCCGCCCCACCCGCGCCGACGAGCCCACCGCGACGACGGCTGCCGCGCCGTCGCCGAAGAGTCCGCTCGCCACCAGGTTGGGCACCGAGGCGTCGTCGCGCTGGACGGTGAGCGAGCACAGCTCCACGGCGATGAGCACGGCGGTGTGGTCGGGGTGGCCGAGCAGGTAGTCGTGCACCCGGGCGATGCCGGCCGCACCGGCGACGCACCCGAGCCCGACGAGCGGCACCCGGCGTACGTCCTCACGCAGCCCGACCTGCGCGGCGATGCGCGCGTCGAGCGAGGGGACCGCGAGCCCGGTGACGGTCGCGGTGACGACCAGGTCGACGTCGGACGGGGTGAGGTCGGCCGCCTTGAGCGCGTCGACGAGCGCCCGCGCACCCAGCTCGACGGCGTGCTCGATGAACAGGTCATTGGCCTGCCCGAAGTCGCCGAGCCCGGCGTACTCCTCGAGCGGCAGGACGGTGTGGCGTCGCTCGACCCCGGCGTTGGCGTGGAAGCGCCGCAGCAGCGACCGGTCGAGGCTCCGCTCGGAGATGAACTCGCCGAAGGCCTCGGTGATCTCGGTCTGGGGGTGGGAGTGGGGCGGCAGCGCGCCTCGTACGGAGAGGATCCTCATGTCAGCCACCTCGGGGTGTGGGAGTCGTCGGGTCGGGGGTGGTCGGGTCGGAAGCGGGACGGTCGGGACGGTCGGGACGGGCGAGGCTGCGCACCAGCCCGCCCGCGAGCCGGGCGTCGATGCGGCCGTCGCCGAGGCCGAGCTCGACGAGCGCGTCGAACGCGTGCCGGTCGCGGCCGGCGGCGCGGATCCCCGCGTCGACGATGCGGGGTGACTGGGCCAGCCGGGAGGCCGCCCACGTGTGCCGCAGGTGCGTGCCCAGCAGGGTGCGCACGACGCGCCGGTGCTCGGCGCCGGCGTCCGCAGGTCGCCCGGCCCGCACGGCCCGCGCGGCGGTGCGGCCGGCCGCGATGCCGGTGGCGACGGCGTAGTAGATGCCCTCACCGGTCATCGGGTTCACCAGGCCGGCGGCGTCGCCGACGAGGAGGACCGGCCCGTCGGGCTGGTCCCAGCGCCAGGTGCTCAGCGGAAGGTGGTGGCCGCGCCAGTCGCCGCCGGTGCGCGCGGCGCCCGGCACGAGCTCCTCGAGCTGGTCGAGCAGCAGCCGGCGGCTCGGGGCGCCGCCTCTCCGCTCGCCCGGCAGCAGCTCGCCGTAGCCGACGTTGGCCAGCCCGTCGCCGCGGTCGAAGGCCCAGGCGTAGGACGGCTGACGACGGCTGCCGTAGCGGATGACCTGCCGGCCGGCCATCTCGGGCGTCGTCGGTGCGTAGCCGCGGATCGCGATGGCGCGCGGCTCGCGGCGCTTGCCGAGCAGCGCCGTGCGGACGAAGGAGTGCGCCCCGTCTGCGCCGACCACGACCTCGGCCGACACTCCGTCGGCCTCGGTGCCGGACACCACGGGGGTCCCCGTCCGCGTCAGCGAGGTGGCGCGCTGGGTGCGCAGGACGGCTCCGGCGGCCACGGCCCGCTCGACCAGCCGGGCGTCGAGCACCTTGCGTGGCACGACGTGCACCTCACGGCGCATCGGGCCGGAGACGGAGACGTGCCCGTGGGCCAGCTCGAGGTCGCGAAGCGGCGACCAGCCGTCGACCACGTCGGCCGCGCCGACGGGTGCGAGGGCGTCGAGCACGTGGGGCGCGATGCCGTCACCGCAGGACTTGTCGCGCGGGAACTCGCTGCGGTCCAGGAGCAGGACCCGCAGGCCGGGGTCCTCGGCCAGCGCGCCGAGCGCCGTCGCCGACCCGGCGGGACCGGCGCCGACGATGACGACGTCCCAGTGCTCGCGGGTCGTGGGGCCGTTCATCGCGCCGCCACCATGAGAAGGGCATCGACCAGCGCGATGCCGACCGCCGCGACGAAGGGCGACCGTCCCGTGCCCATGACGACGAGCGCGGCGAGGCCGAGCACGACGGCGCCCACCGCGAGGCTGGCGGCGAGCGGCGGCGCGGCCCCGACGAGGACCACCACGGTCGCCAGGCCCAGGACGACGGCCGCGACGGGTCCGATGCGCCGTGGGCCCAGCCGGTGGGGGAGTCCCCGCACGCCCGTGGCGGCGTCGTCGGCGAGGTCAGGCAGCACGTTGAGCAGGTGAGCCCCCACGCCGAGGAGGGCGGCGCCGACCGGCCACCACCACGGCGGTGCCTCGCCGTCGGCGAGGGTGACGACGGCGGTCAGGCCGCCGAAGGACACGGCGTAGGGCGCCCACGACCACACGGTCGCCTTGAGCCCGAGGTTGTAGGCCCACGCCGAGGCGACGCAGCCGAGGTGCACGAGTCCGGCGGCGGGGCCGAGCGCGAGGGAGAGGACGACGCAGGCGAGCACGGCCGCGCCACAGGCGGCCCGCACGACGGCCACCGAGGCTGCGCCGGTCGCCAGGGGCTTGTCCCGTCGCCCCGCGGCCCGGTCCCGCGCGCGGTCGACGAGGTCGTTGCTCCACCCGACCGAGAGCTGGCCGGCGAGCACGGCCGCCACCAGCACGACGGCCGTCGTCGGCTCCAGACCCTGCGCGAGGGACAGCAGGCCCGCCAGGACCGTGACCGCGAGGGTGGGGCCGGCGTGCGCCGCGCTCACCAGGGCCCGCACCGAGGAGGAGCCGGTGACGTCCGGGGCCACCGGTCGGGTGCTCACGGTGCGCCTCGCGCCGGGTCGGGCCCGCGGGTGAGTCGGCCGACCAGGCGCGCCGCCCCGACGCCCACGATCGCGACGAGCCAGCCGGCGAGGACGTCGACGACGTAGTGCTCGCCGGTGTAGACGAGCGTGAGCGCCATCGCCAGGGCGTACGCCGCCAGCAGCAGGCGCGAGACCCGCGAGAGCGACGGCCACAGGAAGAGCGCGGCCAGCAGCGCGGCCCCGGCGTGCAGCGAGGGCATCGCGGCCACCGGGTTGCTGCCCGACTGGCCGAGCTGGACGAGGCGGCCGATGCCGTCGAGCCCGAGCACGTCCCACCCGAGGTGGGAGATCCGGTCGAGCGCACCGATGTCGCCGCGCTGCGAAGCGAGCCACGGCGGAGCGGCGGGGTAGGCGAGGTAGCCGGCGATGCCGAGCAGCGACATCGACAGCACTGCGGTGAGCCACACGCCGAACCGGTCGCGCAGGCGGAACCACACGACCGCGGTGATGAGCGGGATGGTGACGAAGTGGGTGACGTAGACGAGCGCGGCCACGACGTCGTACCAGTGGGCGGAGCCGTCGACGAGGCGGTCCTGCAGCCACACGCTGGGGACCGCCCCGAGCAGGGTCTCGTCGGCGCGGGCCGGTCCGAGGACGTGGAGGCTCGCCCCGAGGCGGTTGGTGTCGGCGCCGTCGCCCACGCCGAGCGGCGCCGTGATCCACTGCGCCACCCAGTAGGCCACGAGGATGGCGCTGAGCGGCGACCAGGCGATCAGCAGCTGGGCGATCGGGCCGTGCCGGGAGCTCTTCGCGACGGCGGCGACCTCGGGCTGCGAGGCCGCGGCGGACTCGAGGTGCGGGCGCGAGGTCGCGGGGCTGGTCATGACGCGCCCCGCCGCTGGGAGAGCCGCTCGAGCACGGCCTGGGTGCGGAAGCGGTTGTAGCGCTGGATGGCGATGAACGGCAGGTTGACCAGCACCCCGTAGGCGGCGAGCAGCGACGCGGCAAGGGGCGGGTTCCAGAGGACGAAGAGCGGGCTGCACCACATGGCCCACCAGTGCCCCAATTCGGCCCGTCGAGTCTCCCGGACGAAGATCTCGAGGCCCGCGGCGTCCATCGCCGGCAGCTCACGCTTGCTGACGCCGCCCTCGAACAGCGCGCCCGCCTCGGGGACCCGGTCCTTCCAGCGGTGGATGTGCAGGCGTCGGCGGTACCACCGGCCGCGGTCCTCGAAGCGACGCTCGCGCAGCCCCCAGCCGTCGCGGGCCAGCCGCTCGTCGCTGAGCCGGTGAGCGGCGTAGCCCGTGGCGGCGTGGAAGACCCCCCACGCGACGATGTCGACGACGATCGTGACGGTCTGTGGCATGACGAGTCGGAGCATCAGGCGACCTCCTCCCCGGACCGGGCGTCGGCCAGGGAGACCTCACGGCCGCGCCACGGCACCGAGCGGCGTACGGCGGTGAGGGCGAGGGAGCGCGCGAAGACGAGGTCGAAGGCCAGGAGGGGCACCGGGAACAACGCCCACGCCCACCACCGGAACGTGCCGGCCCGGCGCAGCACCCACCGCAGCTGCAGGGCCGCGGCGACGTAGGCCACCGCCCACAGGGCGGGGCTGCCCACCACGACCGACGAGCCCCGTCCGACGACTGTGACGAGGAGGGACAGGAGCGCGCCCACGGCGACGGCGTGGTGCGCGCTGATCCAGGCGACGGTGGCCGCGGTGGCCGAGGGCGCCGCGTCGGAGGCCCCGGAGGCGATGTTCTTGGTCCACCCGGCCACGAGCTGGCCGAGTCCGCCGGGATAGCTGCGCATCCGCACGGCGTCGCCGCCGACGGCGCACCAGACCGGAAGCCCGGCCCGCTGGTAGGCGGCCGCGAGGGCGGCGTCGTCCAGGATCTCCGCGCGGACCGCCTCGTGCCCACCGGCACGGGCGAGGTCGTCACGCGTGGTGAGCAGGCAGGGGCCGAACGCCATCGGGGCGTGGGTGGGTGCGCGGGTCGGGGTGTGGCCCGCGTCGGCCCGACGGGTGAAGGCCGCGCTGGCCATGAGAGCGACCACGTTGAAGTAGGCCGACAGCTGCTCGTAGGGACGTACGACGTCGTGGTGCGGCTGCACCGACACCAGCCCGCCGCGCCGGGCGTGCGCGGTCAGCAGGCCCGCGAGGGCGTCGGGCTCGAGGACCGTGTCGGCGTCGAGGAAGAGGAGCAGGTCGTCCGTCGTCGCCCCGGCTCCCACGTGGCAGGCCCACGCCTTCCCGGTCCACCCGGGCGGTGGAGTGCCGGCCGGCACCACCCGGGCGCCACCCTCCTGCGCGACCGCGGCGGTCGCGTCGCGGGACGCGTCGTCCACGACGACGACCTCGACGACTGCCGGACCCTGCGCGGCCACGGACCGCAGCAGCGCGGGAAGCGTCAGCTCCTCGTCGCGCGCCGGGACGACGACCGAGACCGCAGGCGCGGGAGGCTGCTCGCCGCCCGCCGCGGCGTCGGGCCGCGGCAGGGTGCGGAGGTCGGCCACCAGCCGCTGGGCCCACACCGCCGCTCCGATGAGCAGCACCGCGAGCACGAGGTCGACGAGGAGGGCGGTCGTCACGTCGTGCCCGTCCGTCGTACGACGAGCGGCATCCCGCCGCGGGGGTGGACCGCCACCTTCGCCTCGGCGACGGGGCGCCGCCACGCGCCGGGTCCGCCGGGCACCTCGAGGCGGTGCTCACGCAGCAGCTCGGCGAGGACGACGACCATCTCCCCGAGCGCGAACTCGCGCCCGATGCAGAGCCGTGGCCCCTGCCCGAACGGGAGGTAGCCGGTGCGGGTCGTGCCCTCGAGGAAGCGCTCGGGCCGGAAGGCCTCGGGCTCGGGCCAGAGCTCGGGGCGGCGGTGGACCAGCCACGGACTGATGATGGCGAGCGTGCCGGCGGGCACCGGTCGCCCGCCGAGCTCGTCGTCGCGGTGCGAGCGGCGCGAGATGGCCCACGCCGGCGGGTAGAGGCGCAGCGCCTCGTCGACCACGGCCCGCGTCCAGGGCAGCCGGTCGCGGTGGCCCACGAGCGGCACGGGACCGGGGTGGGCCGCGAGCTCGTCGTGCACGCGCTGCTGGGTCACCGGGTGCTCGGCCAGCAGCATCAGGGTCCAGGCCAGCGCTGCCGCCACGGTCTCGTGCCCGGCGATGACCATGGTGACGAGCTCGTCACGGATCTCCCCGTCGTGCAGGCCGCTGTCGAGCAGCAGGCCGAGCAGGTCGTCGCCGTGGTGGGCTCGGTCGTGGGTGGCCGCCCCGGCTCGGGAGTTGCGGGCTCGCCGCTCGGCGATGATCGCGGTGGCGCCGGCGTCGAGACGCCGGCGGGCGGCGCGCAGCCGGAGGTTGGTGCGGGTGGGCGTCCACTCGGCGCGCGGGAGGATGGACCGGCCCAGCCGCACCACGAGGTCGGCGGCCTCGCTCGTCGCGGCCAGCAGGTCGTGGGCGTGGTCGGACAGGTCGGTGCTGAAGAGCGCCCGCCCGACGGCGTCGAGGCCGATGGTGTGGGTCAGCGCGGCGACGTCGACGACCTCGCCGGCACGGGTCGTCGCGGCGAGCCGCGCCGTGATGGCGGTGCGGGCGGCGCCGCGGACCTGGTCGCCGACCGCCTCGAGGCGTTGGTGGTGGAAGGCCGGCGCGGCGAGACGTCGGTGCTCGATCCAGTTCGGCTCGGCCGAGGCGAGCAGGCCGGGACCGGTGACCCGGGCGAGGGCGGCGTACTGCACGGTGTCCTTGCCCCAGCTGCGGGCGGAGGTCTGGAGGACGTGCCTGACGTCGGCGGGGTCGTTGAGCAGCAGCGCCGGGGAGCCGGGCACCGGGAAGGAGACGGTGTCGCCAAAGCGCTGCGTGACCTCGCCGAGGAACGTGAGCGGGTCGGCGCGGACCGACCGGAACGCTCGGGCCATGTCCCACGACGAGGGTCCGGGCACTCCGACGTCGGTCGGCTGCATCGCCTGCAGGCGGGTCGCGACGCTCACCGGCTCGCACCCTCGACAGGTTGGTCGGTCGGGTCGTGCCGGCGGCCGAGCCACGTCCAGGCGACGCAGCTGCACAGCACCAGGCCGAAGCCGAACATCAGGTCCTCCACCGGTGCGTAGAACAGGCGGCCGTCGCCGAACATCGTGATCTCTCCGCTCCCGATGATGGCGTCGCCGGAGTAGAGCACGATGCCGCGGCCGGTGAGCCAGCCGTTGGTGAGGAGCTGGAAGAACACGATGATGGCGTAGGCGGACCACCAGTCGCGGGTCGAGGTGACGCGCGTGCGGGCGATCCACCGGTCGACCACGACGGCCAGTGGTACGCAGATGAGTGCGATGGCGGTGTAGGTCACCTCGCCTCCTCGTGCGTCCGCGACGGCCAGGGGCGTACGCCGCGCCGGGCCGCTCGCACGCCGTCGAGCGTCAGCACCGACACGACCGGGATGACGACGAAGAAGGCGATCTCCTCCAGCGGCAGGCCGGCGAGCCGCCACGGCAGTGTCTGCCCCTCGTCGAACCACCAGTGGCCGACGTGCGTGGCCCACAGGTCCCACACCAGGAACGGGGTGCCGGCGAGGCCGATGGTGAGCAGCAGGCGCCCCGGCTGCCGGAGCACCTGCAGCCGGAAGGCGGGCACCAGCGGCAGGGTGCCGGCGAGGCAGAACGCCAGCATGGCGACGTACGACCAGTGGGGCAGGCTCATCGGGCGATCATGCCTGCACCGGCAGGCTCGAGCGATCACCGGTGAGCCGCTTGAGCACCAGCTCGGCGCTGATCAGGCACATGGGCAGTCCCACACCCGGGACGGTGGTGGCCCCGGCGTAGAGCAGCCCGTCGACCTTCGCGGAGGTGTTTCCGGGGCGGAAGAAGGCGCTCTGGCGCAGGGTGTGCTCCAGGCCCAGGGCGCCACCGCGCCACGCGTGGTAGCGGGCGGCGAAGTCCTGCGGGCCGACGGTGTGGCGCACCCGGATCCGCTCGCGCAGGTCGGGGATGCCGGCCCAGGCGGCGACCTGGTCGATCGCGGCGTCGGCCGCACGCTCGACCTGCTCGGCGCCGTGGCCGTCGTCGCCGCCCGCCCCGATGGCGACGTCGGCCGGCACCGGGACGAGGACGAAGAGGTTCTCGTGGCCCGGCGGCGCCACCGACGGGTCGGTCTCCGAGGGCTTGCAGACGTAGACCGACGCCGGGTCGGGGATGCGGGAGTCGCCGAAGATCGAGCCGAAGTTTGCCTTCCAGTCGGAGGTGAAGAACAGCGAGTGGTGCGGCAGCTGGGGGAGCGAGCCCTCCACGCCGAGCATCGCGAGCACCACGCCAGTGCCGGGGGAGCGGTCCTGCCACACCGGCTCGGGGTGGGTCTGCAGCTCGCGCGGCAGCAGCGCGGTTTCGAGGTGGTGCAGGTCGCCCGCGCCCACGACGACGTCTGCGTCCATCGTGCGCGGCCCGCCGGGGGTGTCGTGCTCGACGCCGGTGACCGCCGCGCGGCCGTCACGCGTCGTGGTCAGGATGCGGCGCACCTCGGCGCCGGTGTGCAGGCGGGCTCCGTGGCGACGCGCCACGTCGGCGATCGCCGCGATCAGCGTGGTGAACCCGCCCTGCGGGTAGAGCACCCTGTCACCGAGGTCGAGGTGGCTCATCAGGTGGTACATGCTCGGCGCGCGGTCAGGGGAGGAGGCGAGGAAGACCGCGGGGTAGCCGAGGATCTGACGGATCCGCGGGTCGGTGAAGCGTGCGGCGACGTGGGACTCCAGCGAGCGTGTCAGCAGCCGGCCCAGGGTGGGGGTACGACGTACGACGTCCGGGTGCAGGAACGCCGAGGCCGAGTCGAAGTTGGTGTAGAGGAAGCGCTGGAGCGCGACGTCGTAGGTCTCGGCCGCGCTGGCGAGGTAGGCGTCGAAGCGTTCGCCGGCCCCGGGCTCGAGGGACTCGAACAGGGCGCGGTTGTGCGCCACGTCGGGGCGTACGTCGACGGGGTCGGGGTGGCCCTCGAAGAAAACCCGGTAGCTCGGGTCGAGCTCCACCAGGTCGAGCTCGGCCGCGGCGGTGGTGCCGAGGAGCTCGAAGAAGTGCTCGAAGACCTCGGGCATGAGGTACCACGAGGCGCCGGTGTCGAACCGGAAGCCGTCGCGCTCGACGCTGCCGACCCGGCCGCCGAGGTCGTCGTTCTTCTCCAGCAGGTCGACCGAGTGACCGCGCGAGGCGAGGAGCGCCGCGGTGGCGAGACCGGCGATGCCGCCACCGACGACGACCACCCGCTGCGGTGTGCCGTCCATCGTCCGGCGGGGCGTCGGGGTGAAGCGGCTCAGGCGTTCGGGGAGGCGGAGCGTCACGAGCGTCCTCCACGCAGGGCGCCCGCTGCGAGGCGGAGCTTGACCGGCGCCGGCACCCGGACGCGGGTGCGTCGGATCTCCTCCGGCGACGCGTCGCGCAGGCGCTGGGCCAGCTCGGCGAAGGTCGCGTGGGCCGCGCGGACCGCACGGCGGCTGCTCGGCGGGAGGTCGGGCACCACGACCGCGGCCGCGCGCAGGTCCTCGTCGACGTCGTCGAGGATGCGGTCGCGGTCCGCCGCGCAGAACGACTCGACGTCGAGGCCGGGGAAGTAGTCGCGACGCAGGAGGTCGTGGTCGTCGGACAGGTCGCGCACGAAGTTGAGCTTCTGGAACGCCGCTCCCAGGCTGCGTGCTCCCGGGGCGAGCCGCGCGTACTGCTGGTCGCGGTCAGGCCGCGCGTCGGGCGCGGCCAGGAAGGCGCGCAGGCACATCAGGCCGACGACCTCCGCCGAGCCGTAGACGTAGCGGTCGAAGGTCTCCTGGGTGTGCGACCGGGTGTCGAGGTCGGTGCGCATGGAGGAGAAGAACGGGGTGACGATGTCGGGCTCGATGCCCACGGCGATCGCCGTGCGCGCGAAGGCGTGCACCACCAGGTTGCCGCTGTAGCCGGTGCGCATGGCGTGGGCGACGTCGCCCTCGAGCCAGTCGAGCATGGTGGCCCGGGAGGACCGGTCCAGCGTCGGATCGGGGTTGTCCACGATCTCGTCGGCGACGCGCACGAGCGCGTAGATGTTGCGGACCTGGGTGCGCACCGGCTCGCCGAGCAGGCGGGAGGCGAGACCGAAGGAGCTGGAGTACTCGCGGATGACGATGGCCGAGCTCGCCTCGGACACCGAGTCGTAGAGGCTGCGCGGGGCGCTGCGGCCCACGAAGAAGGTCATGCCGCCACCTCGCTGCCGTCGGCCAGGACGGCCGGGCGGACAGCCACGCCGTCGAGAAGGTCGACCGGGATGCCGAGGCCGTCGAGCACCGTGCGTGCCTGGCTGAAGTGACGCTCGGCGAGGTCCTCGACGAACCGCCGGGACCCCGAGGCCACGAGCAGCGCCCGGGCCTCGTCGAGCTCCTCGTCGCTCAGGTCGCGGCCGAGATAGCCCTGCAGCTGCAGCCACACCGACGTCGTACGGGCGTGCACCAGGAGTGGCGTCTGCTTGCGGGTGCGCAGGTCGCAGGTCGCGCTCTTGCCCGAGCGCGCGGGATCGCCGAAGACGCCGATCAGGTCGTCGGCGAGCTGGAAGGCGATGCCCATCGCGCGCCCCACGTCGCCGAGGCGCGCGGTCGTCGCCGTGTCGGCCCCGGCCAGCACCGCACCGGCCTGCAGGGGGAGGGCGAAGGAGTACGCGCTGGTCTTCTGCGCCTCCATCTCCAGGCTCTGGGCGAGGGTGGCGGGGGCCAGGTCGAGCGAGTGCCGGACGTCGGCGAGCTCGCCGGAGGCCGTGCGGTGCAGCGCGGTGTCGAAGAGGTCCAGCAGCTGCTCGACGACCGGGGCCGGGGCGCCACTCAGCGCCACGGCACGGACCGCGGCCGCGAGCGCGAGGTCGCCGGCCAGGATCGCGGCGGTGAGGCCGTACCCGGCGGCCACCTCGGGGGCGGCCCCGTCGACACCGGCCAGGGCGCGGAAGGTGCCGCTGACGTTGGGGCGCCCACGCCTCACGTGGTCGTCGTCGATGACGTCGTCGTGGATCACGAAGGCGGTGTGCAGCAGCTCGACCGCCGCCCCGACCTCCGCAGCGGCGCCCGGCGACTCGCCGCCGAGCGCGTCGTGGATGGCCACCACGAGGGCCGGTCGGAACCGCTTGCCTCCCTCGGTGGCGGCGCACAGCGCCTCCCACAGGAGGGCGTGGTGGGCGTCGATCGCGGCCGCACGCCGGCGACCGCCCTCGAGGATCCGTGCCAGTGCCGCGTCCGTGTCGGTGCCGATCATCTGTGCCTCCCGCAGTTCGACCGTTCCTTGGTTGCCAAACCTATGCAACACTTCCAACTAAATCTAGGCACGATGTTAAGGAGTGGACAAGGTTTGGACGCCAATTCTCGCGCCACTCTCACCATCGGCGACCTGGCCCACAGGACTGGAGTACCCATTTCCACGCTCCGCAGCTGGGAGAAGCGCTACGGGTTCCCCGAGCCGCGCCGTCAGCCCGGCGGGCACCGGCGCTACAGCGACGCCGACGTGGACGCCGTCCTCGACGTCCTGGCGCGCCGTCGCGGCGGGCTGTCGCTCGCCGCCGCGGTGCACCGCGCCGAGGCCCCGCAGGTCCGGTCGGGCTCGGTGTTCGCCGAGCTCCGCCGTCTGCACCCGCTGCTCCGGCCGCAGGTGCTGTCGCGGCGCACGCTCGTGTCGATGAGCCACGCGATCGAGGACGAGTGCGCCGCGCGGGCCGCCGACCCGGTGCTCGTCGGCGGGTTCCAGCGCGAGCGGTTCCTCCGCGCCTCCTACGAGCGCTGGCGCGAGCTCGCCAGGACGGCGCAGGTGGCCGTCGTGCTCGCCGACTTCGACGCCCACGCCGTCGCCGCACCCCGCCGCGGCGTCCCGGTCGAGGTCCCGATCCCGCCGGACTCGCCGCTGAACCGCGAGTGGCTCGTCGTGTGCGACGCCGTCGACCTGCCGGCCTGCCTGGTCGCGGTCGAGCGGCCGGGCGGACGCGCCGACCCGCCCCTGGAGCGCACCTTCGAGGCCGTCTGGTCGGTCGACCCGCAGGTGGTGCGCGACGCCAGCCGCATCGCCACCGCGCTCGCCGACGACCTGCGTCCCGGCTGGCGCGACGCCGTCGACCTCCCGCCCCAGCCGGACCCGCCCGGGGCGTCCGAGGACCTCTACCGCGCGACGTTGCTCTTCGACCGGATGGTGGCCTACATCGACGCGGCCCGCTGACCCGGCCGGGTGAGGGCCACCTAACCTGTGCGGGTGTCCCAGCCCGTCACCCCCGACGCCGTCCAGCCGCTGCGAGCCCTCTGGCGCCGTTACGGGGCCTACCGCACCCGGTTCGTGGGCGCCGTCGTCGCCTCGACGGTCAACAAGGTCGCCGACGTCGTCCCCGAGCTGCTGATCGGTGCGGCGGTCGACGTGGTGGTGCGCGGCGACGCGTCATTCGTCGGCGAGGTCCTCGGCGTCGAGTCGCGCTACGCGCAGCTCGCCTGGCTGGCGGTGATCAACGCCGTCGTGTGGATCGTGGAGTCGGTGAGCCAGTACGTCGCCAGCGTCCTGTGGCGCGGCCTGGCGCAGGGCGTCGAGCACGACCTGCGCGTCGAGGCGTACGACCACGTCCAGCACCTCGACCTCGGGTGGCACGAGAGCCGGCCGGCGGGCTCGACGCTCGCCACCCTCAACGACGACGTCAACCAGCTCGAGCGGTTCCTCGACGTCGGCGCGCCGGCGATCCTGCAGACGGCGCTCAACGTGCTGCTCGTCGGCGCCGTGTTCGCGGCCGCGTCGGGCCAGCTGCTCGTGCTGGCCTTCCTGCCCATCCCGCTGATCGTGATCGGCTCGCTGGTCTTCCAGCGCCGCCTCGAGCCGCTCTACGACCGGGTCCGGGTCGCCGTCGCCGACCTCTCCAGCACGCTCTCCTCCAACATCTCGGGCGTCGCCACCATCAAGGCGTTCACCGCCGAGGACCGCGAGCGCGACCGCGTGGCAGCGGTCTCGCAGGCCTACCGCGAGGCCAACACCGACGCGATCCGGTCGTCGGCCGCCTTCGTGCCGCTGGTGCGGATGGCGATCCTGGCGGGCTTCACCTGCACGTTGCTGCTCGGTGGCTGGGCGACCCTGCGCGGCGACCTCGAGGTCGGCCTCTACTCCGTGCTCGTCTTCATGACCCAGCGCCTGCTCTGGCCGCTCACCGAGGTCGCGGAGGTCCTCGACCTCTACCAGCGTGGTCGCGCGTCGGCTGCCCGTATCCTCGGCCTGCTGCAGGTGCCGGTGACCGTGCCGGCCGGTGTCACGGCGCTCGAGCGCCCCGTGGCCGGTCGTGTCGAGCTGCGCGGCGTGCGGGCCGGCTACGCCGACGGACCCGACGTGCTGCACGGCATCGACCTGGTGGTCCCGGCGGGGGAGACGCACGCGATCGTGGGCTCCACCGGGTCCGGGAAGTCGTCGCTGCTGCGCCTGGTGCTGCGCTTCGACGACCCGCGCGAGGGGCGTGTGCTCTTCGACGGCCAGGACGTGCGCGGCCTCGACTGGGACTCGCTGCGCGGCTCCCTCGGCTACGTCGCGCAGGACGTCTTCATGTTCGCCGGGTCCATCGCCGACAACATCGCCTACGGCCGGCCGGACGCCACCCGCGAGCAGGTGCGCGACGCCGCCGAGGCGGCCGCCGCCCTCGACTTCATCGACGCGATGCCCGAGGGTCTCGACACCTGGGTGGGGGAGCGTGGCGTGACCCTCTCGGGGGGCCAGCGACAGCGCCTGGCCCTCGCCCGGGCGCTCCTGCGGGACCCCGCGGTGCTGGTGCTGGACGAGGCGACCAGCGCCGTCGACAACGAGACCGAGGCCGCGATCCAGCGCTCCCTGCGGCGCGCCACCGCACGTCGTACGGCGATCGTGGTGGCCCACCGGCTCTCCACCGTCCGTCACGCCCACCGCATCTGGGTCCTCGACGCGGGCCGGGTCGTGGAGGCCGGGACGCACGACGAGCTGATCGGCCGCGGTGGGTCCTACGCCGCCCTGTGGCGTGTCCAGACGGGCCAGCTGGTCGAGCAGGACCCGGTGGCCGGCGTCTGATCCGGGCCGCGCCGGGGTACCGGCGGGCATGCCGACCCACGATCGTCCGCCACGCGTCGTCCTCGTCACCGGTGCCTCCAGCGGCATCGGCGAGGCCGCCGCCCACCGCGTCGCGCGCCGCGGTGACCACCTCGTCCTCCTCGCCCGGGGCCGCGACGCCCTCGAGCGGGTGGCCCGCGACTGCGGCACGTTCGGCGCAGCCACGACGACCGTGCTGCCCACCGACATCAGCAAGGACGACGAGGTCGAGGCCGCTGTCGGCGCCGTCGTCGCACGGCACGGCTGGATCGACACGGTCGTCGGCAGCGCGGGCGTGGTGGCCTACGGGCGGGTCGAGGACGTTCCGGCGGAGGTGTTCGACCAGGTCGTGGCCACCAACCTGCTCGGGTCCGTCAACCTCGCACGCCACGTGCTCCCCGTGATGCGCGCGCAGGGCGCCGGCAACCTCGTGCTCGTCGGTTCGGTCATCGGGCACATCGCGGTCCCCGACATGGCGGCGTACGTCGTCAGCAAGTGGGGCGTGCGGGCGCTGGTGCGCCAGCTCCAGGTCGACAACCGCGACCGCCCGGGCGTCCGGATCGAGTACGTCGCCCCCGGCGGCGTCGACACGCCCATCTACCGGCAGGCGGCGACGTACGGCGACGCAGCCGGGCGCCCGCCGTTCCCGGTCACCACCCCCGAGCGCATCGCCGGCCGCGCGCTCGACGTCGCCGACGGGCGACGCAGCGGCGGCCAGGTCGGCCTCGCCAACGAGGTGATCCGGTTCGGCTTCACCGCCCTGCCGTGGGCGTACGACCGCCTCGTCGGTCCGCTCTTCTCCCTCGCCGCGCAGGACCAGACGGTGAACGCGAGCCCCGGCCCCGGCAACGTGCTGCGCTCGCGCGAGGAGCACAACGGCCTGCGCGGCGGGCACGGGAACGCCCTGCTCGCCATCGGTGCCAACGTCGTCGCGCTCGCCCGCAGGCGGGTCCGGGGCGGCTGACCGCGTCCCGGACGGACGCCTGAGGAGAACGCATCGAGCAGGCGCGCATGGACCCGGGCGTCGCGGGGGACGGGGACGTCTCCCCCCAAGCGACCGACCCCACCGATCCCACCGATCCCCAGGAGTCCGCATGACCCCCAGCAATCCCGTGGCCGCCGCGAAGAAGGCAGCCGGCGACGTGGCCGACGCGGTGACCGACGCCGTGGCGCCCGCCGACAAGCCCGTTCCGGGCACGCCGGGCAGCGAGCCGCCGTCGCTCGAGGAGCCGACCGAGCCCCGCGAGGTCCCACCGCCGAAGCCTGACCAGCAGCAGCCAACGCCCCTCTCGCCGACAGGTGCACCCAGCGCCGACCCGGCGAACGCCAGCGCCCAGCAGGGCGCGTACCTCACCACGGCGACCGGGGTGCGCATCGGCGACAGCGACCACTCCCTCAAGGCCGGGCCGCGTGGACCGACGCTTCTCTCGGACCACCACCTGCGCGAGAAGATCATGCACTTCGACCACGAGCGCATCCCGGAGCGCGTCGTGCACGCGCGCGGTGCAGGCGCCCACGGGGTCTTCGTGTCCAACGGCGCGGCTGCCGGGGTGAGCCGCGCAGCCGTCTTCGCCCAGGGCGAGGAGACTCCCGTCTTCGTCCGGTTCTCGACCGTGCTCGGCTCGCGCGGGTCGGCGGACACGGTGCGCGACACCCGCGGCTTCGCGACGAAGTTCTACACGAGCGAGGGCAATTGGGACCTCGTCGGCAACAACATGCCGGTGTTCTTCATCCAGGACGGCATCAAGTTCCCCGACATCATCCACGCCGGCAAGCCGCACCCGGACCGCGAGATCCCCCAGGCGCAGAGCGCCCACGACACCTTCTGGGACTTCGTGTCGCTGCACACCGAGGCGCAGCACCACGCGATCTGGAACATGTCGGACCGCGGCATCCCGCGCAGCTACCGGATGATGGAGGGCTTCGGCGTCCACACCTTCCGCCTCGTCGACGCCGAGGGCGGCACGACGCTGGTGAAGTTCCACTGGAAGCCCCGGCTCGGGGTGCACTCCCTCACCTGGGAGGAGGCCCAGCTCGCCGGCGGCGTGGACCCCGACTTCCACCGACGTGACCTCTACGACGCCATCGAGTCGGGCGCCTTCCCGGCCTGGGACCTCGGGATCCAGACCTTCCCGGACACCCCCGACCAGATGTTCGAGGGGATCGACCTGCTCGACTCCACCAAGCTCGTGCCCGAGGAGCTGGCGCCGGTGCAGGTGATCGGCACGATGACCCTCAACGGCAACCCGACGAACTTCTTCGCCGAGACCGAGCAGGTCGCCTTCCACACCGGGCACCTCGTGCCGGGCATCGACGGCACTGACGACCCGCTGCTGGCCGCGCGGAACTTCTCCTACCTCGACACCCAGCTGACGCGTCTGGCCGGCCCCAACTTCAACCAGATCCCGATCAACCGTCCGCACGCGCCGGTCAACGACAACCACCGCGACGGCTTCCACCAGCACGCGGTGCACGGCGGCGTCGCGCCCTACAAGCCGAACTCGCTCGACGGCGGCTGCCCGTTCTTCGCGGGTGCCGACGAGGGTGCCTTCGTCGACGTGCCGGTCACCGTGCCCGAGGCCACCAAGGTGCGCGAGAACCCGGCGTCGTACGACGATCACTTCAGCCAGGCGCGCCTGTTCTGGCGCAGCATGAGCCCGGTCGAGCAGGAGCACATCGTCAACGCCTACTCGTTCGAGCTGGGCAAGTGCTACGAGCAGGCGGTCAAGGAGCGCCAGCTCATCGCCCTGGCCAACATCGACGACGAGCTCTGTGCGCGCGTCGCCCAGGGTCTTGGCCTGCCGGCACCGGCGCGCACGGTGCGCTACGACGAGCCGGAGCCGAGCCCTGCGCTGTCGCAGGTCGGCGAGACCTGGCCGGCCGACGGCCGCCTGGTCGGGATCGTCGTGGACCCGGACGGCGACCTTGCCGGGGTCGCGTCGCTGCGCGAGGAGCTGTTGGGCCTCGGTGTGCTGCCGCTGCTCATCGCACCGCGCGGCGGCGAGCTGGGGGACGGCCTCGTGGTCCAGCGCACCTTCGCGACCGCCCGCTCGGTCGAGTTCGACGCCGTCGTCGTCGCCGGCGCGGCGCCGCCCGCGCCCGATGCCCTGCCGTCGCGCGACAGCAAGGCCGGCGACGACTCGACGGTCGCGACCGATCCACGCGTCGGCCTGCTGCTGCAGGAGTGCTTCCGCCAGTGCAAGGCGGTCGTGGCCGTCGGTGACGGACGGGCGGTGGTCGACGAGATCGGTCTCACCGGTCCCGGCGTCGTCACTGCCGACGGTCCGGGCGACGTGCCCGACGACCTCCTGACCCTGCTCTCCCTGCACCGTGCGTGGGAGCGCTACGCGACGAGCGTCTGACTGCCCGCCCGGGACGTCGCCGGGCGAGCAGGGGTGGGGCGGAAACCGGGGTGAGCCGACCGCGAGGCGGCCGATAGGCTCGCACCGACATCCCGTCCCACCCCTTCAGGAGCACTCGTGTCCGACATCAAGGTCGTCCGCATCCACGCCGATCAGCGTGCGGAGACCACGGTCACGACGGGCACCAAGGCCTGGGAGTTGTTCCGCGACGACGCCGACGTCATCGCCGCGCGCGTCGCCGGCGGGCTGAAGGACCTGGCCTACGAGCTCGCCGACGGCGACGAGGTCGAGGGCGTGGCCATCGACAGCCCCGACGGACGCGACATCCTGCGCCACTCCACCGCCCACGTGATGGCGCAGGCCGTGCAGCAGATCTGGCCCGAGGCCAAGCTCGGCATCGGCCCGCCGGTGGAGAACGGCTTCTACTACGACTTCGACGTCGAGACCCCGTTCGTGCCCGAGGACCTGGTCAAGATCGAGTCCGCGATGCGCAAGATCATCAAGGAGAACCAGCGTTTCGAGCGGCGGGTCACCACCGACGCCGATGCCCTGACCGAGCTCAAGGACGAGCCCTACAAGCTCGAGCTCATCGGCCTCAAGGGCGGCGCCGGCGCCTCGGACACCGAGTCCATCGGGGAGGGCGCTTCCGTCGAGGTGGGCGCCGGCGAGCTCACCATCTACGACAACGTCGGCCGCAACGGCGAGGCCAAGTGGTCCGACCTGTGCCGCGGCCCGCACCTGCCGACCACCAAGCGGATCCCCGCGTTCAAGCTGATGCGGAGCGCGGCGGCGTACTGGCGCGGCGACGAGAAGAACAAGCAGCTCCAGCGCATCTACGGCACCGCCTGGGAGACCAAGGAGGCGCTCGAGGAGCACCTCCACCGCATCGAGGAGGCCGAGCGGCGCGACCACCGCAAGCTCGGCCGCGAGCTCGACCTCTACTCGTTCCCCGACGAGATCGGGTCGGGCATGGCGGTCTTCCACCCGCGCGGTGGGGTGATCAAGCGGGAGATGGAGGACTACGTCCGACGTCGGCACCTCGAGGAGGGCTTCGACTACGTCGGCACCCCGCACATCAGCAAGGACGGGCTGTTCCACACCTCCGGGCACCTGCCCTACTACGCGGACACCATGTTCCCGCCGATGGAGATGGAGCACGCCGAGTACCGCCTCAAGGCGATGAACTGCCCGATGCACAACCTGATCTACCGCTCGCGGCAGCGCTCCTACCGCGAGCTGCCGCTGCGGTTCTTCGAGTTCGGGTCGGTCTACCGCTACGAGAAGTCCGGCGTGGTCCACGGCCTGACCCGGGTGCGTGCGATGACCCAGGACGACTCGCACTCCTACGTCACCCCGGAGCAGGCCCCGGCCGAGGTCGAGCACCTGCTGACCTTCGTCACCGGGCTGCTGCGCGACTTCGGTCTCGACGACTACTACTTCGAGCTCTCCACCCGCGACGACTCCAAGCCCGACAAGTTCATCGGCTCCGACGACCAGTGGGCGACCGCGACCTCGGTGCTCGAGACCGCGGCCCGCAAGTTCGGTGTGGACCTCGTCCCGGACCCCGGTGGCGCCGCGTTCTACGGCCCGAAGATCTCGGTCCAGGCCAAGGACGCGATCGGCCGCACCTGGCAGATGTCGACCATCCAGTACGACTTCAACCAGCCCTCGACCGACCGCTTCGACCTCGAGTACGTCGCCGCGGACGGCACGCGTCAGCAGCCGGTGATGATCCACTCCGCTAAGTTCGGATCCATCGAGCGGTTCATCGGCGTCCTCGTCGAGCACTACGCCGGCGCCTTCCCGCCCTGGCTCGCGCCCGTCCAGGTCCAGGGCATCCCCATCGCCGAGCGCCACAACGACTACCTCTTCGACATCGCGAAGCAGATGAAGGCGCAGGGGCTGCGGGTCGAGGTGGACGACTCCGACGACCGGATGCAGAAGAAGATCCGCAACGCGCAGCTGCAGAAGGTGCCGTTCATGCTGATCGCCGGCGACAACGACGTCGAGGCGGGGGCCGTGTCCTTCCGCTACCGCGACGGCCGCCAGGACAACGGCGTACCGCTGGCCGAGGCGATCGAGCGGGTGGCGGCGGCAGTGGCGTCGCGCGAGCAGGTCTGACGTCGGGTGGAGCGGGCGGGGGACGTCCTCGAGCTGCGCTTCGAGCCACGCGAGGAGCGAGGGGTGCGGGTGTTCGTCCGCGCCGTCTGGCAGGCGGTCACATTGGCCGACACGATCAGCGGGAACGACGCGAGCGGGGCGGGCGGGTCGTACGTCGTCACCCGCCGCGCCGACGGCTCCGAGGTCGTGCGCGTCGACGTGTCCCATGACGAGATCGGCGCGACCCGCGCGCACCTCGAGCGACAGCTGGTCGAGCTGACGCCCGAGGAGTTCGAGGAGACCTGGAGAGCCATCCGTGACGCCGACTGAGCCCGTGCCGGGCAGCGGCGCCCGCCGCCCGGTCGTCGACCTCACCGACGAGGAGGCACGGCGCGCCCTGCCCCTGAAGTGGGGCGTGCCCGAGGACGTGATCCCCGCGTGGGTCGCGGAGATGGACTACGCCGTCGACCCGGTGGTGATGGACGCCGTGCAGCAGGCGCTCGCCTCCGGGATCACCGGCTACCCCCTCGAGCGGGATCCTGCCCTCGGGGAGGCGTACGCGGGGTGGGCGGCCCGCCACCACGGCTGGGCCCCCGCACCCGAGGCGGTGCGCGAGGTGGTCGACGTGACCTCCGGGGTGCGCGTCGCGCTCGACGTCCTCAGTGGTCCGGGCGGAGTGGTCTTCCCGACGCCGGGCTACAACGCCCAGCACGGCCTCGCCGGCGTGACCGGGCGGGCCGAGCACCTGCTCGAGGTGCCGGCCGACGCGGAGCGCGCCGAGATCGACCTCGACCTGCTCGACCGGCTCTTCGCCGAGGGGGCCCAGACCCTGCTGCTCACCCAGCCCCACAACCCGTGGGGCCGGGTCTTCACGCGCTCCGAGCTCGAGGGCATTCGCGACGTCGTCGTCCGCCACGGCGCGCGGGTCGTCAGCGACGAGATCCACGCGCCGCTCGTGCTGCCCGGCGCCGAGCACGTCTCCTACCTCGCGATCGAGGGCACCCACGACCACGCGGTCGCGGTCGTCGCCGCGTCGAAGGCGTTCAACACCGCCGGCCTGCGGTGCGCGCAGCTCGTCGTGCCCTCCGCCGCCGACCGGGCCCTCCTCGACGCGCAGCCGATGTCGCGCAACGACTCGTGGTCGCCGCTCGGCGTGGTGGCGGCGCGGGCGGCGTACGACCTCGGCGACCCGTGGCTCGCCTCGCTGGTCGAGCGGCTCGACCAGCAGCGGACTCTCCTGGCCGACCTGCTCGCGGCGCACCTCCCGGAGGTGCGGATGCGCCCGCTGGAGGCGACCTACCTCGCGTGGCTCGACGCGTCGGCCCATGGCCACGACGACGCCGCTGCCGTCGCCCTCGCGCGCGGTCGCGTCCGGGTCAGCCCGTGCGAGTCCTTCGCACCGGGCCTCACAGGACACGTCCGGCTCAACATCGCCACCTCGCCCGACCGCCTCACCGAGATCGTCGAGCGGCTGGCAAAGGCCTGGACCTAGGTCGCGAGCATCCTCCGAGCGGGGAGGACCGGCGGGATCGAACGACTCATCCGGAGCGAGACGCCGACCGGCTCGCCCCCGTCCGCAGTGACGTACGGCACCCGGTCGCGCACCACGAACCCCCGAGCCCGGTAGAAGGGGATGCCCAGCTCGTTGCCCTCGGTCACCGATGCCCACTGCTCCGTGGCGCCGACTGCGAGCTGCTGCCGGGTGAGGTGGTCGAGGAGGGCCGTGCCGATGCCCCGTCCTCTCAGGCCCGGGTCGAGGTAGAGCACGAGCACGGTGCCCACGTGCCCCTCCGTTCCACCACCGGCCGCGCCCAGCACGTCGTCCGCCGGTGACACCGCGACGACGTACCCCTGCCACGAGTGGTCGTGCGGGCGTGGCGCGAGCTCCCGTCGCAGACGCTCCACGTCGTAGTAGTGCTCTGCTTGCTGTTCGATGACGGCCGGCTCCAGCAGTCCCGCCGACGACACCGCGAAGCCCTCGCGGCAGACGCGGGCGATCCCGGCCTCGTCACCCGGCTCCGCAGCCCGGACGTCGAAGGCGGGCGGCTCAGATCGGATCACGGCACCGGAGCCTAGGCGGCACCCGTGGCGGTCAGGCCACGCAGAACTCGTTGCCCTCGGGGTCGAGCATGACGACGTGCCCCAGCTCCGCACCGTAGTGCTCCTCACGGACCCGAGTGGCACCGGCGGCCTCCAGCCGGTCGGCAGTCTCCCGGACGAGGCGCTCCCGCTCCTCGGGGTCCCACGGGGGTTCGCCCGCGACCCGGATGTCGATGTGCATCCGGTTCTTCGACGTCTTGGGCTCCGGCACGCGGAGGAACCCGATGGCCGGACCGCGACCGTCAGGGTCGACCAGCGACGTGTTGTCGGGGCTGTCGAAACCATCCTCGATGACGTAGCCCAGCGCGAGCGACCAGAACCGAGCCAGGCGGGGCGGGTCCTCGGCGTCGCATCCCAGCGTCCAGTGAGCAGCCATGGTCGCAGCCTAGAGACGGGCCCGCGCTGGACGCGTCCGGACACGACACGCGGCAGCACTGCCGTCCCGAACCGCGGTTGAGAAAGGCCGGCCAGCAACCGTCCACAGCCATGGCCGATGACAGGCCGGTGTTGGGTCAGTGTCAGACCCCTTCTCTACAATCGAACACATGAGCGAAGCGCTGGCGGATCGGGTGGCAGGTGGGGTCGAGGACCTCTCCGCTTCCGACCTGCTCGCCTCGATCAAGGCCTCCCGCGAGGTCGAGCACGCTGAGGCCGCTCGCCAGCTCGTTCTCGCCGCCGCGTGGGCGGACATGCACCCGCCGGAGTCGATCCACGACGCCGCCTCGTTCTCTGTCCCGTCCGCGGGGTGGGAGCACGAGGAGCCCATCGCCGGAGAGGGGTGCCCGTTGGTGGCGGAGTTCTGCATCGCCGAGCTCGGCGGTGTCCTCGGGGTGTCGACGACGGGTGCGAAGAAGCTGATCGGTCAGGCCTTGGAGCTGCGTCACCGGCTGCCGCGGCTGTGGGCGCAGGTCCAGGCCGGAGCCGTGCCGGCGTGGAAGGCCCGGGCGGTCGCGGAGACCACCATCCACAGCTCGCCGGCGTTGACGCGGGAGGCGGCCGGGTTCGTGGACGCGCAGGTCGCCGCGGTCGCGGGTCGGGTGGGTCCGGCGCAGCTGGACCGGCTTGTGGCCGAGGCGATCAAGAGGTTCGACCTCGCCGCGCTCGACCCGGCCGCGGATCCCGACGACGGGTACTTGCACGTGGACCCGCGCCACGTCAGCATCGACACCCAGGACGTGCACTTCGCTGGCACCGTGCACGTCGAGGCCGACGTCGACCTGGCCGACGGTCTCGACCTCGACCGGGCCCTGGCCCACGGTGCGGCGGTGCGCAAGGCGCTCGGGTCGACGGAGTCGCTGGACGTGCGCCGGGCGAAGGCACTCGGTGACCTGGCCCGCACCCAGACCGCGTTCGACCTCGCCGGAGCCGGCGCCGACCCGCAGCACCTGCCCGCGGCGCGGGAGGTGGTCGTGCACGCCCACTTCGACGCCCACTTCGACGGCAACCTCTCCGGCAACCTCTCCGGCAACCTCTCCGGCAACGCCACCGTGTTCGGACCCACCGGACGGCTCGAGGAGGGCCAGCGGCTCGTGCTGTTCGAGCAGGTGCAGTCCTGGTGTGCCGACTCGCGCACCAAGGTCACCATCAAGCCGGTCATCGACCTCAACACCCAGCTCGCCACCGACGCCTACGCCGTTCCGGACCGGATCCGCGAACAGGTCGTCCTCCGCGACCGCACCTGCGTGTTCCCCTGGTGCACCCGACCCGCCCGCCGCTGCGACATCGACCACGTCATCCCGCACGACCCCGACGCCGCAGCAGAAGGCAGACCCCAGGCCGGCCCGACCCGGACCGACAACCTCGCCTGCCTGTGCCGGTTCCATCACCGGTTGAAGACGCACTCGGCCTGGCGCTACGTGATGGTCGCGCCCGGGGTGTTCGAGTGGACCTCCCCGCACGGGTACCGCTACCGCCGCGACCACGACGGCACCACCGCACTCGACCCCGACGGTCCACCCGGCGTACCGCGTCCCCGCCGACCATGACCCCGCCCCACACCCCGCCACCCACCCGGTAGCGGGGCCACAGGCATGTCAGTAGCGGCGCTGGTGTGGAGCGGTCCCGGCTCGATCGAGACAATGGTCCCGGCGCCCGTCGGCGGGGCAGGCGTTGTCAGTGGTCTGGCAGGAGGGGCGCCTGATGAGCGAGCGGTTCTACTCCGACGCGCAGCAGTACGACCGGTTGTTCGCCGGGGGCGAGCCGGCCGTCGGCTTCTACCGGGCCGAGGCCGATCGGCAGGGCGGGTCCGTCCTGGAGCTCGGGAGCGGAACCGGGCACAAGCTGATCCCGATCGCCGCCGACGGGCATCCGTGCACCGGCCTCGAGCTCTCGCCGGCCATGCTCGCCGAGGCCCGGCGCAAGGCGGACGTGCGCGGCGTCGAGGTTCAGTGGGTGCCGGGGGACATGCGTGAGCTCGACCTCGGCCGCACGTTCGACCTGGTGGTCATCGCTGCCAACTCGCTGCTCCACCTGCACGAGACCGACGAGCTGGTGGGCTGCTTCCGGTCGGTGCGCAGGCACCTGGCGCCCGGAGGTCGGCTCGTTCTCGATGTGTTCACCCCGAGCGTGCGCCTGCTCGCCCAGGCCGATGGCGTACGACGCAGGCGCGAGGACCTGTCGTTCGTGGATCCCGATCGTGGCGTGGTGCACGTCGACGTCGCCGAGACCTACGACGCGGACGCGCAGGTGACCCGCGGGACGTGGTGGTTCTCGACCGAGCTCGAGGCCGACTTCGCTGTCGCGCCGCTCGAGATGCGCAGCATCTTCCCGCAGGAGCTGCCGGTGCTGCTCTCCCTCGGCGGTCTCCGAATCGTGGAGCGCTTCGGTGACTGGTCCCGGACGCCTTTCACCTCGGACTCGGCGGTCCAGATCTGCGTCTGCGAGGCGGACTGACCCCGGAGCCCCACCCACGTCCCCGCACGCACCCAGCGGCACACTGGCCGCATGGACGACGAGCTGAGGAGGGCGTCGGCGCGCGCAATGGGGTTCGAGTCCTGGGACGAGGTCGACACCTTGAGCGGCGGGCGGGGCGGTGCGTACCTCGCGTCGAAGGACGACGCCGCGCACGTGGTGAAGGTTCCCCGCCCCGACGACACCCTCCGCGGCCGCCGGGAGCGCGCGGCGCTGGTCGCCCTGGGCGGTGCCGCAGGTACGCCGTCCCTGCTGGCCGAGTCCGACGACCCGGCGTTCGTCGTGATGTCCGTGGTCGGGGGGGAGGGAAGCCTGGCCGACGCCCTGCTCGGCACGGACGCGGACGCGGCCCGCACGGCCGTGGTGCAGTGGGCCGAGGCGCTGGGCGCCGTGCACGCCGCTGGCAGCAGTCCCGACGTCCGCCGGGCGTTCGCCGACGCCCTCAACGACCGTGCGCCGGACCTCCCGCCTCGCACCCTCGCCGAGGACTTCGCCAGCGCGGCGAAGCTGTACGCCGCCGTGCTCGACGACCTCGACCTCCCGCTCCACAACCGCGCCCTCGACGAGCTCCGGGCTCTTCCCGAGGAGCTCGCCGACGACGACCACGAGGTGCTCAGCCCGGCCGACACGTGCCCGGACAACAATGTCGTGGGTGCCGGCCGGGTCCGCCTGATCGACTTCGAGTTCGCCGAGCTCCGTCATCGCGCCTGGGACGTCGCCTACCTCCTGGCGCCGTGGCCGAGCTGCTGGTGCGCCTGGACGCTGCCGGACGAGGTCGCGCGGGCCGGCGTCGCCGCCTACTGCTCCGCCGTCGGTGACGCCGTACGACCGCAGCAGCTGGCCCGCGACCTCGAGGTCGCGACTCTGGGGTGGCAGGCCATGACCCCGGCCTGGTTCATCGCCGGCGCGCTCGAGGACGACGACGCCGGGGCAGGGCCACGCCGCCCGGCGCGGCGCGCGTTCGTCCTGCACCGGCTGGACGCCGTCGCTGCGAGCACGACCTACCCGCACCTGGCCACAATGGCTGCCGAACTCGCTGGGTCGCTGCGCGGTCGCTGGGGCGACGTCCGGCTGGAGGTGGCGCCCGCGTTCCGTCGCGGGCCCGACGAGGAGGTCCGGGGGTGACGGGCGCTACGGACGTGCCACCCAGCCCCGTTCGGAGGCCGACCAGCCCAGCTGGATCCGCGTCGCCGCCCCGGAGGCGTCCATCAGGGCCCGTACACGTCGTTGAACGGTGCGCAGGCTGACGTCGAGCTGCTTGGCGACTCGTTCGTCCGAGGCGCCGGACAGGAGGAGGGAGAGCACCTGGAGGTCGATCTCGTCCGGGCCGCGGTCGACCTCGGTGAGCTCGTCGGCGTCGGGCGACACCAGCACGAGCGGCCACGCCGTGCTCCAGACCGAGTCGAACAGCGCCAGCAGCGTGCCGACCAGTCCGCGGGCGTGGACCACGAGCGCGGCTGGCATCGAGGCATCCGTCTCGACAGGCACCATGGCGGTGCGCCGGTCCGCGATCACCAGCTTGGTCGGCAGCCGGTCCACGACCCGAATCTCCTGGTCGGCCCGGAGCACCTCGGCCACCTTCTCCTGCGGTTCGTGCGACAGGCCGTCGCGCTCGAGGACGATGCGGTACTTCACGCCTCGCTGGGTCGCGACGTCCTCGGCCTCGTTCTCGGCCGACGACACAACGGCCGGCCGGCTGGTGACGAAGGTGCTGATCTCGCTCTCGGCTCCCAGCTGCAGCTGGTGGAAGCGCTGGGCGACGGCCTCCGCCCCCACGACGACCTCGACGAGGTCGTGCACCTCGCCGACCACCTCGGCGCGGTAGGCCTCGGCCAGCTGGGCTGTCACCAGCTCGGCCCGCTCGAGCTCGTGGCGTCGGTCGTTCAGGAGTGCCCTCAGCGCCACGGCGGGTGGCGACGCGATCCAGTGGCCGGGCGCGGAGATCGACCTGCTCACGAGCCGGCGCCGCTCGAGCGCCGACGCGGCGTGCCGTGCCTCGTCCTCGGAGAGGTCGCACCGTCGCGCCAGGTCGCCCAGCTCCGTCGTGCCGGAGGTGACGAGAGCCCTGTAGACGAGGGCTTCGCTCTGCGTGAGTCCCAGCGCGGCCAAGGCGTCGTCCACGGGCCCACCCTCCCTCGCGTCACGGTCGCCGTCGTCGACCAGGCGACCAGGTGACCAGTGTGGCGGATGGGCGGCGTGCGCGGCGGGCCTCCGCCATGGCAGAGACCCGCCTGCGCTCACCCTTTCGTGGGGGCCGCGGGGTGGGCAGTCTGTGCGCGGGCGTCGGGAACCCCCGCCCGTGCACGCCCCCGTGGGCGCCGGGACCCCCTCCCGGCGCCCACGACCTCGCGGGACGCCGTCAGCGCACCCGCTTCACGTATCTCCGGCACGGCGACACGAAGGTCTGCCCGCCGGCGGTGACCTCGTAAGGCAGGTCGCAAGTGTCGGACCAGCCCTCCCGCTCGTAGAAGCGGCGCGCCCGCGCATTGCCCACCACGACCGCGAGCCAGGCCGAGGCGTGGCCGTCGGCAGCCACCCGGCGCTCGGCCTCGGCGAGCAGCTCGGACGCGAGGCCCGTCCCGCGCCCGGCCGGGCCCACGAAGACCCGCTCCACCTCGTCGCCGACGACCATCACGAAACCCAGCAGCGAGCCGTCATCGGCCACCGCGACAGAGGTGTCCGCCACCCGCGGCGGCGTGCGCTCGTGGAACGCCGCCAGGGTGCGCGCGGCCGTCAGTCCGTCCGGCACGTGCCCGGCGTGGCCGTCGTGCCAGCCCTCATGCCACAGGTCTGCGACTGCCGCCATGTCGGCGCCGCCGGCCGGTCGGATCGACGTCATGGGGCCACCCTAGGATCGCTGCCATGAGCGGCGGGACGAGCGACGGCGGACTCGAGCGGATCTGGACGCCCCACCGGATGGCCTACGTCCGCACGGCCGTCGACGACGAGGGCTGCCCGTTCTGCGCGATCCCCGCCCACCCCGACGACGAGGCGCTGATCGTGGCGCGCGGAGCGTCGACGTACGTCGTGCTCAACCTGCACCCCTACAACCCCGGCCACCTGATGGTGCTCCCTTACCGCCACGTCGCCGACCTCACCGAGCTCACCGCCGACGAGGCCGCCGAGCTGATGGCGATGACGCAGCAGGCGCTGCGGGCCGTACGGGCGGTGAGCAGCCCGCACTCCTTCAACGTCGGCCTGAACCTCGGCCGGTCGGCCGGCGGCTCCCTGTCCGAGCACCTCCACCAGCACGTGGTGCCGCGCTGGACCGGCGACGCCAACTTCATCACCGTGGTCGGCGGCACCAAGACCCTGCCGCAGCTGCTCGAGGAGACCCGCGACCTCCTCGCCGCCGCCTGGGACGGTGCAGGGCCAGATGCCTGACCTCAGGGCCGACGCCGCGCTGGCCGCCGACCTCGTGCGGGAGGCGGCGCTGCTGGCAGCCCGCATCCGGCAGGAGGGCCTCGACGTCGAGCGCAAGACCAGCGGCTCCGACATCGTCACCCAGGCCGACACCGCGGCCGAGCGTCTCATCGTGCAGCAGCTCACCGCCGAGCGTCCGGACGACGCGATCGTGGGGGAGGAGGGCACGTCGAAGCCCGGCTCGTCGGGTCGCACGTGGGTCATCGACCCCGTCGACGGCACCTTCAACTTCTCCCGCGGCAGCGACTGGTGGTGCACCGCCATCGCCCTCCACGACGAGGACGACGTCCTGCTCGGTGCGGTCCACCACGCCGCCAGCCTGCGCACGTGGGTCGGCGGCCCCGACCTGCCGAGCACCTGCGACGGCACCCCCCTCGCCCCGCTCCCCGACACGCCCCGCGAGGAGCGCTGCGCCGCGACCTACCTGCATCCGCCGTTCTTCGCCAGCGAGGTCGGCGAGGCATTCACCCGCGCACTGGGCCAGGTCGGCACGCTGCGGATGTTCGGCTCGGGGACGATGGACACGATGGCCATCGCCACCGGCCAGTGGGACGTGCTCTTCCAGCACTCGGTGGCCGACTGGGACCGGCTCCCGGGGGCCGCGATCCTCCGCGGCGCCGGCGGCGAGTCCGTCGTCGTACCCGCCGCGGGGGTCGACTGGACGGTCTCCGGCGCGCCCGCCGCGGTGGCGGACGTCCGCGCCGCGCTGCTGGACCGGTAGCCTGCCGCCGTGCTCGACAGGTTCAAGCAGTTCTGGCAGGGCGTCATGCTCGCGCCCTTCGTCAACCTGTTCATCCGCCTCGGCATCAGCCCCGACGTCGTGACGCTCGTCGGCACGCTCGGGGTCAGCTTCGGCGCCCTGTTCTTCTTCTCCCAGGGCTGGGTGTGGCAGGGCGTCCTGTTCATCACCGCCTTCGTCTTCAGCGACCTCGTCGACGGCGCGATGGCCCGCAAGCTCGGACGCAAGGACGACTTCGGCGCCTTCCTCGACTCCACCCTCGACCGGGTCGCCGACGGCGCGCTGTTCGGAGGACTGGCGCTCTACTTCGCGTGGCACGCCGAGAGCCACCTCTACCTCGTGCTGTGCCTGGTCGTCCTGGTCATGGGGGCGGTGACGTCGTACGCCCGGGCCAAGGCCGACCACCTCGGCTACGACGCCAAGGTCGGCATCGCCGAGCGGCCCGACCGCCTGGTGGGGATGCTCGTGCCGGCGTTCTTCGCCGACCTCCTCGACCTGTGGATCCTGCTCGAGGTCGCCCTGTGGGCACTCGCGGTCGCGGCGACCGTGACCGTGGTGCAGCGCATCTGGGTCGTACGTCGCCAGGCGCTGGCGCGGGCCGCGGCGCAGGGCTGACCCCCCGCTCGACCACCGTGCTCCCGGTGCATCCTTTGGGATGAGGCCGCACTACGATCGGTGTATGGCTGAGCACACCCCCCAGACCCCCATCGAGCACGGCACGAGCCGCGTCAAGCGCGGCATGGCCGAGATGCTCAAGGGCGGCGTCATCATGGACGTCGTCACCCCCGACCAGGCCAAGATCGCCGAGGACGCCGGCGCCGTCGCGGTGATGGCTCTCGAGCGGGTCCCGGCCGACATCCGCGCGCAGGGCGGCGTGTCCCGGATGAGCGATCCCGACATGATCGACGGCATCATCGAGGCCGTCTCGATCCCGGTGATGGCCAAGGCCCGCATCGGCCACTTCGCCGAGGCGCAGGTCCTGCAGTCGCTCGGTGTCGACTACATCGACGAGTCCGAGGTGCTGACCCCGGCCGACTACACCAACCACATCGACAAGTGGGCCTTCACCGTCCCGTTCGTGTGCGGTGCCACCAACCTGGGCGAGGCGCTGCGCCGCATCACCGAGGGCGCGGCGATGATCCGTTCCAAGGGCGAGGCCGGCACCGGCGACGTGTCCAACGCCGTCATGCACATGCGCACGATCGGTGGCGAGCTGCGCCGGCTGCACAGCCTGTCGGAGGACGAGCTCTACGTCGCGGCCAAGGAGCTGCAGGCCCCCTACGAGCTGGTCAAGGAGGTCGCGGCGGCGGGCAAGCTGCCGGTCGTCCTCTTCACCGCCGGCGGCATCGCCACCCCGGCCGACGCCGCGATGATGATGCAGCTCGGCGCCGAGGGCGTCTTCGTCGGCTCGGGCATCTTCAAGTCCGGCAACCCGGCGCAGCGCGCCGAGGCCATCGTGAAGGCCACGACCTTCCACGACGACCCCGACGTGGTCGCCAAGGTCTCCCGCGGGCTCGGCGAGGCCATGGTCGGCATCAACGTCGACGAGATCCCGCAGCCGCACCGCCTGGCCGAGCGCGGCTGGTGACGTCCCGGCCGCGGCGGGCATCAGCCCCGCCGCGGCTCCCCGGCGTAGGTCCCGAAGGACCACTGGTTGCCCTCCGCGTCCGTGACCCGGAGGTCCCGGCTGCCGTAGTCCTGCTCGACGACAGGTGACGGGTCGAGCCCCGCGTCGACGGCCCGGCGGTGCACGGCGTCGACGTCGGCGGTGACGACGTACGCCGCCGTGGTGCCGGGCTGCTGGGTGAACGGGCCGTCCGGCTTGTGGCACCCGAGCATCACCCCGCCGCCCTCGGGCCAGTCGAGCTGGGCGTGCTGGACCACGCCCGCCTCGTCGCGGTAGGCGGCCGTCTCCTCGAAGCCGAGGGCGACGAGCGTGCGGATGACGACATCGGGGTCGTGCGCCTGGAGGGCGGGCCAGACGGCGGTGCGGTGCTGTTCGCTCATGCCGACGATGCTGCCGCGACCCCGGCCGCAGCGCCTTGGACATTTGCGAACTCTGCGGCGAGCCAGGCCGACGGCCCCAGGCCGGCGAACTCGTGGAAGTCCCGCACCAGGTGGGACTGGTCGTAGTAGCCCGTCCGGGCGGCCACCTGCGCCAGCGACGAGCCAGCGGACGCCGCGGCGACCACCTCGCGGCGCGCGGTGTCGAAGCGGGCGAGCCGCTGCAGCGTCTTGGGGCCGTGGCCCGTCTCGGCCGTGAGCAGCTGGGTCAGCCGCCGACGGCTGTAGCCCACCGAGTCGGCGACGTCGGCGACGGCCCGGGGCGCCGGACCGGTGAGCAGCCGCCACGCCTCCTCCACCTCGGGCCGCGGCTCGTGGCGGGAGGTGCTGCGAGCGGCGCGATCGGCCAGCCGCAGGAGGAACCGGCTGACTGCGGCGTACCTGCCGGGCCAGTCGGGCGCCGCGTGCAGGTCCTCGACGACCCGGTCGACCTCGGTGCCGAGCAGGTCGCGGGCGTCCCAGCTGCCGACCGGCAGCTCGGCGGCCGGGACGCCGAGCAGGCGTCGTACGCCCACGGGGTGGAGCGTCAACTGCACCCCGGCCCAGCGGCCGGGCTGCTCGACCATCGCCGCGCGCGTGTGGAGCCCGCCGAGGCTCACCCACTGCGCGTCGCGCAGCCCGTCGGCCCAGGCCTGCTCGGTCGGGGCGGTCCGGAGCGGCTCGTCGAGGCTCAGCACGAGGGTCAAACCGGCGGACGGCAGCCCGCGGTGCACCCCGGGCGCGAGGCCGTCGGCGGAGTAGCCGTCCATCGCGACGACGTGCGGGGCGAGCGGCGCCGGGACCCGGGCCGCCGGCAGGTGCTCCCATGCCCCGACCATCCGTCGAGTGTGCCGCACCCGCCGTCTCGACGTCACGCCTCCGTGCAGGGCCGCCTCAGCGCACGGCGCGAGTCAGCACGCGGGCGGCGTTCGTGAAGCCGTACGTCGCCTCGCCGGGCTGGGCGGGCAGACCGAGGCGGACCACCATGGTGCGCGTCGTCGGGTCGACGAGCAGCACCTGCCCACCGAAGCCGAGGGCCGCGAACACCTCTTCTGGCGCCGCCGGCGCGAGCTGTCCGGACGCCGGACGCAGGGGCTGCCCCTGCGCGTCGACCGGGTCGGTCGCGCCGCGGAGCGCACCGGGTCGGTTGAGCCACCACAGGTAGCCGTAGGCCGCGTTGTGCACCGTCGAGGACCGGCCCACCGCGCGCCGGACGTAGCCGCGGTCCAGGAGGCGGGTGCCGCCGACCTTGCCGCCGCCGAGGTACAGCCGGCCCAGTCGGGCGATGTCGAGGCAGGTGGTGCGCAGCCCGTGGAAGACGGCGGCGTCGTCCGCCCGGTCGGTGATGAAGCTGGTGCGGGTCATGCCGAGCGGCTCGAACAGCCGCTTCCTCGCGAACCGCGCCACCGGCATGCCGGTCGCCCGCTCCAGCACCGGCTCGAGGACCTGGATGGCGGCGTTGTTGTAGGCCCACGCGCTGCCGGGGGCGTGCTGCTGGGGGAGCGAGACGGCGTACCGCGTGCGGCTCCGGGCAGCGAGGAGGTCGGCGTAGTCCGACTGCATCGACCAGTAGCGGCCGCTGTCGTTGGAGAGCAGGTTGCGCACCGTCACCGACTCCGACGGCGTGCCGCGCCACTGCGGCACGTAGGTCGAGACCGGGTCGTCGAGGCTCAGGTCGCCGTCGCGCACCGCGATGCCGACCAGCGTGCTCGTGACCGACTTCGTGATGGAGAAGACCTCGCGCGGCTCGTCGCGCGGGATCCGCCAGCTCCACTCGGCGGCGAGCCGGCCGTCCCGCACCACCGCGAAGCATGTGGAGTCCAGGCGGCGGGCCTCGGTCGCGCCGCGCCTGATCGCACGTGCGCGCAGCCCGAGACTCGACGGCGACGCCACGGGCCAGCCCTCCACCGTGCGAGGCGCCGTCCTGCTGCCGATGCCGAAGTCGTCCCGGTCGGCCGGTGCTCCGACTGCCGTCGGCGCGCTGCCGGCGGCGAGCGTGGCACCCAGCAGGACGGCGAGCAGACGGCGGAGCCTCATGGGGCGTGAGCCTACGGCGACGCGACAGCCCTAGGATCGGCGATCGTGAATCCGACCATCGGCGTGCTCGCGCTGCAGGGCGACGTGCGTGAGCACCTCGCCGTCCTGCGGTCCCTGGGCGCGGACCCGATCTCCGTACGTCGTCCCGCCGAGCTCGCCGCGTGCGACGGCCTCGTCATCCCGGGCGGCGAGTCCACGACGATGGTCAAGCTGGCCCGGATCTTCGACCTGCTCGAGCCGCTGCGCGACGCCGTACGCGGTGGACTGCCCGCCTTCGGGACGTGCGCCGGGATGATCATGCTGGCGGACCGGATCGAGGACGGCGCCGTCGGTCAGGAGACCATCGGCGGGCTGCACATCACCGTGCGCCGCAACGCCTTCGGCCGCCAGGTGGACTCCTTCGAGGAGGACCTCCACGTCGACGGTCTGGCCGACCCGGTGCGGGCGGTGTTCATCCGCGCGCCGTGGGTCGAGGCGGTCGACGACGACGTCGACGTGCTGGCCCGGGTGGAGGACGGGCCCGCCGCGGGTAGGATCGTCGCGGTCCGTCAAGGCCCCCTGATGGCGACCTCGTTCCATCCCGAGGTCGGCAGCGACGGCCGGGTCCACGGCATGTTCGTGGACCTGGTGCGCTCGGCCTGAGGACCGCCCAGACGCACAGCGACGGATAGAGGGACTCATGTCAGGCCACTCCAAGTGGGCAACGACCAAGCACAAGAAGGCCGCGATCGACGCCAAGCGCGGCAAGCTCTTCGCCAAGCTGATCAAGAACATCGAGGTCGCCGCGAAGCAGGGCGGCGGCGACCCGGCGGGCAACCCGACCCTCTACGACGCCATCCAGAAGGCCAAGAAGAGCTCGGTCCCCAACAAGAACATCGACTCCGCGGTCAAGCGCGGCTCCGGTGCCGAGTCGGGCGGCGTCGACTACCAGGGCATCTCCTACGAGGTCTACGGCCCGCAGGGCGTCGCCTTCCTCGTCGAGTGCCTCACCGACAACAAGAACCGTGCCGCGATGGAGGTCCGCACCGCAGTCACCCGCAACGGCGGCACCATGGCCGACCCCGGCTCGGTCTCGCGCCTGTTCACCCGCAAGGGGATCGTCGTCGTGCCGAAGTCGCAGGACCACGACGGCACCACCCGTGAGGTCACCGAGGACGACGTCCTCGAGGCGACCCTCGACGCCGGGGCCGAGGAGGTCAACGACCTCGACGAGGCGTTCGAGGTGCAGAGCGAGGCCACCGACGTCGTCGCGGTCCGCACCGCCCTCCAGGACGCCGGCATCGACTACGACTCCGCCGACGTGGAGTTCGTCCCCAGCCTCGAGATCCCCGTCGACGCCGACGGCGCCGGCAAGGTGCTGCGCCTCGTCGACGCCCTCGAGGACCTCGACGACGTCCAGGACGTCTTCACCAACGTCGACATCCCGGCCGACGTGATGGCCGAGCTCGAGACCGCCGACGCCTGAGCCCCGCGCCGCGTGTCGTACGACGTCGCGCACCCAGGGCGGGTTAGCGTGGCCGCACGAACACATGTTCGGACGGGCTCGGGACGGCGGAAGGGGAATGACGTGCGTGTGCTCGGCATCGACCCCGGCCTGACCAGGTGCGGTGTCGGCGTGGTCGACGGCAGCGTCGGGCGCCCGCTTACCATGGTCGACGTCGGCGTCGTCCGCACCAGCTCCACGTTGCCGATCGCCGAGCGGCTGGTCACCATCGAGAAGGGGCTCGACGCCTGGATCGAGGAGCACCGGCCCGACGCGGTCGCGGTCGAGCGGGTCTTCGCGCGCTCCGACTCCAGCACCATCATGGGCACCGCCCAGGCCAGCGGCATCGCGCTCGTCGTGGCTGCCCGCCGCGGGCTGCCGATCGCGATGCACACCCCGAGCGAGGTCAAGGCCGCCGTGTCCGGCAACGGGCGCGCCGACAAGGCGCAGGTGGGGGCAATGGTCGTCCGCATCCTGCGGCTGCCCGAGCTGCCCAGGCCCGCCGACGCCGCCGACGCCCTCGCGCTGGCCATCACCCACGTGTGGCGCGGCTCGGCCAGCAACCGACTCGAGGCGGCCGTCGCCCAGCAGAGGACGCTGGCCGCCGCGCAGAAGCAGAAGATGAGGACCCGATGATCGCCTTCGTCCGCGGCGAGGTCGCCGCCGTCACCCTGTCCAGCGCCGTCCTCGAGGTCGGCGGGGTGGGGCTCGAGCTGATGTGCACCCCCGGCACCCTCGCCACCCTTCGCGTCGGGACGCCGGCGACGCTGCCCACCAGCATGGTCGTGCGCGAGGACAGCCTGACGATCTTCGGCTTCCTCGACGAGGACGAGAAGCAGGTCTTCGAGATCGTGCAGACCGCCTCCGGTGTCGGGCCCAAGGTCGCGCAGGCGATCGTGGCGGTGATGAGCCCCGACGACGTGCGCCGCGCCATCACGACCGAGGACGTCAAGGCGCTGACCCGTGTCCCCGGCATCGGCCAGAAGGGCGCCCAGCGCATCATCCTCGAGCTCAAGGACCGCATCGGCCCGCCGGTCGGCGTCCACCACGCCGCAGCTGCCGCGGCGCCCGCGACAGATGCGTGGCGCGACCAGGTCCACCAGGGGCTCGTCGGGCTCGGCTGGTCGGCCAAGGAGTCCGAGAAGGCGGTCGAGGCCGTCGCCCCCGACGCCGGCGACACCCCCGACGTCGGCGCGCTGCTGCGCGCCGCCCTCCGCACGCTGAGCAGGGCCTGAGGCGGGCAGGACGACGATGAACTGGGACGACACCGACGAGGACACCCACGACGAGGTCGAGCTGAGCGCGGCCGAGCTCGGCCACCTGCAGCGGCTGACCGACGCCGACGCCGACGGCGACGAGCGCGCGGTCGAGGCGGCGCTGCGGCCCAAGACCCTCGACGAGGTGGTCGGCCAGGCGCGCGTGCGCGACCAGCTGGGGCTGGTGCTCGAGGCCGCCCGCCGCCGCGGGCGGGCGCCCGACCACGTGCTGCTCTCCGGCCCGCCCGGGCTCGGCAAGACCACGCTCGCGATGATCATCGCCGCCGAGATGAGCACGCCGCTGCGGCTCACGAGCGGCCCGGCGATCACCCACGCCGGCGACCTCGCCGCGATCCTGTCGGGCCTCAACGAGGGCGACGTCCTCTTCGTCGACGAGATCCACCGGATGTCGCGCCCGGCCGAGGAGATGCTCTACATGGCGATGGAGGACTTCCGGGTCGACGTCGTCATCGGCAAGGGGCCGGGGGCGACCGCCATCCCGCTGGACATCCCGCCGTTCACCCTCGTCGGGGCCACCACGCGTGCCGGCCTGCTGCCCGGCCCGCTGCGCGACCGGTTCGGCTTCACCGCCCACCTCGAGTTCTACGAGCCCCACGAGCTCGACCAGATCGTGCACCGCTCCGCCGGGCTGCTCGGCGTGCACCTCACCGCGGAGGGCTCCGGCGAGATCGCCTCGCGCTCGCGTGGCACCCCCCGCATTGCCAACCGCCTGCTGCGCCGGGTCCGCGACTACGCCCAGGTGCGGGCCGACGGCGTGCTGAGCCTGCCGGTGGCGCAGGCGGCGCTCGACCTGTTCGAGGTCGACGAGTCCGGCCTCGACCGGCTCGACCGTGCCGTCCTCGACGTGCTGTGCCGCCGGTTCGGCGGGGGACCGGTCGGCGTGTCGACGCTCGCCGTAGCCGTCGGCGAGGAGCGCGAGACCGTCGAGGAGGTCGCCGAGCCGTTCCTGGTCCGCATGGGCATGCTCGCGCGCACCCCGCGCGGCCGGGTCGCTACCCCCGCGGCCTGGCACCACCTCGGCCTGACGCCGCCACCGGTGCCGACCGTCGACTCGACGCTCTTCGACGACGTGTGAGTCGGACCGCACACCCGCGTAGACTCCACGCGCTCCCGCACCCGACCCCTCGAGGAGAGCCCCCACCGTGAACGACCTCGTCGCCCTGCTGCCCCTGCTGGCCATCCTGGCTCTGTTCTGGTTCATGGTGGTCCGCCCCCAGCAGCGCCGGCAGAAGGAGGTCGTCCGCCTCCAGGAGAGCATTCAGGTCGGCCAGCGCGTGATGATGTCCTCGGGCATCTTCGGCACCGTCGTCTCGCTCGCCGACGACCGGGCCCGCCTGGAGATCGCGCCTGGCACCCAGATCGACATCGCCCGTGCCGCGATCGCCAAGGTCGACGAGCCGCTCCAGCAGCCCGGCACCGACGCGCACGACGATGCCTGATCGTCGTACGGCCCAGGAGGCGCTCACGCGCCTGACGGTCGACGTGGCCGACTGGCCCGAGAAGGGCGTGACGTTCAAGGACATCACCCCGGTGCTCGCCGACCACGACGCGTTCTCCGCGATCATCACAGCGCTGGCCGCGGCGGGCCGCGACGACCACGGCACCGTGGTCGTCGACAAGGTCGTCGGCATGGAGGCCCGCGGCTTCATCCTCGCCGCGCCGGTGGCGCTGGCCCTCGGCATCGGCTTCGTGCCGGTGCGCAAGGCCGGCAAGCTGCCGCGCGAGGCGCACGCGGTGTCGTACGCCCTGGAGTACGGCGAGGCGACCCTCGAGGTGCACACCGACGCCATCGCTCCGGGCGAGCGCGTGCTCATGGTCGACGACGTCCTGGCCACCGGTGGCACGGCGGTCGCGACCCGGCAGCTCATCGAGGCCTGCGGCGGCGTCGCGACCGGCGCCTCGGTGCTGATGGAGCTCTCGTTCCTCGAGCCTCGCTCCGTCACCGGCGACCTTCCCATCGAGTCGCTGCTCACGATCTGACGGCGCTCACTAGACTGGTCCAATGGCAGAGGACCCGGCACCCGCGCAGGACGCCAAGGCGCCTCTGACCGCGCGCGGCATGCGTGCCCGCCTCGCCCGGGTCGGCACCCGTCCGCCCTCGTCCAACCCGGTCCTCGAGCCGCTCTTCCGGGCCGTGCGAGCCAACCACCCGAAGGCCGACCTGGCGCTGCTCGAGCGCGCCTACGCGGTGGCCGACAAGTGGCACACCGGTCAGATGCGCAAGAGCGGTGATCCCTACATCACCCACCCGCTCGCAGTGACCACGATCCTCGCCGACATCGGCATGACCGAGCCGACCCTGGTCGCGGCCCTTCTCCACGACACGGTGGAGGACACGCCCTACACGCTGGAGGCGCTGCGCGCCGACTTCGGTGACGAGGTCGCGCTGCTCGTCGACGGCGTCACCAAGCTCGACAAGGTGCAGTACGGCGACTCGGCGCAGGCCGAGACCATCCGCAAGATGATCGTGGCGATGTCGCGCGACATCCGGGTGTTGGTGATCAAGCTCGCCGACCGGCTCCACAACATGCGCACCCTGCGCTACGTCCCGGCGGCCTCGCAGGAGCGCTCGAGCCGCGAGACCCTCGACATCTACGCTCCGCTGGCCCACCGGCTCGGCATGAACACCCTCAAGTGGGAGCTGGAGGACCTCGCGTTCGCGACACTCCACCCCAAGATCTACGACGAGATCGTCCGGATGGTCGCCGAGCGGGCGCCCTCACGCGACCAGTTCCTCGCCGAGGTCGTCGCCGAGATCGAGCAGGACCTCAAGACCGCGCGCATCAACGCCAAGGTCACCGGCCGGCCCAAGCACTACTACTCGATCTACCAGAAGATGATCGTCGGCGGTCGCGACTTCTCCGACATCTACGACCTGGTGGGCATCCGGATCCTCGTCGACGAGGACCGCGACTGCTACAGCGCGCTCGGCGTCATCCACTCCCGCTGGAACCCGGTGCTGGGGCGGTTCAAGGACTACGTCGCCATGCCGAAGTTCAACATGTACCAGTCGCTGCACACGACGGTCATCGGGCCGCAGGGCAAGCCGGTCGAGGTGCAGATCCGCACCTTCGCCCAGCACCGCCGCGCGGAGTACGGCGTCGCGGCGCACTGGAAGTACAAGGAGAACTCGAAGGCCGGCGTCGACACCGACCGCCTCGGTGACAAGGACGACCTGACCTGGCTGCGCCAGCTCCTCGACTGGCAGAGCGAGGTGGAGGACCCGGGCGAGTTCCTGGAGTCGTTGCGGTTCGAGATGAACCAGCAGCAGGTCTACGTCTTCACCCCCCGCGGCGACGTGATCCCGCTGCCGATGGGCGCGACGCCCGTCGACTTCGCCTACGCCGTCCACACCGAGGTCGGCCACCACACGATCGGCTCCCGGGTCAACGGCCGCCTCGTGCCGCTCGAGTCCACGCTCGACAACGGCGACGTCGTCGAGGTCTTCACCTCGAAGTCACCCACGTCGGGACCGTCGCGCGACTGGCTCAACTTCGTCCAGTCGCCGCGGGCGCGCTCCAAGATCCGCCAGTGGTTCACCAAGGAGCGCCGCGAGGAGGCGATCGAGCGCGGCAAGGACCAGATCGCCAAGCTCATGCGCAAGGAGGGCCTGCCCCTCAACCGCTTGATGACCCACGACGTGCTCGCGCTCGTCGCCGAGCACTTCCACCACGCCGACGTCTCGGCCCTCTACGCCGCGGTCGGTGAGGGCAACCTCAGCGCGCAGGCCGTCGTACGACGCGTCATCGACCTGCACGGCGGCGACGAGGGAGCCCAGGAGGACCTTGCCGAGGGCGTGACCATCACCGGCCGCTCCCGGGCCGCCGCCAAGCGCGGCCCGACCGACTCCGGCGTCATCGTCAAGGGCGTCGACGACCTCTGGGTCAAGCTCGCCAAGTGCTGCACCCCGGTGCCGCCCGACCCGATCCTCGGCTTCGTCACCAAGGGCGGGGGAGTGTCGGTGCACCGCAAGGACTGCACCAACGCCTCCAGCCTGCTCGGCCAGCCCGAGCGGGTGCTCGAGGTGGAGTGGGCCCCGACGTCCCAGTCGACGTTCCTGGTCAACATCCAGGTCGAGGCCCTCGACCGCGCCCGGCTGCTCTCCGACATCACGATGGCGCTCTCCGACGCCCACGTGAACATCCTCAGCGCGACGCTCTCCACCACCCGTGACCGGGTGGCGAAGAGCCGCTTCTCCTTCGAGATGGCCGACGCCGCCCACCTCGACGGCGTGCTGCGCGCCGTACGCGCCGTGCCCGGCGTGTTCGACGCCTACCGCGTCACAGCCTGACCGAGCGGGCACTTCCTCGCGCGTGAACGCGCCGAGCGGGCACTTCCTCACGATCCAGCGCGAGGAACCGCCCGGTCGAGCTCTCCTACCGCGAGGAAGTGCCCGGTCAGCTGAAGTCGGCCGCCGCCCGCTTCGCCATGTCGAGGAACGCCTGCTTGTTGGCGAGCTCGGACTCGAGGTCCTTCACGCGGCGGTCGTCGCCGGCGGCGGAGGCCTTGTCGAGCTTGGCCTGTGTCTCGGCGATGCCGGCCTCGAGCTTGCCGATCATGTCGTCGGCGCGAGCGGACTTCTCCGGGTCGCTGCGACTCCACTGCTCGTCCTCGACCGCGCGGATGGCCTGCTCGACCTTCCGCATGCGGCCCTCGAGCTCCTTCATCCGGTCGCGGGGCACCTTGCCGGCGGCGTCCCAGCGGTCGGCGAGGTCGCGGAAGGTCTTCTTGGCGGCCTCGAGGTCAGCCCCTTCCGACTGCACCAGGGGCACGAGTGCCTCCGCCTCGACGAGGATCGCGTCCTTGACCTCGGCGTTGGCGGCGAACTCCTGGTCGAGGGCGGCGTTGGCGGCGTCGCGGGCACCGAAGAAGGTGTCCTGAGCGCCGCGGAAACGCTGCCAGAGCTGGTCGTCGACCTCGCGCGGCGCGGGGCCTGCGGCCTTCCACTCGCGCATCAGGTCGCGGTACTTCCCCGCGGTCGGGCCCCACTCGGTCGAGGACGAGAGGGCCTCGGCCTCCTTGACGAGCCGCTCCTTGACCACGCGGGCGGAGTCGCGGCGCTCGTGCTCCTCGGCGAAGTGCGCCTTGCGGTGGCGGGTGTACGTCGTCCGCGCAGTGGAGAACCGGCGCCACAGGGCGTCGTCGGTGGCCCGGTCGAGCCGGGGCAGCTCCTTCCACGTCGCGAGCAGCTCACGCAGCCGGTTGGCGCCGTTGCGCCAGTCGGTCCCCTCGGCGAGCCGCTCGGCCTCGGCGACGAGCTTCTCCTTCGCCGCCTTGGACTCAGCGGTCTTCTGCGCCCGCTCCTCCTTGCGCGCCGAGCGCTGGACGGCGATGACGGGGGCCAGGGCGTCGAGGCGGGCGGCGAGGGACACGAGGTCGCCGACCGCGTGGGCGTCCACGACCTGCTCGCGGAGCGCCTTCGCCGACGAGGTCGCCTCCTCGGGGGCGAGCCGACCCGACGTGACACGCTGCTCGAGCAGGTGCACCTTGCCCTCGAGCTCCTCGAAGCGCTTGGTGAAGAACTCCAGCGCCTCCGCAGGTGTGCCGGCCTCGTAGGACCCCACGGGACGCTCGCCATCGGCGGTGCGGACATAGACGGTGCCGTCCTCGGCCACCCGACCCCAGGGCGTCTGCTCCGGGGCCGCGTCGTCTCGGGACTGCTTGTCGGCGCTCATGGTCGCCCATCGTAGTCATGGCCCGGACGGCCCTCGGTAGGCTTCCCACCGCAAGCAGAGCTACGACGACCAGCAAGGACTGACGCCCGTGTTCATCGCCGGCTTCCCCGCCGGACCCTGGGGGACCAACTGCTACGTCGTGGCGACGGGTCCCGGGTCGGAGTGCGTGGTCATCGATCCGGGCAAGGACGCTGCAGCCGGCGTCGACCAGGTCGTCCGTGAGCACCGGCTCAAGCCGGTGAGCGTGCTGGTCACCCACGGTCACGTCGACCACATGTGGTGCGTGGCCCCGGTCGCGGGCACGTACGACGCCACGGCGTGGATCCACCCCGCCGACCGGCACCTGCTGTCGGACCCGATGGCCGGGATGAGCCCGGAGACCACGCAGATGCTGCTGGGTGGCGACTACTCGTGGGCCGAGCCCGACGACGTACGCGAGCTGGGCGACCTCGCCGAGCTCGAGCTCGCCGGGCTGAGGTTCGTGGTCGACCACACACCGGGGCACACCGAGGGCTCGGTGACCTTCCGCACGCCGTACGCCCAGCAGGACGCGTCCGAGCTGATGTTCTCCGGCGACCTGCTCTTCGCCGGCTCGATCGGGCGCACCGACCTGCCCGGCGGCGACCACGCCACGATGCTGCGCAGCCTGGCCCACAAGGTGCTGCCGCTCGCCGACGACGTCGTCGTCCTCCCCGGCCACGGCGAGCAGACCTCGATCGGGCGCGAGCGCGCCACGAACCCCTTCCTCCAAGACCTTCCCCAGGACCGCTGATGAGCAAGATCGCCCCGCTGAGCGGGTTCCCCGAGCTCCTGCCTGCCCAGCGTGCCGTCGAGCGCGAGGTGATCGTCTCGGTGTCGCGCACCTTCGAGCTGCACGGCTTCACCAACATCGAGACGCGCGTCGTCGAGCCGATCGAGCGCCTGGCCAAGGGCGGTGAGGTCGACAAGGAGATCTACGTCCTCCAGCGCATCGCCGCCGAGCCCGACGCCCGGGCCGAGCTCGGTCTCCACTTCGACCTCACGGTGCCCTTCGCGCGCTACGTCCTCGAGCACGCCGGCCACCTCGAGTTCCCCTTCCGGCGCTTCCAGGTGCAGCCCGCCTGGCGCGGGGAGCGGCCGCAGGAGGGGCGCTACCGGCAGTTCACGCAGGCCGACGTCGACATCGTGGGCCGCGACGAGCTGCCCTTCCACCACGACGTCGAGGTGATGGCGGTGATGGTCGACGCCCTCCGCCGGCTGCCGATCCCGCGGGTGTCGTTCCAGTTCAACAACCGCAAGCTGATCCAGGGCTTCTACCGCGGTCTCGGCATCGACGACGTCACCGACGCGATCCGGGTCATCGACAAGCTCGACAAGCTCCCCGCCGACGAGGTCGCCACGATGCTCGTCGAGCGTGTCGGAGCCACCCCGGAGCAGGCACAGCGGTGCCTCGAGCTGGCCACCATCCGCGTCGCGGACACCTCCTTCGTCGAGCGGGTCCGTGCGCTCGGGGTCACCGACGACCTGCTCGAGCGGGGCCTCGAGGAGCTGGCCGCCGTCGTCGAGGGCTGTCGCGCCGTCGCCGGCGATGCCGTCGGCGTCGAGGCCAACCTGCGCATCGCGCGCGGCCTCGACTACTACACCGGCACGGTCGTCGAGATCTTCATGGAGGGCTACGAGCGGCTCAAGTCCGTCGGCGGGGGAGGACGCTACGACGCGCTCGCCAGCGATGGTCGTACGACCTATCCCGGCGTCGGCGTGTCCTTCGGGGTCTCCCGCACCCTGATCCCCCTCATCTCCGACGGCGTCCTGTCCGGCAGCCGCCCCGTGCCGAGCGTCGTGCTCGTCGCCCTCAACACCGAGGACGACCGCACCGCCAGCACCCGCGTCGCCGCAGCACTGCGAGCCCGCGACATCGCCTGCGAGGTGGCACCCTCGCCGGCGAAGTTCGGCAAGCAGATCCGCTTCGCCGAGCGTCGCGGCATTCCCTACGTTTGGTTCCTCCAGGCCGACGCCAGCACTGGTCAGGTCGGGCACCAGGTCAAGGACATCCGCACCGGGGAGCAGGTCGAGGCGGACCCGGGGTCGTGGACCCCGCCCGAGGACGACCTGCGCCCCACCATCGTCAGCACAGTTGAAACCAAGGAGAACCAGTGATCCGCACCCATGACGCCGGCGCCCTGCGCGCAGAGCACGTCGGCCAGACCGTCACCCTCGCCGGATGGGTGGCGCGTCGACGCGATCACGGCGGGGTCGCCTTCCTGGACCTCCGCGAGCGCAGCGGCGTGGTGCAGGTCGTCGTGCGGGACGAGGCCGTCGCGCACAGCCTCCGCAGCGAGTTCTGCCTCAGGGTGGTCGGCGAGGTCGTCGCCCGCAAGGAGGGCAACGAGAACCCCAACCTCGCCACCGGCGACATCGAGGTCGTCGCCACCGAGGTCGAGGTGCTCTCCACCTCCGACCCGCTCCCGTTCCCCATCGACGACGCGTCCGGCCACAAGGGCGGCGAGGTGGGCGAGGAGGCGCGCCTCAAGCACCGTTACCTCGACCTGCGCCGCTCGGGCCCCAACGCCGCCCTGCGACTGCGCAGCAAGATCAACAAGGCGGCCCGCGACGTGCTCGACGCGCGCGACTTCGTCGAGGTCGAGACCCCGACCCTGACCCGCTCCACCCCCGAGGGTGCCCGCGACTTCCTCGTGCCCGCGCGCCTCGCGCCCGGCAGCTGGTACGCCCTGCCGCAGAGCCCGCAGCTGTTCAAGCAGCTGCTGATGGTCGGCGGCATGGAGCGCTACTACCAGATCGCCCGCTGCTACCGCGACGAGGACTTCCGCGCCGACCGGCAGCCCGAGTTCACCCAGCTCGACATCGAGATGAGCTTCGTGGACCAGGAGGACGTCATCACGCTCATGGAGGACGTGCTGGAGGCCATGTGGGCCCAGGCCGGCCACACCATCGAGCGACCGCTGCCGCGGATGACGTACGCCGACGCGATGGCGCGCTTCGGTTCCGACAAGCCCGACCTCCGGATGGGCCTCGAGCTCGTGGAGTGCACCGACTACTTCAAGGACACCACCTTCCGCGTGTTCCAGGCCGACTACGTCGGTGCCGTGGTGATGCCGGGCGGCGGCAGCCAGCCGCGTCGCCAGTTCGACGCTTGGCAGGACTGGGCCAAGCAGCGCGGCGCCAAGGGCCTGGCCTACGTGACGATCGCCGAGGACGGCGAGCTCGGTGGTCCGGTCGCCAAGAACCTCACCGACGCCGAGCGCGATGGCCTGGCCGCCCACGTCGGAGCCAGCCCCGGCGACTGCATCTTCTTCGCTGCGGGCCCGGCCAAGAGCAGCCGCGCGCTGCTGGGCGCCGCCCGGCTCGAGATCGGTCGGCGCGGCGGCATGCTCGACGACTCCACCTTCGCCTTCACCTGGGTGGTCGACGCGCCGCTGTTCGAGCCGAGCTCGGAGGCGGTCGCCAGCGGCGACGTCGCCGTCGGCGCCGGTGCGTGGACGGCCGTGCACCACGCGTTCACCAGCCCCAAGCCCGAGTTCGTCGACACCTTCGACACCGACCCGGGCAGCGCGCTCGCCTACGCCTACGACATCGTCTGCAACGGCAACGAGCTCGGCGGCGGCTCCATCCGAATCCACCGCGGCGACGTCCAGAAGCGCGTCTTCGCGGTGATGGGCCTGACCGAGGACGAGGCGCAGGAGAAGTTCGGCTTCCTGCTCGACGCGTTCAAGTTCGGCGCGCCCCCGCACGGCGGCATCGCGGTCGGCATGGACCGCATCGTCGCGCTGCTGGCAGGCACCGACTCCATCCGCGACGTCATCGCATTCCCGAAGTCCGGAGGCGGCTTCGACCCGCTCACGGCGGCGCCAGCCCCCATCACGGCGGAGCAGCGCAAGGAAGCCGGTGTCGACGCGACGCCCGTGAAGGACGTCCCGTCGGGGGAGTGATCTCCCGCAGGTTTGCCCGGCCATCCGGGCGACCGCGAGGTCAACGCGTCGTAACGGGATCGTTACCCGTCGGTGATCGTCCACGCGGCGCAGGTCACATAGAGTCCCGTCTCGGCACAGGCCCGGGGTCCCCCCCGACCTGTGCCGGGGACGGTCCCGAACCAGATAGGGAGAGCATGTCGGCAGACACCGCAGGGCCTGAGACGCTGGGTTCGCTCAGCGAGGGCCCGGAGATCACCGACCCGAACAGCAAGCAGGCCAAGGAGATCTCCGGCAAGTCGCCGATGCAGATCGCGCTCGCCCGCCTGCGGAAGGACAAGATCGCCGTCGTCTGCGCGCTCGTCGTGCTCTTCTTCATCCTGGTGGCCATCTTCGCCGACCTGATCGCCAAGGCGTTCGGCGTGACCCTCGAGACCGTCACCGCGTGCGAGGTCCTCGAGTGCAACTTCGCCGAGCCGGGCGTGGGCTACCCCAAGACGGGCCCGCCGTTCTACCCGTTCGACCCCGAGCACCCCTTCGGCCTGGCGCCGCGCACCGGTGCCGACAACCTGGCCCACTGGATCTACGGCGCCCGCACCTCGCTCATGATCGCTGGAGCGGCGACGTTGTTCGCCTCGGTGACCGGCATCATCGTGGGCCTGGTGGCCGGCTTCGCCGGCGGTGTCGTCGACAAGGTCCTGTCCTTCATCATCGACTTCTTCCTCACCATCCCCTTCCTGCTCGCCGCGCTGACCATCGCCCCCATCATCATTGACCGGTTCGGCACCAGCGACAGCTACGAGACGGTGCAGATCGCCTCCCTGATCGGCATCCTGTCGCTGTTCGGCTGGATGACCGTGGCGCGCCTGATCCGCGGCGAGGTGCTCTCGCTGCGTGAGCGCGAGTTCATCCACGCCGCCCGGGTCCTGGGCATGCCCACCCGGCGGATCCTCTTCCGCGAGCTGCTGCCCAACCTCACGGCGCCGATCGTCATCAGCATCTCGCTGATGCTCCCGGCGTTCGTGGCGGCCGAGGCCGGCCTCGCGTTCCTCGGCATCGGCGTCACCGGCAGTGCCTCGTGGGGCCAGACCATCGCCAACGCGGTGCCCTACTGGAGCAACTACCCCCTCTACCTCTGGGAGCCCCTGATCGGCGTCGTGGCGCTGGTCCTCGCTCTCAACCTCCTGGGCGACGCGATCCGAGACGCGTTCGACCCGAAGACCCGCCGCTGAGGCGGATCCCCACACGTCACCCGGGCGCTTCCGGTGTGCGAACAACAACGAAAGGCTGGACAATGAGACGGACCAAGGCGGCGGCAGCACTCGCCACCAGCGCCGCGCTCGTGACCCTCGCCGCCTGTGGTGGCGGCGGCGGGAACGACGACGAGGGCAGCGGCGGCAGCGGCAGCGAGGGTTTCCAGGATGCTGCGGAGACCATCGCCAAGGACGCGGAGCGCCAGGGCCCCGCGCCCGAGGTCGAGGGCGCGTCGGCCGGCGGCACCATCACGGTGTACCTGCCGGACGACCCGGGCCCCGAGGACCTCGACCCGACCAACGGCTGGTCGGTCACGGGCAACTCCATCCAGCAGGCGCTGACGCACCGCTCGCTGACCCAGTACGCCCGTGACAACGAATCCGGTGAGATGATCCTCGTCCCCGACCTCGCCACCGACCTGGGCACGCCCAACGACGACTTCACCGAGTGGACCTTCACCATCCGTGAGGACGCCACGTGGGAGGACGGCAAGCCGATCACCGCGGAGGAGGTCGCCTGGGGCATCGAGCGCTCGCTCGACTCCGAGGCCTTCCCGTCCGGTCCCGGCACCGAGTACTCGAAGACCTACTTCCTCGACGCCGACTCCTACAACGGTCCCTACACCGACAAGGGCAAGGACTACGAGGGCATCACCTTCGACGAGGCCGCTCGCACGGTCACGATCAAGATGAACCAGCCCTTCCCGGACATGGACTACTGGGGCGCCTTCATGGCGATGGGCCCGGCCCCGCTCGGCAAGGTCTCCGACCCGCCGGAGTACGGCCGCAGCCCGCTGTCGACCGGCCCCTACAAGGTCGAGTCGTTCCGCCCGAGCGAGGAGCTCGTGCTCGTCAAGAACGACGCCTGGGTGGCCGACTCCGACCCGGCCCGTCACCAGTACGCCGACAAGTGGATCTTCAAGTTCGCTGCCGACCCGACCCAGACCGACGAGCTGATGCTCAGCGGCAACACCGAGTCGCAGACGGCCCTCTCGGCCAGCATCACCGCCGAGAACTACGCCAAGTTCAACTCCGACCTCGGCGAGCGTCTCGTCCAGCAGTCGGCCCAGTGCACCAGCTTCTGGGCTCCGGACTACGAGAAGACGACGCCGGAGATCCGCAAGGCCCTGGCGTACGCCTACCCGTACGAGAGCGTGTGGCAGGCCTCGGGCGAGGTGCCCGGCGTGACCCGCGTCCCGGCGAACTCGATCATGCCTCCCGGCATGGCGGGCAAGTCCGACTACCAGGTCGACGGTGAGCAGATCACCTACAACCCGGAGAAGGCGAAGGAGATCCTGGCCGAGGCCGGCGAGGAGGGCTACGAGATCCAGATGGCCTACGCCACCGGCTCGCCGACCACCGAGGCTGCCCAGAAGCAGATCGAGAAGGGTCTCACCGACTCGGGCTTCACGGTCAAGTCCTACCCCGTGCCGATCGAGACCTCGCTCTACACGATCTGGACCGACCCGGACAACAAGATCAACAAGAAGCTCAACCTGCGTGGCGTCAACTGGTGCTCCGACTGGCCGTCCGGCTCCACGATGATCCCCGCGCTCCTCCGCACGGGCGCCACCTACAACACGGCGTTCTTCTCCGAGGAGTCGATCGACCAGAAGATGAGCGAGATCGGCACCCTGCCGCTCGAGGAGCAGCCCGACGCCTGGGGTGCCCTCGACGAGGAGATCGCGACCGAGTTCTACCCGATCATCCCGACCGCGTTCCGCAACGACCTGTTCGCCTTCGGCGAGAAGATCGGGAACCCGACCGGTGACGGTGCGCTCGGTGCGCCGAACTACAAGGATCTGTTCGTCGCCCAGTGACGGCGCTCTGATCCTGTGGTCGACTGACTGACAGACGTCGACCCTGCTCCACCTCGGTGTGGGGGCCCCGTGACCCGGGGCCCCCACACCACCGTGTGTCCGGCATCACCCGGCAGCTGCTCACAACCCCCGGAGGGAAACCCTCGTGTTCGCCTATGTCGTCAAGCGCCTGCTCTCGGGCGTGGTGGTCCTGTTCCTGATCTCGATGAGCGTGTTCCTGCTCTTCTGGTACGGACCGTCCGAGCCCGCCCAGACGATCTGCGACAACGACACCAGCAACCGCTGCACACCTGCGCGGCTCGAGGTGTTCCGGGAGAACCTCGGCTTCAACAACGAGTGGTACGAGGAGTACGGCAAGTTCATGAAGGGTGTCGTGGCCGGCCGCGAGATCCAGTTCGGCAGCACGACCAAGTTCCAGTGCGACGCCCCGTGCCTGGGCTACTCCTACCGGACCAAGGCTCCGGTGTTCGAGGAGATGAAGACCCGGATGCCCGCCACCTTCTCGGTGGCCATCGGCGGCGCGTTCCTCTACCTCGCCCTCGGCATCCCCATCGGCGTCGCCGCGGCGCGAAGACGCGGGACGCTGGCGGACAAGGCCCTCGTCTCGAGCTTCCTGGTCATCTCGTCCATCCCCTACTACCTGTTCGCCCTGCTGACGTGGTTGTTCCTCACCATCAGCTGGGAGATACCCCTCTTCTCCGACACCGGCTACTTCCCGATCACCGAGAACCCGGCCAAGTGGTTCAGCGGGATGCTGTTGGCCTGGCTGGCACTGGGCGCCTTCGGATGCACGCAGTACACCCGCTACTCGCGCGGGTCGATGGTCGAGGTGCTCAACGAGGACTACATCCGCACGGCGAAGTCCAAGGGCCTGACCTCGAACTCGGTGGTCTACAAGCACGGCCTGCGCGCCGCGCTGGTCCCGGTCATCACCATCTTCGGCATCGAGTTCGGCACCCTGCTGGCCGGTACCATCTTCACCGAGAGGATCTTCGACATCGACGGGATCGGGCTGTGGGCCCTCCAGGCGGTCTCCCAGCGTGACCTGCCCGTGGTCTCGGCCACCGCCCTGTTCGGCGCCGCCGTGCTGATCATCTCCAACATCGTCGTCGACGTCGTCTACAGCATTCTCGACCCCCGAGTGAGGCTCTCGTGACCATCACGTCCCCCGCTTCCGCCGCACCCGCCAGCGAGGTGGACGGCCCGTTCCTCCAGGTGGAGGACCTCACGGTCACCTTCCCGACGCAGGACGGACCCGTTCAGGCCGTGAAGGGGCTGAGCTACTCGGTCGAGCTGGGCAAGACGCTCGGCATCGTGGGCGAGTCCGGTTCCGGCAAGTCCGTCTCCAGCATGGCGGTCATGGGGCTGCACGACGCGAAGTCGAGCGAGATCACCGGCTCCATCCGGGTGGGTGGCACCGAGGTCGTCGGGCTCGCCGAGAGCCGCATGCGCAAGCTGCGCGGCAACGCGATGGCGATGATCTTCCAGGACGCCCTGGCCGCGCTGCACCCGTTCTACCGCGTCGGCGACCAGCTCGCCGAGGCCTACTCGATGCACCACCCCAAGGCGTCGAAGCGCGACGCGCGTCGTCGCGCGATCGAGATGCTCGACCGCGTGGGCATCCCGCAGCCCGACCGTCGTGTCGACGACTTCCCCCACCAGTTCTCCGGCGGCATGCGGCAGCGCGCGATGATCGCCATGGGTCTGATCAACGACCCGTCGCTGCTGATCGCCGACGAGCCGACCACCGCGCTCGACGTGACCGTGCAGGCGCAGATCCTCGACCTGCTCCAGGACCTGCAGCGCGAGTTCAACTCGGCGGTCATCATCATCACCCATGACCTCGGCGTCATCGCCGAGATGGCCGACGACGTCCTCGTGATGTACGCCGGTCGCTGCGTGGAGTTCGGGACCACCAAGGAGATCCTCACCAAGCCGGAGATGCCCTACTCGTGGGGCCTGCTGTCGAGCATCCCCGAGGTCGGTGCGTCCACCGACGCGCGCCTCATCCCGATCCCGGGCAACCCGCCGAGCCTGCTGAAGCCGCCGTCGGGCTGCTCCTTCCACCCCCGGTGCGCCCACCGGGACAAGGTGCCCGGTGACCTGTGCGTCACCCAGCTCCCGGAGCTGACGCCGGCCAGCAACCGTGCCGGCCACCTCAAGCGGTGCCACCTGCCCAATCCCGAGGAGATCTACCAGACGGAAGTGCTCCCGGAGATCGCCCCCGACCTCGCTGAGGAGACCCGATGAGCCAGGACCCCAACGCGAAGGTGGCCGTCGACGCCAGCGAGGTCGGCGCCAACGCGGCGGAGACCGGTGAGCGCGACCTGTCGCACCACACCGACGTGGTCGACGACCACGAGATCGCTGGGGAGTCGCCCGACTTCCACGCGCTCGCGGAGCACGGCCACGCCGCCACCGAGCTCGACCCGGACGCCGAGCCGATCATCAGCGTCGACAACCTGAAGATGTACTTCCCGGTGAAGTCCTCCGGCCTCGTCCGGCGCACGGTCGGCCACGTGCAGGCCGTGGACGGGGTGTCGTTCCAGGTGCCGCGCGGCGGCTCGCTCGGCCTCGTCGGCGAGTCCGGGTGCGGAAAGTCCACGACCGGGCGGCTCATCACGCGCCTCTACACGCCGACCGGCGGGTCGATGATGTTCGAGGGCCAGGACCTCGCCAAGCTCTCCAACCGGGAGATGAGGCCGCTGCGTCGCGACGTGCAGATGATCTTCCAGGACCCCTACACCTCGCTCAACCCCCGTCACACCGTCGGCTCGATCGTCGGGGCACCGCTCGCGGTCCACAACATCGTGCCGAAGAACAAGATCCTGTCGAGGGTGCAGGAGCTGCTCGAGGTCGTGGGCCTCAACCCGGAGCACTACAACCGCTACCCCAACGAGTTCTCCGGCGGCCAGCGCCAGCGCATCGGCATCGCCCGGGCCCTCACGCTCAACCCCAAGCTCCTGGTCGCCGACGAGCCGGTCTCCGCGCTCGACGTGTCGATCCAGGCGCAGGTCGTCAACCTCCTGCAGGACCTGCAGAAGGAGTTCGACATCGCGTTCCTCTTCATCGCCCACGACCTGGCGGTCGTTCGTCACTTCTGCCCCGAGGTGGCGGTGATGTACCTCGGCAAGATCGTCGAGATCGGTGACCGCGACACCATCTACGGCCACGCGCACCACCCGTACACCCAGGCGCTCCTCTCGGCGGTGCCCGACGTGAAGCAGGCCGCCATCGGTGGACGGCGCGAGCGGATCCGGCTCGAGGGCGACGTACCGAGCCCGATCAACCCGCCGTCGGGGTGCCGCTTCCGCACCCGGTGCCAGTTCGCCCAGGAGATCTGCGCCAAGGTCGAGCCGCCGCTGCTGCAGATCGGCCCGCGTCACAAGGTGGCCTGCCACTTCGCCGGCGAGCTCGGTGCCCACCCGGCGACCCCGGTCACCACCGACCTGCTCGCCGTCGACGACCAGGGCAGCCCGGTCCCGGGTGCGACGCCGACCAACGAGCAGCTCACCATCCCGGGCTACGAGAAGACCTGGTACGACCTGGAGTCGAAGCAGACGACGGGGGCCTGAGGCCACGACGGACACCGTCGGGGATACTTCCCGGCGTGGACGGCTTGTTCGAGATCCCGGGCGCGGGGCAACCCGCGCCCGGAGCCGTACCCAGCGCCGGTTCGCTCGGCGCCAACACGCACGCCTCGGCGCCGTTGGCCGTGCGGATGCGTCCGCGCACGATCGACGAGCTCGTCGGCCAGCAGCAGCTGCGGGCTGCCGGCTCGCCGCTGCGTCGGCTGATCGAGGGCGACCAGTCGATGTCGCTGCTGCTGTGGGGACCGCCGGGCACCGGCAAGACGACCATCGCGGCGATCGTGAGCCAGCAGACGCGGCGCCGGTTCGTGGAGGTGTCGGCCGTCGCCGCCGGCGTCAAGGAGGTGCGGGCCGCGATCGACGGAGCCCGGGCCGAGCTCGCCCGGGGCGGGCAGGAGACGGTCCTGTTCGTCGACGAGGTGCACCGCTTCACCAAGGCCCAGCAGGACGCGTTGCTGCCCGGGGTGGAGAACCGGTGGGTCACGCTGATCGCCGCCACCACGGAGAACCCCTTCTTCTCCGTCATCAGCCCGCTGCTGTCGCGCAGCCTGCTGCTGCGGCTGCAGTCGCTCACCGACGACGACGTCGCGCAGGTCATCGACGAGGCGCTGGCGGACGAGCGCGGCCTCGGGGGCACGACCACCCTCGACGAGGAGGCCCGCGCCCACCTCGTACGCCTCGCCGGCGGGGATGCCCGACGCGCCCTGACCTACCTCGAGGCGGCCGCGGGCGCCGCGGCGAGCAACGGTCTCGCGGCGATCGACCTGGCCACGGCCGAGACGGCCGTGGACCAGGCGGCGGTGCGCTACGACCGCCAGGGTGACCAGCACTACGACGTCATCTCCGCCTTCATCAAGTCGATCCGCGGCTCCGACCCCGACGCCGCGCTGCACTACCTCGCACGGATGATCGAGGCGGGGGAGGACCCGCGGTTCATCGCCCGCCGCCTCGTCGTGCACGCGAGCGAGGACGTCGGCCTGGCCGACCCGACCGCGCTGCAGGCGGCCGTCGCCGCAGCGCAGGCCGTGCAGCTGATCGGCATGCCGGAGGCCAGGATCAACCTCGCCCAGGCCACCATCCACCTCGCAGTGGCGCCCAAGTCCAACGCCGTGATCACGGCGATCGACGCGGCCATCGGCGACGTGCGGGCCGGGAAGATCGGCCAGGTGCCCGCCCACCTGCGCGACGCGCACTACGGCGGCGCCAAGGACCTCGGTCACGGCAAGGGCTACGCCTACCCGCACGACGAGCCCTTCGGCGTGGCCGAGCAGCAGTACCTCCCCGACGTCCTCGCCGACGCCAGCTACTACCGACCGACGTCGCTCGGCGCCGAGGCCGGGGTGAAGGAGCGGTGGGAGCGAGTCCGGCGCATCGTCCGGGGTGGTTGACCCGGCTACGGTGGCCGGATGCGCCTCGGGTTCCACGCCTCCCACGAGCAGATCGCGCCCTCGCGGCTGCTCGCCGACGTCCAGCACGCCGAGCGGGCCGGGTTCGACATGGCCATGTGCTCCGACCACATCGCCCCCTGGGGCACCCGGCAGGGCCACTCGGGCTACGCCTGGGGCTGGCTGGGCGCCGCGCTGGCCACGACGCAGCTCGAGCTCGGCTGCGTGTGCGCGCCCGGCCAGCGCTACCACCCCGCCGTCGTCGCCCAGAAGATCGCCACCCTGGCCGAGATGTTCCCGGGGCGGTTCTGGACCGCGCTCGGCAGCGGCGAGGCCAGCAACGAGCACATCACCGGTGACCGCTGGCCGCCGAAGGAGGAGCGCACCCGTCGGCTCGAGGAGTGCGTCGACGTGATCCGCCGCCTCCTCGCCGGCGAGGAGGTGACCCACGACGGTCTGGTGACCGTCGACCGGGCCCGCCTGTGGGACCTGCCGCAGGAGCAGCCGCGCCTGATCGGTCCGGCCGTCTCCGTCGCGTCCGCTGCCCGGGTGGCGGCCTGGGCCGACGGCCTCGTGACGATCAACCAGCCCGTCGACGTCCTGCGCGACCTCGTGGCGGCCTACCGCGACGCCGGCGGGCGCGGGCCGCTCTCCCTCCAGGTCCACCTGTCGTGGGCGCCGACGCGGGAGGAGGCGGAGGCGATCGCCCTCGACCAGTGGCGCACCAACGTCTTCACCGAGCCGGTCAACTGGGACACCGAGACGCCGGAGGCGTTCGACGTCATGGCCGAGCACGTCGGCATCGAAGGGGTACGCCGCTCGGTGGAGGTGTCGCAGGACCTCGGGTGGCACCGCGACCGGATCGCCGAGCTCGCCTCCGTCGGCTTCGACGACGTCTACCTCCACTTCGTGGGCCAGGAGCAGGCGGGCTTCCTCGACACCTTCGGCGAGCACGTCCTCCCCGCCCTGCGGGGCTGACGCCGATGCCCGGGGTCTGCTTGTGTGGGGCCGGTGAGAGTGACCGACACGAGTGACCTGTGGTGGAAGAGCGCGGTGATCTACTGCCTCGACGTCGAGACGTTCTACGACGCCGACGGCGACGGCACCGGTGACCTGGAGGGCCTGGCGCAGCGCATCGACTACCTCGCCGAGCTGGGCATCACCTGCCTGTGGCTGATGCCGTTCTACCCCAGCCCGGACCGCGACGACGGCTACGACCTGACCGACTTCTACGGCGTCGACCCCCGCCTGGGCAACCACGGCCAGCTGGTCGAGGTGATCCGCACCGCACACGACCGCGGCATCAACGTGATCGCCGACCTGGTGGTCAACCACACCTCGGATCGGCACCCGTGGTTCCAGGCGGCGCGGCGCAGCACGACCAACCGCTACCGCGACCACTACGTCTGGCGCGACACCGAGCCGCCGGACACGTCGAAGCTGGTCGTCTTCCCCGACCGGGAGGACTCCATCTGGGAGCTCGACGACCGCACGGGGGAGTGGTACCTCCACAACTTCTACAAGCACCAGCCCGACCTCAACCTGGCCAACCCCGAGGTGGTCGACGAGGTGCTGCGGGTCGTCGGCTTCTGGCTCGAGCTCGGCTTCGACGGCTTCCGGGTCGACGGCATCCCGTTCCTGGAGCAGAACGCGAAGAACATCGGCGACCCGGCGCTGCTCGTCGACCCGCACGAGCTCATGCGCACCATCCGCAGCTTCCTCAACCGACGCGACGGGCACGCGATGATGCTCGGCGAGGTCAACCTCGAGCACCCGCAGCAGCTCGAGTTCTTCGGGGGCCAAGCGGCCGACGAGCTGCAGATGCAGTTCGACTTCATCGGGATGCAGGCGACCTACCTCGCACTGGCCCGCGAGGACGCGGCCCCGCTCGTCACCGCGCTCGAGGAGCGCCCGGCCATCGAGGCGACCTGCCAGTGGGCGACGTTCCTGCGCAACCACGACGAGCTCACCCTCGACAAGATCACCGACGCCGAGCGCCAGGAGGTCTTCGCTGCGTTCGGTCCGGAGCCGGAGATGCAAGTCTACGACCGCGGCCTCAAACGGCGGCTGCCCACGATGCTCGGGGGCGACCCGCGCCGGATCCGGATGGCGTACAGCCTGATGTTCTCGTTGCCCGGCACCCCGACGATCTACTACGGCGAGGAGATCGGCATGGGGGAGGACCTCGAGGCCGACGGGCGGATGGCCGTGCGCACCCCGATGCAGTGGAGCAGCGGGCGCAACGGCGGCTTCTCGACTGCCGCGCCCTCCCGGCTCGTGCAGCGCGTCGTCCCGGACGCCTACGGGCCCGAGCACGTCAACGTGGTCTCGCAGATGCACGACCCGGAGTCGCTGTGGAGCTTCATGCGCAAGCTCATCAGCATCCGTCGCACCTGTCCCGAGCTGGGGTGGGGCACGTGGAGCGTGGTCGAGCAGCCGTCGGCCCAGGTGCTGGCGCAGCGGTGCCAGCTCGACGGCAGCGCCGTCGTGACGGTGCACAACCTCGGCGGCGAGCCGGTCGTCGTCGACGTACCGGTGGACCCCCGCGACGAGGGCCTCGAGGCGGTGGACCTTTTGGCCGAGGAGGTGGTCACCGGCGCGGCCACGACGCGGGTGGCGCTGGACGGCTACGGCTTCCGGTGGCTGCGCGTGCGCCCGACGGGTGACCTCGCGATCCCCTGAGGCTTGTAGGCTCGGCGCCGTGACGGACGAGCAGGTGGGGCTGGCAGCAGCCGGTGCGGTGGCGCTGGTGGCGCTTGTCGTCGCCCTGCTCGCGCACCGGCGCGCCCGCCGCGCCGAGTCGCTAGTGGCGTCGCTCGCCGAGCGCGTCGCCCTGCTGTCGACCCCCGCCGCGCAGGCGCCCCCCGTCGCCGACAGCGACACGACCGCCTTCGTGATCACCCAGGTGGGCGCCGAGCAGCCCGCCGACCCGGTGCCCGTGGTCCCCGTGGCCCGGCCCATCGACGGTCGCCTCTTCACCGACATCGTCGCGCGCGAGACGGTGGTGAAGGCCGCCGGCTGGACGCACGGCCTGCGCCGCGCCCTGTCGCCCGAGACGCGCAACCGGATCCGGTTCACGGTCCGCCAGGAGACCAAGGTCGCCGGGCGCGAGCGGCGCGCCGAGATGAAGCAGGCGCTGCGCGAGTTCCGGGCCCGCGAGCGCGCAGCCGTGCGGGGCGACATGGGGGAGGACGTCGCCTGATGGGTCGCCCTCTCTGGTTCGTCGCCGGGGCGGGGGTCGGGGTGTACGCCGCTGCCCGCGTCCGCCGCGCCGCCGAGTCCCTCACCGCCGACGGCCTGCGTGACCGCGTCCGCGGCTGGCAGGCCGGCGCCCGGCTGTTCGCCGAGGAGGTGCAGCAGGGCCGCGCCGAGCGGGAAACCGAGTTGCGCGAGCAGCTGGGCCTCCGGCCTCATGCCATCGAGACCCGACCACCCGAACTGACCAGCAGCACCGAACAGATGAAGGACCAGCACTGATGGACACCGCCGAGATCCGCCGCCGCTTCCTCGCGCACTTCGAGGCCGCCGGACACACCGTGGTGCCCTCCGCCTCGACCCTCGCCGACGACCCCAACCTGCTGTTCGTCAACGCCGGCATGGTGCCGTTCAAGCCCTACTTCCTCGGCCAGGAGACGCCGCCGTTCGCCCGCGCGACGAGTGTCCAGAAGTGCATCCGCACGCCAGACATCGAGGACGTCGGCAAGACCACCCGGCACGCCACCTTCTTCGAGATGTGCGGCAACTTCTCCTTCGGCGACTACTTCAAGGAAGGCGCGATCGAGCTGGCGTGGTCGCTGGTCACCAACCCCGTGGAGGAGGGCGGCTACGGCCTGGACGAGGACCGTCTCTACCCGTCGGTGCTGGTCGGAGACGAGGAGGCCATCGGACTGTGGATGAAGGTCACCGGGCTGCCCCGTGAGCGGATCGTCCAGCTCGGCCCCAAGGAGAACTACTGGTCGATGGGCGTCCCCGGACCCGGTGGACCGTGCTCGGAGATCCTCTACGACCGCGGGCCCGAGTTCGGCCCGGACTTCGACGTCGCCACCCTCGGCCCCGACATGCCGGTCGAGCTCGAGGACCGGCTGCTGGAGATCTGGAACCTCGTCTTCATGCAGGACGACCTGAGCGCCGTGCGTTCGAAGTCCGACTTCGACATCGCGGGCTCGCTGCCGAAGAAGAACATCGACACCGGCATGGGCCTGGACCGCGTGGCCCTGCTGCTGCAGGGCAAGCGCAACATGTACGAGATCGACATCGTCTACCCGGTGATCGGGCGGGCCGAGGAGCTGACCGGCAAGAAGTACGGGGCGGACCGGGCCGACGACATCCGGTTCTGCGTGGTCGCCGACCACGTCCGTTCCTCGATGATGCTCATCGGTGACGGCGTGACCCCCGGCAACGACGGCCGCGGCTACGTCCTGCGCCGGCTGCTGCGCCGCGCCGTGCGCTCCATGCGCCTCCTCGGCTGCGAGGACCGCGTGCTGCCCGAGCTGATGCCGGTGTCCCGTGACGTGATGGGCCCTGTCTACGGCAACCTCCTCACCGACTGGGAGCGGATCTCGCAGGTGGCCTACGCCGAGGAGGACGCGTTCCGCAAGACGCTCCAGGCCGGCACCCAGATCTTCGACACCGCCGCGTCCGAGGTGAAGCAGACCGGCGGCACGACGCTGTCCGGCGAGCGCGCCTTCGCCCTGCACGACACCTACGGCTTCCCCATCGACCTGACCCTCGAGATGGCGGCCGAGCAGGGCCTCACGGTCGACGAGCAGGGGTTCCGCGGCCTGATGGCCGAGCAGCGTGAGCGCGCCAAGGCCGACGCGCGCGCCAAGAAGGGCGCCCACGGTGACACGGCCGCCTACCGCGGCGTCCTCGACGAGTTCGGCCCCACCGAGTGGCTGGCCTACGAGACGCTCGAGACAGAGTCGAAGCCGCTCGCGCTGCTCAGCGGCGGAGCGCCCGTCACCCGGCTGGCCGAGGGCGAGGTCGGCGAGCTGGTGCTCGACCGCACCCCGTTCTACGCCGAGTCCGGCGGGCAGGTCGCCGACGCCGGCACGATCGTCTTCGACGGCGGGCGGCTCGAGGTGCTCGACGTCCAGCGCCCGATCAAGGGCCTGGTCGTGCACCAGGTGCGCGTGCTCGAGGGCGAGCTCGACCCCGGTCGCGAGGTCCACGCCCGCGTCGACCCCGAGTGGCGCACCGGCGCCCGCCAGGCGCACTCCGGCACCCACGTCGTGCACGCGGCGCTGCGCGAGGTGCTCGGCCCGACCGCGCTGCAGTCCGGCTCCTACAACCGCCCCGGCTACCTCCGGCTCGACTTCGGCTGGACGACGTCGCTGAGCCCCGAGCAGGTGCGGGACATCGAGCTCGTCTCCCAGCAGGCGCTGCGCGCCGACCTGCCGGTGTCGTGGGACTACATGACGCTGGAGCAGGCCAAGGAGTGGGGCGCGATCGCCCTCTTCGGCGAGACCTACGACAACACCAAGGTGCGCGTCGTCGAGATCGGCGGCCCCTGGTCGCGCGAGCTCTGCGGCGGCACGCACGTCGACCACGCCTCGCAGATCGGCACCGTCGTGGTGACCGGCGAGACCAGCGTCGGCTCGGGCAACCGGCGCATCGAGGCGCTCACCGGGGTCGAGGGCTTCGGCTACCTCGCCCGCGAGCGCGACGTCGTGGCCCAGCTCACCGGCCTGCTCAAGACCCAGCCCGACGACCTGGTCAGCCGCGTCCAGAACCTCACCGATCGCCTGAAGGTCGCCGAGAAGGAGCTCGAGAAGGCGAGACTCGCCCAGCTGCTCGGCGCCAGCGCCGACCTGGCGGCCGGTGCGACGCAGGTGGGCCCCGTCAAGCTCGTCGCCCACCGCGCCGACGGCGCCGGCGGGGGCGACGTACGCAACCTCGCGATGGACGTGCGGGGCCGGCTGCCGCAGGGCGAGGCCGGAGTCGTGGTCATCATCGGGGCTCAGTCCGACGAGAAGGGCTCCGGCAAGGTCTCGGTCGTGGCCGCCACCAACGAGGAGGCGCGCGCCCGCGGGCTGTCGGCCGGCGAGCTGGTCCGCGCCGTCGGGCCACTGCTCGGTGGCAAGGGCGGCGGCAAGGACGACGTCGCCCAGGGCGGCGGCACCGACGCCACGCGCATCGACGAGGCCCTCGAGGTCGTCACCCGCGAGGTCGCCGCGAGGGCGCAGGGCTGAGTTGGGACACGGCATGCGGTTCGGAGTGCGGCTCGGTGTCGACCCGGGGGACGCCCGGATCGGCGTGGCGAGCAGCGACCCCTCCGGCTTCCTCGCCACCCCGGTCGAGACGGTGCGCAGCGGCAAGGGCGACGTACGTCGTCTCGCGCAGCTCGTGACCGAGCTCGAGGCCGTCGAGGTCGTGGTCGGGCTGCCGCGTTCGCTCGACGGCTCCGAGGGCCCGGCCGCACAGAAGGCGCGTGCGCTCGCCGGCCGGCTGGCCCGCCGAGTTGCCCCCGTGCCTGTCAGGCTGTGTGATGAACGACTGACCACGGTGTCGGCCGAGTCGATCCTGCGCGAGCAGGGTCGTCGCGGCGCCAAGCGACGCGCGGTGGTGGACCAGGCAGCAGCGGTGCTGATCCTGCAGACTGCACTCGACACGGAGCGGTCGAGCGGACAGGCACCGGGAGAGATCGTCGAGGTGGCGGAGACAGATGACTGAGCGCGGGACCGAGCCCGACGAGGTGGCGTACGACGACCCGGAGGACGACTTCCAAGACGACCGCGAGTACGTCCCGGGAGGCAGGCGGCGCAAGGGCCGGGGCCTCAAGGGCTGCGTCGCCGTCCTCGTCGCGCTGGCCGTGCTGCTCGGTGGCTTCTGGTTCGCCCTCGACCGGGGTGTCGAGTGGGTCGCCGACCAGTTCCAGGGCGCGGAGGACTTCCCGGGCCCCGGCACGGGCTCGGTCGAGTTCACCGTCAACGAGGGTGACGTCGTCGCCCAGATCGGCCGCAACCTCAAGGCCGAGGGCATCACCGCTTCGGTGCAGGCCTTCATCGACACCTGCCAGGACGAGTGCAGCGGCATCCAGGTCGGCGCCTACGAGCTCCAGAAGGAGATGAAGGCCTCCGACGTCAAGGAGGTCCTCATCGACCCCGACAACCTCATCGGCTACCCGACCGTCACGATCCCCGAGGGCCTGCGGGTCACGGAGATCGTCTCGACGCTGGCGGAGAACACCGACATCCCGGAGCAGGCGTGGAACCGCGCTCTCCAGCAGCCGGACAAGATCGGGCTGCCCGACTACGCCGGGGGCAACGCCGAGGGCTACCTGTTCCCGGCGACCTACGAGATCAAGCCGGGGATGAAGCCGGTCCGGATCCTCAGGACGATGGTCGACCGCTGGCGCGAGGCCGCCGACGCCGCGGGCCTGGAGGAGCGGGCCGCCGAGCTGGGCAAGACGCCCGGCGAGCTGATGATCATCGCCTCCCTCATCGAGGCCGAGGGTCGTGGCGACGACATGCCCAAGATCTCGCGCGTCATCTACAACCGCCTCGACGGTCCCGGCGACAAGGGCGGCACCAACGGCACGCTCGGCATCGACGCCTCGATCGCCTACGGCCTGGGGCTCTCGCCCGGTTCGACCGAGCTGACGCCCGAGCAGCTGGCGCAGGACACGCCCTACAACACCCGCCTCAACGCCGGCCTCCCGCCGACGCCGATCGAGGCCCCGGGCGACGACGCCATCGAGGCGGCGGCCAACCCCGCCGACGGTCCCTGGTACTACTACGTCACGGTCGACCTCGAGACGGGCGAGACCAAGTTCTACGAGGACTACGACGACTTCCTCGAGGGTCGCGACGAGTACAAGGCCTACTGCGAGACCTCCGACCGGTGCTGACCCGGCGCTGCGGCGTGCTGGGCGACCCGATCGCCCACTCGCTGTCGCCGGTGCTGCACCGGGCGGCGTACGCCGAGCTCGGGCTCGACTGGACGTACGACGCCCACCGGGTCGCCTCCGGTGGGCTCGGGGCGTTCCTGTCCGGGCTCGGCCCGGAGTGGCGGGGGCTGTCGCTGACGATGCCGCTCAAGCGGGAGGCGCTCGGGCTGGTCGACCGGCTCAGCGACCGGGCGCGCCTGGCCGGCGCGGTCAACACCGTCGTACTCGAGGACGACGGCAGCCGCTCGGGTGACAACACCGACCTGCCGGGCGCGGTCGCCGCGATCCGGGAAAGTACGACGTTCCCGCTGGCGACGGCGGCCATCCTCGGTGGCGGCGCCACCGCCACGTCTGTCGGGCTGGCGCTGGCCGACCTCGGCGTCCGCGCGATCACCGTCGCCGTGCGCGACGAGGCCCGCGCGACCGAGACGCTGACGGCCCTGCGCCGGCACCCGGCCGAACCCGAGGTGCGCGTGACGTCCCTCGCCGACGGACAGTGGAGCGCCCGGCCCGACCTACCGGCCGCCGGCTCCACCGTCGACGTCGTGGTGTCCACCGTCCCCGCGTCGGCGCAGACCCCGGAGCTGGTCGCCGCCTGTGCGGGCGTGCCGGTCGTGTTCGACGTCCTCTACGACCCGTGGCCGACCCCGCTGGCCGCCTCTGCCGGCGGCCGGGTGCTCGTCGGTGGCCTGGACCTGCTCGTCCACCAGGCCGCGCTGCAGGTCGAGCTCTTCACCGGCCTGCGCGCGTCGCTCGCCACCATGCGAGAAGCAGGCGAAAGCGCCCTCGCGGCGCGCAGTGCCGGTTGAATGTGCCCGTGACCGACACCGTGCTCGCCGCGCTCGTCGCTGCCCTGCTCGCCGGACTCGGTGGCCTGGTCGTGCCGCGGCTCATTGCCCGGGTGCCCGAGCCCGCCCCCCAGGAGCCCGCCCCCGAGGAGCCCGCCGACGAGCCGCCCAAGATGCTCTACGCCGACATCGCAGCCCGGCCCGGGCTCGCGTGGCGGAGCGCGCTGGTCTCGGCCGCCGCCGGGGCGTTGCTCGGCACCGCCACCGGCCTCGACTGGCCGTTGCTGTGGCTGGTGCCGCTGACCCCGGTCGCGGTCGCCCTGTCGGTCATCGACTGGCACACCCGGCTGCTGCCCCGGGTGGTCGTCCTGCCGGCGACCCTGGCCGTGCTCGTCCTGGTCACGCTGGTCGGGCTTGCGACCGACCAGCGTGACGCACTCGTGCGCGCCCTGCTCGCGTCGATCGCGGCCCGGTCGTTCTTCTGGGTCCTGTGGGCCGTCCGTTCCGCGGGCATGGGCTTCGGCGACGTCCGCCTGGCGGCCCTGATCGGCCTGGTCCTGGGGTGGGTCGGGTGGGGAGCGTTCGCTGTCGGTGTGTGGGTGAGCTTCATCCTGTTCGCCGTGCCGGCGTTGGTCGTGATCGTCGCCCGGCGCGACCGCAGCCTGCTCAAGAGGTCCTTCCCGTTCGGCCCGTTCATGGTCGGCGGAGCCCTCGTGGGTCTCGTCTGGGGGACCGCGCTCGCTGGGCGTCTGTGGGGCTGAGAGACTTCACGCATGCTCCGATGGCTCACAGCAGGCGAGTCCCACGGTCCCTCGCTGGTGGCGATCCTCGAGGGGCTGCCCGCCCACGTCCGCGTCACGACCGACGACCTCGCCGACTCGCTGGCGCGGCGCCGGCTCGGCTACGGCCGCGGGGCGCGGATGAAGTTCGAGCAGGACGAGGTCCGCGTGCTCGGCGGTGTGCGCCACGGTGAAACCCAGGGCGGCCCGGTCGCCATCGAGGTCGGCAACACCGAGTGGCCGAAGTGGGAGAAGGTCATGTCGGCCGACCCCGTCGACCCCGTCGAGCTCGAGGCGCTGGCCCGCAACGCCCCGCTGACGCGGCCCCGCCCCGGCCACGCCGACCTCGTGGGCATGCAGAAGTACGCCTTCGACGAGGCCCGTCCCATCCTCGAGCGTGCGTCCGCCCGCGAGACCGCCGCCCGCGTCGCGCTCGGCCGGGTGGCGTCCAACTTCCTCGAGCAGGCCGTCGGCGCACGGGTCGTCTCCCACGTCGTCTCGCTCGGCGGCGTCAGGGCGCCCGCCGGCGTCGTACCTGCTCCCGACGACGTCGAGCGGCTCGACGCCGACGAGGTCCGCTGCCTCGACCCCGACGCGAGCGCCGCGATGATCGCCCGCATCGACCAGGCCCACAAGGACGGCGACACCCTCGGCGGCGTCGTCGAGGTGGTCGTCCACGGACTCCCGCCGGGCCTCGGCTCGCACGTGCACTGGGACCGCCGGCTCGACGCCCGGCTCGCCGGTGCGCTGATGGGCATCCAGGCGATCAAGGGCGTCGAGGTCGGCGACGGCTTCGAGCTCGCCGACACCCCGGGCTCGCTCGCGCACGACGAGATCGTCACGACCGACGACGGCCTGCGGCGCACGTCCGGCCGCTCCGGCGGCACCGAGGGCGGCATGTCCACCGGCGAGGTCCTGCGGGTGCGCGCCGCGATGAAGCCGATCGCGACGGTGCCCAAGGCGTTGCGCACCGTCGACGTCGCCACCGGTGAGGCGGCCGTCGCCCACCACCAGCGCTCCGACGTGTGCGCCGTTCCCGCCGCCGGGATCGTCGCGGAGGCGATGGTCGCGCTGGTGCTCGCCGACGCCGTGGTCGAGAAGTTCGGCGGCGACTCGGTGCAGGAGACGCGGCGCAACGCAGCGTCGTACCTCGACACCCTGCGATTCCGATGAGGGGGTTGCGCTGATGGCGCCTCGTGTCGTCCTCGTCGGCCCGATGGGGGCCGGCAAGACGACGGTCGCCGGCCTGCTCGGTGACGCCTGGGACCTGCCCGTGCGCGACACCGACACCGACATCGAGGCCAGCACCGGGCGGGACATCTCCGACATCTTCGTGGAGTCGGGAGAGGACCACTTCCGTGACCTGGAGGCCGCCGCGGTCGCCGCGGCCCTTGCGGAGCACGACGGGGTCCTGGCGCTGGGCGGGGGTGCGGTCCTGCGCCCCGAGACCCGCGAGCTGCTGGCCGGCCTGCCGGTGGTGTTCCTCCGGGTCGGCCTGTCCGACGCGGTGAAGCGGGTCGGCCTCGGGGTGGGGCGCCCGCTCCTGCTGGGCAACGTGCGCTCGCGAATCAAGACGCTGCTCGACGAGCGCAGCCCGGTCTACGAGTCGGTGGCCGCGCACACCGTCGACACCGACGGACGCACGGCGGACGAGGTGGCAGCCGAGGTCCGGAGGCTGCTCGGATGACCAAGCGCCAGACCCGCAAGCAGCAGCAGCGCTCCCGGCAGCGGTCCCACCAGCCTTCCCAGCAGCCGGCCGATCGTCCCGAGACCCCGACGTCCGGCGACACCGTCGTGCACGTGGGTGGGGCCTCGCCCTACTACGTCGTCATCGGTCAGGGGCTGGCCGGGCGCCTGCCCGCCCTGCTCGGTGCGTCGGTCGAGCGGGTCGCGGTGCTCTACGCCGGCACGCTCGGAGCGCTCGCCGACCCGGTGGTCGACGCCTTGGTCGAGCACTACGACGTCCTCGCGCTCGGGCTCCCCGACGGCGAGCGGGCCAAGGCCGCTCCCGTCGCGTCCGACTGCTGGGAGGCGTTGGGCGAGGCCGGCTTCACCCGCTCCGACGCGGTCGTGACGATCGGCGGGGGAGCCACGACCGACCTGGGCGGCTTCGTCGCCGCCACCTGGCTGCGTGGCGTACGCGTCGTCCACGTGCCCACGACCCTGCTGGCCATGGTCGACGCCGCGGTCGGCGGCAAGACCGGCATCAACACCGGTGCCGGCAAGAACCTCGTCGGGTCGTTCCACGAGCCTGCCGGCGTGCTGTGCGACCTGGCCCTGCTGGAGACGCTCCCGCACGAGGAGCTCGTCGCGGGGTTGGGCGAGGTCGTGAAGTGCGGCTTCATCGCCGACCCCGCCATCCTCGACGTCGTCGAGCGCACCGACCCCGCCGCACTGACCTGGGACTCCGCTGAGCTGCGTGAGCTCGTTGAGCGGGCGGTCCGGGTCAAGGTCGACGTCGTCGTCGACGACCTCAGGGAGACCGGCGGTGCCGACGGCCACCCGGGTCGGGAGGTGCTCAACTACGGCCACACCCTCGCCCACGCCATCGAGCGCACCAGCGACTACGCCGTCAGGCACGGCGAGGCCGTCGCCATCGGGTGCGTCTACGTCGCCGAGCTCGCGGCTCGCGCCGGCTCGCTCGCCCCCGCGCTCGTCGAGCGGCACCGCGCCGCCTTCGGCCGCGTCGGGCTGCCGACGTCGTACGACGCCGCGTCCTTCGACGACCTGCACGCGGCGATGAAGGTCGACAAGAAGGCACGAGGCTCCCAGCTGCGCTTCGTCGTGCTCGACGACCTCGCCTCGCCGCGGATCCTCGCCGGGCCCGACGAGGACGACCTGCGGGCGGCCTACGCCGCGATCGGTCGGACGTCATGACGAAGGTCCTCGTCCTCAACGGTCCCAACCTGGGGCGGCTGGGTCGTCGGCAGCCGGAGATCTACGGCTCGACGACCCACGCCGAGCTCGCCCACCAGTGCGTGGAGTGGGGGCGGGCGCTGCACCTCGAGGTGGAGGTCCGCCAGACCAACCACGAGGGCGAGCTGCTCGACTGGCTCAACGCCGCGGCCGACGACGGCGTGCCCGTCGTGCTCAACGCCGGCGCGTGGACCCACTACTCCCTCGCCCTGTGGGACGCCTGCGCCCAGCTCACGGCGCCGCTGGTCGAGGTGCACATCTCCGACCCGAAGCAGCGGGCCGAGGCCTTCCGCCACACCTCCGTCGTCGAGCCGCACGCCGTTGCCACGATCGCCGGGCAGGGGATCGACGGCTACCGCCAGGCTCTCGAGCTGCTGGCGCGCGTCTAGGGCCGTGTGCAGTCCCTCGGGGAACCATCCGCACCCGGATGAGCCGGATCGAGGTGTCGTTCGTTCCCCAACGCGCCGTGGCAGGTCGCTGGGCGCCTACGTCGAGCCGAGGAGCGCCCGCGTCGCGGCGTCAGCGGGGTAGAGCGCCTCGATCGCCAGCTCGGCCACCGTGACGTCGCCCGGGGTGCCGAAGACGGTGGTGGTGGTGAGGAACGACAGGACGTCGTCGCCGGACCGCAGCCGCAGCGTGAGCACGATCCCGGGGGTGGGCTGGGGGCCGCGGGCCGGGAAGTCCCACAGCAGCGCCGCGAGCCGCGGGTCGCCGGTGGTGTCGTGCTCGTGGCGGATCCGCGACATGATCGCCGCGCGCCACTCGTCGAGGTTGGTGATGCGGGGCGCGAGCCCGCGGGGGTCGAGGCTCAGCCGTACGACGTTGACCGGCGGCTCCAGCAGCTCGGGCGGCACGTCCGCGAGCAGGCGGTAGGCGGCGTCGTTCGCCGTCACGAGGTCCCAGCCGCCGTCGATGACGAGCGCCGGATAGGGCTCGTGCCCGGCGAGGATCTGCTCGAGCGCGTCGTTGACCTCGGCCAGTGCCGGCGCGCCGAGCGGCAGCTCGGACGTGTCGGGGACGAATCCCGCCGCCGTGAAGAGCCGGCGGCGCTCGCGGAGCGGGACGGCCAGGGCCTCGCTGAGCTGCCCGACCATCGTCGGGCTCGGCCGGGCCTTGCCGGTCTCGATGTAGGACAGGTGGCGGGTGGAGACGCCGCACTGGTCGGACAACGCCTGCTGGGACAGCCGGCGGCGCTGCCGCCAGTGCCGCACCAGCGAGCCCACATCGGTCGGCGCCGGGACGTCGAGGGTCATGGCGGTCACTGTGTCAGCCCTTCCGCGCGAGCCACACCTGTCCCGCGGCGAAGACACCCACGACGGCCGCCTGCAGGACGGTCCAGGCGACCCCGATCGTGGTGAGCCCACCGAGGAGCGCGTAGTCCAGGCTGGCGACGACCCACACAATGTTGAGGGCGGCGAGCGCGGCGACCCCGCGTCGCGGGACCGGTCGTCGGGTGGCGAGCAGTGCCACTCCCGCGGCGACGAGGAGGAGGAACCCGCCGAGCGAGCGCACGAGGGCCTCGGGCGCGCCGAACCAGCCGGCGAGCCAGCCGCCGGCGACGGCGTACGCCAGTCCGTTGACACCGGTCATCGCGGCGTCGAGGAGGAGGAAGGGGCCGGCGACGGGCGTGGTGATCCCGCGGTGGTCATGCGTCGTGGAGGTTCGGGTCTGCTGTGTGGTGGTCATGGCCCAAGGCTGGTCGCGGTCGCGCCGCGGGGCCATGACGTGGGAGGTCATGACCGAGCTGCGCAGCACCCGGAAGCCGTCTGGACCTGTCTTCCGTCCGCCCACGGGGAGGGGGACGATGCACGGGAGCGAACAAGGGGGTGTGCCGTGCGCGTGCGCTACGTCCTGGCGGCACTGGTGGTCGCGGTGGCGACGGGCGTGTTCTGCGTCGGCGTGCTCTCCCGCCTCGCGATGTCGTTGATCGCCCGCCAGAACCCGCAGGCCCACGGGCTGATCAGCGACGACGGCTTCGAGATCGGCATCGTGACCCTCGACGGCTCGGTCGACCTCGCCACGGTCGGGATCCCCGTCGGCATCGTCGGGTGGCTGACCTACCTCGTGGCACGGCCGCTGCTGGTCGGTCCGGCGTGGTTCCAGTGGTTCAGCCTGAGCATCCCGCCCGCGGTGGTGGCCGCGAGCCTCGTGGTGCACCCGACGGGTGTCGACTTCACGCTGCTAGAGCCGCTCTGGCTCACGGTGGGCCTGTTCATCGCGGTGCCGGCGGCCTACGGCCCGATCATGCACGCGGTGATGCTGCGCGTGGCTGGCACGCCTCCGGGCCTAGGTCTCGCGCAGCGGTGGCCCGTCGTCGCCTGGACGTTCCGCGGCCTGTTCGCCGCCTGGGCGAGCGCCGCGCTCCTCACCCTGTGGCAGGACGTGCGCATCCTGACCTGACCACGCCGGTGAGAGACCGTGCGAGGGTGGGCGCCATGGACGCTCCCGTCGAGGTGACCGCGCTGGCCGTCAACGTCGTGGTCCCCGACAAGCTGCGCTGGCGCGATTGGCGCCGCGACGAGGAGTTCGAGCTCCAGTCGCTGACGGTCAGGATGTTGCCCGACGGCACGCTCGCCGCGAAGGCCTACGGACGACCGGTGGCCGGGGGACGGGGCGCGTACGTCTCGTTCCCGGTGCCGGACCGGCCCGAGCTCGCCGCCCTGGTCTCGGCGGCCGCGGACGAGGCGGCCCGCAGGTGGGCGGCCCACGCCTGACCTGAACCCGTCCCGCCTGTGCTTGGATCACCGGGTGCTGCCCTTCCGCCAGGTCGACGTCTTCAGCGCCGAGCCGTGGCTCGGCAACCCGCTCGCCGTCGTGCACGACGCCGACGGCGTCACCGACGAGGAGATGGCCCGCTTCGCGCGGTGGACCAACCTGTCCGAGACCACGTTCCTGTGCGCTCCGACCGACCCGGCCGCCGACTACCGGGTGCGGATCTGGACCACCACCGGTGAGCTGCCGTTCGCCGGCCACCCCACCATCGGCAGCGCCCACGCGTGGCTGGAGGCCGGGGGAGTGCCCCGCGGCGACGTGGTGGTGCAGGAGTGCGGCGCCGGGCTCGTCGACGTACGACGCTTGCCGCGGCTCGGTTTCGCCGCCCCGCCGCTGCGTCGGTCCGGGCCCGTCGACGCCGACCTGCGGGCCCGCATCGTCCGCGCGCTCGGCGTCACCGACGCGTCCGTCGAGGACATCGCGTGGATCGACAACGGTCCGGGCTGGGTCGGCGTCGACCTCGGGACGGCCGACGCGGTCCGCGCCGTCGTGCCCGACATCTCCGCCTTCACCGACCTCAAGGTGACGATCCTCGGCCGGTGGGACGCCGCCACGGCCGCGGAGCTCGGCGCCGACGTCGAGGTGCGGGCGTTCTACGCCGACGGCCGCGAGTTCGGCGAGGACCCCGTCACCGGCAGCGCCAACGCCGGACTCGCCCAGTGGCTCATCGGCACCGGCGCACTGCCGTCGTCGTACACCTCGCGCCAGGGCAGCGTCATCGGCCGCGAGGGCCGGGTCCGGCTCGAGGCCGTCGACGGGCACGTGTGGGTCTTTGGCGACGCGGTCACCCGGATCGTCGGCGAGGTCGACCTGTAGGCGCCTGGAGAGCGCGCTCGCGGACGATGTCGTCCTCCCAGACGTCGCCGATGCGGAATCGCTTCAGTCCCACCGCCTCGAAGCCGTGGCGGGCGTAGAACGCGTTGGCGCGGGCGTTCTCCTCGCTGACGCCGAGCCAGGCCCCGCGCGCGGTGGTGGCGCTGGCCGTGGCGACGGCGTGCTCCATCAAGAGGCCGGCGGTGCCCGATCCGTGGTGGTCCGGGTGGACGTAGAAGCGCACGATCTCGACGGTGGGGCGGTGGCGGATCACGCGTGCGACGTCGGGGTCGGTCGGCTCGCCGGCCATCAGCACGGCGTACCCGACGGGATCGTGGACCTCCTCGGCGAGCAGGACGGTGCAGGAGGGGTCGGCCAGGAGACCGCGGAAGCTGCCCGGGTCGAGCCGGCTCGCGATGTACGTCGTCATGACATCGGCCGGCGTCTGCGGCGTGCAGGCCAGCGGGAAGGTGAGCGCCGCCAGCCGGGACAGTCCGTCGGCATCGGCCTCCGCTGCTCGGCGTACGGTCACGGGCACGGCGGCAATGTATCGCCGACCGGCAGTGCCCGCGCCCCGGCTGCAGCGCGCATCCGGGCGGCCGTGACGGGGTAACGAGGTCGACGACGACAGACCCCGATCGACGACGTACGACGAGGAGGCACGGTGGGCCTGACGAGCGTGCTGCAGGCGAGGCGCGGACCCGACGAGCTGGTGCTGGTGCGCCACGGCGAGAGTGCCGGCAACATCGCCGACACCGAGGCGCGCGACGCCGATGCCGAGCGGCTCGAGCTCTCGGCTCGCGACGCGGACGTCGAGCTCTCCGACAACGGCGAGCAGCAGGCGCGCACGCTGGGCCGGTGGCTCGGGGGCCTGGCCGACGGCGAGCGGCCCGACCTGGTCGTCAGCTCGCCCTACCGGCGGGCGGCCGACACCGCACGCACGGCGCTCGCCGACCTGGACATCGAGCTGCTGATGGATGAGCGGCTCCGCGAGCGCGACCTCGGGCTGCTCGACGGCCTGACCGGCAAGGGCATCCGGGCCCGCCACCCGGAGGAGGCGAAGCGCCGCTCGCACGTCGGCAAGTTCTACTACCAGCCGCCGTCGGGCGAGAGCTGGGCCGACGTGGTGCTGCGGGCGCGCAGCCTGCTGGCCGACCTGCGGGAGGGGTACGACGGCAAGCGGGTGTGGCTGGTCACCCACCAGGCCGTGATCATGTCGTTCCGCTACGCGCTGGAGGGCCTGGACGAGGCCGAGCTGCTGGAGATCGACCGCACGACGCCGATCCCCAACGCGTCCGTCACCCGCTACTGCCGGCGCTCGGACGGGCTCGTCCTCGAGACGTTCGCCGACGACGCGCACCTCGACCCGGGACCGGCCGCCAGGACCGACGAGGACGACCAGGCCGGCGAGGCGCCCGATGCCTGACGCAGTGCTCGTCGACGCGGCCCTGCTGCGTGACTGGCCGCTGCCCGACCTCGGGTCCGACAAGGAGGATCGCGGCCGGCTGGTGGTGGTGGCCGGCAGTCGCGAGACCCCAGGCGCCGGCCTGCTGGCGGCCGAGGGCGCCTTCCGGGTCGGCGCGGGCAAGATCCACCTGGCCACGACGACCTCGTGCGCCACCGCCCTCGCGGTGGCCGCGCCCGAGCTGATGGTGAGCGGGCTGCCGGAGGGCGACGGCGGAGCGCTCGACCCGGCGGGGTCCGACGAGCTGGTCGACTGCGCCGACGGGTGCACGGTGCTGCTCGGCCCCGGCTTCACCGATCCCGACGCGTCGGACGCCCTCGTGCGGCGGACGGTGCCCCGGCTCGGTGGCACGGTCGTGATCGACGCGCTGGCGACGGCGTACGTCACCGACAACCACGAGGAGGTCGCCTCGCTCGACGCGAACGTCGTGCTCACGGTGAACCCGGGCGAGCTGGCGCACTGCCTCGGGATCGCCGAGGACGAGGCTTCCGAGGACCTCGAGGGCCACACGGCGCTGCTCGCCGCGCGGACGCGGGCGACCGTCGTCTGCGGCGGCCCCGTGAAGGTGGTCGCCCACCGCGACGACCTCTGGCGCGTCGAGGCGGGCAACGCGGGGCTCGGCACGGCCGGCTCGGGCGACGTGCAGGCGGGCGTCGTGGCCGGTCTGCTGGCCCGCGGCGCCGACCCGGCGCAGGCCGCCGTGTGGGGTGCCTTCCTGCACGCGACGACGGGTGACCGCCTGGCCCGTCGGGTCGGGCCGGTGGGATACCTGGCCCGCGAGCTGCCCGGCGAGCTGCCCGGGTTGCTCGCCGAGCTCAGCGGCTGACGTCCGGCTCCGGTCCAGACATGCGTAGTAATGCTGATGCGACCGCAGCGCGACCCCGGTCACACTCCAGGAGCAACGACAGGGGAGGAAGACCATGCGAAGCGTCCTGAGCAGGAGCGCGCACGCCGATCAGCTGGAGGCCGAGGTCCGCGACGCGATGTGCTGCGTCCCGACGGACCGGTGCTGGGAGTGCCACGTGAAGCTGGGCGAGGTGCGAGCGGCCCGCCGCGACGCGCTGCTGCACACGATCAGCACGGTCCGACCACGACGGCCCGTCTGGTGATGGTCCGAGACGGCGCGGCCGGGGCCGGCAGCGGCGTACGCGTCCCGCGCTCGGTGGCCGCGCTCAGCAGGCACGAGCGGCGCGAAGCCACCCGGGACCGAGCGATCCGCGAGCTCGGCGACGACGTCGAGCCGGCCCTCGACCTCATCGAGCTCCTCGAACTCGCGTGGCACGACGTCCACGAGGACGCCGCACCACCCTCCGAGGTGCTGGACGACGTCTGGCTGGTCGCCGCAGGGGACGTCGGGCGGTTGGCCTCGGCCGCGCGGCTCGCCGTCACGGACCGGCGCCACCTCCGTCTGGCGGCCGACGAGGTTCGGGCGCGGGGGACGACCTCGATCGTCCCGCCGCCGCGTCCGACCCGGCCAGGAGCTCTGCCGAGAAGAACTCGAGAGCCGTCTTCGTCTTCGTCTGCTGCTCGTCCGTGATCTCCAGGCCCTTCGCGGCCAGGAAGGCCCTCAGCTCGGCCGCAGCCTGGAAGGCGTCGGAGGGTGCCGCCTTGGCCGACAGCTCGACGATCCTCGTCCCGTCGGGATAGAACCAGACCTCCGCGACGAGGCGCCTGCTGAGCTCGAGCGGGCGGAGCTTGAGCTTGAACACCGTGATCGGTCCCAGGACCGAGAGGTCGTCGAGGGCGACACCGTCGGGTGCGTGCGCCTTGTAGAACTGCCGCTGCTCCTTCGAGAAGAGGCTACGGATGCCCTTGCGTCCAGCCGCGACGTCCTTCACCGCCTTCGGGCCGAGCACGCCCTTCATGGATGCCGAGCACATGAAGCCACCCGGCATCGCGTCGACCTCGACCATCAGGTTGTCGGAGGCCCTCTCCTGCCGGACGTCGGCGGGCACCACGGGCCTCAGCTTGACCACGGAGTCGTCGCCGCGCCCCTGGACCCGGCGGGCCCGGACGACCACGCCGGCGCGGTTGACGGTCAGGTCGGGCGTGTCGAAGAAGTAGACCTGACGGATCTGCGCGTCGAGGGGGTCGACGCCCAGCGCAACTGCCGCCTGCCGCCGGTAGGAGTCCGGCACCGTCAGCTTGAGCTCGACGCTGTCGGCGTCCTTCGCCAGCGCCAGCACCTCGCCGACCTGGGCATCGGTGAGCCGGGGCGCCGACCCGTCGGACGTGACCGTCATCCTGTGCTCCTTCGCCGGTCGGAGGCCGCGCTGCCACGCCACCCGTCGACCACTGTCCAGCGCAGCGCGGCGCTGGGCATCACCCGGAGCGTGTGACGTCAGAGGGAGGCGAGCCAGTCCTCGATCGGCACGTCGCCGTCACCGAAGACGAGGGTCTTGCGGTGGGCGCGCGGGTCTGCCAGCACGGCGAGCGTCACCTGGGCGACGAGCTCGCGCGAGGTCGTGTCGCCCTCGCCGGAGCGGGCGTCGGGGTTGACCGAGCCGTGGCCGGGCTCGAGGGTCAGGCTGCCGGGGCCGAGGATCGTCCAGTCGAGCCCGGAGGCGCGCAGGTGCTCGTCGGCTGCGATCTTGGCGTCCTGGTAGGGCCGGAACGCGTTGTCCTCGGGGACCAGCGAGTCGTGGTTCGCGCCGGAGAACGACACCATCACGTAGCGGCCCACCCCGGCGTTCTGCGCCGCGTCCATCGATCGGATCGCGGCATCCCGGTCGACGGCGAAGGTGCGCGCGGTGTCGCCGCCCCCGGCGCCCGCGGACCACACCACGGCGTCCTGGCCGGAGAGCAGGTCGGCCAGCGCGTGGGTGTCGGCGTCCTCGACCGAGGAGACGAGAGCGGTCGCACCCGTCGCCTCGACGTCTGCCACGTGGTCGGGGTTGCGGATCACCGAGGTGACCTCGTGTCCCGCCTCTACGAGCATGGGAGCGAGGAGAAGCGCGATCTTGCCGTGTCCGCCGATGATGGTGACTCGCATGGGGTCGACGCTACAAGGGGCCGGGTTGGCCGGCGGCTAGGTTGGCGCGGGTGCAGTCCTCCACCCACGACCTGACCATCGGCCCCACGGAGGTCCGCAAGGCGTTCGTCGCGGACCACGAGGCACAGGCCGAGCGCGAGTGGGCGTGCCTCACGCTCCTCGCCGAGCACGCCCCGGGCCTGGCGCCACGGCCGCTGCGGCGCGAGGACGGCGAGCGGCCGGTGATCGTGATGGAGCGGCTCCCCGGCACGCACCTCGAGCCCCGACCGCTGACGAGCGACCGGACCCGCGCGTTGGGAGGCGCGCTGCGCCGGCTGTACGACGTACCGGTGGAGGCGGTGCGCGACGCGGGCATCGGACCGCGGAGGTACGAGGCCGCGGCCCTGGTCGCCGTGCTCGAGGAGTGGTTCGCCGACGACTACGACCTGGGGGAGTGCCGCGACCCAGCACAGGTCGCCGACGCCCTGGCCCGCGCCCGGGCGTGGGTCGCAGCGCCGCCGCTCCCCGAACCACGGGCCACCACGCTCGGCATCGCCGACCTGAACCCGGCCAACGTGCTCCTGCACGAGGGCACGGTGCGGCTCGTCGACTTTGAGGACGGTGGCCTCAGCGACCCGGCATACGAGCTCGCCGACCACGTCGAGCACCTCGGCAGCCGACTCCCGGGGGTGTACGACGTCCACGCGCTGTCGACGGCCGTGGGACTGGACGCGGACGGCCGCGCGCGGATGGCGGCGTACCGCCCGCTGTGGGCGGCGTTCTGGCTGGCCATGCTCCTGCCCGGCAACGGCGGGTGGCGGCGCAACCCCCGCGGCACGACCGAGGCACAGGCCGAGCATTTCATGGCTCTCGCGGGCCACGACTAGACTTGCGCGTCGGCGCGGGGCCACGGCCACGCCGCCCGCACTTTCTTTGACAACTCGACGAAGGCGGAAAGACTCACATGGCAACCACCAACGACCTCAAGAACGGCATGGTCCTCAAGATCGAGGGTCAGCTCTGGTCCGTCGTCGAGTTCCAGCACGTGAAGCCCGGCAAGGGCCCGGCCTTCGTCCGCACCAAGCTCCGCAACGTCGAGTCGGGCAAGAACGTCGACAAGACCTTCAACGCCGGCACCAAGGTCGAGACGGCCAACGTCGACAAGCGGACCATGCAGTACCTCTACAACGACGGCTCGTCCTACGTCTTCATGGACACCAGCACCTACGAGCAGCTCGAGGTCACCCCCGAGGTGGTCGGCGACGCGAAGAACTTCATGCTGGAGAACCAGGAGGCCATCGTGGCCACCAACGAGGGACGGGTGCTCTTCATCGAGCTGCCGGCCTCCGTCGAGCTGCTGATCGCCGAGACCGAGCCGGGCCTGCAGGGCGACCGCTCGACCGGCGGCACCAAGCCCGCCACCCTGGAGACCGGCCACACCATCGCTGTGCCGCTCTTCATCACCACCGGCGAGAAGGTCAAGGTCGACACCCGGGACTCGTCCTACCTCGGCCGCGTCAAGGCCTGACACCAGGTGGCTGCCCGTTCCAAGGCGCGCAAGCGCGCGCTGGACATCCTGTTCGCCTCCGAGCTCCGCTCGGAGGACCCCGTGGTGGCGCTCGAGCGCGCCATCGAGGCTGGCGAGGGTCCGACCAACGACTACACCAGCACGCTGGTGCGCGGCGTGGTCGAGCACCGTGAGCGCATCGACGAGGTGCTGACGACCTACAGCAAGGGCTGGACGCTCGGTCGGATGCCCGCGGTCGACCGCAACGTGCTCCGCATCGGCGTCTTCGAGCTCCTCTGGGGTGACGACGACGTGCCCGACACCGTGGCGGTGAGCGAGGCGCTGCACCTCGTGCAGGACCTCTCCACCGACGACTCGCCGGCCTTCGTCAACGGGCTGCTCGGCTCCGTCCAGCGCGACCGCGCCAGCCTGGTCTGACCGCCCCTCACCCGCAGGGGTCAGCCCGCTCGCGGCGGCGGGTCGCGAGGTCCTAGGTTGGGCCTCATGAGCACCCCCCGCAGCACCGCCCGACAAGCTCACCACAGCGACTGGATGGACAACGCGATCCGCGTCGGCCTCGTGGCGTACGGCGTCGTGCACCTGCTCGTCGGGTGGCTCGCGCTGCAGCTGGCCTTCGGCGAAAAGGAGGACAGCGCCTCCAACTCCGGCGCGCTCCACTACCTCGCGCAGCAGCCCATGGGGGGCTTTCTGGTGTGGGCGATCGCCGTCGGCATGCTGTTCCTCGTCGTGTGGCGGCTGCTGGAGTTCGGCTTCGGCTTCCGCGACGAGTCCGACGACACGAAGCGCTGGCGCAAGCGGGCCACCTCGCTGTTCAAGGCCGTGATCTACGGGGCGATCGGCTGGAGCGCGGTGCAGGTCGCGACGGGTTCCGGGGGCGGAGGAGGCGGCACCGACTCCACGACCGCGAAGCTGATGGACCTGCCCGGCGGGCAGCTGATCGTGGGTGCCGTCGGGCTGGCGATCATCGGCTACGGCATCTCGTTGGTCTACCGCGGCTGGACCGAGAAGTTCCGCGAGCACCTCGACGCCCAGGGCCAGTCCGGTCAGGACGGCTCGGCCTACGTCCTGATGGGCAAGATCGGCTACATCGCCAAGGGCGTCGCGATCGCCATCGTCGGCGGGCTGTTCTGCTACGCCGCGATCACCCACGACCCGAAGAAGTCAGGCGGGCTCGACCAGGCGCTGCAGACGGTGCTCGAGCAGCCCTTCGGTCCGGTCCTGCTGACTGCTATCGCCCTCGGCATCGCCGCCTACGGCGTCTTCTGCTTCGCGCGCGCCAAGCACCTGTCCCGCTAGCGTCCCCGGGGGCTCCCCGCGCTCGCCGGTGCCCCGGCGGCGACGGCAAGGGCGGACGCGACCATGTGGTCGCGCACCTGCTCGACGGTGACCCGGCTGATCCGGGGCACCCCCGGCTCCTCCTCGGAGACCAGCATCGCGACCCGGCCGAGCTGCAGCGTGCCGAGCCCGCTGGCATAGAGCATGTTGGCGAGCAGGCCTGGGTCGTCGACGTGGAAGTCGCCGCTCTCGACGCCGGCGGTGATCGTGTGGGTCAGGACGGACAGGCAGCCGCTGATGGCCTGTCCGAGGCGGTACATCGCGCTCTCGCTGACCTCCTCGAGCAGGTCGCCCCCGGGACGCCGCATGATCGCCTGGGCGCAGTCGACGAACGCCGGGTGGGCCAGGCCGTAGTCGACGAACGCCTCGACGAGGCGCACGAGCTGGTCGCGTGGCTCGGTCGTGGTCGCGGCCGCCTGCTCCAGCGCCAGCCGCAGCTCGTCGAGGTACTGCACCAGCGTCAGGCTGAAGAGCTCCTCCTTGCCGGTGAAGTGGCGGTAGATGATGGCGCGGTTGATGCCCACGGCCCCGGCGATGTCCTCGATCTGGGCGTCGCGGACTCCGCGCTCGTCGAAGAGGCGGCGCGTCGCGGAGATGATCTCCGCCTCGCGCAGCCGGCGCCGCGCAGCCGCGGTGCCGCCCCGTCCGGGGCCGGGCGCGGGAGTCGGCTCGGTGCTCATGGCGGCCAGTCTAGGTAGGTCGTCGCCCGAGCCCCGGTGTGGTTCGATGCCGAGGTGCTGGTCACCACGCCCCGTCGGGCCGCCCGTCGTGCCGGTCGCGTCGTCGTCGCCTGTGTCGTCGTCGCGGTGCTCGGCGCGCTGCTCGCACCGATCGTCGCGTCCGCCGGCTCGTCGGCCGGCGCATCCACCCCTTCGGACGCCAGCCGCTTCACCGGGACCGCCCGGCTGCCCGGTTGCTCCGGTGCCGTCGTGCGGTGGCCGGCCGCCCTCGACACCGACCGTGCGGTCGTGCTGACCAACGGCCACTGCGTCCGCCAGCCGTTCCTGGGCGCCCGCGAGGTGCTGGTCGACGACCGGCGCTGGACGCGGGTCGAGCTCCTCGACGGCCTGGGCGAGGTGGCCCTGACGGCCCGCGCGGTGCGCCTGGAGTACGCCACGATGTACCGCACCGACGTCGCCGTCCTGCGGCTCCGCGAGACGTACGCCGACCTCGCCGGGGCCGGCGTCGCACCGCTGGCCCTCGCGACCGAGGGCCCCTCGCGCGGCGACCGGGTCCGGATCCCGTCGGCGTACTGGACCGAGCAGCGGGCGTGCGCGACCACCGGCACCGCCCACCGCCTGCACGAGCGGACGTGGGACTGGTGGGACTCGATCCGGCTCCCGGGCCGGGACGGCTGCGCGATCCGTGGCGGCTACTCCGGCTCGCCCATCGTCTCCCGGGAGACCGGGCTGGTGGTCGGGGTCGTCAACACCGGCTACGTCGGCGGTCGCCGGTGCGTCGACTCCGCGTGCGAGGAGAGCCGGCGGGGGCGGATCGTCGTGCGGCGGGGCATGAACTACGGCCAGCAGACCTCCTGGCTGCTGGGCTGCCTGGATGCCGGGCGGACCTTCGACCTGGCCGTGCCGGGGTGCCGCCTGCCGGGACCGCGCGGGTGACGGCCGCTGACGAACGCTGACGACCTCTGACGGGTCGGCTCAGGCCGTGACGTGCGAGCGGACCGCGTCGATGGTGTCGGCCTCGTCGGGTCCCTTGTCGTCGCGGTAGCGCAGGACGCGGGCGAACCGGAGCGCGACGCCGCCGGGGTAGCGCGTGGATCGCTGGAGGCCGTCGAAGGCGATCTCCACCACCTGCTCGGGGCGGACGTGGACGACGTGGCTGTCGCGACCGGTCTCGAGGGCGAGGAAGCGCTCGGTCTGCCAGGCGAGCATCTCGTCGGTCATGCCCTTGAAGGTCTTGCCGAGCATCACGAACCCGGTCTCGGACGACTCGTCGCGAGCGCCGAGGTGGATGTTGGAGAGCCAGCCCTCCCGCCGACCCGACCCCCACTCGACGGCCAGCACGACCAGGTCGAGGGTGTGTCGCGGCTTGACCTTGACCCACGCCGAGCCGCGACGACCGGCGGCGTAGGGCGCCGACAGGTCCTTGAGGACGACCCCCTCGTGGCCGGCGGCGACGGTCTCGGACGCGAACGCGTCGGCAGCCTGCGGGTCGGCGGTGACGAGGCGGCGTACGCGGTGGGGCTCGGGCACCAGCGCGTCGAGGGCGGCGAGGCGCTCGTGACCGGGGGAGTCGAGGAGGTCGCGGCCGTCGACGTGGAGCAGGTCGAAGAAGTGCGGCGTGACGGCGACGCCGCTGTCCTGGGCGGTGCGGCTCGCGGTGTCCTGGAAGGCCATCGGGCGGCCGTCGTCGGTCAGCGCCAGCGCCTCGCCATCGAGCACGAACCGCTCGGCCGGGAGCGACCTGGCGACCTCGACGACCTCGGGGAGCCGACCGGTGATGTCGTCGAGGCTGCGGGTCACCACGAGCACGTCGTCGCCGTCGCGGTGGACCTGGATGCGGATGCCGTCGAGCTTGGCGTCGATGGCGACCTCGGTCGCGCCGTCGGGGGACAGCCCCGCCATCGCGGCGCCGACGTCGGGCGCGCTGGAGGCGAGCATCGGCATGATCGGGCGGCCGACCTCGAGCCCGATCGCGGCGAGCGCCTCCTCGCCCGCGAACGCGGCCCCGGCGGCCGCGACCGTCGACCCGGCGAGCATCGCGGCACGGCGTACGGCGGTGAGCGGGACGCCCGTCACCTGGGCCACCGCCTCCTGGGTGACCGCGTCGAGCGCGCCCTGGCGGACGTTGCCGGTGACGATCGCCCGCAGCCACGCCTGCTCGGGCGCCGTCGCCCGGCCGAAGAGGTCGGTGACCGCGTCCTTGCGGGCCAGCTGCGACCCGGCGCCGGACAGACGCGACATGGCCTCGAACGCCTCGTCCACCTCCAGCACGGTCAGCGACGGCTCGTCCGCCGGGGGCGGGAGCTTGTTCACGCCCCGCCAGCCGAGGCCCGTGCGCCGCTGGCGCAGCGCGCCGCCGAGGTAGGACACGACCACCTCGAGCTCCGCGGGCCCAACGCGGCCCAGCAGCTCCGCGAGCGCGGCCACCTTGGCCTTGCGGGAGCGGGTGGCGGCCACGGCGGCGGAGGTGGCGACGAGCTCGGCGAGCAGCATGGGCCCATCCTGCCGCTCGCCACCGACACCGGCCGTCACCCGAACGGGCAGGATGGTGCCCATGAGCAGCACCCCGGCGTCCTCCCTCTACGTGCCGCGCTTCAACGTGATGGACCCCGACGACGTCCGCCCGTTCGTGCAGGCGGTCGCGACGGCGCAGCTGGTGACGGTCGGCGAGGACGGCGCCCCCGACGCGACGTTCCTGCTGGCGCTCGCGGGGGACGGTCGCGAGCCGGACGGGCTCGTCGCCCTGTGACGCTGGTCCGCGAGCGATTCACCGGCCGCATCGCCGGCGTCGGCAGCAGCAGCGGCGTACGGCTCGTCGTCGGTCGCTGGGACGCCTCACCGTGGGGGTCCTTCGCCGACGTGATGGTCGAGGACGCGGCCGGCCACCGCGTGCTACTAGCGCCCTCGGAGCGGGTGCGGGACTTCGTCGCCGCGACCTACACCTTCGACGAGCAGGTCGTCGAGCCGGTCGCGGTCGAGGACACGACCGACGGGTGGCAGGTGTCGACGCCGTCGCTGTCGCTGCGGCTGGTGGTCAACGGTCGTACGCCGCTGGGCGCTCTCCTCGCCCTGGTGCCGGACCGCGTGGCGACCGCACCCGCCTGGTGCTCCGCCGTCGACCCGGTCGCCCGCCTCGTGCTGCGGGGCGTGCGCACGCGGGGCACGGCCGGCAACGACCGCCGGGAGTGGTACGGCGCGACGTCGGTGGACGCGGTCACGTCGCTGACCGGGCGGTGGCGCGGCGTCGACCTGGGCTCGATCGCACCGGTGGACCCACCTTGCCGGTTCGGGTTCTCCAGCACGCCGAGGCGGCCGTCGGTCACGCAGGTGGTGACCACGATCGAGCGGTCTGCCTGACAGCGGTCAGGAGCAGCTGTCGGGCGCCTCGGCGCCCGCCAGGCGCTGCTCGGTCCACTCCAGCAGGTCGGGGACGTAGGGCGAGTCCGCCGCGACGACACCGACGTGGTCGCGGTCGGGGTAGGTGCGGTAGTCGACGGGACCTCCGCCGGCGGCGCACCGCTGGTCGGCGTACTCCTGCTGGGCCGACGGGATGACGAGCGGGTCGGTCTCGCCCTGGGCGAGCAGCAGCGGCGGCTCGATCGGGTCGGTGGGGATGTTCTCGGCCAGGCGTGCGCCGAGGGCGCCGGTCGTGGGGTCGGTGTCGATGGGCGAGGTGTCCTGGACGAGCGTGGACAACACGTTCAGCAGCGCCCCCGGACCGGACAGGCAGCGGGTGGCGATCTCGCGCATCTGCACCTGGGCGGCGCCGCGGACGTAGTCACGCGCCCGCACGTCGTCGTAGGTGCGGGCGTAGCCCTCGATGACGTAGGAGGCGAAGATGGCGCCCCCGGGGACCTCGTCGAGGTTGGCGACGAGGCCGGTGAGGTTGCTGGCGGGGGCGGCGGCGGCCACGCCGACGACCCCGGCGTCGGGGGCGTAGTCGTCGGCGAGGGTGCCGGCCCAGAGCGCGGCGTGCCCGCCCTGGGAGTGGCCCCACACGACCGACTGGTCCGAGAGGTCGAGGCCCTCGACCTGGCGGGCGGCGCGGATCGAGTCGAGGACGGCGTGGCCCGCGGGCTCGCCGACGAGGTAGCCGTGCGGGCCTTCGGTGCCCAGGCCGACGTAGTCGGTGGCGACGACGGCCCAGCCCTTCTCGATCGCGTCCTCGAGGATGAACAGGGCTCCTGACTCGAACGGCTCGCTCAGCAGCGAGGGAGCGCAGCCCTCGGCGACGCCCGTGGTGCCGTGCGCCCAGGCCACCACCGGGACGGGCCCGTCCCCGGCGTCGTCCGGCACGACCACGATCGCGCTCGCCAGGGCGGGCTCGTCACCGAGTGCGGTGGTCGTGTAGAGGATGCGCCGCGCGGTGGCCCCGTCGGGGACGGCGCGCTCGAAGTCCCCGGCGCGGAGCAGCTGGCCCGGCTCGGACGGCACCTGCGACGGTGCGGCGTAGAAGTCGTCCGGCACCGGGGTGCTCCGTGCGACGACGGATCCGACGGCCGCCAGCCCGATCGCGAGCACCAGGGTGGCGACGGCGACGACGAGGGACAGGCTGCGGCGCCACCACGGGCGCGGGTTGTCGTCGGCGGAGTCGCCCACGCGTCCGGTGGCCCCGTGCCAGAGCAGCTCCAGGCCGGCCCACAGCAACCGGACGCCGAAGACGACGGCGACCACGATCGACGCGACGTCGGGCCAGCTGACGGCGAGGACGCCGAGGATGATGACGGCGGCCCCGCGGACGGCGGCGGTCAGGCGCCCGGGTCCGCGCTCGCGCACCGCGTGCACGAGCGACACGACGCCGTCGACGACGAGGGACGCGGCCACGACCCACACGACGACGACCACCGCGCTGCCCGGCCACAGGAGGACGGCGAGCGCCGCCGACGCGTACACGGCGACGGGCAGCAGGTCTAGCGGCCGGCGTGGCCTGTCGGTCTGCGTGAAGCGGTCCACGGCCATCACCAGCAGGCCGATGACGACCAGCACCAGGAGCACGGTCAGCGAGGCGAACGGCCGGAACAGCAGCGACCACCCGACGAGTGCGGCCAGCGCTCCGACCACGAGCGAGCGCACGCGCCAACCGGACACGGAGCCGAGCGTAGCCCCGGCCTCAGAGCAGACCGAGGTCCCGAGCGTGCCGGCGTACGGCGTCCGTGTCGGCGGCCAGCACGAAGGGCACGTCGGGCCCCCACGCGTCGGACACCTTCTCCACCCGACCGTCGCCCGGGTCGAGCCGCACCTCGCGGATGTAGACCGCGAGGACCCGGCCAGGGTGCTCGCGCACGATGTCGGCGTAGATCTCCGGGTCGTGCTCCCCGGAGTCGCCGATCAGGACGAAGGACAGGTCCGGGTGGAGGTCGAGGACCTCCCGGATGCGGTCGTGCTTCTGCTCGCGCCCGCGCCAGGTGCCGAGCAGGTCGCGCAGCAGCACGGGCCCGAGCGGGAAACCCCGGTGCCGCAGGAAGCCCACGAGGAACGAGTGCAGGTTCCACGGGCTGGACGACACGTAGAAGACCGGGTTCACGTCCGCGGCGAGGTCGCGGTAGAGCTCTGCCGCCCCGGGGAACGGGGTACGGGTGAGGGAGGATCCGGTGATGGTCTGCAGGAGCATCCGGCCCACCCGCTGGACGCCGGTCTGCAGGATCGTGTCGTCGACGTCCGAGACGACGCCGAACCTCGCGTCGGCCGACGGGACGCGTACGTCGACGGGTGCGGCGTGGCCGCTGGTCCCGCGGTAGTCCCCGCGGAGCGCGACGGTGCCTCGGGTCCACGGGCTCTCCAGCGCCTCGGGCGCCGGGGGGACGCGCACGAGGAAGTAGCCCTCGGCGTCGGTGACCGTCTCGACGGTGGTCCCGCCGACCGTGATCTCGAGGGGGACGCCGGGCAGCTCGTCGGTCAGGAAGTGCCGCACCGTACGGCGTGCGGCCGCCCGGATCCCCTCGTCCTCGACGGCCTCGGTCGCCATGGGGTTGTCCAGCACCCGACCCCGTACGACGGCGCCGCCGGGCCCGCCGTGACCGATGTAGGGCTCGATCCGGAAGTGCTCGGGCGTCCCCGATCCACGACGTCGCAGGCGGGCACCGTCCCAGGCGCGCTCGAGCGCGACGACCAACCGGTGGAGGTTCACGGGAGCCACCGTAGGCGGGCCCTGATCGGCGGCGCCGGGCGGGTGAAGTCGCTCACACCGCCTCGCGAGGATCGCGCTGGGGACCGCGCTCCCGATTCGACATGCCAGCGGCATCGTGTTCTGGTGGATGAGCCGTAGGCAGTGCTCCCCGTCGTGACGGGGGCGCCTCCCATCGCGAGGTGATGCGCGCCGCGGCCCGTCGCCCCCAACCCCCTCTGTGAGGTCTGAAGCACGTGCCTGCCCTGCACCACCGTTCCCTGTCCGCCGGTCTCGCCGCCGCCGCTCTCGCCCTGACCCTCGTGCCCGGCAGCGCCGCCGCCGAGGAGCCGCGCGAGGCCGTCGCCGTACGCCTCAAGGTGGCCGACCAGCCGCCCGTCGAGGTCGCGACCGTCCCGCGCGCGTGGCCCGGTGAGCTCCTCGAGTCGCAGGGCGTCGCCGTCGACGGCAACGACCTGGTCGACGTCGTCCGCGACGGCCGTGAGGTGTCCGGCAAGCGGAAGCGACTGCGCCAGGGCGACGTCGTACGCCTGACCGATGTCGTCAAGGAGCGCACGACCAAGCGCCAGCGCGTACGGGCTGGCACGGTCGAGGTTCCCACCACCAAGCTGAAGCCCGGCCGACGCAAGGTCGTGCGCGAGGGCCGGCCCGGCCTCCGCAAGGTCGTCGCCGTGAAGACGCTCCACAACGGCGAGCCGGCGAAGTACCGCGTCGTCAAGCGCAAGCTCGTCAAGGACCCGCGCCCGCGCCGGGTGCTCGTGGGCCGCAAGGCGTACGCCGTCGCCGGTGCCGACGGCCTCAACTGGGGCGCGCTCGCCAACTGCGAGTCCGGCGGCAACCCGAAGGCGGTCAACCCGGCCGGCTACTACGGGCTCTACCAGTTCGACCTCGGCACCTGGCGCAGCGTCGGCGGCTCGGGCGTCCCGACCGCCGCCTCGGCCGGCGAGCAGACCTACCGCGCCAAGCTGCTCTACAAGCAGCGCGGCCGCTCCCCGTGGCCCAACTGCGGGCGCCTGCTCTGAGCTGAGCTGACCTGCACTGACGTGAATTGACTTGAGGTCAGTTCAAATTGGGGAACCGTCGGGCTGTCGACCGTGCTGATCGGCAGCCCGATCGTTCCCCACGCACCTACTCCCCGATGCGCGTGCGCACCTCGTAGAGCTCGGGGAAGAACGTCAGGTCGAGCGCCCGGCGCAGGAAGTCGACCCCCGACGACCCGCCGGTGCCGGTCTTGTGCCCGATCACGCGCTGCACGACCTGGAGGTGGCGGAAGCGCCACTGCTGGAAGGCGTCCTCGACGTCGACGAGCTCCTCGCACGTCTCGTAGACGCCCCAGTGCTCGGCTGGGGCGGCGTAGACCGTGGCCAAGAGGTCGACGAGCTCGGCGTCGGTGGTGTGCGGCAGCGTCTGGTCACGGTCGAGCAACCGCTGCGGGACGGCGTACCCCTGGCGCGACAGGTAGGCCAGGAACTCGTCGTAGAGCGACGGCTCGTGCAGCAGCTCGTCGAGCACGGTGCGGGCGGCCTCGTCGTGGGCGAACACCTTCACCATGTCGGCGTTCTTGTTGCCGAGCAGGAACTCGACCTCGCGGTACTGGTGGGACTGGAAACCCGAGCTCGTTGCCAGGAACGGCCGGATCTCGGCGTACTCCGAGGGCGTCAGCGTCGCGAGCACCGACCACTGGTCGGTGAGGGTGTGCTGGATGTGCTTGACCCGGGCCAGGCGCTTGAGCGCGGGGGAGAGGTCGTCGCCGCGGAGCAGCGCCCGGGCCGAGCGCAGCTCGTGGATCATCAGCTTGAGCCAGAGCTCGCTCGTCTGGTGCTGGATGATGAACAGCAGCTCGTCGTGCTGCTGCGGGTCCGACAGCGGCTGCTGCGCCGAGAGCAGCACGTCGAGGCGCAGGTAGTCGCCGTACGACATCGATCGCGAGAAGTCGCGCTGGATGCCTTCCTCGAGGTCGCGCTGGTTCGGTGTCTCGTTCGGGGTCCCACCCGTTCGCTGGCCCATGGGCTGCAAGGTAGTCGGTGCCCTCGATTACCGTCGCACCCATGGCCCAGCCGACCAGCCCCGACGCAGGGGGGCGCACCCGCACGTGGGTCCCCGACTGGCCGTGCGCGCCGGCACAGGTGCTGCGCCCGCAGCGCCGCGGGGCCGGGGACCCGACCCAGCGCCACGAGGAGTCCGGTCGCATCTGGCGCGCCATGCGTACGCCGGTGGGGCCGGCGTCGCTGTGCGTGCATCCGCGGCCCTCGGCGGGCGAGGTCGTGGGCCGCGCCTGGGGGCCCGGCGCGGAGTGGGCGCTCGACCGGATGCCGGCGCTCCTCGGCGCCGAGGACGACCCGTCGGGCTTCGAGCCGCACCACCACCCCGAGGTCGCCGCGGGCTGGCGCACCCACCGGCACTGGCGCATCGGCCGCACCGGGCTGGTGATGGAGTCGCTGGTGCCCTCGATCCTCGAGCAGAAGGTGACCGGCAAGCAGGCGTTCGGCTCGTTCCGCGAGCTCGTACGACGCCACGGCGAGCCCGCTCCCGGGCCAGTCGCGCCGTTGCGGCTGATGCTCCAGCCCACGCCGGCGACGATCGCCGCGATCCCGTCGTGGGAGTGGCTGCGCCTCGGCGTCCAGCCGGCCCAGTCCCGCACGATGGTGATCGCTTGCCGCCTGGCGTCGTCGCTCGAGCGCGTCTCCGGGCTGTCCGGCGAGGAGGCCGACCGGCGGCTCCGCTCGGTCCGCGGGGTCGGGGTGTGGACCAGCGCCGAGGTGCGCCAGCGGGCGCTCGGCGACCCCGACGCGGTCAGCTTCGGCGACTACCACCTCGCCAACTGGGTGGGCTGGGCGCTCGTCGGGCACGACATCACCGACGAGGAGATGGGCGAGCTGCTCGAGCCCTACCGGCCCCACCGCGGCCGAGCCGCTGCGATGGCGATGGCCGGCGGCCGGCACCGCCCGCGCCGGGGCCCGCGGATGAGCGTCCCCACGCACCTGCCCACCCGCTGAACGGCCGCCGGCCAGGCGCGCGGCTGCGGTCCAGACCCCCAGAAATGGTGTCGCCGCCCGGCGCGGCCCGGGAGTAGCGTCGTGGCGGATGTGGAGGCTCGAGGGAGGCCGTCATGGGTGACGTCGATCCTGTCCTGCTGCTGGCCACGACCGACGAGGCGTCGCGCGACGTGCTGGGGTCGGAGCTGCGCGGCAGGTACGGAGGCGACTACGAGGTGGTCGTGTGCGCGACCTACGAACACGCCCGAGCGGTGCTCGAGGGGTTGCGCCGCTGGGGCCGCCAGGTGGCTCTCGTGATCGCCTGCTTCGGGCGCGACGACCGCGGCGGGATCGACTTCCTGCGCCGGGCGTATGCACTCCACCCTTCCGCGAAGCGCGCCGTCGCCGTGGTGTGGGGAGACTTCGCCAGCGGCCGTGAGGTGTTCACGGCCATCGGCCACGGTCACGCGGAGCTGCTCCTGCTGCGTCCCGAGCGCCGGCGCGACGAGGAGTTCCACGGCACGATCACCGACGCGCTCGACGACTGGCACCTGGCCCAGGGCATCGGCTTCGAGGCCGTCCGGATGATCGGCGAGCAGCGCGACGAGCGCACCCACACGTTGCGCGATCAGTTCGGCCGCAACCACATCCCCGTCGGCTTCCACCAGGTCGGCACCGAGTCGGCCAACCGGTTGCTCGCCGGGCTGGGACTCACCGACCCGGAGCTCCCGGTGCTCCAGCTCGCCTTCACCGACCCGCCCACGACGCTCGTCGCGCCCACCGACCTCGAGATCGCCGACGCCTTCGGGCTGATGACCCCCGTGTCGCCCGACCACGTCTACGACGTCGTGGTCGTCGGCGCCGGTCCCAGCGGGCTGGCCGCCGCTGTCTACGCCTCCTCCGAGGGACTCTCGACGATGGTGGTCGAGCAGTCGGCGGTCGGCGGTCAGGCCGGCACCTCGTCGCTGATCCGCAACTACCCCGGATTCTCCCGTGGCGTCAGCGGAGCGCACCTGGCGTACCGCTCGTTCCAGCAGGCGTGGTCCTTCGGCACCGAGTACACCTTCCTCCGCGAGGTCCACGCGCTCGGCACCGACGGGGACCTCCGCACGGTCTCGATGTCCGACGGCAGCGTCTTCCGCACCCGCAGCGTGGTCATCGCGACCGGCGTCGACTACCGGCGCCTCGGCGTGCCCGCGCTCGAGGCCCTGGTCGGCCGCGGGGTCTTCTACGGCGCCGCCGTGGCCGAGGCGCCGTCGATGGCCGGGATGGAGGTCTACGTGATCGGCGGCGGCAACTCGGCCGGCCAGGCTGCCCTCCACCTGGCCCGCTACGCCCGTCACGTGACCCTGCTGGTGCGGGGCGCGTCGCTCGCGGCGAGCATGTCGGACTACCTCATCGCCCAGCTCGACGCCACGCGCAACGTCGGCATCCGCTACGGCACGTCGGTGCTCGACGGGCGGGAGGAGGACGGTTGCCTGGCCGCCCTGACGCTCGGCGAGCAGCACAGCGGCCCGGGCGGTGGCGAGGAGGTGCCGGCCGGGGGCCTCTTCGTCCTCATCGGCTCGGTGCCCCGCACGCAGTGGCTGCCGGCGGAGATCGACCGCGACCAGGCCGGTTTCGTCGTGACGGGCAAGGACGGGCGGCTGCCCCTCGAGACGAGCATGCCGGGCGTCTTCGCGATCGGCGACGTGCGCGCCGGGTCGGTCAAGCGGGTCGCCACGGCGGTGGGGGACGGCGCGAGCGTGATCGCCACGCTCCACGGCTACCTGGCGGCGCACCCGCAGGCGACCGCGACTCCATGAGCCGGCACCACCCCGGCACCGGTGCGCCGGTGACGCGCGGCATGCGGGTGCTGCTGGTCGTCGCCGCGGTACTCGTCTTCCTCGCCGGTCTCCAGCTCACGCTCTTCCCGACCCGCACTGCGGACTGGTTCTCGTGGACCATCGACGTGCCGATGACGGCGGTCTTCCTGGGCGCGGCCTACTGGTCCAGCGCCGTCCTCGAGGTGGCCGGGGCGCGTTCGCGGACCTGGGACCGTGCGCGGCTGACCGTCTGGCCGGTCCTCGTCTTCACGGTCCTCACCCTCGTCGTCACCTTGGTGCACCTCGACAAGTTCCACCTCGGCGTCGAGCACCCCGCCAGCGCCCGCGCCGTCGCGTGGGGCTGGCTCGCCATCTACGCCGGGGTGCCCGTGGCCATGGTGGCGGGCCTGGTCCTGCAGCGGCGGGCCACAGGCGCACCGACGGACGCGGACGGCGTACGACAGCTGCCGTCCGCCCTGCGCTGGCTGCTCGCCGGCCTCGCCGTCCTCCTGCTCGCCTCCGGGGTCGCGTTGCTGCTGGCACCCGAGTGGGCCGCCGGGGCCTGGGCCTGGCCGCTGACGCCGTTGACGGGCCGGGCCGTCGGCGCCTGGCTCGTGGGCCTCGGCTGGGCCGCGGCCCACGCCGGCCTGGTCGACGACGCGGCGTCGGTGCGTCCCGTCGGGCTCACCGGGGCGGCGTTCGTGCTGCTGGAGGCGGTGGCGCTGCTGCGCCACGGCGACGCCCTGGACTGGTCGGGCTGGCAGGCGACTGCGTACGTCACCGGGCTCGCGTGGATCGCGGTCGTGTCCGCCTGGATCCTGGTGCTCAGGGCGCCCCGGTCACCCGCCGCGTAGCGCGCGGACCGTCCGGGTCAGCCGGTGCTCGAGGTCGGCCCGGTCGATGCCACTGCCGGTGTCGAGGAGGGCGCGGTCGCGGTCCTCCATGACGGCTGCGGTCACGCCTTCGACCCCGGCGAGCGCATCTTCGAGGTCGGCGTAGGCCGCGGAGCCGAGCAGCGCGTCGATGTCCTCGGGGAAGGACACCTGCCACCGGCCCGGTCCGATCTCCGTGACCTCGACGAGCTCCGCCTCCTGCTCCGGGGGGCTGCTCGCGGTCGGTGGCAGCTGCGCCAGGCTGTGCTCCACGACGCTGCGGAGCCGACCGGGGTCCTTGCCCGACTGCACCTGCCGCAGCGTGCCGATCACCTGGCGCCACGGGGGAGCGACCCCGTCGACGTCCACCACCGGCTTGAGGTGGTAGGCGCTCTTCGGGTCCTCGTCGAGCACCCAGGGGAGTGGTCGGCCGAGTCGCGCTGCGTAGACCTCTGCGACGAACGCGACCAGGCCCTCGGCGAGGGCGGCGCCGTACGCCGACCACCCGGCCGACGCCAGCGACGCGTCGTACCACTCGGGGACGAGGTCGACCACCCGCTCCTCGCCGATGCGGTCGACGACCGAGACGACGAGGCCGTCCAGCGCCTCGGGGACCGGCGCCCCGGCGCCGGTCTCCGAGGCGAACCACGAGAGGCGTTCGCGCAGCAGGTCCGGCCACCGGGCGCAGAAGTCGCGCGCCTGCTCCGGCGGAGCCGGGTCCCCGATCAGCATGGCGTCATCATGGCAGCCACACCTTCACCGCGATCCCGTTCGCCTTGAGCTCGGCGAGCAGGTCGGCGTCGGGGCCGACCCGGTCGGACCGGCCGCTCGGGAAGAAGTTCCAGGTGTAGTCGTCCACGTCACCGTTGCCGACCAGGTAGGCGTCCTTGTCGATCTGGGTCTGGGCGCGCGAGTCGAGTCGTCCGTCGCCGGTCTTGACCTCGTTGACCCGCACGGTCCCGGCGTCGTCGACGAAGTCGTCGACGATGCGGAACTTCCCACCGCTGACCGGGGCGGGGAACCGCTTGGCCTTGCCGCCACTGGTGCCCCGCACGAAGTCCTCGGCCTCGCGCCCCCAGTAGCCGCGGGTGGCGGTCTCGTCGAACCACCTGCCGCCGGTCGACGCGATCTCCACGGCAGCGTCGTCGATGAGCGCCTTGATGTGGTCGAGATCGCCACCGCGAGCCAGCCGCCGGATGTCGGCGTCCGACATCTTCCCGCTCAGGGTGGAGTACGTGCCCGGCTTGAAGAGGCGCAGGACCGGGATGAAGAGCACCTCGAAGGCCTTGCTCTCCTTCGACGCCTTCGCGATCCACACGATGAGCTCGTCGGCCTTGGCCGTGCGGGCGACCCACTTGCCGGCGTCCTTGAGGATGCCCGGGATGTCGCCCGCGACGGGGAGGAAGAACCCCAGCGCCCCGGCGGCGACCTCGAAGATGGCCCATCCCCACTCCCCGCGCATCGCCGCGCCGATGGTGTCGCGGACCGCCACCACGATGTCGACGAACGGGATGAGCCCGAGCGTGATCATGCCGGCGAGGTACTCCGGCTGGTCGGCGAGGAACGGCTCGAACGAGACCAGGTCCGTGCAGTTGGCGAACGGGATGTTGCACGGGTCGACCGCGTTGATGCCGGGCACCAGGGTCGGCGGGATCGGTCCCGGAGGATCGAGCACCTTGATGGTGGGGGTCAGGCCCTGGTCGGCGATCCAGTAGCCGATCTCGCCGAGGAGTGCACCGGCGACGAAGGCCCGCGTCCGGTCGCCGAGCGAGGGGTCGTAGGTGAAGGGGTCGGTGTCGCCCTCGAGCTCCTCCGAGTCGTCGAAGCGGTCGCCGTCGGCGTTGCCGGCAAGCAGGTCCCAACCGCGGACGTGCTCCTCGCCGTCGGTGACGCCGTCGCCGTCGACGTCGCTGCGCATCGCGTCGCCTCCGGCATCGACCTCCTCGGCGTCGGAGAGCCCGTCGCCGTCGGAGTCGCCCCGGTGGGGGTCGCTCACCATCCGGTAGAAGAACGCCGGGTAGGGCATGCCCCAGTCGCGCTCGAAGGTCAGCTCGTCGCCGTCGAGGAGCCCGTCGTCGTCGGTGTCCTCGTCGTACGGGTCGGTCATCACGGTCACCCCGGTGCCGGTGACGACACCGCGCACCTCGTCACCGTCGAGCAGGCCGTCGCCGTCGGTGTCCGCGCCCTCGTCGATGTCCCCGCCGATGCGGTCGAAGACCTCGGGCAGGTCCTCGGCGTTGGCGACCGCGAAGTACTGGCCGCCGGTGGCCTCCGCGATCTGTCGCAGCAACGTGTCGTCGACGAACTCGCCGAGCCCGATCGTGTAGATCGCGATGTCGTTGTCGACCGCCTCCTGGGTGAGGCCGTCCCAGTAGGGGCCCTCGCCGTCGGTGAGCAGGATCTGCGCCTTGAGGTGGTCGGGGTTGCCGTTGTCGATCAGCTCGCGGTTGGCCACCGAGACCCCGGCGCCGATGTCCGTGCCGCCGCTGTCGTCGATGGCGTCGATGGCCGCCTTGGCGGTGGCGAAGTCGCGCGTCAGGGGCTGGGCGAGCGTGGCCCAGGAGTCGAAGTCGACGACGCCGACGCGGTCGCCGTCGATGAGGCCGTCCACGAAGCGCTTGCCGGCCTCACGCCGCAGGCCCTCGGGGTCGTTCCACGACATCGACCCGGACGAGTCCAGCGTGAGCATGACGTCGACGAACTCGGCGCCGCCCGGTTCGCCGGTGCCCGGGTCGGTCGGGTCCCACAGGTCGAAGACGCTGTTCCAGTTGGGTACGTAGAAGAGCACGAAGGTGGTGAAGTGGTCGGTCGTGGCCGTGGCCACCCCGTTCGACACCGTGGTCGGCAGCGGGACGATGGCTCCGGCCTCGTCGTCGTAGTAGCCGACGGCCAGTCCGTCGACGTTCCCGTCCGGCACGTCCGCGCGCTCGAAGGAGAAGCTCACCTCGGCGGACTCGAAGTCCGCGGTGGCGGACACGTCGACCGCCGGGGACAGGCGACCGGGCATGTCGGCGTACAGCGGCCGCGTGGTCTCGACGGTGGTGACCGCGGTCCTGGCCACGTCGCCCACCCCCGTGAGGCGGACCGACAGGCCGGCGCCGGGGCGCTCGACGGTCGAGGTGTAGACCTCCTTGCCGTCCGGGATCCCGTCTCCGTCGGTGTCAGCCTTGCGCGGGTCGGTCCCGAGCCGCAGCTCGCTGTCGTCGAGCAGGCCGTCGTCGTCGGTGTCCTGGTCGGAGGGGTCGCTGTAGTTCCCTTGCACCTCCCGGCCGTCGAGCAGGCCGTCACCGTCGGTGTCGGGCTCGATCGGGTCGGTGCCCGCTCGCTGCTCCTGGGCGCTGGTGAGACCGTCGACGTCGACGTCGACGTCCTGGTCGGGGACGCCGTCGTAGGTGGACGGGCGGGTCGGGTCGGTGAAGGTGTTGAGGAGCTCGACGGCGTCGGTGAGCCCGTCGCCGTCGGTGTCGGCCTTGTCGGGGTCGGTGCCGGCGGAGATCTCGCGGTCGCGAGGGATCAGGTCGCCGTCCGGGTCGGACGCGGCCCAGTAGTCGGTGACGGCGGTGTAGGCGACCTGCCACGCGCGGCCCGCCTTGGTGCTCGCCTGGGCGTAGTTCTTGTTGCGCACGTGCTGGAGGACCTGTCGGTACTCCTTGTCGAACGCTGCGACGACGGCGTTGCGAGCGGCCTCGCCGCCCACGGCCTCGACCGGCAGGGCGAGGAAGGTGTCGAGCTCGGTGACAGCCGCGATGCGGTCCGCCTCGGCGATGCCTGCGCCGATGGCGTCGCGGGATCGCGCCTCTGCGGAGGACAGTCCGTTGAGCTGGTTGACCATGGCGGCGTCGGCATCGAAGAGGGTGATGCCCAGCCCCCGGTCGCCGCTCTGGTGCGGCAACGCCTGCTGGAGGTGACGGTCGGCCTTCTGGAGGTTCTGCACCACGCCACCGGTCGTGAGCCGGGCCTGCACCCGGGAGAACTCCTCGAGTGCGGCGAACCTGGCCTGCACCCCCGATCCCGGGCGGAGGTCAGTGACGTACGTCGGCTCCGTGGGCGCCGGTGGGGCCGATGCGGTGACCGAGCTGGTGCCGGTGAGCACCAGGGCCATGGAGACCAGCATCACCAGGATCCCGGAGAGGCTGGACGAGCGGCGCGAGGCAAGCAAGGACTGAGCCATGGACGGACTCCCGAACTGCACAGGTGCAGGAGTCCCCCGTCGGCCCCCTACGGTGCCGGAAACGTAGGTTCCTGCCGATCGCCGCACAAGGCTCTCGTGGAAGTTCGCCCCTGCTATCTAGACCTCGTCGTCGCCGGACACCGGAGCGGTGCTCAGAGCAGCGGGCGCAGGGGAGCGAGGAAGCTCTCGGTGAACTTCCGGTTGAGGTCGCGCGCCTGCCACTCCGCGAGCGTGAGCTCGAGGCAGTTGGACTCGTCGGTCTCGAACACCTCCTCCATCACCGCCGCGAAGGCCGGGTCGATGACCTCGAGGTTGATCTCGTAGTTGCCCTGGAGGCTGAGCCGGTCGATGTTGGCGGTGCCGACGGTGGACCAGCTGCCGTCGATGGTCGCGGTCTTGGCGTGCACCATCGCGTCCTTGAACCGCAGGATCCGCGCGCCCGAGGTGAGCAGCTCGCCGTAGTAGCCGCGGGAGATCCAGTCGGCCACGACGTGGTTGGACTTCAGCGGCAGCAGGATGCGTACGTCGACGCCGCGGCGCGCTGCCTCGCACAGCACGTCGACGAAGTCCTGGTCGGGCAGGAAGTAGGCGGTCGTGAGCCAGATGTTGCGGCTGGCGCGGGCGAAGGCCTCGAGGTACATGCTGCGGATGGGGAAGTTCCACTGCCGCGGGATGTTCTTGTGCACCCGGATCTGCGGGTCCCAGTCGGACGCCGTCTCGACCAGCAGCGGCCGGTCGTTGCGGCGCAACCGGTGGTGGCGGTTGAGGTTCCAGAAGTCGGCGAAGGCACGCTTGAGGTCCCACACGCCGGGCCCGGTGATCCGCACGTGCGTGTCACGCCACTCGGTCGCGTAGGCCGAGCCGATGTTGTAACCGCCGAGGAAGGCGACCTCCTCGTCGACGACGAGCATCTTGCGGTGGTTGCGGCCGTAGCGGCGCAGGTCCCAGACACGGAGGCCGGCTGTGTAGACCGGGTAGCGCAGCACCTTCAGCGACGGAGGGAAGCGCTTGAACGCGGGGGAGACGACCATGTTGGCGAAGCCGTCGTAGATGCAGTGCACGTCGACCCCACGCTCGGCAGCGGCGGCGAGGGCGGTCTTGAACTTCCACCCGATCTCGTCGCCCTTCCAGATGTAGGTCTCGAAGAGGATCTGCTTCTTGGCGCCGTCGATCGCGGCGAGCATGTCGTCGTAGAGGTCGCGGCCGAAGGTGTACGTCGTGATCTCGCCGACGCCGACCGGCACCGTGCCGGGTCCGGTCACGGGGAACGGCTTGGGCCGCTTGCCGCGCCGTCGGTAGGAGTCGACGAGCGAGAGCGCCACCGCGACCGCGAGCTGGAGACCGACGAGCCCCAGCACGATGCGCCGGACGGCGGTCAGCGTGCGGGCGACGGTCACGGGGTCAATCTAGCGACGGACCCCAGTCGGGGTGACCGCGGCGCGGCTGGCAGCATGCCGGGATGCGCCGCCTCGTCTACCTGGTCGCCGTCACCCTCGACGGGTTCATCGCCGGACCCGAGGGCGGTGACCCCACAGGCTCCGACTACTTCCCCGTGACCCCCGACCTCGTGGAGCACCTCGCCGCCACGTGGTCCGAGACGCTGCCGGGGCCGGCCCGCGAGGCGATGGGGATCACCGGTCCGGGCGCCCACTTCGACACCGTGGTGGAGGGAAGGGCGTCGTACGACGTCGGGCTGGCAGCGGGACTCACCGACGCCTACCCGCACCTGCGGCACCTGGTCGTCTCCCGGTCGCTGGCCGGGCGGACCGACCTGCCGGTCGAGGTGGTCGCGGGCGACCCGGTCGCCCGGGTGCGCGCGCTGAAGGCGGAGGACGGGCTCGACATCTGGCTCGTCGGCGGCGGGACGCTCGCCCACGCCCTGCTGCCCGAGATCGACCGGCTCGTCCTGAAGGTCAACCCGTCCGTGATCGCCGACGGTCGCCGCCTGTTCGCCGGCCCGTTCGCCCACGCGCGCTTCGAGCCGGTCGAGCAGGTCGACCTGCCCGGCGGCGTGCGCGTGGTCACCCTCGACCGGGTGCGCTGACCCGCGGGCTCGGACCCGGGGCAGCGATCAGGCCAGCCCGAGAGCGGCGTACCGCGCGACGTCGCACGGCTGGTCGGACAGCACCCGGAAGAGCGTGGCCCGCAGCATCGCCTGCCGGGCGGCGCCGGTGCGCCAGTCGTCGAGGGACGTCTCCGGAGCGCCGAGCCACAGCACGGCGTCGAGCACGCACACCGCCTCGGCCCACAGCGGCGAGCGCCAGGCGGGGGAGAGGTCGATGACGAACGGCACGCCAGCGGCGTCGAGCAGCACGTTGCCGGCGAGATCCGCGTGGACGAGCTGCTCCCGGCCGAGGTCGGCCTCGTCGAGGCCCGCGACGAGCTGCCGCACGAGGTCGGCGATGCCCGGCTCCGGGCGGTCCTCGGCCGCCGCGACGGCGCTGTCGCCGTCGTACGCCTGCCGGTCGGCCAGGCCCCACTGGTCGGTGCGGGCGGCGAGGTGGTCGGGGCGCTCGCGGACGGCGCTCGCGAGGTGGGCGTGCAGCAGGTGGGCGGTGGCCCGCAGGGTCGCGAGGTCGCGGCAGGACGTCGTACCGGGCTCGAAGCGGGTGGCCGACCAGCCGTCGACGACGAGGCTCCCGTCACGTGCCGGGACCGGCAGCGCCAGCCGGATCGAGCGGGGCGACTGCTCGTCGAGCCGCACCGCGAGCCGCGCCTGGACCGGAGCCAGCCATGCCTCGGAGGCGTCGTGACCGGGTGAGAGTGCCAGGTCGCCGGCCCGCCACGTCGTGCCGCGGCCACCCGGGAGCGGCTCGAGCACGCCCTCGGCCGCGAACAGGTCGAGCACGTGGACGGGTGGGGCGGCGTCCGAGACCATGCCCGTGAGCCTAGGGCGAGTCAGCCCCGGCGCTCGGCGACGACCCGCTGCATCCGGTCGAGGTCGTGGTCGGGGAAGAGCGCGGCCGGCCAGACGAGGATGAGCGGCGAGGCCACCTGGCGCAGGTGGACCCAGTCACCGACCCGCTCGACGTGCTGGAGTCCGGTGAACGACAGCTCGCTGCGCGCCATCGGCCCGGCGAGCTCGACCGACGACGGTCCGAACCGCGACGTCAGCTCGACCCCGGGCTTCAGGCGTACGGCGAAGCGGCGCCGGTTGCCCCAGTGGACGAGGCCGAGGACCATCGGCACCACCACCACCCAGATCACCGTGATCCAGGCGTAGCCCCATCCCACCCGGGCGACGGGAGACGACACCTCGTCCAGCGTCGTCGCCATCACGGCCCCGAAGGCAAGCCAGGGGACGGCGAGGACCAGCCAGGTCCTGCGACGGCTCAGGACGGCGCGTCCGAAGCTGCGTGCGGCGTCGGCGGCCGAGGGAGGGTCCGCGACCCAGCGGTAGGTCTGCTGCTCGTCCACGCGGCCATTCAACCCCGCCGCCGGCCCGTGCGGGGTGGGAACGGGGGAGCCGTTGTCGGTGGCCCCGCGTACGCTCGACGCATGCGTCCAGTCACCGATCTCCAGCGCCGGGTGGCCCCCTTCAAGGTGGTGTCCGACTACGAGCCCTCCGGCGACCAGCCGGCCGCGATCAAGGAGATCGTCGGCCGCATCCAGGGCGGCGAGCAGGACGTCGTGCTCCTCGGCGCGACCGGCACCGGCAAGACCGCGACGGTGGCCTGGGTGGCCGAGCAGCTCCAGCGCCCCGTCCTGGTGCTCCAGCCCAACAAGACCCTCGCCGCGCAGTTCGCCAACGAGCTGCGCCAGCTCTTCCCGGACAACGCAGTCGAGTACTTCGTCTCCTACTACGACTACTACCAGCCCGAGGCCTACGTCCCCCAGACCGACACCTACATCGAGAAGGACTCCTCCATCAACGAGGAGGTCGAGCGGCTGCGCCACAGCGCGACCAACAGCCTGCTCACCCGCCGCGACACGATCGTGGTCTCGACGGTGTCGTGCATCTACGGCCTCGGCACCCCGCAGGAGTACGTCGACCGGATGCTGCGGCTCAAGGTCGGCGAGGAGCACGACCGCGACTCGGTGCTGCGCCGGCTCGTGGAGATCCAGTACACCCGCAACGACATGTCGTTCACCCGTGGCACGTTCCGAGTGCGCGGCGACACCCTCGAGATCTTCCCGGTCTACGAGGAGCTCGCGATCCGCATCGAGTTCTTCGGCGACGAGATCGAGCGGTTGATGACGCTCCACCCCATCACCGGCGAGGTCATCTCCGAGGACACCGAGCTCCACGTCTTCCCGGCCACCCACTACGTCGCCGGTCCGGAGCGCATGGAGCGCGCCATCAAGGGCATCGAGCTCGAGCTCGAGGACCAGCTCGCCGCGTTCGAGAAGCAGGGCAAGCTGCTGGAGGCCCAGAGGCTGCGGATGCGCACGACCTACGACGTCGAGATGATGCGCCAGGTCGGGTCCTGCTCGGGCATCGAGAACTACTCGATGCACATGGACGGCCGCAAGCCCGGCAGCGCGCCCAACACGCTCCTCGACTACTTCCCGGAGGACTTCGTCCTCGTCGTGGACGAGTCCCACGTCGCCGTCCCGCAGATCGGCGGCATGTACGAGGGCGACATGTCGCGCAAGCGCAACCTCGTCGACCACGGGTTCCGGCTGCCGAGCGCGATGGACAACCGGCCGCTGCGCTGGGACGAGTTCGTCGACCGGATCGGGCAGACGGTCTACCTGTCGGCCACCCCGGGCAACTACGAGCTCGACCGCGTCGGCGGGGTGGACAACACGGTCCAGCAGATCATCCGCCCGACCGGCCTCGTCGACCCCGAGGTCGTCGTCAAGCCGACCAGGGGCCAGATCGACGACCTCATCCACGAGATCCGCGAGCGGTCCGACAAGGGTGAGCGCGTCCTGGTCACCACCCTCACCAAGAAGATGTCCGAGGACCTCACCGACTACCTCCTCGACGCCGGCATCCGCACCCGCTACCTCCACTCCGAGGTCGACACGCTCAAGCGGATCGAGCTGCTGCGCGACCTGCGCCTCGGCGAGTACGACGTCCTCGTGGGCATCAACCTGCTCCGTGAGGGCCTCGACCTGCCCGAGGTCTCGCTGGTGGCGATCCTCGACGCCGACAAGGAGGGCTTCCTGCGCTCCGACAAGTCGCTGATCCAGACGATCGGTCGCGCGGCGCGCAACGTGTCGGGCCAGGTCCACATGTACGCCGACAAGATCACGCCGTCGATGGAGGCCGCGATCGACGAGACCAACCGTCGTCGCGCCATCCAGGTGGCCTACAACACCGAGCGCGGGATCGACCCGCAGCCGCTGCGCAAGAAGATCGCCGACATCACCGAGATGCTCGCCCGCGAGGACGAGACGACCCAGGAGCTGCTCAAGACCTGGGCCGACGTGGGTCAGAAGGGTCGCGCCGGCGGGGTGAAGGCCGGCAAGTCGCCGACCCCCGCCCTGTCCAGGATCCACGACGAGGCGCCCGACACCGCCGGCATCCCCAGCAGCGACCTCGCCGAGCTCATCCAGGAGCTGACCGAGCAGATGAAGCACGCTGCTGCCGAGCTCCAGTTCGAGGTGGCGGCCCGGCTCCGCGACGAGGTCAACGACCTCAAGAGAGAGCTCCGCCAGATGATGGAAGCGACGCGATGAACGCCTGACGCGCGCGCTGGCGGCGTTCTCGTCGCTCGCAGGCCAAACCCGGGCCAGCTTCGCTCCTCGGCCTTGCCATCACACGCGCCATGCGCCCATCGAGGGCTGTTCACGGGCTGGGGCCGACTCAGCCCTCGTCCTCGCGCCGCTTGAGCTCCTTGCGCTCCTTCTTCTCCAGGTGGCGGACGTGCTCCTCGATGATGTCGCGCCTGTTTGCGATGATCCGGACGAGGTTCATCAGTGCTGCGCCCATGGGGAAGAGCGGCCACGGGAACCCGCCGGGGGTGGTGACCGCCCAGATCGTCCACACGAGCGCCGAGAGACCGACGAGCCCGATCAGCGCCTCGCGCCGGTCGGACTCCCACTTGCGGGCGGCCTGCTCCTCGCGTGTCCTCGCGCCTGCCCGAGGAGCCTGGGCGACCGGCAGGTCCTCCACGAGGGGGACGAGGTCCCCCAGGGTCCGGCTGGCGAGCGCGGCCCCGGCGCGCTCGTCGTACTCGTCCCGCGTGAGGCGCCCCTCGGCGAAGGCGTCAGCCAGCACGGTCTCGATCACCCCACGGTCACGGTCCGACGCACGGATGCGTGCGTTCGCCGGGCTGCGCGGGTCGTGGTCGAACTGGCTCCACACCTCGATTCCTGGCACGACGACCATCGTAGGCACGCCCACCCCTCCGGAGGTGGGCCGAGGGACCCTCGCCGGACAAGGCGCTAGGTTCGCGCCATGAGCACTCCCATCGACCTCGGTCGCCCCGTCTCGGGCGACGTCATCGACCTGATCCTCGAGGACCACCGCCGCTTCGAGGCCCTCATGCGCCAGCTCCGCGACAGCACCTCGGACCGCGACGCCGTCCGCAAGGCGCTCTCCGCACTGCACGTCGCCCACGCGGAGGCGGAGGAGAAGCACGTCTACCCCCAGCTGCGCCGCAAGGACGCGATCACCGAGCACGAGGCCGAGCACGGCGAGGAGGAGCACGCCGAGGGACACGAGGCGATGCTCAAGGTGCTGGAGCTCAAGGGTACCGACACCCAGGCCTTCGACGACGCCGTGGAGGAGCTCGCGACCGCACTCAACCACCACCTCACCGAGGAGGAGCTGACGATCCTCAACCCGGCGCGCGAGGACGTCAGCGAGAAGCTCCGTGCGGAGCTGGGCGTCGCGTTCGCGACCGAGCGCAACAAGCAGCTCGACGACGACTGCGGCAGCATCGACAACGTACGCCGGATCGTGCAGGAGGCCGAGCGGGAGGGCCTGCTCGACGACGACGAGGACTGACGAGGTCCGGAATCGCGCGCAGGAGGGGCCGGTGGACGTCGTCGGTCAGCGGCGGTGGCGCATCATCGTGAGGCCGACCATCCGAGCCACGACCATCGCGATGTAGAACACGCCGACCATCATCTCGACCATCACGACCGAGCGGGCCTGCTCGCCGACGGCGACGATGTCGGACAGCCCGACGCTCGTGAGCGTCGAGAACGACAGGTAGAGCAGCTCGAACCACGACTGGCCGAACCCTGACGCGTTGGTGAACGAGTCCGGCCACACGATCTGCACGACCGAGAACACGTAGGCGAATCCCCACGCCACGACCGTGAAGGCGGCGCCCGTCGCGTAGTACTCGTCGGTGGTGACCTCGTCGTCGTGGAAGAGGTAGCGCAGCATCGCGTACGAGACGTAGAAGTAGAACGGCGCGTGCAGCAGGCCCGACACGAGCACGACCGGGTCGGTGTCGGGGAAGATCGCCTCGAGGAGCGTGAACACGATCGTCGGGGCGCCCAGGAAGAGGACGACGCGGCTCACGTGCGTCGTACGCCGGACCGCGAGCACGGCGGACCCCACGGCGAGCATCCCGATGACGCCCAGGAAGGCTCCGCCGAGACGGGATCCCCCGAGAAACGGCCACGCCAGCACCTGGAGGAGCTGGGTGGCGAGCAGCATCGCGGACGGGTGCGCGGTCAGCTGACGGAGGGCGCGGTTCACGAGGACGCAGTCTAGGGACGCCCGGATCACCCGACCGGCGACGCTCCGCTGGGCTAGGTTCGCCCCGTGGGCGAGCGAGCGGCGCGGTGGGTGAGCGGCGGCCTCGTCGTCGCCCTCCTGGCGCTGCTGGTCGCCACCGCGCTCGTCCTCGCCGGGCGGGACGAGGTCGACGCCGACCGCACCGCCGCCCAGCAGGAGGTGGCCGGCGCGGCGCGCGCGCAGGCGCTTGCGTTCCTCACCGTCGACCACCGCGACATGGACCCGCTCGTCGACGCGGTCCTCGAGGGCGCGACCGGCGACTTCGCCGAGCAGTACGCCTCGCAGCGTGCGACGCTGACGCGCGAGGCGGTCCGCACCGAGGCGACCTCGACGCCGGAGGTCGTCTCGCTCGGTGTGGGCGACCAGGACGACGACACGGCCACGGTCCTGGTGGCCGCCAACAGCACCGTCACCAACACGGGCACCGGCGCCGAGGGCCAGGTCCGCTACTACCGGCTGCGCCTCGAGCTCGTCCGGGAGGGCGGGCGCTGGCTCACCGACGACCTGCGGTTCGTGAGGTGAGGGGCGTGACGAGCGGAGGGACCGGGACGAGCGGGACGGTGAACCGGCGGCTGCTGGTGCTCGTGGCGCTGGTCGTGCTCGCGGCCGCCGCACTCGTGTGGGCCCTGCGCGTCTCCCGCGACGCCCCCGCCACCGACGTCAGCAGCGCCGACGCGGCGGACGCCGTGGTGGCGTCGCCCGCCGTCAAGCAGTCGGTGCGTCTGAGTGCCGCCGACGGTGCACGCGTGGCCTACAGCTACTCGTGGCGGTCGCTGGCCTACGACAAGGCCGCCGCCAGGAGGCTGATGACGCCGGCCATGCAGGCGCGCTACGACAGGACCATGGCCGGCGTGACCACGGCGAGCCGGCGCGACCGCACGGTGGTCCGCGCCGAGGTGGTCGACACCGCACTGGTCACCGCGTCGACGACGTACGCCCGGGTGCTGGTGTTCGTCAACCAGCGCACCTCCGGCGCCGACCTCGCCAGGCCCACGCTCGACCTCGACCGCGTGCTGGTGACCCTGCGGCGCGCCGACGGGGAGTGGAAGGTCGACGAGCTCGACGCCCTCTAGCACCTTGTGGGACCGCAACCGGAGACGATTGGATCGCGAACGTGGACGACGTGACGACCGACCTGCTGATCATCGGCGCAGGCCCGACGGGACTGTTCTCCGCCTACTACGCAGGCTTCCGCGGGTTGAGCGTGGCGGTGGTCGACTCGCTGCCGGAGCTCGGCGGCCAGATCACCGCGATGTATCCCGAGAAGGCGATCCTCGACGTCGCCGGCTTCCCCAGCGTGAAGGGTCGCGACCTCGTGGAGGGGCTGGTGGCGCAGGCGGCCACCGCCGATCCGACGTACCTCCTCGACCGGACGGCCACCACCCTCGAGCACGGTGAGGACCGCGTGGTCGTCACCCTCGACGACGGCACGACCGTGACGGCCGGAGCCGTGCTGATCACCTCGGGCATCGGCAAGTTCAGCCCCCGGCCGCTGCCTGCGGGTGAGGGATGGGTGGGGCGCGGCATGGAGTTCTTCGTGCCCAGCTTCGCGCCGTACGCCGGCAAGGACGTGGTCGTCGTCGGGGGAGGGGACAGCGCGTTCGACTGGGCCCAGCACCTCGAGCCGATCGCCGCCTCCGTCACGCTGGTGCACCGTCGCGACGCGTTCCGCGCCCACGAGCGCACCGTGGCCGCGGTGCGGGACTCGAGCGTGGAGATCATCACGAACGCGCAGGTGACCGAGCTGCGGGGCGACTCCCACCTCGAGGAGGTCGTGGTGAGCGTCGACGGGGAGGAGCCCCGGGTCCTGAAGGCACAGGCGCTCGTGGCCGCACTGGGCTTCATCGCCGACCTCGGGGCGATCCAGCAGTGGGGCCTGGAGACCCAGAAGCGCCACGTGGTCGTCGACTCCTCGATGCGGACGAACCTGGCGCGCGTCTTCGCCGCCGGTGACATCACCGACTACCCGGGCAAGGTCCGGCTGATCGCGGTGGGCTTCGGCGAGGCAGCCACGGCCGTGAACAACGCCGCGGTCGTGCTCGACCCGTCGGCCCACGTGTTCCCCGGCCACTCGAGCGAGGGGTGAGCGACGGGGACCTACCGGCCAGTAGGCATAATGGGCCCCTCACGGAGCGCCACGAAAGGCAGACCACAGTGCGCATCGCCATGCTGTCCTACCGCAGCAAGCCGCACTGCGGCGGTCAGGGCGTCTACATCCGCCACCTCAGCCGCGAGCTCGTCCGGCTCGGGCACGAGGTGGAGGTGTTCTCGGGGCAGCCCTACCCCGACCTCGACGAGGGCGTGGTGCTGACCAAGGTGCCGAGCCTCGACCTCTACCGCGAGCCCGACCCGTTCCGGGTGCCGCACCTGCGCGAGTTCCGCGACCTCATCGACGTCGAGGAGTTCCTCACGATGTGCACGGCCGGGTTCCCCGAGCCGAAGACGTTCAGCTCGCGCATCGCGCGGCTGATGAAGGACCGCGCCGCCGACTTCGACATCGCGCACGACAACCAGGTCCTCGGCACCGGCATCATGGCGCTGGAGTCCTACGGCCTGCCGGTCGTCGCGACGATCCACCACCCGATCACGATGGACCGCCGCATCGATCTGCAGACAGCGCCGACGTGGCGCAAGCGGCTCACCCTGCGCCGGTGGTACGGCTTCCTGCGGATGCAGACCAAGGTCGCCAAGCGCTACCGCAAGGTGCTGACCCCGTCGGAGTCCTCGGCCCGCGACGTCGCCCGCGACTTCGGCGTCGACCCGGCGCGGATGCAGACGATCCTGCTCGGCGTCGACGACGTCTTCGCCCCGCCGACCGCTCCGCGCGTCCCCGGCCGGATCCTCGCCATGGCCAGCGCCGACGCCCCGATGAAGGGCATCGCGACCCTGCTCGAGGCCTTCGCCAAGCTCGCCGTGGAGCGTGACGTGTCGCTGGTGCTCGTGACCAGGCCCGAGCAGGGTGGGCGCACCGAGCGGCTCATCGACCAGCTCGGCATCGCCGACAAGGTGTCGTTCGTCAACGGCGTCAGCGACGCCGAGCTCGTCGAGGTGATGGGGTCGGCCGAGGTGGCCTGCGTGCCGTCGCTCTACGAGGGCTTCTCGCTCCCCACTGCCGAGCTGATGGCCTGCGCGACCCCGCTGGTGGTCTCGCGCGCCGGTGCGATCCCGGAGGTCGTCGGCCCCGACGGCGAGTGTGCCGACCTGGTCACCCCCGGCGACGTCGGCGAGCTGGAGCAGGCCATCGCCGCGCTGCTCGACGATCCCGAGCGTCGTACGACGATGGGCGCGGCCGGACGCGCCCGGGTCGAGGAGCTGTTCAGCTGGCGCGCCGTGGCCGAGGCCACGGCCGCCGCCTACGAGGAGACCATCGCCGTCTTCCACGCCGAGAAGGCCGGCGCGACCGAGGGGAGCCCGCGTGCTGACCGTTGACTTCGACCGGCTGGGGCTGCGCCCGGGCGACCGCGTGCTCGACATGGGGTGCGGTGCGGGCCGCCACGCGTTCGAGATGTACAAGCGCGGCGCCGACGTCATCGCCTTCGACCAGGACGCCGACGAGCTCGCGACCGTCCGCGAGTGGTTCACCGCCATGCGGGAGGCCGGCGAGGTGCCCGAGGGGGCGGAGGCCGACGTCAAGGAGGGCGACGCCCTCGCCCTGCCCTTCGCCGACGGCGAGTTCGACCGGGTCGTCGCCGCCGAGGTGCTGGAGCACATCCACGCCGACGTCGACGCGATCAAGGAGCTGGTCCGGGTGCTGCGCCCGGGCGGCACCCTGGCGATCTCCGTGCCGCGCTGGCTCCCCGAGGTCGTCAACTGGAAGCTCTCCGACGACTACCACAACGCCGAGGGCGGCCACATCCGCATCTACACGGCGCAGGAGCTCGTGGACAAGGTGACCAAGGCCGGTCGCCCCAACGACGGCACACCCGGTGACGCGATGGTGTTCACCGGACGCGACCACGCCCACGGCCTGCACACGCCCTACTGGTGGATCAAGTGCGCCGTCGGTGTCACCAACGACGACCACCCGCTCGCGAAGGCGTACCACAAGCTGCTGGTGTGGGAGATCATGGAGAACCCCAAGGCGCTGCAGTACGCCGGCAAGGTGCTCGACCCGCTGATCGGGAAGAGCATGGTGCTCTACTTCCAGAAGCCGGTCGCGTGAACCTCACCCGCGCGCAGGTCGAGCAGACCGCGGCGTCCATCGCCGCCATGCAGGAGCCGTCCGGCGCCGTCCCGTGGACCCCGGGCGAGCACACCGACGTGTGGAACCACCTCGAGTCGGCGATGGCGCTCATGGTCGGCGGGCAGCGCGACGCCGCCGAGCACGCGTTCGCCTGGGCGCGCGCGAGCCAGCGGGCCGACGGGTCGTGGCCGTTGAAGATCGTCGTCGGCGAGGTCGAGGACGACTCCGGCGAGACCAACATGTCGGCGTACGTCGCCGTCGCCACGTGGCACCACTGGCTCGTCGCGCGCGACGAGGCGTTCGTCCGCCTGATGTGGCCGACGGTGCGTCGCGCGCTCGACTTCGTGGTATCGATGCAGCTGCCGTTCGGTGGCATCGCCTGGTCGCAGGAGTGGGCGCACGGCGAGCCCGGCCCGGTCAACGCCGACGCCCTGCTCGCGGGCTCGTCGAGCATCTACCACTCCCTGCGCGCAGGTGTCGCGCTCGCGGAGCTGGTGGGGGAGCCGCAGGTCGAGTGGGAGCTCGTCGGCGGCCGCCTCGGGCACGCCCTGCGGGAGCATCGCGACCTCTTCCTGGACAAGTCGCAGTTCTCGATGGACTGGTACTACCCGGTGCTGGGCGGGGCGGTCCGGGGAGCGGAGGCGCACGCACTCCTGGCCGAGCGCTGGGACACCTTCGTCGAGCCGGGTCTCGGCATCCGGTGCGTCTCGGAGAACCCGTGGGTGACGGGCGCCGAGACCTGTGAGCTGGTGATGGCGCTCGACGCCATCGGCGACCGTGCGCGGGCGCTCCGGCTGCTGGCGGACATGCAGCACCTGCGCACCGACGAGGGGTCGTACTGGACGGGGTACGTGTTCCCCACGGACGTCGACGGGGAGGGCGTGAACTGGCCGGTCGAGCAGACCACCTACACGGCCGCCGCGGTGGTCCTGGCCGTCGACCAGGTGAGCGACGGCACCCCGGGCGCCGACATCATGCGCGGCACGACCCTCGCCCCCGACTTCGCGGAGCTCGGCCTGGAGTGCGGCTGCCCGTCCGACGCCGCGTCAGCCGACCGGGTCGCCGGCGTCTCCGGACGTACGTCGTAGCACCCGCATCGACCCGACCGCCTCGACCTCGGTGAAGGCGCCGCTGGCGATCGCCGGCAGGTAGATGTCCTCGTACGGCGGCCGGCCGCCGTCCGCCGGGTCGGGGAAGACGTCGTGGATGACGAGCACCCCGTCGGCCATCACCCAGTGCGGCCAGGTGCGGAAGTCGGTGCGCGCGGGCTCGACGCCGTGCCCCCCGTCGATGAAGAGGAGCGAGAGCGGCGTGCGCCACCACGCACCCACCGTCTCGGAGCGGCCGACGACCGCCACCACGTGCTCCTCAAGTCCGGCGGCGGCCAGGGTGCGACGGAAGGTGGGCAGGGTGTCCATCAGGCCGAGGTCGGGGTCGACCAGGCTGGCGTCGTGGTGCTCCCAGCCGGCCTGGTTCTCCTCGGAGCCCCGGTGGTGGTCGACGGTGACGACGGTCCCACCGACCTCGCGGGCGGCTGCACCGAGCCAGACGGCCGACTTGCCGCAGTAGGTGCCGACCTCCAGGGCCGGCCCGTGCGGGAGCCGCTCACGCGCCCACCGGTGCAGCAAGGCGCCCTCGTCCTCGGGCATGAAGCCCTTGGCCGCGCGGGCGTGGGGGAGCAGGTCGGCCGGCATCTCGTGATCGTGCACGGTCTCAGGCGCCCCTCTCCTCGACGTCGTCGCGGAGCTCCTCCGCCTCGACACCGCTGTCGGCGCGCATGCCGTGGCGCCACGTGTTCCAGTGCCACGTGAGGTAGCGGTCGACCGCCCGGACCGCGTGCGTGCTGCGGATCGAGTGGAAGACGTCGAAGGCGTGCTGGGCGCCGGGCAGCTCGGCGTACACCACCGAGCGCTTCGACGCGCGCCGCAGCTCGGCGACGAAGAGCCGCGCCTGGTCGACGGCCACGAGGCTGTCGAGATCCCCGTGGATGACGAAGAAGTCCGGGGCGTCGGGCGTGATGCGGAGGATGGGCGAGGCCGCCTCGTAGACGTGGGGCGCGTCCTCCCACGTCGTGCGGATCACCCGCGGGCCGAGGAAGGCGTCGCGCATCCCGATCGCGTTGGCCAGCCCGGTCGAGCCGGCGAAGTCGTAGACACCGTAGAACGGCACCGCCGCCCGGACGGAGGTGTCGGCGTCCTCGAAGCCCGGCTGCCACTCGGGGTCGCCCGGGGTCAGCGCCGCCAGCGCGGCGAGGTGGCCGCCGGCCGACCCGCCGGTGAGCACGAGGTAGTCGGGATCGCCCCCGTGCGCGGCGATGTTCTCCCGCACCCAGGCGATCGCCCGCTTGACGTCGACGATGTGGGCCGGCCACGGGTCGCGGGGGGAGAGGCGGTAGTTGATGGCCACGCAGATCCAGCCCTTCGCGGCCATCCGGTTCATCAGGGGGCGTGCCTGGTGCTCCTTCTGGCCCACGGTCCAGGCGCCGCCGTGGACCTGCAGGAGCACGGGGGCGTCGGTGATCGCGTCACCGCCCGCGGGCAGGTAGAGGTCGAGGTGGCCGCGGCGACCGGCCTCGGAGTAGGGGAGGTCGCGGATCACCCGGACGGCCTCGTCGCGGAAGTCGAAGGGACGCGCGAGCTTGCGCCACGGGGTTGCCAGGTCGGCCGGGTCGGGAGCCTCGTCGAGCTGCTCGACGTAGTCGATGCCCAGGCCCGCGACGAGGGCGTCGTCCAGGACGTCGGCGGCCCGGTGGCTCTGCCGGACCATGTGCGTCAGCCCGATCGCGCTGGCCCCGGCGAGGGCGAGTCCCGCCTTGGCGCGCATCCCGGCACGCCGGCCCTTGGTGAGGTGGGCAGCGGCGTCGAGTGCGGTCAGCGCCAGCATCTGCGGGGCGGTCTCGCCGAAGAGCCAACCGGCGGCGAACGATGGCACACCGCTGCGCCGGCCCCGCGGCGGTCGTAGGGCGTTGGCGGTCAGGGCGGCGATCACGGTCTGGCGCGACAGGAAGCTCACACCCGTCATGTTACTCACTGGTACACGTCATGCTTTCCGGTGTGACGACTCCTGCCGCGGACCCGTGGACCTATGTGGTGACCGACGTCGAGCTCGACGGCCCGTGGCCAGGGGTGCACTCGATGCGGTCCTTCGCCTCGGTGGCGGTGACGGCGGACGGCATCGAGCACGGACGCTTCGAGGCCGTGCTGGAGCCGCTGCCCGGCACGTCCCCGGACCCCGCCACGATGGCATGGTTCGACACGCAGCCGGGCGCCTGGGAGGCAGCGACATGCGACCCCGAGCCGGTCGCAAGCGTGATGGAGCGCTACGTCGCGTGGCTGCGGGAGCTGCCGTCACCGCGCATGTTCGCGGCCTTCCCGCTCGCGCTGGACGGCATCTGGATGGACCACTACCTGCGCCGCTTCACCCCCTACGGCATCCGGCAGGGCCACCACGAGACCGACCGGTTGTTCGTCGGTCCCGGCCTGTGCCTGCGGAGCTACGCGGCCGCGGTGACGGGCACGTCCGCCGGCATCGTCGATGTCGACACCCTCCCGAGCGCGTGGTTCGGCGACGTCGCGCACACGCACCGCGCGATCGACGACACGCTCGGCTACGCCAACCTGCTGGTCGAGCTGTTCCGGCGCGCGCGAGGGGATGAGCCGGAAACCCGGGTGCCCCGGTGACCGCAGCCCGTTACGGTCCTGCGTGATGACGACCGGGATGCATGCCGACGAGCTCGTGGTGGACGACGAGACCGTACGACGCCTCGTCGCGGAGCAGTTCCCCGAGTGGTCCGCGCTCCCGGTACGGCGGCTCCCGCCGCTGGGCACCGACAACCAGCTCTTCCGCCTCGGGGACGACCTGCTGGTCCGGATGCCGCGCATCCCGGGTCCGGCCGCGACGGTGGAGTTCGAGCACACGTGGCTGCCGCGCCTCGCGACCCACCTCCCGGTGCCGATCCCCGCCCCCGTGGCGCTCGGCGATCCGGGCGAGGGTTTCCCCTGGCGCTGGACGGTCGTGCCGTGGATGGACGGCGCGAACCCCACCGAGTCGTCGTACAACCCGGAGGAGTGGGCCGCCGAGCTCGGCGCGTTCGTCCGGGCCTGCCGCGAGGTCCCGGGGATGGACGGCCCGGTGACGACCGAGGGACGGGGCGGCCCGCTGCCCGCGCTCGACGGGTGGGTGCGAGAGTGGACCGCGAAGGCGGACCCCGCGGAGGTCTCGCGCGACGCGGTGCTCGCGGTGTGGGAGGACGCCCTCGCCGCACCGGCGTACGACGGCGTGCCCTGCTGGTTCCACGGCGACCTGCACGACGGCAACATCCTGGTCCGCGACGGCCACTTGGCGGCCGTGATCGACTGGGGCGCGGCCGGCCGCGGCGACCCGGCGATCGAGCTCAACGCGATGTGGGGCTACGTCCCGCCGGCCGCCTCCGAGCCCTACCGCGCCGCCGTCGGCCTCGACGAGGCCGCCTACCGCCGCGCCCGCGGCTTCGCGCTGGCGCCCGCGATCAGCGGCTGGACCTACTACCGCCACACCGCTCCGGAGACCTCGCGCGGGGCGCTGGAGACCGTGCGGCGGCTCATCGCGTCACTGGACTGACGGCAGCGGTCGGGATGACGTCTTGACCTTGACCCAGCGGCAAGCCGCAGGGTCGTCGCACCGGTGACCGACACCGGGGAGGATGGGGACGATGACCACCGAACCAGGCACGGAGCTCTGGACGATCGGCGACTTCGCCCGGGAGTCGGGCCTGACGCCGAAGGCGCTGCGGCTGTACGACGACCTCGGGCTGCTGCGGCCGACCGAGGTCGACCCGGGCTCGGGCTACCGACGGTACGCGCCCGAGCAGCTCGGCCGGGCCCGACTGGTGGCGACGCTCCGCCTGGTCGGCATGCCGCTGGCTCGGATCGAGGAGGTGCTCGATGCCTCGCCCGCCACGGCGGCGCGGCTCGTCGAGGCCTACTGGCTGCAGGTCGAGCACGACACGGCCAGCCGTCGGGACATCGTCTCCGCCCTCGTCGAACGGCTCGAGAGCGAGGAACCACCCATGACCACCTCCATCGACACCTTGCACGCGGAGATCGGCACCAGCCACCGCCGCGGTGGACGACCGCAGCAGCAGGACGCCCTGGTGGCCACGCCCGGGCTGGTCGCCGTCGCCGACGGGTTCGGCGAACGCTCGGACCTCGCCGCCGCGGTGCTCAGTGCGTACGAGAGCGGTGGCCTCGAGGACGCCGTCGCCGCCGTGGCGTCGGAGATCACCGACTCGCTGCCCGGCGCGCCGACGTCGGGCACGACGTTGACCGCAGTGACGATCACCGGGCGCACCGCTTCGGTGACGCACGTGGGGGATGGGCGCGTGTGGCTGGTGCGAGGTGGCGAGGTCCGGCAGGTCACCCATGACCACACGGTCGTGGCGGCGCTGCTCGAGAGCGGTCAGCTGACCGGCGACGAGGCCCGCTCCCATCCGCACCGCACCCTGCTCAACCGGGCCCTCGTGCCCGGCGTCGTCACCGACGACCTCGAGGTCGGGCTCGAGCCCGGTGACCGCCTCGTGCTCACGACGGACGGCGTGCACGCGGTCGTCGACGACCTCGCGGCGCTGCTGGTGTCGCCCGCGACGGCCCAGCAGGTCGCCGACGAGGTCGCGGACGCCGCTGTCGCCGCAGGGGAGCCCGACAACCACACGATCGTGGTGGTGGACCTGTCGTGAGGCCGACGTGGGACGGAGCCCGCAACCTCGCCGACCTGACTTGCCAGTCCTCGTCCACTGTGCCGGGGGGCGCGACCGCACCGGCATGGTCTGCTCGCTCCTCCTGCTGCTGGCCGGAGCCGCTCCCGAGTCGATCGTGGCGAGCTACGAGGCAGGCTTCCGCGGTGCCGCCGAGCACCGGGGCCACGGGTGGTCGTTCGACCAGGTCGCCGGCGGCTGGGTCCCCTCGGTCGACGAGGTGTGGACCGACGACGAGCTCGACGCGGCGCTGCACGATCGCCGTCCGGTGCTGCTCGAGTGGGTCGAGACCTTCGACGCACGGGCGTACCTCGTCGCGGCCGGCGTCGACGAGGACACCCGGCGACGGCTCGAGGTACTGCTCATCGAATGACCCACGCTCATGCAACAGGAGTGGGGAGGATCGTAGTCGCTATTTCACGACGAGTTACCCCGGTCTGCTCCTCAACGCGGTCGGTCCCGGACCAGCGACCTAGCGCAAACGCTCCCCGAAGAAGTCGAGCACCGCCTCGACGGCGACCTGGGAGCGCTGCTCGGTGACGGTGGAGTGGCCGAAGCCCTCGAGCTCGACGCGGATGAAGGCGTCGCCGATGAGCGAGGTGAGGGTGTCGAACCGGCTGCCGGTCGCGGGGTCGGAGGCGTAGCGGATGCCGAGCACGGAGCAGCCGTCGGCCGCGCGTCGGCGTACGACGTCGGTGTCGGCGCGGGAGAGGTTGAGGTCGGCGGCGCGCCCGGGGAGGCCGATGAAGGGCACGCTGGGCTGGCAGAGCACCGGCGCGACGGTGCTGTCGTCGACCATCATCGCCAGCGCGAACCCGCCGGTGAAGCACATGCCGAGCGCCCCGACGCCGGGGCCGCCCAGCTCGGCGTGGAGCTCGCGCGCCAGGGATCGGAGCCACCCGGCCACCGGAGCCGTGACCCCGCGCGCGAGCTTGGTGAACTCCCGGCTGATGCAGACCCGTGGGAGCACCCGGGCGACGTCGACGGCGCCGAACTCGCGCCCGGCGGGTCCGAACAGGTGCGGCAGGAGCACGGTGTAGCCGGCCGCGACCAGCTCCTCGCCGAACCGGATCACCCCGGCGGTCAGGCCGGGCAGCTCGTGCACCACGACGACGCCCGGGCCGGTCCCGCGACGCCACACGGGATGGGTGGTCGGCTCACCGGCCACGTCGGCGGTGTGCTCGCTGCGGGTCCAGCCGTCCAGTGCGTCCACGGGAGGAATGTGGCAGCCCCCGGCCGTCAGTGGAAGGGCTGATGCGTCAGAACGTGTAGCCGAAGACGTCGAGGTCAGCCGCGTACACCTCGGCGACCTTCGCTCGCGTCGCGTCGGTGTAGTAGTCGCGGTAGCTGCCGTGCGGCGACTTGTTGCGGTGCGGCACGTGGACCGGGTCGCCGCCGAGGCGTCGCTCGACCTCGGCCAGGTCGTCGGCGAAGGACTCGGTCCGCCCGACGAAGTCGACCTCGCGCTCCGGCGCACGCAGGTAGTCCACCTGCGGCCGTCCGACCCGCGGCAGCTCCTCGGTGCCGCGCAGCACGAACTCCTCGAAGTCGGAGTACGCCGCCGCGGCCCGCCACATGTCGTTGCCGCGCATCCGCGTGGCCGCCGCGCCCTGCGGCCGTCCGCTCGACGGACCCCACTCGCGGTCCCAGTCCTGGATCATCGACCACCACGAGACCATCCGCGCCCACGGGTTGCGCACGAAGGCGAACGACCAGTAGTCGGCCGTCTGCGGCTCCGCGCGCAAGATCCGGTCGTACGGCGCGTGCCGGCCGAGCGGCGGCTTCACGCCCGGCGCCTTGCTCCGCGCATCGGGGCAGCAACGCTCGAACGCGACGCCGACCGACACCCCGCCGGTCTTGGGCACGTGCACGAAGAGCGCACGCTTGGCGTCGGAGATCAACACGGGCGCGAGGCTAGCCCAGCACGGGCCGATCCGGGGCATGCGGGATGATCGGGCGGTGATGACTTTCCTCGAGCTCGGGCCCGGGCGGGACTTCGTCCTCCTCGCCCTGCCCAAGACGGCGAGCACCGCGCTCGAGCGGACGCTGGCGCCGTACGCCACCGAGGTCGTCAGCGCCCCGCCGCGACGCAAGCACCTGCCGGCCCGCGGCTTCGTGCACACCAGGGCACACGAGCTCGCTGAGCAGGGGCACCCGCGCGAGTCCTACGAGCTCGTCACGATGTTCCGCGAGCCGATCGCCTGGCTGGAGTCGTGGTGGCGCTACCGCGCGAGGGAGGACAGCCGGCAGTCGACCGCCGAGATGACGTTCGAGGAGTTCGCCCTGCACTACCTCGCCGGCCACGACGACGCTCCCGTGCCGAAGGGTCGCCCCGCGAAGTTCGTCCAGGCCCAGGGCGGTGTCGCCGTGGACAGGATCTTCGCCGTCGAGCGCCCCGAGGTCTGGTCGGCGTGGTTCGCCGAGCGGATCGGGCGCCCGCTCGACTTCGAGCGGCGCAATGCCTCCACCGCCGAGCACGGGAAGCTCGGCTTCGCCACACGGGAGGCGCTGGCGGCTCACTTCGCACCGGAGTACGCCGTGTGGCGCCGGCTCGAGGCCACCGGCGAGTGGGCGGGCGCGCGCGGGACCCGGCTGCCGGAGCTGGTCGACGGTCAGTCCTAGGGGCTCAGTCGTAGGTGTAGCCGAAGAGCTCGATGTCCTCAGCGTAGACCTCCGCGACGCGCTGACGGGTCTCGTCGGTGTAGTAGTCGTGGTAGGTCCCGTGCTTGGACTTGTTCTTGTGCACCGGCGTCGACGGCTCGAGGCCGAGCTGCACCTGCACCCGCTGGAGGTCCTCGACGAAGTTCTCGGTGCGGCCGATGAAGTCGACCTCGCGGTCGCGCTTGGGCGCACGGAGGTAGCGGATCTGCGGGGTGCCGACGCGCGGCAGCTCCTCGGTCCCGCGCATCACGAACTCGTCGAAGCCGGAGTACGCCGCTGCGGCGCGCCACATGTCGTTGCCGTCGCGCATCGAGTTGTGCTTGACGTCCTGCGGCTTGCCGCTCCGAGGTCCGTGCCGACGGTCCCAGGCCGAGATCATCGAGTACCACGAGACCATCCGGGCCCACGGGTTGCGCACGAAGCCGAAGGTCCAGTAGTCGATCACCTGCGGCTCGTGCTTGATGATCTTGCCGAGCGTCGCGTGGCGGCCGATCGGGACGCGCGCCTTGCGGGCGTCGGGGCAGGCCTCCTTGACGGTCTCCTCGACCGACACGCCACCCGTCTTGGGGACGTGGACGAAGAGCACCTTGCGCGAGTCGCTGATCAGCACGCGGCGAGGTTATCCCACCGCGGCAGCGCTCCTGCCCGCCCCGAAGCACCTAGCATCGCGGCGTGACGACGACGGGGGAGGCGCGTGGCTACCGCGCCTCGCAGAAGGTCCTGCACTGGCTCACCGTGCTGGCCGTCGCCGCCCAGTTCACGGTCGGCTACCTCCTCGACCTCGACGGCGACTGCGACCTGCCGGGGGAGGACCGCAGCGGCGGCGACACCAGCGACGCGGAGGAGGAGCGCCTCGACCGGCTCGAGGACGCCTGCGAGGCCCGCGCCGACGACTACGGCCAGATGCAGCTTGGCGGCGGCTTCGACCTCGCCGAGCTGCACCTGCTCCTGGGGCTCACCGTGCTGGGCCTGGGTGTCGTACGACCGCTGTGGCGGAAGGTCGCCGGCCTGCCCCCGTGGTCGGAGCACCTGTCCGCGGGCCAGCGACGGCTCGTCCACTGGACCGAGCGTGCCCTCCTGCTGCTGCTCGTCGTCGTGCCGCTCAGCGGCCTCGTGCTCGTCACGACCGGCGACGACGCCTGGCTGCCCCTCCACGTGGGCGCGCACGTGGCGTTCTTCCTGGCGCTCACCGCCCACCTGTCGACCAACCTGCGCCCGGTCATCCTCCGCCGGATGCTCTGAGGGCCGCCGCGCGCGAGCGGGATCAGGCCTCGAGCGGCCAGCCCCGCTTGGACCATCCGCCGGTGCCTTCGGCGACGTTGATCGCCGTGATGCCCTTCGCGCGCAGGTGGTCGACCACGGCGCGGCTGCGGTTGCCGGACTGGCAGATGACGAAGACCGGGACACCCGTCGGCAGCTCCTCGACACGCGCCGGGACGTCGTTCATGGGGATGTGCACGGCGCCGGGCACGCGGCCGCCGGCCACCTCGGCGTCCTCGCGGACGTCCACGACGTAGGCCCCCTGGCTGTGGGCGGCGGCGAACTCGTCGAGCCCGACCTCGTCCTGGGGTGCGTCGGCGGCGGCCGCCTGCGCGGCGGCCACCTCCTGGCGCACGGCGTCCATGTCGAGCTCGCGGGCCTGCTCGATCACGCCCGCGAGGGCCTGCGGCGGCAGGGCGCCGGCCTGGTTGAACAGCAGGATCCCGTCGCGGAAGAGCATCAGGGTCGGGATCGAGGTGATCGCCGCCATCTGGGCGAGCTGCTGCTCGGCCTCGGTGTCCACCTTGCCGAAGACGATGTCGGGGTTGTCCTCCGACGCCTTCTCGTAGACGGGGGCGAACTGGCGGCACGGGCCGCACCAGGCAGCCCAGAAGTCGACGAGGACGATGCCCTCACCGCTCACGGTCTGCTCGAAGTCGGCCAGGGTCAGCTCACGCGTGCTCATGCCCCCAGAGTGCCACGAAGGCCCGAGGGACTCACCAGCCGCGCTCGCGCCACTCCGCGAGGTGCGGCCGCTCGTCGCCGAGCCGGCCGTCGCTGCCGTGCCCGGGGTAGAACCAGGTGTCGTCGGGCAGCCGGTCGAAGATCTTGGTCTCGACCTCGCTGATGAGCTGCGCGAACGCGTCGGCGTCGCCGAACGTGGCCCCCACACCGCCCGGGAAGAGCGAGTCGCCGGTGAACAGGTGGGGGGTCGGGGCGACCGCGGGGTCGTCGAGGAGGAGGCAGATCGAGCCGGGCGTGTGTCCGGCGACGGGGACGACGACCAGGTCGCAGGGGCCGACGGCCACCTTGTCGCCCGCGCCCACCCGGCGCTCGACCCGCACCCCGGTCTGCTCCTCGATGGCGTCGGCGTCGGGGGCGCCCGCGACGACGTGCGCCGACGGGTGGGCGGCCTTGACGGCGGCCAGTGCCCGGTGGTGGTCCCAGTGCTGGTGGGTCGTGACGATCGAGGTCAGCGAGCGGTCGCCGATCAGCTCGAGCAGCCGCTCGGGCTCGGCGGCGGCATCGATGAGCACGACCTCGTCGGTCACCGAGCACAGGAGCAGGTAGCAGTTGTTGGACATCTCGGGGTCCACCGCGACCTTGGTGACGGTGAAGTCGCCGAGGACGCGCACGTCGGGCTCGCCGCCCGGCGACACGTCGCCGGTGTAGTCGCGCCTGCCTGTGTCGCCAGTCACCATGTCTCCACCTCCGGGAGCTCGTTCGAGTCGGACGTGAGGCTTTCGCCGGTGCCGCGGCCGGTGAGCCACCAGCCGAGTGCCGCCGACGTACCGGTGACGACGGGGCCGGTACCGAGGTCACCCTCGCCGTAGTGCCACGTGTGGTCGAGATCGGCGGGTCGTACGTCGAAGGGCGCCGGGTAGGGCCGCTTGGTCATCGACTCCAGCAGGATCGCCCGGAAGTCGGCGGGCCAGTCGTCGGCGGTGTAGCCGGTGCCGAGGTCGGCGTGGTGGATCTCCACCTCGCGCAGCCGCATGAGCACGACGTTGCGCAGGGCGAAGTCCGGCCCCCCGGGGGTGCGCTCGAAGCGGCCGTCCCAGTCGGCCTCGTGCATCGCGGCGAGCGCCTCGCCGAAGCGTGCGGTGCCGGCCATGTAGCGCTCGCGCAGGTCGGCGGGCGCCGCAACGGCGAGCTCCTCGATGTCGGCGTCGCGCGCCTCTGGGGAGGCGTACATCGGCTGCGGCTGGCCGACGTGCGCCCCGTGCAGCACGCCGGCCAGTCCCTCTGCGTTGAGCGCGAGGTGGGCCACGACGTGCGCGCGGCTCCAGCCGGGGAGTTGGGACTGCTCGGCATACTGGGAAGGGGAGAGCGCGTCGACCGTGTGGACGAGCGCTCGATCGGCTCGGGCGATGGTGTCCGGGTCGGGTCTCGGGACGTCGATCACCCGCCCATCGTGCCACTTCGACAGGTACCCCATGGTCCACCCTGCCGGGTGGACGATGGGCCCGCTGTCGGTGCCGCGTGAGAGGGTGGATCGGTGCGTCGGCTTGCGCGCGACGCCGCCCCGGGACGAACATGTGTTCGACTCCGTCCCATCAGATCGTCACCGCCAAGACGAGGACCCAGAACGAGGACCACTGTGGCCGACCAGCTCATCATCCGGGGCGCCCGGGAGCACAACCTCAAGGACGTCTCCCTCGACCTCCCGCGTGACTCGCTCATCGTCTTCACGGGCCTGTCGGGCTCGGGCAAGTCGAGCCTCGCCTTCGACACGATCTTCGCCGAGGGCCAGCGTCGCTACGTCGAGTCGCTGTCGGCCTACGCCCGCCAGTTCCTCGGGCAGATGGACAAGCCCGACGTCGACTTCATCGAGGGCCTGAGCCCGGCGGTCAGCATTGACCAGAAGTCCACCTCGAAGAACCCGCGCTCCACCGTCGGCACGATCACCGAGGTCTACGACTACCTCCGCCTGCTCTACGCCCGCGCCGGCCGTGCCCACTGCCCGACCTGCGGTGCGCCCATCGAGCGCCAGACCCCGCAGCAGATCGTCGACCGCATCCTCGCGCTCGAGGAGGGCCGTCGCTTCCAGGTGCTGGCGCCGGTGATCCGCGGCCGCAAGGGCGAGTACGTCGAGCTGTTCCGGCAGCTGCAGCAGCAGGGCTTCAGCCGCGCGCGCGTCGACGGGCAGACCCACACCCTCGACGACCCGCCGACCCTCGACAAGAAGCTCAAGCACACCATCGAGGTGGTCGTCGACCGCCTGGCGGTCAAGGACTCGTCCAAGCGTCGCCTGACCGACTCGGTCGAGACAGCACTCGGCCTCGCCGGCGGTCTGGTGGTCTTCGACTTCGTCGACCTCGACGCCAAGGACCCCGGGCGCGAGATGAAGTTCTCGGAGAAGATGGCGTGCCCCAACGACCACACCATCGACACCGACGACCTCGAGCCCCGCTCGTTCTCCTTCAACTCGCCCTTCGGCGCGTGCGCCGTCTGCTCGGGACTCGGTACCCGGATGGAGGTCGACCCCGAGCTGGTCGTCCCCGACCCCGGCGCCACCCTCGGCGAGGGCGCGATCGCCCCGTGGAGCGGGGCGCACGTCGCCGACTACTTCCTCCGCCTCGTCAACGCGCTCGGCGAGGAGCTCGGCTTCGACCTCAACACCCCGTGGGATCAGCTGACGCCCAAGGCGCGCACCTCGCTGCTCGAGGGCCACAAGACCAAGGTCCACGTCGTCACCAAGAACCGGTACGGCCGCCAGCGCGCCTACTACGCCGCGTTCGAGGGCGTCCGGCCCTACGTCGAGCGCCGCCACCGCGAGGCCGAGTCCGACACCAGCCGCGAGCGGTTCGAGGGCTTCATGCGCGAGGTGCCGTGCCCGGCCTGCCGCGGCACCCGCCTCAAGCCGGTCTCGGTGTCGGTCACGCTGGGTGCCCGCGACCAAGGTGGCAAGAACATCGCCGAGGTCTGCGCGCTGCCGATCAACGAGGCCGCCCACTACCTCCGCACCGTCGACCTCTCCGTGCGCGAGCGCCAGATCGGCGAGCGGGTGCTCAAGGAGATCCAGGAGCGCCTGCAGTTCCTGCTCGACGTCGGCCTCGACTACCTCTCCCTCGACCGGCCGAGCGGGTCGCTCTCCGGCGGCGAGGCCCAGCGCATCCGCCTGGCCACCCAGATCGGCGCCGGCCTCGTCGGCGTGCTCTACGTCCTCGACGAGCCCTCGATCGGCCTCCACCAGCGCGACAACAAGCGCCTCATCGAGACGCTGCTGCGGCTCAAGGAGCTCGGCAACACCCTGATCGTGGTCGAGCACGACGAGGACACGGTCCGCGTCGCCGACTGGGTGGTCGACATCGGTCCCGGCGCCGGCGAGCACGGCGGCCAGGTGGTCCACTCCGGCACCGTCGAGGACCTGCTCACCCACCCCGACTCGATGACGGGCCAGTACCTCAGCGGTCGTCGCGAGATCCCCGTCCCGGCGGTGCGCCGTCCGCGCACCAAGGGCCGCGAGCTGACGGTCCACGGCGCCCGCGAGCACAACCTGCAGGACGTCGACGTCAGCTTCCCGCTCGGTGTCTTCACCGCCGTCACCGGGGTCTCGGGCTCGGGCAAGTCGACGCTGGTCAACGACATCCTCTACACCTCGCTGGCCAAGCAGATCTACAACGCCCGCACCGTCCCCGGTCGGCACACCAAGATCACCGGCCTCGAGCACGTCGACAAGGTGATCCACGTCGACCAGTCGCCGATCGGCCGCACTCCGCGGTCCAACCCGGCGACCTACACCGGCGTCTTCGACCACGTCCGCCGGCTCTTCGCCTCCACCCCGGAGGCGAAGATGCGGGGCTACCTGCAGGGTCGCTTCTCCTTCAACGTCAAGGGCGGACGTTGCGAGGCGTGCTCCGGTGACGGCACGATCAAGATCGAGATGAACTTCCTCCCGGACGTCTACGTCCCTTGCGAGGTGTGCCACGGCGCGCGCTACAACCGCGAGACGCTCGAGGTCCACTACAAGGGCAAGACCATCGCCGAGGTCCTCGACATGCCGATCGAGGAGGCCGCCGAGTTCTTCGCCGCGGTGCCCGCGATCGCCCGCCACATGAAGACGCTCGAGGAGGTCGGCCTCGGCTACGTCCGCCTCGGGCAGCCGGCGACGACGCTCTCCGGCGGCGAGGCGCAGCGCGTCAAGCTCGCCAGCGAGCTGCAGAAGCGCTCCACTGGCCGCACCGTCTACGTCCTCGACGAGCCGACGACCGGCCTCCACTTCGAGGACATCCGCAAGCTGCTGGGCGTGCTGTCGAGCCTCGTCGACAAGGGCAACTCGGTCCTGGTGATCGAGCACAACCTCGACGTCATCAAGACCGCCGACTGGATCATCGACATGGGCCCGGAGGGCGGGTCGCGCGGCGGCACCGTCGTCGCCGAGGGCACGCCGGAGGAGGTCGCCGCCGTCGCGGAGAGCCACACCGGCTCGTTCCTCGCGCCGATCCTCGACGGTCGGGGTGCCCAGCAGCCGGGTGCGCCCCGGCGGCAGGCGGTGGTGGCGGCGAAGTCGTCGCCGGCGAGGAAGACCGCGACCAAGCGGGCGCCGGCGAAGAAGGCTGCTGCGAAGAAGGCCCCGGCGAGGAAGGCGCCGGCCCGGAAGTCCGCGGCGAAGAAGTCGTCCTGACGTATCAGGTTCCTCACAGGTCGGCTGGCTAGGGTCGGTCCATGACCGCCATCAACAGACGTCGCGCCCTCACCGGATCGGCGGCGATCGCCGTCGGTGTCCCCGTCCTCGCCGCATGCGGGTCGGACGACGACTCGCCGGCCTCCGAGGCCACCGACTCGACCTCGCCGTCGCCGAGTGACGAGTCGCCGTCCGAGCCCAGCGCCGACGGCACCGAGACCCCGAGCGGTGGCGCGGCGCTGGCCAGCGCGGGCGACGTACCCGTCGGCGGGTGTTTCGTCGCGACCGCCGCGAAGGTCGTGGTGACGCAGCCGACCGAGGGTGACTTCAAGGCGTTCTCGGCCGTGTGCACCCACCAGGGCTGCCTCGTCGAGTCCAGTGGCGACGGCGAGATCCCGTGCCCGTGCCACGGCAGCCGCTTCTCCCTCGAGGACGGCTCGCCGGTCTCGGGTCCGGCGACGGCCGCCCTCGCGCCCGTCGAGATCGCCGTGGACGGCGACTCGATCACCCAGGCCTGAGGTCTCCCGCACCACTGTCGGGGGCCGCCCGTAGGGTTGCCGGGTGGCAAGCCCGAGCTCCTATCGACCTGCTCCGGGGTCAATCCCGACCAAGCCCGGGGTCTACCGCTTCCGCGACGCCAAGGGTCGCGTGATCTACGTCGGCAAGGCCAAGAGCCTGCGCCCCCGGCTGTCGTCGTACTTCCAGGACATCGGCAACCTCCACCCGCGCACGGCCACGATGGTCACCACCGGCGCCAGCGTCGAGTGGACGGTCGTCGACACCGAGGTCGAGGCGCTGCAGCTGGAGTACAGCTGGATCAAGGAGTTCGACCCGCGCTTCAACGTCAAGTACCGCGACGACAAGTCCTACCCCTGGCTGGCGGTCACGGTCGGCGACGAGTTCCCGCGGGTGATGGTCGGCCGCGGTGCCAAGCGCAAGGGCACCCGCTACTTCGGCCCCTACAGCCACGCCTGGGCGATCCGTGAGACGGTCGACCAGCTCCTGCGCGTGTTCCCGATGCGCTCGTGCAGCAACGGCGTGTTCAAGCGCTCGGCCCAGATCGGGCGCCCGTGCCTGCTGGGCTACATCGACAAGTGCGCGGCCCCGTGCGTCGGCAACGTCACGCCCGAGGAGCACCGCGCGATCGTCGACGACTTCTGCGACTTCATGGCCGGCAACACCACCGCCTTCACCCGGCGCATCGAGCGGGAGATGTACGCCGCCTCCGAGGCGCTCGACTTCGAGAAGGCCGCCCGGCTGCGGGACGACCTCGGCGCGCTGACCAAGGCGCTGGAGAAGCAGGCCGTGGTGCTCGGCGACGGCACCGACGCCGACGTCATCGCCCTGGCCGAGGACCCGCTCGAGGTCGCCGTGCAGATCTTCTACGTCCGCGGCGGGCGCATCCGCGGCCAGCGGGGCTGGGTCGCCGACCGCTCGGACGACAGCGAGACCCCCGGGCTGGTCCAGGAGTTCCTGCTCCAGCTCTACGGCGGCGTCGGTGTCGACGAGGTGGGGGACTCGATCCCGCGCGAGGTGCTGGTCCCGGCCCTGCCACCCGACCGGGAGGTGCTCGAGCAGCTGCTCACCGAGCGGCGCGGCAGCAAGGTCGCCATCCGGGTCCCGCAGCGCGGCGACAAGCGCGACCTGCAGCAGACGGTCGCCTCCAACGCCGCGCAGGCGCTGGCGCTCCACAAGACCAAGCGGGCCAGCGACCTCACCACCCGCAACCGCGCCCTGGAGGAGATCCAGAAGGCGCTCGGGCTCGATGAGGTGCCGCTGCGCATCGAGTGCTACGACGTGTCCAACCTGCAGGGCACCGAGGTCGTCGCCTCGATGGTGGTCTTCGAGGACGGCCTGGCCCGCAAGTCCGAGTACCGTCGCTTCGTGATCCGCGGCGTCGACGGCCAGAACGACGTCGCGTCGATGCACGAGGTCATCACCCGGCGGTTCAAGCGGCTGCTCGACGAGCAGGCGAGGAGCGAGACCGTGTCGACCGACTCCGGTCCGATGCTCGTCGATCCGGAAACCGGCCGCCCCCGAAAGTTCGCCTACGCGCCGTCACTCGTCGTCGTCGACGGCGGTCCGCCCCAGGTGGCCGCCGCCCAGCAGGCGCTCGCCGAGCTCGGCATCGACGACGTACCCGTCTGCGGGCTGGCCAAGCGGCTCGAGGAGGTGTGGCTGCCGGGGGAGGAGGACCCGGTGATCATGGCCCGCACCAGCGAGGGCCTCTACCTGCTGCAGCGCATCCGCGACGAGGCGCACCGCTTCGCCATCACCCACCACCGCGGCCGGCGGTCCAGGTCGATGGTCGAGAGCGCGCTCGACGACGTCCCCGGCCTCGGCGAGGTGCGCCGCAAGACGCTGCTCAAGCACTTCGGGTCGCTCAAGAAGCTGCGTGAGGCCGACGTCGACCAGATCGCGCTCGTCCCCGGCATCGGGCCGCGCACCGCCGCGGCGATCAAGGACGCCGTCGCGCACGCCGACGCCACCCGCAAGACTGCTCCCAAGGAGCCGACGATCAACACCGCCACCGGCGAGATCATCTCTGATGATGAGTAGACACAGCATGGAGGACTGAATGCCCGAGCCCACGCCCGGCGAGCTCGTCATCGTCACCGGCATGACCGGTGCCGGCCGCAGCACCGCGGCCAAGGAGCTGGAGGACCTCGGCTACTTCGTCGTCGACAACCTGCCGCCGACGTTGGTGCGCGACGTCGTCCGGCTCGTCGACGACAGCCGCGGGATCCACCAGCCGATCGCTGTCGTGGTCGACGTCCGGTCCGGCTCGTTCTTCGACTCCCTACAGGCCAACCGGCACCAGCAGGTGACCGGCCGTCCGACGACGCTGCTGTTCCTCGAGGCCACCGACGACGTGCTGGTGCGCCGTCAGGAGGCCGCGCGACGGCCGCACCCGCTCCAGGGCAGCGGTCGGCTTCTCCACGGGCTGCAGCGCGAGCGCGGCGTGATGGCCGACATCCGTGGCGACGCCGACGTGCTGCTCGACACCTCCAACTTCAACGTCCACCAGCTCCAGGACCGCATCGCCGAGCTGTTCGGCACCGCCGCCTCGACCCGGCTCAAGGTCACGGTCATCAGCTTCGGCTTCAAGTACGGCATCCCGGTCGACGCCGACTGGGTCGCCGACATGCGCTTCCTGCCCAACCCGCACTGGGTCCCCGAGCTGCGCCCGCAGAACGGCCGCGACCCCGACGTGTCGGCGTACGTCCTCTCCCAGCCCGGCGCGGGGCGGTTCCTCGAGCAGTACCTCCCCGTCCTGCGGACGGTCGCCGAGGGCTACCTCACCGAGGGCAAGCGGTTCATGCAGGTCGCCGTCGGCTGCACCGGCGGCAAGCACCGCAGCGTCGCGATGACCGAGGCGATCGCGGGCCTGCTCCGCGAGTCCGGCTACGACGTGAGCACCGCCCACCGCGACCTCGGCAGGGAGTGACGTGGCCCGCGACACCGCCCAGGCTGCGGTGGCCCTCGGCGGCGGGCACGGCCTGTTCGCGACGCTGTCGGCGCTGCGCAGGCTGCACGACGACCTCACCATCGACGACCTCACCGCCGTCGTGACCGTCGCCGACAACGGCGGCTCGTCCGGGCGCCTGCGCGGCGAGTTCGGCGTCCTGCCCCCCGGTGACCTGCGGATGGCGCTCGCCGCCCTGTGCGGTGACGACGAGTGGGGCCGCACCTGGGCCGACGTGCTGCAGCACCGGTTCGCCGGCCGCGGTGAGATGAACGGCCACGTCGTCGGCAACCTGCTGATCGTCGGGCTCTGGGAGCTCATGGGCGAGCCGGTGCGGGCGCTCGACTGGGTGGGGCGGTTGCTGGGCGCCCACGGGCGCGTGCTGCCGATGGCGACCACACCGATGGACATCACCGCGCGGGTGCGCGGGGCCGAGGAGGCCGAGCCGGAGGCCGTCAGCGTCGTACGCGGCCAGGTCGAGGTCGCCACGACCGCCGGACGCATCGAGTCCGTCGCCCTCGTGCCGGAGGACCCGCAGGCCTGCGACGAGGCGGTCGACGCCATCCTCGCCGCGGAGTGGGTCGTGCTGGGGCCGGGGTCGTGGTTCAGCTCGGTGATCCCGCACCTCATGGTGCCCGGTCTGCGTCGCGCGCTGGCCGACACCGCCGGCCGACTCGTCGTGGTCCTCAACCTGGAGGCTCAGGCGGGGGAGACGACCGGCTTCGGTCCCGCCGACCACCTCGCCGCGCTGTTCGAGCACGCACCCGACCTCACCGTCCACGCGGTGCTGGTCGACAGCTCGGCGCTGGCCGACGACCACGAGCGGCTGGAGAAGGACGTCGCTGGCCGAGGCGCCCGCCTGGTCGTCGCCGACATCGCCGTCCCGGGGGAGCCGCGCCACGACCCCGACCGGCTGGCCGAGGCGTTCCGGCGGATCGTGGACGAGGCCTGAGTCACGCCCACGCCCGAGCCTCACCCGAACGGGTCGAGGGTCGTTGACCCACGTGGCAGGATGCGCCCCATGGCTATGACGGCACAGGTGAAGGCAGAGCTCGCCTCCACCCAGATCACCAAGACCTGCTGCCGCAAGGCCGAGGTGGCCTCGATGCTCCGCTTCGCCGGCGGCCTGCACATCGTCAGCGGCCGCATCGTCGTCGAGGCCGAGCTCGACACGGGCGCGGCCGCGCGTCGCCTCCGCAAGGACATCTCCGAGGTCTACGGGCACCCGTCCGACGTGGTGATGGTCCAGGGCAACGGCATCCGCAAGGGCAGCCGCTACATCGTGCGCATCACCAAGGACGGCGAGGCCCTCGCCCGCCAGACCGGCCTGCTCGACCAGCGCGGTCGCCCGGTGCGCGGCCTGCCGCCCGCCGTCGTCAGCGGCGGCGGCTGCGACGCCGTCGCCGCGTGGCGCGGCGCCTTCCTCGCCCACGGCTCGCTCACCGAGCCCGGCCGCTCGTCCTCTCTCGAGATCACCTGCCCCGGCCCCGAGGCTGCGCTGGCCATCGTCGGGGTCGCCCGCCGCCTCGGCATCTCCGCCAAGGCGCGCGAGGTGCGCGGCGTCGACCGCGTCGTGATCCGTGACGGCGACGCCATTGGCGCCCTCCTCACCCGGCTCGGTGCCCACGAGTCGCTCATGGCCTGGGAGGAGCGCCGGATGCGCCGCGAGGTGCGCGCCACGGCCAACCGCCTCGCCAACTTCGACGACGCCAACCTCCGACGCTCGGCCCGCGCGGCCGTGGCCGCTGGAGCGCGCGTGGAGCGCGCCCTGGAGATCCTCGGCGAGGAGATCCCCGATCACCTCCGCCAGGCCGGCCACCTGCGCCTCGAGCACAAGCAGGCCTCGCTCGAGGAGCTCGGCCAGCTGCACGAGCCGGTCCTCACCAAGGACGCCATCGCCGGCCGGATCCGCCGCCTGCTGGCGATGGCCGACAAGCGTGCCGAGGAGCTCGGCATCCCCGACACCGAGTCGACCCTGACCCCGGAGATGCTGGCCGAGGACGCCTAGCGGGCCTTCTCCCGCAGCGACGCGCCGCGGGCACGTCGTACGGTCGCCCAGGCGCTCAGCATCGCGACGGTGGCGAGCAGCACGCCCACGACCAGCGCGGTCGCGCTCAGCAGCGCCGGATCGACCCGGGCGACGACCCGCGGCCACGAGGCATCCTCGACCTGGCCCAGGGTGATCCGGTCCAGCACGATGAGCTGCGCGGTCGCACCCGCGAGCAGCCCCGCGACGGCGGCGGCGCCCAGCACCACGACCTGCTCGACGCCCACCGCCAGCAGCACGGAGCGGCGTCGTACGCCCACGACGCTGAGGGCGGCTGCGTCCATCCTGCGGCCGGGAAGCTGGATCGCCGTCGTGACCACCAGCCCGGCCACCGCCATCAGCAGCACGAGCACCGCGGCGACGAGGTAGAGGCGCAGGGCGAGGGCGTACGCCGTCTCGTCGAGGCGCTCCCGCTCCTGCGAGTAGAGGCGCTCGACCGTCAGCCCCTGGCGTGCGAGCGCGGTCGAGACCCGCTCGGGGGTGTCGGCCGCGGCCAGCACCCCGACCTCGAACTCCTCCTCGTAGACCGTGCGGTTGGTGGTCAGCACGGCGTAGTCGATCAGCACGCCCTCAGGACCGAGGAAGGGGACGCTCTCGGCGACGAGCACGGCTTCGGACGGCGGGGGACCACCGACGGTGGAGGTGGCGGCACCGGCAGCGACCCGGCCGAGCCGGTCGACGGCCTCGCGACCGGCGACCACCGGGCGCAGCCCGCCGGCACCCGACGTGAGGCCCGCCTTGCCGGTCCCGGACGCGGTCACCACGAGGCCCGCGTCGGTGACCCGGACCTCCTGGGCGGCCTGGGTGATGCCCTCGCCGACGAGGTGCCAGTCGCCCGTGGTGAGCACGTCGGAGGCGTCGCGGCCGTCGACCTCGACCGGGCCGACTGCGTAGTCGCCGAAGAGGTCGGTCGGCAGGCCGGCGGGCCCGGCGAGGGCGAGGCCCTCGATCGTGCAGCCCTTCTCGCACGGGACCCGTTCGCGGGCGGCGGTCTCGCCGGGCGGGAACGGGCCGACGTAGGCGTTGAACGTGTCACCGCCGGCGGTGCGCAGCCGCATCTCGACGGTGACCTCCTCCGCAGCCCGGGGCACGGACAGGCCCAGCCGGAGGCGTGTGCCGGTCAGCGCCGGCGGGGACGGGCGGGTGATGAGGCCGACGACGTCCTCGACACCGTGGCCGGGGGTCCACGAGGGGTCCCACAGCGACGCGGTCGGCAGCCGCGGTGCGTCGGCGACGACGTACACGCCGTCCTGGGCGTTCCAGGTGCCGGTGGCCATCAGCCAGCGGCCGTCGGGGTCGAGGCGGCGGGTGAGCGCCACCGCCTCGCGCATCGGCAGCTCGCTGGCCCACACGGTGCTGGCGGGCGCCTGGGTGGCCGCCACGCTGGCCCGCCACGCCGCGGCCGCGTCGAAGGTGCCGGCGCCGAAGGTGACGACGGCGATCGCGATGGTCAGCGGCAGCACGACGAGGGTGCCGACGGCGCGCCGTGCGACGGCCCGCACCGCCAGGAAGCCCGCGACGCCGCGGGCCGGGCGCCGCGCGAGCGCCCGCGCCGCGGCGCGCGCCCCACCGGCGGCGCCGAGTCCCAGCACCGCGGCGATCAGCAGCGGCAGCGCCAGGTCCGCCGCGTCGGTGGCGTCTCCGGCTGGACGGGTGAGGGCGGCGCCGACGAGGACGCCGGTGAGCGCCACCAGTGCCAGCGCACCCAGCACGGCGATCCGACCAGCCGGTCGGGGTCGGGCCTGGCCGCTCAGCTGGTCGGCGAGGCTGCGGGCCAGGACGGCCCGCGTCGACACGACGCAGACCACGACCGCGCAGGCGACGACCGCGACGCACGCCAGCACGACGTACGCCGGCAGCGGGACCGGCACGCCCGCCGGCAGCCAGGCGCGCACCAGCGCCCAGGTGAGCGCGGCCCCACCCGCCACACCGAACGGCACGGCCACGACGACGAGGAGCAGCGGTTCGCTCAGCGCGAGCGCCCACGTCCGGCGCCGGTCGGCGCCGCGCAGCGAGGCCAGGGCCAGGTCGGGGACCCGCAGCTCGCCGGCCGCCGAGGTGAGGCGGCTGAGCAGGGCGAGCGCGACCAGGACGAGCGAGACCACCGCCGGCGCCACGGCGAGCAGCGCCGCCCGACGCTCGCGGTCGACGTCGGCAACGATCCCGTCGAGGTCGTTGTTGGAGATCTCCGCTGCGGTTCCGACCGCGAGCTGCTGGGGGGCCGGTTCCGCGGCGGCGCGCTCGGCCAGTGCCGGCAGGTCGGCGGCATCGAGGTCGGCAGGCACGTCGATGCGGCTGTCGACCCGGACGAGGAGCAGGCTCGGAGGGAGGCCGGCGAGCTGGTCGGGAGCCACGAGGTACGGCGCCGGCTGCCGGGGGATCTCGGTGCCGGTGGCGACGGTGGCAGGGACCGATGCGAGTCGGGTCGGCTCGAACCAGAAGTCCTCCAGGGCCTCACGCCGCTCGGCCGGAACGGTCGGGCCGGACGGGTAGGCATAGGTGCCGACGAGGGTGAGCGTGCCGAACGGCTCACCCAGGTCGATGCGGTCGCCGAGCTCGCGGCCGTCCTCCTCGGCGTCGCCGGCCAGCACCGCCACCTCGCCCGGCGCGGACGGGCAGCGACCGTCGAGGTCGAGGTGCGCGCACGCGTCCGGCTTCGCCATCAGCATCACCTCGCCGAGGAAGGGTGAGGCAAGCACGCGTGCGGTCTCCAGCTGGGCGCTCGGGGCGTGCTGGTCGTCAGGCAGGTCGAGCTGGTCGAGCGTGTCGTCGAGCAGGGTCGACGGGTCGTCCGTCGAGGCGCTCGGGCGGACCTCCCACGTCCGGCCCGTCAGCACGTTGCGCTCCTCGGAGAGGCGGGTGACGGCGTACGCGTTGCCGACGGCGGCGGCGAAGGCAGGACCCAGGACAGCGGAGCCCAGCGCCACCACCAGCAGGAGCAGGGTGCCGACCGAGAGCAGGGCGCGTGACCTCAGGCCGTCGAGCGCCACGCGGATCACGGCGTGACCTCCTCGCGCAGCCGGGCGGGGACGCTCGCCCGGTCGGGGACGCTGTCGGTCCACCAGGCGGTGACCCCGGCGAGCACCGTCGCGACGGCGCCCGCCAGGAGGACCGCGAGCAGACGCGGACCGGTGTCGAGGGGAAGCTGCCCCGGACCGGCCTCGAGGACGGGCAGGGCGTCGGAGAGGGCCCCGACGACCAGCAGCGTAGCGGCGACGGTCGCCAGCCCGGCGGCGACGGAGACCACCGCCGCGCCCAGGCGGCCGGCGGCGCGCTGGTCGGAGCGCCGTACGCCGACGAGCCGGAGGACAGCGCGCTCGTGGGTGCGCTCGCGGCGCAGCCGGGCTGCCGGCAGCGCGACGGCCAGGAGCCCCAGGAGCGCGCCGCCGGCGGCCAGCACGGCGAACCGGGTGGCCACGCCGTCGTCGGCAGCCTCGATGAGGCCTTCCGAGAGCTCGGTCCCCGGGGCGCTGGCGCCGACCCTGGCCAGCACGTCCTCGGGCGTGTCACCACGGGCCAGGACCAGCGGTTCGGCCCGCGCGACGGCGCCGGTGCCGGCGAGGGTGGAGGTGGTGAGGTCGAGAACGGTGCCGGCGGCACCCACGAGGGGGAGTGCGTCGGCCGTCCCCAGGACCCGCGCGGGCCGGGCCATGCCGCCGGTGGTGGGGGCCTCGGGCCCGTCGGGCCACACGACGGTGTCCGTCGCGAGGACCGGTGCCGCCCAGGGGGACCGATCGGTGGTGAGGTAGCTGGTGCCGGCACTGCTCGGTCGGACGCGGAGGCGCTCCGGAGTCGCGACGACCTCGCCGGGAGGTCGGTCGTCGGGCTCGGCCAGCGTCCACGGGCGGGCGAGCAGGTCGAGCCCGCCGAGGTCGAGAGTGGTGAGGTCGAGGGAGGGGCGCTGGCACCGGGGCTGGGCCCAGCGGTCGTCGTTGCACGGGAACCCGATGGCGACCTCGAGCCCGGTCACCCGGCAGCCGGTCTCGCAGCGGACCAGCTCGGCCGACACCGTCGTCGGCCGGCCCGGCTCCGGGCGGGCGAAGACCGTCTGGCGGCCCACCCCGGTCGGGCTCACCGTCAGGACGTCGAGGCGCAGCGGTCGGGGGCGCGGCCCGTCGAGCACGAGGCGGACGGTCAGGCGTCGTCCGGTGGTGGCGGGCTCGGGATCGGTCTCCGCAGCCGCGCTGCCGAGGTCGGTCACCAGCGCAGAGCCACTTGCTGCGACGGTCCCCTCGAGCCCGTCGCCGACCACGCGCTCGTAGCGCGAGGTGTCGAGGTAGACGCGACGCGAGATCGGTCGCTCGTCCTCGAACACCCGGATCGCCGCCATCAGCCACCGGCCCTCCGGATCGGCGTCGCGGGTCGCCGTGACGAGCTCCTCGGCGGATCCGTCGTACGGCACCACGAGCGGCGCCGGGGCCGTGACGAGCGCGGTGTCGTCCGCCCAGTCGTCGACCGCCAGGGCCGTGTTGGCGGCGCACCCGAGGAGCACGGCCGACCCGACCAGGACCGGCAGGCCGGTCGAGGCGCGCGGCAGGGCGATGCCGTGTCCGGCGAGCGAGGGGCCCAGTCCGGGACGGGTCGCAAGCTGCCGCGCGACCAGCCGCACGATCGCGGTCGCGAGCAGCCCCGCGGCGAGGCCGACGACGGCGGGGGCGGTGAACGCCCAGACGTCCGGCACGGACGAGGACCGGCGCAGGAGCGCAACCACCGCCGCGACCGCGACGACCACGGGAACGAGCGCCGACACGGTGCCGGCACGGCGCGCCCGCTCCCCGGCGGCCGGGCGGAGCAGGTCGGGCAGGGGACCGCGCACCGCGACGACCATCGCCGTGACCACCGCGGCTGTGGCGACGAGCCACACGCCGGCCGTCAGTCCTGCGGACGACTGATCGGCGCCGAGTGCCAGCGGCACGGCCACACCCGCCACGCCGCCGAGGACCGCGGTGAGCAGCGGCTCCGCGACCAGCGCGGACACCCAGCCGACGCCTCGGCGGCCGTGCAGCCGCAGCAGGGCCGCCTCCTGCCGCCGGGCAGCGCCGAGGGCCAGGCCCGCCCCGGGGAGAACCCCGGCGGCGAGCAGCACCAGCGGGGCGAGGAGGGCAGGTCGACCGCTCCCGTCGGCGAGCACGGTCGCGGCGGTGACCAGGGCGATGGCAGCGGCGACGGGCAGGTGGGTGCCCCGCCGGGCCCACCACCCGGCCACCAGCCGCAACGTCATACGAGTCGGCCCTCGTCGATCGCCACGTGGTGGTCGGCCAGGTCCACGATGGCCGGGTCGTGCGTGGCGATCACGACCACGCACCCGCGCTCGGCCTCGGCGCGCAGCGCGTCGAGGACCACCGAGACGTTGCCCTGGTCGAGCTCGCTGGTCGGCTCGTCGGCGAGCAGCACCGGGGCGCCGACGACCAGGCCGCGGGCGCAGGCCACGCGCTGGAGCTGTCCGCCGGACAGCTCCTCCACCTGCCGGTCGCCGAGGTCGGCGATGTCGAAGCGGGCCAGCGCCGCCTCGGCACGGTCGGACGCGTCGGTCCACGACGTCCCGCGCGCGCGGAGCGCGATGGCGACGTTCTCGCGCGCGGAGAGGATGGGGACCAGGCCGTACACCTGGAGCACGAAGGCGATCTCGGGCGGCGGGTCGCCGTCGCCCTGCCACGTCGGCCTGCCGTCGTACGTCGCCGAGCCGGTCGTGGGGGCGACCAGGCCGCCGGCGATCGAGAGCAGCGTCGTCTTGCCGGACCCGCTGGGTCCGGAGACGGCCGTGACGCGGCCGGCGGCGAACGTCACCGACACGTCGTCGAGCAGCAGGGGCCCGGGCTGGTAGCTGACCCGGTCGACGACCAGGTCGCCGGGGGCGCTCATCGGGCCGCTCACCGCAGACCGTCCCGCGGGATGCCGGTCTCGTCGGCCGGGTGGGTGATGACGATCCTTCGGGGCTCGGCGTCGACCCGGACGAGCGTGCCGGCCGGCCACTGCGTGGTGACGTGGGAGGGAAGGTGGAGCACGCCCTCGCTGCCGATGACGGCGTACTCGGCCCCGTGGTGGCCCTCGGACCCCACCCGGCCGCCCTTCATCGTCACGGTGCGGGGGAACGTCGCCGCGACCTCCGGCTGGTGGGTGACCACCACGACGGTGGTGCCGAAGTCGCGGTTGAGGTCGTGGAGCAGTCCGACGACGGCGTCGCGGTCGACGTGGGAGAGCTGGCTGGTGGGCTCGTCGGCGAGCAGCAGGCCCGGTGTGGTCGCCACGGCGCACGCGAGGGCCAGGCGCTGCCGCTGGCCGCCCGACATCGTGCTCACCACCTGGTCGGCCTGGTCGGTCAGGCCCATCCGGTCGAGCAGGTCGGCCACGCTCGGCGCGCGGTCGGCCTCCTCGGCGGTCATGCCGACGCGGGCGAACTCGATGTTGCGGCGCGCCGTCGTGTACGGGAGGAGGTTGCGGGTGGCCCCCTGCAGCATCGTCGACACCCGGCGGGCCCGGAGCCGGGCCAGGTGTCGTTCGCTCATGCGGGAGATGTCGTCCTCGCCGAGGAGGATGCGCCCGGCGCTGGGCCGCTGGATGCCCCCGAGGAGCGCGAGGAGGGTGGACTTGCCAGACCCGCTCGGGCCGAGGAACGCGACGCGTTCGCCCGGGGCGATCTCGAGGTCGACGCCCTGCAGCGCGACCACGTCGTGGCCCTCGAAGGTGCGGTAGAGGTGCACCACGCCCGAGCACCGGACGCCGATGCCGCCCCCGTCCTGCACGTGAAGTCCCCCTGAGGTCCGCGTGGTCGATCGTCACCCGGCCGGTCCGGAGTGCTGGGACATCATGCACCCGGGGTGTCGGATCCGAGCGCGACGACGCCCTTGGATCGATCCAAAGTTACTGGTCCGTACCGCGGGAGACCTGCGGTGGCGCCCCGCACGGCACCCGCTAGGGTCGGACGTGGTCACCAAAGGCCGCAGCTGTCGACGGGGTCACCGAAGGCCCCCACCAAGGAGGCATGGATCATGACTGTCCGCGTAGGTATCAACGGCTTCGGCCGCATCGGCCGCAACTTCTTCCGCGCCGTGCGCGCCTCGGGCGCCGACATCGAGATCGTCGGCGTCAACGACCTCACTGACAACGCCTCGCTGGCGAACCTGCTCAAGTTCGACTCGATCCTGGGCCGGCTCGACGCCGACGTCTCCAGCGACGACACGTCGATCAAGGTGGGCGACCAGACCATCGCCGCGTTCGCCGAGCGTGACCCCTCCGCCCTCAAGTGGGGCGACATCGGTGCCGACGTGGTCGTCGAGTCCACCGGCTTCTTCACCGACGCGACCAAGGCCAAGGCCCACGTCGACGCCGGCGCCAAGAAGGTCATCATCTCCGCCCCCGCCTCCAACGAGGACATCACCATCGTGATGGGCGTCAACCACGAGCTCTACGACCCCTCGGCCCACACCGTCATCTCCAACGCGTCGTGCACGACCAACTGCCTCGCGCCGATGGCCAAGGCCCTCCACGACGGCCTCGGCATCACCAAGGGCCTGATGACGACCATCCACGCCTACACCGCCGACCAGAACCTCCAGGACAACATCCACAAGGACCCGCGTCGCGCCCGCGCCGCCGCGCTCAACATGGTCCCGACCTCGACCGGGGCCGCGAAGGCCATCGGCCTGGTCCTGCCCGAGCTCAAGGGCAAGCTCGACGGCTACGCGATGCGCGTGCCGGTCCCGACCGGCTCCGCCACCGACCTCACCTTCGAGGCCAGCCGCGAGACGTCCGTCGACGAGGTCAACGAGATCGTCAAGGCCGCGGCCGACGGGCGCTTCCTGAAGTACTCCACCGACCCGCTGGTCTCCACCGACATCGTGACCGACCCGGCGTCCTGCATCTTCGACGCGCCGCTCACCAAGGTCATCGGCAACCAGGTCAAGGTGCTCGGCTGGTACGACAACGAGTGGGGCTACTCCAACCGCCTCGCGGACCTGATCACCCACGTCGGCACGTCGCTCTGACCCGATGGCCGAGTCCACCGCTGGCATCGAGTCCCTCGGTGACCTGAAGGGCAAGCGCGTCCTGGTCCGCTCGGACCTCAACGTGCCCCTCGACGGCACCACGCCAGGCAACATCAGATTGGCTGACGACGGCCGGATCCGCGCGAGCGTGCCGACCATCCAACAGCTCTCCGAGGCCGGTGCCCGGGTGGTCGTCACCGCCCACCTGGGCCGGCCCAAGGGCGCGGCCGACCCCCAGTACTCGCTCCAGCCGGTCGCCGCTCGCCTGTCCGAGCTGCTCGGACGGCCCGTCGCGTTCGCGACCGACACCGTGGGTGCGAGCGCGTCGGAGACGGTCGCGGGCCTGGAGGACGGCGACGTCGCCCTGCTCGAGAACGTCCGCTTCAACGACGGCGAGACCAGCAAGGACGACGAGGTGCGCGGAGCGTTCGCCGACCAGCTCGCCCAGCTGGCCGACGCCTTCGTCTCCGACGGCTTCGGGGTCGTGCACCGCAAGCAGGCCAGCGTGTACGACGTCGCGCTGCGGCTGCCGTCCGCGATGGGCGGCCTGGTCGCGGCCGAGGTCGACGTGCTGCGCCGGCTCACCGAGGAGCCCGAGCGGCCCTACGTCGTCGTGCTCGGCGGGTCGAAGGTCTCCGACAAGCTCGGGGTCATCGACAACCTCATCGACAAGGCCGACAAGCTGCTCATCGGCGGTGGCATGGTCTTCACCTTCCTCAAGGCCCAGGGCCACGAGGTCGGCAAGAGCCTGCTCGAGGCCGACCAGCTCGACACCTGCACCCGCTACCTCCGCGAGGCCGCGGACCGCGGTGTCGAGATCGTGCTGCCGACCGACGTCGTGGTCGACACGGCGTTCCCGTCGGACGACCGCGAGCCCCAGCCCTCCGTCGTACCCGCCTCGGAGATCCCGGCCGACGCCCTCGGGCTCGACATCGGGCCCGAGTCGGCGGCCGCGTTCGCCGCGGCGCTCGCGGACGCGAGGACGGTGTTCTGGAACGGCCCGATGGGCGTGTTCGAGACCGACGCCTTCGCCGGCGGGACCCGCGCCGTCGCCGAGGCCCTGACCAAGGTCGACGGGCTGTCGGTCGTCGGAGGCGGCGACTCCGCCGCTGCCGTGCGCCAGCTCGGCTTCGACGAGGCCGCCTTCGGCCACATCTCCACCGGCGGTGGCGCGTCGCTGGAGTTCCTGGAGGGCAAGGAGCTCCCGGGCATCGCCGTACTCGAGAGGGGCTGACCGTGGCCAGCACGACCACCCGCACGCCGCTGATGGCGGGCAACTGGAAGATGAACCTCAACCACCAGGAAGCGGTGGTGCTCGTCCAGAAGCTCGCCTGGACGCTGTCGGACAAGCGCCACGACTTCGGCAAGGTCGAGGTCGTCGTCGTGCCGCCCTTCACCGACCTGCGGTCGGTGCAGACGCTGGTCGACGGCGACCGCCTGTCGATCCGCTACGGCGCGCAGGACGTATCAGTCCACGACAACGGCGCCTACACCGGCGAGATCTCCGCGGCGATGCTCTCGAAGCTGGGCTGCTCCTACGTCGTGGTCGGGCACAGCGAGCGACGGATGTACCACAACGAGTCCGACGAGCTCGTCAACGGCAAGGCCCACAAGGCGCTCCACGCCCAGATGACGCCCATCGTGTGCGTCGGTGAGGGCCTCGACGTCCGCCAGGCCGGTGAGCACGTGCCCTTCACGCTCACCCAGCTCGACGGCTCGCTCGACGGGTTCACCGCCGAGCAGGTTGCCGGTCTCGTGGTCGCGTACGAGCCCGTCTGGGCCATCGGGACCGGCGAGGTCGCGACTCCCGACGACGCGCAGGAGGTCTGCGCGGCGATCCGTGGGCGGATCCGCGAGGTGCACGGGGACGGGGCCGCCGACGGCGTCCGCGTGCTCTACGGAGGGTCGGTGAAGGCCGCCAACGTCGGCGGGATCATGGAGAAGGCCGACGTCGACGGGTGCCTCGTCGGCGGTGCCAGCCTGCAGGTCGACGAGTTCGGCGGAATCTGCCGGTTCTACGACATGCCCGTGCTGTGAGGCGCTCACCGCTTCGCAGCAGTCGTGACGTAGGCTTCCGCTCGTGATTCTTGCCTTCACCATCCTGCTCGTCATCACGAGCGCGATCATGATTCTGCTGGTGCTGCTCCACAAGGGCCGCGGTGGCGGCCTCTCCGACATGTTCGGTGGCGGCGTCAGCAGCAGTCTGGGGGGATCGTCGGTGGCTGAGCGCAACCTCGACCGGTTCACGGTCGGGGTCGGCGTCATCTGGTTTGCGTGTGTCATCGCCCTGGGCCTGCTGATGGCCTACACGGGCAACTGAGTCCCCCGAGCGTTTCTGAGAAGGAGTCGTCATGGCTGGTGCTGGGAACGCGATCCGCGGTAGTCGAGTCGGTGCCGGCCCGATGGGCGAGGCCGAGCGCGGCGAGGCCGCGCCCCGGCAGGCGGTCACCTACTTCTGCAGCCACGACCACCGGTCGGTGGTGACCTTCGCCATCGAGGCCGCGGTGCCCGAGTCGTGGGACTGCCCCAAGTGCGGGCTGCCGGCGAGCCTCGACTCCGAGAACCCGCCCCCGGCGCCCAAGATCGAGCCCTACAAGACGCACCTCGCCTACGTGAAGGAGCGTCGCAGCGAGACCGAGGCGGCCGACATCCTCGACGAGGCCGTCGCCCTCCTCCGCAGCCGCCGCAAGGCCGGCGAGATCATCTTCTGACCGGGCACGTCCTCGCGCTACGGCACGCCGACCGGGCGCTTCCTCGCGCTACGGCGCGCCGACCGGGCGCTTCCTCGCGCTAGAGCGCGCCGACCGGGCGCTTCCTCGCGCTAGAGCGCGCCGACCGGGCGCTTCCTCGCGCTCCGCAGGAGTGCGCCTGTGGACGACGTACGACGTCGGGCGCGTCGTTCGGGCATCGTCCGAGCATGCATCGTTTGCCGACCTGGTGCCGCGACGCCGTCCTGCTGGATACGCGCGCACCTCTACCGATCGACCGGCCGTTCACCGCGCATGAGGCTGACGCGGCCGGCGTACCCGCGAGCCTGCGTCACAAGCTTGTCGCCAGCGGTCTGCTCAGGCCGATGCTGCGCGGGACCTTCGTCGCATCTCAGGTGCCTGACTCCTTGCGCCTCCGTGTCGCCGCGGTGCAGCTGGTGACTCCTCCGCACGTGGTGATCGTCGACAGGACGGCGGCGTGGGTGCACGGGGTCGACGCGCTTCCCAGGAGTGCCATTCACGAGATGCCCTCGCTCGATCTCTACAGCCGGTCCACCAGCCGCATGCGACGGACCGGGGTGAGCAGCGGCATCCGAACCCTGACGGGCGCCGACGTCGAGCACCTCGGTGGCGTCGCGGTCACGACTCCCCTTCGCACGGCGTGCGACCTGGGCCGGCTGCTGTGGAGGTACGACGCGCTCGCCGCCATCGACGGGTTCCTTCGCCTCGGTGTGGCTCAGGACGAGCTGGTGCGAGAAGTCGACCGATTCAAGGGACACCGCGGTGTGGTGCAGCTCCGCCGTCTTGCCCCACTGGGCGACCCGGGCGCGGAGTCCCCTCCGGAGAGCGCTCTGCGCCTGCACTGGCACGAGGCGGACATCCCGGCGTGGCCGCGCACCCAGATCTGGGTGCTCTCCGACGACGGCGCACGGAAGTTCCGGATCGACGTGGGCGACGAGGAGGTACGGTTCGGCGGCGAGTACTTCGGGGAGGAGTTCCACGGCGAGGACGAGGCGGAGTCCGACGAGGACCGGCTGTACTGGCTCCGGGAACGACGCCGCTGGGTCATGGAGGTGTTCACGAAGCGCGACGTCTATGGTCCCGAGCTTGCGGCGGGCGACCGTTTGCACCATGGCTACCACAGGGCGAGGTCGACCCTCGGTCTGCGGTGCCGGACCTACATCGATCTCGGACGGCTATAGCGCGAGGAAGCGCCCGGTCGGCCGGCCGTAGCGCGAGGAAGTGCCCGGTCGGCCGGCCGTAGCGCGAGGAAGTGCCCGGTCAGGGGAGGGCGGAGGCGGCGGCCTCGTCGAGCCACCAGACGGTCTCGTCACCGCGTACGCCGCGGGCGGGGGTCTCCTCGATCGTGCCCTCGGGTGCGAGGGCACGCGCGACGGCCTCGGCCTTGCCCTCGCCGCTGGCGATGAACCACACGGCGCGGCAGCGCTCCATCGCCTCGAAGGTGAGGCTGACCCGGTCGGGCGGCGGCTTGGGGGAGTCGTGGACGGCGACGGCGACCGCGTCGCGGACCCCCAGCGCCGGGTGGCCCGGGAACAGCGACGCGCAGTGCCCGTCGGGCCCGATGCCGAGCATCAGCACCTCGAAGAAGCCGGCGCCGTGCTCGCGCATCGCCTCGCCGTACGCCGCAGCCGCGTCCTCGGCGGTTGCCACCTGGTCGCTGGCCGGCACCTCGTGGACGTTGGCCGGGTCGACGGGGACGTGGTCGAGCAGCGACTCGCGTGCCTGCCGGGCGTTGCGGTCTGGGGAGTCGGCGGGCACGAAGCGCTCGTCGCCCCACCAGAAGACGACCCGTGACCAGTCGACCGCTGAGTCGGCGGCCCGGCGGGCGAGCTCGCGGTGCAGCTCCTCGGCGATGCTGCCACCGGTGAGCCCGACCTGGGGGACCTCGCCCCGCGTCTGGGCGGCCTCGAGCCGGTCGAGGAGGGCGGAGGCGACGTCCCCGACGAGGACGTCGGCGTCGTCGTGGCGGCGGACGTGGACGTCGTTCACTTCTTGCTCCTCAGCTTGACCAGGTGGGCGGCGACGTGGGCGTAGACGTCGTCCTCGTCGAGGCGGCGCAGCTCCTCCGCCAGCAGCGCCGGCACCTCGCGACGCTTCAGGGCGACCGGCCGGTCGGGACGGTTGGGGGAGGAGAACGTCGCCAGGCGGCCGTCGGCACGCGAGATGCGGATCGGGCCCTCCTTGGTCTCCATGGTGACCTCGGTGATGCCGGGCCCGTCGGAGATGCCACGGGCGACGTCGACCTTCAGGCGGTTGCTGAGCCACGCGACGAGCAGGTCGGCGCTGGGGCTGATGCGCTCGGCGGTGACCTTGGCCGCGGTCACCTTGAGGGGGTGCTGGTCGAGTGCCGCCGCGAGGAGGGCCCGCCACGGGGTCAGCCGCGTCCAGCTCAGGTCAGTGTTGCCGGGCGCGTAGGTGCGGCACTGGGTGAGCATCGCGGTGGACTTCCCGCGCGGCACGGCCGCGGAGTCGGTGATGCGCCGTTGCGCGAGGGCACCGAGCGGGTCCGTGGCCGGGTCGGCGGGAGCGACCGTCGGCCACCAGATCGCAACGGGCGAGTCCGGGAGCAGGAGGGGCAGCACGACCGACTCGGCGTGCTTGACCACCTCTCCCTTGAGCCGGATGAGGGCGGTCTCGCCGCCCCACCCGTCGCCACTGCCGACCTGCGCGTTGACCTGCCCGGCGCCGCGGGCGTCGCCGAGGATCACGCCGAGGACCCGCGACGGGTGCTCGCGCGAGGCCCGCTTGGCGGCGGCCATCGCCTCGACGGCGTCCTCCTCCGGGGCGACGATGACCAGGGTCATCACCATGCCCATGGCGGGACTGCCGGCCCGGGTGCGCGCGCGGACGAACTCCGCGGCGATCCTGGACGAGTTGGTGTCGGTGAGCTCGATCATCTAGGGCCTCCTCCAGGTCCGGCCGTCGCGCGCCAGCATCTTGTCGGCCGACGCCGGACCCCAGGTGCCGGAGTCGTAGGGCTCGGGCTTGCCCTTCCGGGCCCAGTGCTCGATGACGGGGTCGAGGATCTTCCAGGAGAGCTCGACCTCCTCGTGGCGCGGGAACAGCGGCGGGTCGCCGAGCAGCACGTCGAGGATGAGACGCTCGTACGCCTCGGCGCTGGCCTCGGTGAACGAGCCGCCGTAGGCGAAGTCCATGTTGACGTCGCGGATCTCCATCGCGGTGCCGGGCACCTTCGACCCGAAGCGCATGGTCATGCCTTCGTCGGGCTGCACGCGGATCACGATGGCGTTCTGGGACAGGTCCTCGGTCGCGGTCTGCGAGAACGGCAGGTGCGGTGCCCGCTTGAAGACGACGGCCACCTCGGTGACGCGCCGGCCCAGGCGCTTGCCGGTGCGGAGGTAGAACGGCACGCCGGCCCAGCGACGCGTCTCGACGTTGACGGTGATCGCGGCATAGGTCTCGGTCGTGGAGGTCTTCTTGATGCCCTCCTCGTCGAGGAACCCCTGGACCTTCTCGCCGCCGGCCCACCCGGCGGTGTACTGGCCGCGGGCCGTGGTGAGGTCGAGGCGTGCCGGCAGGGTGGCGGAGGCGAGCACCTTCTGCTTCTCGACGCGCAGGCCCTCGGCGTCGAACGCGACGGGCTCCTCCATCGCCACGAGCGCCATCAGCTGGAGGAGGTGGTTCTGGATCACGTCGCGGGCGGCGCCGATGCCGTCGTAGTAGCCGGCACGACCGCCGATGCCGATGTCCTCGGCCATCGTGATCTGCACGTGGTCGACGTAGTTGGCGTTCCAGATCGGCTCGAACATGTTGTTGGCGAAGCGCATCGCCAGGATGTTCTGGACCGTCTCCTTGCCGAGGTAGTGGTCGATCCGGAAGACCGAGCCGGACGGGAAGACGCCGTCGAGGATCTGGTTGAGCTCCCGCGCCGACTCGAGGTCGTGGCCGAACGGCTTCTCGACGACGACCCGGCGCCACTGGTCGGGACCGGGGTCGGCGAGGCCGTGCTCCTTGAGCTGTCCCACGACGGTGCCGAAGAAAGCCGGCGGGATCGCGAGGTAGAAGGCCATGTTGCCGCCGGTGCCGCGCAGCTGGTCGAGCTCCTCGACGGTGCGGCGCAGGTGGTCGAAGGCCGCGTCGTCGTCGAAGTCCCCGGAGACGAATCGGAAGCCCTCGGACAGCTGGTTCCAGACCTCCTCACGGAACGGCGTACGCGCGTGCTCCTTGACCGCGTCGTGGACGATCTGCGCGAAGTCCTGGTCGGCCCAGTCGCGCCGCGCGAAGCCGACGAGGCTGAAGCCGGGCGGCAGCAGCCCGCGGTTGGCCAGGTCGTAGATGGCGGGCATGACCTTCTTGCGTGACAGGTCACCCGTCACGCCGAAGAGCACCATGCCGCACGGGCCGGCTATCCGCGGCAGCCGGCGGTCCTGCGGGTCCCGCAGCGGGTTGGCGCGGCTCATGCGGGGTCCCCGGGGCGTTGTTCGGAGGAGCGGAGCGGGGGAGAAGAACGTCGTGGGGTGTTCATCGGTCTCGGTTCTCCTGGTAGTAGCGGATCAGCGACTGCGTGGAGGGATCCTGCTCGCCGAGCACGTCGGCGTCACCGGACACGGCCGGGCCCAGCTGCTGCGCGAGCTGCTTGCCGAGCTCGACGCCCCACTGGTCGAAGCTGTCGATGCCCCACACCGCGCCCTGCACGAAGGTGATGTGCTCGTAGAGGGCGATCAGCTGACCGAGCACCGACGGGGTGAGCGACGGCGCCATGATCGAGGTGGTCGGCCGGTTGCCCGGGAAGGTCCGCGCGGACACCAGCGCCTCCTCGACGCCCTCCGCGCGCACCTCCTCGGCCGTCCTCCCGAACGCGAGCGCCTTGGTCTGGGCGAAGAAGTTCGCCAGGAAGAGCTCGTGGACGTCGGTGCCGCCGTCCTGCAGGTCGTACGCCGGTCGCGCGAAGGCGATGAAGTCCGCTGGGACCAGCCGGGTGCCCTGGTGGATGAGCTGGTAGAACGCGTGCTGGCCATTGGTGCCGGGCTCGCCCCAGAAGACCTCGCCGGTGTCGTGGCCGACGGCCGTGCCGTCCCATCGCACGCCCTTGCCGTTGGACTCCATCGTGAGCTGCTGGAGGTAGGCCGGGAAGCGGTGCAGGAGCTGGGCGTAGGGGAGGACCGCGTGGGTGTGGGCACCGAGGAAGTTGGTGTACCAGACGTTGAGCAGCCCCATCCGGAGCGGGACGTTGGACTCCGGGGGCGCGGTGCGGAAGTGCTCGTCCATCGCGTGGAACCCGGCCAGCATCTCGGCGAAGCGCTCGGGCCCGACGGCCACGACGAGCGAGAGCCCGATCGCCGAGTCCATCGAGTAGCGACCGCCCACCCAGTCCCAGAAGCCGAACGCGTTGTCGGGGTCGATGCCGAAGTCGGCAACCTTGTCGAGGGCCGTGGACACGGCCACGAAGTGCTGGGCGACCGCGCCGTCGCGGTCCGCGTCGGACGGCAGGTGCTCGAGCAGCCAGGCCCGGCACAGTCGGGCGTTGGTCAGCGTCTCGAGGGTGCCGAACGTCTTGCTCGAGACGATGAAGAGCGTCGTCTCCGGGTCGAGGCCATCGAGCTTCTGCCCGGCGTCGGTGGGGTCGATGTTGCTGATGAAGCGGCAGGACAACCCGTCCTGGCGGTAGGGCTCCAGCGCCTCGTAGGCCATGACCGGTCCGAGGTCGGAGCCGCCGATGCCGATGTTGACGACCGTCTCGATCCGCTTGCCGGTGACGCCGGTCCACTCGCCCGACCGCACGCGCTCGGCGAAGGCATACACCCGCCCGAGCACCTCGTGGACGTCGGCCACGACGTCATGGCCGTCGACGCTCAACGACGCGTCGGCCGGCAGCCGGAGCGCGGTGTGGAGCACCGCCCGGTCCTCGGTGACGTTGATCCGCTCGCCCGCCAGCATGGCGTCGCGGCGCCCCGTCACGTCGACCTGCTCGGCCAGCGCGAGCAGCGCCGCCTCCACGTCGCCGTCGACGAGGTTCTTCGACAGGTCGACGTGGAGGTCGGCGGCCACGAGGGTCTGCCGGTCGACCCACTCGGGCGTGAGCGTGGTGCGCAGGTCGGGCTCGTACGACGCCGCGAGCCCGGTGAGGCGCGCCCACGCCTCGGTCGTGGTCGGGTCCTCCGGACCGCGCTCGCTCATGCTCGGGCGGCCTCGAGCGACTTGCCGAGGGTCGTCTGCAGCTCGTCCCAGGCGACGACGAACTTGTCGACGCCCTCCTTGATGAGCACCTCGATGACGTCGTCGTAGTCGATGCCCGCGGCGGCGAGGGCCGACATGTGAGCCGCGGCGTCGTCGTAGAAGGGCCGGATGCGGTCACCGCGGACCTCGCCGTGGTCGGCTACGGCCTCGAGCGTCTTCTCGGGCATCGTGTTGACGGTGTCCTCGACGACCAGGTCGACGACGTACATCGTGTCGTCGTAGTCGGGGTTCTTCACCCCGGTCGAGGCCCACAGAGGACGCTGCTTGCGCGCACCCTTCGCCTCGAGCGCCTCCCAGCGCTCCCCGCTGAAGAAGTCCTCGAACATCTGGAAGGCGAGCCGGGCGTTGGCCACTCCGGCCTTGCCGCGCAGGGCGGGGTCGGTGCCCGGCCCCTCGGTCGTCGCCTCGAGCCTCTTGTCGATCTCGGTGTCGACGCGCGAGACGAAGAAGGACGCCACGGAGTGGATGTCGGCGAGCTCGTGGCCGTTGTCGGCGGCCTTCTCCAGACCCGAGACGTAGGCCTCCATGACGTTGCGGTACTGCTCGAGGCCGAAGATGAGCGTCACGTTGACCGAGATGCCGGCGCCGATGGTCTCGGTGATCGCCGGCCACCCCTCCTTGGTGCCGGGGATCTTGATGAGCAGGTTGGGCCGGTCGACGATCCGCCAGAGCTCGGCGGCCTCCTTCACGGTCTCCTCGGTGTCGTGGGCCAAGCCGGGGGACACCTCGATCGAGACGCGGCCGTCCACGCCGTCGGTGGCGTCGAAGGTCGGGCGCATCACGTCGCACGCGTCGCGGACGTCGTCGGTGGTGATGACCTGGGTGGCCTTGTCGACGTCGGCACCCGCGGCCGCCAGATCCCGCACCTGCGGGTCGTAGCGCTCACCGTCGGCCAGCGCCGCTTGGAAGATGGCCGGGTTGGACGTGACACCCACGACGTGGCTGTTCTTCGCCAGGTCGGCCAGGTTCCCGGTCTCCAGCCGCTCGCGGGAGAGGTCGTCGAGCCAGATGGACACCCCGGCGTCGGCCAGGGCCTTCAGACGATCGTTCATTGGTGCCTCCTGTGTGGGGCTGTGGGGACGCGTACGTCAGTCGGTCAGGGTGCGCAGGCTGTCGCGGGCGGCGTTGGCCACCGCCTCGCCGGTGATGTCGAACTCCTCGTAGATCCGCGCGAAGTCGGCCGAGGCGCCGTAGTGCTCGATGGACACGATGCGGCCGTGGTCGCCGACGTACTCACGCCAGCCCTGCTTGACGCCGGCCTCGACCGACACGCGGGCCTTCACCGTGGGCGGCAGGACCGTCTCGCGGTAGGCCTCCTCCTGCTCCTCGAACCACTCGAGGCAGGGGAGCGACACAACCCGGGCGCGGATGCCGTCGGCGGCGAGGAGCTCGCGCGCGGCGACCGCCACCTGCACCTCCGAGCCCGTGCCCATGAGGATCACGTCGGGGTCGCCCCCGCGGTCGTCGATGGTGGGGGCGTCGAGCAGGACGTAGCCGCCGCGGTGCACGTTGCTGGTGTCGCTGTAGCCCTCTTCGCCGCGCGGGAAGACGGGGACGTTCTGCCGCGTCAGCGCGATGCCGGCCGGGTGGCCGGTGCGCTGGAGCACGGCGTGCCACGCCGCGGCGGTCTCGTTGGCGTCGGCAGGGCGTACGACGTCGAGGCCGGGGATGGCGCGCAGGGCGGCGAGGTGCTCGATCGGCTGGTGCGTCGGGCCGTCCTCGCCCAGGCCGATGGAGTCGTGGGTCCAGACGTAGGTGACGGGCAGGCCCATCAGCGCGGCGAGGCGGACCGACCCGCGCATGTAGTCGCTGAAGGTGAGGAAGGTGCCGCCGAACACGCGCGTGCCGCCGTGGAGCGCGATGCCGTTGAGGATGCCGCCCATTCCGTGCTCGCGGATGCCGAAGTGCAGCACCCGGCCGGCGAGGGGGTCGCCGGTCCACTGGTCCGTGGAGCGGCTCTCCGGGATGAACGACGGCGCGTCCTCGATGGTGGTGTTGTTGGACTCGGCGAGGTCGGCCGAGCCGCCCCAGAGCTCGGGCATCACGCCGGCCACGGCGTTGATGACCGCGCCGGAAGCCTTGCGGGTGGCCACGCCCTTCGGGTCGGCGTCGAAGCTCGGCAGCGCGTCGGCCAGCCCGGTGGGGAGCGCGCGGGTCTGCATCCGCTCGAAGGTCTGGACGGCGTCGTCGGACGCGGCGCCCTTCCACGCGTCGAAGCGCTCCTGCCAGGCGGCCTGCTCCTCCTTGCCCCGCGCCACGAGCGAGCGGGTGCGCTCGATCACGTCGGTCGGCACCTCGAAGTGCTGCTCGGGGTCGAAGCCCAGCACCTTCTTGGTCGCGGCCACCTCCTCCTCGCCGAGGGCGGAGCCGTGGGACTTGCCGGTGCCCTGCGCGTTGGGGGCGGGCCAGGCGATGATCGTGTGCAGCACGATGAGGCTGGGTCGGTCGGTCACCTCGTCGGCGGCGCGGATCGCGGCGTAGAGCTCGGGGACGTCCTCGACGTACTCCGTGCCGTCGTTGGTCCAGTCGACGTGCTGGACGTGCCAGCCGTAGGCCTCGTAGCGCGCGCCGACGTCCTCGGTGAACGCCACGTCGGTGTCGCCCTCGATCGAGATCTGGTTGGCGTCGTAGATCAGGGTGAGGTTGCCGAGCTGCTGCGTGCCGGCGATGGAGGAGGCCTCGGCGCTGACGCCCTCCTGCAGGTCGCCGTCGGAGCAGAGCGCGTAGACGTGGTGGTCGAACGGGGACTCGTCCTCGGCCGTGTCGGGGTCGAGCAGCCCGCGCTCGCGGCGTGCTGCCATCGCCATGCCGACGGCGTTGGCGACGCCCTGGCCGAGCGGTCCGGTCGTCGTCTCCACGCCGGCCGTGTGGCCGAACTCGGGGTGTCCCGGCGTCTTGCTGCCCCACGTGCGCAGGGACCGCAGGTCCTCGATCTCGAGGCCCCACCCGCCGAGGAACAGCTGGGTGTAGAGGGTGATCGAGCTGTGGCCGCACGACAGCACGAAACGGTCGCGGCCGGTCCAGCCCGGGTCGGCGGGGTTGTGCCGCATCACCTTCTGGAACAGCAGGTACGCCGCCGGCGCCAGGCTCATGGCCGTGCCGGGGTGGCCGTTGCCGACCTTCTGGACCGCGTCCATCGCCAGGACCCGGGACGTGTCGACCGCCCTGCGGTCGATGTCGTCCCACTCGAGGGTGGCGGGCAGGGCGGACTTCTTGGTCAACGCAGTTCCTCTCGGTGGAGTGCAACCGGGTGCAGTCAGGATCACAGCCCAGCAGGGGTGGCCTCGACTGCGACCCTATCGTCGTGGCCGAGTAGACTCGACCGTGCCCGAGGGTCGTCCCGGACGCCGCAGCAGCTGGCCGTTCATCCTTCGGTTCCCCGCTGTCCGCGTCCCATCCGTCCACGTCCTCCCGAGGTTCTCCACCGTGTCCCACGCCGGCCCGAACGCTGCCGCGTCCGCCCGGCAGTCGACCGGTGACGAGGGTGGCGCCGCCCCCGAGGCGTCGAAGACGTGGCGCGACGTGGTCGCCGCCTACGTCGGACTGACCAAGCCGCGAGTGATCGAGCTGCTGCTGCTGACGACGGTCCCGGTGATGTTCTTCGCGGCCCGCGGCATCCCGCCCCTCGGGCTGGTCGCGGCGACCGTGGTCGGCGGCGCACTCTCGGCGGGCTCCGCCTCGGCCTACAACTGCGTCTACGACCGTGACATCGACGAGCAGATGCGGCGTACGCGGCGACGGGCGCTGCCGCGTCACATCGTCTCGCCGGTGTCGGCGCTCGTCTTCGCCACCGTCCTGGCCGTGCTGTCGACGGTCGTGCTGGCGCTGTGGGTCAACTGGCTCTCGGCCGTGCTGTCGGTGCTGGCCAACGCCTTCTACGTCATCGTCTACACGATGCTGCTCAAGCGCCGCACGACCCAGAACATCGTGTGGGGTGGCCTGGCCGGCTGCTTCCCTGCGCTCATCGGATGGACCGCGGTGACCGGAGAGCTGGCCTGGACGCCCGTCGTCCTGTTCCTGGTCGTCTTCTTCTGGACGCCGCCGCACACATGGGCGCTCGCCCTGCGCTACCGCGAGGACTACCGCAACGTCGACGTGCCGATGCTCCCCGTGGTCAAGCCCGCCGCCGAGGTCGGACGCCAGGTCGTGGTCTACAGCTGGGTCATGGTCGTGACGTCGCTCCTGCTCTGGCCGGTCGCCGGGACGAGCCTGGTCTACCCGGTCGCCGCTGCGGTCCTCGGCGCTGTCTTCCTCGTCGAGGCCCACCGGATGTGGAAGCGCGCGAAGAGCTCCGAGGCCCTGACCGACATCAACCCGATGCGGCTCTTCCACGCCTCCAATCTCTACCTCTCCCTGCTCTTCGTCGCCGTAGCACTGGATCCCCTGCTCGGCCGGTAGCGCAACTCGAAGGTCTCGTCTGGCGAATGCGAGAAACTTTAAGATCTTCTTGAGGCAACCTCCCGTGCCCGGCCGCGCCGCACCGCGTTGACTTCTCCGTAGGGTGCGGCAGCGGGCCGCACTCGTGGGAGCAGGGGGTAGTACTGCATGTCTTCATCACGTGTGCGACGACACCGGATCGCTGGGGGAGCGTCCGGACTGGGGGATCGTCGCCCTTCCATGCACCGCGGAGTGTCGAGGGTGGTCACCCTCGTGCTCGCCGTGGGCTTCGCGGTCGTCGGCGTCGCCGGCGCGGCAAGTGCCCACCACAACACGATCACCGGTTCCGTGGCCTGCAAGGCGGACGGCGGCTGGGCCGTCACCTGGACGGTCGAGAACAGCGAGAACCGCAAGGAGTGGATCACCTGGTCCAACCGGGCCGTGGTTCCGGTCAACACCGGGTTCTCTCCCCGTCAGATCCGGACGTTCAACGAGACGATCACCGTGAAGCCGACGTCCGACGTCGCCCTCACGCTGAAGGCCAAGTGGGACAACGGCACCACTCAGACCAACACCGGCAAGATCCCGGCCTGGAAGTTCTCCGACGACTGCAACATCACGACCGTGCAGCCGCCGACGATCCCCGTGGTCGATGACTGCGGCCCGGGCAACGCCCACTACGGCCAGGTGCCGGCGGGGCCCTGGACCTCGGTCACCAACCCGGACGGCAGCGTCACCGTGACGGCCAACCAGGGGCACCAGTTCCCGGGCGGCAAGAAGAAGATCACCTACCCGGCGCCGACCGACAGCAACGAGCCGTGCCCGGTCCCGACCGTGCAGCCGCCGACGATCCCCGTGACCGACGACTGCGGCCCGGGCAACGCCCACTACGGCCAGGTGCCGTCGGGGCCGTGGACCTCGGTCACCAACCCCGATGGCAGCGTGACGGTGACGGCCAACCCGGGCCACCAGTTCCCGGGCGGACAGACGTCGGTCACCTACCCGGCGCCGACCGACAGCAACGTGCCGTGCCCGACCCCGCCGGTCGAGCCGCCGGTGGTGACGCCTCCGGTGGTGACACCTCCGGTAGTCCAGCCGCCCGTCGTCACCCCGCCGGAGGTCCTGCCTGCCGAGGCGCGGGTCGTGTCGGCCCGGGCCCGCAAGATCGACAAGTGCGGCACCCGAGGTGACGTCTTCAAGGTCGTCAAGCGCACCGGCGTCGTCTACACGTCGAAGGGCAAGACCCTGCGCCAGGGCGTCTGGCTGAAGGCTCGCGGCAAGCGTGTCACCGTCCGGGCACACGCGGCCGACGCGTCCTACCGCCTGCAGGGCAAGCAGGTGTGGAAGATGTCGTTCCGCACCCGCCCGTGCGCCAGCGCCCCGGAGGTCGCACCCAGCACCGGGCAGCGATGACCCGCTCCGGCGCCGCCGGGACCGTTGCCGCGATGGTCCTCGGTCTGACCGTGGTGATCGGTCAGGGTGCGGCTCACGCCGCCCCTGACCGGCTCACGATCGGACGCACCGGGACCGACGCGGCGATCATCGAGGTCCCGGCCCGCAACGACACCCTCGCCGTCGGCAACCGGCTGCGCGGGGCCGTCTACACCTGGTCGAAGGGCGACCCGCCGTGCGACCCCACGGGCAGCACGGTCTACGCCGGCCACGCCTGGCGCGCCGGCAACGGCGTCGCTGACCGGTGGGGGTCGCTCCGGCGTGGCGACGTGATCAGGGTCGCGGGCTGCCGCTTCAGGGTGACCAAGCGGGAGTTCTGGCCCGCCGAGCGTCGGATGGGCTCGCTCTACTCCGTCGCCGGGCCCGCCCGGATCGTGCTCGTCGGGTGCAAGGCCGACGACTACTCCAGGCGCACCGTCGTCTTCGCCCGCAAGCTCGGGCGATCCTAGCTACGACGGGGCGATCCGCGTGGCGGCGTGCGTCTGACGTACGCCGTCCGCGCGGACCTCGTCGGACCCACGGTGCGGCAGCACGGCGAGCGCAATGCGCGCCAGGCCGGCCGCCAGGAGCCCCGCGCCGAGCATGTGGAGGGCGACGAGGCCGACCGGCAGGTCGAGCCAGTACTGCACCCAGCCGAGCACGCCCTGGAGCACCTCGATCAGGAGCACCAGCGCGGTGACCCGGGCGAGCCACCGGTGCCCGCCGCGCCGCGCGACGACCAGCAGGGCCACGGTCAGGGCCACGAGCACGTAAACCGAGATCGCGTGGGCCTGCGACACCGTCGCGGGGTCCAGGCCGTTGCGCGGCGAGTCGGTGTCGCCGGCGTGGGGGCCGGCCCCGGTCACGACGGTGCCGAGGTAGAGGACGACCCAGCCGGAGACGAACGTCGCCCACGCCAGCGCGCGCGGCAGCGCCGGGGCGAGCCCGCGCGAGGGACTGCGAAGCTCGTCGAGCAGGGCGACACAGACCATGATGATCGCCATCGACAGCAGGAAGTGGCCGGCGACCACCCAGGGGTTGAGGTCGGTCAACACCGTGATGCCGCCGAGGACCGCCTGCAGCGGGATGCCGAGGCCGATCACGAGGGCGAGCCTGGTGGCGCGGCGGTGCCGGGCCCCGAGGGCGGCGAGGAAGCACAGGACGGCGACCGCGGCGAGGACGAAGGTCAGCAGCCGGTTGCCGAACTCGATGGCGCCGTGCATCCCCAGCTCGCCGTGGGCGACGTACGACGCGTCGGTGCAGCGGGGCCACGTCGGGCACCCGAGTCCCGAGCCGGTGAGCCGGACGGCCGCCCCGGTGACGACGATGCCGATGTTCGCGAGGAGGTTGGCCACTGCGAGCGGCCACAGGAACCGTGCCAAGCCGTCGAGCAGGGTGCGTCCCATCATTCCCACCTGAAGGTCCGGGCCGTGAGCACTGCGCCGAGCAGCGTCCAGGCCGCCAGCACGAGCAGCGATCGGCCGTCGATGTCCGCGTCGACGAGCGTGGAGCGCATCGCCTCGCCCAGGGCCCCTGACGGCAGCCACTCGATCAGCCCGCCCGCGGCGCCGTACGTGCTGGTCGGCAGCACCACGCCGCCACCGGCCATGAGGAGCAGGTAGACCAGGTTGGCGAGCGCGAGCGTCGCCTCGGCCCGCAGCGCGCCGGCGACGAGGAGACCGAGGGAGGCGAACGCGGCGGTGCCCAGGCCGATCGTGAGCAGCAGGCCGAGCACGGTGCTCGACGGGTCTGCGAGCGAGGGCTCCCAGCCGAGGGCCAGGGCGACGCCGCCGAGCACCACCAGCTGCAGGGCGACGACGTTGAGCAGGGCCAGCACCTTGCCGAGCAGCAGGCCGTGGCGGGGCAGGGGAGAGGAGCCCAACAGCTTGATCACGCCGTAGCGGCGCTCGAAGCCGGTGGCGATGGCCACCGAGGTGAACGCGGTCGACATGACCGCGAGGGCGAGCACGCCCGGCGTGAGGACGTCGACGGCGCGACCCTCGAAGGTGCTGCTGAAGCGGCCGGCTGCGACGACACCGCCCACGAGCACGATCACCGGGATCACGAGCGCGAGCAGGAGCTGCTCGCCGTTGCGCAGCATGAGCCGCGCCTCCATGCGCGCCTGCGCGCGCACCATGCGCCCGAGGCCGGCCCCACCGGGAGCAGGCGTGAAGGTGCCGGTCGTCTCGGTCGTCATGAGGCAAGCGCCCGCCCGGTCAGCTCGAGGAACACGTCCTCGAGGGTGCGCTGGCCCAGGGTCAGCGTCTGGGGCAGCACGTCGTGCTGCTCGCACCACCTCGACACGCGGCCCAGCGTGGTGGCGTCGGCCGGGCCGTGGATCAGCATGCTCACGTCGTCGAGCTGCCGCACCTCGGTGAGCGGGCCGAGCTCGGCGCGCAGCGACTCGGGGGCACCGTCGGGGAACGGTCGGTTGACGACCAACCGGATGGTCGCCGAGCGTCCGCCGCGGGTCAGCTCGGCCGGCGTCCCGGAGGCGATCAGCGTGCCGCGGTCGATGATGTGGATCCGGTCGGCCAGGTGCTCGGCCTCGTCCATGTGGTGGGTCGTCAGCACGACGGTCACGCCGTCGGCGCGGACCTCCTCGAGCATCTCCCACGTCGTACGACGCGCCTGCGGGTCCATGCCGGCGGTCGGCTCGTCGACGAAGACCAGCTCGGGCCGCCCGACGAGCGCGATGGCGAGCCCGAGACGCTGCTTCTGGCCGCCGGACAGCCGGCGGTACGGGGTCCGGCCACAGTCGGCCAGACCGAGCCGGTCGACGAGCATGCCCGTGTCGAGCGGGTGCGCGTGGAGCGAGGCCATGTGCTCGAGCATCTCGACGGCGCGTACGCCGCTCCAGGCGCCGCCGCTCTGGAGCATGACGCCGATCCGTGGGAGCAGCTCCGCGCGGTCGCGCTGGGGATCGAGGCCGAGCACCCGCACGGTGCCCCGTTGCGGGACGCGGTAGCCCTCGCAGGTCTCGAGAGTCGTCGTCTTGCCGGCGCCGTTGGGGCCCAGCACGGCGGTGACCGATCCCCGGGGCACCTCGAGCGACAGCCCGTCGACGGCCACCTTGTCGCCGTACGCCATCACCAAGCCGTCGATCTCGACGGCGGGGGAGGCAGGTGGCACGCTCCGATTCTAGGTGCGGCTTATTGGGGAGCGGCTGTCGGTCCCCGCAGCTAGCGTGGTCGCCATGACACGCTCCCACGCGATCGAGGCCGAGGGCCTCGTCAAGCACTTCGGTGACACCGTGGCCGTGGACGGGGTCTCCTTCGTCGTGCCCGAGGGGTCGGTGCTCGGCCTCCTCGGACCCAACGGCGCCGGCAAGACCACCACCGTCCGGATGATGACCACCCTCACCCGTCCCACCGCGGGCACGGGACGAGTCGCCGGCCACGACGTCCTCGCGGACCCGGCGGCCGTGCGGCGCAGCATGGGACTCACCGGCCAGGCGGCGACGGTCGACGAGCTGCTGACCGGCCGGGAGAACCTGCGCCTCATCGGCAGCCTCTACGGCCTCGACCCCGCCTACACCCGGCGAGCGGGTGACGAGCTGCTGGAGCGGTTTTCGCTCGCCGACGCCGGCGACCGCATCGCCAAGACCTACTCCGGCGGCATGCGGCGCCGCCTGGACCTCGCGGTCAGCCTCATCGCCACCCCGCCGGTGCTCTTCCTCGACGAGCCGACGACCGGTCTCGACCCGCGCTCGCGCGTGGAGCTGTGGGAGGTGCTGCGCGAGCTCGTCGCCGACGGGACCACCCTGTTGCTCACCACGCAATACCTCGAGGAGGCCGACCAGCTCGCCGACAACATCGTGGTGATCGACCGCGGGACGGTCATCGCCGAGGGCACGCCGCTCCAGCTCAAGGACCAGTCCGGCGCAGCGTCGCTCGTGGTGACCGTCTCCCGGCCGGAGGACCTCGAGATCGCCGAGCAGATGCTGCGCGACCACGTCGCCGAGGTGCACACCGACCGCGGCGCCCGGCAGCTCACCGCCCCCGCCGAGGGGGTGGCCCACATGACCCGCATCGCAGGGATCTTCGCCGAGAGCCGGATCGAGCTCGACGACATCGGGCTCAAGCGTCCGAGCCTCGACGACGTGTTCCTGCACCTGACCGGTCATCGCGCCGACGACGAGCGCACCGACGACCAGATCGAGGAGGCATCGTGACCGACCAGACAGGCACCACCACCCGGGCCGGGCAGATCAGCAGGCCCGACATCCGGCAGACGGGGTTGCTCAGCCAGTCCGTCGCCATCGCCCGCCGCAACTTCATCCACATCAAGCGGATGCCCGAGATGCTGCTGGACGTCACCATCCAGCCGGTGATGTTCGTGCTGCTGTTCGCCTTCGTCTTCGGCAGCTCGATCGACATCCCGATCGAGGGGGGCTACGAGGCGTTCCTGCTGCCGGGCATCATGGCGCAGACCGTCGCCTTCTCGGCCTTCATCGTGGCGGTGGGGCTGACGGCCGACCTGGACAAGGGCATCGTCGACCGCATGCGGTCCCTGCCGATCAACCCTGCCGCCGTCCTCGTGGGACGCTCGTTCTCGAGCGTGGCGCACTCCTCCATCGGACTGGTGGTGATGTCCCTGACCGGTCTCACCATCGGCTGGGGCATCCACACCGACGTCCTCCGGGCGGCACTGGGCTACCTGCTCCTCGTCGGCTGGGCGTTCGCGATGATCTGGATCGGCATCTGGGTCGGCTCGGCGATGCGCTCGGTCGAGGCCGTCAACGGAGTCATGTTCGCCACGATGTTCCCGATCACCTTCCTGGCCAACACCTTCGCCCCGACCAACACGATGCCCGACTGGCTGCGCACCGTCGCCGAGTGGAACCCGATCTCCTCCCTCACCCAGGCCGTACGCGAGCTCTGGGGAAACGACATGCCCCTCCACGCCGACGCCGAGCTCCCGCTCCGCTACCCGATCGTCTTCACGATCGGCTGGATCGTCGTGATCACCGCCGTCGTCGCTCCGCTCGCCATCGGCACCTTCCGCGCGCGCACCTCCGACTGACGGACGTGCTGAGCGGCGTGGGTCGCGTCACTTAGGGGAGCCTTGCTTGAACGGCGGGAAGCAATAACGACACACTGTCGTTGTGGAATTCGTGAGGACGTCGGCGGTACAGCGTGAGGGCGATGCGCCCACGCGCGACCGCGTCGCCCGCACGATCCTCGAGAACGGCCCCTCGACGGCCGCTGACCTCGCCCTCCGGCTCGACCTCACCCCGGCCGCCGTACGTCGACACCTCGACCACCTGGTCGAGGAGGGAGTCGTGGAGTCACGCGACCAGAAGGTCTACGGCACCCGCGGCCGCGGGCGGCCCGCGAAGGTCTTCGCCCTCACCGAGGCCGGGCGCGACAGCTTCGACCAGCAGTACGACGACCTCGCCGTGCAGGCCATGCGCTTCCTGGCCGAGACGCAGGGCGAGGACGCCGTGGTCGAGTTCGCACGGCGCCGGGTGGCCTTCGTCGAGCGCGACTACGCCGCCGTCATGACCGCGGACCCCGACCTGACGCCCGCCGAGGCGCTCGCGCGGGTGTTCACGCAGAACGGCTACGCCGCGTCGGTGCGTGAGCTCGCCCCCCTGAACGGCATCAGCGTGGGGGAGCAGCTGTGCCAGCAGCACTGCCCCGTCTCCCACGTCGCCCACGAGTTCCCGCAGCTCTGCGAGGCCGAGACCGAGGCGATCGCCTCCGTGCTCGGCACCCACGTCCAGCGGTTGGCGACCATCGCCCACGGCGACGGCGTGTGCACCACGTGCATCCCCCAGACCCCCCAGACCACGAAGACCAGCGAGAAGGAGAAGGCATGACCTCCATCGAGGAACTCAACCCGGAGCTCAAGGGCATCGGCAAGTACGAGTTCGGCTGGGCCGACTCCGACGACGCCGGTGCTGCCGCCACGCGTGGTCTCAACGAGGAGGTCGTCCGCGACATCTCCTCGAAGAAGTCAGAGCCGCAGTGGATGCTCGACCTGCGGCTGAAGGGGCTCAAGCTCTTCCACCGCAAGCCGATGCCGACGTGGGGCTCGGACCTGTCGACGATCGACTTCGACAACATCAAGTACTTCGTGCGCTCCTCGGAGAAGCAGGCCACCTCCTGGGAGGACCTGCCCGAGGACATCAAGAACACCTACGACAAGCTCGGCATCCCGGAGGCGGAGAAGCAGCGCCTGGTCGCCGGTGTCGCCGCCCAGTACGAGTCCGAGGTCGTCTACCACTCGATCCGCGAGGACCTCGAGGAGAAGGGCGTCATCTTCGTCGACACCGACACCGCTCTGAAGGAGCACGAGGACCTCTTCAAGGAGTACTTCGGCACCGTCATCCCGGTCGGTGACAACAAGTTCGCCGCGCTCAACACCTCGGTGTGGTCGGGCGGCTCGTTCATCTACGTCCCGAAGGGCGTCCACGTCGACATCCCGCTCCAGGCCTACTTCCGGATCAACACCGAGAACATGGGCCAGTTCGAGCGGACCCTGATCATCGCCGACGAGGACTCCTACGTGCACTACGTCGAGGGCTGCACGGCGCCGATCTACTCCTCCGACTCGCTGCACTCCGCGGTCGTGGAGATCGTCGTCAAGAAGGGTGCCCGCGTCCGCTACACGACGATCCAGAACTGGTCCAACAACGTCTACAACCTCGTCACCAAGCGCGCCACCTGCGAGGCCGGCGCGACGATGGAGTGGGTCGACGGCAACATCGGCTCCAAGGTGACCATGAAGTACCCGGCGGTCTACCTGATGGGCGAGCACGCCAAGGGCGAGACGCTCTCCATCGCGTTCGCCGGTGAGGGCCAGCACCAGGACGCCGGCGCCAAGATGGTGCACGCGGCGCCGCACACCTCGAGCTCGATCCTCAGCAAGTCGGTGGCGCGCGGCGGCGGGCGTACGTCGTACCGCGGCCTGATCCAGGTCAACGAGGGCGCGCACGGCTCGAAGTCCAACGTGCTGTGCGACGCGCTGCTGGTCGACCAGATCAGCCGCAGCGACACCTACCCCTACGTCGACATCCGCGAGGACGACGTGTCGATGGGCCACGAGGCCAGCGTCTCGAAGGTCTCCGACGACCAGCTGTTCTACCTCATGTCGCGTGGCATGGAGGAGGACGAGGCGATGGCGATGATCGTGCGCGGCTTCGTCGAGCCGATCGCCAAGGAGCTGCCGATGGAGTACGCCCTCGAGCTCAACCGCCTCATCGAGCTGCAGATGGAAGGGGCCGTGGGCTGACGCCCGCGGTCGCCGACCCGTCCGACGTACGTAGAAAGAAGAGCTTTGACCGTCACCACTGATTCCGTCCGTTCCGCGCTGGAGCAGGGCCCCGAGCACGGCAAGGTGGAGAGCCACCTCCACCCGGCCGGCTCGTTCGACGTCGCCGACCACCTGGTCCCGACCGGCCGTGAGGAGATCTGGCGCTTCACGCCGCTCAAGCGGCTCAAGGGCCTGCACGCCGACGCGCCGCTCGACGGCCGCAACGTGAAGGCCTCCTGGACGGCGCCCGAGGGCGTGTCCGTCGGTGTCGCCACCGGCGACGAGGCCGCCGCCCTGCGGGGCGTGAGCGGCTGGGTGCCCAACACCCGGTTCACGGCGCGGATCCTCTCCGAGGTGCCGTCGACCCTGCTCGTCGACGTCCCGGCCGACGTCGAGGCCGGGGAGCCCATCGTCGTCGAGGTCGACGGCACGGACGCCGAGGTCACCAGCGGTGCCCACGTCGTCCTGCGCTTCGGTCGGCACAGCAAGGCCGTCGTGGTGCTCAACCACACCGGCTCCGCCGCCGTGGCCGCCGTCGTCGAGGTCGTCGTCGCGGACGGTGCCGAGGCCAGCGTCGTCTCGATCCAGGACTGGGCCGACGACGCGGTCCACCTGTCGCACCACCAGGCCCGCGTTGGTCGCGACGCGACGTACAAGCACGCCGCGATCTCCTTCGGCGGCGACCTGGTGCGGATGGACGCCAACGTGACGTACGACGGTCCCGGCGGCTCGGCAGAGCTGCTCGGCCTGTACTTCGCCGACGCCGGCCAGCACATCGAGCACCGGATCTTCGCCGACCACACCGCCCCCCGCACCAAGTCCCACGCGGTCTACAAGGGTGCGCTGCAGGGCGAGAAGGCGCACACGGTGTGGGTCGGCAACGTGCTGATCCGCAAGGTCGCCGAGGGCATCGAGACCTACGAGGAGAACCGCAACCTGGTCCTGACCGACGGCTGCCAGGCCGACTCGATCCCCAACCTCGAGATCGAGACCGGCGAGATCGAGGGCGCCGGGCACGCCTCGGCCACCGCCCGCTTCGACGACAACCAGCTCTTCTACCTCCAGTCGCGCGGCGTCTCCGAGCAGGAGGCGCAGCGTCTGGTGGTGCACGGCTTCTTCAACGACCTCATCCGTCAGGTGGGCGTGCCGTCCATCGAGGACCGCCTGCTCACCACCGTCGAGGCCGAGCTCGCCAAGAACGTCCTCAAGGACGTCGGTTCGCTCGCGGCCTTCGGGTCGGACGACTGATGGCCTTCGAACGCGCCTGCGCGCTCGACGAGGTCAAGGCCGACCAGGGCCTCGCGGTGACCCTGGGTCGCCACGAGGTCGTCGTCGCCCGCGACGGCGACGAGGTCTTCGCGCTCGAGAACGAGTGCAGCCACGCCGCGGTCGCCCTCAGCGAGGGCGAGGTCGCCGACTGCCAGATCGAGTGCTGGCTGCACGGGTCGATGTTCGACCTCCGCACCGGCAAGCCCACCAACCTCCCAGCGACCGAGCCGGTCGCCACCTTCCCCATCGACGTACGCGTCAATCCCGACGGCACCAGCGACGTGTACGTCGACACCGAGACCACCCTGAACGGAGTCACCCCCGCATGAGCAAGCTCGTGATCACCGACCTGCACGTCACCGTCGACACCGAGGACGGCCCCAAGGAGATCCTCAAGGGCGTCACCCTCACCATCAAGGAGGGGGAGACCCACGCGATCATGGGGCCCAACGGCTCCGGCAAGTCGACGCTCGCCTACTCGATCGCCGGCCACCCGAAGTACACGATCACCGGCGGCTCGGTGACCCTGGACGGCCAGGACGTGCTGTCGCTCTCGGTCGACGAGCGTGCCCGCGCGGGCCTCTTCCTCGCCATGCAGTACCCGGTGGAGGTCCCCGGCGTCTCGGTGTCGAACTTCCTCCGCACCGCCAAGACCGCGATCGACGGCGAGGCCCCCAAGCTGCGCACGTGGGTCAAGGACGTCAACGGCGCCCTCGAGCGGCTCAACCTCGACGCCTCGTTCGGCCAGCGTTCGGTCAACGAGGGCTTCTCCGGCGGTGAGAAGAAGCGCCACGAGATCGCCCAGCTCGAGCTGCTCGACCCCACGGTCGCGGTGCTCGACGAGACTGACTCGGGCCTCGACATCGACGCGCTCAAGATCGTCTCCGAGGGCGTGAACCGCTTCCGCCGGCGCGAGGGCAAGGGTGTCCTGCTGATCACCCACTACACCCGCATCCTGCGCTACATCGAGCCCGACTACGTCCACGTCTTCGTCGACGGCAAGGTCGCCGAGTCCGGCGGCAAGGAGCTCGCCGACCAGCTCGAGGCCGAGGGCTACGACAAGTACCTCACGGCGGCGCGATAAGCGTCACTGGGCTGCGTTGTCGTCACTCGACGACCCGCTCCGCTCAAAGGTCGCCTTCGCTCCACCGCCTTGACCAGCACCGCTTCTCACACCGCCGAAAGGGGTAAGCCGATGGAAGGACTGCTTCCGGATCTCGACGTGATCCGCAAGGACTTCCCGATCCTCGAGCGCACGCTCGCGGGCGGAGTGCCGCTGGTCTACCTCGACAGCGCCAACACCTCGCAGAAGCCGCAAGTCGTCATCGACACGATGGTCGACCACCTCGAGCGGCACAACGCCAACATCGCCCGCGCCATGCACCAGCTCGGCGCGGAGTCGACCGAGGCCTACGAGGCCGCGCGTGACCAGGTCGCGAGCTTCGTCAACGCGCCCTCGCGCAACGAGGTCGTCTTCACCAAGAACGCCACCGAGGCGCTCAACCTGCTGGCCCGCACGATCGAGCTCGGCCCGGGCGACAACGTCGTCATCACCGAGATGGAGCACCACTCCAACATCGTGTCGTGGCAGCTCGCCTGCGAGCGGTCGGGCGCGGAGCTGCGGTGGTTCGGGCTGACCGACGACGGCCGGCTCGACCTGGCCAACGCCGGGCAGCTCGTGGACGAGCACACCAAGGTCGTCGCCTTCACGTGGGTGTCCAACATGCTCGGCACGATCAACCCGGTCACCGACCTGGTCGCCCGGGCGAAGGCCGTCGGCGCCCTCTCGGTCATCGACGCCTCGCAGGCCGCGCCGCAGCTGCCGGTCGACGTCCAGGCCACGGGCTGCGACTTCCTGGTCTTCACCGGGCACAAGGTCGCCGGCCCGACCGGGATCGGTGTGCTGTGGGGGCGCGAGGAGCTCCTCAACGCGCTGCCCCCGTTCCACGGTGGCGGCGAGATGATCGAGACCGTGACCATGGCACGGTCGACCTACGCGAAGGTGCCGCACCGCTTCGAGGCGGGCACCCCGCCGATCGTCGAGGCCGTCGGTCTCGGCGCGGCCGTCGACTACCTGCGCCACATCGGGCTCGAGGCGATCCACCGCCACGAGCAGACGATCACGGCGTACGCCCTCGAGGGCCTGCAGTCCGTGCCGGGCCTCACGGTCCTCGGTCCGCTCGACGCGGCCGACCGTGGCGGAGCGATCTCGTTCGAGCTCGCCGGCGTCCACCCGCACGACATCGCGCAGGTCCTCGACTCGCGCGGCGTCGCGGTGCGGGCCGGCCACCACTGCGCGAAGCCGGCGCACGCTCGCTTCGGCGTGCAGAGCTCGACGCGGATGTCGTCCTACCTCTACACGACGCCGGCCGAGATCGACGCGCTGGTCGAAGGCCTCCACCACACCCGCAGCTACTTCAAGGTGGGATGACATGAGTGCCGAGCTCGACAGCCTCTACCAGGAGATCATCCTGGACCACTACAAGAACCCGCACCACAAGGGCCTGCGCGACCCCTTCGAGTCCGAGGTGCACCACGTCAACCCGACGTGCGGCGACGAGGTCACCCTCCGGGTGCACCTGGCCGACGGTCCGGACGGTGCTGTCGTGCAGGACGTGTCGTACGACAGCGTGGGCTGCTCGATCTCGCAGGCTTCCGCGTCGGTGCTGACCGACCTCGTCATCGGCAAGCCGGTCGACGAGGCGATGTCGATCCACCAGACCTTCCTCGACCTCATGCAGGGCAAGGGGCAGGTCGAGCCCGACGAGGACGTCCTCGAGGACGGCATCGCGTTCGCCGGTGTCGCCAAGTTCCCCGCGCGCGTGAAGTGCGCGCTGCTCTCCTGGATGGCGTGGAAGGACGCGACCACCCAAGCCCAATCAGAAGGAGCCACCTCATGACCGACACCCAGGGCATCCACGGCGACCTCCCCGACGTGCCCGAGGCCGGACAGGGCGGCGGCACCTCGACGGTGACCGTCGACGACGTGACCGAGGCGATGAAGGACGTCGTCGACCCCGAGCTCGGGATCAACGTCGTCGACCTCGGCCTCGTCTACGGCGTGCACCTCGACGAGCACAGCAACGCGGTGCTCGACATGACGCTCACGTCCGCGGCCTGCCCGCTGACCGACGTGATCACCGACCAGACCGAGTCGGCCCTCGAGGGGCTCGTCGGGGACGTCGCCATCAACTGGGTCTGGATGCCCCCATGGGGCCCGGACAAGATCACCGACGACGGCCGCGAGCAGCTGCGCGCCCTGGGCTTCAACGTCTGAGGTCGGGCGGCTCGACGCTGTAGAGCAGCCCGCCGGTCGTGGTGACGAGCAAGGCGTCACCTGTCGCGGTGGTGCCCGCCCCGATAATCCGTGGCGGCGACGCCTCCGCAGGCGCACACTCCATCCGTGCTCAACCCCCACCCCACGCGCTACGCCGAGCTCAACGGCGTGCTCCACGACCTTGTCACCGGCGCCCAGGAGGCGCTGGGCGAGTCGTTCGTCGGTGCCTACCTGCAGGGGTCGTTCGCGCTGGGGGCTGGTGACATCCACAGCGACTGCGACTTCCTCGTCGTGGTGCGCGAGCGACCCGACGCCGAGCAGGAGGCCGCCCTGCGGCGGCTCCACGCCGAGCTGCCGCACCGCGACGGTTTCTGGCACGCGCACCTCGAGGGCTCGTACGCCGTCGCCGGGGACCTGCGGTCGGTGGCGGGGCTGGGCCGCGAGTGGCTCTACGTCGATCACGGCTCGGACGTAATGTCGTGGTCCGAGCACTGCAACCAGCCGTGGACGCGCTGGGTCCTGCGTGAGCACGGCATCACCCTCGTGGGTCCGTGCCCGGTGCAGCTGATGGACCCGATCCCCGACGACGTGCTCCGCGACAGCGCCCGGGCGGGTCTCGCGACCCTGACCGACGACGTGCTGGGCTGGTGCCCGCCGACCGTCGCCTGGTGCCAGCGCAACCTCGTCGTGCAGGCGAGCCGCAGCCTTTACACGATCCGCACGGGCGAGGTCGCCAGCAAGCGCGACGCGCTGCGGTGGGCGATGGTGCACGGTGACCCGGCCTGGCGCCCGCTGCTGCAGCAGGTGCTCGCCGACCGCGACCTCGGGCTGGACCCGCAGGCGCCGCCGCGTCCGGGGTCGATGGAGGCGGCGCGCGACTTCGCGGCGTACGTCGCCGCCGTGGCGTGACTGGCTACCCTTCGCCCCATGGATCCCGAGGTCGACCCCAGCACCGTCGAGCCCAGCGCCGTCGAGTTCAGCGAGATCGAGTTCGACCACGAGGAGCTGCGGGTCTTCTGGGACCTCGCCCGCTTCCACGCCAAGCTCAACGCGGCGCCGACGTACTTCGGTCCGACGACGCTGGAGTCCGTGCCGCCCCCGGCCTGGGCGTTCGGCGACTCGGCAGAGGAGTCCGACGCCTACGTCGAGACCGTGCTCGCGGAGGAGCGGGGCAGCACGACCGCCGCGGTGGCGGACTACGCCGGCGACCTGCCCCAGGCCGGCGTGCTGTCCATCCTGTGCGACGGTTCGGGCAGGCCGCGGGCGCTGGTCGAGGTCAGCGACGTGACCGTCGCCGGCGACGACGTGACCGAGTCGTTCGAGGTCGTCTACCAGGCCTGAGAGACCACCCCGGACCCCGCCGGTGGCGTGTGGGAGAGTCCTCGCATGGCTGAGCGGATGACCTACCTCCTCGTCGACGGGGAGAACATCGACGCCACCCTGGGCACCTCGATCCTGGGCCGGCGTCCGCGTCCGGAGGAGCGGCCACGCTGGGACCGGCTCCTGGAGTGGGCCGAGCGGGCCTTCGACCAGGACGTCACCGGTCTCTTCTTCCTCGCGGCCACCACCGAGCTGCCGATCAGCTTCGTGCAGGCGCTGCTCGCGATCGGGTTCAAGCCGATCCCGCTGAGCGGCGAGGGCAAGGTCGTCGACATCGCCATCCAGCGCACCGCCGAGGCGCTCGTCCAGCGCGAGGCCGACGTGGTGCTGGTCAGCCACGACGGCGACTTCGTCGACCAGGTCTCCGCGCTCTGCGACGGCAGTCGGCAGGTCGGGGTCATCGGGTTCACCGAGTTCGTCAACGCGCAGTTCCGCAACCTCCCGGGCCTGCGGATCTTCGACCTCGAGTACGACCTCGGCGCGTTCAACACCCCGCTTCCCCGGACCCGGGTCATCCCGATCGACGAGTTCGACCCGCTGGACTTCCTCTGAAGGTGATGTAGCACTGTTGCTACAGCCATAGCACGAGTACTACATTCGTCGCCATGGCCACCGTCGCGCCCGTCATCACGGTCCGCGACCTGCGCATGCGCTACGGCGACACCGACGTGTTGACCGGTGTGGACTTCACGGTCGGAGCGGGGGAGGTGGTCTGCCTGCTCGGACCCAACGGGGCGGGCAAGACGACGACGATCGAGATCCTCGAGGGCTTCCGCGAGCGATCGGCCGGTGAGGTGGACGTGCTGGGTGAGGACCCGCGCCGCGCGAGCGAGGCCTGGCGCGCTCGCACCGGTGTGGTGCTGCAGTCCTGGCGGGACCACGCCCGGTGGACGCCGCGCAGCCTGCTCGACCAGGTCGGCGGCTACTACGCGACGTACTCGACCGCCGAGAGGCAGCGCCCGGTGCCCACCGACGAGCTGCTCGAGGTCGTCGGGCTCGTCGACCTCGCTGATCAGAAGATCGCGACGTTCTCGGGCGGACAGCGTCGCCGGCTCGACGTCGCCATGGGCATCATCGGACGACCCGAGCTGCTCTTCCTCGACGAGCCCACCGCAGGCTTCGACCCGCAGGCGCGCCGCGAGTTCCACCAGGTCGTGCACCGCCTGGCCGATCTCGAGCACACCACCATCCTGCTCACGACCCACGACCTCGACGAGGCGGAGAAGCTGGCCGACCGGGTACTCATCCTGGCCGGCGGGAAGATCGTCGCTGACGACACCGCCGAGCAGCTCGCCCTGCGAGCGGCGCTGGGGGTGGAGGTGAAGTGGTCACGCGGGGGCGAGCGGTTCGTGCACTCGACCGACGACGCCACCGACTTCGTCCGCCGGCTGCTCAACGAGCCGGGCGATCCGGTCACGGACCTCGAGGTCCGCCGCGCCAGCCTCGAGGACGCATACCTCGACCTGGTCCAGCGCTACGAGTCCGGTCAGTCCGACGAGGCCGTCCGCGCCTTCACGGAGGTGGTCTGATGCCGCAAGCGTCGGATCCGTCGGCCTCGTCGGCGGTCACCCGTGCCGTACGCCTGGGTCTTCGGCGCGGCTGGACCGAGTTCATGCTCAGCCTGCGCAGCTCCCAGGACCAGTGGTTCTACCTGTTCACCGCGGCCCTCGCGGTCGGCTACCTCTACCTTCGTCGGGACACCCCGGTCGACGACACCGGTCTCATGCTGCCGTCCGTCGCGCTGCCGAGCATCCTCGCCGGGCTGATCGCGTTCGGGCTCGTGATCGGGCCCGCCTACAGCCTGGCCATGGAGAAGGAGGACGGAACCCTGCTCCGCGCCAAGGCGGTGCCCCACGGCCTCGTCGGCTACTTCTCGGGTCAGCTCGTGCTCCACTCGGCGAGCCTGGTCCCGCAGACCGTGGCGGTCCTGGTGCCGAGCTTCCTGCTCTTCGACGACCTGATGGCCCACCCGAGCGGCTGGTTCACCGTCGCGTGGGTCCTGGTGCTCGGCCTGCTCGCGACTCTGCCGATCGGGATGATGATCGGTGCCCTCGTGCCGAGCGTCCAGAAGGTCGGGATGTGGGGGATGCTTCCCGTCATGGTCCTCGCCGGGATCTCCGGGATCTTCTACCCCGTGCAGCAGCTGTGGGGCTGGGTGCAGGTCGTCGCCCAGGTGTTCCCCATGTACTGGCTCGGGCTCGGGATGCGTTCCGCCTTCCTGCCCGACTCCTACGCTGCCGCCGAGATCGGCGGCTCGTGGCGCACCCTCGAGACCGTGGCCGTACTCGGCGCCTGGGCGGTCGTCGGCGCGCTCGTCGCACCCGCGCTGCTGCGCCGGATGGCGCGCCGCCAGTCGGGGTCCCAGGTCGCGGCCGCGCGCGAGGCTGCGACACAGTGGGTCCGGTGAGGTGGGCCCGGTGAGCGACTCCGTGCACAACCGCATCGCGTTGCTCCGCACCGAGCAGGGAGTGAGCCGTCGCGACCTCGCCAGCGCGCTGGGGGTCCACTACCAGACCGTGGGCTACCTCGAGCGCGGCGAGAACAGCCCGAGCCTCGACCTCGCCCTGCGCATCGCGGCCTTCTTCGGAGTCCCCGTCGAGGCGGTGTTCTCGCTGACCCCGTTCCCCCGGGTCAGCGACCAGTCCACCCGCCCCGAGGTGCCGACCGGCTAGGTTCGGGCGCGTGCCCGAAGTCCTCGTCCCGCCCGCGCGCTGGGAGCGGTGGGTCGCCAACTTCGCGACCGGCCACGATGGGGCCGAGCTGTCGGTCTCCGGAGGCGCACTGCGCGGCGAGGCCGTCGACGGTTCCCACTTCGCCGCTCGCCTGCCGTTCGCGACGACGTACGACGGTGCGGCCGACGCAGCCAACTTCGCTGCGGCCGCCGCGGCGCCGGGGGAGTGGGGCGTGCTGCTCGTGCGCAAGGGCGGCTTCGCCGTGGCCCGGATGAGCGGCGCCGCGCTCGTCGAGCACAAGGTCGGCCAGCGGCACGTGCAGGGGCGCACCAAGGCCGGCGGCCAGAGCCAGCAGCGCTTCGCCCGCCGCCGGGACAACCAGGCGCGGCAGGCCTACGAGGCGGCCGCCGACCACGCCGCCCGGATCCTCGGCAGGGTCCGCCTCGTCGTGGCCGGTGGGGACCACGCCGCGGTCGACGCCGTGCTCGACGACCCGCGCCTGTCCTCGGTCACGGTGGTCGACCCGTGGCTGCCGGTGCCGGACCCGCGGCGCGCTGTGCTCGACCAGGCGGTCCTGCAGGCGCAGTCGATCGCCGTGGACGTGGTCAACGCCTGACCGAGCGGCCCGGCCGCCCGGACGCGCCGCACGTGAGGGCGACCTGCGTGCTTCGGACATCCCGCGAGCTGTGGCCGATCGGCTCCGGCCGCCGCGTCGGGGCTGCGGGTCATCCACATCGGGGGCCTCTTCGGCATTGACGTGGCGCTGCAGATAGTGGGATAATCGAACTAGTGTTCGACGACTCGGGAGGTGTGATGGCGGCTCAGGCGGAAGGTCAGGTGTGGCAGGCCGAGGACCTGCACGCCCTGGCCGAGCTGCTGGCCGACCTGACGCCCGGAGCAACGCCGGTCGACCACCTCGACCAGCTCGAGGCCCTCGAGCGGGTCACGTCCGCCGTCGCGGCCGCGCGGGTGGCGATCACTGCCACGTTCGCCGATGCCGCCGACACCACGGCCGGGGCAGCTCACGAGGACGTGGCGGTCGACGGTCGGCGCAGGCCACCGCGGGCGATGTCGATCGGGGCCGAGGTCGCCCTCGCCACGATGGCCAGCCCCCACGCCGGGGAGCAGCGGGTGCTGCTGTCACGGCGGCTGCGTGACCACCTGCCCCTGACTCTGGCCGCGCTGGCCCGCGGGGAGCTCACCGAGACCCGGGCCTTCGCCATCGCCCGCGAGGTCGCCCACCTCACCCCCGAGCAACGCCGCGAGGTCGACGCCGACCTCGCCCCACGCCTGGTGGGTCTCGGCGACGTCCGGCTGCGGCAGGCGGTGCGCCGCTCCTGCCTCACCGTCGCCGCCGAGGCCGAGACCCGCCGTTACCGCCGGGCTCGTGCCGATCGCCGGGTCACCTCACGTCGCCTCGACGACGGCACCGGCCACCTCCTCGCCACCCTGCCCCTCGAGGTCCTCGCCGCCGTGCGTGCGGCCCTCGACACCGCCGCCGCCACCGCCCGCGCGCAGGGCGACCCGCGCACCGCCGGCCAGGTGCGTGCCGACACCCTCGCCGCCCGGATCACCGGTGATGAGACCGTGACCGACACCGTCCCGGTGCGCGTCAACCTCGTCATCGGCGTCGAGTCCCTCCTCGCCGACGGCACCGAGCCCGGCCTCGTCCAAGGTGAGGGGTTCCTGCCCGCAGCACTGTGCACCGAATGGGTACGCCGCGGCAGCGAGGCCGCAAAGGCCACCCTCCGGCGCCTCTTCGCCAGCCCCCACGACCGCGCGCTCGTCGCGATGGAGTCCACCACCCGCCGCTTCGACGGGCAGCTCGCCGAGCTGCTCGACCTCCGCGACGCCGGCACCTGCCGCACCCCGGGCTGCAACGCCGCCATCCGCCACCACGACCACATCACCCCCGCCGCCGACGGCGGCCCCACCGAAGCCGCCAACGGCCAAGGGCTCTGTGAGCGCTGCAACTACCTCAAGGAATCACCCGGCTGGACCTCCTGGGTCGCCGATCCCGGAGACCACCACCTCCACGAGGTCCACGGCGTCACCGAACACCTCCGCATCCTGAGGTCGACAGCGCCACCACTCCCCGGCGGACCCACCGGCACGGGCACCTACTCACCAGCCGAGCTGCGTGTCGCGAGCAACTACACCCTGATCTCGTAGCCACCGCACTGCACGAGGTTGTCGGCACCCCGAACGTACGGGTTTGCCCATGAGAGATGTTTGACCGTCAGGCTGCGACGATTCAGGCGGGTCGTACGGTCTCGGGTACCCCGGGCACGGTCGGGGTACGGTCGCGACATGGACTCCGTCGAGGTGGACGGCCTTCACCTCGCGTACCGCCGAGCCGGTCACGGGCGAAGTGTGATGTTCGTGCATGGTGGCGCGGAGGACAGCCGTGCCTGGACACCACAGCTCGACGCACTCTCCGACGCGTTCACGGTGATCGCGTGGGATGAGCCCGGCGCCGGCGGATCCGGGGAGATCCCCGACGACTTCGGCTTGTCCGACTACGCCGACTGCCTCGCCGGGACGATCCGCGCGCTCGGCGTCTCCCCGACGTCGGTCGTCGGGCTCTCGTGGGGCACCACCGTGATCCTCGAGCTGTATCGACGGCACCCCGCGGTAGTACGCAGCATGGTCCTGGCCGACGGGTACGCCGGGTGGCGCGGATCGCTGGGCGCTGAGGAGGCTGACGCCAGACTGGCCGGCGTACGGGCGGCTCTCGAGGATCCGGAGGAGCGGTTCGACCCGACGCTGCCCGGACTCTTCGCGGGTGATCCACCTGCACGGTTTGCGCCCCTGCTGGAAGCGATGGCAGCGGACGTCAGACGCAGCAGCATGTTGACTGCCCTCACCGCGATGGCGCGGGCCGACCTGACCCAGGTACTACCAATGATCCGGGTCCCAACGCAGCTGATCTGGGGTGCTCTCGACGTTCGATCGCCGCTGGCGGTTGCGCGCGAGTTCGAGCGCCTGATTCCTGGAGCGACCCTGACGGTCATCCCTGACTGCGGACACGTCAGCAACCTCGAGGCGCCGCAATCGTTCAACGAGATCGTTCGCGCCTTCCTCGACAGCCGCGGCTGAGCCAGCGCCGACGACAGAGGCTCGCGGGCCGGTGGGGCGGTCGAATCGCCGAGCGACAGGTTCGTCCCCATCTGCCGCGGCCCGCTCGTCCGCACATGGCACTTGAGTGGCGCAGCCGCAGCGCTGCTGCTCCCGCGCTGACGCGTCCGGCGCCCGCCGTCGGTGCGACGAGACCAATGATCAGCAGGAATCCGGACCCTGCGTGCGCTAGGTTCGCGCGCATGGACGGGTCCACCGTGGCGGGCTGGCAGCCGGAGCCGGGCTGGCAGCGGCTCCCGGGGTCCGGACCCGCGACCGTGGGGGTGTGGTCCGCCACCCACCAGGGTCGTGACGTGGTCGTCAAGCGGTTGCAGGCCCCCGACCCGCTCGATGCGCCAGGAGTGCTGGTGCCGGGCGACGTGAACTACTGGCGGCGGGCCGCCGACGTCGCGCTGAGCGGGGTGGTGGCCGACGCCCCGGGGTTGCGCGAGGCGACCGTCGTACGGGTGGACGAGGACGAGGACGGCATCACCCTGGTCCACGAGCGCGTCGAGACCCAGGACCGGCCGGGGTTGTGGCTGGCGGCCTGCCTCGGCCGGTTCGCGGCCGTCGACCTGGGCGGGCACCCGTGGCTGGCCCGCGACCAGCTGCGCAGCAGGCTCCGCCTCGTCGAGCGCAGGGGAGGCTGGCGCACCCTGGCCCGCACGCCGGTGTCGGACGTCGCAGACCACCTCTGGTCGCGCCGAGAGAAGTGGCTGGAGCGTTGCGACGCCCTCCCGCAGGTGGCGCAGCACGGCGACCCGTCGGCTGCCAACATCCCCGGTCGGCACGGTGACGGGGCCGTGGCGATCGACTGGGCCCACCTCGGCCGGGGACCGGTCGGCTCCGACCTCGGCTACCTCTCACTGGCGACCCGCGAGGACGTCGAGCCGCTCGTGGAGGCGTACGTCGCCGCCCTGCCGCCCGGCCTCGCGGATCGCGCCGACGTGGTGACCGGCGCCCGCGTCATGGCCGTCTACACCGCCCTGACCCGCCTCGACTGGGCGCTGGCGCGGGTCGCCGACGGGGAGGGAGCGCTGGCCGGGAAGTTCCGCCACCCGAGCGTGGCGCCGTACATCCGTTCCATGCAGCGGCAGGTCGCCCAGATCGAGGCCCTCCTGGCCGACGGGTGACCCGGTCGAGCACGCGATCATCAGGACGTGGCGACCTCGGTGCTACGGCAACAGTGACTTGCGACCCCGCGCCCCGGCGAGCGTCGTACGAACCGCGTCGAGGACCGCCGTGGGCCGGAGCTCACGGTCGTAGGGCAGCGCCGTGCGGGGGTGGCCGTCGGTGCGTGGCTGCTCTTCCTGGAGCCAGGTGTAGCGGTCGGACAGGCCGAAGGTGAGCACGCCCGCGAGGACCTCGTGGTCGAGCACCGTGTCGAGGTAGCGGCGGTAGACCTCGGCCACCCCTCGCTCTCGGGAGCCCTGGTCGGAGGGGAGGCCGTCGTCGAGTACGTCGAGCTCGCTGACGAGCACCCGAACCCCACGATCGGCGAGCTCGTCCAGGAACGTCGTGTACGCCGCCGCGTCGGAGCGCTCGGCGAACCCGTCGGCCACGAGGTGCGCCTGGAGGCCGACCACGCCCAGCGATGAGTCAGCGGCGAGCAGCTCGTCGAGCACCTGCAGCGTGGCGGCACGCTTGTCGGCCGCCAGACTGCCGGCCTCGTCGGTCTCGTGGCCGAACTCGTTCAGCATCAACAGTGCGTGCGGGTCGGCTTCGTGCGCCACGGCGAACGCGTCGCCGACGTACGACGGGCCGAGCGCTCCGTACCACGGCACGTCGGTGCGCAACCCACGGTCGTGGCCCTCCCCGGTCGATCCGACGACCTCGTTGCCGACGCTCCACAACGCGACCTGACCGCGGTAGCGCGCCACGGTCGACTGCACCGTGCCAAGCAGCAGCTCCTCCGCGTCGACAGGGGTGAGTGCCCCCAGGTCGGTGACGTCCCACCCCGGGCCGAAACCCTCGTCCCACACCAGGTGTGCGCCGATGACAAGCTGGCCCGCCTCCTGCGCTGATGCGACGAAGCGGTCGGCCCGCCGGAAGTCGAGCTCCGCGCCGGGTGTCGGGCGAATGCGGTACCAGAGCAGGTCGTCCTCCGTCAGCACGGCGGCCGCCTGTTCGCGCACGAGCCGCTCGTAGGCGCGGTCCGCCAGCTGCCACGTCGCCGCGGACGTGCCGAACAGCAGGCCCCGCTCCGACGCACCAGCTCCGAGGCTGGTCCCGGCCGCGACAGCGGAGTCCGCTCGACGCTGCTCGCGGTCCGCGTCACTCCAGGCACAGGCCGCGGAGCCGGCGGCGCCACCCGTGAGAGCCGCAAGCAACCCCCGCCTGGTGAGCGTGCGGTTCGTCACGCGCGTGCTGACGCTGTCAGAGCGACGAGGCGGAGAAGGTGTCGCAGGCCTCGAGCGTGCCCTCCTGGTAGCCGCGGGTGAACCACGCCATCCGCTGCTCCGACGAGCCGTGGGTCCAGCCCTCGGGGTCCACGCCCTGCCCGGACTTCTGCTGGATCCGGTCGTCGCCGACCGCCTTGGCGGAGTCGAGGGCTTCCGCGATGTCGCCCTCGTCGAGCGTGATCAGCTCGCTGTCCTCGGCGTGGGCGGTCCACATGCCGGCGTAGCAGTCGGCCTGCAGCTCGAGGCGTACGGCGTCGGAGTCGGCGCCCTGCTGGGTGCGGACCTGCCCCATGGTGCCCATCAGGTTCTGGACGTGGTGGCCGTACTCGTGGGCGAGGACGTAGGGCTCGACGAAGTCGCCGCCCTGGCCTCCCAGCTGGCCCTCGAGCACGTCGGCGAAGAAGGTCGTGTCGAGGTAGATCTGCTGGTCGGCAGGACAGTAGAACGGTCCCACCTGCGAGGTCGCCTGGCCGCAGCCGGTGTTGACGCCGCCACTGAAGGTGATGGTCTGGGCGGGCGCGAGCTCGGAGCCGGCCTGCTCGGGGAGCGTGGCGCCCCAGTACTGCTCGAGGGAGAGCAGCACCGCCTTGCGCGCGCAGTCCGCGTCCTCGTTGGCGTCGGCGCCGGTGCGGCAGTTGGCGTAGCGCTCGCTGTCCTGCTCGATGCCCGCGGGCGTCCCGCCCTGGCCGGTCGGGTCGATACCGGTCCCGCCGCCGCCACCTCCGACGCACTGGGTCAGCACCACGAACAGGATGATGATCAGGATGCCGCCGATGCCGCCGCCTGCCCGGGTACCGCCCGGCAGCGGGATCCGCATCGGGCCGCCGCCACCGCCGCCTCGGCCCGCGTCACTGACCCGGCCCCCGCTGATGTCGGCCTTCGGGTTGAAGCGCATGGGTCTTGCCTTTCCGCAGGTCGTGACGGTCGGAGCGACCTCGTGGGCAGGTTAGCGCGTGCGTCGCCGATGGGGCTCTCGCCTCCACCCCTTCGTAGGATGTCGCCCGATGATCACCGCCCAGAAGCTCGAGGTCAGAGCCGGCGCGCGGCTCCTCATGGAGGACGTCACCTTCCGCATCGCCGCAGGCGACAAGGTGGGCCTCGTGGGGCGCAACGGAGCCGGCAAGACGACCCTCACCCGCATCCTCGCCGGCGAGGGCCAGCCCGCCTCGGGACAGGTCCTGCGCAGCGGCGAGGTGGGCTACCTACCGCAGGACCCCCGGGTCGGCGACCCCGAGGTCATCGCCCGCGACCGGATCCTCTCGGCGCGCGGCCTCGACGAGGTCGTACGCCGCCTGCGCGAGGCCGAGGTCGACATGGCGAGCGAGGACCCCAAGGTCCACGAGCGCGGCATGAAGCGGTGGGCGCGCGCCGACGCCGAGCTGCACGCCGGTGGCGGGTACGCCGCCGAGTCCGAGGCCGCGCAGATGGCGGCCGCACTCGGCATCGAGGAGCGGCTCCTCGCCCAGCCGATCGGCACGCTGTCCGGCGGGCAGCGGCGCCGCGTCGAGCTGGCGCGCATCCTGTTCTCGGGCGCCGAGATCATGCTGCTCGACGAGCCGACCAACCACCTCGACGCCGACTCCATCGTGTGGCTGCGCGACTTCCTCAAGGCGCACCGCGGCGGCTTCGTGGTCATCAGCCACGACAACGCGCTGCTCGAGGCGACGGTCAACAAGGTCTTCCACCTCGACGCCAACCGCGCCGTCATCGACATCTACAACATGGGCTGGCACAACTACCTCACCCAGCGCGAGGACGACGAGAAGCGCCGCAAGCGCGAGCGCCAGAACGCCGAGAACAAGGCCAAGGTGCTCACCGACCAGGCCAACAAGATGCGGGCCAAGGCGACCAAGGCCCAGGCCGCGCAGTCGATGCTCAAGCGCGCCGAGAAGATGATGGCCGGCATCGAGACCGAGCGGCAGGCCGACAAGGTGGCGCGCATCGCGTTCCCCGAGCCCGCGCCGTGCGGCAAGACCCCGCTCATGGGCACCGAGCTGTCCAAGTCGTACGGCTCGCTGGAGGTCTTCACCGCCGTCGACCTCGCGATCGACCGCGGGAGCCGGGTCGTCATCCTCGGCCTCAACGGTGCCGGCAAGACCACGATGCTGCGCATCCTCGCCGGAGTCGACCAGCCCGACACCGGCGAGGTCGTGCCGGGCTACGGGCTCAAGATGGGCTACTACGCCCAGGAGCACGAGACCCTCGACGTCAACCGGACCGTTCTCGAGAACATGCACAGCGCGGCGCCCGAGCTCACCGACACCCAGGCCCGTTCGGTGCTCGGGTCCTTCCTCTTCTCCGGCGACGACGCCCACAAGCCCGCCGGCGTGCTCTCCGGCGGCGAGAAGACCCGGCTCGCGCTGGCGATCCTGGTGGTGTCGAGCGCCAACGTGCTGCTGCTCGACGAGCCCACCAACAACCTCGACCCGGCCTCCCGCGAGGAGGTGCTCCACGCCATCCGGAGCTACACCGGAGCGATCATCCTGGTCACCCACGACGAAGGTGCCGTACGCGCGCTCGACCCCGACCGGGTGCTGCTCCTGCCCGACGGTGACGAGGACCTCTGGAGCGAGGACTACGCCGACCTGGTCTCGCTCGCCTAGTTACTCACCAGTAGTACGCTGCGGACATGACTTCCGAAGAGCTCGCCGCGGTCGGCCTCCGCCTCGACGTGGACGGCGCGGTCGCCACGATCACCCTCGATCGCCCCGAGGTCCGCAACGCGCAGACGCCCGCCATGTGGCTGGCGCTCGCCGAGGTCGGCGCCGCCCTGTCCGACGACGTACGCGTGGTGGTCGTGCAAGGGCAGGGCGAGACCTTCTCCGCCGGCCTCGACCGCGCGATGCTCGACCCGGCCAACGCCGGGGAGGGCACGGTCCTGGGCCTGCTGGCCCTGAGCGACGAGGAGGCCTCGGCCCGGATCGAGGAGTTCCAGCGCGGCTTCACGTGGCTGCGTGACCCGCGCTTCATCTCGATCGCCAAGGTCCGCGGGTACGCCATCGGAGCCGGGTTCCAGCTGGCCCTCGCGTGCGACCTCCGGGTCGTCGCCGATGACGCGAAGCTCTCGATGAAGGAGTCCGCCCTCGGCCTGGTGCCCGACCTCACCGGCACCAAGCCGCTGGTCGAGCACGTCGGCTACGCCCGGGCGCTGGAGATCTGCGCGACCGCGCGCGTGGTGTCGGGGGAGGAGGCCCTGCGGATCGGCCTCGCCACCGCCTGTGTGCCCGCGGCCGAGCTCGACACAGCCGTCGCCGACCTCGCGGCAGCGCTGTGCGCGCCCATGGTCGGCGTCGTCCCGGAGACCAAGACGCTGCTGCAGGGCGCCGCCGACCGCGACCTCGACGAGCAGCGGCGCCTCGAGCGCGAGGCGCAGGTACGCCGCTTCCGCGCCGTCGCCGCGGCCTTCGCGGGCTGAGGAACAATGAGGTCCCGCCGGTAGTTCACGGTGGTGGACCTCAGAGGAGCAGGCATGTCGATGGGACCGGGCGCAGGTGGCCCCCCGTGGCGACACCTGCGCAGTGACCGGAGCGTCGTCGACAACAAGATCGAACGCCGCACCCTGCGCCGGGTGCTCGGGTTCGCGCGCCCGCACCGGCGGCTGATCGCCGCGTTCCTGGCGGTCACCGTGGTCGACGCGGCGCTGGTCGTGGTGCCGCCGCTCCTGCTCAAGGCGATCATCGACGACGCCGTCAGCACGGGTGACACGGCGATGGTGGTCTGGCTCGCCCTCCTGGTCGCGCTGGTGGCCGTCGTCGACGCCGGCTTCGGCCTCATCACCGGCTGGCTGTCGAGCCGGATCGGCGAGGGGCTGATCTACGACCTCCGCACCCGCGTCTTCGCGCACGTGCAGCGGCAGTCGCTCGCCTTCTTCACCCGCACCCAGACCGGCGCGCTCGTCAGTCGGCTCAACAACGACGTCATCGGCGCGCAGCGAGCGTTCACCTCGACGTTGCAGGGCACGGTCTCCAACATCATCGCGGCCGTCGTGGTGGGCATCACGATGCTGTTCCTCAGCTGGCCGGTGACGGTGCTCTGCCTGGCGCTCTTCCCGATCCTGCTCATTGCCTCGCGGCTCGTGGGCAACCGCCTCGCCGACCTGTCGCGTCAGCAGATGGACGGCAACGCCGATCTCGGCAACGCCATGACCGAGCGCTTCAACGTCGGCGGCGCCATGCTCCTCAAGCTCTTCGGTCGCCGCGAGGACGAGGACGTGGCCTACGCCCAGAAGGCCGCGGTCGTGCGCGACCTCGGGGTGCGGATCTCGCTGCTCACCCGCATCTTCTTCGCCGCGATGACGCTCGTGCCGGCGCTGGCGACCGCGCTCGTCTACGGCATCGGTGGCTGGCTGGCGATCCGCGGCGACCTCTCGGTCGGCACCATCGTCGCGCTCGGCGTGCTGTTGACCCGGCTGCTCGGGCCGCTCCAGGGCCTGTCCAACGTGCGCATCGACGTGATGACGGCACTCGTCAGCTTCGACCGCGTCTTCGAGGTCCTCGACCTGCCCTCCCTCATCCAGGAGAGGCCCGACGCCGTCGCGCTGGCCCCGTCGGCCGCCCGCCTGGAGTTCGATCACGTGGCGTTCACCTACCCACGCGCCGACGAGATCTCCCTCGCCTCGCTCGAGACCGTCGCCCGCAGCGAGTCCCGCGACACCGGGCAGGTGCTCCACGACGTCACCTTCACCGCCGAGCCCGGCCAGATGGTCGCGCTCGTCGGCCCCTCGGGCGCCGGCAAGACGACGGTCACGCACCTCGTCGCCCGGCTCTACGACGTCGAGTCCGGGGCGGTGCGCGTCGGCGGGCACGACGTACGCGACGTCACGCTCCAGTCGCTGGAGGACGTGGTCGGCTACGTCACCCAGGACGCCCACATGTTCCACGACACGATCCGGGCCAACCTGCTCTACGCCCGCCCCGCCGCGTCGGAGGCCGACGTGTGGGCAGCGCTCGAGGCGGCACAGATCGCAGCCCTCGTCCGGTCGCTGCCCGACGGGCTCGACACGGTCGTCGGCGACCGTGGCTACCGGCTCAGCGGGGGAGAGCGGCAGCGGCTCGCGATCGCCCGCCTGCTGCTCAAGGCGCCCGCCATCGTCGTCCTCGACGAGGCCACCGCCCACCTCGACAGCGAGTCCGAGGCAGCGGTCCAGCAGGCCCTCGACGCCGCGCTCGAGGGACGTACGTCGCTGGTCATCGCGCACCGGCTCTCCACGGTCCGCAATGCCGACCTGATCCTCGTCCTCGACGACGGTCGCGTCGTGCAGCAGGGCACGCACGCTGAGCTCCTCGCCGCCGGAGGCCTCTACGCCACCCTCCACGCCACGCAGTTCCGCGAGGAACGCGCCGAGGTCGTCCCCGGCTAGTGTCGCGACATGGACCTGCAGCTGGCTGATCGCGTCTTCGTCGTGACCGGCGGGGCCCGCGGCCTCGGTCGTGCCAGTGCGGACGCGCTGGTCACCGAAGGCGCACGCGTCGTGCTGTCCGGGCGCTCGAAGGAGTCGCTCGACGAGGCGACCGCCGCTCTCGACGAGGCTGCGGGACGGCGTGCCGCGGTCGGCGTCGTGGCCGACAACGCCGATCGCCAGACGCCCGGGCGGCTGCTCGCAGCCGCGGACGACGCGTTCGGCCGCATCGACGGCGCGCTGATCAGCGTCGGCGGCCCGCCGAAGGGGCCGGTCACCGGCATCTCCGACGAGCAGTGGAGCGCGGCCTTCGAGTCGGTCTTCCTCGGCGCGGTTCGCCTGGCGCGCGAGCTCGGCGCGGCCCTTCCGGCCGGCGGCTCGCTGGGCCTGGTCCTGTCCTCGAGCGTGCGGGCGCCGCTGCCGGAGATGGCGATCTCCAACGGCCTGCGCCCGGGACTGGCGATGGTGGCCAAGACGCTGGCCGACGAGCTCGGCCCGCGCGGCGTACGCGTCAACGGGCTCCTGCCCGGACGCATCGCCACCGAGCGCGTCGCCGAGCTGGACGCCTCGACCGGGGACCCGGAGGCGGCCCGGCGCGCCGCCGAGGCGGCCATCCCGCTCGGTCGCTACGGCGATCCGGCGGAGTTCGGGGCGGTCGCTGCCTTCGTGCTGTCGCCGGCGGCGTCATTCCTGACGGGCGTGATGCTCCCGGTCGACGGTGGTCTGCTCCGCGCCCTGTGAGTCGTCCGCCTCGTCGTCCGGGGCGAGCCGCTCGCGCCACGTACGGCGTCGGGCCCGCGCCGGCTCGGGGTCAGGTGCTGCTTGGTTGCCCCACGGGCCGCGCCCGCCGCGCCACTCGTCGTAGATGAGGAAGAAGAACCCGAAGATCGCCAGGGCGCCGAAGAACCACCACTGCAGCCCGTAGAAGAAGTGCGGGCCCTCGTCGAGCTCGGGGAGCTCCACTGGCTCCAGCGGCGTCGCGGGCTCGGGCGACTCGGACCGCAGGTCCACCCAGCCGCCGAGCACCTCGCGTCCCAGAGCCTCGCCGATCCGCTCGCTGTCGATGGCGCGGGTGGACTGGTCGGTGACCTCGGTGCTGTCGCCCTCCGCGTCGCGGCGTACCCAGCCGGTGACGTCGACCTCGCCCTCGGGCGGGGCGGGAACGTCGGCGGTCGATGCGCCGCGGTTGTCGGTCGCGAACCAGCCGCGGTCGACCAGCAGGCTCGTGCCGTCGGCGAGCTCGAGGGGGACCACGACGTCGACACCGGCCGCGCCCTCGCGGGTGCGGTAGCGCACGATGACGGTGTCCTCGACGGCGTAGGTCCCGGTGGCCTCGACGATCCGCCACTCGTCGGCCGCTACGACCGGCCGTCCCGGGGCCAGGACGTCCGTCACCGGGTCGGCGCCGGCCTTCTCGTTGCGCTCGATGATCTCGTTGCGCTCCTGGCGGTCAGCGAGGCGGTGGAACTGCCACTCACCGAGCCGCCAGGCGACCCACGCCAGGAAGACGACCACGAGCGCGAAGGCGATCCAGCGGCGCGAGACCAGGAACCGCAGCTTGTGCACCCGGCGAGGTTATCCGCCCGGTCCTGAGCGTCCGGCGGGTGGTGCAGCCCCCGTCGTTAGACTTGTGACCGTGACGACACCCCTGGCGGATCGCTTCGGCCGCGTGGCCACGGACCTGCGGGTCTCGTTGACCGACCGGTGCAACCTGCGCTGCAACTACTGCATGCCCGCTGAGGGCCTCGACTGGCTGCCCACCGAGCAGACGCTGAGCGACGACGAGGTCGTCCGGTTGATCACGATCGGCGTCGAGCGCCTGGGCATCCGCGAGGTGCGCTTCACCGGCGGTGAGCCGTTGCTGCGCCGCGGGCTGGTCGGCATCGTCGCCCGGACGCACGCGCTGGGCGTCGAGACGTCGCTGACCACCAACGCACTCGGTCTCGTGCACACCGCACAGGCCCTCGCCGACGCCGGGCTCGACCGGATCAACGCGAGCATCGACTCGGTGCGCCCGGAGACCTTCGCGACCATCACCCGCCGCGACCGCCTCACCGACGTCGTCGCGGGCCTCGAGGCGGCCAAGGCCGCGGGACTCGGGCCGATCAAGCTCAACGCCGTCCTGCTGCGCGGCACCAACGACGACCAGGCCGCCGAGCTGCTCCGCTGGAGCATCGCCCACGGCTACGAGCTCCGGTTCATCGAGCAGATGCCCCTCGATGCCCAGCACGACTGGAGCCGTGCCGCGATGGTGACCGCCGACGAGATCCACGAGGCGCTCGCCGCCGAGTTCACGCTGACACCGCACGGAGCTCCTCGCGGCAGCGCCCCGGCCGAGCTCTTCGACGTCGACGGCGGACCGGCGACCGTCGGGATCATCGCCTCGGTCACCCGCCCGTTCTGCGGTGACTGCGACCGTGTCCGGCTCACCGCCGACGGGCAGGTGCGCAACTGCCTGTTCGCCCGCGAGGAGTCCGACCTCCGTACGGCGCTGCGCTCCGGCGCAGGCGACGAGGAGATCGCCGAGCGCTGGGTCATCGCGATGCGCGGCAAGCGTGCCGGTCACGGCATCGACGACGAGACCTTCCTCCAGCCCGACCGCCCCATGTCCGCGATCGGCGGTTGAGCAGTCGTCGAGGTCAGCTCGGAGGGTTCGCAGGCGCGTGCGGCACGACGTCCTTCAGGAACCCGCGCGCACCCAGGAAGTCGGAGAGCGAGGACCGGTGCTCGTCGCAGGCGAGCCAGGACTTGCGGCGCTCGGGCGTGTGGATCTTCGGGTTGTTCCACCGCAGGTCCCACACGGCGTCGGCCTGGCAGCCCTTGGCCGAGCAGATGTCGCGGTCGAGGTCCATCGGGCGTCCTTCCGGCCGGGTTCGGGAAATGAGAAGTGCCGGACAGCCACGGGGGGAAGCTGTCCGGCACCTCGGTTGCTGACGCAGACGGGGGATGCTGCGCTCGCTGCGAAGATCATTCCATGGGACTGGGTTAAAACCAAACTTTCGACACACCTGCGTCGCGTCGTGTTTCCTCAGTCTTCATCATCCCGTGCCGTCAGTTCGTGGGCTCCGGCGTTGCTCGGCAGGCTGAATCCGTCGTCGCGCTGGTCGTTGGCGTTCGCCATGACCACGGCGAAGAGTGGCAGGAAGACCGCTGCGCCGACGAGGACCCACCGCAGGGCCCCCGGGCCGACCGCCACCGCCGCGACGAAGCACACCAGGCGGATGGTCATGGAGATGGCGTAGCGACGCTGTCGCGATCGCATGTCGTCGGCGGCGCTGCTGCGAGCCGTGGTGATGCGCACGGCATCGGACTTGGCCATGCTCGGAGTCTACGTCGCTAGGCTCGCAGATCCACGGGCCCGTGGCGGTCCGCACAGCCGTCGAGCAGGAGGAACCATGACCAACCGCACCTATCGCGTCACCGAGATCGTCGGCACGTCGCCGGACGGCATCGACCAGGCGATCCGCAACGGCATCGAGCGGGCAGGCCAGACGCTCCGCCACATCGACTGGTTCGAGGTCACTCAGGTCCGGGGTCAGGCCAAGGACGGGGCCGTCGAGCACTTCCAGGTCGGGATGAAGGTGGGCTTCCGCCTGGAGGACGAGTGAACACGCCTCGCCACCCGGCCTGATTCCGGATACCCCCCGGTAATCACTAGCGTCGGGGAGCGTGAGCGAGATTCCCGGATCCAGCACCCCGCCCGCACCCCGCTCGGTCCTGGTGACCGGCGGCAACCGTGGCATCGGCCGCGCCATCGCCGAGGCGTTCATCGCCCAGGGCGACAAGGTCGCGGTCACCACCCGCAACGGTGGCGCCCCCGACGGCGCGCTCGACGTGCGGTGCGACATCACCGACGCCGCGCAGGTCGAGGCGGCCTTCGCGCAGGTCGAGGAGGCGCACGGTCCGGTCGAGGTCCTGGTCGCCAACGCCGGGATCACCAAGGACACCCTGCTGCTGCGGATGAGCGAGGACGACTGGTCCTCGGTCATCGACACCAACCTCACCGGCACGTTCCGGCTGGCCAAGCGGGCCGCGAAGGGGATGCTCCGCCTGCGTCGCGGCCGGATCATCCTCATCTCGTCGGTCGTCGGGCTGCTCGGCTCGGCCGGCCAGGTCAACTACGCCGCGTCGAAGTCCGGCCTGGTCGGCATGGCGCGCTCGCTGGCGCGAGAGCTCGGCAGCCGGTCGATCACGACCAACGTGGTCGCGCCGGGCTTCGTCGAGACCGACATGACCGACGTCCTCACCGACGACCAGAAGAACGCCATCAAGACGCAGGTGCCGCTCGGTCGCTACGCATCGACGGCCGAGGTGGCCTCCGCGGTCACCTGGCTCGCCTCCGACGGCGCGTCCTACGTCACCGGCGCCGTGATCCCGGTCGACGGCGGCCTCGGCATGGGCCACTGATCCTCCCGCGAGACACGACCACTCACGACGAAAGGTCCAACGACATGGGAATCCTCGACGGCAAGCGCATCCTCGTCGCCGGCGTCACGATGGACAGCTCCATCGGCTTCGCCACCGCCAAGATCGCCCAGGAGCAGGGCGCCACGGTGCTGATCTCCAACTTCGGCCGCGCGCTCGGCATCACGAAGCGGATCGCCAAGCGGCTGCCGCAGGAGCCGCCGGTGCTCGAGCTCGACGTGACCGACGAGGGCCACCTCGCGGGCCTCGCCGACCAGGTGCGTGAGCACGTCGACGGCCTCGACGGGGTCGTCCACTCCATCGCCTACGGCAACCCGCAGACGCTGCTCGGCGGCAAGTTCATGGACGGCCCCTGGGACGACGTGGCGCAGGCCGTGCAGGTGTCGGCGTACTCCCTCAAGTCGCTGGCCGTCGCGACCAGGCCCCTGCTCTCGCGCGGCTCCTCGATCGTCGGGCTGACCTTCGACGCCACCACCGCGTGGCCGGCGTACGACTGGATGGGCGTCGCGAAGGCGGCCCTGGAGAACACCAGCCGGTACGTCGCCCGCGACCTCGGCCCCGACGGCATCCGCTGCAACCTCGTCGCCGCAGGTCCCCTCAAGACCCTCGCCGCGAAGGCGATCCCGGGGTTCGAGGGCCTCGAGTCGGCGTGGAAGGACCGCGCGCCGCTCGGGTGGGACGAGTCCGACCACACGCCCACCGCGCAGGCCGTCGTGGCCCTGCTGAGCGACTTCTTCCCGGCCACCACCGGCGAGATCGTGCACGTCGACGGCGGCTTCCACGCCATGGGCCTGTAGCGGCCCGACCGCGGTCCGCTAGTTTCCCCGGGTGACCTCACTCGTCGAGCTGCGCGTCCTCGAAGGCCCCAACCTCTACTTCCCGCGCGCCGCGGTGAAGCTGACCCTCGACGTCTCGACGATCACCGAGGCGAGCGACGAGGCCGCGCTGCGCTTCGCCCGCCGGATCGGGCTCCGCACGACGCGGCCGGGCGCCGCCGGGTCGGGCTTCCGGCAACGCTTCGCGCTCCGGGCCGTCGAGCGGCTCGTCCGTGCGATCGCGGGGGAGGCGGGCACGCGGCGCCTCGCGGTGCGCGTGCGTCCCACGTCCGACCCGGACGTCGTGGTCGTCGCCTTCCCGTGGCGCAACCGTGGCCGGGCGCGCGCCCTCGGCGAGGCGGTCGCGCACGCCCTCGACGCGCTGCCGACGCCCGACGTCGAGGCGGCCGTGAGCGACGCCGCCGCCGAGGTGGCGGCCGCCCCCCGCGGTGACCGGCCCGGCACGATCACGCCGACCATCCCCGTCGTCGCGGTCACGGGCACCAACGGCAAGACCACGACCAGCCGGATGATCGCCCACGTCGGGCGCACGAGCGGCCTGGTCGTCGGCTGGTCCAACACCGACGGCATCTACCGCGACGGGGTGCTCGTGGAGGCGGGCGACTACTCCGGCCCCTCGGGCGCCGGGCGCGCCCTCGGGCTCGACGGCGTGCAGCTCGCCGTGACCGAGACCGCCCGCGGCGGCATCCTGCTCAAGGGCATCGGGATCACCCGCAACGACGTGTCAGTGGTGACCAACGTGACCGCCGACCACCTCGGTCTGCAGGGCATCGACACCGTCGACCAGCTCGCAGAGGTGAAGTCCGTCGTCCCGCGGATCACCCGCAAGGACGGCTGGGCGGTGCTCAACGGCGACGATCCGCGGGTGCTGGCCATGCGCGCCGTGATCTCGGCGCGGCCGTGGATCTTCAGCCGCGACCCGGACTCGCCGGCCGTGCGCGAGGTGCTGACCGACGGCGGCCGGGCCACCACGGTGATCGACGGCTGGATCACGGTCCTCGCGCCCGCAGCCGACCCCGACCCGCTGGTAGAGCTCGTCGACGTCCCGATGACGCTCGCCGGGCTGTCCCGCTTCAACATCGAGAACGCCCTCGCCGCCGCGTCCGCCGCCCTCGCCGTCGGCCTGCCCCGCGACGCCGTGGTCGCGGGCCTCACGTCGTTCCGCCCCGACGCCGAGCACAACCCGGGCCGGATGAACTTCTTCTCGCTGCCCGCCGCGGACGGGGAGAGCGTGTCGGTCGTCATGGACCTCGCCCACAACGAGGCCGGTCTCGAGGCGCTGCTCGAGATCTTGGCGGGCGTACGACGCCCCGGCGCACGCCTGCTCCTCGGCCTCGGCGCCGTCGGTGACCGCACCGACGAGCTCATCGACTCGCTCGGCGAGATCGGCGCCAAGGGCAGCGACGTCGTCGCCATCGGCCACAAGGAGTGGTACCTCCGCGGGCGCACCATGAAGGAGATCGACGACCTGCTGCGCGCCGGTGCGGCCCGGGTCGGCGTCACCGACATCGACTCCTACGACACCGAGGTCGAGTGCCTCGCCGCCCTGGTCGCCCGGGCGCAGCCCGGCGACGTCGTCGGGCTGATGTGCCACGCCGAGCGCCAGGAGGCCTACGACTGGATCGCCGCGCACGGCGGCACGCCGGACTCGCCCGAGACGTTGTCGCAGAAGGTACGGGCGGCGCGCGGGTGAGCGAGGGCTGGGTCGCGGACTTCGACGCCGGCGCCGCCGCGTACGACGCCCGCACGGCCAGGGACGCGTGGCACCCCAACGAACGTGCGGCTGAGCTGCTGGCGCCCCTGGGGCTCGTCCCCGCCGACGTCCTTGACCTCGGTGCGGGCACCGGACAGACGACCGCGGCGCTCCTGAGCCTGTACCCGGACGCCCGTCCGACGCTCGTCGACCCGTCGCCGGGCATGCTGGCCGTCGCCCGCACCAAGCTGCCGGGCGCGGCCTTCGTCATGGCCGACGCAGCGACCTACCTTCGCTCCGCGACCCGCACCTGGGACCTGGTGGCGGCCATCGGGTGCCTCGAGCTGGTTCCGGACCTCTTCGAGGTGCTGCGCCTGGCGGCGGCACGCCTCGCTCCCGGCGGTCACGTGGTCGTGTCGCACGAGCCGCTCCTGGCCACCGGGATGCAGTCGCGACCGGTGAGCCGGCTCGACCGCGGACGGGAGGTACGGCGCCACGCCGCCGCGGAGGTCCAGCGCAGGGCGGCGTCGTACGGCCTCGAGCGCGTCGCGTCGCACGAGATGGTGGCCTTCGAGCGCAGCGACGGCGACGGCCCGGCGGTCTACGAGCTCGTCGTCTGGCGCGGGGAACAACCGGCCTCCCCGTCGCGACTCAGGGCGCGTCGGTGACTGGCGGCGTGTAGTCGGGGTCCGCCGACGGCGCGTCGGGGTTGGCCACGGAGCCGGCCTGGGCGACGTCGGACCAGTTCTCCAGCTCGGCCATCACCTCGGCGTGCTTGTCGACGCACACCACGACCAGGTCGCCACGATTGGCGCGGCTCATCGCGTGACGCACCGCCTCGATCTCCTCGAGCACCAGCTCGGCCTGCTTGCAGCGGGCGCCCTCGTCCATCGCGGCGCGTACGCCGTCCAGCACGAGCTGGGCGGTCGCGCCCCGGTCGCGGCCACGCAGTGCCACGTCCTCGCGCACGATGCACACGTCGAAGTGCTGGGCCGCGACGTGGCCCAGGTCGATCATGTCCTGGTCGCGCCGGTCGCCGGCTGTGGCGATGATGCCGATCCGTGAGGGCCGGGCGAGGTCGTGCGAGGACTCGAGCGACTCGCCGACCCGGTCCACGAAGTCGCCGAGCATCTTCATGCCGGGAGCGTTGTGGCAGTAGTCGACGATCACGTTGACCCCGTTGACCTCGACCTCGTTGAGGCGGCCGGGGGAGAGGTAGTAGTTGGTCGAGAAGGTCCGCAGGCCCTGCCGGATGTCGTGGAGCGGGGCACCGGCCGCGAACGCGGCTGCCGCTGCGGCGAGGGCGTTCTGGACGTTCATCCGCGCCCGGCCGCTGAAGGTCGACGGAAGCAGGTGGGTCCACGCCAGCTGCATCTCGCGACGACCGTGCAGCACGACCATCATCTCGCCGCGGTCGCTCGGGTTGAGCACGATCGCCTTGCCGCCGCGACGGCAGTGCGCGTCGATCATGTCGCGCACCTCGCTGCCCGGCTCCTCCATCGAGAACCACACGACCTGGCCCGAGCACTTGCGGCGCATCTCGCGCACCAGCGGGTCGTCGGCGTTGAGCACGGCGTGGCCGTCGCGCGGCACCGCCTCGACGATCACCGCCTTGACGTCCGCGAGCTGCTCCACGGTGTCGATGCCGCGCAGCCCGAGGTGGTCGGGCTGCACGTTGAGGACGACGGCGACGTCGTTGCGCTCGTAGCCGAGGCCCTCGCGCAGGATGCCGCCGCGGGCGACCTCGAAGACCGCGAAGTCGACGCGTGGGTTCTGCAGCACCATGCGCGCGGACCGGGGACCGGAGGCGTCGGCGCGGATGAGCAGTCGCTCGTCGATGACGACGCCGTCGGTGGAGGTCATGCCGACCTTGCGGCCCATCCCCTTGAAGATGTGGCTGATCATCCGGCTCGTGGTCGTCTTGCCGTTGGTGCCGGTCACCGCGACGATCGGGATCCGCGACGTCGCGCCGGGCGGGAAGAGCATGTCGACGACCGGCTTGGCGATGAACTGCGGCTCGCCGATCGTCGGGTGCGTGTGCATGCGGAATCCCGGTGCCGCGTTGACCTCGCAGATCGCGCCGCCGGCCTCGCGGACCGGCTCGGTGATGTCGGGGCAGATGAAGTCGATGCCGGCGATGTCGAGGCCGACCATCCGGGCGGCCTCCTCGGCGATCTCGACGTTCTCGGGGTGCGCCTCGAAGGTGCGATCGATGGAGATCCCGCCGGTGGACATGTTGCCGGTGAGCGCGAGCTTGACCATCTCGCCCTCGGCGGGCACCGAGTCGAGCGTGTGCCCCTGGTCGGCGAGGACCTCGATCGCGGCCTCGTCGACCTTGATCCGGGTCAGCACCTTCTCGTGGCCGACGCCGCGGCGCGGGTCGGCGTTGGTCAGGTCGACGAGCGCCTGCACCGTCGACGTACCGTCGCCGGTGACCGATGCCGGCACCCGCTCGGCGATCGCCACCATCCGGCCGTCGATGATCAGGCAGCGGTAGTCCTTGCCCGTCACGAACGACTCGACGATGACGTTGCCGCGCCGCGACTGGCCGTGCGCCACCGGGAACGCGGCGCGTACGTCGTCCTCGTCCTGGAGGTCGAGGCACACCCCGCGACCGTGGTTGCCGTCGAGCGGCTTGAGCACGACCGGGTAGCCGATGCGGCGCGCGGCGGCGACGGCACCCTCCTCGGTGCGGACCGACTCCTGCTTGGGGACGGGCAGCCCGGCCGCGCCGAGCAGCTTGGTGGTGAGGTCCTTGTCGGAGGCGATGTCGACGGCGATCGACGACGTCTCGGAGGTCATCGTGGCGCGGATCCGCTTGGCGTGGACGCCCTGCCCGAGCTGGACGAGGGAGTACTGGTTGAGCCGGATCCACGGGATGTCGCGCGAGACCGCCTCGTCGACGATCGCCTGCGTCGACGGCCCGAACGCCGTGCGCTCGGCGCGGCGGATGAAGTCGTCGCGCTCGGTCTCCCAGTCGAAGTCGGGGTCGCCCTCGACGAGGTGGTTGACGAGCCGGACGGCGAGGCGACCGGCGGTCAGGCCGACGTTCTCCTCGATGTAGCCGTAGATGATGTTGTAGCGACCGGGCTGGCCCTTGACCTGCCGGGTCTTGCCGCGGCGGATGTCGTGGCCGACGAGCTGCTGCAGCGCGAGCGCGACGTGCTCGGCGACGTGCCCGAGCCAGGTGCCCTCGTTGAGGCGCTCGAGGAAGCCGCCCCGGCGCCCGCGCGAGCAGGAGTGCTCCCGCAGGCCGGGGAGCATCGCGACGAGGTCGTCGGTGAAGCCGGGGATCGCGTTGGTGGGGAACTGCTCGAGCGAGCCCAGGTCGACCACGAGGTGGATCGACTTGTCGTAGGACCAGACGTTGGCACCGCGGTAGACCCGCGTCTCGACGATCTCCAGGTCCGGGGTGGGGCGCTCGCTCATCAATCGTCTCCCTGGTTCGGGTCGGGGGTCTGGGGGGCCGGGCCGCGGCGCAGCTTGAGGCGTCGTCGGATCGCGGCGGGGGTGGCGTCGGCGGCGGCGATGTCGCGGGCCAGCTGGCGCAGGTCACGGCTGGCCTCGGCGAGCTCGGCGGCGTCCTCCTGCTGGATCGACGGTTCCTGCGGGACGAGCGCTCGGGTGGTGAGGTTGAAGATGGTGCCCTCGGGAAGCGTGTGGAACACCACCCCGCTCGCGAGCAGGGGCGAGGACCGGGTCGCCTCGTAGGCGTTGGAGACCATGCGCGAGCCGTCGAAGATGGTGACGGCACCCTTGCCGAGCACCCGCATCACCAGCTCGCCGTCCACGTCCTCGACCAGGCCGCACGTGTCCTCGTCGACGCCGATGCCGAGCAGCTGCGGGCTCTGCGCCACGATCATCAGCAGCCGGCCGTAGCGGTTGCGCTGGTCGAAGTGCTGGTCGATCACCGCGGTGCCGACCAGGCCGAGCCCGCCCGCGACCTGCGTCATCCGCTGCTTGGGGGTGGCCCCACCGACCCCGAAGGCGACCATGTGGGACGACTGGATGCTCGCACCGGCCGACGTGCCGGCGACGACCGCGCCGCGCTCGTGGGCGCGCAGGATCGCGTCCCCCACCGGCGTGCCGCACACGATGGAGGAGAGCTTGAGCTGGTTGCCGCCGGTCATGAAGATCCCGGTCGCCTCGTCGAGCGCCTTCACCAGCACCGGGTCGTGTGCCTGCTCGCGCGACTCCGGACGTACGGCGTCCACGCTGGCCGCGCCGAACTTGCTGAACAGGGCGTCGTAGACGTCCACCACCTCCCGTCCGAGCGAGGAGGCGGTCGGGATCACGGCGATGTGCGCGTCCTTGCCGCCGCTCAGGGCGACGAAGTGCTTGAGGATGGTGGGCTTGCGCACCTTGTCCTCGGCACCCCCGATGATCATGAGTGGTCCCCTGGGCATGACAGGCAGGCTAGCGGCTGGAAGGGTGAGGGAATGCAGGAGTCAGTGAGGGAGGCGTCCGGCGCGGGTCCGCGAAGGCTCGTCGTGATGCGCCACTCCAAGGCCGAGCACAGCGCGAGCACCGATCACGCGCGTGCGCTGGCCGAGAGTGGGCTGGGCGACGCCGAGGCCGCCGGACGGTGGATGCGCGACCACGGCATCGAGCCCGACGTCGCCCTCGTGTCCGACGCCGTGCGCACGCAGCAGACGTGGGAGCAGGTCGCCGCCGGTGCCGGGTGGGAGGACCGCCTCGTCGTCCTGTCCGACGCGCTCTACGCCGCCGGCACCGACTCGGCGTTCGACCTGGTGCGTGACACCGCGCCCGACGTCCGGACCCTGGTCGTCATCGGCCACAACCCGACCGTGGGCTCGCTGGCCGAGCTCGTCGACGACGGAGAGGGCGACACCGAGGCCACGACCACCATGCTGACGCGCGGCTTCCCGACCTCGGCCGTCGCGGTGTTCAGCGTCGACGGCGAGTGGGCCGACCTCGGCCCCGGTACAGCGCGCCTCGAGGCCTTCCACGTCGGCGCTGCGTGAGCGATCCGCACGTCGTGGCGCGGCTCCGCGCCGCCGGCTGCGTGTGGGCCGAGGAGGAGGCGGCCCTGCTGGAGCAGGCCGCCACGTCCGTCGACGACCGCGAGCGCCTCGTCTCACGCCGCGTCTCCGGCGAGCCGCTGGAGTCGGTGCTGGGCTGGGTCGAGTTCCTCGGGCGGCGGCTGGTGGTCGCACCGGGGGTCTTCGTGCCGCGGCGCAGGACCGAGCTGCTCGCGCGGCTGACGGTCGACCGTGCGGGTCGCGCGGCCGGGCTCCCGGTGGTGGTCGAGATGTGCTGCGGGGTGGCGCCCGTCGCCGCGGCCCTCGAGGCCACGCACGCCGAGGTGCACGCGTGCGACGTGAGCGCGACGGCGCTCGACTGCGCCCGGTCCAACTCCCCGTCGGCGACGCTGCACCGCGGTGACCTGTACGACGCGCTGCCGGCCCACCTCGCCGGCCGTGTCGCGGTGCTGGCCGCCAACGCCCCCTACGTCCCCTCCGACCGCGTCGCCGACATGCCACCCGAGGCGCGTGACCACGAGCCGCGCGTCGCGCTCGACGGCGGTGCGGACGGGGTGGACCTGCACCGGCGCCTCGCCGCGGACGCAGGCCACTGGTTGGTGCCCGGGGGAGTACTGCTCGTCGAGACCAGTCGCGAGCAGCCAGGACTGACGACCGGCGCGATGGCGGCGTCCGGGCTCGCGACCTCCGTCGAGACCGACGACGACATCGGCGGGTGCGTCGCGGTCGGCGTACGTCCCCCACGACCCGCCGAAGGCGTCAGCTGATGAGCGGCGGCGCAGGCGTCGTGATGCCGACGGCCGCGTCCGCCTCCTCGATCTGCTCGCGCGAGATGCCGAGCAGGTAGAGGATCGCGTCCAGGTAGGGGACGTTGACGGCCGTGTCGGCGGCGTCGCGGACCATCGGCTTGGCGTTGTAGGCGATGCCGAGCCCGGCGGCGTTGAGCATGTCGAGGTCGTTGGCCCCGTCACCGATGGCGATCACCGCGTCCAGCGGCACGCCGACCTCGGCGGCGAACTCGCGCAACGCGGCCGCCTTGCCCGCCCGGTCCACCACGTCGCCGACGATCCGGCCGGTGAGCCGTCCGTCGACCACCTCGAGCTCGTTGGCCCGGGCGAAGTGGATCCCGAGGTCGGCGGCGAGCCGGTCGGTGATCTGCGTGAAGCCGCCCGACACGATCGCGAACCGGTAGCCCAGGCGGCGCAGCGTGCGCACCATCGTGCGGGCCCCGGGCGCGAGCACGATCGAGTCGTAGACCTCGTCGAGCGCCGACGCAGGCACGCCCTCCAGCAGGGCGACACGCTCGCGGAGTGACTCCTCGAAGTCCAGCTCACCCCGCATCGCCGCCTCGGTCACCCGGGCGACCTCCGCCTCCTGGCCCGCGTGCGCGGCGAGCATCTCGATGACCTCGCCCTGGATGAGGGTGGAGTCGACGTCCATGACGATCAGCCGGATGCCGCGGCGGTGCAGGGAGTCGCGCTGCACGGCGAGGTCGATGCCCTGCCTGACGGCCTCGACCGCCAGGAGCGGGCGGAGCGTGTCGGCCGGCGCACCCGAGACGTGCAGCTCGATCGCCGTCACCGGGTAGCGCGCCATCCGCTCGATCTTGTCGATGTTGGCGCCCGAGTCGGCGATGCGGCCGGCGATCGCAGCCATCGCCGAGGCCTTCAGCGGGCTGCCGATGATCGTGATGTGCGAGCGCTCGCCGTGCCGGCTGCGGTTGTCGCCGGCGCCGCGATCGACCTCGACGCTCATGTCGAGGTCGGTGGCAGTCCGCTCGATGACGTCGCGCAGCTTCTTCCAGTCGCGCGGCGCCGTGACGAGGATGCCGAGCACCAACCGCCGCCGCAGCACGATCTGCTCGATGTCGATCACCTCGACACCGGCGGCCGACAGCGCGGCGAAGATCGCCGAGGTGACGCCAGGGCGGTCCTTGCCGGTGAGGGTGACCAGGAGGGTCTTCGGCTCGTCTTCCATCGCGTCGAAGGCTAGTCCTGCCCGAGCGGCCGCGGCTGTGCGGTCCGCTCAGCGGTCCGGCCACACCTCGGGTGAGCAGGCCGCCACGATGGCGCGCCGGGCCGCCCGGCCCAGCGGCTGGAGCAGGTCACGGCGGCGCTCGACCTCGTACGACGACAGCGCCCCGCCGTCGTCGACGAGGGCGAGGTCGACGATGGCCCATGCCTGCAGGCCGCGCGCGGCGAGGTCGACGCACCGCGGCGGGGTGCCGAGCGGTGCGTCGACGGAGGGACGGTGGTGCAGGTTCATCAGGGCGTCGGCGGCCTCGGGTCGCCACCTCGCCACATCGAGGTCGGCGAGGTCGCCGGCGGCACCGAGCAGCGCAGCCCGCAGGGTGCGGTCGGCCTCCCCGACGTCCGGGAGCTGGCGGCGGGAGGCTTCGAACGGGTGCCACTGCACCGTCTCGCCCTGCTCCTGCGGCACCAGGCCGAGGTCGCCCACCACGACGGCCTGCCCGGCCTCGAGGGCGGCGGTGTTGAAGTCGCGCGGGCCGCCCAGGCCCAGCGGGTCGCCGTCGACCGGCAAGGCCAGTCCGGCGTACGACGCCCCGGTGCCCCGCGCGTGCGTGAGAAGGTCGAGCGCCGAGCCGCCGTCCAGCAGGTGGGTGTCGCCGGCCAGCGCGTCGAGCACGTGGTCGGTCTGCTCGTGACCGCGCAGCCACGCGGTGAGCCACCAGGCGAGGGTCGCTGCGTGGGGGAGGGAGTGGGGGAGGGCGAGAGGCGTGCGCGACATCGCGGTGAGGTTACCCGCCGTTCCGCGCCGCCGTGTCCGGGCAGGACGGGCCGGGCCTGCTGGATAGGGTGACGCCATGGTCGCCGTCATCGAGCTCGCAGGGGTCACGGTGCGCAGAGGCCAGTCGTTGCTGCTCGACGACGTCGACTGGCTGGTGGAGGACGACGAGCGGTGGGTGGTCCTCGGACCCAACGGCGCCGGCAAGACGACCCTGCTCCAGGTCGCCGCCGCGCAGCTGCACCCGACGTCCGGGGTCGCCGGCATCCTCGACGAGGTCCTCGGCACCACCGACGTCTTCGAGCTGCGCCCGCGCATCGGCCTCACCAGCGCCGCGCTCGCCGACCGCATCCCGCGCTCCGAGCTGGTCAAGGACGTGGTGGTCTCCGCCTCCTACGGCGTGCTGGGTCGCTGGCGCGAGGAGTACGCCGACCTGGACCACGACCGGGCCGCCAGCCTGCTGGCCGAGGTGGGGGCCGACCACCTCGCGGAGCGCACCTTCGGCACCCTCAGCGAGGGCGAGCGCAAGCGGGTCCAGGTCGCGCGGGCCCTGATGACCGACCCCGAGCTGCTGCTGCTCGACGAGCCGGCTGCGGGTCTCGACCTCGGGGGCCGCGAGGACCTGGTCGCGACGCTGTCCCAGGTGGCCCTCGACCCGGACTCGCCTGCGACGGTCCTCGTCTCCCACCACGTCGAGGAGATCCCGCCCGGCTTCACCCACGCCCTGCTGCTGCGCGAGGGACGGGTCGTGGACTCCGGACCCGTCGAGGACGTCGTCACCGCCGAGTCGCTGTCTGAGACGTTCGGGATGCCCCTGGTGCTGACGCACGCCGACGACCGCTACGCGGCGCGCCGACGCCCCGCCGAGCGCGTCGCTCCCGCCTGACGTCACGACGTACTGGATAGGGTCGAGCCATGGACTGGATCCGCGACCACCTGTGGGAGACCTGGCTCGGGCTCTCGATCGTGCTGGGCGTGGCCGAGATGTTCAGCCTCGACCTGATCTTCGCGATGCTCGCCGCCGGCGCGGTGATCGGCGCGGTCGCCGCCATCCTCGGACTGCCGGTGGTCGTCCAGGTGCTCGCGGCGCTCGCCGCCTCGACCGCGATGCTGGCCTTCGTCCGCCCGGCCTTCGTCAAGCGGCTCCACAGCGGTCCCGAGCTCGCCCTCGGCCACGGCAAGCTGGTCGGCACGCGCGGGCTGGTCACCGAGGAGATCACGGGCCTCGCCCCGGGTCGGATCAGGGCGGGCGGCGAGATCTGGAGCGCGCTGCCCTACGACGAGCACCTCAAGATCGCTCCGGGCGAGACCGTGGAGATCCTCCAGATCAAGGGCGCCACCGCCTACGTCCACCCGGTCGGCACGCTCGAGCCCTGAGCTCGGTCGGGCCGACGACCACACGAGACCCGTACCACTCGCACACACCAAGATCGGGGGAGACCAGTGCCGTCAGCATTGCTCATCCTGTTCCTGCTCGTCGCCGTGTTCGTCGTCGTCATGCTCGCCAAGACGGTCCGCATCGTGCCCCAGGCACGCGCGGGCATCGTCGAGCGCTTCGGCAAGTACAAGGGGACGCTGCCGGCAGGGCTCAACATCGTCGTGCCGTTCATCGACAAGGTGCGCTACCTCATCGACCTGCGCGAGCAGGTCGTGAGCTTCCCGCCGCAGCCGGTGATCACCGAGGACAACCTGGTGGTGTCGATCGACACCGTCATCTACTTCCAGGTCACCGACCCGGTGGCGGCGACCTACGAGATCGCCAACTACATCCAGGCCGTCGAGCAGCTGACCATGACCACGCTTCGCAACATCGTCGGTGGCATGGACCTCGAGCAGACGCTGACCTCGCGCGAGGAGATCAACAACGGCCTGCGCGGTGTGCTCGACGAGGCGACCGGCAAGTGGGGCATCCGCGTCAACCGCGTCGAGATCAAGGGCATCGACCCGCCGCCCTCGATCAAGGACGCGATGGAGAAGCAGATGCGCGCCGATCGCGACAAGCGTGCCCTGATCCTCAGCGCCGAGGGCCAGCGCCAGTCCGCGATCCTCACGGCCGAGGGAAACAAGCAGTCGCAGATCCTCAACGCCGAGGGCGACCGCGAGTCGCAGATCCTGCGCGCCCAGGCCGACCGCGAGGCCGCGATCCTGCGCGCCCAGGGTGAGGGACAGGCCATCCAGACGGTCTTCCAGGCCATCCACGACGGCCAGCCCGACCAGTCGCTGCTGGCCTACCAGTACCTCCAGATGATGCCCAAGATCGCCGAGGGCAGCGCCAACAAGGTGTGGGTCATCCCCTCGGAGATCACCAAGGCGATGGAGGGCCTCGGCTCCTCCATCCACGAGATCGCCGGCATCCCGAAGGACGCCACCCCGCGCACGCGCGTGGACATGGGCTCCTCCGAGCCGCAGCTGCCGCGCGGGTCGGACGACCCGGAGACGCGGGCCACCAGCGAGGCCGTGCAGCAGGCGATCGCCGAGGCCGAGAGCGCTGCCAACCCGGGCAAGACCCGCCCCACTGACCCGGGAGCACCTGCCGGCCAGTGAGTCCTCTCGAGGCCGTGCTGATCACCCTCGCAGGGGTGGCAGCCGGCACCATCAACACCGTGGTGGGGTCGGGAACGTTGATCACGTTCCCGACCCTCCTCGCGTTCGGCGTACCCCCGGTGACCGCCAACGTCAGCAACACCGTCGGGCTCGTCCCGGGCAGCATGTCGGGGGTCTTCGGCTACCGACGCGAGCTCGCCGGGCAGGGCGCCCGTGTGCTGCGCCTGGGATCGGCGTCGCTGCTCGGCGGTGTCGTCGGCGCGCTGCTCCTCCTGTGGCTGCCGTCCTCCGCTTTCGACACGATCGTCCCCGTGCTCATCGCGCTCGGTGTGGTGCTCGTGGTCCTCGGCCCGCGCATCCAGCGGTCGGTCGCCGCCCGCGCCGAGTCGCGCGGCGGCATCCCCGACCACGGCGTGTGGTGGGTCTGGCCGGCCGTGGCCGCCGCTGGTGTGTACGGCGGCTACTTCGGCGCCGCACAGGGCGTGCTGCTGATGGCCATCCTCGGCATCGGTATCGTCGACTCGATCCAGCGGCACACGGCCACCAAGAACCTCCTCGCCCTCATCGTCAACGCCGTCGCAGCGCTGGTCTTCGTCGCCGTCGCCGACGTCGACTGGGTCGTGGCCGGCCTCATCGCGCTCGGCTCGGTGGTGGGCGGACAGATCGGCGCGACCGTCGGGCGCCGCCTGCCGCCCGCGCTGCTCCGCGCCGTCATCGCCGCGGTCGGCATCGTCGCGCTCGCGGTGCTGTTGGTCTGAGCGTGCGGTCCGACCCGTCCCGGCCGGTGGACGGGGGCGAACTGCGTCTCGCCACGACCCTCGGAATGGCGAGGTGGGATGTCCACAGGCCGCCGCTAGTGCCGCCTGCCGTTGTCGTACCCCACGGCTAGGGTCGAACACATGAGCGAAGCCGTAGCAGAACTGGAGGCAGGTGGGGTCGAGGACCTCACCGCGTTCGGCCTGCTGTCCTTCGTCCGCGACCGCAAGGCTACCGAGGACCGGGCCGCTGCCGACGTGCTTCTGGCCGCCGCGCAGTGGGCAGACCTGCATCCGCCGGCGTCGATCCACGACGCCGCCGCCCTCACGGTACCGGGGTGTGAGCACGAGGAGCCGATCGCGGGTGAGGGGTGCCCGTTGGTGGCGGAGTTCTGCGTGGCCGAGCTCGGCACCGTCCTCGGGATGTCGACGGTCGCGGCGAAGAGGCTGATCGGTCACGCCCTGGAGCTGCGACACCGGCTGCCGCGGCTGTGGGAGCAGGTCCAGATGGGCCGGGTTCCGGCGTGGCGGGCACGGGCGGTCGCGGAGACCACCATCCACTCCTCACCCGCGCTCACGAAAGAGGCGGCCGGGTTCGTGGACGCGCAGGTCGCCGCCGTGGCCGGTCGGGTCGGGCCCGCGCAGCTCGACCGGCTCGTCGCGGAGGCCATCAAACGCTTCGACCTCGCGCAGCCCGATCCGGCGGCTGATCCGGAGGACGGCTGGCTCCACGTCGACCCGCGCCACGTCACGGTCCACGACGAGGACGTGCACTTCGCCGGGACCGTGCGGGTGGAGGCGGAGATCGACCTGGCCGACGCCTACGACCTCGACCGCGCGGTGGCCCACGGCGCGGCCACCCAGGCGGCGCTCGGGTCCACCGAGTCTCTCGACGCTCGGCGGGCGAAGGCCCTCGGGGACCTCGCCCGCACCCAGACCGCCCTCGACCTCCACGCCCAAGGCGCCGACACGGCGAAGGCCGAGGACGGCCTGCCCGCTGCGCGCGAGGTGGTCCTGCACGCCCACTTCGACGCGGGCTTCTCCGGCGACACCACCGTGTTCGGTCCCACCGGGCGGCTGGAGGAGGGCCAGCGGCTCGTCCTGCTCGAGCAGATCCGCTCCTGGTGTGCCGACTCGCGGACCAAGATCACGATCAAACCGGTCATCGACCTCAACGCCCAGCTGGCCACCGACGCCTACGCCGTTCCGGACCGGATCCGCGATCAGGTCGTCCTGCGCGACCGCACCTGCGTCTTCCCGTGGTGCACCCGACCCGCCCGGCGCTGCGACATCGACCACGTCATCCCCCACGACCCCCACGCCGAAGCAGAAGGCAGACCCCAGCCCGGGCCGACACAATCCGACAATCTCGCCTGCCTGTGCCGGTTCCACCACCGCCTCAAGACACACTCGCCCTGGCGCTACGAGATGGTCGCCCCGGGCGTGTTCGAGTGGACCTCCCCACACGCCCACCGCTACCGCCGCGACCGTGACGGCACAGCAGCGCTCAGCCCAGACGACCCTCCGGATGATCCATTCGGCATCCCCGGCCCGCGCCGACCATGACCCCGCCCCGAACCCCGCCGACCTGACAACGGCGGGTCGGTGGCATGTCCAGGGATGCCTCGCAAACTGTGCCCCTCCTGGGACGCCTGCCGCTGGATCAGTGGAAGTCCATGCGCACCTGTCCAACTGACGTGCGAGTGTGTCGACATGGCGGAGTCGGATGCTGAGCAGGTGTTGGCCACTTGGGGGAGCGGCACGCGCGCTGCCGACGCAACACGCACGGGAGACATCGTCTTGAAGTCGGCTGGTCCTTGGGCGCCAGCGGTGCTCGCCCTGCTGCGGCACCTCGAAGACGTCGGTTTCGCAGGGGCGCCGCGAGTGGTCGGCGATGGCGCCGCCACTGACGGGCGGATGGCGGTCAGCTTCGTGCTGGGCGAGAGTCCCCACCCGCGGGCATGGGCAGACGACCGGGTCCGTGGCGTAGGTGTGTTGCTGCGCGGCCTGCACGACGCCACCTCCTCGTTCGCGGGGTCGGCAGACGTGCCGTGGCAGACGACGTGGCCCCACGAGACCTACGCCTCCGGTGACATGGTGGTGGGTCACGGTGATGCCGCCCCATGGAACATCGTCGGACGCCACGGCTCGGCGGAAGCGTTCGTCGACTGGGAGTGCGCGGGTCCGATCGACCGGCTGACCGAGCTGGCCTACGCCGTCTGGCTCAATGCACAACTGCACGACGACGACATCGCCTAGCGGCAAGGTCTGCCTGATGCCCGGACACGGGCTCGACAGGCCCACGCGATCCTCGACGGCTACAACCTGCCCAACGGTCGTCGCGCCGATCTCGTCGATCGCATGATCGAGATTGCCATTCATGCCGCCCGGGCCGAGGCCGTGTCAGCCGACGTGACACCTGAGAGCGGAGACGCCGTCGACGCGGACGGCTACCCGGTGCTCTGGGCCATCACGGGAGGGCGCGAAGTGCATCCTGGATGATGCGCAACCGAGGGCTCCTGCTGCGGGTGCCCTCGTAGTCCGCCAATCACTGCCGTGGCCGCCGGGAGGTCACACACGTCGCCGGGCTCACGCGGGCGCCTCCACCCACGCCGCGAGCCACCGGTCGAGGACGTCGTACGCCTGCTTGCGGACGGGCGGGCGGGAGAGGACGACGTCGTGGATGGCGCCCTCGATCGCGATCGAGGTGACGTGATGTCCGACTGAGGAGGCCCAGTGCCGGATCTGCTCCACGTCGAGCACGATGTCGTGGGTCGTGGCGGTCTCGTCCGTCTGCTCGCCGAACCAGGACCGGGCCGAGGAGAGCACGAGAGTGGGGGTGTCGATGTCGAGCCCGGCGTGCAGCAGCGCGTGGCCACGACGTACGGCGCGCAGCCACCCGACGTAGACCGGGCGCGACTCCAGCGGCTTCCAGGTGAGGTCGTAGTCCCACTCGCCGCCGTGCTCGCGGTGCAGGGCGCGGCCGTAGACCGTGCTGACCTTGCGGGGGATCTCCTGCATCGGTCGGCTGGTGCCGAGCCGCTCGATCGCCAGCCGCGCCGCCGGACTGCGCAGCCACGCCGCTCCCTGCATGTCGAACCAGGGGGAGTTGAGCACCATCGCCGTCAGCTCGGCCGGTCGGCGCTCCCGCACCCACAGCGGGACGGTCAGGCCGCCGGTCGAGTGACCGGAGGCGATCACCTCGCGGTGTCCGTCGCGCTGGGTGATCCGCCACCACGCGAGGTCGATCTCGGCGAAGTACTCACCGAGGTCGGCGACGTAGTGCGGGGTCTGGTGATCGCGCAGGGAGCGGCCGTACTTGCGGAGGTCGAGGGCGTAGAACGTGTACCCGCGGTCCGCCCACCACCGGGCGTACTCGGTGTGGAAGAAGTAGTCGGCGAAGCCGTGCACGTGCAGCACAGCGCGGCCGTTGGGCTGGTCGGGCGCCAGCGTCACGAGCGTGGCGACGACGGGGCCTTCGGGATCGGGTGGGAGCGAGATCGTCTCCACCCGGAAGTCAGGACCGAGGACGTCGGCCTGCAGCGGGACCAGAGGCATGCGGGAAGCCTATCGAGCGGCGGCGCCGACTTTCCCGGTTCGCCTTCGGGGAACGTCTGTCGAGCCCTACCCTTCGGAGGTGTTGAGTGCGTTGGCGTCCGTGGCGCGCGGCATCACGGCGTACGTCCAGCAGCGCGTCGAGGGGTGGCGCACCGGGTCGCGGGGCAGCCAGGCGTTCCTCCTCCTCGTGCTGCTGACGATGGTGGGCATCGCCGTGGGGCTGGGGGCGCTCGCTGGGACGGTCGTGCCGGTCGCCCTCTGGTTCCTGTTCCTCATGGTCGGGCTGATGCTGCTGCGGTTCGTACCGCTGCTGCTGCTGGCCGTGTCCTTGATGGGCGTTGCCGTGTGGACCTCGATCGACACGTCCTTCGACACCCCGAGCCGCGGCTCGGCCCTGCTGATCCTCGCCCTCGGCGTGATGTTGGCGATCCACCAGTCAAGCCGCCAGCGATCGGGCCTGCCGATGGCGCTCAGCGAGGCTGTGCTGAGCCAGCTGCGTGACCGGCTGCAGCGCCAGGGCGTCGTGCCGCCGCTGCCCAACGGCTGGCGCTCGGAGTCCGCCACGATCACCGCCAACGGCCCGAGCTACGCCGGCGACTTCCTCGTCGCCGACCTGCGCGAGGGGCGGTGGCTGGAGATGGCCCTGGTCGACGTGTGCGGCAAGGGCACGTCCGTCGGCCCGCAGGCGTTGCAGTTCGCCGGCGCCCTCGGTGGCTTGATCGGGGCCCTGCCCCCGGCCGAGCTGATGGCCGCGGCCAACCACTTCCTGCTCCGCCAGGAGTCCGACGAGTCGCTGGCGACGGCCGTGCACATCAAGGTCGACCTGGTCACCGGTGACTACACGATCACCAGCGCCGGCCACCCGCCGGCCCTCCACTGGCACCTCGGCCAGCGCGGCTGGTCGGTCGACAACGCGCGCGGCATGGCGCTCGGCGTCATCGACGAGGCCGACTTCACCCCGAGTCGCGGTCGGCTCCGCCCGGGCGAGGCGCTGATGTTCTACACCGATGGCGTCATCGAGTCCGCCGACAAGGACCTCGACGCCGGCATCGAGTGGCTGAGGCACGAGGCGCTCAAGGCGGTCGACGCCCGCGGCTTCACCGGCATGCCGAAGCGGGTGCTCAAGAAGGTGCCGCGCGGCGACGACGACCGCGCCCTGCTCGTGCTGGAGCGCCAGGCGCTGACCTCGCCCGAGCTGCTGGGTGGGAACCCTCAGGCGCGCGAGTAGAGCTCGCGGATCACGTCCTCGATGTCGGGCTCCTGGATCGACAGGTCCGCCACGTCGTACGACGCCGCGACCGCGGCCACGAGGGGCGCGGCGCTCGCGTCGGCCGGGAACGACAACCACTGTCGCGGTCCTTCGACCCGGCGCACGGTCGCCCCGGGCACGGCGATGGGCGGCGCCTCGTCGACGAGGTCGACGACGAGCGTGCGCGACGAACCGCCCTGGGCGTGCAACCCGGCGAGCGGGCCGTCGTACACCGAGGTGCCGTGGTCGATCACGATGACGCGGTCGCAGAGCGCCTCGATGTCCTGCAGGTCATGCGTGGTGAGGACGAGGGTGGTGCCGCGCTCGTCGTTGAGCGCGCGGAGGAACTCGCGCAGCCGGCCCTTGCTGACGACGTCGAGGCCGATGGTCGGCTCGTCGAGGTAGAGGACCTCGGGGTCGTGCAGCAGGGCTGCAGTGATGTCGCCCCGCATCCGCTGGCCCAGGCTGAGCTGGCGGACCGGCGTGTCGAGCTGGTCGCCGAGGTCGAGCAGGTCGACGAACCGGTCGAGATTGTCGCGGTAGCGCGCGGGGGAGATCCGGTACATCTTCTGCAGCAGCTCGAAGGAGTCGCGCAGCGGCAGGTCCCACCACAGCGTCGATCGCTGGCCGAAGACCACGCCGATCCGCCGGGCGAGCTCGACCCGGTCGCGGCTGGGGTCGAGTCCGGCGACCCTGACGTGTCCACCGGTGGGCACGAGGATCCCGGTCAGCATCTTGATCGTCGTCGACTTCCCGGCGCCGTTGGGCCCGATGTAGCCGACCATCTCACCGGCGTCGACGGAGAACGTCAGGTCGTGGACCGCGAGCACCGAGTCGCGGACTCGGCGGCGGCGCCCGTCGACCCGGCGGCGTACGTCGAAGGTGCGCTCGAGGTCGCGCAGGTCGATCAGTGGCCCTGTGGCAGGCATGGTCAGCTCCCAGTGGAGGTGTAGTGGCGGACGCCGGAGCGCCACACGAGCAGGGCGGCGGCCATCGTCAGCACGCCCGCCACCGGTGAGGCGAACTGGAAGGCCTCGGGCATCCCCGCAGGGTCGGTGCGGCCGAGGAGGTAGAGGCAGGGGTACCAGTTGACGAAGGCAACCGGGATGACGAAGGTCAGCCCCACCAGCACCTCGCGCGGGAAGATGTTGAGCGGGTACTGGGTGATCGTCGCGCCGCCGTAGGTGAACGCGTTGGCGAACTCGGTCGCGTCGGTGGTCCAGAACTGGACGCACGAGAAGCCGACGAAGAGACCGAAGAACACCAGGCCGCCGCTGAGCAGCATCGACCCGGCCACCAGGACGCGCGACGGCGTCCAGTCGACGTAGGTGCACGCCCACCCGAACACGATGGCCGCCTGGGTCAGCCGCCCGAGCCGCCGCAGGGTGAACTGGTCGGCGCACACCTGCACGAGCAGCGGCACCGGATTGGTCATCATCTGGTCCAGCCGGCCGGTGCGGATGTACGTGCCGATCCGCTCGACGCTGCCGATTGCGGTGTCGGCCACCGCCAGCGCGAGGGACGCGCTTCCGTAGAGCAGCGCCACCTCCGGGAGCGTGAAGCCCTTCAGCTCGTCGAGGTGGGCGAACATGATCCAGAGCCCCACGAAGTCGAGCCCGGTGATCAGCCCGTTGCCCACCGCGAGCAGCACGAACGACGTCGGGTACTGCCAGGCGGCGCGGATCCACAGCGACGCGATCTGGAGGTAGGTGCGCACGTGGAGCGCAGGTCCGGGCTCAGCCACCCTGGACCACCACCTTGCGGGTGGCCAGGCGGAGCACACCTCGGCACGCGGCGAGCAGCACGACGGCCCACATCACCTGGAAGCCGAGCGCGGCGAGGAGGCCCACGCCCGTGTGCTTGCCGAGCCAGACGTCGGCGGGGACCTGGACGTACGACGCCCACGGCAGGGCGCGAGCGAGCGTCCCGAGCCAGCCGGGGAACAGCACGAGCGGCAGCATCATCCCGCTGAAGAAGATCGCGAAGGCTCCGCTCATCACCTTCACGCCGGACTGGTCGAGCAACCAGAACGCGGTGCTCGCGACGAGGAAGCGGATCGCGAAGCTCACGACCACCGCCAGCACCAGTGACAGCGCGAAGGCGAGCGCGGTCAGCGCAGAGGAGGGGAGCGAGATCTCGAAGACGAGGAAGCCGATGATCGTGGGCCCGACCCCGCGCGTGAGGAGGTGGTACGCCGCCCGGCCGAGGTCGCTGGCGAGGTACCACCCGACCAGCCCGACGGGGCGGTAGAGGTCGATGGCCACGTCTCCGGTGCGGATGCGCTCGGCGAGGTCGTCGGTCGTGCCGCCGCCCCACAGCGCGATCGTCATGAGCAGTGCCTGGCCGAGCCAGACGTAGGTCACCGCGTCCTGGGCGTCGTACCCACCGGCGGTGGGGTTGGCCTTCCACAGCGCGAGGTAGGCGTAGGAGTAGATGACCCCGAACACCGAGTTGGTGAAGATCCCGGCGAGCGTCGCGGCCCGGTAGGTGGAGTAGCGGCGGAACGCGCGGGTCGCGATGGCGACGTGCAGCACGCTTCCCCCTCACACCACGACGATCCCCGGTCCACCCACGAGGGGCCGGGGATCGTCTCACACGAGAGGGGGGCCGTGCACCTCAGCCGCGGCGGACGAGGTTGACCACACCGATGGTGCGGCCCTGGGAGTCACGGGTGATCGCGACGCCGGCGCGCTTGGCGCGGGGGCTCAGCAGGATCTCGCGGTGGCCGGGGGAGTCGAGCCACAGCTCGACCATCGTCTCCGGGCTCAGTCCGGTGCCGCGGACGAGCGTCTCCCCGGCCCAGGAGTTGTCACACCTGCGGATGACCTCACGCTGGTCGCGGTGCTCGAGCACGCCGGTGCGGGCGATCCGGGCGCCCCACTTCTCGGCCAGCTGGTCGGTGCAGACGTCGAAGTTCCAGATCTTGGGCAGGCCGTGCGCGGCGCGGGCCTGGTTGATGCGGACCATCAGGGCGTCCTCGAGCTGGTCGCTGCTCGCGTTCGCGTCGACCGCGGCGGCGCTGCGGGGCACGGACCACGTAGCGGCCTCGGCGGTCGCGGGGACGCCGCAGGCGACGGCGAAGGCCACGCCGAGGGCGGCCAGGCGCGAGAGGGCGGGGGAGTGACGCACGGGGGTTCCTCCAGGGGATCGCGCATCGGGGGAGAGCGGATCTTGACGGAATCTATAGGAAATTCGCGGTTGACCCTAGGCAGAGGGTGTGCAGAAGTCGAGTTGTCGTCGCCTGAGCGCTGTCCATGCGGCGTGAATCATCAATTTTTGGCAGGTACTTCGCCGGTACAGATCAAAACGGCTTGACGGTTTCTCCATGACGGAAACGCGCAAAAAAGAGACCCGTGGTCTGGACCTCTCGGTCCAGATCACGGGTCTCGTGAGATGGGTGGGGCAGCAGTGACCTGTGGGGTCAGTGCTGGTTGCTCAGTGCTGGTAGGTCCCGTGCAGGATGGCGCGTCCGAGCGTCTTGAAGGCCAGGTTGAAGGACACGACGGCGTTGGAGGCGTCGGCATCGACCCCCAGGGTGGCGTCCTTCACCGCGTGGACCACGAAGAAGTAGCGGTGCGGGTGGTCGCCCTCCGGCGGTGCCGCACCCATGAACCCGGCCTCGCCGCCGTCGTTGCGCACGTGGAAGGCGTTGCCCGGCAGGTCGCCCGAAGCGGCTCCGGTGTCGAGGGAGGTCACGTCGGCCGGGATGTCGACCAGGCACCAGTGCCAGAAGCCGCTCGGGGTCGGCGCGTCGGGGTCGAAGCAGGTCACCACGTAGGACTGGGTGCCCTCCGGTGCGCCCGACCAGCTCAGCTGCGGCGAGGTGTTGCCGAGGGCGGCCACCTGGTCGTCCTTGAGAGGGGCGCCGTCCGTGACGTCCTGGCTCGTGACGGTGAAGGACTCGGTCGCCGGCAAGTAGTCGTAGGGGTTGGGGGCCACGGGTCGCTCGATGCTCATTCCTCGAACGTAGCCACCTCCCACCACCTCCGAAAGGGACAATCGAGCCATGACCGATCGCGGCGACGACTCCCGTCCCTACCTGGCGGGGCTGGTGCTGACCGGTCGCCGGGTCGTCGTCGTCGGCGGTGGGCACGTGGCACAGAGACGCGTCTCGGGCCTCCTCGGCGCCGGCGCGGACGTGACCGTCGTGAGCCTCGAGGTGACGCCGGCGCTCGAGGGGCTGGCGGGCGAGCTCACCCTGGTGCTCCGGGAGTTCACCGAGACCGACCTCGACGGTGCCTGGTACGTCGTCGCCGCGACCGACGACCCGGCCGTCAACGCCCGCGTGGTGGCGGCCGCCGACACCCGCCACACGTTCTGCGTCCGGGCCGACGACGCCCTCGGCGGAACCGCCTGGACGCCCGCGGTGGGCCACCACGGCAGCGTGAGCGTCGGGGTGCTCGGCAACCGCGAGCCGCGCAAGTCCGCCGCGCTGCGCGACGACATCGTCACTGCGCTGCGCGACGGGCACCTGACAGCCTCCGAGGCGCTCGACCGCAGCCCAGGTGTTGTCCTCGTCGGTGGCGGACCCGGTGAGCCGGAGCTCGTGACCGTCGCTGCCCGCCACGCCCTCGCGACCGCCGACGTCGTGGTCGCCGACCGGCTGGCCCCGCGGGAGCTGCTGGACGAGCTCGGTCCCGACGTCGAGCTGATCGACGTCGCCAAGCTGCCCCGCGGTCGCTCGGCGTCACAGCAGAGCATCAACGAGGTGATCGTCGACCGGGCGCGCGCCGGCAAGCGCGTGGTCCGCTTCAAGGGGGGCGACAACTTCGTCTTCGGTCGTGGCTACGAGGAGCTGCTCGCCTGCGCTGCCGCCGACGTCCCGGTCACCGTCGTGCCCGGCCTGAGCTCGGCCATCGCCGTGCCCGCCCGGGTCGGCATCCCGGTCACCCACCGCGGGATCGCCCACGAGTTCACCGTGATCTCCGGCCACCTCCCGCCCGGCCACCCTGAGTCCCTGGTCGCCTGGGACGCGGTCGCCGGCCTGCGGGGCACCCTCGTCCTGCTGATGGCGGTCGACAACGCGCCGGCGATCGCCCACGAGCTGCTCGCCGGCGGGCGCGACGCCGCGACACCGGTGGCCGTCATCGTCGACGGCACCATGCCCACCGAGCGCACGGTCCTGAGCACCCTCGGCACCCTCGCCGACGACCTGGTCGCCCACCGGGTCGTCCCGCCCGCGATCATCGTGGTGGGCGAGGTCGTCGCCGTGGCCCGTCCGGCGCACTATGCAGATCGTGGGCAGGGGGCAGATCGTGGGCAAGAGCGTGGCTGAGGTTTCCGGGTTGGTCGAGATCGCCGACCCCGACGACCCACGCCTGGCCGACTACCGCGACCTGCGCGACGTCGAGCTCCGCAAGAGCCTCGAGGCCGAGCACGGGCTCTTCCTCGCGGAGGGGGAGAAGGTGGTGCGCCGGGCGGTAGAGGCCGGCCACCAGGCGCGGTCGTTCCTGATGGCACCGCGCTGGCTCGACGGGCTCGACGACGTGCTTGCCCGCAGTGCCGCCCCCTGCTACGTCCTGTCCGAGGCGCTGATCGAGCAGGTCACCGGCTTCCACGTGCACCGCGGCGCGCTGGCGTCGCTGCGCAGGAGACCGCTGCCGTCCGTGGACGACGTGCTCGACGGGGCGCGCTCGGTCCTGGTGCTCGAGGACCTGGTCGACCACACCAACGTCGGCGCGGTCTTCCGCTCCGGAGCCGCGCTGGGCTTCGATGCCGTGCTCCTGTCCCCGCGGTGTGCCGATCCGCTCTACCGCCGCTCGATCAAGGTCGGCATGGGGGCGGTGTTCTCCACGCCCTGGACCCGCCTGCCGGACTGGTACGACGCCCTCCCGGACCTGGCGCGGCGCGGCTGGACGACGGTCGCGCTGACCCTCGGCGCCGACTCGGTCCCGATCGAGGAGGCGGTCGCCGGTGTCGACCGTCTCGCGCTGGTGCTGGGGTCCGAGGGGCACGGCCTGTCGTCACGCTGGGAGACCTCCGCCGAGCGGCGTGCCGTGATCCCGATGGCAGCCGGCATCGACTCGCTGAACGTCGCAGCGGCCAGTGCCGTGGCCTGCTACGCCGCGGCCCGCCGCTGAGGCTCAGGGTCACTCGGTCGTCAGTCGGTGACGCAGCCGCCGGGCGGCCACGACGACCACGGCGACGCCGATCAACACGTAGACGACGTTGCTGACCGGGCCGACGTACCCCTCCACCAGGTGCCACTGGGCGCCGAGCTCGTAGCCGGCGAGGATCAGGGTTGCGTTCCAGACGAGGCTCCCGGCGGTCGTGAAGAGGCAGAAGCGGGGGAGCGGCATCCGGTCGATGCCGGCGGGGATCGAGATCAGGCTGCGCACCCCGGGCACCAGTCGTCCGACGAAGACCGCGGTGCGCCCGTGCCGGCCGAACCAGGTCACGGCCCGACGCACGTCGTGGGCGTGCATCAGCGGGATGCGGTCGGCCAGCGCGCAGATCCGCTCCAGCCCCCACGCGGCGCCGAGCCAGTAGAGGGCGAGGGCGCCGACGAGGGAGCCGGCCGTCGCCCACGCGATCGCAGCGCCGAGGCTGTAGTAGCCCTGGCTCGCGGTGTAGCCCGCCAGCGGCAGCACCAGCTCGCTCGGCACGGGCGGGAACACCGTCTCGAGCGCGGTGGCGAGACCGACGCCGGGGGAGCCGACGGTGCGCATGACGAGCACAACCCAGTCGAGCACTGCTTCCATGTCGTACGACGCCCCGTCAGCCGCGCTGTCGCAGGGACTCGTGCAGCACGATCGAGCCCGCCACGGCGGCGTTGAGGGACGAGGCGCTGCCGACCATCGAGATCGCGACGACCTCGTCGCACGCGGCGCGCCAGCCCGAGGACAGGCCGTGGGTCTCGTTGCCGACGACGACCACAAGGCGTCCACCGAGGTCGGCGTCGGCAAGGCCGCTGCCGTCCTCGTCGGTGCCGACGATGCGGTAGCCGTGGGCGTGGGCGTGCTCGACGACCGGACCGGGGCCGGGCACCCGGAGCACCGTCAGGGCGAAGAGCGAACCGGTGCTGGCCCGCACCGCCTGCGGGTCGTAGGGGTCGGCGGCGTGCCCGGTGACCACGAGTGCGGAGGCGCCGAAGGCGTCCGCCGAGCGGGCGAGCGTGCCGATGTTGCCCGGGCTCGTCGGACGGTCGAAGACCACGACCGGGCCGTGCGGTCGTCGCGACTCCTCGAGGCGCGCGACGCCGTCCTCGGGCATCTCGACCACCGCGACCAGCTCGGCGCCCTCCTCGCGGCCGCTCAGCCGGGCGTGCAGCTCGGGGGAGAGCAGCACCCGCTCGGCGTCGGTCGTCGACCACAGGCCGTCGGACCAGGTGGAGGCGGCGCCGTCGGCGCGCAGCAGCGCTCGCACCGTCCAGCCCTCCTCGACGGCCCGCGTGATCGGCCGGACGCCCTGCACCAGGAACTCCCGGTTGCGGTGCCGCTTGGAACGGTTGGTCAGCAGCGCCTCCCACTGCTGGAAGCGCGCGTTCTCCCGGGTGATGCGCAGCTCATGCATCGCGTCAGCCGGCTTCGGCGTCGGCGGGCCAGGTGAGCGGGTAGTCCTCGACGGCGGCGTCGTGCTTCTTGGTCAGCCGCTTGCGAGACTTCGCCGACAGGCGGTCGCCGAACACGGTGCCGAGCGTGTGGTCGGTCTCGTGCTGCAGGCAGCGGGCGAGCAGGCCGTCGCCCTCGAAAGAGACGGGCTCGCCGTCGAGGCCCTGTCCGTCGACGCGCGCCCAGTCGGGGCGGGGGCAGGGCTCGAAGGACCCGGGGAAGGACAGGCAGCCCTCGTCGTCGTCCTCGAGGCGCCGGTCCTTGCCCTCCGGGAGCGTGAGGACGGGGTTGCAGACGACGCCGACGGTGCGCACGCCCTCGTCGTCCGGGCAGTCGAAGACGAACATCGCCACGTCCTCGCCGACCTGGCACGCGGCCAGCCCGACCCCCTCGGCGGCGTACATGGTGGCGACCATGTCGGCGGCCAGCGCGGTGAGCGCGTCGTCGTACGACGTCACCGCGGCCTGCGGTCGGTGCATCACCGGCGTGCCCCACCGGGTGATCGGACGGACCGCACCACCGTCGGGGAGGGGACCGTGGGGCGCCCGGACCCCGGGGTCGGTGCCGGTCTGGACGTCGGTCGGCTGCTCGTCGGGCATGCGGGGATCCTAGCCAGCCGGGGTGTGGCCCCTGCAGGGTGGCGGGCCGCTGGCGATGTGTGTAACTCGGAGTTACCTTGGAGTCATGTCCTTCATCAGCAGCCTGCGGCCCGGTGGCCGTCACGGGTTGTCGTCCCGGGAGTCCCGCGACGCGATCGGTCTGGCCGTCGCCGCCGTCAACCGACTGGCGCAGAGCGAGCTCCTCGACCGCGTGGGCCTGCGCAAGCAGGCGGAGCAGGCGGTCTACACGACGACCCGCAGCGGGTTCCGGGTGGCGACGGTCGCCGGTCGCACGTTCGCCCGAGCCGGCCGGAGGACGGCCGGGGCCCGCCCGGCACGCGCGGAGTCGCGGGGGGTCTTCGACCTGACGCCCACCGAGGACGAGGCGATGTTGCTCGAGGTCGTCCGCGAGCTCGCGGGCGAGGTGCTCCGCCCCGCCGCGTCCGCGGCCGACGACGCGTGCGTGCCCCCGACGGAGGTCCTGAGCGCCGCCGAGGAGGTGGGGTTGCCCGTCCTGGGCGTCCCCGAGGAGCTCGGCGGCATCATGGAGGAGCGGTCGGCCATGGCCGGCGCGCTCGTCGCCGAGGCGCTGGCCCACGGCGACATGGGGCTCGCCGTCGCCGCCCTCGCGCCCGGGTCCGTCGCCACCGCGATCGCCCTGTGGGGCACCGACGCCCAGCAGCAGACCTACCTGCCCGCCTTCACCGGCAGCAGCGCTGACAGGACCACCGGACGGGGCGTCCCGACCGCGGCGCTGGCCGTGGCCGAGCCACGCGTGCTCTTCGACCCCTTCGACCTCACGACCGTGGCCCGTCGCGACGAGGACGGCTTCGTCCTCGACGGTGCGAAGTCCGTGGTCGTCCGTGGCGCCGACGCCGAGCTGTTCGTCGTCTCCGCGATGCTCGACCGCACGCCGGCGCTGTTCCTCCTCGAGTCCGGCGCCGACGGGCTCGAGGTCGAGGCCGACCCGTCGATGGGGGTACGCGCGGCCGGGCTGTCGCGCCTGCACCTCGCCGGCGTACGGGTGGGCGCCGACGCGCTGCTCGGGGGCACCGACGGCACGGCCCACGCAGAGTGCGTCCGTCTCTCCCGCCTCGCCTGGTGCGCGCTCGCTGTCGGCACCGCGCAGGCCGTGCTCGACTACGTGAAGCCCTACGTCAACGAACGCGTCGCGTTCGGGGAGCCGATCAGCCACCGCCAGTCGGTGGCCTTCATGGTCGCCGACATGGCGATCGAGGTGCAGGCGATGCGCCTGCTCACCTGGAAGGCGGCCTCCCGCGCCGCCCGCGGCGAGGACTTCTCCCGCGAGGTCGGCCTCGCCCGTCAGCTGTGCGCCGAGAAGGGCATGCGCATCGGGCTCGACGGGGTACAGCTGCTCGGCGGCCACGGGTTCGTCAAGGAGCACCCGGTCGAACGGTGGTACCGCGACCTGCGGGCCGTCGGTGTCATGGAAGGCGCGGTGATGATCTGATGGCGATCAACCTCGAGACCCCCCGCAGGCTCGTCGGGCTGGTCGACCAGGCCCACCAGCTCGCGATGAACATGCTGCGCCCGATCTCTCGCACCTACGACCGCGCCGAGCACGCGTACCCCAAGGAGCTCGACATGCTCGCCGCGCTGATCGACGGCGTGTCCGAGACGGGGGCCACCGGCGGCGCCGGCGCGGGCGGCGTACGCCGTGACCCGTCCGCCGACGGCGACGACGGCCGGGTCCGCAACGGGGCCAACCTCGCGTCGGTCCTCTCCGTCGCCGAGATGTGCTGGGGCGACACCGGGCTGCTGCTGTCGATGCCGCGCCAGGGCCTCGGCAACTCCGCCATCGCGTCGGTCGCCGACGAGGAGCAGCTCGAGCGCTACCGGGGCACGTGGGCGGCCATGGCGATCACCGAGCCCGGCACGGGGTCGGACTCGGCCAACATCACCACCACGGCCGTCAAGGACGGTGACGAGTACGTGATCAACGGCGAGAAGATCTACGTCACGTCCGGCGAGCGTGCCGACTCGGTGGTGGTCTGGGCGACCCTCGACAGGGAGCTCGGCCGCGCCGCGATCAAGTCGTTCCTGGTCCGCAAGGACAACCCCGGCCTCAAGGTCGAGCGGCTCGAGCACAAGCTCGGCATCCGCGCCTCCGACACCGCGGTCATCACCTTCACCGACTGCCGCGTGCCGGCGGAGGACCTGCTCGGCTCGCCGGAGATCGACACCAGGTCGGGCTTCGGTGGCGCGATGGCGACCTTCGACAACACCCGCCCACTGGTCGCCGCAATGGCGGTCGGGTGCGCCCGGGCGTCGCTCGACCTGACCCGCGACCTGCTTGAGCAGGCCGGCGTGGTGATCGACTACGACCGTCCGGCGCAGTCGCAGTCCGCGGCCGCGGCCACCTTCCTGCGACTCGAGGCCGACTGGGAGGGCGCGAAGCTGCTGATGATGCAGGCGGCGTGGATGGCCGACAACCGCAAGCCCAACTCGCTCGAGGCGTCGATGGCGAAGGCGAAGGCAGGGCGCGTCGGCTCCGACGTGACGCTGGCGTGCGTCCAGCTGTGCGGCACCCTCGGCTACAGCGAGTCCGAGCTGCTGGAGAAGTGGGCGCGCGACTCCAAGATCCTCGACATCTTCGAGGGCACCCAGCAGATCCAGCAGCTCATCGTCGCCCGCCGGGTGCTCGGGCTGACCAGCGCTCAACTTCGTTGACGCTGACCGGGCACTTCGTTGCGGCGAAGTGCCCGGTCGTCTGTGTTCGGTCTGGCAACGAAGTGCCCGGTCAGCGTGCGTGCGGTCAGGAGACGGACTTGAAGGGGTCGTGCTCGGCGAGGATCTTGTCGACGCGGGCCTGGTCGATGCGGGAGACCACGTAGTGGTCCTCCTGCGCGTCACGCACGCACTTGGCGAGGGTGAAGCTCGAGGTGGTGAGGAACATGGTCCCGAGGCCGAGGAAAGCCCGGATCCACGGGTCGACGGGGAGGTAGAAGATCGCGAAGATCATGGTGAGCAGCGCGACGGCGAAGGAGATGCCGGCCTGCAGGAAGAAGGCGTTGGTGTTCTTGGTGGGAGTCGAGGAGGCCATGGGTCAACCGTCGTCCTCGGGCGGCGCAACCGGAGCCGCAGGCCTACCCGATCCGGGTTGAGTACCCGCGCTCAACCGTGCCGAGTACGTTCGGCGCATGCCAGACCAGCCAGCCCACATGACGCCCGAGGAGTTCCGCCGCCACGGGCACGCCGCCATCGACTGGATCGCCGACTACTGGGCCTCCCTCGACGACCTGCCCGTGCGCGCGCAGGTCGCGCCCGGCGACGTACGACGCCTCCTGCCGGCATCGGCACCGGAGGACGGCGAGCCGTTCGACGCCCTGCTCGCCGACCTCGACCGGGTCGTCGTGCCGAGTCTCACGCACTGGCAGCACCCGCGGTTCTTCGCCTACTTCCCGGCCAACTCCTCGCCGGCCGCGATCCTCGGCGACCTCCTCTCCAGCGGCATCGGGGCGCAGGGGATGATCTGGGCGACGAGCCCGGCGGTGACCGAGGTGGAGCAGGTGGTGCTGGACTGGTTCGCCGAGGCGCTCGGGCTGCCCGAGGACTTCCGAAGCGACGGTCCGGGCGGCGGTGTCATCCAGGACACCGCGTCCACCGCGACGTTCACCGCCCTGCTGTCCGCGCTGCATCGCGCCAGCGGAGGCGACGTACGACGCCATGGTGTGGGCGACGCCGGCTGGCGGGTCTACGGCTCCACACAGGCGCACTCGTCGCTCGTGAAGGCGGCGATGATGGCCGGCCTGGGCGAGGACGCCGTCCGCACGATCGCGGTCGATCCGAAGACTCAGGCGATGGAGGTCGACGCGCTGCGGGCAGCGATCTCCGAGGACGCCGGGGCGGGGTTGCGGCCGGTGATGGTGCACGTGGCAGCGGGCACCACCTCGACGGGTGCGATGGACGACATCGCCGCCGTCGCCGACGTGGTGGGCCAGCATGACGTCTGGCTCCACGTCGACGCGGCGTGGGCGGGCGTCGCCGCCGTCTGCCCCGAGCACCGCGACCACCTCGCCGGGGTCGAGGCTGCGGACTCGTTCGTCACCAACCCACACAAGTGGCTGCTGACGACCTTCGACTGCAGCACCTTCTGGGTGCGCGACCGCGCGGCCCTGACCGGAGCGCTGTCGATCCTCCCGGAGTACCTCCGCAACGCCGCCACCGAGTCGGGGGAGGTCGTCGACTACCGCGACTGGCACCCGCAGCTCGGCCGCCGGTTCCGGGCGATCAAGCTGTGGGCGGTATTGCGCACCTACGGCCTCGAGGGGCTCCGCGCACACGTGCGCAGCGGCATCGCGCTCGCCCAGCACGTCGCCGAGCTGGTCGCGGCCGACGACCGCTTCGAGATGGTGACCGAGCCCTCGCTCTCGCTCGTCGTGTTCCGGCTGGCCGCGGGCGACGAGCAGACGATGGCCGCGATGGAGGCCGTCAACGCCTCGGGCGAGGCATACCTCTCGCACACCACGGTCGAGGGTCGCGCCGCCATCCGGCTCGCGGTGGGCAGCTGGCGCACCACCGAGGCGGACGTGGACCGCACCTGGCGTGCGCTGCAGGACGCGGCTGACAGGGTGGCCCGATGAAGCTCTTCGCCGACACGCCCCTGCGCCGCACGCTGCAGGTGCTCGCCGACCTGCTGTTCGTCGCGTGGCTGGTGCTCTGGGTCTGGATCGGCACGGCCGTCCACGACGGCACCGCGCAGCTGGCCGAGCCGGCGCGGCAGACCGACTCCGCGGCGACGTCGATGGCCGAGCAGCTGCGCGACGCGGGCGGTCAGCTCGGGGAGGCGCCGCTGGTCGGCGACGAGCTGGCGGTGCCGTTCGACCGGGCGGCCGACGCCTCGGACGGCATCGCCGCCGCCGGGCGCGACACCGTGGAGGCCGTCGAGCAGCTCGCGCTGCTGCTCGGCCTCTCGGTGGCCTTGATCCCGATCCTCATCGTCTCGGCGATCCACCTGCCGCTCCGGTGGCGCTTCATCCGCCAGGCGACGGCCGGCGCGCGGTTCATCGACGCCTCCGAGGACCTCGACCTCTTCGCCCTACGCGCGCTGGCCAACCAGCCGATGCACGTGCTCGCCCGGGTCAGCGACGACCCGGCCGGGGCATGGCGTGCGCGGGACCCCGACGTCGTACGACGCCTGGCCGCCCTCGAGCTCGCGGACGCCGGGCTCCGTCCGAAGCGTCTGCCGGCCGCGTAGAGTCCAGACACGTGCAGTTCCTCGATGGCGCACAGCCGCCCCACGACCTGACCTACGACGACGTCTTCATGGTCCCGCGCTCCTCCTCGGTCGCGAGCCGCTACGACGTCGACCTCGCCACCGACGACGGCACGGGAACGACCCTGCCGCTGGTCGTGGCCAACATGACCGCGATCGCCGGCAGGCGGATGGCCGAGACGGTCGCCCGGCGCGGCGGTATCACGGTGATCCCGCAGGACATCCCGATCCCCGTGGTCACCGACGTCGTCCGCTGGGTCAAGCAGCGGCACCGGGTCTTCGACACCCCGATCGAGCTGCGACCCGACCAGACCGTGGCGGAGGCGCTCGCGCTGATCCCCAAGCGGGCGCACAAGGCGGCCGTGGTGGTGCAGGACGGACGCCCGGTCGGTGTCGTCTCCGAGGCCGACTGCGCGGACGTCGACCGCTTCGCCCAGGTGGCGACGGTGATGAACCAGGACGTCGTCACGGTCCAGGCGGACGCCGACCCGCGCGAGGTCTACGACGCGATCGAGCGGGCCAAGGCGACGCTCGCCGTCGCTGTCTCCGGCGCCGGCGACCTGGTCGGTGTGCTGACCCGGCTGGGCGCCCTGCGGGCCACGCTCTACACGCCAGCGGTCGACCCGTCCGGAGGCTTGCGGATCGCCGCCGCGGTCGGTGTCAACGGGGAGGTCGCCGACCGGGCCGCCGAGCTGCTCGAGGCAGGCGTCGACTGCCTCGTCGTGGACACCGCGCACGGCCACCAGGACCGGATGGTCCACGCGCTGCGGGCGGTGCGCGCCCTGTCGCCGACCGTGCCGGTCGCGGCCGGCAACGTCGTCTCGGCCGAGGGCACCCGCACGCTCATCGAGGCCGGCGCCGACATCGTCAAGGTCGGCGTCGGGCCCGGCGCCATGTGCACCACCCGGATGATGACCGGGGTCGGCCGGCCCCAGTTCTCCGCCGTGCTGGAGTGCGCCGCCGCCGCGCGCGAGCTCGGCAGGCACGTGTGGGCCGATGGGGGAGTACGCCATCCGCGCGACGTCGCCCTCGCCCTGGCTGCCGGCGCCTCGTCGGTGATGATCGGCTCGTGGTTCGCCGGTACCCACGAGGCGCCCGGCGACCTGATGCTCGACGCCGACAGCCGTCCGTTCAAGGTGTCCTTCGGGATGGCCTCGGCCCGTGCGGTGGCGAACCGCACGTCCGGCGAGTCGTCGTACGACCGGGCCCGCAAGGGCCTCTACGAGGAGGGCATCTCCTCGTCGCGGATGTACCTCGACCCCGACCGCCCGGGCGTCGAGGACCTGATCGACCAGATCTGCTCCGGCGTGCGGTCGGCCTGCACCTATGCCGGTGCCGCCGACCTCGCCCAGCTCCACGAGCGCGCGCTCGTGGGCGTGCAGTCCGCCGCCGGCTTCCACGAGGGCCGCCCGCTCGAGAAGTCGTGGTGAGATGCGCGAGCTCGACCACGTGTTCGTGATGACCTACGGCAGGTCGGGCTCGACCCTGCTGATGGGCATCCTCAACTCGATCCCGGGCTGGCTGCTGCGCGGGGAGAACCGCCACGCCATGCGGCACCTCTACGACTTCCACCGCAGCGGGCTCACCGAGCGGGCGCGCGTGGACCCCGCCCGCGCCAGCCAGCCGACGCACCCGTGGTTCGGCATCGAGGCGTTCCCCGAGGTGGCCTCGCTGCAGCACATCCGCGCGCTGGCGGAGGCGACCCTGCTGCGGCCCGAGCACGACACGCGGGTCACCGGCTACAAGGAGATCCGCTGGTACGACGACGACCTGCCCGACTACGTCGACTTCCTGCGCCAGGTGTTCCCGGGCGCCCGCTTCGTGGTCAACACCCGCAACCTGGAGGACGTCGCGGCCAGCAACTACTGGACCCACAAGGACGACCCGCTGGCGCAGGTGCGGGCGATCGAGGACAAGATCCTCGCCACGGTGGCCGGCCTGGGCGACGCCGCCTACCGCGTCCACTACGACGACTACGTGGCCGACCCCGAGGTGCTGCGCGGGCTGTTCGACTGGCTGGGGGAGGTCTACGACCAGAACCGCGTCGAGTCGGTGCTCGCCACTCCCCACTCCCGCCGCGGCAAGCACCGCGACTGAGGGCTTCCAGACCGGGACCTCCCGATCCGTCGGCGGCCTCCTGCTGTGCGAGGGTGTGCGCATGCTCATCAACCCCGGCAGCGACCGAGCCCGGGGTCCGTGGGACCCGGACGAGAAGAAGAAGTGGATCGACACCGAGTACTTCTGGGTGCTCCTGCCACTCCTGCTGCTCATGGTCGGCGGAATGGTCCTGGTGCTCGTGTTCGGTTCCTGATCAGCAGCCCGCCGTCGTGGGACGATCGGTCGCGTGACGTGGCACCAGACGACCGATGCGGCCGAGCTCTGGCACGCGTCGGAGCCTTGGCTCACCGAGCACGCTGTGGAGAACGCCCCGCTCCTGGCTGAGATCGGCCACCTCCTCGCGACGGATCCGACGCCGGACGGCCTCGCCTGCGGCTGGTGGACCGAGGACGCGGGCACTGTCAGCGGGGCGCACGTCCGGGCGCCGCGGCACAACCCGTTGCTGACGCGGATGTCCCGCGCGGCCCTCGCCGGGCTCACGTCCGTGCTGCCGCACCCGGACGCCCTCGGCGTGCCCGAGGTGGTCGCCGACGACGTCCTCGACGTATGGGCCGAGGCCGGCACGCACCTGGCCCCGGCGCGGTCCTTCACGGTCCACGTGCTCGACGGGCGTCCGGCGGCGCCCACCTGCGCCGGGCGTCCGCGAATCGCGGGTCCGGGCGACCGGGCCTTGCTGCACCGGTGGTTCGAGCAGCTGATGGCGGGCCTGCCCGGCGACCCCAGCGACCGGTCGTACGTCGTCGACGCCCCGCTCGCGGCGGGCGCGCTGGCGCTGTGGGAGGTCGACGGCGAGCCCGTCGCGATGTGCAGTCACAGCCGCGTGCTCGGCGACACCATACGGATGGGGGCCAGCTACGCGCCCGGTGGCCAGGAGGCGTACGCCGATGCCGCGTTCGGCACGGCCGTGGAGGAGGGCCACCGCCACGCGCGCCACGTCACGGTGCTCGCCGCCACCGGCGACGAGCAGGAGGCGGCACGGCTCGCGGCCCACGGGTTCGTCCCGGCCGCGACGCGGGTCTCCCTCACGGCTCCCGGCGACGGCTGACCGGACCGCGACGCAGGGTACGCAGGAGGCCGCCCGCGATGCTGCGCGGCCGGAGGACCGGCGTACCCGTCCAGGCGGTGTCCTGCATCCCCTCGAGGGTCTCCGTCAGGACCGACTTCGCATCCATTGACGGCGCCCACCCGAGCTCCGACCGCGCTCGCGCGGTGTCGAGGAGGGGCACGGCGTAGCCCATGTCGATCCAACCGGGGTCGAGCGGCTGCAGCCGCGCGTGCCAGCTGGCCGACACGGCCGCCCTCACCGCGCCCGACGGCACGTGGACCAGGCGCGCGTGCAGCGCATCGGCCACGTCCTGCGCGGTGACAGGGGGCTCGGCAGCGAGGTTGAAGGCGCCCGGCGCGCGGGCGTCGAGGATCCGTGCGATCGCGTCGGCGACGTCCTCGGCGTGCACCATCGGGATGACCAGGCCTGAGTCGATCGGCAGCACCGGGACGTGCCGCAGCAGCCCGGCGGGGACCAGGGCGGGCAGTCCGTAGCGCAGCAGGGCGCTGCCGGCACCGCGCTGGCCGATGATCCCGGGCCGCACCCGGGTGACGACCAGGTCGGGATCTCCGGCCTCCAGGTCGTCCAGCAGCCGTTCGGCGGCTGCCTTGTGCCGGCTGTACATCGACGTCGGAACGCCGTCGGTGGGCCAGGTCTCGTCCACCGGGGAGTCGTCGCGCTTGGGTGAGTAGGCGCCTACCGACGACATGTGCACGAGGTGCGGCACCCCCTGGGCCACCGCTGCGTCGATGACGCGCGCAGTGCCGTCGACGCCGAGCTCGCGGAGGTGGTCCTCGCGGTGGGAGGGCTGGAAGCCCCACGCGAGGTGCACGACGGCGTCGGCCCCTTCGCACGCGGCGCGCAGGGCGGGCACGTCCGCCTCGTCGGTCAGGTCGACGGCCGCCCACTCCGCCACTGGGAGGACATCGCTTGCGGGCGGGCGCCGTACGACGCCGACGAGCTCGTGCCGGCCGCCTCGGGCCAGCCGTCGGACGAGGGCGGAGCCGACGTTGCCGCTGGCTCCGGTGATGACGATGCGCATGTGCGACCGGTACCCCGTCGCGCCTCGCGCACACGACGGACCGCGGCAGCCTCAGCGCGAGGTGTTGGCCGTACGGCCTTTCGTGACGCCGACGAACGCCTGGGTGACGTCGTCGTCCCGCTCGACGCGCCAGACCAGCGCGATCGTGGTCGGCTCCAGGTCGGACACCACGCGAGTCACGACGTCCTTGCGCTGGTGGAGCCGGGCGACCGACATGGGTACGACGACGATGCCGGTGCCGGCGGCGACCGTCTCGATCGCCTCCTGCTCCGTCATCGGCGGCCAGTCGAGCTGCTCCGCGGTGGGCGTCCACCCGCTCGGGTGCGGGCGGACCAGCTGCTCGTCGACGAGGTCGGCCGTCGTGACCTCCTCGTCCGCCGCGGCGAGCACGTGGTCGCGGGACGCCACGGCCACCGGCAGCTCGTCGTAGAGCCGGACGCAGTGCAGTCCGTCCCGGTCCACCGGGAGGCGCACGAGCGACATGTCGAGGCTGCCGTCGCGCACCCCGTCCAGCTGGTCGGCCTCCGTCACCGGCACGAGCTCCAGGGGCTCGCGACGGCGCTCGCGCCAGTGGCGGGCCCACTTGTCGGGGGTCGCGCCGGTGACGAAGCCGATGCGCAGCGGGTCGGTGGTCATGCGAACGAGCCTAGGCGTCAGGCCCTCCCGGCCGTCGCCGTGTCGTCCGCGGTGTCGTCCACATCGCTGACCTCACCCTTCTCCACGGAGAGGACGAAGTCGTCGCCGTGCTCGGTGACGCCGGTGATGACCGCCGCCTCGACCGCCTCGATGGCGTACTTGCGCCGCACGACCATCGGGTCCTGGGCGAGGTCCTTCACCAGCGCCACCGCCAGGCCGATCATGATGAGCACGAAGGGCAGTGCCGCGATGACCGTGATGGTCTGCAGCCCGCTGAGGGCGTCCGCGCCGCCGACGAGCAGCATCACCGCAGCGACGGCACCGGTGGCCACGCCCCAGAAGATCACGGTCGGGCGACTCGGGTGGATCGTGCCGCGCTCGGAGAGCGAGCCCATCACGATGGACGCGGCGTCGGCGCCGGAGACGAAGAAGATGCCGACCAGCACCATGACGACGATGCTCGACACGGTGGCGAGGGGGTAGGCCTCGAGGGTGCTGAAGAGCTGGTTCTCGAGCCCGCCCGCACCGGCGATGTCGGTTCCCTTCTCCTGCAGGTCGATGGCCGCGCCGCCGAAGATGCAGAACCACACGACGCTGATGAGGCTGGGGACCAGGAGCACGCCGGTCACGAACTGGCGGATCGTGCGACCGCGCGAGATGCGGGCGATGAACATGCCGACGAACGGCGTCCACGACAGCCACCACGCCCAGTAGAAGACCGTCCACGTCGACAGCCAGGTGCTGACCTCGTCGCCCTCGGCGGCGGTGCGCGCGGCCATCATCGGCAGGTCGGCGACGTAGCTGCCGATCGAGGTGGGCACCAGGTTGAGGATGAAGACCGTGGGACCGACGACGAACACGAACAGGGCGAGCCCCACGGCGAGGACCATGTTGATGTTGGACAGCCACTGGATGCCCTTGGCCACGCCGGAGACGGCCGAGAGCACGAAGGCCGCGGTGAGGACGGCGATGATGCCGACCAGGACGCCGTTGCCGGTGTCGCCGAGCCCGGCGACGATCTGCAGGCCGGACTCGATCTGGAGGGCGCCGAGGCCCAGGGAGGTGGCGGAGCCGAAGAGGGTCGCGAAGATGGCGAACATGTCGATCGCCTTGCCGCCCAGGCCGTGCGCGTGGTGGCCGAGGAGCGGCTCGAAGGCCGAGCTGATCAGCTGGAGGCGGCCCTTGCGGTACACGCCGTACGCGACGGCGAGACCGACGACGGCGTAGATCGCCCACGGATGCAGCGTCCAGTGGAACATCGTGGTCGCCATCGCGTGCTCCGCCGCTGCGGCGTTGCCGGGGTCACCGGTGCCGGGAGGGGGCGTGACGAAGTGCGTGATGGGCTCGCTGACGCCGTAGAACATGAGCCCGATGCCCATGCCGGCGCTGAACATCATCGCCACCCACGAGATCGTCCGGAACTCCGGGTCCTCGTCGTCGCGCCCCAGAGGGATGTTGCCGAACTTGCCGAGGGCCAGCCAGATGACGAACACGACGAAGGCGCTCGAGGTGAGCACGAACAGCCACCCGGTGTTCTTCATCGTCCAGCCGAGACCGGTGCCCGAGGCAGTGGCGAGGCTGTCGGTGTTGAGGAACCCCCAGAGCAGGAAGGCGAGGCTGACGACCGCCGTGACGCCGAAGACGACCTTGTCCAGGCCCGTCTCGCGAGGGGCGGTGGGCTCGATGGCCGCGTCCAGCGCGGGGTGGGGGTCGTCGACGAGGTCGGGTGTGGGCAGGTCTCGGGGATGCTCGATTCCGGTGGCCATCCGCCGACCAGACCAAACATCGACACGGGTGCGCAAACCGGGAGCATGCGCCACCGCTCACACTGAGACGATGCACACAGCGGCTCCGCTGCCGAGGGCCGCTACGCCAGTGACGCCAGGGCCCTGCCCCAGGCACGCGCCCGTTCCAGCTCGCCGTCGACGAGGGGGCCGGGGGAGTCCTCGACGTAGAACGACTCCGTGGCCACCATCCGGCCGAGGCGGTGGCGGGTGACGAAGCGGCCGGCCGCGCGTGCCGCCGACCCGGGCAGCCGGCGCACCTGCTCGGCGCGGGTGTCGAAGGTGGCGACGGCGCAGGAAGTGCCACCAGTGGGCAGGGTGGCCAGCCACTCGCGGATGCCCTGCGCCTCGTGCCCGGGCTCGGCTCCTCGCTCATGGGCATCATGGCGGGTCGTGGGGCGGCTCATGGAGAAGGCGTGGGTCGGGCCGCCGAGCACGACGAGGTCGACGCCCTCGGGCAGCGGGGAGGGCGCGGCCGCCACGTCGACGACCTGCACCGGTCCGCCGTCGCTGTCGGCGAGGCCGTCGGCGATCGCCTGCGCGACCTGACGGGTGTTGCCCCAGTGGGACTCGTGGACGACCAGTGCGGTCATGACGTGCTCCTCTCGAGTTCGGGGAGGTGGGCGGGGTCGGGGGCGAAGGACCGCAGCCACCGCGTGGTGAGCCACGCGCTGGCCACGAGGAGCAGCAGGCTGGGCACGGCGTCCGGCCCCAGCTGGACGTCGGCATCGGTGACGAGCGCGAGGGCCGGCCCGGCCCACAGCGCGGTGAAGAGCGTGAGGATCTTCAGGAGCGCCACCGCCGCCAGCGGAGCTCCCACCGCCCGCCCGCGCAGGAGGAGGACACCCACGGCGGCGATCGCGGGAAGGACCGCTGCGAGGTCCAGGACGAAGACGGGGAACGGGGTGCCGCCGACACCCTCGGGTTCCGGGGTGGGCCCGCCCAGTGCGTACGGCAGCAGCTCCGAGAGCCACAGCCCGGCGAACAGGACGGCGGTGACGACCAGCACCCATCCGGTGGCGCGGGTCAGCCGGGGCGAGGCGGTCGAGCGGGGCGGCCGGTCGACGAGGTGGTGCAGCCCGCCGAGGAGACCCGCTCCGGACAGGCTCACGATCACGACGTAGACGAGGAAGACGCGGTTCATCGGGACGCCGGTGACGTAGATGAGGTAGCTGTAGAGCAGGTAGCCGAGCAGCCCCAGCCGGGCGAGGTGGGACGCGGTGGAGGTCACGCTGCGGCGGACGAGGAGGACCAGGATCGCGGCCACCACGATGCTGCAGGCGTCCTGGGCCTGCGCCGACACGACAGTCGCCTCGGGCAACGACCGGTACGGCGTCTCGGCGAGGAGGCCGTAGAGCGACGCGCCGACCACCGCGACCGCGAGCACCCACGTCGACCAGCGCGTCAGGGGGCTGGTCGGCACCGCCGCCGCGGACCCGGACGGGGGAGGCGCCGCCCGGACGGCAGGCACGGAGGGCACGGCCCGGACCGGGGGCGCGGTGGACTCGCCGCCCAGCGCGGGCCAGTCCGCGCGGGCCACCGGCACGAGCAGCAGCAGCGCGGGCACGCACCACAGCCAGAACCCGAAGCCGAACGCCATCAGCAGGACGTGGAAGGCGATCACGCCGATCCAGCCGACCTTCGCCGCGGCGCCGCCACGGAGCAGCAGGAGCCCGAGCACGACCTCCCCGGCGGCCAGCGCGAGGATCCAGACGACCGGGTGGGCCATCACGACGGACTGCCAGGCGTCGGTGACGAACGACCAGTACGACTCGTCGGCGAAGGTCCGGTAGGACTCCGGATCGGCCGCCACGATCCCGGCGTTGACGCCGCCCATCACGAGGTAGAAGCCGCCGACGAAGCGGCGTACGACGGAGGCACGCGTGCGCTCGCGCGGCACGGCATCGGGGCTCGTGCGGGGCTGCAGCGTGGTGGTCACCGGCACACCTCCGTCCTCCGGTTCGAGGCTCCACCTCAAGGCTCCGCCTCGGCGCCGGTGGAGGTCAGGGGCGAAGGTCGCCGCGGACGGGGACCTAGGTCCCCGCCTTGCCGGCGTCGGCGTAGGAGCGCACGACCGAGACGCTGAGCGGGAAGTCGACCGGGTGCTCGCGGAACATCAGCCGGCCGGCGGTGGCTGCCGCCTCGGTCACCTCGGCGGCGACCGCGTCGGCGAGCCCGGCGGGGGCGTGCACCACCCGCGCCGGTGCCCTGCACCACGAAGTTGCGGGTGAACCGGCCGAAGGACCGGCGCCGCCCGCGGTGTCGTCCCAGACCCACCGGGGACCACCCTCCTCGCGCTCGGCCACGAAGGCGGGCAGGTCGGCGAGGGCCACCTCGTGCGTCCTGCCATCCTCGGACACCAGGGCGCGCTCGCCGGCAACCGGGACAGGTGCACGCGCGACATGGGGACCAGCCTCCCCGACGGGGGTCAGTCCAGCTCGAGCACCTCCGACACGGGCCGGCGCGGCGTGCGGGCCGGCACGGGCCGGGCAGTCGATCGCCAGCCGACGCGGGCCAGCAGGAGCGGGTGGGCCAGGCTGCCGAGCACCTCCGCCTGGAACGCGGTGCGGGTCTCGGGCACCTCGATCACCTGGCTGAGCGGCACCAGCGCGAGACCTGCCGTCGTGGCGGCGAGCCACATGGCGCCGAGTCCCTCGCCCGCGCGCAGCCAGGCTGGCGCGTCGTCGTAGGTGTCGAAGAAGACGAGGAGCCCGTCGGACGCCTCGAGGTCAGGGGTCGCGCGGTCCTCCCACGCGCCCTCGAAGCGGTTCGGGTGCATGCCCGTGACTCCGTCCTGGCCGGGCAGGGCTCCCGCCGCCACGCCGTCGTCGGCGCCCCGGTGCTGCCAGGCCACCTGCTCCGCCCGCGCGGAGGGGTCCGCCCACTGCAGCTGCTGAGCCCTCCGGACGAGCCGCTCGGCGATGAAGCGCTCGGACTCGTCGGTCAGCGCGACGGCCCGGGCACCCCAGTGGTTCGCCAACCGGGCGAGGTGGGCCTGCCGCTCCTCGGGGACCGGCCAGGCGGTGAAGCGTCGACGATCGGTGCAGCGCTGGTCGAGGGCCGTGAGTGTCTCCTCCGCCGTCGCGGGAAGGGTCCCGGGCGTGAGGTCGAGGAAGGCCAGGAGGTCGGGCCGGTCGGGGTCGGGGTGACGGGCGACCCGGGTCTGCCATCCCAGCGCCCCGGCCGCAACCTGCGCGTGGTGCAGGGCCACGCCGCAGCTCAGGGTGAGGTTGCGTCCGTCGGGATCGGTCTCACGCAGCTGGCGCGACCTGTCGGCGTACAGCTCGAGGGTGTGCGAGCCGCCGCGCCACCGCCACGGCTGGGTGTTGTGCACGCTGGGGGCACGCGACGAGATCTCCACGATCCGGTGCAGCGTCTCCACGGGGACGAGGCGGGTGCTGGTCATGGCCGGCTCCTTGCAGGTCTGGGTCCTGCTCCGAGCGTGCTCGCACGCGGCGTCGGCCGTCAGTGCCGTTGGTCCCGCACGCCCGGGCCGTCGGGCTCTGCCGGCCCGGCCCGGAGGCTCCTAGCGTCGAGTCATGAGGACAGTGCGCGACCCCGCCTCGACCGCCGCCCTCACCTTCCTGGGCGCGGTCGACACCGTCACCGGCAGCAGGTTCCTGCTCGAGACCGGCGGCGTGCGGGTGCTCGTCGACTGCGGTCTGTACCAGGGCCTCGCGGCCCATCGCCGCCGCAACTGAGAGTCCTTCCCGGTCGATCCCGCGAGCATCGAGCACCCCCAGCATCGTCATCTCCGCGTCCGGGATGGCGACCGGCGGTCGTGTTGTGCACCACCTGGCCCACCAGCTGCCCGACCGTCGCAACTGCGTCGTGCTCACCGGCTACGAGGCCGAGTGGACGCGGGGGCGCCAGCTCGCCGAGGGCGTCCGACAGGTGAAGATCGACGGACACTACGTGCCGGTGCGGGCCGAGGTCGTGACCGTCACCGACTTATCGGTCCACGCCGACGCGCACGAGACGATCGAGTGGCTCGGCCGGGCGTCGGTCCCGCCGCGCACGGTGTACGTCGTCCACGGCGAGCCGCGCTCCGCGGCCGCGCTCGCCCGGCGCGTGTCGGAGGAGCTGGGCTGGACGGCCGTGGTGCCGTCGTACGGCGAGCGGGTGCTGGTGGACTGAGATGACCGCCCTGCGACCCACCACCTCGACGGCCGTCGGTCGGACCCGGCCCCAGGTCGTGGGCTCGGCCGCGCGTGCCGCCCCGGGCTGGATCGTCGCGGCGGACGCGCTCGCGAAGACGCTGCTGTTCCTGGCGGTCGCCCGGATCGCGGTCGACCCCGGCTGGGGGAACCTCGAGGGCAAGGCGCCAGGCGCGCGGGCGCTGACCTACCCGATGCTGGCGCTGGTGGTGCCGGCCCTGCACCTCGCCGTCGGGCGCACCCGTCCCTACCCCTGGCTCGCCGACCTGCTGGTCACCGTGCCCGCCTTCTCCGACCTGCTGGGCGACCGGCTCGACCTCTACGACCGGGTGGTGTGGTTCGACGACGCCATGCACCTCGCGTCGACGGGCGCGCTCGCCGCAGGCGTGCTCGTCCTGGCCGGCGCGGACGCCGCGCCGTTCCGCCGGCGCGTGCAGCTCTCCGTCGCGGCCGGGATGACCCTGTCGCTGGCGTGGGAGATGTGGCAGTTCTACGCGTTCGTGACGCGCTCGGGCGAGGCACCGACGGCGTACGCCGACACGCTCGGCGACCTGGCGCTCGGCTGGATGGGCGCCGTGCTGGCCGCCGTCCTCGTCCGAGGTCCGGGCCGGAGCGGCCGGGGTCACCAGGAGGGGACTCGCGCGCCGGGCCGGAGGGACCTCTGACCCTGCCCCGCGGCACCGTCGAGGAGCACGGTGGAGGTGACAGGGCACGAGGAGGAACATCATGGACACCAGGGCCACAGGGGCCGTCGTCGTCGGCGTCACGGGACGTGGACGCGAGACGGCCGCACTCCGCTTCGCCGCCGAGCACGCGCGCCGCGAGGGAGCTCGCATCGTGCTGGTGCACGTGGGTCGGGTGTCGCTGCCGACCGTGCCCGGGCTCGTGATCACGCCCGACGAGGCCATCAGCGTGGCGGCGCGCATCGTCGCCGAGGTGGCCGAGGAGCTCGAGGAGCTCGTCGGGGGCCCCGTCGCGCACGAGACCGTGGCGGTCACCGGCATCCCGTCGCAGGTGTTGGTCGAGCTCAGCCGCGACGCCCGCCTCGTCGTCGTCCAGCACAGGACTTCGACGGCGCTGGAACGTCTCTTCGTCGGGTCCACCGCCAACGGTGCCGCGGCGCGGTGCCACTGCCCGCTCGTGTCCGTCCCTGCCGGGTGGGAGCCGGCCCCGGCCGGACCTGCCGAGGTGGTGGTCGGGGTCCACGAGGCCGGCGTGCCGCGGCAGGTTCTCGAGGCGGCGTTCACCTGGGCGGAGCGCACCGGCGCGCCGCTGCGGGTCGTCCACGCGTGGCGCCTCGACGCCGCCTACGACGAGATCATCACCCGTCGGGTGGACTCGGAGTGGCGGGAGAAGCAGAAGCGGCTGCTCGCAGCCGCCGTCGCCGACCACCGCGACGCCTGGCCCACCGTCCCGGTCGAGGTCGAGGTGCGGCACCAGTGGCCGGCCGACGTGCTGGTCGACGACTCGCGCAACGCCTCCCTCGTCGTCATCGGCCGCCGCGGAGCCCGCGGCTGGATCCCGGAGCACCTGGGCTCCCTCGCGCGGGCGGTCCTCAGGTCGTCGCTGTGCCCGGTGATGGTGGTGCCCGTCGACGCGGCCGCGCCCGCCGTCGAGGACTGGGAGCTCGTCGCCGACGAGGTGGCGCCGCAGGCGTGAGCTCAGGTCGGACCCGGAAGATGGCGTCGTGCTGCACCGTCACCCGTTCCTCAGCCTGCTGACCCTGCTCTACCTCGGCTTCGTCGGGCTGGTGACGCTGACCCCGGCGGAGGAGCAGCCGGACTACGCCGGCCTCGCCGGCCGCGTCCTGGCTCGCCTCGAGCGCTACTCCGACCTCGACCCGTTGACCAGCCGGCTCAGCGTCGAGCGCATCGAGTTCCTCGCCAACATCGGGCTCTTCGTGCCGCTCGGGGTGTTCCTGCTGCTCCTCGTCGGCTCCCGGTTGTGGTTCGTCGCGCTGGCGGCCGGGATCGTGCTGACCTCGATGATCGAGCGCGTGCAGCGCGAGATCCCCGGGCGGGTGTCCGATCCCCGCGACGTCGCGGCCAACTCGATCGGGATGTTCGTCGGCATCGCCGTGGCGATGGTGCTGACCCTGCCGGGCACGCTGCGGCGGAGGCGTCGACGGCCGTAGGTGCGTCGCCATCCGATCGGGTCCCGGCGCCGAACACGGACCATGGCGCTCTCCCTTCGGCACATGCTGGACGAGGTCAGGCAGGCACCGTTCGTGGTGGACGTGCTGCGCAGCGGCGACCGCCTCGCGGTCGCCGCGGGCGCCGAGAGCGGGCCGGACTCCGTGCGGCTGCTCGCCTCGGCGATCGACGAGGACGACGAGCTCACCGCCGTTGCGGCCGTGCACGGGCTCGCCCGGGTGTTCGACGACGGGGCGGACGCCGTCCTGTCCGAGCTGCTGTCGCACCGCAGGGCGTTCCTGCGCGAGCACGCGAGCTGGGCGCTGGAGTCCCGCCTGCCGAGCCTCGACGCGATCGGCAGGCTCGTCGAGGTCGTCGTGGGTGGCGGGTTCGCCGGCATGCTCGCCCAACGCACCCTGGCCCGGTGGGCGGCCTCCGCTCCTGAGGAGGTCGCCCTGGGCATCGACGACGCACTCGTCGAGGCGGCCGATCTGGGGGTCCGCAGCAGGCTGGTCGAGACCCTCGGTCTGGTGCCGGGTCCCGTCGCAGGACGCGCCCTGCTCGGCCTCGCGGTCGACCGCGGCGAGCACCCGACGGTGCAGCTGACCGCGGTCGCGGCCCTCGGGGACCGTCCGGCCGACGCCGCGACGAGGGCGACGGTGCGACACCTCGGCACGTCGGGCGGCGACCTGGGGACCGTCGCCCGGCTCGCCGCGATCGACCTGGGCATGGACGCTGCCGAGCGCGGTGCAGCGGGGCTCGGCCTGACCGTGGCGCAGCTGTTCCTGCACGCCGACATCGACCGCGACCTCAGCCGGGCCGGCGCCGGTGACAACGGCGGCGTCGCCACGCTGCTGGTCCGCCTGGGTGACGCGCTGGCGGACGAAGCCGGTGTCGACCGGGTGCTCACCCTGTCCCGCGGCACCGCCGGTGCCGCCCTCGATGCCCTGGCTCCGGGCGACGGGCATCTCCTGACCCCCGTGCCCCTCCTCGCCGAGGCGGCCTCGGCGGCGCAGGCCTGGCCGTCCCGGGTGGCCGCCGAGCGGGGGATCAGACGGGTGCTGCGGACGCACGGCGCCGACGTGCTCCACCTCCGGATGGCGGAGGTGGGCAGCCTGGCCGCCGCCGAGGTGGCCCGCGACCTGGGGATCCCGGTGGTGTTCACCCTCGCGCCCGACCCGCACGCCGCCATCCACGCGCTCGACATGACCGGTGGCCTGCACCGTGGGAACTTCGGCGTCCAGGACGAACGCGAGCACTACTGGTTCCGGGCGCGTCTGGTGCAACGACTGGCCGAGGACGCCTCACACGTCGTCCTCTTCCCCCGCCCCGAGCTCAAGCACGACATGCGCGAGCTGCTCGGTCTCGACGTGGCCGCGCAGCCCGATCGGTTCACCGTGGTGCCGGAGGGGGTGGACCTGAAGGTCAGCGCCCAGGCTGCCGCCGAGCTGCGGCGACCCGGGACCCCCGGCCCCGCCCTGGCCGAGCTCGACGCGCTCGTGGCCGCACTGCCCGAGCACCGCAGGGGGCTGCCACTGGTGATGAGCGTGGGACGCCTGCACCGGGTGAAGGGCATGGCCACCCTGGTCGAGGCGTGGGCCGGTGACGCGGAGCTGGTCGCGCGGTGCAACCTGCTCATCGTCGGTGGAGACCTGGCCCATCCCTCACCGGACGAGCGCGAGCAGCTCGACCTCATCGACGAGGTGCTGGCCCGGTTCCCGGCGGCGGCCGAGGGCCTGCTGATGCCCGGCCACCGCCCCAACGACGTGGTGGCGGTCTGGCTGGCGACCGCCAGGGCGGGCCGGGACGGCGCGGTCGGCCCGGCAGGGGTGTACGTGTGCAGCAGCCTCAAGGAGGAGTTCGGCCTGGCGCTGCTGGAGGCCCTCGCCTCCGGACTGGTCGTGGTCGGACCAGCAGCCGGCGGACCGGCCACCTACGTCGACGAGGGGGTCACCGGCGTGCTCGTCGACACCCGCCGTCCCTCCGAGGTCGCCCGCGGGATCCGAGCCGCGTTCGACCTCGCGACCGCGCCGGGCCAGGCGGAGCGGGTGGACCGGGCGGTCGAGCGCGTCAGGGCCGACTTCACGGTGCAGGCCATGGCCGACCGGCTGGGCGCGATCTATGCCGGTGCCGACCGGACGGCCGGCCACTCGTGACACGGTTGCGCGCATGACGCTGCTGGTGATCAGTCCGGACTACGCGTCGCACCTGCTGCCGCTGGCGACTCTCGCCACGGCCTGGCGCGACGCCGGCGAGTCGGTGGTGGTGGCCACCGGCCCTGCGACGGCCGGCATCGTGGCGGGGTTCGGCTTCGACCGTGCCGACCTCGTGCTGGGCCGAGGGTCCAACCCAGGCGTGATCCGGGTCGAGCATCAGCCACCCGGCGAGGACGACGCCCTCCGCGGCTTCTTCGAGGCCACCCGGCAGGGCATGGTGGAGACGTTGCGCTACCAGGCAGAGGCCCGTCGCAACGACCTGCTGTGGGAGCCGGTGGACCGCGCCCGGGCCGTCCTGGACGTCGTCGACCGGGTCGAGCCCGACCAGGTCATCGTCGACCACCTGGCCTTCAGCGCTCGCCTGGCGCTGTCCGTGGCGGGTGTGCCCCACGCCGACGTGGTGCTCGGCCATCCGACCGCGCTGCCGGTCGGTGACGAGGTGTACGGCTACCCGCCCGTCTGGCCGGACGCGTTCACCGCCGCGGCGTCCGACCTCGATGCCCTGCACCGGCTGTGCCGCGACGTTCGCGACTCGTTCACCGAGGAGTGGAACGCCGCCCTCCGCGTGCTGGCGCCCGGCGCGACGTCGTCCGCGGACGCGTTCGCCGAGCACGGTGACCTGCTGCTGCTGAACTACCCCGCAGCCCTGCACGACCCGACACGCACCGCGCTGCTCCCACCGCACGCGTTCCTCGGCTCCGCCGTGCGGTCCGAGCCCGCTGACGACGAGGTCCGGGACTGGCTCTCGGCGGACGACCGGCCGGTCGTCCACGTCAGCTTCGGCAGCTTCCTGTCGGCGCGGGAGGACGTGCTGGGCACGGTGCTGGACGCGTTGCGCCCCCTCGGGCTCCGGGTCGCGGTCGCGACCGGTTCGGCCACCGGTCTGCCCGACGTCCCGCCCGGCTGGTTGGCGCGTCCCTACCTGCCCCAGGTCGCCGTGCTGGACCGAGCCGCGGCGCTCATCACCCACGGCGGCAACAACAGCGTGACCGAGGCGCTCACCGCCGGGGTGCCGATGGTGGTGCTCCCGTTCTCCACCGACCAGTTCGCCGGGGCGGCGGCCATCGAGGCCGCGGGCCTGGGGGCGGCGCTCGACCCGAACGCGGCGACGTCCCATGACGTGGCGACCGCGGTGCGCGCCGTCCTCGACGGCCCCGCCCCTCATCTGGCCCGTGCCATCGGCGACGAGCTGCGCCGCACGCCGGGCCGCCACGTGGCCCGCGCGACCCTGCTGGGCTGACCAGATCGCCCGGGCACAGGACGGTGCCGCCGCGTCGCCGCGGTCCGGTCAGCGGCCGTAGACGCTGCCGATGTGCCCCCAGTACCGCGCGGTCAGCCGGGCCACGGAGGCCGCGTCGACAGTGAGCAGCTCGGTCATCGGCGCCTGGCAGGTCGCTCCCGCGCAGTCCTTGTAGCGAGCCCACATCTCATCGAGGGCGGCGCGCACGTCGGCATGGGCCGGTTCTTCGTACAGGTTCGTCATCTGCGCCGGGTCGGCGTACAGGTCGTAGAGCTCTCCCTCGCTGTTGTCGTAGCGAGTGAAGGAGTACTGGGCCGTGCGGAGGCCGATGCTGGTGCGGGCGTCGCCGCGACGGAAGCCCGGGCCGGTGCGCTCACCCTTGGTCGTGTGGGTTGCTTCGGTCACGACCGGGACGTCCCAGCCCTTGTCGCCGGTGAGCATCGTCTCGACGCGGCTCGCCCCATCGGCGGGATGCGGCGCGGCGGCCCCGGCGAAGTCGAGGATGGTGGCAGTGACGTCGACGGTCGAGATCGGGTCGTTGCGGGCCTCGCCGCTGCGCATGCCGGGGCCGGTGACGAGGAACGGGACCCGCAGGGACGGTTCGTGGGCCTTGGTCTTGCCGGTGCGCTGGCGGTGCTCGCCGAGGAAGTAGCCGTTGTCGGAGGTGAACATGAGCACGGTGTCGTCCCACGCACGGCGCCTCTTCAGGGTGCGTACGAGGGCGGCGATCTGGCGATCCATCACGTAGATGGCCTCTGCTCGTTGGCGGGTCACCTCAGCGAGGGTGCGTCGGCCCTTGGGCGTCAGCTCGGGCAGCCTCCGCAGCTTCTGGGGCTTGTCGGAGACGTCCGCCTCCGCAGGTCCACCGCCCTTCGGGAGGCCAGGTGCGCGAGTGACACTCCGGTCGAACCTGCCCTTGACCCAGTCGGGGCGCGACGGCGTCGCAAAGGTGCTGCGGGTGCCGTCCCTGGGGGTGAAGTCCCTTCCTCGTCGTGGGTCGTCCGGCTCACTGGTGCTGCCGAAGTGCGGGGCGGTGAAGGACAGGTACATGAAGAACGGGCGCGCCTTCTTGGCATTGGCCGTTGCGATCCTGCGCGCGAACATCCCCAGCGTGTCGGTCTGGTACTCGCCGCGCCGGTTGTTCGTCGGCCTGCCGTTGATGTTGTAGGGAGTGTCGAAGTAGTCGTAGGTGCCGCCGTGGAAGTTGCCCGTCCCCGGGTTCTCGAAGGCTCCGTACCAGTCGTCCCAGCCGTTCGGGACGTACCGGTACGACCGCTCGCCCGACACCTTGGAGCGCACGGGGCCGTACCCGTTGAGGTACTTGCCGATGAAGGCTGTGCGGTACCCGACCTCGGACAGCGAGGTGGCGATCGTTCGCGAGTCGTCGAAGGCGCCGTAGCCGTACGGCTTGTGGTGCCAGTAGACGCGATGGTTGTGCGCGTACACGCCGGTCAGGAACGACGCTCGGGCCGGGCAGCACAGCGGGAACGGGGAGAATGCGTTACGGAACTCCAGGCCGTTCGAACCGACGAGGCGGCGCACTTTCGGAGCGAACCGCAGATCGTCGGCGCGCATGTCGTCAGCCATGATGACGATGATGTTGGGCCGATCAGCAGGCAGTCGCGCGGCTGCCTGTACCGACGGGGTGTCGGTCGCCTCCGCCGATACGTGCGAGAACATGACGATGGTCAGGCTGCAGCCGAGAAGGATCGTCGCGAGGCGGGTCCAGGTCGGTGTACGGAGCGTGAGAATCGTGGTGGTCCTTCGGGTCGCGCGCCAGGGTGCGGAGGTCGCGCAGATCGTCCTCAACGGAGGGTGCGCTGGCGGTGTGAATGCGGTCGAATGCCTCGAAATGACCAGCGCGAGTGGCTCTGACAGTCGTGAGAACCACCCGTGTCGTTGCACGTCCCGGCCCGACCATGATGACGGGCTCGAATCACCGGTGCCATCGCGCGCACACCCCGCACGTCGACGGGACCCCGGAAACGGCTGGACCCCCGGCCTCTGAGGAGGCCGGGGGTCCAGCGGTGGTGTCCGAGGGGGGACTTGAACCCCCACGCCCTAATACGGGCACTAGCACCTCAAGCTAGCGCGTCTGCCAATTCCGCCACCCGGACGAGTGCTGGAGAAGAGTAGCAAGGCAGTTCGTTGCCGACGAATCGGGGCAGGTGCTTGCTCGTGGGGCAGGATGGACGGCATGGAACAGGCGCCGCAGGACACCTCTCGGGACCGCTCGGACGACCGCTCCTACGACCCCGCGGCGGAGGTCGTGCAGCTGTGCCAGGACCTGATCGGGATCGACACCTCCAACTACGGGACCGACGACGGACCGGGGGAGCGCAAGGCGGCCGAGCACGTCGCCGCGCTGCTCGATGAGGTCGGCATCGACTCCGAGATCATCGAGGGCCGCCCCGGGCGGGCCAACGTGGTGGCGCGGTGGGGTGGCGGCGACGGCCGGGCCCCGCTGCTGCTCCACGGCCACCTCGACGTCGTACCCGCCGAGGCATCGGACTGGCAGGTCGACCCCTTCGCCGGGGAGATCAAGGACGGTCAGGTCTGGGGCCGCGGCGCGGTCGACATGAAGGACTTCGACGCGATGCTGCTCAGCGTCGTACGCGCCCGCGCGGCAGCCGATGCGGCCCCCGACCGCGAGGTCGTGCTGTGCTTCACCGCCGACGAGGAGGCGGGCGGCCACCATGGTGCCGGCATCCTCGTCGACCAGCACGCCGACTGGTTCGCCGACTGCACCGAGGCCGTCGGCGAGGTGGGCGGCTTCTCCGCCACCGTGCGCGGACGCCGGGTCTACCTGATCGAGGCCGCCGAGAAGGGCATGGCGTGGATGCGCCTCACCGCGCGCGGGCGGGCCGGCCACGGCTCGATGATCAACGACGACAACGCCGTCACCCGGCTGGCCGGTGCGGTCGCCCGCATCGGAGCCCACCAGTGGCCGGTGCGGCTCACGCCGACGATGGAGGTCCTGCTCGCGACCGTCGGCGAGCTCGCCGGCACCGAGGCCACTCCGGACAACGCCGAGACGCTGGTCGAGGAGTTCGGTGACGCTGCTCGCATGCTCGGCGCGGTCATCCGCAACACCGCGAACCCGACGATGCTCCGCGCCGGCTACAAGACCAACGTCATCCCCACCGACGCGCAGGCCACCGTCGACGGACGCTTCCTGCCCGGTTACGAGGACGAGTTCTTCGCGACCCTGCGCGAGCTGGCGGGCGACGGCATCGAGATCGACTTCGAGTCCCACCAGCAGCCGTGGGAGACGCCGTACGACGGCGACCTGGTCGACGCGATGACCCGCAGCCTGATGGCCGAGGACCCCGACGCGCTGGTCGCGCCCTACACGATGAGCGGCGGCACCGACGCCAAGCACTTCCGCAAGCTCGGCATGCGCTCCTACGGCTTCGCGCCGCTGCGCCTGCCCGCCGACCTCGACTTCACCGCGCTCTTCCACGGTGTCGACGAGCGGGTGCCGGTCGACGCGCTCGAGTTCGGCGCGCGGGTCTTCGACCGGTTCCTCGACCAGGTCTGAGCCCCGCGGCTGGCCCCGCGGCTGGACCCCGGCGAGGGAATGCCTCGCGTTGTGGCAGAGTTGCCCCCACGAAGAGCTTGCGTGCTCTGGGGGCGGTGGAACTCCGCACCGGCGGTGACTGATCCGAAGGCTTCCTCGCTTCGCTCAGAAGTCCGCGACCCGACCACAGCCAGTGGCCGGTTGACCAGGTGGAACTCCTGGACCGACGGTCACAGTCCGGATGAGAAGTGCACGCTGACGGCTCGCACACCATCCCGCGCGTTGCGCGGGGCAGTGCCCCGTCGACCGCCCCCCTGAGTCCCACCCGGACCGGAGGCGGAGATGACGACCAGCGAGGCAGAACGGCGCGCCATGCAGCGCGCGCTGCAGCTCGCCGCGACGCCGGGCGTCCCCCTCGGTCCCAACCCCCGCGTCGGCTGCGTCCTGCTGGCGCCGGACGGCACGACGGTCGCGGAGGGCTTCCACCGCGGGGCGGGTTCGCCGCACGCCGAGGTCGACGCGCTCGCGGCGGCCGGTGCGGCCGCCCGGGGCGCCACCGCCGTCGTCACGCTCGAGCCCTGCAACCACACCGGGCGCACCGGTCCGTGCAGCGAGGCCCTCCTCGCCGCGGGCGTACGACGCGTCGTCCACGCGCAGGCCGACCCCAATCCCGTCGCCCGCGGTGGGGCCGACCGGCTGCGCGAAGCGGGGGTCGAGGTCGTCGGCGGGCTGCTCGCAGCCGAGGCCGCCGCGGTCAACCGGGTCTGGAGCTTCGCCATGGAGCACCGGCGCCCCTTCGTGACGTGGAAGTTCGCCACCACCCTCGACGGGCGCAGCGCCGCGGCCGACGGCACCAGCCGCTGGGTCTCCAGCCGGGCCGCGCGCCTCGACACCCACCGCCTCCGCGGCCTGTGCGACACGATGCTCGTCGGCACCAACACCGTCGAGGTGGACGACCCCGAGCTCACGGTTCGCGACGAGCTCGACCAGCCGCTCGCGGTGCAGCCGCTCCGCGCGGTGATGGGGCTGCGCGACCTGCCCGCCGACCGCCGGGTCCTCAACGACCGCGCCGACACGGTGCGGCTGCGCACCCGTGAGCCGGGCGAGGCCCTGGAGCAGCTGTTCGCGCTGGACCGCCAGCACGTGTTCCTCGAGGGCGGTCCCACGCTCGCCCGAGCCTTCCTCGAGGCCGGTCTCGTCGACGAGGTCGTCGCCTACGTCGCCCCGATGCTGCTCGGCGGCGGCACGAGTGCCGTCGCCGACCTCGGCATCACCAGCATCGCCGACGCCCGGCACCTGCACGTCGACGACGTGCACGTGCTGCAGGGCCACGACGGCGAGGACACCAACGTCCGCCTCACCATGACTCCCCGCGCAACCCGAAGGAGCAGCTGAATGTTCACCGGCATCGTCGAGGAGCTCGGCACGGTCGCCGAGGTCGTCGACCAGGGTGACGCCATCCGGCTCACCGTCCAGGCCGAGACCGTGCTCGACGGCACCGGGCTCGGCGACTCCATCTCCGTCAACGGCTGCTGCCTCACCGTGTCCGAGCTCGGGGACGGGCGGTGGACCGCCGACCTGATGCAGGAGACGCTCGACAAGACGTCGCTGCGCGGTGTCGCCCCCGGCGACCGGGTCAACCTCGAGCGCGCCGTCACCGTCGACAAGCGCCTCGGCGGTCACATCGTCCAGGGTCACGTCGACGGCGTCGGCGAGGTGCTGTCGCGCACCCCCAGCGAGCACTGGGACGTCGTCGAGATCTCCCTGCCCGGCCACCTCGACCGCTACCTCGTCGACAAGGGCTCGATCACCGTCGACGGCGTCAGCCTCACGGTCGTCGAGGTCTACGAGAACAGCTTCACCGTCAGCCTCATCCCCGAGACCCTCGCGCGCACGACGCTCGGCAGCCGCCGCGTCGGCGACCTGGTCAACCTCGAGGCCGACGTCATCGCCAAGCACGTCGAGAAGCTGCTCGGCGGCTACATCCCCACCCCGACCCCCACCCCGACCCGCACCGCGGCTCACGACCCCCGGAACGACGAGGAAGAATGATGGACCTGCTCGAATGGCTGATCCACGGCACGATCCCGGTGCCCCGTGGCGAGCTCGGTGCCCGCGAGGTGATCGGCAACCTGTTCGGCCTCGCCAGCGCCATCCTCGGCATGAAGCGCCTCGTCTGGGCCTGGCCGATCGGCCTGGTCGGCAACGTCCTGCTCTTCACGGTCTTCGCCACCGGTGAGCTCTCCGGGCAGATCGACGAGCCGCTCTGGGGCCAGGCCGGCCGCCAGGTCTTCTTCGCCGCGATGTCGCTCTACGGCTGGTGGCGCTGGTCGCAGGTACGCCGCTCCGGCGGCGCGTCCGACGGCGGAGCGATCGCCCCACGTTGGGCGACGGGTGCCGAGCGTGTGCAGCTGCTCGTGCTGGGCGTCGTCGGCTACGCGGCGGCGTATGTCCTCCTGACGCAGGTGCTCGGCTCGTGGGGTCCGGCCACCGAGGCGTGGATCCTCGCCGGCTCGATGCTCGCGACCTACGGCATGGCGCGCGGCTGGGTGGAGTTCTGGCTGATCTGGATCCTCGTCGACATCGTCGGCGTGACCACGCTGGTGCAGGCCGGCTACTACCCGACCGCCGGGATGTACCTCTTCTACGCCGTCTTCGTGGTGATCGGCTTCGTGGTCTGGCTGCGCGCCAGCCGCACCGTCACCGACGTGACGGAGGCCGGGCGGAGCGAGGAGGCGGTGTCGGCGTGAGCACGGAGGACCGCGTGCGGCTCGACTCCGTCGAGCGGGCCGTCGCCGACATCGCGGCAGGCAAGGCGGTCGTGGTCGTCGACGACGAGGACCGGGAGAACGAGGGCGACATCATCTTCGCCGCTGCGAAGGCGACGCCGGAGCTGATGGCCTTCACCATCCGCCACTCCAGCGGCGTCATCTGCGTGCCGATGCCGGGCGACATGCTCGAGCGCCTCGAGATCCCGCTGATGACCCCGCACAACAAGGACAAGCTGCGCACGGCCTACACGATCTCGGTCGACGCCCGCGACGGTGTGAGCACCGGCATCAGCGCCGCCGACCGGGCCCGTACGGCGCGGACGCTGGCCGACTCCGCCACCGAGCCGTGGGAGCTCACGCGTCCAGGTCACGTGTTCCCGCTGCGCTACCGCGAGGGCGGCGTGCTGGTGCGTCGCGGACACACCGAGGCGGCCGTCGACCTCGCCCGGCTCGCCGGGCTCACGCCCGCCGGGGTGCTGGTCGAAGTCGTCAACGACGACGGGACGATGAAGCGGGCGCCCGAGCTGCGCGCGTTCGCCGACGAGCACGGCCTGGCGATGATCTCGATCGAGGACCTCGTCCGCTACCGCCGCCGTCACGAGCGCCACGTCGAGCGCGTCGCCGAGACCCGGCTGCCCACCCGGCACGGCGAGTTCACCGCCTACGGCTACCGCATCACCATCGACGACAGCGAGCACGTCGCGCTGGCCTACGGCGACATCGCGGGGGCCGTCGAGGCGGGCGAGCCGGTGCTCACCCGCGTGCACAGCGAGTGCCTGACCGGCGACGTATTCGGCAGCGAGCGGTGCGACTGCGGCCCCCAGCTCGACGAGGCCCTCCGGGCGATCGTGGCCGAGGGCAGGGGGGTGGTGGTCTACCTCCGCGGCCACGAGGGTCGCGGCATCGGCCTCGTCGCCAAGCTGCAGGCCTACCAGCTCCAGGACGGCGGCCGCGACACCGTGGACGCCAACCTCGACCTCGGCCTGCCCGCCGACGCCCGCCACTACGGGACGGCGACCCAGGTGCTGCGCGACCTCGGCATCACCTCGGTGCGCCTGATGACCAACAACCCGGACAAGACGGCCAGCCTCGAGGACTTCGGCATCCACGTGGCCGAGCGGGTCCCGCTCGCCATCCACCCGACCGAGCACAACCGGTCCTACCTCCGCACCAAGGCGGAGCGGATGGGGCACGACCTTCCCGCGGTCGACCTGCCCGACGCGGCGATCGACCACCAGGCCGAACACCCCGAGCAGCACCAGACGCAAGGAGAACTCGCATGAGCGGCGCCGGAGCACCGACCTCGCAGCCCTTCGACGCCAGCGACCTGAAGGTGGCGGTCGTCGCCGCGAGCTGGCACACCCAGGTGATGGACGGCCTGGTCGGCGGGGCCGAGCGCGCGCTGGCGGCGTACGGCATCGGCGAGCCGGAGGTGATCCGGGTGCCCGGCACCTTCGAGCTCCCGGTGGTCGCGGCCGCGCTCGCCCGGGAGGGGTACGACGCCGTGGTGGCCCTCGGCGTCGTGATCCGCGGCGGCACGCCGCACTTCGACTACGTCTGCTCCGCCGCGACCGACGGGCTCACGCAGGTCAGCGTCGACCAAGCCGTGCCGGTCGGCTTCGGCGTCCTCACCTGCGACACCGAGGAACAGGCCCTCGACCGGGCCGGCCTCGACGGCTCGGCGGAGGACAAGGGGTGGGAGGCGACGGCCGCCGCGCTCGACACCGCCCGCGTGCTGCGGGCGGTGCGGGCGGGCTAGCTCGTCCGGTCGCTCGCTGCCTGAAGCCGGTCGATGTGCTCGGAGGCCTCGGCCTTGGTCAGGTCGGCAGGCAGCTGCTCGCCGGCCTCGCGGGCGAGGGTGTCGAGGTAGCTGCGCTGGGCGCCGGTCATCGGCTCGTCCCCGGTGACCCACTCCTCGGGGTCCTTGCGCGTGGTGTCGCCCTGGGGGCCGCCGAGGACCTCCTGCTGCGGCTCGTCGAGAACGGTGTCGGTGGTCGGGTCGGGGTTCGAAGAAATGTTCGATTCGCTCATGCTGTGACTGTAGCCCGCGGTCCCGACAGCGCAACCACTCCGACGGGTGGTCCGTGCCCGGGCCCGGTGGGCGGCACCACCGAGGCGAGCGCCTAGGCTTGCTCCTCGTGAAGACGTTCGAGGAGCTCTGGGCGGAGCTGTCCGCCAAGGCCGAGGAGCGGCCCGAGGGGTCCGGCACCGTGCAGCACCTGGACGCCGGCGTCCATGCCATCGGCAAGAAGCTGCTGGAGGAGGCCGCTGAGTCCTGGATGGCCGCCGAGCACGAGGGCAAGGACGCGACAGCGCTGGAGATCAGCCAGCTGCTCTACCACGCGCAGGTGCTCATGCTCGCCTCCGGGCTCACCCTCGACGACGTCTACGCCCACCTGTGACCCCAATGCCTGTGACCCAGTGAGCCAGCCATGACCCTCCGCATCGCCGTCCCCAACAAGGGGTCGCTGTCCCAGGCCGCCACCGACATCCTCCGCGAGTCCGGCTACCGCCAGCGCAGCGACTCCAAGGAGCTCGCGCTCGTCGACGCCGAGAACGACGTCGAGTTCTTCTACCTCCGTCCGCGCGACATCGCCCTCTACGTCGGCGAGGGCACCCTCGACGTCGGCATCACCGGCCGCGACCTGCTCCTCGACTCAGGCGCCAAGGCCGAGGAGGTCATGAACCTCGGCTTCGGACGTTCGCGGTTCCACTTCGCCGGCCCCGCCGGGCGCTACTCCTCGCTGCAGGACCTCCACGGCCTGCGCGTCGCGACGTCGTACGTCGGCGTGGTCGAGGACTACCTCTTCCGCCACGGCATCGACGCGACCGTCACCCGGCTCGACGGAGCGGTCGAGACCAGCATCCAGCTCGGCGTGGCCGACGTCATCGCCGACGTGGTGGAGACCGGATCGACCCTGCGGGCCGCCGGCCTCGAGACCTTCGGCGAGGTGATCCTCGACTCCCAGGCGGTCCTGATCACCCGCGGCGGTGAGGTGTCCGAGGACTTCGAGGTCTTCCGACGTCGGATCGAGGGCGTGCTCGTCGCGCGCAGCTTCGTGATGATGGACTACGACATCGAGGAACGGCACCTCGACCGGGCGACCGAGCTCGCCCCGGGCCGCGAGGGTCCGACGATCTCCCCGCTCGGCAAGCCCGGGTGGGTGGCCGTGCGCGTGATGGTGCCGCGTGCCGGCTCGCAGCGGCTCATGGACGACCTCTGGTCGATCGGCGCCCGCGCCATCCTCCTCACCGACATCCATGCCTGCCGCCTCTGAGCGTCCCGTCGCGCCCGCGCTGCCGCACACGTGGCGGCCGATGGGCGTGAGGTTCGCGGTGATCGGCCTCGGGGTGATGCTGTTCGTCGTGTGCGCGGCGGCGTGGTTCGGCTTCGACGACGAGACGCGCGCCAAGTTCAACATCCTCCAGCGGTTCACCCTGCTGGCGATGGGCGCCGGCTTCGCGGTCATCGGCTGGGCCCTGGGCCGCGCCCGCGTCACCGCCGAGGAGGCCGCCCTCGTGGTCGTCAACGGGTTCCGCACCCGGCGCCTGGAGTGGGAGCAGGTGCTCGGCGTGCACCTGCCGGCCGGCGCCCCGTGGGCGACCCTCGACCTCGCCGACGGCACCACCATCTCCGCGATGGCGTTCCAGGGCTCCGACGGCAAGGCCGCGCGCGACGGCGTACGCCAGCTGCGCGCGCTGATCGACCGGACCGGCTGACCCGGTTCAGAGGGCGTGGATGCCCCACTGGACCGACAGCTCGTCGCCGGCGGTTCCGGCCGGGGCGAGCGTGGCGAGGTCCGTGCCGGAGTTGAAGGCGTCGGCGGGGGCGGTCATCGGCTCCACCGCCAGGGCCGGACGCGGCCCGTCGGTGGGGGGCGTGAAGACCTGCAGCCACCGGTGGTGCTCGTCGACCCAGAGCGCGACGCCCCGTCCGCCCGACGCGTCGGCGAGCGTCACCCGGGCCCGGCCGTCGACGTGCTGCAGGTCCCCGAAGCCGTGGTCGAGCGCCAGGTCGCCGATGCGGCGTCCGGTGGTGAAGTCGAGGTCGTCGGTGACAGGCTCGACCCCGGTCGGGAGCTGGCGCTCGTCCAGGACCAGCCGGGTGCGGGCGGGCAGCGTCAGCTCGAGGTCCTCGATCGCGTCACCGACGCAGAGATAGGGGTGTGCCCCGCTCGCATAGGGCGCCGGGTCCGACGCGAGGTTGGTGGCGGTCTGGGTGACGACGAGGCCGTCCGCCGAGAGGTCGTACAGCACGTGCAGGTCCAGCGCCCACGGGTAGCCGGTCTGCGCCATCAGTCGGTGGCCCAGCGACACCGAGGTCGGCGTGTGCTCCTCGACCGTCCAGGGTGCCCAGCGTGCGAGCCCGTGCGAGGCGTTGCCGGTGCGCGGGTCGGTGAGGCCGAGCTGGAGGTCCTGCCCGCCGAAGGAGTATCGACCGTCGCGGATCCGGTTGGGCCACGGCACCAGCAGCTGGCCCCGCCCGCCGGTGGACATCCCGGTCTCCGCGAAGCCGTGCACGAGGTCCCGCCCGTGGTGCCGGAGCACGCGCAGCGCCGCCCCGCCCTCGGTGACGACCGCGGTGTAGCCCGCCGCCGAGATCTCGTACTGGTCGCCGCTGGGAAACACCATGGCGGTCACCCTAGACATCACGAGGAGGCGTGCCGATGCACCGCCCCGCCGCTCAACCGGTGACGACCACCAGGTCGGCCCGGGAGCGGGTCCCGAGCCGGGCGAAGAGCGCGTCCTCGTCGATTCGCCACTGCTCCCACTGCGGGCGCATCTGCTCCCCGTCGCGCTCGATGCCGCGGCGCAGTCGCAGCGACGACTCCGCCTCGACCCAGACCAGGACCCCGACGAGGCGCGCGATCGCGGGCGACCAGCAGCCGACCCCCTCCAGCACGAGCAGCCCGCCGGGGTCGACGGGGTGGGTCTCCGCCCAGTCGTCGGCGAGCCAGTCCCAGCGCGTCCACCGGCCCTGCTCGCCATGCGCGAGCGGCTGGAGCAACGACTCGACCGTGTCGGCGAGACCGGGCAGCCCGCGCCAGCCGTGCAGGAGCTCGTCGCAGTGCACGACATGAGCCCCCGGCACGACGTCGGCGAGCGCGGTGGCCAGGGTGGTCTTGCCGGACCCGGCGGGGCCGTCGACGCACACCAACCGCCCGTCACCGAGCGTCGGCGGTGCAGCCATCACCCGGTCGGCGACCTCGTCGGCGACGGCGTAGGGGTCGGGCGAGACCTCAGAACGCACGGTCGCAGCCGCGGTAGGACGGCACCACCTCGATGACGGTGTCCCCACGCGCGAGGTGCACGTCGCGGACGTGCTCGAAGAGCTCGCCCGACTTGGCGTGGCGGAACCAGACCAGGTCGCCGATCCCCAGCAACGTTGCCGGGTGGCCGGTCAACGGGGTCTGCACCTCGCCGGCGCCCTCGAGGCCCGTCAGGTGCAGCCCCGGCGGCGCCCACGGAACGGGGGAGCGGTCGGCGCCGGTCGCGCCGCTGGCGATGAGCCCGCCGCCGTGGACGGTGACCATCTCCGGGGTGGGCCTGCGTGTCACGCGGAGCCCGAAGTACGCCGCCGGGCGCGGGTCGAAGGAGGCGTAGTGGTCGAAGATGCCGGGCACCAGCAGGCCGGAGCCGGCGGCGATCTCGGTGACCGCCGCGTCGGCGGCCGTGGCCTCGACCGACCCCGACCCGCCGCCGTTCCAGAACTCCAGGGGGACCACCTCGGCGAGCGCCTCGGCGATCTCGCGGCGGCGCACCTCGAGCTGGGCCATCGACGCTCTCTTGAGACGTCGTACGACGCGTGAGCGGGCGCGCTGGTCGGGCACCGAGTCCTGTACGCCCGCCACCTGGCCCTCGTAGGTCATCACGCCGACGAGGCGGAAGCCGTCACGGTCCACGACCCGGCGAGCCATCGCGACGACGTCGGCGGTGTCGAAGAGCGGCGAGCGCTTGGGCCCTACGTGTTGCCCGCCGAACCGCAGCCCGGCGTCGACGTCGAGCGCGACCCGGATCGGCACCGCCGGCGAGGAACGCGTCGAGTCCACGACGTCGAGGTGGGCCGGGTCGTCCACCATCAGGGTGACCGCAGCCGCCGCGGAGGGTGACGAGGTCAGCCGGCGCAGGGCCGCCACGTCGACGGTGGGGTAGGCCACGACGATGTCGTCGCAGACGCCGGTCTCGTGCAGCCACAGCGCCTCGGCGAGCGTGTAGGCCAGGACGCCCGAGAACCCGTCGTGCGCCAGGGCCCGCTCGAGCAGGGCCGGGACGCGCAGGGACTTCGAGGCCACCCGGATCGGCTTGCCGCCCGCGCGGCGCACCAGGTCGTCGGCATTGGCGTCGAAGGCGTCGAGATCGACGACCGCGATCGGTGTCGACGGGGGCTCGGGAAGGCCGGCGACGGCGGTGTCGAGCCGTGACCACAGGCGGTTGCGGTCGACGAGCCCGTCGCTCACTCGATGCCTCGTTTGCGCAGCAGCGCCTCGATGTCGGCCATCTCGTCGTCCACGGCGGGGCGCGAGGTCGGACCGGACCGGGTGGAGGAGGCCTCCGGCAGGGCGTCCGGACCGCCGGTCTTGCGGCCCTGGCCGGCAGCCTGGCCGCGGGCGAGCTGACGGTCGCGGATGATGCCGCTCACGAACCACAGCACGACGGCCAGCCCGGCGAGCCCGACGCCGACCCACGTGCGTACGTCGAACACGAGGGTGGTCGCCCAGTCGGTCACCGAGCCGGCGATCTCGGTGACCATCTCCAGCGTCCCGGTGAGCCACGCCGCTGCCGGGAGCAGCGTGAAGCCCAGGGCACGGAGGCCGTTGGCCGCCCCCCTCCGACGGAAAGCGATCCACGTCCAGATGGCACCCGCGACGGTGAGTGCGGCGGTCAGTGCGGCCCAGGTAGTCCCTTCCACGTCCCCAGAGTCCCACAGCGCACCACGCCCGCGAGAGGATGGCGCCCATGGCCTCCGACGACCGCCTCGAGCGCACCATCCCCGACCCGGGGTTCGCCGACGACGCCGGGGCTGCCGATCCGCGCCTCGCCCGCGCGCTGGCCGACCACGCGGCCGGGGCCGCGTCGTCGGGCGCCGTGCTCACGCTCCTGCAGGACGCCCGCCTGCTGGTGCCCGTCGTCGCGGTGCTGGGTGAGGTGGAGGTCGACGAGCACGGCCTGGCCCACGACAAGACCTCCGACATGGCGGCCGTCCTGGTGCAGGCCGCCGATGGCAGCAAGGGCCTGCTGGCCTTCACCTCGACCGCCTCGATGGCCCGGTGGGACCCCGGGGCGCGCCCGGTGCCGGTGCCCGCGGCGACGGCGGCCACCGCGGCGATCCAGGACGGCGCCGAGGCGCTGCTGGTCGACCTGGCCGGCCCGGCGTCGTACGTCGTCGACGGGGACGATCTGACCCGGCTCGCCTCGGGGTGGCGCCTGGTCGCCATCGGCGACGGGTCGGGCGGTCACGGCTGGATTGGCCCCTCGACGGAATGATCCGCTAACCTTCTGTGTTGACCGATCAGTGACACCATGCTTCACGGTGACACTGATCCCGCCAAGCGGAGGCACGCACCACCGTCTCCCACCCGCACCGATCGCCCAGCACCACAGATCGTCGGGTCCCGGTCCAGAGCCACCACCGTCGCGAGACGGAGGTGGACACTGCAGTTCCCCGAGAGGGGAGACGTGTCGTGACTGGCTCCCGCTTGGCAACAGCGGGAGCCTTTGTTCATTTCCGGCACGTCAGTCGGGCCGGGCGAGGGACTCCCACCCACCCGAACCACTGGAGGACCCATCAGCACCGAGCTGCGCATCAACGACCGGATCCGCGTACCCGAGGTCCGGCTCGTAGGACCCAACGGCGAGACCGTTGGCATCGTGCCGACCGACCAGGCCCTCAAGCTGGCCGTGGAGGCCGACCTCGACCTCGTCGAGATCGCGCCCCAGGGACGCCCCCCGGTCTGCAAGCTCATGGACTACGGGAAGTTCAAGTACGAGAACGCCCAGAAGGCCCGCGAGTCGCGCCGCAACCAGACGAACGTGATCATCAAGGAGATGAAGCTTCGTCCCAAGATCGACAAGCACGACTACGAGACCAAGAAGGGTCACGTCGTGCGGTTCCTGGGTGCCGGCGACAAGGTCAAGATCACGATCATGTTCCGCGGCCGCGAGCAGCACCGCCCCGAGCTGGGCTTCCGACTGCTCCAGAAGCTGGCCGAGGACGTCCAGGAGCTGGGCTTCGTCGAGTCCTCGCCCAAGCAGGACGGCCGCAACATGACCATGGTCCTCGGCCCGCACAAGAAGAAGGCCGACGCCAAGATCGACGCCGACGCCGCCCGCGCCAGCAAGGAGCAGGCGCGCGCGGACCGCAAGGCCGAGGAGGACGCCGAGCGGGAGGCCGCCCACGCTGCCGGACCGGTCGCGCAGAAGAAGGAGCGTCGCCGCTCCGAGAACCTCGACGCCGACATCGACGTCTGAGAGCACGGCTGGAGCGAAGCGAAGCCTCGCTCGAGCACGTCGCGGCGGAGCCGTGACGACGACCTGAACCACGCAAGTACAAGGAAGTAGAGGCAGACATGCCGAAGAACAAGACCCACTCGGGCGCCAAGAAGCGCTTCAAGGTGACCGGCTCGGGCAAGATCATGCGTCTGCAGGCCGGCCGCAAGTCCGGCGCCGCGTTCGCGTCCGCGCCCACCACGGGCAGCCGCAAGAAGCACCGCCGCAACGCCGGCATGGTCGAGCTCGAGAAGGGCGACGTCGCACGCGCCAAGAAGATGCTCGGCATCTGAGCCTCACCCACCGCACCACCCTGGTGGCTCAGCCGCCGTCCGTCTGACTTTCCCCTGCATCAAGGAGTAGCACCATGGCACGCGTCAAGCGCGCAGTGAACGCCCAGAAGAAGCGTCGTACCACCCTCGAGCGCGCCAGCGGTTACCGCGGCCAGCGCTCGCGCCTGTACCGCAAGGCCAAGGAGCAGGTCACCCACTCCCTGGTCTACAGCTACAACGACCGGCGCAAGAACAAGGGCAACTTCCGCAAGCTGTGGATCCAGCGCATCAACGCCGCTGCCCGCGCCAACGGCATGACCTACAACCGCTTCATCCAGGGCCTCGGCCTGGCCGGCATCGAGGTGGACCGCAAGATCCTCGCCGAGCTCGCCGTCAACGACGCGCCGGCCTTCGCCGCGCTCGTCGAGGCCGCCAAGGCCGCGCTGCCCGAGGACGTCAACGCGCCCAAGGTCTCCGCCTGAACGACGTGACGCCCCTCGTCGCGAGCAACGCTCGCGTCAAGGAGGCTCGCAAGTTGAGCCGCCGCTCGGTACGCACCGAGCGGCGGCTCTTCCTCGCTGACGGGCCCAAGGCCGTCGAGGGCGCCCTCGGCGTCGAGGGGTGCGTCGTCGAGGTCTTCGCGACGCCGCTCGCGCTGGAGCATCACGCCGAGCTGCTCGCGACGGCGACCGTCACGCTGGTCGAGGACCGAGCGCTCGCCTCGCTGTCCGACTCGGTGTCACCGGCTGGGGTGGTCGCCGTCTGCCGGCACCTCGATGCGCCGCTGGAGCACGTCGTGCAGGCCTCGCCCCGGCTGCTCGCGATCTGCGCCGACGTCCGCGACCCCGGCAACGCCGGCACCGTGATCCGTACGGCGGACGCGGCCGGCGCCGACGCGGTCGTGCTGGCCGGGCAGTCGGTCGACGCCTACAACCCGAAGACGGTCCGCGCCACGGTCGGCAGCCTCTTCCACCTGCCCCTCGCGGTGGAGCCCGACCCTGTTGCGGCCGTGCGCGCCGCCCAGGCGCGCGGCCTCACCGTCCTGGCCGCGGACGGAGCCGGCGAGGTCGACCTGTTCGACGCCGACCTCAGCGGTCCCACCGCCTGGCTCTTCGGCAACGAGGCGTGGGGGCTGCCCGAGGACCTGGCTGCGCTGGCCGACCACCGCGTCGCGATCCCGATCCACGGGCGGGCCGAGAGCCTCAACCTGTCGACGGCCGCGGCGGTGTGCCTCTACGCCAGCGCGCGGGCGCAGCGGGCCGGCCGACGATGATCCTCATCGACCCACCCGCCGTGCCGCGCTGGGACCGGCTCTGGTCCCACCTCGCGAGCGACACCTCCTACGCGGAGGTCCACGCCTTCGCCGCGGCCCACGGCATCCCGTCCCGTGGCTGGGACCGCGACCACTACGACGTACCCGCCGACGCGTACGACGCCCTCGTGGCCGCGGGCGCCATCCCGGTCTCGTCGCGCGAGCTCGTCGCCGCCCTACGCGCCGCAGGTCTGCGCCGGCCCAAGGCGGCGGCGCGGGGGCGGCGCGACGCCTAGCCGCGACGACTAGGGTTCGGGGCGTGTCAGACAACGGCTACGCCCCCCGCCACCGGGTGGACGCCGCCCGCCCGAGCCGGCTGCGCACGCTCGCCGACTTCTACCCCGACGGCATCCTCGGCGCCAGCCGCGAGGGCGTGGTCACGATCCTCAACGCCCAGGGCGCCGCGCTGCTCGGCGTCGACGCCGAGCGCGCGCTCGGCCTGCCGCTGCCCGACGTGCTGCGCCTGCTCGACCAGGACGGCCGGACCTGGCTCGACGTCAACCGCCCCTTCGACGCCATCTCGATCACCCGCGGCGTACCGGAGCAGTCGTGGCTCAACGCCTCCGGCGACGAGGTCCTCACCACCGCGCGGATGGTGCGCGACGGCCACCTCGGCCGCGTCGTGGGCATCGCGGTGGGGCTGCGCAGCGGCCGCGGCCGGGCGCGTCTCGACCGCGAGCGCTCCGACCTCGTCGCGACCGTCGCCCACGAGCTGCGCTCGCCGCTGACGGGCGTCAAGGGCTTCGTCCAGGCGCTGCTGAACCGGTGGGACAAGCTGACCGACGACCAGCGCAAGCTGATGCTCACCACGGTCAACGCCGACGCCGACCGGCTGTCCCGGCTCATCGCCGAGCTCCTCGACGTGGCCCGGATCGACACGGGCCGGCTCCAGCTCTACCCGCGGGAGGTCTCGGCCGAGGTGCTCGTGCGCCGCGTCGTCGACTCCATCGAGGCCGGCACCGCGCGGGGCATCAGCCTCGAGGTCGAGCCCGACCTGCCCGAGGTCTTCGCAGACCCGGACAAGTTCACCCAGGTCGTCACCAACCTCGTCGAGAACGCCGTCCGCCACGGCCTGGGCCAGGTCCGGGTCCGTCTCGCGCGTTCCGAGGACCTCGATGGCGTCCGCATCACCGTGGACGACGAGGGAGACGGCATCCCGGCCGAGCTGCGCCGCCGCGTCTTCACGAAGTTCTGGACCACCGGCGACTCCGGCGGCAGCGGTCTCGGCATGTACATCGTCGGCGGCCTGTCGCGGGCGCACGGCGGGTGGGTGACCATCGACGACGCCCCCGGCGGAGGCGCCCGCGTCATGGTCGACTGGCCGCGCGAGGACCTGCGCCCGGAGTGACCGGCGCCGACCTCCACACAACCTTCACGAGTCGTCCCCGCACCCGACCCACCTGCACTCCTAGGGTCGTGGCATGACCTCCCGCACGGCTCCTGCATCCCGACCGAGGACCGTCCTCGTGGTGGAGGACGAGCGCACCATCAACGACGCCCTCGCCCAGCGGCTGCGCGCCGAGGGCTACTCCGTCGAGCAGGCCTTCGACGGCCCCTCCGCGGTCGAGGCGGCGGCAGCGGTGCGGCCCGATGTCGTGCTGCTGGACGTGATGCTGCCGGGGTTCGACGGCCTCGAGGTGTGCCGACGGATCCAGGCCGCACGCCCCCTGCCCGTGCTGATGCTCACCGCGCGCGACGACGAGGCCGACGTGCTCGTGGGCCTGGGCGTCGGCGCCGACGACTACCTCACCAAGCCGTTCTCGATGCGGGAGGTCGTGGCTCGCGTCTCCGCCCTGCTGCGACGCGTCGAGCGTGCGGCCGCGCTGGCGGAGGAGCGCCCCGCCACCATCGAGGTGGGCGGGGTGCGTCTCGACCCCGGCTCGCGGCGTACGACCGTCGACGGGAAGGCCGTGCACCTGACCCCGACCGAGTTCGACCTGCTGCTGTGCCTGGCCCGGACGCCCGGTCAGGTCCTCAGCCGCGAGCGGCTGCTGCGCGAGGTCTGGGACTGGGGCGACGCCTGGGCGAGCGCCAGCGCCACCCGCACCGTCGACAGCCACGTCAAGGCCCTGCGCAGCAAGGTGGGCGCCGCGCGCATCCGCACGGTCCACGGCGTCGGCTACGCCCTGGAGGAGCTGCGATGAGCGCCTGGCTCGACACCGTGTCCAGCCTGAAGGCCAAGCTCGGCCTGCTCGTCGTCGCGTCGGTGGTCACCGCGGTGCTCCTCACGCTGCTCGGCTCGGCCGCCGACGTCCCGCCCCTGCTGGTGCTGCCGGTGAGCGTTGCCCTGGCGCTGGGCGTCACCCAGCTGCTCGCCGCCGGCATGGTCGCCCCCCTACGTCGGATGACCGAGGTGTCGCGGGCCATGGCGCGCGGCGACTACACCGGGCGGGTGCGTACGTCGGCGACCGACGAGGTCGGCCAGCTGGCGGCCGCCTTCAACCGCATGGCCGAGGACCTCGCGACGGTCGACCGCGAGCGCCGCGACCTCATCGCCACGGTCTCGCACGAGCTTCGTACGCCGCTCACGGCCATGACCGCGCTGCTCGAGAACCTCGCCGACCAGGTGGTGCCCGCCGACCCCCAGCACCTCGCCGCCGCGCTGGAGGAGGCGCAGCGGCTGGGGAGGCTGGTCGAGGACCTGCTCCAGCTCTCGCGGCTCGAGGCCGGCGTCGTGGACCTCGATCGGCAGGACGTGGCGCTGCGTGCGCTCGTCGAGGACTCCGTCGCCCAGGTGCGCGCGACCGGCCGGGACGGTGACGTCGCGATCGACGTCGCCGACGACCTCGTCGTGGCCGGGGACCCCGCCCGGCTGCGCCAGCTGCTCGTCAACGTGGTGGACAACGCCGCGCGGCATGCGCCCGCCGAGACGCCCGTGCGCCTCGCCGCCGGGACCACCGACGGATGGTGGTGGCTGGAGGTCGCCGACGACGGCGGGGGAGTGGCGCCCGAGGACCGCGAGCGCGTCTTCGAGCGCTTCGGCACCGACGGGGCCGGCGGCACGGGCCTCGGGCTCGCCGTGGCGCGGTGGGTGGCGCAGCTCCACGACGGGACACTTCGCTTCCTCGACCCCGAGTCCGGGCACGGCGCCCGGCTCCGTCTCGAGGTCCCGAACGGCGCGACCCGCACGGCTCCGACCCCGGTCCCGACCACAACCCCGCCACCTGCGCCCGCGCCCTCGCCCTCGCCCTCGCCGGAGCCTCCCGGGTCCGCCGCCGGCCAGCAGGCCGGGCTGGACGGGCTGTTCGGCCGTTTCTGGCCGGACCGGGGCGACCAGCACGGGCTCCGGACCGTGGCCGCGGCGGCAGGAGCCGGGCTCGTCGCCGGGATCGCCCTGTCGTTCACGGCGGTCGGCATCACCTGGACCCTGGTCGCCCTGACGTGCGGTGCGGCGGCCCTGGCCACCGCGCGTCGGCGCCGGGAGCCCTGGACCCTCCTGTGCACCGGGCTGGCCGTCCTGCTCGTCCTGCCGATGACCCTCCTCGATGCCTGGTGGGTGCAGATGCTCGGCCTCGTCGTCGCTGCGGCTGTCTTCCTGTGCGGCGTGACCGGAGCCCGGACGATGCCCGGCATCCTGCTGTCCGGGGTGGCGTGGCCGCTCGCGTCGCTGCGGGGCCTGCCGTGGTTCGGTCGCTCGCTCCGGATCGCCGGCACCGGGTCGCGCACGCCGGCCGTGGTGCGTACGACGGTGTGGTCGCTGCTCGGCCTCGCGGTCTTCGGCACCATCTTCGCCAGCGCCAACCCCGTCTTCGGCTCGTGGGTCGACCAGCTCGTGCCCAACCTGACCTTCAACGACCTCGTCGGCCGCGCCTTCCTGGCCTGCTTCGTCTTCGCCGCGACGCTGGGCGCGGCCTACCTCGCGCTCAACCCCGCCGACGTCGAGGTGCTGGGTGGCCGGCGTCCGTCGGCGCTCGCCAACCGGTTCGAGTGGCTGGTCCCGGTGCTCGTCGTCGACGCCGTGTTCATCGCCTTCATCGCCGCCCAGGCGCGAGCCCTGATCGGCGGCCGCGACTACATCGAGGCCACGACCGGGCTCACCTACGCCGACTACGTCCACCAGGGCTTCGGCCAGTTGACCCTCGCCACCGCACTGACGGTGCTGGTCGTGTGGATCGCCTCGCGGAGGGCGGGCAGCGATGCCGGGGACCGCCGCTGGCTCCTCGGTTCGCTCGGCCTGCTCTGCGCCCTCACGCTGCTGGTCGTCGCGTCCGCGCTGCGCGGGATGTCGGTCTACCAGGACGCCTACGGCTTCACGACGCTGCGGCTCTTCGTCGACGTCTTCGAGGGCTGGCTCGGCTTCGTGGTGCTCGCGATCATGGTCGCGGGCGTCGCCGGGCGCGGGGCGTGGCTCCCGCGCATCGCGCTGGTCTCCGGAGCCGCAGCCCTCGTCGGTCTGGCCGCGGTCAACCCCGACGCGTGGGTCGCCGGGCGCAACCTCGATCGTTGGGAGGCCACCGGCGACCTCGACCTGCGCTACCTGCAGACACTCTCGGCCGACGCCGCGCCGGTCATCGCCGACCGGCTGCCGGCCGACGTCGCCCGCTGCGTCCTCCAGGACATGCCGTACGACGAGATGCGCGCCGAGGCCCTCGACGACCCGCGCGCCTGGAACCTGGGCCGCAGCCGCGCCGAGGGTCCCCTCACCGACCTGGGCCTGCTGCCGGTGCCCGGCGGGGCGGCGTACGTCTCCGGTCTCGACGAGGAATGCGCTGGCGTGTGGACCGCCTTCGGCGAGTAGAGTCGTCCCCGTGGACACGAGCCTGCGATTTCTCCGCCCCGGACCTGGTCCGTCGGGCAGCTGACGTCACCGGGTCCGGGGAGACCCCGTCCGACCCGACGCTCATCCACTTCTAGACTGCGCGGCGACCCCTGTCGCTCGTGAGGAAAGGGAGCCATGTCCGGCCCCAACACCGACTACGACCCCGTCGAGGTGACCCCGCTCAAGGCCGACCAGGTCGAGGCGATGCGTGAGGCGGCACTTGCCGCGATCGCGGACGCCGCCGACCTCGACGCCCTCAAGCAGGTCCGCCTCGACCACGCCGGCGACCGCTCGCCGCTGGCCCTCGCCAACCGCGAGATCGGGGCACTGCCCCCGCAGGCCCGCAAGGAGGCCGGCCAGCGCGTCGGCCAGGCCCGCGGCGCGGTCAACCAGGCGATCGCTGCCCGACAGACCGTCCTCGAGGCCGAGCACGAGGAGCGGATGCTCGCCGAGGAGACCGTCGACGTCTCACTGCCCACGACCCGCCGCCGTCGCGGTGGTCGACACCCCCTCACCCTGCAGTCCGAGCTCATCGCCGACCTGTTCGTGGCCATGGGCTACGAGATCGCCGAGGGCCCGGTCGTGGAGGCGGAGTGGCTCAACTTCGACGCCCTCAACCTCGGCCCCGACCACCCGGCCCGCACCATGCAGGACACCTTCTGGACCGAGCCGGCCGAGGACCACGTGGTGCTGCGCACCCAGACGTCGCCCGTCCAGGCCCGCACCATGCTGACCCGCACGCCACCGATCTACGTCGTCTGCCCGGGACGCGTGTTCCGCACGGACGAGTACGACGCGACGCACTCGCCGATGTTCCACCAGGTCGAGGGCCTCGTGGTCGACGAGGGCATCACCATGGCCCACCTCAAGGGCACCCTGGACCACTTCGCCTCGCAGCTCTTCGGCGACGACATCACGACCCGCTTCCGCCCGTCCTACTTCCCCTTCACCGAGCCGTCGGCCGAGGTCGACGTGCTCTGCTTCGTGTGCCGCAACGTCGACCCCGAGTCGTGCCGCACCTGCCGCGGCGAGGGGTGGATCGAGTGGGGCGGTTGTGGCGTGGTCAACCCGCGCGTCCTGGTGGCCTGCGCGGTCGACCCGGAGGTCTACAGCGGCTTCGCCTTCGGCATGGGGATCGACCGGTCGTTCATGTTCCGCCACGACCTGGAGGACCTGCGGCCGCTCTTCGAGGGCGACGTCCGGTTCAGCAGCGCGTTCGGCACCGAGATCTGAGAGGGAGGAGACACGATGAAGGCACCCCTGTCCTGGATCCTGGACCTCGTCGACGTGCCCGCCGGCACCACCACCGACGACATCACCGACCGGCTGACGCTGACCGGTCTCAAGCTCGAGGCGATCGTCAGCCCCGGCCGCGACATCACGGGCCCGCTGGTCATCGGCCGCGTGCTCACGATGGACCCGGAGCCCCAGAAGAACGGCAAGACCATCAACTGGTGCACCGTGGACGTCGGTGACGCCAATGGCACCGGCGAGCCGCAGGGCATCGTCTGCGGAGCCCACAACTTCGCGCCCGGCGACCTCGTCGTGACCGTGCTGCCCGGCGGCGTTCTCCCGGGCGGCTTCGAGATCGGCGCCCGCAAGACCTACGGCCACCTGTCCGCCGGCATGATCTGCTCGGCCCGTGAGCTGGGGCTCGGCGAGGACCACGACGGCATCATCGTGCTGCCGCCCGACGCCGGTGAGCCCGGCCAGGACGTGCGTCCGGTGCTCGGCCTCGACGAAGAGACGATCGAGTTCGAGGTGAATCCCGACCGGGCCTACGCGCTGTCCCTGCGCGGCATCGCCCGCGAGGTGCTCGTCTCGGTCGACGGCGCGACCGGCTTCCGTGACCCGGCGCTGCGCGACACCCCGGCCGCCAACGACGAGGGCCACCCGGTCGTCGTCGAGGACGCGGAGGGCTGCCCGGTGTTCGTGGCGCGTCGGGTCGACGGGTTCGACCCCACCGCCCCGACGCCCGACTTCATGGTCCGCCGCATCACCGCTGCCGGCATGCGCCCCATCTCGCTGGCCGTCGACGTGACCAACTACGTCATGCTCGAGACCGGCCGGCCGATCCACGGCTACGACGCCGACACGCTGCAGGGCGCGATCGTCGTACGCCGGGCGCGCGAGGGCGAGAAGCTGACCACCCTCGACGGCACCGCCCGCACCCTCGACCCGGGCGACCTGGTCGTCACCGACGACTCCGGGATCATCGGGCTCGGCGGCGTGATGGGCGGGGAGACGACGGAGATCTCGGGCACCACCACGTCGATCCTCGTGGAGGCGGCGCACTGGGACGCGGTCTCGATGTACCGCACCGGCCGCCGGCACAAGATCACCTCGGAGGCCGGCAAGCGCAACGAGCGCGGCGTCGACCCGACGATCTGCGAGGCCGCGGCCGACCGGGTCGTCGAGCTCCTCGTCGAGCACGGTGGCGGCACGGCCCACCCCGGCGTCACCGTCGTCGGAACGCCGCCGGCCATGCCGGTGGTCGAGGTCGCGGGCGACCTGGCCGCCCGGGTGTCGGGCATGCCGATCACCGAGGATCAGTCGGTGGAGTGCCTGCGCGCGGTCGGCTGCGAGGTCACCGGGTCGGGGACCCTGTCGGTGACCCCGCCCCCGTGGCGACCCGACCTCACCGACGCCCAGGACTTCTCCGAGGAGGTCGTGCGGCTCGTCGGCTACGACAAGGTGCCGTCGGTCCTGCCCACACCGCCCTCGGGCCGCGGCCTGACCCGCCCGCAGCAGCTGCGGCGACGCATCGGGCGCACGCTCGCCGGTGAGGGGTTCGTCGAGGTGGTGAGCTTCCCGTTCGTGGGCGAGGCCGACCTCGACGCCCTGGGGCTCGCTGCCGACGACCCGCGCCGCGACCTGCTCCGCCTGTCGAACCCGCTCAACACCGAGGCCGGGTTCATGACGTCCACCCTCCTGCCCGGCGTGCTGCGCGCGGCCGGCAAGAACGTCGGCCACGGCACCACGGACGTCGCGATCTTCGAGACCGGCACCGTCACGTTGCCCCGCCATGCCGGGCCGGCGGCGATCCTGCCGGTCGACCGGCGTCCGACGGAGGCCGAGCTCGAGGCGCTCGACGCCGCGCTGCCCGCCCAGCCGCTGCACCTCGCGCTGGTCGGCACCGGTGACGCGGTCTCCGGCGGCTGGTGGGGAGAGGCCCGCCCCTTCTCGTGGGCCGACGCCGTCGAGGCCGTACGAGCCGTCGCGGCGGCGCTGGGCCTCGAGGTCACCGCGTCGGCCGTCGAGCTCGCGCCGTGGCACCCGGGACGCTGCGCCGAGCTGTCCGTCGACGGTGAGGTGGTCGGTCACGCGGGTGAGGTGCACCCCATGGTGTGCCAGGCGTTCGGGCTCCCGAAGCGCACGGTCGCCGCGGAGGTCGACCTCGACCTGCTCATCGCCCGGTCCGTGCACCTGCGCAAGGCGCCCACCTTCTCGTCGTACCCGGTCGCGAAGGAGGACGTCGCGCTCGTCGTCGACGCCACGGTGCCGGCGGCCGAGGTCGAGGCCGCGCTCCGGGAGGGCGCGGGCGTGCTTCTCGAGTCGATCCGGCTCTTCGACGTCTACACCGGCGACCAGGTCGGCGAGGGGAAGAAGTCGCTGGCCTACGCCCTGCGGTTCCGTGCAGCGGACCGCACGCTCAAGGAGGGCGAGGCCGCGGCCGCCCGCGACGCCGCGGTCGCGCTCGCTGCCGAGCGCACCGGCGCCGTGCAGCGCGCCTGATCGCGCACGACCACCCGACAGTGGAGCGTACGGCCCGACCTACGGGCCGCACGCTCCACTGTTGACGGCTCACCGGCGCCGTACCGGTCAGTTGATCGGTGAGGCGACGATCGCGGTGAACCGCTCGAGCACGCCGCGGTCCCCGGCCGTGGAGATCTCCGCGTCGTCGGCGCGGTTCCACAGCCACAGGTCGAGCGCCGCAGCGGGTCCGTCGATCACCACGTCCGGCTCGACGTCGGGGTCGTCCGGCGCCGGCACGACGTGGAAGTCCTCCTCGTCGGCGTAGGACGTGCCGCTGTCGGGATCGGTCCCGGAGAAGGTCCCGGACCGCACCCAGAACGACTCGCCGGTGTCCGTGACGTCGACGCGCACCATGCCCTCGCCGGGCGCCCACGACCCCCACGGCGGCATCCCGCCGTACATCACGTCGAGGCACTCGTGCACTCCGTCGGCGGCCAGCCGCGCGTCGAGCTCGCTCGTCACCCCGGCAGCCTGCTCGGCGTCGACGCGGTGCACGAGTGCCTCGTGTGCCTGCCGGCGCAGGATGAACCCCACCGTGTGGTCGCTCGACCAGTTCCAGGCCTCCTCCCGAGGCTCCGCGCCGTCGAGCGCCGTGGCCAGGCCGGCGGACCACTCGTCGTAGGTGCGCAGCAGGCCGTCGTACGACGAAGGGCGGGGCGGGTCGATCTCCTCCGGGCGGGCGGGCCTCGCCGTCAGCACCTCGGTCCACCACCGCTGCACCGTGGCGAGGTGCCACAGCAGGTCGGCGGCGTCCCAATCCGGGCAGGCCGGCACCCGGGCTGCGGGGTCGCAGTCGGCGAGCACGTCGCGGAAGCGGGCGGACTCGGCTCGTAGGTGCTCGAGGTAGACGTCGGGAGCGAGGCGGGTGTGGAGTGGGATCACCCATGCACCGTAGGGGAGGGGACGGCAATCCCGCCTCCGGGTTGTCGGACCCCGATGCGCGCATCCATGCAGTGGAATGTATAGTCATGCATATGTCTGCATCAGTCGCCGTGGCCGGAGCCAGTGGGTACGCCGGGGGCGAGATCCTGCGCCTCCTCCTGGGCCACCCGGGCGTCGAGATCGGCACGCTGACGGCCGGCTCCAACGCCGGGGAGCGGCTGGGCGCCCTTCAGCCGCACCTGCTGCCGTTGGCCGACCGGGTCCTGGCGGACACCACCGTCGAGACGCTCGCCGGTCACGACGTCGTCTTCCTCGGACTGCCCCACGGCCAGTCCGCCGCGATCGCGCAGGCGCTCGGTGACGACACCGTCGTGGTCGACTGCGGCGCCGACTTCCGTCTCACCGACCCGGGGGAGTGGGAGACGTTCTACGGCAGCGAGCACGCCGGGTCGTGGCCCTACGGGCTTCCCGAGCTACCCGGACAGCGCGAGCGGCTGGCCGGCGCGCGGCGCATCGCCGTCCCCGGCTGCTACCCGACCGTGTCCACCCTCGCCGCCGTGCCCGCGATCGCAGGTGGTCTCGTCGAGCCCGACGTGACCGTCGTCGCCGCCTCCGGCACGAGCGGCGCCGGCAAGGCGGCCAAGCCCCACCTGCTCGGAAGCGAGGTGATGGGCAACGCCAGCGCCTACGGCGTCGGCGGCACGCACCGGCACACCCCCGAGATCGTCCAGAACCTCAGCAGCGTCCACGGCGCCCCGGTGCGCGTGGGGTTCACGCCGCTCCTCGTGCCGATGTCGCGCGGCATCCTCGCCACCGTCCAGGCGCCCCTGCTCGACGGGGTCACCCCGGAACAGGTCCGCGACGCCTACGCGGCGGCGTACGGTGACGAGCCGTTCGTGCACCTCCTCCCCGAGGGACAGTGGCCGCAGACCCAGTCCGTGCTCGGATCCAACGCCGTCCAGGTGCAGGTCACCGTCGACGAGCGCGTACGACGACTCGTGGCGGTGGCCGTGGTCGACAACCTCGCCAAGGGCACCGCCGGCGCCGCCGTCCAGTGCATGAACCTCGCCCTGGGCCTCCACGAGGCCGCCGGGCTCACCACGATCGGACTCGCTCCATGACCGTCACCACCCCCCAGGGCTTCGCCGCCGCGGGCGTCGTCGCAGGGCTCAAGACCAGCGGCGGCAAGGACCTCGCCCTCGTCGTCAACCAGGGCCCCACCTTCGACTCCGCCACCGTCTTCACCGCCAACCGCTGCAAGGCCAACCCGGTGCTGTGGAGCCAAGAGGTCGTCAAGGACGGCACGGTCCGGGCCGTCGTCCTCAACTCCGGAGGCGCCAACTGCTACACTGGCGCCGAGGGCTTCCAGACCACCCACGCGGTGGCCGAGAAGGTCGCCGAGGGCCTGGGCATCGGCGCGATCGACGTCGTCGTCTGCTCCACCGGGCTCATCGGCCTCGCCAACGACCGCGACGACCTGCTCGCCGGCGTCGAGGCGGCCACCTCGGCGCTCTCCGCAGACGGCGGCAGCAGCGCCGCCGAGGCGATCATGACCACCGACTCGGTCAGCAAGAGCACGGTCGTCGAGGGAGCCGGCTGGTCGGTCGGCGGGATGGCCAAGGGCGCGGGCATGCTGGCCCCGCAGCTCGCGACGATGCTCGTCGTCCTCACCACCGACGCCGTCGTCCCGGCCGCCGACCTCGACGCGGCGCTCCGGGCCGCGACCCGGGTCAGCTTCGACCGGCTCGACTCCGACGGCTGCATGTCCACCAACGACACCGTCACCGTGATGGCCAGTGGTGCCAGCGGCATCACGCCGACGCCCGAGGACTTCACCGCCGCGCTCACCCAGGCCTGCACCGACCTGGCCATGCAGCTGCTCAAGGACGCCGAGGGCGCCGACCACGAGATCGCCATCACCACCCTCCACGCGGCCACCGAGGAGGAGGCGGTCGAGGTGAGTCGCAGCGTCGCTCGCAGCAACCTCTTCAAGGCCGCCGTCTTCGGCAACGACCCCAACTGGGGCCGGGTGCTTGCCTCCATCGGCACCACGCAGGCCCGGTTCGACCCGGCCGACCTCGACGTCGCGATGAACGGCGTCTGGGTCTGCCGGCAGTCCACGCCCGCCGAGGACCCGGCCACCGTCGACCTCACCGGCCGCGAGGTCAGCGTGACCATCGACCTCAAGTCCGGCGACGCCCGCGCCACCGTCTGGACCAACGACCTCACCCACGCCTACGTGCACGAGAACAGCGCCTACAGCTCATGAGCGAACAGACCACCAACCCCGATCCGGGCCCCAGCCGGCCCGACCCCGCCAAGGCCCGAACCCTGGCCGCGGCGCTGCCGTGGCTCAAGCGCTACCACGGGCGCACGATCGTGGTGAAGTACGGCGGCAACGCGATGACCGACGAGTCCCTGAAGGTCGCCTTCGCCGAGGACATCGCCTTCCTCCGCTTTGCCGGCTTCAAGCCCGTCGTCGTGCACGGCGGCGGCCCGCAGATCTCCCGGATGCTCGACAAGCTCGGCATCGAGTCGGAGTTCCGCGGCGGGCTGCGGGTGACCACGCCCGAGGCGATGGACGTCGTGCGGATGGTGCTCGTCGGGCAGGTGCAGCGCGAGCTGGTCGGCCTCATCAACCAGCACGGCGCGCTCGCCGTCGGCCTGTCGGGGGAGGACGCCGGGCTCTTCCGGGCCGTGCCCACCAGCACCGTCGTCGACGGCACCGAGGTCGACCTCGGCCTGGTCGGAGAGGTGGCCGAGGTGCGGCCGGAGGCGGTGCTCGACCTTATCGAGGCCGGCCGGGTGCCGGTCGTCAGCTCCGTCGCACCCGACGTCGACGGGCAGGTCCACAACGTCAACGCCGACACCGCCGCCGCGGCCCTCGCCGTCGCGCTCGGCGCCGAGAAGCTGCTGGTCCTCACCGACGTCGAGGGCCTCTACCGCGACTACGGCAACTCCGACGACCTCATCCAGGAGATCAGCCCCGAGGCGCTCGGCGAGCTGCTGCCCACGCTCGACGCGGGCATGGTCCCCAAGATGCGTGCCTGCTACGAGGCGGTCACCGGGGGAGTCCCGCGCGCGACCGTCGTCGACGGCCGCGAACCGCACTCCGTGCTGCTCGAGATCTTCACCGACGAGGGTGTCGGCACCCAGGTGCTCCCGGGCGCCACCACCAGGCTGCGCAAGCCCTACGGCAGCGAGGACCAGACATGAACGACGTCCAGCAGCGCTACGCCGGCGCCGTGATGAACACCTTCGGACCGCCCGTCCTCGCCCTGGCCCGGGGCGAGGGGGCACACGTGTGGGACACCGACGGCAAGGAGTACGTCGACCTGCTCGGCGGCATCGCCGTCAACGCCCTCGGTCACGCCCACCCCGCCCTCGTCGCGGCCGTCACCACCCAGCTGCAGACCCTGGGCCACGTGTCGAACTTCTTCGCCACCGAGCCGCAGGTCGCCCTCGCCGAGCGACTGGTCGGCCTGCTCGGCTGGTCCGACGACGCCCGCGTCTTCTTCAGCAACTCCGGCGCCGAGGCCAATGAGGCGGCGCTCAAGCTCACCCGCCGCACCGGCCGCACCCGGCTCGTCGCGGCCGAGGGTTCCTTCCACGGCCGCACCATGGGCGCCCTCGCACTCACGTCCAAGGCGGCCTACCGCGAGCCCTTCGAGCCCCTTCCCGGCGACGTCACCTTCGTGCCGTACGACGAGGTGGCCGCGCTCGAGGCCGCAGTCGACGAGACCGTCGCCGCCGTCGTCCTGGAGCCCATGCAGGGTGAGGCCGGGGTCGTCGTGCCCTCGCCCGACTACCTCGCCGCCGCCCAGCGGATCGCGCACGACCACGGTGCGCTCCTGTGGCTCGACGAGGTGCAGACCGGCATCGCCCGCACCGGCGCGTGGTTCGCCCACCAGCTGCTCGACGGGGTGCGGCCCGACGTCGTCACCCTCGCCAAGGGCCTCGGCGGCGGCATCCCGATCGGCGCGACCGTCGCCCGGGGAGGGGCGGCGACGCTGCTGCAGCCCGGAAACCACGGCACCACCTTCGGGGGCAACCCGGTCGCGACGGCGGCCGCCCTCGCCGTCCTCGACACGATCGCGGTGGAGGGCCTCCTGGCCGCTGCGGTCGAGCGGGGCGCGCAGCTCGAGGCGCTGCTGCGCAAGCAGGCCGGCGTGCATGAGGTGACCGGTGCCGGGCTCATGCGCGGCGCGGAGCTCGACGGCCCCTACGCCACCCACGCGGTCGCCGCCGGGCGCGAGGCCGGCTTCATCCTCAACGCCACCGGCCCCACCCGCCTGCGGTTCGTGCCGCCGCTCGTGGTCACGGCCGCCGACCTCGACGCCCTCGACGCCGCCCTCCCCGCCATCCTCGACACCGCCCGCACCGCCGCACAGGAGTCCACGTCATGACCCGCCACTTCCTCCGTGACGACGACCTGTCGCCTGCCGAGCTCCTCGAGGTCCTCGACCTCGCCGACCGGATGAAGGCCGAGCCCTTCGACCACAAGCCGCTCGCGGGTCCCCGGACCGTCGCGCTGGTCTTCGACCGTCCGACGCTGCGCACGCAGGTGTCCTTCGCCGCCGGGATCGCCGAGCTCGGCGGCAACCCGATGACCGTCGATGGCGGCCTCGCCGCCATGGGGTCCCGCGAGGGCGTCGAGGACGTCGCCCGCGTCCTGGGTCGCCAGGCCGCGGCGATCGTCTGGCGCACGGCCCACCAGACGGACGTGGTGACCATGGCGGCGTACGCCGGCGTGCCCGTGCTGAACGCGCTCACCGACGAGTTCCACCCCTGCCAGCTCCTGGCCGACCTCCAGACGGTGCGCGAGCACAAGGGCGGGCTCGCCGGCCTCCGGGTCGCTTTCGTCGGCGACGGCGCCTGCAACATGGGCAACTCCTGGGTCCTCGCCGGGGCCTCCGCAGGGCTGCACGTCGTGGTCGGTGCGCCCGAGGGCTTCTCACCCGACGCCCACGTGGTCAGCCGGGCGCGCGAGATCGCGCAGGGCACCGGCGGCTCTATCGAGCTCACCACCGACCCGGTCGAGGCGGCCACCGGTGCCGACGTCGTGGTCACCGACTCGTGGGTCAGCATGGGCCGCGAGGAGGAGTCCGAGGAGCGACTGCGGATCTTCCCGCCCTACGGCGTCACCGACGAGCTGCTCTCGCACGCGGCCTCCGACGCCATCGTCCTGCACTGCCTCCCGGCCTACCGCGGCAAGGAGATCTCCGAGGAGGTCATCGAGGGACCGCACTCGGTCGTCTGGGACGAGGCGGAGAACCGACGGCACGCCCAGAAGGCGGTGCTGACCTGGCTGCTGGAGCGCTCGCCATGAGCGCCATGACCCCGCTGACCAAGAGCGCCCGCCACCAGCGGATCATCGACATCGTGACCGCCCACCCGGTGCGCTCGCAGACCGAGCTGGCCGACCTGCTCGGCGACCACGGCGTCAAGGTCACCCAGGCCACGCTGAGCCGCGACCTCGTCGAGCTCGACGCCGTCAAGGTGCGCAGCGCCGACGGCGCCCTCGTCTACGCCGTGCCGGGGGAGGGCGGCGACCGCAGCGTCGCCGCGCCGCGCGAGAGTGCGGCCGGCCGCGACCGGCTGGCCCGGTTGTGCGCCGAGCTGCTGGTGAGCGCCGAGGCGAGCGCCAACCTCGTCGTGCTCCGTACGCCGCCGGGCGCCGCGCAGTTCCTGGCCAGCGCGTTCGACAAGGCCGACCTCGGTGACATCCTCGGCACGATCGCCGGCGACGACACCCTGCTCGTCATCGGTCGGGACCCCGCCGGAGGCGACGCCCTCGCGCAGCGCTTCCTCGACCTGGCCAACCACCACGCAACTGAAAAGGACTCCCAGTGAGCAAGGTCCTCACCTCCCTCCCGGTCGGCGAACGCGTCGGCATCGCGTTCTCCGGCGGCCTCGACACCTCGGTGGCGGTCGCCTGGATGCGCGACAAGGGCGCGGTCCCGTGCACCTACACCGCCGACATCGGGCAGTACGACGAGCCCGACATCTCCGGCGTGCCGTCGCGTGCCCTGCAGTACGGCGCCGAGCTCGCCCGGGGGGTCGACTGCAAGACCCAGCTGGTCGAGGAGGGCCTCGCCGCCCTGGCGTGCGGCGCGTTCCACATCCGCTCCGGCAGCCGCGTCTACTTCAACACCACGCCACTCGGACGCGCCGTCACCGGCACGATGCTCGTGCGGGCCATGCACGACGACGGCGTCAACATCTGGGGCGACGGCTCGACGTTCAAGGGCAACGACATCGAGCGGTTCTACCGCTACGGCCTGCTCGCCAACCCCGACCTGCGCATCTACAAGCCCTGGCTCGACGCCGACTTCGTCACCGAGCTCGGCGGGCGCCACGAGATGAGCGCGTGGCTCACCGAGCACGGCCTGCCCTACCGCGACAGCCAGGAGAAGGCGTACTCCACCGACGCCAACATCTGGGGAGCCACCCACGAGGCCAAGACCCTCGAGCACCTCGACGTCTCCCTCGAGGTCGTCGACCCGATCATGGGCGTGAAGTTCTGGGACCCCTCGGTCGCCATCGAGACCGAGGACGTCACCGTCCGCTTCGACCAGGGCCGCCCGGTCGCGATCAACGGCATCCAGTACGACGACCCGGTCGCGCTGGTCCACGAGGCCAACGCGATCGGCGGACGACACGGCCTGGGCATGTCCGACCAGATCGAGAACCGGATCATCGAGGCCAAGTCGCGCGGCATCTACGAGGCCCCCGCGATGGCGCTGCTGTTCATCGCCTACGAGCGGCTCGTCAACGCGATCCACAACGAGGACACCGTCGCGCAGTACCACAACGAGGGCCGCAAGCTCGGCCGCCTGCTCTACGAGGGCCGCTGGCTCGACCCGCAGGCGTTGATGATCCGCGAGTCGATCCAGCGGTGGATCGCCTCGCTTGTCACCGGCGAGGTGACCCTGCGGCTGCGGCGGGGCGAGGACTACACGGTGCTGCGCACGGACGGGCCGGCGTTCTCCTACCACCCGGACAAGCTGTCCATGGAGCGCACCGACAACGCCGCGTTCGGCCCCACGGACCGGATCGGCCAGCTCACCATGCGCAACCTCGACATCGCCGACTCGCGCGCCAAGCTCGAGCTCTACGCCGCCCAGCCGCTCGACCAGGGCCAGGTGCTCGTCGAGAACGGCACCCTCTACGGTGCCATCGAGGCCGGCGGCTACGACAAGATCACCGACAACCCGGCCGCCGAGGCGGCCGACGAGTCCGCACTGGAGCACGCAGCGATGGAGTTCGGGACCGACTGATGGCTGGAGCAGGCACCACCAACGAGGGGTCGCTGTGGGGCGGCCGCTTCGCGAGCGGGCCCTCGCCCGAGCTGCAGGAGCTGTCGCGGTCGACCCACTTCGACTGGCAGCTGACGCCCTACGACCTCGCCGGCTCGCGTGCCCACGCCAACGCGCTCCACCGTTCCGGCCTGCTCACCGACGCCGACCACGCCGAGCTGCTGCGCGGACTGTCGGTGCTGGGGGAGCGGTACGACGCCGGCGACCTGCTCCCGGCGCCCACCGACGAGGACGTCCACGGCGCGCTCGAGCGTCTGCTCCTCGAGGAGGTCGGCCCCGAGGTCGGTGGCCGGCTCCGGGCAGGACGATCACGCAACGACCAGGTGGCCACGCTCTTCCGGGCCTACCTGCGCGACCACGCGCACACGATCTCCGTCCTGGTGCTGGACCTCGCCGACGTGCTGGCCGGTCAGGCGGAGGAGCACCTCACCCCGGGCGAGGAGACGGTGATGCCGGGACGCACCCACCTCCAGCACGCCCAGCCCGTCCTGCTCGCGCACCACCTGCTCGCCCACGCGTGGCCCCTGCTGCGCGACGTCGAGCGGCTGCGCGACTGGGACGCGCGCGTGGCGGGCGACTCGCCGTACGGCTCCGGTGCCCTCGCCGGGCAGACCCTTGGCCTCGACCCGGAAGCCGTCGCGGATGAGCTCGGGTTCACCGGCTCGTCGGCCAACTCCATCGACGGCACGTCCGCGCGCGACTTCGCGGCCGAGCTCGCGTTCGTGATGGCCCAGGTGGGCGTCGACCTGTCGCGCCTGGCCGAGGAGGTCATCCTCTGGACGACCCGGGAGTTCGACTTCGCCACGTTGCACGACTCGTGGTCCACCGGGTCGAGCATCATGCCGCAGAAGAAGAACCCGGACATCGCCGAGCTCGCGCGTGGCAAGTCGGGCCGACTGATCGGCAATCTGTCGGGGCTCATGACGACCCTCAAGGGTCTCCCGCTGGCCTACAACCGGGACCTGCAGGAGGACAAGGAGCCGGTCTTCGACTCGGTCCGCACCCTCGAGGTCCTGCTGCCGGCGATGACCGGCATGGTCGCGACGCTGACCTTCAACCGTGCCCGGATGGCCGACCTCGCGCCGCAGGGCTTCTCGCTCGCGACCGACCTGGCCGAGTGGCTGGTGCGCGAGGGCGTGCCGTTCCGTGACGCCCACGAGGTCGCCGGTGCGTGCGTCCGACGCTGCGAGGAGCTCGGGTGCGACCTCCCCGACCTGAGCGACGAGCAGCTCGCTGCCATCTCGCCGCACCTCACACCCCAGGTGCGTTCGGTGCTCACCGTCGAGGGCTCGGTCGGGTCCCGATCTGGCCGCGGCGGCACCGCTCCCGCCCGCGTCCGCGAGCAGCTCGACGACCTCCGCGTCGCCACCACCGGGCACCGTGACCGGCTGGGCTGAGGGCGACCCGCTCGAGGTGGCGCCCCGCCTGCTCGGTGCGGTCCTCACCCACGGTGGCGTCTCGGTCCGGCTCACCGAGGTGGAGGCGTACGCCGGCCCGCTCGACCCCGGGTCGCACGCGCACCGCGGGCAGACAGCGCGCAACGCCGTGATGTTCGGTCCTCCCGGTCGCCTGTACGTCTACTTCGTCTACGGCATGCACTTCTGCGCCAACCTGGTCACCGGCCCCGAGGGCGACCCGGGTGCCGTGCTGCTCCGCGCGGGCGAGGTGGTGACCGGGCACGACGTCGCCCGCGAGCGCCGCGGCGCGAGCAGCGACCGCGACCTGGCCCGCGGTCCCGCGCGCCTGTGCCGGGCTCTCGGCATCGACCTCTCGCACAACGGGACCCGTCCCGACCTCGTCGCAGGCGAGCCGATCGCCGAGGTGAGCACCGGACCGAGGGTGGGACTGCGGCACGCGGCGGACCGTCCGTGGCGCTTCTGGATCACCGACGACCCCACCGTCAGCACCTACCGACCGGCGGCCCCGAGGCGGCGCACAGCTCGCTGACCTGCGGTTATGCGTCGAAGGCGCCCCCGGTTTGTCATCTCCGCCGGACGTCGTCTAATGTTTCACCTGTCGCCGCAAGCGGCGCCGCTCCTGGCCAGAAGGCCGGCTGAGACGGAGACCAGCTGCGACAGCCGAAGTACGAAGATCCGCCGAGTTTGACGCGGATCCCAGCGCCCGGTAAGTTTCTGCAGGTTGCCCCGCGACCAGACCGGCCACGCCGGCGAGGATCGGGTGCGTCTGATTCTTGAGAACTCAACAGTGTGTTTGATTAGTCGACGAATTAGTTTGTTATGCCCCGTTGACATCATGTTTGCCTGCTGCCGGTTGGTGGTGGGTGGTGGTGTCGCGGTTTCTTT